>JADMIO010789655.1_pt1 | contig 126496 bp, 93 predicted proteins | sample 8958161 | NCBI WGS metagenome assembly JADMIO01 (sample SAMN16585339, study PRJNA669376) | soil metagenome | isolation source: Crop rotation soil | place: USA: Cullars Rotation, Alabama | collected 2011
CGCGACAACTTGTCCACGTGGAATTCTAAGCTTAGGATCCCAATGTGCTGGAAAGGGCTGCTGCAAGCCAAGTCGAAGCAGGAGGTCGTGGACTGGATGAAGCGCTGCCCTGCGCAGGACGGCGACGTAATCGAAATTCGGCAGGTCGCCGAGATGTCCGATTTTCCTCCGGAGATTCAGGCCGCCCTACGGCGCTCTTGAGTTCGCGAGCGAAGAGAAAGCGTTCAGCGCGAGCCCGGAGCGCGGGGTGTGGGGTTCGTTCGGTCGCGCGAATGGGCGGCATGAAACCGGATGAGTTCGGAGCGCCCGATCCGCTCAGCCTCACCTTCTTTCGGTTTGATCACCCGTTGCGAACCGGCCATTCCTGCCGGCAAATCCCCATGAAAATACGCCCCATCACATTCCTAATTGTCCTGTTCGTTGCGTCGGCCGGCTTCGCGTGGGCCGCGGACGACGGCACGTTCTTTTTCGTCAAGATCGAGCCCCAGGCCGGCCAGCCGCTTCCGGGTGAATCAGCCGTGGCGGGCCATGCGAACGAGACGGACGTTCTCGCCTATTCCTGGGGTGCCTCCAACAGCGGGAGCACCCAGAGCGGCGGCGGCGGAGGAGTCGGGAAGGCGAACATTCAGGACCTGAGTTTCACGAAGTTCGTCGATGGCATATCGCCCCTGCTTTTCATCGCCTGCGTTTCGGGTCATCACTACGACAACGTCGTGCTCAAAGGCACCCGCCGGGACAAGGGCAACGGGCTGCAGGAACAACTGACGATGAAATTGAGCAATGTCATCGTGTCCTCGATTTCCATGGGCGGACCGGCCGGCGGGGCCCGACAGACGGAGAACATCACGCTCAATTTTGCCCGGGTCGAACTCACCGTCCGGAAGCTGAACCCCGACGGCACCTTGGGCGCGGCGGTGACGTCATCCTGGAACGTGGCGGCCAACACGCCGTAAGACTGAGGCAGGCGCGGAGGTGCGGGTTGCCCGCGCCTGCGGTTTCAGCCGGGCCTATCAGCTTCGGCGATTTGAATCCGCACGCATTTCAGCCGGGACGTCAAACGCCGGTGCCATGCTCCCGGCGACTGGCGCCGCGCCGTCTCCGGAAAACTGTGACACTGGCGCCCAGCCCGAGCGCCAGCAGCGCCCAGGTGGACGGTTCGGGCACGGCGGTAAAGGTGAGGGCGAAATCGTTTCCCGTGCGCGTGAGGCCAAATGTCACGGGCAGGTTCGAGTTAAAGCTCGTGGCATCGACCAGGAAGTTCGAACCAAAGACAAAATTGCCGCTCACCCCGTTGGTCGTCAGGAAACCGAGTGAGTAGGTCGTACCGGCGATCAATGAGGTCGAGAGCAGGCCGGGCGCGCCGGCGGCCGTGAGCGACGTCACTTTGACCGTAAAGGGATTTGTCGCGGTCGCGCCGATGGTCAGCGTCGCGGAATTCTGCACGTCGAGCGTGTCGCTCACGAACGTAACGCCGTTGTGCTGCACATCCAGTTCGAGGGTGCCAACGCCAAGGGTCAGATCCTCGAAGGACATGCTGCCGATGCGTGCGGTGGCCGAGCCCGGCGAGAGCGTTCCACCGCTGACCGTCGCATTGACCAGTGAGCCGTTGCCAACCAGCCGGCTGCCAGTCAGGAGCAGCGCCGAATTGTTGAGGCTGGCATCGACCAGCGAGAGCGTGGACCCGCTTGCCACGGTCACGGTGCCGCCGTTGCCCAGCGCGCCGAAAGCGGTGTTCGCGACGATCGTGCCTCCGCTGATGACCGTGCCGCCGGTATATGTGCTTGGCCCGGACAACACGGTGTAACCGCTGGTCTGAATGACCTGCGTGGGACCGGCGATCGTCACGGGTGAACCTGTGGCCGTCCCGTTTTTCGTCAGATAGTACGGGCTGGCGGCGGTCGTGTTCGTCGAGAACAGCACGCTGCCGACGCCGGAGCCGGTGGTGATCGTGGCTGCGTTGACAATGCCGCCCTGGTCAAATGCGCCGATGGTGAGTGCCCCGGCGCCGTCGACGGTTGAGCCGAGCATCAGGGTGCCCGCTCCGCCGGCGACATTGACGCGGCCGCCCGCGACCAACGAGAGACTGCCGCTGCCGGAGACGCCGACAATCAGGCTCGCAGAATTGGTCCACGCGCTGCCGGAGTCGCTCACGACGACGGAACCCGTGCTGCCGAGATTACCGCCCACCCGGCCATCGGCACTCGTCACGACGCCTCCGGCGTTGATGGTCAAGGCGCCGTCACCCGTGCCGCCAACCAGCAGCATGCCCGAGTTTGTCCAGGTACTGCCGAGGCCGGTGACAGCGGCCACGCCCAAGCCGCCGAAGTTGTTCGCCACGACGCCGGTGACATTGGTCGCGGTGCCACCCGACTGAATCTGGAGGGAACCGAAGCCCTCGCTGCCGACGTACAACGTGCTGGAGTTCGTGAGCGTGCTGCCGGCGTTCTGGATGGTAAGCACGCCGGTGCCGCCCGCGTTGTTGCCGACCGAGGTGTTGGGGCTGGTGACCAGTCCGCCGTTCGAGATGGACAGGAAACCGTTGCCGGCGAGGCCGACATAAAGATAATTCGTGTTCGTCCAGGTGCTCCCGGCGCCGCTAACGGACGCAAAGCCGGTGCTGCCCGCGAAGCCGATTTTTCCAATCTGATTTGTGACGTCGCCTCCATTGACCAACGCCAGAGAACCCGAATCACCCGACGAAAGCCCGACCACCAGATCGGCCGCGCTGTGGGTAATGGAGCCGCCATCCACCACCAGCGCGCCCGCGCGCACCGTCGTGCCGCCGCTGTAGTTGGCGACGCCGCCAATGGTGAGTTGGCCGGCGCCCAGCTTCGTGAGGCTGCCCAGGCCGCCGACCGAGCCGTGGAAGCTCAACAGGGTGGAGGCGCCGGCGATATCCACCGTATGCACCGCGTTGGAAAGGGACAGGGCGATATCGCTCGCAAACAACACGGAGTTTCCGGGCGTCATCGTGACGTTGCCGTTGAGCGTCAGCGTCGCCGAGCCATCCAGTCCGCTGAACGTAAGGGCTGGTCGACTCGTTCCGGTAAAGTCCAGGTTGTTCAGCGCGAACGAGAGCAGGAGCACGTTGGTCTGCGGGCCGGTGAAGTTGCCGAAGGCCGCGTTTTCCGTCCCGCTGCCGGTCGGTGCAGACGTGCTCCAGTTCGCCGCGTTGAGCGCGCTGCCGCTGGTCCCGAGGCCGGTCCAGACAAACTGAGCCCTGGCTGCCGGGAGCAGGGCGAGAAAGCCGACGAAAAGGGAAAAGGAGAAAACTCGGTTCATGCCGCGTCTGCGCAGAGCGGGATAGCTATGACGGCACAATTGGCGATGGTATTTTCCGGGAACCCTGAAAGCGGGTGGGCGGAGATGCATTCCGCTCAAGTTATCATAACATGCGACGCCTGTTGCCATCGTGAATTACGGTCCTTCGTGTCGGCAAAACCCCTGAACCGATGCCTAACCCGCTACCCGCTTCGCCCGCGCCCATGCTGTGTCAGCTTTTTCGCATGCAGTGCGTGTCGGCCCTTCTGTTGCTCGGCGTGGCGGTGACTGGGCGCGCGGCCGATTCGCGAAATTTTTCGGAGGGCCGGCTCATTCCCAAGGAGGGCTACTGCGATCAGCCCTACATCGTGATTACCCGGGACGGCAACTGGCTGTGCACTCTGACCACCGGTCCCGGGACCGAAAGTCAGCCCGGACAGCATGTGGTGGCAACGATCAGTGCGGATCAGGGGCGCAGCTGGTCCCACTTGATCGACATCGAGCGCGCGGGGCCAAGCGAAAGCTCCTGGGTCATCCCGGCCGTGACGCCGGGCGGCCGCGTCTACGCCTTTTATGATTTCAACGGTGAGGTGGTGCGCGAGATCCCGGGAAAGAAATTCATCAACTCCACGCTCATGGGCTGGTACGTGTATCGCTATTCCGATGACAACGGTCGCACCTGGTCGGCGAAACAATACCGTCTGCCACTGCCCGTGGCCGCGCTGGACCGGGGCAACGAGTGGGGCGGCAAAGTCCAGATGTTCTGGGGCATCGACAAGCCGGCCGTCATCGACGGCGCGCTGATGTTCGCGTTCACCCGGCTCGGGCGCTATGAAATTCGCTTTCCGCGCGCGCCCGCCGAACGGCCGGCGAACGACGACTGGCGGCGCCTGGCTCCGACCGAGAACGGCTCGGGCTGGGTTTACCGCTCGGACAATATTCTCACCGAGTCGGATCCGGAGCGGATTGTCTGGAAGTTGCTGCCGGAGGACGGACGGGGAATCCGTTCCGACGCGCTCGACCCCCTGCAGCAGGAACACAATCTGGCGGCGCTACCCGATGGTCGCATCGCCTGCATTCTGCGAACGGTGATGGGCTATGTCGCTGCCGCGTACAGCAGCGATGGCGGGCGGAGCTGGACGACACCGGAAGCCACGCGTTACGCCGACGGCCGTGGTGCGCTCAAAAACTCCATCGCGTGCGCCATGATCTGGCGGACCGCGGCGGGCAAGTACTTGCTTTGGTATCACAACAATGACGACATGCGCCGCGGTGGCGGACCGGCGGTGGCGAGCCGTAATACGGCATGGCTCGCGGCCGGCATTGTGCATGGCGGCCAGCTCGAGTGGTCGCAGCCTGAGCTGGTATCTTACAACGTCGATCCCAACCGCGGCTCGAGTTACCCGGATCTGATCGAGGACGGCGGGCGCAGCTACATCTCCGCGACGAACAAGCGCGAAGCGCGCGTCGGCGAAGTCGATCCGGAGCTGCTCGCCGGCCTGTTTGCCCAAGGCACAAAACACGAAGTGACGAAGCGAGGTCTCCTCCTCGAGCACAGCGCCCCCACCGCGGCGTCCATCTCGCATCCCCGGCCGCCGTTGCCGAACCTTGCGGAGGGTGGTGGATTTTCGGTCGAGGTTGCGTTGAGCGCGACCGAACTCCGACCCGGCGATGTCGTGTTGGATACGCGCGAGTCGGGTGGCGCTGGCATCAGCATCGTCGCCGGCCGGCGGCAGGACCTCGAGATCCAGCTTAACGACGGCCGCAACACCTTCACCTGGGCTTCGGATCCGGAGCTGCTCCAACCTGGGCGCCGGCATCACGTCGTCTTTATCGTTGATGGCGGGCCCAAGATGGTCTCGGTCGTGGTCGATGGCCGGTTATGTGATGGCGGAGCGGCGCGGGCGTTCGGCTACGGCCGGTTCCTGCCGAAAACCGGCGCCGCCACCACCACCGTGCTCGCCGATGTTTCGGGTGGACCGAACGTGCGCCTCGCGCCGGCGCTGCACGGCACGCTCGAGGTCGCGCGCATTTATGGCCGGGCGCTGCGCACGAGCGAAGCGATTGCGAATTTCCGCGCCGGTTCGGGGAAGAAATAATCTGCCCCTCCGCACTTCCCTCTCCTCGCTACGGCCGAACGGTCGCGAAAGCGACCAACGAGCCCGCCACCCCACCAATTCCACGTATCATGATCAACAACCCTTCCGGCCGCCGCTCGGTCCCCGTTCACCATCTCGGACGTCTGTTGCTTGCATGTTCCTGCTCGCCGAAACGCGCGCGCCTTTCGCTCGCCGCGCTCTGCATTGCCGGCCAATCCGCCATGGGCGCCGAGCAGACAGCGGGGGCGATCTCCGGCCGCGTGCGGAACGCTGAAACCAGCCGCTATGTCGTCAACGCCAAGGTTTCGATCGCGGGCACCGGCACCTATGTGCTCACCGACGAATTTGGCACGTACCACCTCAACCATGTCCCGGTTGGCGCGGTGACCCTGGAAGTCTTTTATACCGGTCTCGCCGTGCAACAGCAGACGGTGACGGTGGCAGCCGGCCAGACGATTGAAAGCGACATCGATCTCACGGCCCGTCCCGCCGAGCCGAATGGCGTGGTTACGCTGGCGGCGATGGTGGTCGGCGCATCGCGCGAAACCAACGCGGAGGCGATCGCGGTGAACGAGCAGCGGTTCGCGCCGAACATCAAGAACGTCCTCTCCGCCGATTCGTTTGGTGACATGATGGACGGCAATGTCGGCGAATTTTTGAAATTCATTCCAGGCGTCACCGGCTCCTACGACTTGGAAATGGGAAACACTGTATCCTCAGTCTCGCTGCGCGGCCTCCCGACAGGCATGACCAACGTATCGAGCGACGGCCTGCAAATGGCGAACACGGGCAACGCGCAGGGCAACTCCCGCGAGTTCCAGTTTGGTCAGGTCTCGCTCAACAACCTCGCCCGTTTGGAGGTCACAAAAGTGCCTACACCTTCCAGTCCCGCCGATTCGATGGCCGGCTCGGTGAACATGGTGACTAAGAGCGCGTTCGAGCGGAAGGATGCACAGCTCCTCCTCAGCGCGAGCCTCACCGCGACGGATGGGGCGCTCACGTTCCACAAGTCGCCCACTGCTTCCGATCGCAAGATCTACAAAATCCGCCCGAACTTCACGTTCGACTACACGCTTCCCGTGACGCGGGACTTCGGCCTCGTCGTGACTGCGGCAACGAGCAACCGTTATATGCACCAGACGCCATTGCGTCGAAACTACAATTTCGGCGGCTCGGGCAACCCGGCGACGCTCACGAATCCCTACTTGCAGTCGTTTCAGTTCGTCTCCGCGCCGCGGTTGACGTCGCGCGACTCGTTGGGTTTGCGCGCCGACTGGCGGGTGGCACGGAACAACGTGGTTTCGGTGAGCGCGCAGGCCAGTCGTTTCGATGCCGACCGCAGCTCCTTCGACATGACGCTCGACGCCGGCGCCAACGGCACGCCGTCGATCGCCGGCGGCACCGCCCTCAGCTACACGCCTGAGCAGACCATCGGCGCGACCGGGCGCGGCGCGGTGAACATGATGGGGACCTCGTCTGTCGAGCAGGAGCTCAAGACCTTCGCGGAGAACCTACGCTATCGTTTCGACAACGGCGACTGGCAGATCGACGCCAGCTTGGGCACGTCGCGTTCGGCGGGAGGTTACCAGGACACCGTGCACGGCCACGTGCGGCAACTGGGGCTGACCATGGCGGTCCCGGTACGCGTTACCCTTTCCGATATCACCTCGAACCGGCCACGATCCTGGCAAGTGTTCGACAATACCAACCGGCCGGTCGACCCGTTTGACTCGAACAACTACCGGCTGAGCACGGCCAACTCGACGCCGCGCGCGATCATCGACCAAATCAACAATGCGAAGCTCGATGTGCGCAAAGCTTTCGCGGTGGGCGCGGTCCCGATCGCAGCCCAAGTCGGCGGGTTGCAGCGTATCCACGTGCGCGACACGCGCCGCGAAAGCATCAATTGGACCTACAACGGCATGAACGGCAACTTCACGCCGACGCCTTACCGCGACACGGTCTTCGTCAACCAGGACAACGGATTTGGTTTCAAGAACGTGCCATGGATTTCCGAGTACAAGGTCTGGGAGGACATCAAGGCCAACACGCCGGCGTGGACGAAAACCGCGGCGCAGGTCGTGGCGGAGGAAACGTTTCGGCTGAACAACTCGGAGTACCTGCGCGAGACGGTTTCGGCCGGCTATGTCCAGGGTGAGGCGCGTTTCCTGCAGAACCGGCTGAAGCTTCTGACCGGTGTGCGGTTCGAGAAAACCAAATTGCTTGGGCAGGGCGTGCTCTTCGATCCGAATGCCATCTTCCAGCGCGATACGGCGGGCAAACTACAACACGATGCAGCCGGACGGCTGATTCGCCGCGCCGACGCCGGCGCCGCGGGCTCGTTGCAGGAACTGGCGCTGCTGCGGAAAGAGCGCGCTGCCGTCGCCAGTGGGGGCTACGACGGCTATTATCCCAGCCTGCACCTGACTTTCGACTTGCGGGAAAACCTGCTCGTCCGCGCCTCCTACGCCAAGACCTATGGCCGGCCGGAACTGACGAATATCATTCCTAATACCAGCATCAACGAAGCTGACCTCACGGCTAATCCCAACAGCCTTCCCGGGACCATCAGCGTACGCAACACGGGGCTGCGTCCCTGGACGGCGGACAACTATGATTTGGCGCTGGAGTATTACACCGCCGGCGGCGGGCTGTTCAGTGTCGGCGGCTTCGTGAAGGATATCCGCGATTTCTTCGGCGCGTCCGTGCGCATCGCCACCGCGGCCGATCTGCAGGAGGTGGGACTGGATCCGGGTTACGCCGGCTGGCAACTTTCCACGCGGTACAATCTCCCCGGCACGGCGCGCGTGGTCGGCGGCGAATTCAACGTGAAGCAAACGCTGCAATACTTTGGCGCGTGGGGCCGCCAGTGGTCCCTCTTCGCCAACGGCACTAAGTTGCGGCTCGAAGGCGATCAGGACGCGGACTTCGCGGATTTTCTCCCGACCAGCCTTAATGCGGGCGTCACGTTTTCGACCCGTCGCGGCTCGGTGATGGCAAAATGGAATTATCGCGGGCAGCAGAAGCAGGTGGCGAACACCGCGGTGAGGGGATTCGATTACATCAAGTCGCGCTCGACACTCGATCTCGGGATGAATGTCACGCTGCCGCGGCGCCTGGTACTATTCCTGAACGTGCAAAATGTCTTTAATGCGCCCGAAACGTTGCTGCGCTACGGCCCATTGACGCCCAAGTATTCCTATCTCCAGCGAGAGACCTCACTCGGTGTCGATATCACGCTGGGGCTGCGCGGGACGTTCTGAGCAGATCGTTCCGAAGACTTCGCGACCGTCTCTGCGTCACTGGACGAAACCGTTGCGCTCAAACATCATCATCGTGGCGCTTGGAGGCGCTGGCGCTGGCCGCCGTGGTGACGCACGAGCAAGCGGTCAGGACCTGAAGGAATTTCAGAGGCGGTCCCGCCGATGCGGTTCACCACTTTAGAGTTTATCGCCGAATCGGAATTTTTTCGCGCGGCGCTTCTTTTTTGGTGACGGCAGAATTCCCAGGCGCGGGTCGCGTTGCTGCACGCAGTGCACGAGCCGTCGCGCATCGCGTTCGAAGGTTTCCACGGCTTCCGATAGGTAGAGCCATTTTCCCAGAATGGGGTGCGGCACGAGCGCGCCGATTTCCGCGCGCAGGCTCGCATGGTGCTCGTGCGACGTGCAGACGAGCACTCCCTGCCACGGTTCGTCCTGCGCGGTGAGGACGAGGTGGTGCCGGCCATGCAGCGTAACGGTGCGGCCGCCGAACCAGGCTTTGAGCTCAAAGGTCGGTTCACCGGCGAGTGGCTCGACCAGCCACTGCAACGGGTGCTCGGGTTTGCTCTTTTTGGGCCGAAACGCGCGATCGACGTGGGAATTCATGGATTCGTCTGCACCGGCCACGCCTCACGTTGAACGGGTAAGGATGCGGCGGCGCACTGTGATTAATTTCAGGACGATGACTGCCGGGATCAACGACCGGTTTTTAGTCCCGATCAATTGCGCCGCGTCGATCGTCCGTCGCATTGGCAGTAGCCGGAGAAACGCGTCCGGATGGCGTTTCCCCAGCGCAAACGTCTTCGTGTCTTGAGCGTTGCGCTGCGGCATGGCTTCGGATTGTCGTAACGCCCTCGCTAATCGTCGGCCCGTCCTGGGCGGCGACTTGGCCCCCCTCCCATAAGCATGAACACGATGAATTCGCGTACCACTCGCGGCCGCGGGCGCCGCTTTGAAAGCATAGTCGACACGATTGGTGACACGCCCTGCATCCGCGTGAACCACCTCGCTCCGGCCAACGTTAAACTCTACGTGAAGGCGGAATTCTTCAATCCCGCGTCCTCGGTGAAGGATCGCCTCGCCATCAGCATCATCGAGGAGGCGGAACGGCGCGGCGACCTGAAGCCGGGGCAGACCGTCGTCGAGGCGACGAGTGGCAACACGGGCATTGGGCTCGCGATGGTTTGCGCCGCCAAGGGTTATCCGCTGGTCGTCACGATGGCGGACAGTTTCTCGATTGAGCGGCGCAAGCTCATGCGGTTTCTCGGCGCGAAGGTCGTGCTGACGCCCCGGGCGGCCAAAGGCATCGGCATGTACCAGAAGGCGAAGGAGCTCGCCGACGCGAACGGCTGGTTCCTGGCGCGACAATTCGAGACGGCGGACAACGCGAAGATTCATGAGAATACCACGGGCCGGGAAATCCTTGCCGATTTCGCCGGGGAGAAACTCGATTATTGGGTGACCGGATACGGCACGGGCGGCACGGTCACGGGCGTCGGACGCGTGCTGCGCAAGGAGCGTCCGCAAACGAAAATCATCCTGAGCGAACCCGCGAACGCCGCGCTCGTCAGCAGCGGTACCGCCCAACAACGGGCGGCCGCCAACTCCCCGGCCGCCAGTCATCCTGCGTGGCAGCCGCATCCGATCCAGGGCTGGACCCCGGATTTCATTCCCTTCGTGCTCCAGGAAGCGATCGACAAGAAGTATTACGACGAGGTGGTGCCCATCGCCGGGCCGGTGGCGATCGAGTGGTCGCGCAAGCTGGCGCAAAAGGAAGGAATCTTCACCGGCATTTCCGGCGGAGCTTCGTTCGCCGCCGCGATGCAGGTCGCCGGCAAGGCCGCACCCGGTTCCGTCATCCTCTGCATGCTGCCGGATACCGGCGAACGCTACCTCTCGTCGCTGCTCTTCGAAGGTATCCCGGAAGCCATGACGCCGGACGAGACGGCGTTGTCGCAGTCGACGCCCGGCTTCCACATGTAAGTGTCAGTCGCCAGCCGGCTGCCCTGGCCGTCGGCTGGCGCTATTTTTGCGCAGGGTTGGCGTGATCCCGAACTCGTGGCGCGCGAGCGTGAGCGAGTGGCAGGAACACCACTCGCCTCCGCCCCGTAGCGCGTACTCAGTTCACGGAATCGCGAAGCCCCGCTGACTCAAAGCCGCGTCGTGACGCTGAAGCTCCAGGTCGTCGGTTCGGCGTAGCGGTAGATGTAGTTCGGCCGCTTGGCTGCGGTGTTGTAGGAGGTGGCGCCGGTAATCCGGTAACGGCTGTTGCCGTTCACGATGTCGTACATGTTCTGCAGGCCGAGGCGGAAGGTCGTCTGGTATTTGTTGGCGAATCGGCGATCGTAGAGCAGGTAGCCGTGGATCGGAAACGAGGCGCCGGCCTTGTAGCTCACGCCGTCAAAAATCGCGACATTGTAATCGGGACCGTAAACGCCGTTGAGCCCGAGCCGCAGGCCGCGGACGCCGGGTATCTGGTAATCCGTGACAAAGCTGCCCGTGTACGGCGCGCTGCGACGACCCGCCACGGCGTCGGTCAGCGTGTTGGCGCCGAGTACCGTCCGAGCGTTGTTGAGGACCGTGGCGCTCTCCGCCATGGTGCGGTCGCCGCCCGGCGCGTTCGCGGCCGCAGTGCGTTCTTCCGCGGCGGTGAGATAAGCCCGATACTGCGAGAAGTCCGCCTGCGCCCGTACCTTCGAAGAGGAGAACGTGATGCGCGTTTGCAGCCCGTGCCAGCGCTGGCCCTGCAGCGTCAGCTCGACGCCGCGCGCCTGTTCGTTCGAATTGACGGTGCGGCGCTCGTTGTTGAGCCCATTCACCACGGTGACATAGCGCGAGTCGGCCGGCAGAATGTTGTTCGGGTTAATCAGGTCCTCAAGCTGCGCCAGACTGAGCGAGTCGGGCAGCCAGGCGTACGCCGCGTTGACGCGCTTGATGTCGTAAACGCCGAGCGTGTACGTGAGCTTCCGCTGGAACACGTCGCCCTTGATTCCGAACTCCTTCGTCTTGCCGCGAACCGGTCCAATGTCCGGGCCAAAGAAAACCTGGCGTGACTGCCAGTTGAACGACTCCGAGTTGACGCCATAGACATTCACGTTGAGTGCGTCGCTGCGCCAAACCGTCAGGGTCGCGCCGGCCATTTTGCTCGTGGCCGCGAGATCGAAGCGGGGGTCGTAGGTGTACGCGGCCGGATTTTCCCAGGGCATGCCCGGATGGTGGAAATAGCCGCGGGCGTCTGTCTTGTAGGCGTCCTCGGTGGGAATCTTGCGGGTAAGGCTGTTCCAGCTGGCGCCGATGAGCGAGTGCAGCCGGCCACCGAAGTATTCGCCGGACAAGGACGCCGTCTGCGTCTGCGAGTAACGGATGTCGACAAACGGGCCGGTGTTGGTCGTGCTCTCGTACAGCACCGGTTTGAACTCGGGGGTGGAGCGGATGTTCGGGAGGAGAAACTGATCCCAGAACTTGGTCGTTCCGAAGGCCGGATCATCGAGGTAAGCGCGCAGGCGGACGCCGTTGTTGGCGATGAGTCCCGCGCCGAGTTCGTTGGCCAGCCCGGTGCGGCGCGAGAATTTCACGTCGCGCTGCTTGAGCGCCGTGACCACCAGGAGCTGCTTGCCCCAGCGGCCGAAGTCGAACGGATAGGTCGCGGTGATCCGGCCCGCTTTCACCACATTGCCGAAAATCTTGAAGGCCGCCCCGCCGATCGCTTCCTCGATGTAGGGCCGGCCGTTGCTATCCACACTGAGCACGGGCGGCGTCTGGCTCGTGCCGAACGAATTGTCGTTCCGGTCCTCGTGCTGGAACTGCTGGTTGAACGCCGCCTCGAGCGCGAGTTTGCCGATGCGCTGCTCGATTGTGACGTTGGCCACGTTGAAGATGCGGTTGTTGTAATCGACCGTGCCGAGCATGTTCGTGTACTGGTCGAAGCCGCTGAAAATCTTCTGCGTGCCGTTGGGCAGGCGCACCGCCTGCGTCTGGCCGGCGAGCAGCGAAACCTGGTTGCCGGAAGGTCCGTTGCGATCGACCGCCGCGGGGAACGTGCTCGTGCGATAGAAAATTTCCCCGTCGGACGTGTAATACCACTGGTTGTTGGTGCTGAAGCCGCGACCACTCGCGGCGACGTCGTTGATGGCGAGCGCGCTGTCGGCACGTACCCGGTGCGTCTCTCCGCGCTCCAGCTCCACCCGGATGCTCGTCGTCTTGAACGGCTCGTAGGTGAACGCCAGATCGCCGGCGCGAAACACGTCGTTGGTGCCCTTGACGTACGTCTTGTTGCGGCGATTGACCAGGTTCAGTCGCACGAAGAAGTTGTCGCGTATCCGGCGGTTGACATCGAGCTGCACGCGGTAGGCGTCGTACGATCCGTAACTCGCGAACAATTCCTCCATGTTTCGCGGCCGTGCGCGCTTCGTGTAGATCGTGGCCTGACCGCCGGGTTGCGAGTCGCCGAACATGAGCGAGTTCGAGCCCTTGTTGAAATCGAAACGCTCGACGTTGTAGGAGTCCGACGGGACATACCAGGTGAAGAAATTCCGCGAGCTGCCGCTGCCGCTGAGGTTGCGATAACCGATACGGTCGTCGTTACGCGACTCGAGCCGGGGTGTGACCGTGACGCCGGCGACATATTGCGCGGCGTCCTCCATGCTGAACGCGCCGATATCGCGCATGAATTCCGCCGTGATGACGTCGACCGTCACGGGCAGCTTGGCGAGTTCCTGGTTGGTCCGGCTGCCGATGAGGGTCGTCGTGGCGAGCCACGATTTGTCGTCGGTGTCTGAGACGGTGAACGGCGAGAGCGAAACGACCTCATCGGTGGAAGGCGGGGTCGAGGGCTGTGCGCCAGGAGAACGAGCGCAGACGGCAAACACGGTCGTCGACGCGAAGACAACGCGAAGGAAGTTCATAGGAGGGGTTGGGTCGGTAGCCGGTGGTAAACCGGCGGCCCACCATTGCGTTTTCGGGGCGAACGACAAGGGCGGAAACGGCGACTGCGGCAAGCTGCGCGCCGCTCGAAGATTGGGCGTGGCGACGGAAGGGGGAACGTCCCGGGGGGATTCACGCGTTGACGGTCGAACCCGTCGGCGCAATCAATGCGGCCCCATGAAAATCCGCGGGCAGGGTTGGAATCTATTGGCCGTCGCAGCGTTGCTGGCGGGTTGTGCGACCGATTCCGAGGTCACGCAGAAAGAGAAAGACAAGATGGCGCGAGACGCCGAAAAGCAGAATCAGAAGCAAGCCCAGGCGGAAGCGAAAATGATGCGGGAGGCGACGGGGCAGCGAAAATCGCCGCGGTGAGAAACGCGCGGCAGTGCGGGCGTCGGGCAGGCGCGACGCCTTATTCTCTTTGATTGCGATGGCTTCCCTCACCCTGCCGGCCGGCTACGCTCGGATCCAGTGCGTGCAAAGTTTTCACGAACTGGTGACCACCCCTTTCGCGAACGGCGTGAACGCACTCTGCTGGCCGCGGACGCTCCCCGGAGATTTTGCCGAGGTCGTGGAGCGGCTTGGACCGATCGAGGGAATTGAGGCGCTCGATGAGAAGCGACTCCGCGCGCTGGTCGTGAGTGGAGCGGGCCGCGCGGCGATCGATGTCCTGCTCGAGGATCTGCAGCGGTTGCGCAGCCGGGATCTGGATCCGGTCCTCAACTGCATCCATGGTTATCCCCGCGATGAAGCGGCGGAGGTGGTGCGGACCGACGTGTACTCGTTTCACGCCGACAGTGCGCCGGTGCAGGCCGACACGTATCTGTGCACGTACTACGGTGCGGCCAGCGAAGGTCTTCGCAACGACGAAGCGCGGCGGCGGGTGGACATCGCGGCCACGCGGGCTGAACTGCTCGAACGTTTTGGCGGTTCGGACGACGCGGACTTTCGCGCGCATCTGGCGGAAAACTGTTACGACCTGCACTACGCGCCGGCACCCGGCGCGCGGCCGTTTTCCTTTGGCTTGGGCAATCTTTGGCGGATTGCGGTCGAGTACCCGGGTAGTCCGGTGCCGCCGTGCATTCATCGGGCGCCCGACACGGCAGCGGGCGATTCGCCCCGTTTGTTGTTGATTAGTTGATGACCGCTCGAGCCGCGACGAGGGTGGGAAATCGGACGCTTGAAAACAGGCCCCCAGTGTCCTCTGCTGTGGCTTCTTTATGTTCGAAGCCAATCCGACCATCAAGCGCCTCGGCGACGAGGGCGTTGTCACCACTCCTCTCACGTACAACGGCGTGATCCATCGCACGGGCGCGCTGCTGCTCGTCACGTCCGTCACGTTTGCGCTCACCTGGCGCGGCCTGCAAAGCGGCGAGTTGTCGCCGGCCATCGGGCTCGGTGGAACGCTGGCCGGGCTCGTGCTCGCGTTGATCATCATTTTCTCTCGCGCGACGAATCCATTGCTCATCGGCAGTTATGCGGTGACGCAAGGGCTTGCGCTCGGTGTGATCAGCTACTTCGCGAACCTCCGGTATCCCGGCATCGCGCTGCAGGCCGTCGGCGGCACGCTCGGCTGCTTTTTCGCGGTGCTTTGGCTCTATTCCATCAATGTGCTCCGCGCCACGCCGCTGTTCGTGAAGGTGATTTCCGCCGCGCTCATCGGAATTGTCGCCCTGTACCTGGTGGATCTCGTGGCCGGAATTTTCGGGCATCCGCTCGACATTGTCCGCGGCAATTCCGGGCTCAGCATCGGCATCACCGCGGTGGTCGTGATCGTGGCCGCATTGAGCTTCGTGATCGACTTCGCCGCGATCGACGAAGCCATCGCCGGCGGAGTGGACGCGCGACAAGGCTGGCGTTTCGCGTTCTCCCTTCTCGTCGGATTGGTCTGGCTCTACATCGAGATGCTTCGGCTCCTCTCGAAGCTGCGCGGCCGGAACTGAGGAAGCACGCACGCGGCCAGCGCGCGCTGCTGTTAAGTTTACTTTTCCAGCGCCCGCACCGCGGCGTCGGGCGGGTGGACGGACGTGGACCGGATGCCGCTGATGCGCGTAGTCCATTGCTGCGTCGACCAGGCGATTTTTTTTGTCCGGCTGTTCGGCGTGCCGATCGAGAGGGTCGTCTGGTATTCGGTCAAACCTTCGGCCGAAAGTTTGAAGCTGACGGTTCCCTTGACCTCCGGTGCCCGTTTCGCCTGAGCGCCGCCCCACAACTGCTCGATGGTGCGCTCCGGCAAGTCCGCGACGGTCCAACCGTCGGCGTCGCGGAACGATTTCAGATCGGCGATCAGGTCGAACAAATCTTCCGTCAACGGTCGATACGCGCTCACCTTCAGTGCCACGCTGGACGCCCGGGTCAGCCGAACCTGCTTGCCCTCAAACTCGACCGTGCGATCCGGCCCCGGTGTTTGCCGGATCTCGGTTCGCCGCAACCACCCGAGCGGCGTGAGCGTCACGACGTCGCCCATGCGAAGCACGGCGGTGACGGGCGCGGCGAACTCCTTGGAAGGCAGCAACGTGATTTCCGTATACCCGTTGGCATCGAACTTACCCTGGATTTCGAGCGCCGCGTTTGAATTGGGCCGTGATCCTGTCGCTTCGCCGCTGAAGCGTTGGCGCGTGGTCGTCTCCCAGGCGTAACTGGTTCGGGCGAGTGCGCTCACGGCCTCGCGCAGATCGGTTTCCGGATCAGCCAAGACGGTGAGCGGCAAAAAGATTTGGAAAAACGGGAGGAGGAATTTCGTGAATCGCATCATTTGGCTCCGGCCGCACCGAGGGCGGGACGCCGGACTATTTGCCCGGCCAGACGGAGCTATCGCGTGATTTGTTACGAGCACGTGCAGAAGTGCCGCAGCCGAACAGAAAAGCCGGGCGATGAAAATCCATTGTGGATTCAAACAGCCATAATTCCTAGCCGCACGATGTGTCCTGTGCTACGGCTGCGACCATGAAATCGATCCTTTCCGGATGGTGCATCGCCTTGAGCACGCTGACCTCGCCGCCGGTTTTCGCTGGTCCCGCAGCTGATGTCGTCGTGGCGGAAGATTTTGAATCCACCGCGGTCGGCGCGATACCGTCCGGCTTTACCAAGACCGGCGCGATTGGCGTGGCCGAAGACGTCGCGCACAGCGGGCGGCATTCCTTGAAGGTGGAGCCCGCCACGAAAGGCGGACGGTTTATCACGCTTGCGCCGGACAAGGTGGCGGCCTTGGGCGGCGAGCATTGGGGCCGGCTCTATTATAAGGTGAAGACGCCGGCCCCGCTGCCGGTCGTGCCCGAAGGCAAGAAGTCGGCTTCGATTCACACGACGTTCGTCGCGGGCAAGACCACGAGTCCGCTGGCGAATGACGCGATTGAAGTCCGCCTCGCGGGGCTGTCGCTCAACGGGTCTGGCGAGTTCAGTTATCTCTATAATGTGCAGCCGAGGCTGCGGAAGGAATTCGGCGTCCGTTCGAAGACCACCCATCGCTTCAACGACGAATGGACCTTGCTCGAGTGGCATGTCGATCATGCGACGCAAACGTATCAGTTCTTCCTCGACGGGCAGGAGGTCACCGACATCGGCGTGCACAAGGGGGCGGGGCAGTTTGAGGGCGCCGAGATTCCGGCGGCATTTCAAACCTTGTCCATCGGTTGGACGAATTATCAGGCGGCGAGCGGCGAGGGCTTCACCGTCTGGCTCGACGACATCGCCGTCGGCAAGACACGCCTCGGTCCGGCGCGTTAATCAACCGTTGCCGGGCTGGCTCTGGCCCTTCAACGCCGCGTGGGCCCGCGTGAGGGCGGCGGCAAGCATTTCCGAGCGCACCGGCTTGGTGAGGAAATCGTTCATGCCCACGGCGGCGGCGCGCTCGCGATCGTTGTGGGTGATGGCGGCCGTGAGGGCGATGATCCAGGGCGCCGTGTTGGATTGGCGCAGCGTCCGAATCCGGCGCGTGGCCTCGAAGCCATCGAGCTCGGGCATTTCGATATCCATCAGGATTGCGTCGTAGTCCGAGGCCTGAATCGCCGCCACGGCCTCGACGCCATTGTTCACGGTGGTGGCCGCGTATCCCAGGCGCCGGAGCAACAGCGCCGCCACGCGTTGATTGACCGGGTTGTCCTCGGCAATCAGCAGCCGGAGCGGGAAACGTTCTCCGAGTGAGCTGTCGGGTATCGATTGTTCGGGCACGGGCCGCACTTCCGCGATCTCCGGCTGCGGCTCGACCAGCACGGTGAATTGAAACGTCGACCCGGCGCCCGGCCGGCTCTGCACCCACATCGTTCCGCCCATCAACTCGGCCAGCCGTTTGCTGATCGCGAGACCCAGGCCCGTGCCGCCATAACGCCGCGTCGTCGTCGCATCGACCTGCGAGAACGATTTGAACAATCGCTGCAGCCCGTCGGGTGGGATGCCAATACCCGTGTCTCGGATCGCGAAATGCAATCGTTGCCGGCCCCCGTTTTTCTCCGCCGGCTCCGCGTGCACCGTGAGTGCGACCTCACCGCGATCGGTGAACTTGATCGCGTTATCGAGGAGGTTGACGATGATTTGGCGGAGTCGCGTCGCATCACCGGCCACGCGCAAGGGCACGCCGGCGGCGATCGTACACCCGAGCTGCAGCCCCTTCGCCTGGGCCCGGCCGTGGAAAAGCGTGAGCGCGTCTTCAACGCACTGACGCAGCTCGAACGTGGCGACTTCCAGTTCCAGGCGCCCGGCCTCGATCTTCGAATAATCGAGAATGCCGTTGATGATCGTCAGCAGCGATTCACCCGATGTTTCAATCGTGCGCACATAGTCCGCTTGCGTGGCCGTGAGCGGCGTATCGCGCAGCAGCGCGGTCATGCCGATGACGCCGTTCATGGGCGTGCGGATTTCGTGGCTCATCGTGGCGAGAAATTCCGATTTGAGCCGCGATGCCTCGAGCGCTTCGTCGCGGACGCGGGCCAGGTTTTCCGCCAATTGCTTGGGTACGGTGATGTCTTCGATCTGCGAGATGAAGTGGACGGGCTGACCGGCCGAGTCGCGCACGAGCGACACATTCAACCGAACCCAGACGATGCGGCCTTCACGGTGATGATACCGCTTTTCCATCTGGTAGGAGCGCCGGCGGCCCTTGACCAGTTCGTCCAGGAGACCCAGATCCGCCGCGAGATCGTCGGGGTGGGTAATGTCCTGAAACGTCTTCTGCAGCAGCTCCGATTCGGAATACCCGACGATCTCGCACATCGATTTGTTCACCCGCATCCAGCGGCCGTCGAGGCCGACGATTGCCATGCCGGTACCAGCGAACTCGAACGCGTGGCGGAAACGTTCCTCGCTCGTCGCGAGTTCCGCCGTGCGTTCTGCCGCAATCGCGTTCGCCCGTCGGCCGGTGGACTGCAGGCTCATGATCAGTCCTGCCAGCAACAACGTCGCCGCCGCAAAACTCGACGCGGTCCAGATGGCAGGCGCCCGTTGCATCCGGGGGAACTTGGGGCCGCGCCGCCACGCGAGATAAAACGGCTGACCCGCCATTTCGAGCCGCGTCACGTGATCGAACTCTGGCAGCTCGAACGCGGGCGAAGGAGTCGACGCGTAGAGCAATCGCTCGCGCTTCAGCTCGGCGTCTTCGAAAAGATGCAGTTGGAGAAAATCGCCCGTGGGTCCGAGTACGCGATCCAGGAAAATGTCGGGGAAAATCTGGGCGTAGACCCAGCCGATCAGGGCCGCGCGGCGGTCGGCGACCGTGTCTAGCGCGGCGCCTTTGGCGTAAAGCGGATAATACATCAGCAGACCGGAGCGGCGCTTTAAATCCCGCGAGCCCTCGGCCCGCCGGTGCAGTTGCGCTTCACCCAGGTCGCGCGCCCGTTCCGCGGCCGTGCGCCGCGTCGGTTCGGTGCCAATGTTGCGTCCCAACGAAGGCGTGTTGGTGCCAATGGGTTCGACGTACGTGATGATGTAGTTGGGAGCGTCCGGTGAAGCTGTCGTGCCAGGAAAGGGATAAACCTTCATCTGGGGGACGCCGTCCTGCCGCATCCTCGTGAGCCAGTCGTCCAGCTGCGCCGGCGGCACGGCGAAAATTACGCCCAAGCCGTTGATGCCGGGATAGCGGCGCTTGAGCTGCAGCGATTCACCGTAGACCCGCCAATCGTCCCGTCGCACGGCGGTCGAAGCGGCGAAGAAACTGGCTCCGCCGCGCAGCGCGTCGGCGTAACTCGTCATGCGGACGAAAATCGACGACTGGGCCTCGGCGACGCGTTCGCGGAAAAATTCGTCCTGCCGGCGCGCGGCCTCACCTTGCAGCAGCAGAAAAATCCATCCGCTGAGCAGCCAGCCGATGAGCACGACGAGGGACGGCAGTGCGACGTTTTTGACGGTCGGTAACGTGGGCAGCGTGGTGGCCGCGACGCCGAGGATTAGGAGGAAAACGGCCAGGACAATCAGGCTCGCGTCGGTGTCGCGGTTGGTGAACGGACCCACCTGAGCAAAGGCGGCAGCGAGCGCGATCGTTGCTATGCCCAACGCAAAATATCGGCCACCCCGAGCGCCGAACCAGGCAATCGCGAGCAACAGGATCGGAAACGCCGCGAACGCGAATACGCCACCCTTTGGCACCAGAAACGCCAGCGCGCCCACGCCGATGGTGACCGTGAGTACGAGGGCGAGGCGGAGGCGATGACGGGAGCCGATGCTGGATTCGCGAACGGGCAAGGTTGAGGCAGCTGGAGCCAACCCTTCTGAACTGCGCAATTATGTAATTCGGGGCGAGAACTTTAGTGGGCGATGCGGACGGTACGGTGATCCCATTGGCTAAGCAGGATGTCGACACGCGGGCCGGGATGTCCACGCTGGCGCCATGGATCCCGGGGCAGGCCAAAACGGACGCTCGAAGCGCGGGCTCGGTCGGGTGTGCGAGCGGCGGACGCCGGAGGAGGCCGAGACCTATTATCACCAGGTGATGCAGGATCCGGTGGCCTTGGCCGATTACGAGGAAGTCGCGGCGGAACGAGGCTGTCCCGTCCGCGAGATTATTCTGCAGGACGCGCTGACGCCGCCGGTCATCGAGCGGGTCGACTTGAGCGGTTATGCGGGACGGGCGGGTGACATCATTCGCGTCTGGGCAACGGATGATTTCATGTTGATGGGCGTGAGCGTGGAAATTCAGGACGGCCACAATAACTCCGTCGAAACGGGAGTGGCCGACATCCCCGAATTCGAGGGCGGGCCCTGGTGTTATCGCGCGACCTCGACCATCACTGACAACCAGCTGGTTGAAATCAGCGTGCTGGTCGTGGACGTGGCGGTGAACATGACCACGAAGATGGAACTCTTCCGGCGCGTCAGCAGCTGAGGCAGGATCGCGCCTGGCCAACGCTTTCCGGCCGATCTCGAACTGGGCGGAGGCGTTGCCGCATAAACATTCGGGCGCGCACGGGGGACAATTACCTTGTGCGCCTATCTCCGGAACCTACTTTCGCGGGCCTCCGTACGAACTCGCGTTTGCCGCACGGGTTGTGCGCTGCGTCTTCTCCGGTCGCCGCGCAGCTCATGCGGTCCACGCCTCACCTACCATGCCCAAGAAATCGATCCTCCTGCTTCGCTGCCTGCTCCTGACCGGCGTTGCCACGTTCACCGCCACTTCCGGCTCCATCGCGGCGGAAACGACGCCCCTCGGGACCGGCACAATCACCGGTCGCGTGCAGAACGTCGTCACCGGCCAATATCTCAACAAAGCCCGCGTCACGCTGAAGGGCACCACCCAGGTCGTCTATACGGATAACTTCGGCGTGTACCAGCTGGTGGCCGTGCCCAGCGGCCCCGCCACCGTCGAGGTGTTCTACACGGATCTCGATCCGGTCCAGCTCACGATCGACGTGCCGGCCGGCGGCAGCGTCGAGCGAAATTTCGATCTCACCAGCGTGAAACGCTACGGCGCCGACTCCAACACGGTGCGGCTCGACGCGTTCGTGGTGTCACAGGACAAGGAAACCGACAACCAAGCCATCGCCACGAACGAGCAGCGCTTCGCGCCCAACATCAAGAACGTCATGTCGACCGATTCGCTCGGCGACGTCCTCGGGGGCAGCGTCGGCGAATTCATCAAGTTTCTCCCCGGCGTGACGGTGGAAAACGATCTGGCCGACGTCGCCGGCATTTCGGTGCGTGGGATCGGTGGCGCCATGACGTCGATCATGAACGACGGTGCGCCGGCCTCCAACATCTGGGTCAGCACCAGCCGGACGGTGGACATTCGCAGCATGGCGTTGAACGACATCTCGCGCATTGAGCTCTCGAAAGTTCCTACGCCGTCCACGCCGGCCGACTCGCTCGCGGGTTCGGTCAACATGATCAGCAAGAGTGCCTTCGAGCGCTCCGGCCGCCTGCTCCGTTACAGCCTGAACCTCGTCGGCAACAGCGAGAACCTCACGCTCAACCGCACGCCGCATTCGCACCTGGATCGCAACACCTACAAGATTCTGCCCGGCGCGAATATCGACTTCACCTGGCCGATCACGAAGACGTTCGGCATCGTGATCGCCGGCACCCACGCCGAGATTTTCAATGAGCAGCACCGGACGCTGCAGACCTGGACCGGTGCCGGCACCGGGACCAATGCGGTGAACGCGAGCTTTGCCGCCCCGTTTCTCTCGGCCCTCGCGCTGCTCGACGGCCCGCGCAACATCACACGCAACACGCTCAGCGTTAAAGCCGACTGGAAAGCGACGCCGAACTCGGTCTTCTCCGTCGGCCACGTCGCGAGCCGGACGGATACCCGCATCGGTTCCCTCTCCATGAACTGGACGACCGGCACCAACGGCACCCCGACACCCGCCACCGGCACGGTCTTCAGCTATGGTCCAACCTTCACGATCGGCGCGACCGGTCGCGGCACCTTGAGCAACAACGGCACCAACCAGCTCATCAACCAGATTACGGATACGTCCACGGTGAGCTATCGCTACGACAACGGACAATGGCGCGTGGAAGCCGGGGTCAGCCGTTCCGCTTCTGAAACGAAGCGCCGCTACGCCGATGCCGGTTTCTTTCTGCAGGCCATCGCCACGAATCGCGATCCGGTGCGTGTGTCCTTCCGTGATATTTCCGGGGCGCGTCCGGGCATCGTCGAGGTGTTTAACAACAACAACCAGCTCGTCGACTATAGCGATATAGCGAACTACCGCGGCACCACGGCGAACAATTCCACCTTGGATTACAAGAGCGGCACCAATAACGGCTACCTGAACGTGCGGCGCTCCCTGCCGTTCCTGCCCGTCCCGACCGCCGTGCAAATCGGCGGATCGCGGCGCGACCAGATGCTGGACACCAACAACAGCACGGAAGCGTGGACCTTCATGGGCCCGGACGGCGTCTCGCCGCTGGCCTCGATGGCGCCGTACACGATGCAGGTCTACAAGAATGTCGATCCGGGTTACGGCTTTCCGTCCATCCCATGGATTTCCCCGACCGGGGCATGGCGCGCCTTCCAGGCAAATCCGTTGCTCTATCAGAAGACGGATGCGCAGCGTGCGACGGAGCTGAACACGGCAGTCGACGCTTCCGAGCGGATTGATGAAACGGTCGAATCCGCTTACATTCAGGCTGACACCAATCTTTTCCGCAATCGCCTCCGCGTGCTCGGTGGCGTGCGGTTCGAGCACACCGAAGACGTCGGGCAGGGCGGCATCAACGACGCCGACGCCGTGTTTCAGCGCAATGCCGACGGTTCCTTTGCCCGCACCGCCGCCGGTGCCCGTATCCGCCGGGCCGATGCCGGCGCGGCGGGTTCCTACGCCGAAGCGCTCCTCCGGCGCAAATTCCGCGCCTCGCGCTCGGAGAAGGTCTATTCGGGTTACTATCCGAGCCTGCACCTCACGTTCAATGCGACCGAGAATTTCCTCGTCCGCGCGGCCTACGCCAAGACGTATGGGCGGCCGAACTTCAGTGACATCATCCCGCGCGCCGTCGCCACGGGATTGGACCTTGATGATGACGATCCGACGCCGCCGGCGACCGGCCGTGGTACGCTCACAATCCGCAATCCGGCGCTGAAGCCTTGGACCGCGGACAACTTCGATCTTTCCGCCGAATATTACACGGATAACGGCGGTCTGCTCAGTGCCGGGGTTTTCCGCAAGGACCTCCAGAATTTCTTTGGTGACGCCTCGCGTTTCGCGACGCCCGAAATCCTGAACGAGCTCGGTCTCGATCCACGCTACCTCAACTGGAATATCGTCACGAAGTTCAATTCCGGCAATGCCCGCATCACGGGCGCCGAGGTGAACGTGAAGCAGTCGCTCCGCATGCTCGGAAAATGGGGCAGCTACTTCACGCTCTTCGCCAACGGCACGAAGCTCCAGCTCGACGGCAATCCCGGTGCGTCATTCACCAGCTTCATCCCGAAGAGCGGCAACTGGGGCCTGACCTTCGCGCCGAAGCGCTTCACGCTGACGGCGCGCTGGAATTACCGTGGTCTCGACAAGCGCACGCCGATGGCGGCGTACGGCCCGAATGGGTACGAGTACATCGAGGCGCGCACCGTGCTCGACATCAGTACCTCATTCCAGCTGACGAAGCGTCTCTCGTTGATCGGCAGCGCGAACAACATCTTCAACAAGCCGATGCGGTTTCTGCGCTACGGAGACCTAACGCCGAGCTATGCCCGGCATTATGCCGAACAGGAATACGGCATACAGATGGCCGTTGGTTTGCGCGGATCGTTCTGACGACCGGTTCCGACCCTTTGTCTCAAAAGCATTGCGGGGCACCGGAAAGGGTGCCCCGCAATTTTTTGGCCCGTCGCGTCTGCCCGCTTACGGGGTTTTCTCGCCGCCGCCTCGTTTGCCGCGACCGCCTTGGCGGCCCCCAGCGGCTTGCGGCATCTCGTCGAATTTTTTCTTCTGTTCGTCGGTGAGCACGCCGCGGACCTCGTCACGCGTGGCTTGCATCTTCTCCATCATCTTTTTCCGGGCTGCCTCGCGATCGCCGCCCGCGCCGCCGTCGCGTATGGCGCTGCGCATGTCTTCCTGTGCCGTTGCGTAGATTTTGGTGATCTGAGCTTTCTGGTCGGCCGTGAGCGTCAGCGCTTTATCGAGTCGTTCCACGCGCGCTTCGGGCGACATCATCTGACCGCGACCTTGGGTTTGTCCGCCCTTGCCGCGGCGGCCTTCGCTGGGAGGAGTGGTGGAATCCTGCGCCTGGACGGCGGCAGTAAAGAAGGCGCCGAACGCACAGAGCAGGGTGAGAGATTTGCCGGTTTTCATAGGTGAATTTGTCGTGCCTGAATCATTCAGGCGGCTTTTGGAGTGATGGCGGGGAAGACGGCCAACCGGCCGTCAAAGTTGCAAGAAATGGCGGCGTGACCGAAGTCGAAGGCCGGCTGCGGTTTTCGCCGAGAATCTTGGCGTACGGGAAAGCCTTTACCTGGGAGTGGCGGCTCTGCCAACGTGGGCCAACCCCTGCCGTGCTTCCTTTCCTGGATCGCGCCGCCACCATCGCGCCCGCTGGCTTCAATCGCTGGCTTGTCCCGCCCGCCGCCATCGCTGCCCATATGTGTATCGGGCAGGTGTACGGCTTCAGCGTGTTCAACAAGCCGCTGGCCGCGGAAATTTTTGGGAAGCCGACGACGGCCAACCTGGCCGTCGAGATTTCACAGGTGCAGTGGGCCTACTCGATAGCGCTGATCATGCTCGGCCTCTCGGCGGCGGTGTTCGGGAAATGGGTGGATCGCAGTGGACCGCGGAAAACCATCGTGACGTCGTGCCTATGTTTTTGCGGCGGATTGCTGCTGGGCGCGACCGGGGTCCATTTCAAATCCCTGCCGTTGGTTCTTTTCGGATACGGCGTCGTCGGCGGCATCGGACTGGGCCTGGGCTACATCGCTCCGGTGTCCACGCTCGTCAAATGGTTTCCCGATCGCCCCGGCATGGCGACGGGCATGGCAATCATGGGATTCGGGGGCGGAGCGTTGATCGGCTCACCGCTCGCCCAAACCCTCATGGATTATTTCAAGACCGACGCGGACACGGGCGCGACTCGTGCGCTGGTCGCGATGGCGGTCATCTATGCCTGCTTCATGCTCAGCGGTGCGGCCTTGATCCGGGTGCCGGCGGAGGGCTGGAAACCCGCGGGTTGGGTCCCGCGCGGGACTCCCGGTAGTCTAATCAGCGTGAATCAGGTCGGCGTCGACGACGCATGGAAGACGCCGCAGTTCTGGTTTCTCTGGATTGTGCTCTGCATGAATGTGAGCGCGGGAATCGGCATACTCGGCCGCGCGTCGGACATGTTTCAGGATATGTTCCTCGGGGCGTCGGTGGATGCCGCGCAAACCAAGGCGGCTGCGGCGATCGGCGCCGGGTTCGCGGGACTGCTTTCCATCTTCAACATGGGGGGACGCTTCGTGTGGTCGTCCATCTCGGACAAGATTGGGCGCAAGCGGGTCTACTCGATCTATTTCATTCTCGGCGCGCTTTTGTACGCCTTGCTGCCGTGGGCGCAGCAGACGCAGAGCAAGGTGATCTTCGTCGGGCTCACGGCCGCAATCATCAGCATGTACGGTGGCGGCTTCGCCACGATTCCCGCGTATTTGAAAGACTTGTTCGGCACCCATCAGGTCGGGGCGATCCACGGCCGACTCATCACGGCCTGGAGCATGGCCGCGGTGATTGGTCCGCTGCTCCTCAACCAGCTTTTCGCGCACCGGGTAATGGCCGGCATTCCGAAAGCGGAAGCGTACAACGGGACCTTTTATCTCATGGGCGGCCTGCTGGCCTTGGGGCTCGTCGCCAACCTCCTCGTGACGCCGGTGCACACCCGGCATCATGTGAAACTAAACATCGAAGCCATTCCATGAAGCTCCTGCTCGCCTGGCTTCTCGTCGTCGTGCCGCTCGCCTGGGGTGTTACCCAATCGGTGCGCAAAGCGTTGCCGCTTTTTTCGACCGCGAGTAAACCCGCCCCCACCCTGCCGAAGTAGATCTGCGGCCCGAAGCGGGCTTTCGGTTTTTTCGTCCATCACTCGTACCCCACGATCGCTCATGAAAGCTCCACTACCCCTGTTCCTCCTCGCGGCGGCTGCGTTGCTGCCCGCTGTTCGCGCTGCCGACTCCGTTGCTCAACCGGGCGGTAAGATTCCCGGTTCGGTGCCGATTGCACTGGTGAAAGTCGCCAGTGGCCTGGTCGATCCGATCCATGTCGCCGCGCCGCACGATGGTTCCGGCCGGCTCTTCGTTTGCGAGCGCCATGGCATGGTGCGCGTGATCAAGAACGGAGAGCTGCTGCCGAAGCCGGCGCTCGATCTGAAGGACAAGACGCTCAGCTCATTTCTCGAGGAGGGACTCTACGCGATCGAGTTCCATCCAAATTTTAAGACTAATCACAAAGTGTACGTCAGCTATGCCGACCTGTGGTTCAACGGCGCGACCATGCTCATGGAGTTCACGATGTCGGCGAGAAACCCGGACGTGATCGATGAGACGACCGGCCGCGTCATTCTCCAGCTGGATTTCCCGTACTGCAATCACCACGGCGGCAAAATGAAATTCGGGCCGGATGGCTATCTCTACGTCGGCGTCGGTGACGGCGGTTGGGAGGGCGACGTCATCAATACAGGACAGGACCTGCACACGCTCCTCGGCAAGATGCTGCGAATCGACGTGAACAAAAGCAGTGCGGATCGCGCCTATGATATTCCGAAGGACAACCCGTTTCTGACGCCACTGCAGCAGATGACGCTATTCGGCGTGAGCGAGGAGCAATTCAGCCGGGTGCATCCAAAGGCGCGGCCGGAAATCTGGGCCTATGGCATCCGCAATCCCTGGACCTTTTCCTTCGATCGCCAGACGGGCGATCTCTACATTGCCGATATCGGGCAGAACCACTGGGAGGAGATCAATTTCCAGCCCGCCGCCAGCAAAGGCGGCGAGAATTACGGATGGAAATTCATGGGCGGCAGCCATCCGTTCCCACTCATTCTCAAGAAAGGTCCGGACGGAAAACAGATGGCCGTGGATCCGGAGAACGCACCGCGCGTCGGCGTGCTTCCCGTCGCTGAATACAGTCACGTTGATCAAGGCATCTGCGTGATCGGGCTCGGTGTTTATCGCGGCAAAGAATTTCCGGAGCTCGACGGCACCTATTTCGTGGCCGACTGGGGCACAGGGAAAGTGTGGGGTCTGAAACGCGATGGAGCGATGAAGTGGCAGATGCAGGAATTGCTGGACCTCGACACTCCGCTGCGACCGACCAGCGGGGGCGAAGACGAGGCGGGAAATATTTATCTGACGCATGCGACGGCGAACTACGGCGGCCCGGTCGACCCGCAGACCAGCGAACGCGGTGCGTTGTGGAAGATCGTCCCCGCAAACAAAGTCCCGGCTGGTGCCACCACGGCGCCCCTGCAGAAAAGGTAACGCTTTTCCGCATCGCTCTTGATCTCGTGTCGCGAGGGCTGCCGTCCCGGACATGGCGCGCGACAACCCCTCGAAAGAATCTTCATGATGAGAACGCGCCGCAAATCTGTCATCCTGCACCGAGTCATTGGCGCGGGGCTGGCGCTCTGGGTCGCCTGCACCGCGGGGGGCGCGGAAACCGCAAAGCCATCCGCAGCGGACCCGGCTCATGTACACGGTGCAGCCGCGGCGACGGCGCCAAGTTCAGGGTTAAAGCAGGAGCTGATCGCAGGAATATCGGAAAAACATTTCCTGCAAATGGGCGCCAAGCCCAGGACCGTGAAGGTGCTGATCGTCGCGACGTGGAGCGACGACAACTATGGAATGAACTTCAACGGCTACTCGAAGGGCGGTGCAGTCTACACCATTCCGGTTGGGTGGACGGTCGAGGTCACTTTCATCAATCCGGGACCGGTTCCCCACAGCCTGATTGTCATCGAGAAATCGGCCGTGAAGAAAATCCAGATGAGCGAGCCGTATTTCAAAGGCGCGGTGGTGCCGAATCACCTCCAGGGCATGAGCTATGACAAAGCGACGTTCACGTTCATGGCGGACGAGGCCGGTGACTTTGCGTTTGCCTGCGGATTTCCGACGCACGCGCTGAATGGTCATTGGATTGCGCTGGATATTTCCAACGAAGCCAAAGAGCCGACATTGCAGCTGGGCGATAATCCGCCCGCGAAAGCCGGGAAGTAGGCGGGAACGTCCCGAAGCCTGCGCCACGTCGGCTCGGGTGCGATGGACGCATTAAGTTTGGCGCGGCTTCCGTCTCTTGCCGTAATCGACACGTGAACCGCTTCCCCTCGTTCCTGCCGCTCGCTGGTCTTCTCGTTGCGTCCCATGTGCTGGCGCGCGATCCGCACGCAAGCTGGCGAGACTATGGCGGTGGGGCTGACTCGGCGCAGTTTTCCTCATTGACGCAAATTACGCCGGCCAACGTCGCGCAGCTTCAGGTGGCGTGGACATACCCGATCGGCGAGAACAAGAAGTACGCGTTCAACCCGCTCGTGGTCGACGACCTCATGTATGTGATGGGGCGCGGAAATTCCATCGTGGCGTTGTCGGCCGCGACGGGGCGGGAAGTCTGGACCTACCACCCGCCGGACGGCACGACGCTGATCACGAGTCGGGGCATTAATTATTGGGAGTCGAAGGACCGGCGGGAGCGGCACCTGCTCTTCGCCAGCAACCATGCGCTGCGGGCAATCGATGCACGCACGGGCACACTAGTCACGAGCTTCGGCGACGGCGGCAGCGTTGATCTCAAACAGGGCCTGGACCGCGACCCGAAGACGATTGCGCTGGTTCAATCCACCACGCCCGGGCGCGTTTTCGAGGACCTGCTCATCCTCGGTTCAGCGACCAATCAGGGTTATGGTTCGGCCCCGGGTGACATTCGGGCTTTCAATGCCCGCACGGGGAAACTCGTTTGGACGTTTCATACCATCCCGCTTCCCGGCGAGCCCGGCGCGGAAACCTGGCCAAAGGATGCCCGGCAGAATGTCGGGGGCGCGAATGTCTGGTCGGAACTCACGATCGACGAGCGTCGCGGTATCCTCTTTGCCCCGACGGCGAGCGCAAAATACAATTTCTACGGCGCCGACCGCGCGGGGACGAATCTTTATTCCGACTGCCTGCTCGCGCTGGATGCGCGGACCGGTCGCCGGCTGTGGCATTACCAGATGGTGCACCATGATATTTGGGACTACGATGCGCCCACCGCGCCGAAGCTCCTGACGGTTCAGCATGACGGCAAGGCGGTGGATGTCGTCGTCCAGGTTTCAAAGCAGGGATTCGTCTGGGTCTTCGAGCGCGAAACGGGGCGGCCGCTCTGGCCGATCGAAGAACGGGCGGTGCCGAAGTCGGACATGCCGAATGAGCAAACGTCTCCGACCCAGCCGTTCCCGACGGTGCCGCCGCCGTTCGCGCGGCAGACGTTTACCGTCGACGATCTCAGCCCCTATCTCAGTGAAGCGGATCGCACGCATTTTCGGAGCGCGACGCTGGCCGCGCGCAACGAAGGTCTTTTCACGCCGCCGGCGAAGGGCGGCACGATCCAGATGCCGGGCAACAATGGCGGTGCCAATTGGGGCGGCGCCGCCGTGGATCCGGCGCACGGCATTCTGGCGGTCGTCTCGAAGGATTTGCCGAGTCTCCTTCAGCTCGAGGAGAAACGCCCCGCCACCAGCAGTGCGGCGGAGCGCTACGAAAGTGGCTTCGGTTTCCTGATCGCGTCCGACGGGCTCGCCGCGATCAAGCCACCGTGGACCTCGCTCACCGTCTACGATCTCAACACCGGCACCATCAAATGGAAGATACCGTTGGGCGACGTTCCACAGTTGGCGGTAAAAGGAATCAGGAACACCGGGACGCATTATCCCAAAGTCGGGCCTGTGATTACCGCGACGGGGCTGATTTTCACGGGTACTCGCGACAAGAAGGTCCGCGCGTTCGAGCTCGAAAATGGCAAACTCAGGTGGGAACACGAGGTGGACGCCGCGATCGAAGGCATGCCGGCGATCTACGAAGTCGGAGGCCGGGAATATATCGTGTACTGTGCTTCGGCCCAAGTCGGTCTCACGCCCGCAACGCAGGAAGTAATCCGCGGCGCTTATGTCGCTTTCGCTTTGCCCGAGCCCAAATAGCACGCGGTGGGATTTGCATCGCGGACCTGCGCTCGTTGGACTGGCGGAATGAGAATTCTGGCCTGTCTCGGACGATGCGGTGCGGTGGCGCTCTTGGCCGTAGGCGCCGGGCCCTTGCGAGCGGTACAGCGGGAGGAGAGCGTTTTTGCCGCGGCGGAGAAATTCCGGCCGGACGGTGTCGCCCTGCTCGAGCGGTTGGTCAACATCGACAGCGGAACCGGTCATGCGCCGGGCCTCGAGCAAGTGGCGGCAGTGGTGGCGGACGAACTAGGTCGGCTGGGGGCGCGCGTCGAATTGCTGTCCGCAGCGCCCGTGGCGGGAAAGAACATCGTGGCGACGTTCACCGGCACGGGGACGGGACGGGTGCTGCTGATTGCCCATATGGATACCGTGTGGCCGGTAGGCGAGGCGGCACGCCGGCCGTTTCGGATCGAGGGCAAACGCGCGCGCGGGCCGGGAGTGAGCGACGACAAAGGCGGCGTGGTGGCCGGCATTGGCGCGTTGCGCGTGTTGCATGAAATTGGTTTCCGCAATTTTGCCACGCTTACGTTTCTGGTGAACTGCAACGAGGAGACGGGCTCGATCGGCACGCGGCAGCTGATGCAGAACCTCGCCCGCAAGCATGACTTCGCGTTGAACCTCGAGGCTGGCCGGCCGGGCGATGCGTTGATCGACGCGCGAAAGGGCAGCGGTTACGTGGAAGTCACCATCAAGGGCAAGTCCTCGCATGCCGGCAACGCCCCCGACGCCGGTCGCAACGCCGCGATGGAGGCGGCGCATCAAATGCTGCAGCTCTCGAAGCTCGGTAACCCCGCGAAGGGCACCACGATTAATTTCACGATCGTGCAAAGCGGTGATCGACCGAACGTGATTCCGGATCTCGCGATCGCCAAGGCGGACGTGCGGGTGGTGACGGAGGACGAGTTTGGCCGGCTGGAGCGCGACCTCGTGGCGGCGGCCAAAAACAAGCTAATCCCGGACTGCGACGTAACGGTCACGCTGACTCGGACGTTCTCGCCCTTCCTGCACAACGCCACGACGGACGCATTAATTGCGCGCGTCCAGCCCCTCTATGCCGAACTCGAGCGCCGGCTCACGAGCGAAGCGGCGGGCGGCGCGGCCGACAGCAGTATCACAGCTGGCGTAGGCAGCCCGACATTGGATGGATTGGGTTTGGTCGGTGGCGGCGGACACAGTCTCGACGAGTATCTTGAACTCGAGAGCGTGGTCCCGCGCGTCTATCTGCTGGCACGCGTCGTCATGACGCTCGCCGGCCCGTAACGCCGCGTGAATCCGAACCTGCGCGACACGCGGTGGTCTTTGGGTTGAATCATCGAATGCCTACCTTTGTTCGAACCTGTCGATGCGTGACCCTGCACACCTATCCGGCATATGTGACGGCTGATTCCTGGCACGCTGTAATCCATATCTGCCGCTGCGGCCGGGAGCACCTCAACGAGATGCTTCCTCCACCCGAACCGAAGAAAGCGAAACGCGTGGCGCGGAAAAATCGAAAGCGATCCGGAAAGCGTTAGCGAACGCGCTGACCGGGTTGGAACGGACGGGCGGCCGCGGGTTCTGTAACGTGATGGGCGCAAAAACTAAAACGGCGGGGCGGGCCGCCAACGACCGACCGTTCCTGCGGGAGCTCGCGAAGAAACACGGCGTGGCAGAGGAAGCGGTCACCGAGCTTTATGCGGCATTGCAGCGCGGCGGAGGCACCATGGCACAGTTCAGTCATCCCGATCTCGGCGGAAGCGGCCAGTGGATGAGCAATGGGATGATCATGATCGGCGACATGTTCAACAACGCGCTCAAAGCGAAGGTAGATGCCCTTTGCCAGGCGCTGCTGCCACATCTGGCCGCGACTTCCGAAACTCCAACGGCGTCCGCCACGCCGAAGGAACGCCAGGCGTCGTCGGCGTGGTGGCCGGCCGAGTTTACGTCGCCCGCGGCGACAGGCGGACAGAATGATTTTCGCTACGCATATTTTCCGCGCGAGAACGCCCTGGTCGTCGAATCGAAGGGCAAGACCGAGGTTTACGACACGACGGGCCACGAACTCCACGGATTCGGTCAGCAGCAGCCGTCGGCCGGGCGATTCACTTTACAATCCGCGCGTGGGACCGTGGATATCTCGAAGCTGCCGAAAAAGAAATTTTCGTCGCAGAGGAAATAATCCTCCGCGCCGGAACCGCCGAAACGGTTCGTCAAGACGGCCCCGGAAGGTGGCGATGTCGATAGACCGTGTACGCCAGTCCGACGCCTCCCACCGCTGTGGCGGGAAAATAGAGCGTGCCGTAACTGAAACGGGCATACGTCCAGGCCCCGGCCGCTCCGCCGAGAAGGAAGGCACTGATCAGCAGGATGCACAATCGGATCCGACGCGCATCCACGTTGATGCCGCGCAAGGCCTGTCCGAGGAAAATGCCGAGATCGGTGAACGCGCCTGACACGTGGGTCGTCCGCAGCACCGCGCCGCTGTAGGTGCTCACCATGCCGTTTTGCAGTCCGCACGCGCACGATGCCAGGTAGACGCCGAAATGGCTGGTGCGCTGCAGCAGCGGGATGGCGCAGAAGAGCAGCAGCGACTCCACCATGAGGGCCAGCCCGTAGCGCCGGCCGAGCTGGAGGGTGCTGTCGAGAATCATGGCTCCGCTCAGCACGCAACCGAGTACGAACGAAACGGCGACCGCGACAAGATGTGACGATTCCTGCACGTGGCCCCCGGCAACCGCGATGCCGAGGAGCGTGGTGCTGCCGGTAAGGTGAGTGACGCCCTGATGCTGGAAGCCGAGGAACCCAACCGCATTGATGATCCCGGCGACGAACGCCAGCGCGGCGCTGCCCAGCCACGCCCAGCGGGGAATTTTGGATATCACACGAGTTGCTCCATGAGCCCGCCTCCGGGACTGCGTTACATCTTCAGGACTCGTTTGGCGTTCTCGTAGAGAATTTTCCGCTCTACCGCTTTGTTGGGGGACAAGCGTTTGATGGCCGCCAAGGTTCGCGCCGCGAAGCAGGCGGGCGCGCGGCCCGTGCCCTCGCTGCAGTCGCTGCCAAACATCAGCTTGTCTTGATGACGCTGGATGAAACCGCGGTAGTGTTCCTCGTCGCGCACGATGGCGCCATTGCCTGAGCCGGCGGACAGGTCGGCGTAGCAATTCGGATAATCGCTCAAGTAGCGGTCCGTGATCCCACCGGCAACCACGGGCCCCGTCGGATAATTGGTGCCCGGCTTGTAATTTTTGTCCATCGCCGCCCACCACGCGGTGGCGTGGCCGATGAATTTCACCGTGGGAAATTTCTCCAGCGTTCGGTGGAAACGCTCGATGTTGCGGTTATAGAGATTGTCTTGGAAGTGCATCAGGATCGGCACGTCGAACTCGCGCGCCACTTCGGCAATCCGCCACAGCTCGGGCGCGTCGCAATCCACGCGGAACTTCTGTTCGCCAATCCCGATGGCGCCGGCGCGCAACTGGCGCTCGATGATTTTCGGCGCATCCGGATGATCCGTGATTTCGTTGGCGAAGAAAACAAATTCGCCGGGGTAAGCCTTGCACAGCGCGACCACCGCCTCGTGTTCGCCGGAGCCGCCCTTGTGCTCGCCACCGCGATCGCCCGAGGGCATCAGAATGGAGGTCGTGACGCCCAACGCTCGTTGATGCGCGAGCAGGACCGCATCGGACCGACCGCTGTACTGGACATGCTGATGCACATCGATGATCAGCTCGCGCTCTGGCGTCGCCGCTCGGGCGCTGGCCGCCCAAACCGAGCCGCCCACGAGAATGGCGGAACGGCGCAAAAAATCGCGGCGGGATGTCTGGGCGGTCTCGGGTCCGACTCCGGACGCCGTCTCCGTGGAAATTGTGGCTTCGGATTGACCGCGCGAAAAACGCATGGCCAAAACTAATAAACACCCGTCGGGCACCCCGAGAAAAAAATTGCACAATCTCACCCAGTCCGTGGTCGGTCGGCGCCGGGAAAACGCCGGCGTGGCCGGCGCCTCGCGCTGGAAAGTGGTGCTCGGCCGACTTTGGCTGCTCGCACCCCTGGTGGGTGCGATGATGGCCGGTGAGGACCTGCGGCTCAGTTTTCATTGCGACGCCGATGGCACCGAACAGGCGTACCGGTTGTACGTTCCAACGGGCTACGACTCCACGCGCCCCGGGCCGCTGGTGATTGCGCTGCATGGTTCGGGCGGTGATGAAAACAGTTTCTTCGACGACGAGGCGCACTATCCGGCGAAGGACGGACTCAAGGCCGCCGCCGAACAGCATCACGTCCTCGTCGCGTGTCCGACCGCCCGGGGCAATACGAATTACCGCGGGCTCGGCGAGATTTCGGTGTTTGGCGTGTTGGAGGATGTCAGGCGACGCTATGCGATCGATGATGACCGGGTGTATCTAACCGGGCACTCCATGGGTGGAACCGGGGCGACCGATCTCGCGCTCCATCATCCCGGCGTGTTTGCGGCGGTCGTGCCCATGGCGGCGGCGCGAAGCATCCGTTGGGTCGCCGCTAACGCCGAACACACGCCGTTTTGGTGGATTGGCGGGGCGCTGGACCAGGACTACTACAAGTTGGGCGTTGCCGTCGGTTATGAGCGTATGAAACAGCTCGGCTATCCAGCGCGATTCACCGAGTTGGCGGGAGAAGGCCACTACGGAACGGCGCGCAACTTTCGTCCGGTGCTTGACTGGCTGCTCCAACAGCGACGCGTGGGCCATCCGAAGACGTTCACGTTCGAGGTCGATACCCCGCTGCATCCTCGCGCTTACTGGGTTACTGTTGAAACCATCGCGCGGCCCGGAAAAATCGCCGCCGTGAAGGCGCGCGCTCTTTCGGATCGCTCGGCGCAACTCGAATTGGACAACGTGGCGGCCGTTTCGATTTGGCCCGATCCCGCGATATTCAACCTCGAGGCGCCACTGGAAGTGCGGATGGAAAACGCCGTCGTCTTCAACGGCCGCGTGTCACCCGCGCAGGAGGTTAAGCTGACACGACGCGGCGCAGGTTGGGCGACGCAGCTGCAGCCGCGTCAGGAACTGGCGCTGACCGCGTACCGCACACATCCGGTGGGAACGGCGCCCGTGGCGCTTGATCACTCGGGCGTCGAGAGCACCTTGGGCAGCTGGATTGCCGACGCCATGCGGACTGCGACCGGGGCCGATCTCGCGCTTTATAATCACCGGGCCACTGAAATCGATCGGCCGATTCCCGCGGGCACGGTTGACGTGGTGGATTTGCTGCAGTGCAGCCTGCCCGGAGATCAGGATTTGGTGACGGTCGAACTGCTCGGTTCGGAAATCCTGGAGATACTCGACGCCAATATACCGGCTCGGGACGGCCCGGGCGGGCCCGCCTCCAATCTCCTCGTGCAGATTTCCGGCGCTGACTACGCCTTCGACCGGCGATTGAGCGTGGGGCAGCGGATCGTGCGCAGCAGCATCGAACCAAAACGCCGCTATGTGGTGGTTTTCGAAGGCCAGGTTGTGGAACGCGAAACGATGCGGCTGGCCGGCCGTTTCAAGCACCTGCGATATAGCACGACAAACGTGCCTTTTTCGCTGGCGCTGTACGGCTATGCGGCGACAACGGGAAAAATTTCCGCTCCGCCGCCGGGCCGTGTACGCGAAATCAAATAGGTCCCCGCGCCGCGCTCACATTTTCCCGCGCGTGCGGCCGAGCAGTTCTTTGGCCTTGCCGATGATTTTTTCCTCGAGTCCCGCTGCCCACGGACTGGGGCGACCATATGGCTTCATCGAGGTGGCGCCTTCATACCCGCCTTCTTTCAGCACGCGCTCGTTCGGGATATAGGCCATCACATCGTTGGAATAACCGAACACCCAGAGCTGACCCGGGCTTTCGTTGCGCAACCGCAGACCGTAATCGACGACGACTTCGCCGCCCAGCGCGACCCAGGAGAGATCGCCTAGGGTCCACGCTTGCACGGGATACTTGTAAGCGAGCGCCGCGTCGCCTTTGGCCTCGAGCTGCGCGGTGACGGCAGTCGCCCATGCGCTCGTCTGAGGGCTGGCCGCGGCGGTCTTCAACTCAGCCTCCGTGGGTTTGCTGGCGAAGCGCAGCGTGATGTCTTCCAACGCGGAACTAAAACGCCCCGCAATCGGCGTCATGGGCCGTTCGATCGCGCGATCCGCCGCGTCTGCCAGCTCGTGACCATACTTCTCCGCGAGTTCGACGGTTCGGCGCGGAAGCGGGTTCTGGTCCGCGCCGCAGCCGATCGTGAACAACACCGTGGCCTCGGGATGCCGCCGCTCCAATTCGGCCTGCATGCAACCCGCGTAGTCTCCATGCCACTGGTAAATCCCGAGCACCGTGTTGTGGCAGGCGTACGAAACCAACAAACCGCGCAACTTCCCGTCGGGCGCGCGTATGGCCAACACCGGTACGCGGGGATCGTTGGGGCCTTTCAATTTTCCCGCGGCGCGCCAGGCGGGCACCTGCGGCTCGGGATTTTCGCGGCGGTTCACGGCGAAGCTTGCGCGATCTTCGCCCCAGCTGATCGTCGCGGGCGACAGACTGTCGAGCGCGCTGCTGGCGGCCTGGACCATCTTTTTTTCGAGGTCGCGCGTGTAGGCGACCGTCTTCAAGCGCAACTCTTCCGCGGGAACCCGGAAACCCAACGCGACGCCTTCGAGCCAGGGCCCGCAATGCGTGTGCGAGACATTGAACATCACGGCGCCGCGCGGCAGCCGGTATTTTTTTTCGAGTTCCGCCGCAACCCGGTCGCTCGACTCGCGGCTGATCATGCAGAGGTCCGCCGTGATCAACACGCCGCGATTTCCCGTGGGATCGGCAAAAGCGAGCGCCTTCGTCCACAAATCCTGCAGGGTGCCCTCGGCGGGGTGATCGCGATTCCCGTAACCCGTCATCCAGAGCGGTTCCGCCGGCGTGATTTTCTCGCGGCCGGTTCCGGCCTGCCAGCCGCTGGTTTCATTGCTGGGGGCCGTCGCGGCCAACGCCGCACCCGTCAGCAAAACGAAAACGACGAAACGAAAGACGGAAGTTTTCACGCGAGCGAAGGAGGTAGACATGGGGAAGAGGGCCGCGAACTCATCGCTAGCCCGCCGGAAATATCCGGCAATCCCAATCGCGTGACGCGCCTTCGCGCACCGCGCACAATCGAACCCGAGCAAATGACAGTTTGAAACATCGTGGGACTTCCTTGTGATCCGCTTTCCCTTATCCCGCTCATGAAAATCTTGCTTGCCCACGCATTGGCGCTGATTGCGCTGCCCCTGAGTGCTGCCGTCCCAATGAAAACCTCTTCGGATTCCATCATGCGGGTGCCCAATCCGGATCGGCCGGGGACGGCTTGGGCCGTGCGGACCAAGGACACGGCACTATTGATGACGGCGCAGGTGCTGCCGACGGATGTCACACGCGATGCGCGGGGACAGATGGAGGAAGTGATCGACCAACTCGCCGCCCTCCTCGGTCGTTCGCAGGGAGATTTGCGCGGCGTGCTGCGGCTCAATGTGTACGTCTCGGCGGAAGCGGCGACGCCCGCGGTCGACGCCGTGCTCGCGGCCCGTTTCGCCGATGCGCCTCCCGCCGTCACATTAATGTACACGCCGCTGGCCCGCACTGGAGCGCTGGTCGCGTGCGACATGGTGGCAGCCATTTCCTCGTCCGCGTCCACGGTTCAAATACGCGACGGCGTGGCGGTGGTTCCGGCGGGCGGAAAAGTATTTGTTTCCGGACAGGCGAAACGCGGCGCCGATTTCGCCTCGAGCGTCAGTGGAACGATGACCGATCTGCACCAATCTGTCGTACATCTCGGCCTGACCAAGGCTGATGTGGTGCACGTGAAAGCGTTCATTGCGCCTTTCGCCAGCCACGCGGTCGCGCGGGCGGAAATTGAGAAGAGCTATGCCGGCGGGCCGGTACCTCCGATCGTCATCACGGAATGGCTCGCGCAGGCGCCGACCGAAATCGAATTGGTCGCGTCGTCACCCACCTTGCCCGCAAAAGAAGGCGAACCCGCGGCCTTTCTTTCGCTGCCGGGCATGAGCACCTCGCCGTATTTCAGTCGCGTCGCGACCGTGGCCGCCGGATCGGGAATCATTTTTATCGCGGGAATCGACGGCGGCGAGGCGGCCAATCCCCGGGACCAATGGTTCGAAACCTTTCATCGGCTCGCCTTCGCGCTGCGTGAGTCGGGCAGCAGTTTCCGGCACATGGTGAAGGCGACGTATTTTCTTTCTGATCCAAAAGCGCGTGAAGCCTTGGGCGAAATCCGCGGGATTTATTATGATCCCACGCGACCGCCCGCCGCTTCCGCCATTGATGTGAAGACGATTGGACGTCCGCATCGGCAGGTGGCGCTCGACATGATTGCGGTGCCCGTGAAGTTGCCGCCGCCTCCGCCGGCGCCCGGTAAGTAACTGATTGGTGAGTAGTTCGGTTTTCGCGGAATTTGCCCGCGATCGCTGTTAGATTTTCGACTCTCGGGCACGGCCGCGAAATTTTTTCTGCGCCGACCCGCGCGCCGGATCGCAACGGCGTTGTCGCGGGCGAAAATGTGTTGGAAGTTTTCGGTGGAAATATCTGAATTCCGCCGCGCCGAAAAATTTAACCCCCGGCGCCAACCCCGTGAGTTTCTCTGGTTCCCCGGCTTGAATCTTGCTTTCCCGCCATGGCGGCGCCGACCACGCCGACCTCGTCATCCCAACCGTAATGTCGTTTTTCTATGAATAACCGTCCTGTTTCGTCGACTCGTGTGCGCGCATTTGTCGCGTGGGTGGTACTTTCCCTTTTCGCCGTCTCTGCCCAAGCGCAGTCGGGCGCGACTCTCACTGGTCAGGTGAGCAACTCGGCCACCGGTGCTTTCCTCGAAGGAGCGCTGGTCATGCTCGCCGGCACCAACCGTTCCACGACGACGGATCGCGAAGGCCGTTACGAATTCAACGGCCTGCCGGCGGGCGAAGTGACGGTGATGACGAGCTACACAGGCTTGGATTCAAAACAAATAGCCGTGTCGGTGCCATCGAGCGGTACCGTCGTGCGCAACGTCGACCTGACGTCGGCCATTTACCAATTGGAGAAGTTCACCGTGGCCGGCGAACGCGAGGGGACGGCCAAAGCGGAAGTGCTGCAGCGTCAGGCGCCGAACGTGAAGGCGGTGGTTTCCTCGGATACGTTCGGCAACGTGGCGGACGGAAACATCGGCGACCTCCTGCAGCGCATGTCCGGCATGACCGCCGAGTACAACGGGCCCGATGTTCGCGCGGTCAGCATTCGCGGCGTGGGTTCGGCGTTGAATTCCGTGACGATGGACGGCCAGCAAATCGCGAGCGCGCAGTCGGCCGGCACGGGCCGGGCGTTCGAGTTCGAGCAGGCCTCGCTGGGGAACGTCGAAACGATCGAAGTGACGAAGGCGCCGACGCCGGACATGCAAGGTTCGTCGGTTGGAGGCAGCGTGAATTTGGTGTCGAAGAGCGCGTTCGACCGGGCGCCGGGACGGATCTTCAACTACAGCGTGGGTTTCGTGAAACGGCCGATCAATGGCCCCGACGCGGAGTCGTGGAAACAACCGGTGCGCGGGTTTGGGCCTTCGATGAACCTGTTGTACTCCGACATCATCGGAGCCAAGCGGAACATCGGCATCACGCTGACGGGGACCTACCACAGTCAGCCGCCGGTGAACATGATCGTGAACAAGAATCTCGAGCGGAAGAACGAGCCCGGCCCGGTTTATATTTATTCGCTCGGCCGGACGATGGGCGGCGCGACGCGCACGCGCCTCGCGACCGGGATCAAACTGGATTATCGCTGGAGCGACCAGACGGTCGTCTCATTGAACACCTCGTATAATTTTTTCCACGAGAACAACTATTCGCCGGTCCAGACATTCGCGACGGTCGGCGTGGCGACGGCCGCCACGCCACAAACGCTGGCCACCGTGGATGCCGCGGGCAACCGCACGGGCGGTGGTTTCATCAACCCGAACTACGCGAACGGCATCACCCGGGTGTACGCCAATGCGCTTTCAACGAGCGCGATCTCGGTCGCATCCGACGACAAATCGGGTCGCACGATGATTCTGTCGCCCAGCGTGCGGCATCGCTTTCCCGGAATGCAGATCGACTACAGCCTGAATTATTCGGACGCCGCGACGTATTATGACCAATCGCACGACAACGAGAAATACCACGCTTCCCCGAATGGCGCCCTGTCGATGACGATGGGTGGAGTCGGCTTCATCGTCGATGCCTCGTCCGATTGGGATGTTCCGTTGGTGCGGCAGACCGAGGGACCTAGTTTCCGCGATCTCAATAACTACTCTGCGTTGCGAATCTCCCAGAACGATCGCCGGGGGTTCGACAAGGTTTACGGCGGGAAATTTGATCTGAAAAAAGATCTGCAGTGGAAAGCGCCGGCGTTTGTGAAGACCGGCGTCAACTATCAGCAACAATGGCGCAAATTGTGGGAATGGAACCGGCCGTGGGACTACGCCGGCCCGGATGGCATTCTGGGTAACGCGGACGACCGGCTGAACCTTGCGCAGTTCGCCGAAACGAATCCACGAACGAGCGACATCGCGGAACATTATTTGAAGGATCGCGGCGATGTACCGGTGTTTCCGGACGTTTACGCGGTGGCCCGGCATCGGCGGGACCATCCGGAGCAATGGCGCGAGAGCGTTGCCGCCAGCGAACAGAGCAAGGCGCAAGGCTTGCGGCAGATCACGGAAACGATCGGCGCCGCGTATGTGATGGGCAATATCCGCTTCGGTCCCGTCTCGGTTCTGACGGGCGTCCGAATGGAGGATACACGCGTCAAGGGCGAAGGTCCGCTGACCTTTCTCTCGCCCGAAGAGAAGGCGCGCCGGGCGGCGTTCGTGGGGCCGGTCACGGATGCCGAAGCTCGCCGCCGCGCGGACGCGCAGTTTGGCGGGCGCACGACCAATCGTGGCCAATATCGGAATTATTTTCCGGGAGTGCACCTGAAGTACGAACCGTTTCCCGGCTTCATGGCGCGGGCGAGCTGGTCCACCGGCGTCGGTCGGCCCGCGTTCGGATCGATCATTCCGCTCGATACGATCAACGACGATGCGCAGACGGTCACGCGCAACAACCCGAACCTGAAGCCGCAGTACGCCGACAGCTATGACTTGACCGCGGAATATTACTTCAAGTCGCAAGGACTGATTTCGGTCGGTGCCTTCAAGAAGAACATCCGGGATTATATTTTCACCGACAGTAGCCTGGTCATCGGCCGCGGGGCCGACAACGGTTTCGACGGCCAATACGAGGGCTACCATCTCACGACGCAGCGCAACGGTGGCTCGGCCAAAATCGAGGGGCTCGAATTCAATTACGCCCAGCAATTGGTTTTCCTGCCGGGATGGGCGAAAGGCTTTGGGGTAAACTTCAACTACACCACGCTGCGCACCGAAGGAGATTACGGCACGCCCGGGGCGGTGCTGACGACGAATTCGCTGGCGGGCTTTCTGCCGAAAACCGGCAACGTCGGGCTTAATTATCGCGGCCGGGGCTTCGATTTGCGCATCCTGGCGACCTATCGCGGCGAATACCTCGTCAGCAATTCGACCACGCCGGCGCTGGTGCAGTATCAAGTGGCGAAGACGACGTGGAACTGGCGTTCGCGTTACGCCTTCAACCGCAACGTCAGCGTGTTCTTCGACGTGGATAATATTTTCGCGGTGCCGCTCGACGATCGCTACCGGCTCTACTCGGACCGCGGGGACAGCTGGCGGAACTTTGCGCAGAAATTCGTGGCCGGCGTCACGGGGCGATTCTAGTCCAGTCCCAACGCTCCTCGGCATGTTCGCGAGCCCGGGCCGGAACGCTCGGGCTCGATTCCGTTAAACCCCGCGTGAAGATTTCTTCGACAAAGCATCTCCTGGTTCTTGCCGCGTTAGCGGGCGGTCTCTGCGCCGCCGGTGAGGCATCGAAGTTCCAGGCCGGTCTCGCCAAGGCCGATATCACCCCGGATCCGGCGATGCTGAATTGGACCGTGGCAGCCCCGCGACCTTACAGCGTCGTGCACGATCCGCTGTTCGTGCGGGCGCTGGTTCTTTCCGACGGGGAAACGAAGGTCGCCATGATCGTGTGGGATCTGACCGATGCCCGCGAATTCGCGGTGACCCGAGTCCGCGCTGCGGTCAAAACCGCCACGGGCATTGCCGAGGATCACATCATGATCGCCGCAACGCATAATCACTCGGGCCCCAAATCCGAGATGGGCGCCACCGGTACGACGCAACGCGAGCAGCGGACGTCACGCCCGAGCCAGGACGGGCCGGTTTATCGCGAGTGGGCCGATCGCCTGGTCGGCACGTGCGTGGAAATCGTCCGGAAAGCAAATGCCGCGCTGCAGCCGGCGACGTTGTCGATCGGGCGCGCTTATGTGGGCGAGTGGCTGTTCAACCGCCGCCCCATTCGTACCGACCAAGCCGTTACGACGACCTTTCTGCCCAAAGATCCTTATGTGCTCAGCGACGGTCTGCGCTTCGGCCTGGTTGATCCCACCCTGACGGTGCTTTCCCTGCGCGGAAACGATCGCAAGGAGTTCGCGCTGCTCTTCCACGTGCCGATGCATGCCGTGGCGGTGTATTCGGATTATCCCGGCCTGTCCGCGGATTGGCCTGGCCGCGTGATGGACCGCATCCGTGAGAAAGGCGGCGCCGAGGCGATGTTTTTTCAGGGTTGCGCCGGTGATATTGTTCCAGGACGGCGGGGATTCGAAGCGGTCGAAGCCATGTCCGACCTGATTTCCGCTCGCGCGATCGCGGCCGCGAAAGCGGCAACTCCGCTCGCTGTCGGCCAACTCCGCGTGGCCTCTGCACGAGTGGGATTGCCGGCGACGCCCGCCGCTGCCGCCGATTTGGCCAACCCGACCATCGCCGCGGAAATCGACGTGGTGAATTTCGGTCCACTTGCCCTGGTCACGCTCCCCGGCGAACCGCTGCAGGAAATCGCCACCGCGATTCGCGATCGTTCGCCGTTTCCGCACACGATCGTGCTGGGTTATGCGAACGGCCGCGGCGTGGGTTACGTTGGCCTGCCGGGCAACAAGGCGAAGGGCGGCTACGAAATGAGCGAAGTGGGCACAGGCACGGACGAGGCCGGCGGATTTCTGGTGGAGACGGCGGTGCGGCTGTTGCGCGACGAGTTTGCGGCGCAAGCCCTCCGGTCGACGTCGGCCAAAAAATGAACGGTTTCATCCAGCGAATCTCTCCATGACACACTCCCGGATACGCCGGTTCTCGGTGATATTGCTCAGCCTCGGCATAGGCCTCTGCGGCGCCCGGAGCCAGGTCGGAGACAAGTCGGAACTCGATCGCTCGGTTCCGCCGGATCGCTGGCAAATGCCGGACGGCAAAGTGCGTTCCCCGGAGGAATCCATGGCGCTCTTCGATCTGCCCGCGGATTTCCGGGTCGAGGTCGTCGCGGCGGAACCGCTCGTGCAGGATCCCATCGCGATCCAATTCGACGAACGCGGACGACTTTGGGTGTTGGAATGGCCCAGTTACAACTGGCCGCTGCGCGACGTGATTCCCGGTTTCGAAAAGCTCCCACCACCCAAGTCACAGCTCGCGATTCTCGAAGATACGGACGGCGACGGACGGATGGATCGTCGGACGGCTTTCCTCGACGATATCGATTGGCCCCGTGGCCTGCAGATTATGAAGGACGGTGCGCTCGTCCTGAGGCTGCCGCAGCTGGTTTGGGCGCACGACGAGAACGATGACCGCCGCGCGGATAAACAGGACGTGCTCGTGAGCGGCCTGGAGATCCCGGTGAACCCGCACGGCGCGCAAAGCAATTTGTTCCGCGCGATGGATAATTGGGTTTACGGGTCAAGATTTCCGCAGCGTTTGCGGCTCGTATCCGGAAACTGGGTCACGCAGCCGGCGCCGAGCATGCGCGGCCAGTGGGGACTTTCGCAGGATAACTATGGACGGCTGCTCTACGCATCGAACGGCGACCATTTGCGCGGAGATCTGGTCCCGGGACATTACTTCGCGCGTAATCCCAATTACCCCGTGACCGCGGGGCTCGATGTGCGTTATGCCGCCGATCAAGTGACGACCCCGCAGGGCTCCACGCCCGGGGTGAACCGGCGCAATCAGTTGCGCGACGAAAATGGCCGGCTGCAGGTTTTCACCTCGAACACCGCGCCGGCGGCTTATCGCGGCGATCAATTCCCCCGCGAATATGTGGGCAACGTTTTCCTCGGCGAAGTGGCCGGTCGATTTTTGCGGCGCGATGTGTTGACGGAGGCCGACGGTCAGATCATCGCACGCAACGCGTACGCCGACCGCGAATTTCTTTATTCGGGCGACGAGCGGTTTCGCCCCGTGTTCACCACCAACGGCCCGGATGGAACTTTGTACGTCGCCGACATGGGTCGCGGGATCATCGAAGGCGATATCTTCGTCACGAGTTTTCTGCGGAACCAGGCGGTGAAACGCCAGCTGCAGCAGCCGTTCAACGGGCGTGGCCGCATTTACCGGATCGTTCATCGCGGCAAGCCGCGCGCGAATCCGCCGGTCTTGGCGCGCGACGACGGTGCCGGCTGGGTTGCGCGTCTCGCACATCCCAACGGTTTCTGGCGGGACACGGCGCAACGTGTCCTCGTGGAAAACGGCGATCGACGCGTGATCCCGGCGATTCGGAAAATGGCGCTCGAGCATCCGGACGAATTCGCCCGGCTGCATGCGATCTGGACGCTCGAAGGCCTGGGCGGCATCGACGCGGATTTCGTCGCTCGCGCCACCAAAGACTCGTCGCCGAAAATTCGCGCGACCGCGATCCGTGTGGCGGAGCCGCTTCTGGCCGATGCGAAACTGGGCGAACAGATTTTGGTGCTGGCTCACGACAGCCAGGAAGAAGTCCGTCGCCAGCTGGTATTTTCGCTCGGGGAAACCAAAGGAGGCGTTTACGAAAAAGCGCTCGCGGAGATCCTGGAGCGCGATGCGGCGAAACCAATCTTCGTTGAAGCGGCGCTCAGTGGCCTGCGCGACCGCGAGTATTCGTTTCTCCAACAGTGTTTGAAAGCGCCCAGCTGGAGGGAAGAAAACCAGGGCGGGGCGAAGTTAATCAGCGCTCTGGCGCACGCGTTCGTGAACTCCGGACAGAACCTCGGCCCGATGCTCGCGCAGATTGGTGACGGGAAAGAACCCCGCCAGTGGGTGAGGCTCGCGATTCTTGAGGGTCTGACGGCGGCGCAAAAACGAGGAATGACGGAAATACCGGGTGAGTTGCGAACATTGGGATCGTCGCAAGATGACGCAGTGAAAAGTCGCGCCCTGGCGCTGGCCAAAGCCTGGTCGACGCCGGCCGCTTCCGTGGCGAGCGCACGTTCGCTCACAGGTCCGGTGCTCGAACGCGGTCATACCGTGTTTGCGATTTGTGCGGCGTGCCACGGGCCGGAAGGAAAAGGACAGCCGGCGCTCGCTCCGCCGTTGGAGGGTTCCGCGGTATTGGCGGCGGCACGGCGGATGAATTGCTGCGGAGTATTTTGAACGGGCGGAATCTCGATCGGGCAAACAAAGCGTTTCCCGATATGCCCTCGCTGGCCGGACTGCCTGACGAAGATATCGCGGCGGTCGCAAGCTACGTCCGCGCCAAATGGGGTACCGGCGGCCGGTTAATTACCGTCGGGCAAGTGCAGCGTGCCCGCGGTGGCGAGGGAGCAGCAGCGAAGGTCGACGCTCCCGCGACCTCATCGGGCCGTTAGCGGTTGTCCGGTCTGATTCCTTGCCAACGTCCAAGGTTCGGTGTCGCTTGCCGTCTTCGACCCACCGCTGTGAGCCGCCCCCTCCAGTTTCTCCTGCTCGCGTTGACCGGCATCGCCGCTGCTGGTCAGGACGCGAGCTCGGCGAAAACCTATCGGGACTTTGCGCTGCGTCGTGACGGGAACGCTGAACGCGGTCAGGCGCTCTTTTTTGCCAGGGAGAAAACGGCGTGTGCGTTTTGTCATTCGATCGACGGCACCGCCAGCAAGGCGGGCCCTGATTTGTTCGCGGCCGGAGATAAATTTCCGCGCCGCGATCTCATCACCGCGTTGCTCGAGCCGTCCGCGACGATTGCGGTCGGTTACGAAACGACACTGGTGGAAATGAATTCGGGTGAATCGATGGTGGGTGTGATCAAGGAAGCAGGGCCGGAGTGGACGGGCCTGATGGGACCCGACGGTCAAATGGTGCGGCTGCGAACGGCGGATATTCGGCAGCAACGGACCTCGCCGCGTTCGCTAATGCCCGAGGACATGTACACCGCGTTGACGCTGCAGGAGTTCACGGACCTCGTGGAATTTGTCGCACGTTTGAAGCAGCCGGAGAACTCGCTCGCGAGCAATCGAGGCATGCCGGCGGTCATTCCGGAGTTGGCGAAACCGGTGTTGTTGCGGCCATTTTTCAAAGAGGAATCGCGGCTGCCGTCGTCCGTGGTGAAGAAACCAGGCGACGTGCGCTCTGGGATGGTTTGGTTCGGGCAAGTGCCGGGAAGCCCGGACGTGTATCTGGCCGTGCAGCAAGCGGGACAAATCTGGCGGCTGGAAAAGAATGGTGGTGAGGAGCGCAAAACGCTCTTCGCGGATTTCAGCGGGGAAATCTACTCGCAGCGCGGGCCGAATGGGCTGCTGGGGCTCGCCTTTCATCCCAGCTTTCGGACGAACCGAAAATATTATCTCAAGCACCAGGTCATCGAAGAGGGGAAGATCGCCACCGTATTGGTCGAGAAACGCGCGGCGACGAATTTCCGGGCCGACTCGGGCGAGCCTTCGCGCCGGTTGTTGACGATTCCGAGCGTCACAGAAAACCACAGTGGCGGCTGCATTGCGTTCGGGCCCGACGGGATGCTGTATTTGGGAATGGGTGACACGGGTCCGCAACAGGACCCCGAAGGTCACGGCCAGGATTTTTCGCTGCTGCTGGGGAAGATGCTGCGGATCGACATCGACCATCGGGATGCGGGGCTCCCGTACGCGATCCCGCCGGACAACCCCTTTCACGGGCGGGCCGGGGCGCGACCCGAAATCTGGGCGTTGGGTTTTCGCGAGCCGTGGCGTTTCAGTTTCGATTCGGCCACGGGCGATCTGTGGGTCGGCGACGTGGGGCAGGATCGCGTCGAGGAAGTCACGATCGTCCGGCGAGGCGAAAACCACGGCTGGAACGTCTACGAAGGCTTCGAGCCGTTTTCGAATCGGCGCCGGCAAGCCGACGCGGTTTATGTTCCACCGGTCGCGGCCTACCGGCGCAGTTTCGGCAACTCCGTCACGGGTGGCTATGTTTACCGCGGGGGCCGGGCTTCGTCCTTCTATGGCGTGTACATCTTCGGCGATTACACCTCGCGAAAAATTTGGGGGCTGATGCAGGAAAACCGCACGTTGAAAACCATCCGGCAGATCGCCACCTCGCCCGAAGGCATCGCGTCGTTTGCCACGGACGAGCAGGGGCGGGTCTTTGTCGTGGGCTACGAGGGCATGGTCTACGAAATGGATTTCGCGTCGGGCATGTTTGAGCCGGCACCCTTGGCTAACCCGGCGACCGTGATGCCCCCGCAACGTGCGGCCCGGCCCGCGCTGCTGCGCTAGCTCCGATTGCTGCAGATGAAACGTCCGAAAAGACCGGCGAGATTTTGGTTTTGGCGCGCCGTGATCGCCGCTGCAGCGCTGAGTTATGCGATGGTGAAGGTTGACGCGGCTCCCGCGCCACCGAGGGCACCCCATTGGACGCGGCATGCGTTCGCGTTGCCTGAGTCGATCTGGAGCGTCGAGGCAATCGATGTGAACGGTGACGGGCAGCGCGATCTGATCGCGATGGGCGTGACAAAAGTCTTCGCGCTGGTCGCGCCAGATTGGAGCGAACGCATCCTCGTCGACTGCAAGGAAGGCAAGATGCTCTACTGCGTGGCGATCGATGCCGACGATGACGGCGATCAGGACCTCGCGCTCGGCCGCTATGCGATTCCGTGGATCGACTTCCGGCAGGCCAAGGCGCAGGGGAAGGAGGCGGCGCAACCCCAAGGTCCGGATTTCAGCGTCGCGTGGATAGAGAACCCGGGGCGCGGGCGATCGAGCGCGCCATGGGCGCTGCACGTCGTCGACCGTGAGCTCAATGGCATTCACGGTTTGTGCGTCGGCGATGTGAACCGGGATGGCAAATCCGACCTGATCTCCGACAGTATCAGCGGGCCGTTTTTCGCGAATAGTGTGGCGTGGTTTGAATTACCCACGGGCGCTCGCGGCGAGCCGCGTCGACATGTCGTCACGAAATCCGGCGCCGATGGCCGGCCGCATTATCTCGATTTTGCGGATGTAAACAACGACGGGCGTGGCGACATTCTCCTCGGCGATTCGGGTGGCGGCACGTTCACGTGGTGGGAACGGGCGAACGACGTCTCGGCGCCATGGACGCGGCACTTGATCGCGCAGGAAAAAGGCGCCACCAACATCAAGGCGGCCGACATCAACCACGACGGCCAGCTCGACGTCGTTGGTACCTGCGGACACGGCAAGGGCGTTTTCTGGTTCGAAGGACCCGCGTGGAAGAAGCATGTGATCGACGCCGAGTTGGCCACACCGCATGCGCTGGCCATCGGCGACTTCGACGGCGATGGAGACGTCGATGTGGCCGTCGCGTCGTATACGGCGTTTGTCGTGCGCTGGTATGAGAACGACGGTAAGGGTGCGTTCATCGCCCACGATATCGATGTCGGGAATCGTCAGGAAGCCTACGACATGAAGACCGCCGACGTGAACGGAGACGGGCATCCCGATCTCGTTCTGGCCGGGCGCGAAACGAAGAACCTCGTGCTTTATCTCAACGAGAACGGGAAATAACGTCGGAGCGGGAAAACTCCCGGGGAAATTCCCCTGCTAAAATCGGTGCATTAGGCGGCATATGGAGCGTTGCGTGCCTCGCGCCAGCGACTACGGTGACGCGGATTCCCCACGGCGTTTACCCCATGCCCTCCATTAGAATCTTCGCGACCCTTGGCTGCGCGCTCGCGTCGCCGCTGTCGACCTTCGCGGCGAACGCCATCGCGGACGAATTTTTCCGGCAAAAGGTCGAGCCGATCCTCCGGGAGAATTGTTTCAAGTGTCACAGCCACTCCGCGGAAAAAATCAAAGGCGGGCTACTTCTCGACTCGCGCAGCGCAGCGATGGAAGGTGGTGATTCGGGGCCGGTGCTGGTGGCGGGACATCCCGAGAAAAGCCCGCTGATCGAAGCGGTTCGTTACGCGAACGAGGACCTGCAGATGCCGCCGAACGGGAAAAAGCTTTCGAACGAACAGATCGCCACGCTGACGGAATGGGTGAAGCAAGGCGCGGTTTGGCCCGAGGAACCATCAGGCATGGCGCCGATTCGCCGGAAGAGCGGAATTACCGCTGAAGACCGACAGTGGTGGGCGTTTCAGCCGGTGAAAAAAATTACCCCACCTGAGGCGGGAGGGTGGGGCGCCAACGAAATCGATCGGTTTATCTTCGCGCGGCTAAAGACGGAAGGTCTGCAGCCGGCACCGCGCGCGGAAAAAACCGCGCTGCTGCGCAGAGTTTATTTCGATCTTATCGGCCTGCCGCCTGCTCCCGCGGAAATCGATGCGTTCGTTTCTGATCGCGCGCCCGATGCCTATGCCCGGGTGGTCGATCGGCTGCTCGCGAGCCCACGCTATGGCGAACGGTGGGCCACGATGTGGCTCGATCTGGTGCGCTACGCCGAAAGCGATGGCTACAAGGCCGACGACTATCGGCCGAACGCCTGGCGTTATCGCGATTACGTGATCCAGTCGTTCAACGCGGACAAACCGTACGACCGATTCGTGCAGGAACAGCTCGCGGGCGATGAACTCTGGCCGAATCTCCCGGAGGCGCGAATTGCGACGGGGTACCTGGCGCACTGGATTTACGAATACAATCAGCGGGATGCCGTCGGCCAGCGGCAGACGATTCTCAACGACATCACAGACACGACGGCGGATGCGTTCCTCGGCGTTGGGCTGCAATGCGCCCGCTGCCACGATCACAAATTCGATCCTCTGCTGCAGAAGGATTATTTCCGGCTGCAGGCGTTTTTCTCGGCGGTCGAACACAACACCGACTTCCCCGTCGCGACCGCCGAGCAGCGCGCGGCCTACGCGCAGAAGCTCGCGGCATGGGAAGCGAAGACGGCGGACTTGCGCCGACAGCTCGAAGTGCTCGATGCGCCGTACCGCAAAAAAGCGGAAGACGAATCGATCAAGAAATTCCCGCCGGAGACACGGGCCATTCTCGAAAAACCGGCCGCGGAACGCAGTCCGTTCGAGCAACAGATCGCGACGTTGATGTGGCGGCAGGTGGATTACGCCTGGGACGAAAAACGTTTTGCGAGCACGGTGAAGGAGCCGGCGAAATCGCAGCGGAACGCGCTGCTGGCGCAGTTGAAAAAGCACGACGCGGAAAAGCCCGAGCCGTTGCCCGCCAGTCTCGCGGTGACCGATGTCGGCCCGATTGCGCCGCCGGTGACCATTCCAAAAAAAGCGGCGCTGGGCGACATTGCTCCCGGCTATTTGACGCTGCTCGACCCCGAGCCGGCCAGGATCGAGCACGTGACGACTCCGACCACCGGCCGGCGCGCCGCGCTCGCGCATTGGATCACCCAGCCGGACCATCCGCTCACAAGTCGCGTGATCGTCAATCGCCTCTGGCAGGCGCATTTCGGCCGGGGTATTTCGGCCAACGCGAGTGATTTTGGCCGACTCGGCCAGACGCCGTCCCATCCGGAGTTACTCGACTGGCTCGCGCGCTCATTCGTGGAGAACGGCTGGAGTCTGAAGAAGCTCCACCGCTTGATCGTGACGTCGGAGACTTATCAACAATCCAGCGCGAGCCCGATTGCCGCGATGGCCAGTGTGAAAGATCCCGAGAACCGTCTGTTGTGGCGGGGATCGGTCCGTCGCCTCGACGCGGAACAGATTCGCGATGCGGTGCTCGCCACGACGGGCGAGTTAAAACTTCGCGGCGCCGGGCCGAGTGACGAGATGGACGCGCCGGTGCGCACGGTTTACCTCAAGGCACGTCGCAACCGCCGTGATCCCGCATTGGAAGTTTTTGATTTGCCGGAGCGGTTTGTGAGCAACGCCGAGCGCAACAGCACGACCACGCCGACGCAGGCGTTGTTGATGTTGAATAGTCGTTGGGCGCAGGAACGAGCCGGCGCGTTGGCGAAGCGTCTGCGAGGCGAGGGCGGGTTGGACGAGCCCGCGATGCTCGATGAAAGCTACCGACTCGCTTTCGGTCGCCGCGCCACTCCGACCGAGCAAACGCAGGCGCGCGAATTCCTGGTGCAGCAGGCCACGCGTATCGCGGCGAAAGAGCCGGACGGAGAAATCGTTCCGTTCGTCGGCGAAAAAATGCGTTTTCGCGATGGCTCCGCCGCGGTGCTTTTGCCCGAAAGCACGCAAGAGCGTCTCGTCGTCCCCGGCGCGCCTGCCCCGGCGAGTGAGTTCACGATCGAAGCCTTCATCACGATGAAGTCGGCAGCCAATGGCGAAGAAGTGCGCACGATTGTTTCGCACGGGGCGACGACGACCGATGATCCGGGCTGGGTCTTCGGCGTCACCGGCAAGCGATCCCATGCTCCGCAAACCCTGGTGCTGAAACTGCGCGCCGGCGGCCCGGAAGCGACGAAACTGCGGACGGACGAAATGATTTTCTCGGGGCTGCACATCGACACGGACGTGCCGTATTTCGTCGCGGTGTCAGTGCGCCTGGACGACAGCACCGAGCATGGTGTGACGTTTTATGCGAAGGATCTCACCGACAACGACGATCCCTTGCGCAAAGTGGAGGTCATGCATGCGGTGCGCGGCAGTCTGCGGACATCAGCTCCGCTCGTGATCGGCGGTCCAGCCCAAGGGCGAGAAAATCTGTTTGCCGGCATGATCGATGACGTGCGCCTTTCCGAGGCAGCGCTGAAGTCCGACCTTCTTCTGCTCACCGATGCGGTCGTGCGTCCGGAAACGGCCGGGTATTGGAAGTTCGAAGTGAAGGAAGATCCTTTTGCTGACAGCTCGAAGCGCGATCATCCGATTGCGGCAGCAAAAGTCCGGGCACTCCGACCCGATCCGCGGCTGATGGCCTTCGTCGATCTCTGCCACGTCATGTTGAACGCGAACGAGTTCATCTACCTCGAATAATTTATGAGTACGAACTCATCATTTTGCGGTCGCCGTGACCTGGCCCTGACGCGTCGCGATTTTCTGGCCCGCGCTGGCGGCGGGTTCGGCGGGTTGGCGCTCATGGAGCTTTTGCAGCGGACACCGCTTTCCGCGGCGGCGGTGAATCCGCTTGCGCCGAAACGCCCGCCGCTTCCGGCGCGGGCGAAAAGCGTTATTTTCCTTTTCATGGAAGGTGGGCCGAGCCACATCGATCTATTCGACCCGAAACCGCTCGTGAACGAACTCGCGGGCAAGCCGATCCCGGCGAGCTTCGGCCGGGTGATCACCGCGATGGGTGAATACGATTCGCCGATTCTCGGCTCGAAGCGCACGTGGAAGCAGCACGGCCAGTCGGGTCTTTGGATCAGTGATTGGCTGCCGCACACCGCCACGATGGCCGACGAACTTGCCGTAATCCGGTCCTGCGTGGCCGACGGTATCAATCACTCCGCCGGTGTGTGCCAAATGAATACCGGATCTGTCCTGGCCGGCCGGCCGTCACTCGGATCGTGGGTCAGTTATGGTCTTGGGACCGAGAACCAGAACCTGCCGGCGTTCGTCGTCATGCAGGATGAACCGGCCACCGTCATCAACGGACCGCGCAACTGGGGCAGCGGTTTCATGCCCGCGGTTTACCAAGGCACGCGCATCACACCGAGTTCGGAGCCGATCGCAAATCTCAACCCGCCCGAGGGCGTGAGTGACGAGCAGCAGCGCGGGAAGCTGGATTTTATCAACGCCCTGAACCGGCAACATGCCGATGCCCACAGCGGACAAACTGAACTCGAGGCCCGGATCGCCAGTTACGAGTTGGCGTTTCGGATGCAGGCGCAGGCACCCGAAGCGGTCGATCTCACGAAGGAGTCGGCGGCTACGAAGCAGCTCTACGGCATGGATGAAAAACCGACGGCGGAATTCGGACGCATGTGCCTGTTGTCGCGGCGTCTCGTGGAGCGCGGCGTGCGTTTCGTTCAACTCTACAGCGGCGCGGGCAGCAAGTGGGATGCGCACAGCGATATCGAGGGCAACCATTCCAAGCTCTGTCGAGCGACGGACAAACCGATTGCGGGTTTGCTGAAGGATCTAAAAGCCCGCGGCATGTTGGACGATACGCTTGTGGTGTGGGGCGGGGAATTTGGGCGGACACCCCAGAGCGAGAAAGGGAACGGGCGGGACCACAATCCCACCGGGTTCACGATGTGGATGGCAGGCGGCGGCGTGAAAGGCGGACAGGCGATCGGCGCGACGGACGAAGTGGGATTGCATGCCGTGGAGAATCGCCTCCACGTGCACGACCTTCACGCCACGATTCTCTGGCTGCTCGGCGTCGACAACATGGGACTCGTTTACAGCTACAAAGGTCGACCGGAACGGCCGACGCTGAACGAAGGTGAACCGTACCGGAAGATTGCCGGCGCCTGAACAAAATCAGAAACGCGTGCTCACACCGATGCGAAGCGCGCGGGGAGAACCGGGCGAGATGTTCGTGTTACTGTCGGCGTTCGCATAATATTTTTTATCGAGAGCGTTCTCGACATTGAGCTGGGCGCGCCACGTGTCGTTGAAAGCGTAGAAAACGGCGGCATCGACCCGCGTGTAGCCTGGCAGAACGACGGAGTCGTCGATGGTGGCGAACACGGCGGACCGTTGCACGACGCCGAGCCCGACTCCGAGTTTGGGCGATATCTGGAATTTATTCCAGAGCGAGAAACTGTGCCTCGGCACCTGGGCTACGATGGCGCCCGCCCGTGCGGCCGTTGTCGCCCGGTTGATGAAGGCGTCCTGAAAGGCATAGCCGATGGACGCCGTCCAGCTGTCGGTGATACTTCCATTCAAACCGACTTCGAGTCCGCGGGTGCGCTGGCTGCCGGTCTGCACGATCCGCGTCGGGTCGTTCGGGTCGGTGGCGCGGGTGTTCGTCCGATCGAGCTGATAGATGGCGGTGGTAAGAAACACGTCACGCCGTAGATCGAATTTCGCGCCGACCTCGTAGTTGGTGAATTTTTCCGGCTTCACCTGCTGCGTGATGTTGGTGAGAGAGGAGAACTGATCGCCCGAGCTCGGTAGTTGCGAGACGCTGTAGCTGCCGTAGAGCGACACGGATGCGGTCGGCTTGAAGATCAGTCCGGCCCTGGGGGAGACCAGATTGTCGCGCCGACCGAGGTAATCGTCGTTGCGATCGTTATGATACTGCAGCGAGAACGCATCGAAACGCAGTCCGAGCACGGCCTGCCAATGGCGGGAAAACTCGATCTGGTCCTGCACATAAACAGCACCAATATCGGTTTTGAGATGGTTGGCCGCGTCCGTCGCGCTCTGCCGAAAGATGACCGGTGTCGTGATGGTGGGGCTGGCGTACGGCACGTTGAGGCTCGTGGTGGAGTCGTTGAAGAAACCTGTTTGGCGGAAATTCTCCGTTCGCTGCCGTCCCACTTCGATGCCGCCGAGCAACGTGTGCTGCAGGCCGCCAATGTTCAGACCGTACACGAGATCCGTTTGGTTGAAAACATTCTGCCGCTGCGTGGCGTTGTTGTAAGCGGTGAGAGCGACGAGCGCCTGTGTCGCGTTCACCACACCGGGAACGTAGTTCTGATAAAACCGATCGTAGTCGCCGAAAACCGTCCGGTTGCGGATCGTGAGTCCGGAGTTCGTGCGATGCTGGATCAACGCGTTCACCAGATGCACATCGGCGGCCACGTGGCTGTCGTCGGGGTTGCCGTAGAAAAGTTCCATCGGTACCGACGCCGGGCGTCCCCGCCACGAGGTGATACCGCGATCGGCCGTGCGGCGGTCGCGCGAGTATTCATAACCGACCACCACCTTGGTTTGCGCCCCGTCGCGGAGCGTCAGCGTCGGGTTGACGGCGGTGCGTTGAAGTCGGACTCCATCGCGGAAGCTGCCGAAATCCTCGTGCAATGCATTCAAGCGCACCGCGGCCCATTTCGTAAGCGGCAGGTTGTAGTCGAGCGTCGCCCGCAGCTGGTCGAACGAACCCCAACGAACGGAGACTTCGCGTAGTGGCGTAAAGTCGGCTTCTTTGGTGGAGCGATTGATTACACCCCCGCCACCGCCCCGGCCGAAGATCATGGCGTTCGGTCCGCGCAACACCTCCACCCGGTCGAGATTGTAGACGTCGCGATAGTATTGGACGTCGTCGCGCACGCCGTTGATGAAAAAATCGGCCGACGAACTGTTGCCGCGAAAGATAATCTGATCCCGGTTGTTCTCCCCTTGGTGGGCGCTGACGCCTGGCACGTACTGCACGAGGTCAGCGATACTCGTCACCTGCTGATCCTCGATTTGCTCGCGGGTGATGACGGTCAACGACTGCGGCACATCGATCAGCGGCGTGTCCGTGCGCGTAGCGCTGGAGCTGCGATTCGCTTTGTAAAACTCATCGCGCGCTCGATCGCTGCGAACTTCGATGCGGTCGAGTTCAACCACCGGTTCCGACTTACTGTAGTCGCGCACGGAATCGGCGGCGCTTGCGGATGCGGTGATTAAGGCGCCGAAGACTACGGCCGTGGTAGCCCACATGCGAAGACGTCGGCAGGAGAGAGGAAGCGAAAGGACCCGGTTCATAATGAGACAGAGTCTTATTCGCAGGAATGCGTCAAGCGCAGTTGAGACCTTGTCTCATTCCTTTCGCTAGATATTATGATTCAAGGTCTTATAATCTAAAACGCGCCTTTTTATACAAATCCTAAAGCACGAAAAAGCCTAGTGCGTTGCGTCGGATTACTTACCGAACTTAGGGCAACGCTGAGGAAAACGGCCCCGCCGAGGCATGCGGACGGCCCCACGCTCCGCGCGCTAAGGTGCCTTCGGACGCGGAAATAATTCGGTCAGCAGGCGAACTGCGGCGGTGGCCAGGACTTCGCCGCCGCCCGGCGCGACGCGCGCGCTTTCAACTTCGTAGCTTCCTTCCGGAAAGGCCCGCTCGGTCGGAATGTAACTCAATGAGCCATTCGCGGACTGCTCCGCCACAAAGGTCAGGCCGAACGGCGAATTTTGTTTCATCGACAGCCCGAGTTCGACGAACGAGTCGCCCGGATAGCCGACGAGTGCGAGGTCGCGGCTGAACGTGATCGCCTGCACCTCGCTGGGCCAAAAACCCTCCGGCGCGTACTGTGCCACATCGAGATCACGCCACGCCCGAATCACATCCGCGAAGGGCGCACCTTTCCAGTGACGGCGCACAATTTCACGGGCTTCGGCCTGTCGCTTCGCATCCGGTACGGGTTGAGTTGGCACCCGCACAGGGCGCGATACCGCCTGCAAACCGGACGGGTCGATGGGGCGAAGATCACGGTAGGATTTCAGGACGACGCCAGCGAGCACCGTGCCGATGCGAGCGGCTTCCGCCTCGCCGCGGAGGCGGTTGCCGCCGAAGACGTCGAGATGGTTGATGTTACCCGCCATTCCATTCAGGAAAAGTGTCAACATTTCAGAACCTTTCACGCGCGCGAGCTGCTCGGAAAGCACATGGGGATAATCCGCGGAGATGCGACTTCCGCCGACAATCGCGACGTGCAGGGCGAAGTTCACGATCGTGACGAGAGGCGTGCCGCTTGCTGACTCGATGTACACAATGCCGACCTCCGGATCGATGGGGCCAATCGGTCGCACCACATTTGGGCTTTTCCCCGGATTCATCTTTACGCTGCCGTCGCTCAGCAGGAAACGGCGGTTGAAACTCAACGACGATTCCTGCCCATGCCCCGCGAAAATTTTCGCGGGCTGGAGATCCGCTTCGGCGAGCCGCACGCTTTCTGCGATCTTGCCCGGCAGTTCTTCGACATACCGCTCGCTGAGTTGACGGGCCGCGGGTTCCGCCGGTTCAAGCAGCATTGGATGCATCTGCGGCCCGGCATGGCAGTGCGTGGCCGCAATAATGACCCGCTCGGGCGCAATCCCCGTCCGTTGAGCAATCAACTCCCGCGCGCTTTTGATAATTTCTGGACGAAGGCTGATAAGATCGCAGCCAACGATTGCCGCTTTGACGCCGCCGCTGTCGAACACAGTCGCTTTCGCGTGAAGATCAGAGGACACCCCCGTTACCGTGGTAATCCCATACGAGTTGCCCATGATGCTGCCGATGGGCGGTGTGATCACGACTTTGGCGCGACCCGCCCGAAACTCGGGCGCCGGCGCGGCACCGAGCACTGCAGCGCAAAGGAACACCTGGGTCGCGAAAAAAACCAGGGCGGAAAAAGCGCGGCGGGAAACAAAGGGGCGGGAAACAAAGGGGCGGGGCATCATGTGCAGAATGGGGGAAAGGAAAAAGCCAGAGCAATTATCGCTCCGCTGTTCATGAAGGCATGACGTTAGTACGACAATTCGGTTCGCTCGGACTGAATCGTTTTCTTTACCGGGCAGATGTATCGCGCCGTTTGCGGGAAGGCGGGCAAAAATCTATCATCACCGCTTCGGCGGGTTTCGCGCCATGAATGCCTTCCCTTCGCGCAGCTCGGGAAGATTCGCGTCGGCTTCCCGCCACACGTCGAGAAAACGCGCGTAGGTGACGGCGGCAGCGGCGGGATCGTTGGCCGCAACTTCACTCCGCGCGCGGCCGAGGAGCGCGAGGGCGCGATTGGGATGACGTTCGAGCGCTTTGCGAAACTGAACCAGCGCTTCGGCGGGTTGCCCTGCGGCAAGGAGAATTTCACCGGCGAGCTCGTGGGGCGGTTTGATCGACGAAGGCGGCCCGGGAGCCGGCTCAAACGTTTCCTCCAGTTTTACGGCCTCACGCGCGGATTTTATCGCCGCCGCAAAATCGCGCCGTTGCGCCTGTCGCAACGCAGCCACTCCGAGGAACCGGATCGACCAGAAACGAGCGACGGTGTTCTTCACCGTGGCGGCCTGACGCAGTGCCGCCAGGCGGGCCTCGGCCTCGGGTGAACCGAGCGCTGCTGCGGCGAGCGCCCGAATGAATGAGGGCATGTCGGCCGCGCCGTCCCGCACGTCTTCGGAAGGTCCACCGCAAAATTCGATCGTCCGACCACCGGTGGCCGGTGGAGCGGCCGGGCTCGTTTTCATCGCCGCGAAGATCCCCTCGGCTTCTGACCAGTTGCGTGTCTCGACGACATAACTGGCGAGCGCGTCGTTCAGGAAATGCCAGCTCTCCTGATCGATCGACTCCTGCATGCGTTGGAACTCGCGCACCAACTCCGCTGCCTTGGCGTACCGGCCTTGCTGCAAACAGGCGTAGATCAGCCAATGATAGTTGTGGTAATCGCGCTGGGTGGCGGGCAGGTGCCGGCGCTGCACCCAGCTTTCCGACGCAAACCACGCCGCTTCATTCGACGCCGCGACCTCCGACCACAGGCCCAGCTGAAGAAAGATGTGTGATGGCATGTGGAGGGCATGCGGTGCGTCCGGCGCAATTGTCGCGTAGTGCCGCGCGGCTTCCAGTCCGCGTTTCGCGAGGCTGGGGTGATCAAAACTATGGATGAGGTAGTGAGCGGCGCCCGGGTGATTGGGATTTTGACGATAGACCTCGCTCGCGACTGCAGCGGCGCGTTCCTGGCGGGCGAAGCCCTCCTCGACCGACCAGCCGTAGCCGAGGAGCGAGAGTGAATAAAACGTCGCCGCTTCCGGGTCGTCGGGAAACCGCCGGTGGACGGTTTCCATCGCCGCCGCATACGCGAGCGTGCGTTCGGCCCACGGTTGATCGCTGTAGTAAACCCGCAACGCAGCAATGTAAGCGGCCTCGCGCCGGCTCAGTCGGCTCGTGTCGCCGATGCGGGCTAGGGCGGCCCGTCCGGCCGCGTCGTCTGATCCGGGGAGATAGGGCCGGTGATAGGCCATCGCGATGCCCCACCACGCCATGGCAAAATCGGGATCGAGCTCCAACGTCCGGTGGAACGCCGTCAGGGCCTCCTCGTACCAAAACGAGTGCAACGCCGCGACCCCGCGTTGAAAGTGCGGCTGCGCCGCGTCCGAGCCGCTCGCGACAAAGTTTACCGCCCCAAGGCGCAACGCCTCGGCCGGAGCAGCGCGAGTGACGCACGCGCTCGCAAGTAATGCCACCGCAACTACGAGCGCGCCGCGCCGGGCTCCGGCCCATCCACGGAATAAGGTAGCCGACGAAGAAGGCATTGGTTCCCGGTTGCCTGATTACCCTTGCGGCGCTTCCCGAAAAATCACTCTTTATTTCAAAACCGGCGCGGCGACTGCTTTCTCCCGCAGCGTTCGGATTTTTTCGTTCCACCCCAAAACGAAACGGCACCGTTCACCGACGTTGTCGCGGTTCACCTTCTTACCACCAATGTACTGCCTCCACTCGTGTTTTCCTCTGCGCCGCGTTCTTCTGGCCGTCGCGGGTCTGTTGTTCGCCAGCCGTTCGGCCTGGGCGCAGTCGGCCGGAACCGGCTCGATTGAAGGTCGCGTCTTCAACCCGCTTACCGGCGAATATATCCGAAATGCCGAGGTGCGCGTGCAGGGCACTGACCGGTTGGTCGTGACCGAGAGCGACGGTCATTACCGGCTTTCGAACCTGCCGGCGGGCGACGTGACGCTGGCGATCAATTACACCGGTTACCAGCCGGCGACCGCCACGGTATCGGTGGGCAGCGGCCAGGTGGTAACCCGTAACTTCGACCTCCAAAGCACCACGGCGCAACGCAGCGACAAAGCGATCGAGTTGGACCGGTTCACAGTCTCGTCGCGACGCGAGGGGACGGCGAAAGCGATCATGGAGCAGCGCAATTCCATGAACGTGAAGAACGTGATCGCGTCGGATACTTTTGGCGACATGATGGAAAACAACATCGCCGAGGTGCTGCAGTATCTGCCCGGCATGGAAATCTTCTACTGTGGGGGCGATCCGAATACGCTGAAGATGCGCGGCATGCCGGCGCGTTACGGTGCGTTGACCATCGACGGCGTGCGCACGCTCGGCACGATCACGGGCAACCGGCAGCCGGAAATCAACGCTTACTCCGCCAACGCGGCCGACACGCTGGAATTCAGCAAGACGAACAGCGCCGACATGGATGCGGACGCGCCCGCCGGCACGGTGAACATGAAAAGCAAAAGCGCTTTCCAGCGCCGCGGACGCTACTTCGCGTTTCAACTTTATGGCCTCGTGAACAGCTACGAGCTGCACCTCGGAAAATCGAACGGGCCGAATGACGGCCAGACTTACAAGACGTTGCCGGGCGTCTCATTGGACTACTCGGACGTTTATCTCGATGGAAAGCTGGGAGTGGTCGTGAATCTCAGTGAAACGAACAGCTCGAACGAGCAGGGTTTCGTGACTTACACCTACAATACGACGCCCACACCAACGAGCCCGGAGCCGATCATGTTGACCACGATCAACTACACGAACGGGCCGAAGGTAAACCGGCGGCAGAGCGGCGGACTTAATCTCGAATATAAACTGATGCCCGAGCTCACCGCGGCGTTGCGGGGCAGTTTCAATTACGAGGACGCGCGGATCTACAATCGCCAGCTGCAGCTCATCGCGACCCGCCCAACTCTCGGGCCGGGCTCCAATGGAACAACGATGATCGCCTTGCCCACGGCGAACAACACGAACCGCGCGGCGATCGCCGGCACGACGACGATGCGGACGCGCCAGAATCACACGTTCGTTCCTTCGATCACTTACACGGGAAAGAAAATCATCGCGGACGCGAGTTACGCCTACACTCGACAAGGGCAGGTGGCACGCAATGGACGGATCAATGGCACGAGCGCCTCCCTGATGGGCGCCGACCAGCAGCTTTTCAATATTGGCTGGATTGCGCGCCGTAATGGCATCGATGGTACCGAACTCGATTTCCGACAAACGTCGGGTCCGGACATGTACGTGCTGAAGAACTGGCAGGCGACGAGCACGACCAACAATTTGACGCGGGCGCCGACCGAGCCCGTCAGCCGGCAAAAGTTGGCGCAGGCGAACGTGCAGTACACGACGGACTGGACCATACCTACGTTCTTCAAGGCGGGGTTGAAGACCGCGACCTCGAGTTATTTCCGCACCGCCGGGAGCTATTCCTGGACGTACGTCGGTCCGACCGGAAATCGTCTGGATGCCGAAATCCCGGTGTCAGTTTACGAATTCTTCGACGCGGGCGGCGGAAATATTTTCTCGCAGAAGCCGCTCCAGATGCCCGACCGCCAGAAATTGGGTGCGCTGCTGCAGCAACATCCCGAGCAGTTCGTGCAGAACCCTGCGGACCGCACGAATGCGGCCAACCTTTTTCCGGACCGGCTCGCGCGGGAGTACATCGATTCGGGCTACGTCATGGCCAACAGTCGGCTCGGACGTCTCACGCTCCAAGGTGGCGTCCGCCGAGAAAAGACGAAGACCAAGGCGAGTGTTTTCGAGAAGAACGTCCTGCATAAACGGACCGGCGAATATTCCGACAACTTCCTGAGCGGGTCCGCGCGTTATCGTTTCACCGATAAACTGATGGCGATCGCCTCCGTCAGCGAATCGATTGGCCGCGTCGATCTGCCGACGCTGACCGGAATTGCGACGATCAACGAAGACACCTTGACCGGTTCGATTCCGAATCTCGATCTGAAGGCGGAACACGGGAAAAATTATTCGGCGCGGGTGGAATATTACTTCGAGCCGGTCGGGGTGTTCTCAGCGGGTGTATTCCGGATGGATACGAAGGACCTGCAATTCTCCACCTCGAACGTGCGGGCGGAAGACATTGGTTTGGGCCAGGACTATCCCGGATATCTCTTCACCACGATGGAGAACGCCGGCCGCTTCCGCGTGCAGGGGTATGAATTGGAATACAGCCAGCAGCTGACCTTTTTGCCCGGGGTTTTGCGGGGTCTGGGCGCGTTCGCCAATTACTCCCGCACGCAAAATTCCGATGTGAACAAGGCATATGGGCAGGCGCCCAAAACGGCTTCCGGTGGCATTTCCTTCCGCTATCGCCGGCTCAACACCGCGCTCCGTGCCTCGTGGACGGCCGATACGCTCGCTTCGTCGACGACGGTGAACGATGCGCGCACCATGCTCGGCCTGAGCGCCAGCTACCAAATGACGCAGCATCTCTCGTTCTTTTTCACGGGACGGAATGTGCTGAACGCCCCGCAAACGGTGTATCGCACGGATCTTCCCGGCTATTTGCTCGCGAACCGGGTGTTCGGTTCAAATTGGACGTTTGGCGTCAAGGGCACGTTCTGATTTCCGCTCAAACGATCGCGTAGGCCGCGGGCTTTGCCGCGCGTTTTCCCCGGCTCATGCCTGGGCGACTCAGGTCGCGACGTTCTGGAAGAACTCGATTACTTCGCCGCTGGGGCCTTCGCAGAAGAAAACCCGAATCGGCACCGCGCCGGCCCCATTGGTCGTGGTGATCGTCACGTCTTTGGGCTCCACCGTGATCTTGATCCCGGCGTCTCTCACCGCCGTTGCGACTTCGTCCAAACGGGTGGTCCGGAGCGCGAAATGGATCACCGAACCATTCGCGGCCGGTTGATATTTCAGGTCTTCGAAAATCTCGATGTAGTTGCCATCGCCGGTGTCGAGCATGCCCGCGCGTTGCGGCGCCGTCCGCCACATGATCTTCTCGGTGCAGCCGAGAACATCGCGATAAAATTCAATCGTGCGGTCCCAGTCCCGCGTCTTGACGCAGACGTGGTGAAAACCGCCGTCGCCGAGGATGGGATTAGGCATCGCTGGCGATTTACGGAGCCAGTCGCTGCATCAAGGCCATCATCTGCTGCACCTCGGCCGGCGGCTGCACCCAGTCGCTGTACAACAGTTCCGGCATGGTGTAGCGCGTGTTGTAGAGCTCGAAATTCGCCTTGTCGTTGCGCGAAATGTGGCCCGCCTTGACCGTCGCGCCGGCGAAGAGTCCGACCGATTTGGTATAGGCCAAAATCGGCGTGGAGAGAATTTCGTGATTGTTGCGCTCTTTCTCGGCCGCCTTCGGACCGGCGACAGCTTTGGCGTCAAGGCCGATGTTGAAGCGATTCTTGAAGAGCATCCGCGGGGTCTCGTCATCGGTGATGATGAAAAGGCTTTCGACCGACGTCGCGCCGATTTGGAAGCCCAGGCTGGCTTCACCGGCGTTAATCAGGACGGGCAGGCTCCAACGACCATTCGGTTTCTTTACCATGACTACGCCGTAGCCGTCCTTCACGCCGAGCAGGAATCCGGCCTTGAATTGATTGAGAATAATGACGGCCCGGGCCTTTTGCCACGCCTCGCGCGACGGCCCGATAGCCGATCGCGTTTGGAATTCCTGCAGCACCGCTTCGCACGTCTCGATGCGATTTACGAGATCGGCACGCGTGGGCTCCGCGCGAACAACGGCGGTGCCAAGCAACGCAACGAGCGACATTAACAGGAATTTCTTCATAGCGGGCAAAAGAGTAAATTGGCCGCGAGTGTAGGCACGCGGTGGCGCGGTTGGAAAGCGTGGATTATGCGGAGTTCCGGAAAGGTGGGAAGTTGGCAAATCCGGGCGGAGAAGGGCGATCCGCCAGCGCACGCTCGTTCAATCCAAGCCGCGGGCGGTCAATTCATCCTCGCCCCAGCCGAGATAATGGCCGAGTTCGTGCAGGTAGGTGATCCTGACTTCTTCGCGGAAAATCTCCACGTCCTCCTCCGCGAAATCCCACAGGCTTTCCAGATAAAGCAGGATTTGGGGAGGCGTGGGATCGTCCGTGGCGAGTTCGCCGCCGTGAGGACGTCCGGTGAACAGTCCGAGGATGTCGGGTTCAAAGCCATCAGCCAGCACATCCGCGGCGGGCGCGCGTTCGTAATGCACCGCGACCTCGCGCGCGAGTGGGCGGATTGGCGGCGGAAGTTGCCGCTGGGCGGCGCCGACCGCTTCGGCCGCGATTTGCGTGAGTCGCGTAAGATCCATGGGCGTTGTTCAACTCCGCAGCTCGGCTGAAAGATCGAGTTTCTCGAAGCGCGCCCCCAGCAGCCAAACGCCGCACCAGACTTCGCCGAGAAGGATCGCCAGGACGCAGAATGTCGTGACGACGACCGCCGTGATGGGTCCGATCAACGTCTGGAGGATAAAGATCATCAACCCGCCCAATCCCACGGCCGGTAGCAGCGCCACAATCATCGCCACCAATTGCGCGAAGAAAAAAATCATCCGCTGCCCAATGATCTCCGGTCCGCCTCCGCGCGTGCGGCTGGTTTGAAACCAGCCGGGGAAAAATAACGCGGCGGCGTTTGGCACGAGCAATTGCAGCGAGACGACCGCGGGCACGATGGCGGCGAGCCCGCACGTCCAGGCGATGCGCGCCTTTAGCGTGAACCAGCCTGTGACCGCGTTGCCGGGATGAAACGTGAGCGCGATCATCAGCAGCGCGAGCCACACCACGGCTGTCAGGATCGCAATCGGCGTGAGCAACTCGCCCAGAATGACCTGCCAGCCGGCAAGCGGGTACGTTTTCAAAACGTCCGCGTGCGGCAGGTCGCCGCGGATGTCCTGCCGCGCGAATTGCGGGCCAACGATGAGGGTATACGCCGCGAACATCAGCGCGACCGCGCCCACTCCGGGCAGTAGTCCACGCCAGGCAGGATGGGTGTTGAGCCAGAGACAGCTGCCAACGATAACGACACTCGTCACGACCAGCGTGCGGACATTGAAATACTGCCACGTGGACAAAAGGTTTTTCCAGAGGAACGCCAGTTCGGGCCGTCCCGTGCTCGTCAGCGGGAAGGGGCCGGGCCGGGCTTTGGTGGGCGTGGCGCTCACCCGCCGCTGACCGGACCGCCAGGCGGCGATGCGCGCCCCGCGTTTTTGGGCGTACTCGACGGATGCGTCTTCAAACGAAACGGCAGTTCGCACGACCCACAAATAATGGAGCGTGACGACGGCGAGCGCGGGTCCGAGCGCCCATAAAAAGTGACGCAGATCGGGCGCGAGGAAGGGCCCGAGAATGATTTTGAAAGGCCAGAGCAGCCAGCCCAACGGAGCCATCTCCGTCAGCGTCGCGATCCAAACTGTCCCGGGCTCCAAATCGATTTCGTTCCCCATTACCGGCAGTCGAGATCCGGCCGGCAGCCGTGCGATCGTGGCGCCGATAATCGCGGCGACGGTGAGCAGCACGACCCCCCGGCGCCGGCCGGCGCCGAGTCCGAGGTCGGCGAGCCGCGTCAGCGTGAAGTTTGCGCCGCTGAAATGCAGATTCAGCGCGGAGAAGATGAACCACCAGCCGATGGCATGCGTGGCGGCATTGCCCCCGATCGCGGTCCAGCGGTTCGAAAACAACATCATCACCGCGGCACCGAGGAGGCTGCGAAACTGGGAGCTCAGCAGCCGAAAGTGAACGAGGGCTCGCCGCGTAATCGGTGCGGGAAACAGGAAGGCGATTTCCGCCTCCGTGAAACCAAGCGCGGCGCGCTGCACGGGCACGACCCACATGAACGTGACAAACACGAGCAGCGCGACGGCCCCAACCGCGGTGATGGTGGGGAGCCAATCGAAGGGCAGGGGCGCGTGGGCCGCGGCGATGGCTTGCATCGCCTGGGTCGACACGGCGTGCCGTGCGGTGCGTACGGGACCGCCGCTGAGATTGCGGAAGAAAAAGAAGTAGAAGTAGGCGCAACCGACGATCGCTCCGATGAAGTACTTCGGCTGGCGCAGGCGTTTTAGACGCGCGCCGAGCCAGTTTCGAAAGGACGTGAGCCGGAGATAAAGCAGGGCGCCCAGCATGGTGCTTCGGGCTCAGTTTTCCGTGCCACCGGTGGCACGAATGAAAACTTCCTCGAGATTGACGCCCGCCTCGCCGTTGCTGAAGCGCGCAGCGACGTCGGCGAGCGTGCCGTCGGCGATTTTCTCGCCTTTCTTGAGGATCAACACGTGCGTGCAGACCTCCTCGAGCAGGTGCAGCAAATGCGAGCTCAACACGATGGTGGCGCCATCGCGTGCGCGTTTGACGATGGAGTTTTTCATTCGCCGGATGCCCAGCGGATCGAGTCCGGTCAGCGGTTCATCGAAAAACAACACGCGCGGCTGGTGGAGCAGGCCGCACGCGATCGCCAGTTTCTGTTTCATGCCGCGCGACAGTTCGCCGGGAAGCTGGTCGGCTTTGTCCGCGATTTCGAACTCCTCGAGCAGGGGTTGGGCAATTGCCTCGTGGTCGCGCACGCCATAAATTCGCGCGACGAAGTTCAGATGCTGGCGAACGGTGAGATATTCGAACAGCCGGGGTTCATCGGGAAAAAACGCCAGCGCCCGTTTTGCCGGAACCGGGTCGGTCGCGATATCATGGCCGGCGATTCTCACGCTGCCGGAGGTGCTGGGGATGATTCCCGCCAGGCACCGCAGCGTACTCGTCTTGCCCGCTCCGTTCGGTCCCACCAAGCCAAGCACTTCGCCGGGTTGGACGCGCAGGGAAAGGTCGCGCACGGCCGTGAAAGTACCATAGCGTTTATGCAGCCCGAGGACCTCGATCATGGGCGGCGACGGTGCGGGCGACGCCGCAACCGGGCAAGCTTGCGCAAAAAATGAGTAACCGATCCCGGGACCAACCGTCTTGCTCGGAGTCCGGCCTAGCCGCGACGTAACCAAAACCAACCAGTTAGCTCTTACTCCCCGATAGTTATGAAATCAATTAAGGCCCTTATTGCAGCCCTCGCCCTTGGCGTTGCGGCGTCCGCTCCCCTTGCCCACGCCCAGCAGAAAAAGGGCGGCATGACGCCCGAACAGCAGATCGAGCGCATCGAACAAGCGGTCGGCACGCTCACCGCGGACCAGAAGTCCAAAATCACCGCCATCATCGCGAAGGGTCGTGAAGACATGGCCGCCGCTCCGAAGGAAGAGCGTAAAGAAAAAGGCATGGCTCTCCAGAAGAACATCCGCGCAGTCCTCACGCCCGAACAGCAGAAGAAGTTCGATGAAATGCCCCCAATGACGGGTGGCGGTGGCAAGAAGAAGAAGGACCAGTAAGCTGCCCAGACTTTGTCAGGGGTTGGTGTTACTAGCCGCCGCGGATCGCAGCCCGCGGCGGCACTCTTTCGAAGGGCGGGTCGAATGACCCGCCCTTCTTGTTTTTCAAAATTACTGCAGGGTCGCGCGGCGCAAAACCGCGTCTTGTGACGTGCGGCTTAGATTCGACTCCAATCGCGCGCGCCTCACCGTCCGCGCATGGCCGAAAAGCAGCGGGTAATCATCGTTGGGGGTGGGGCAGCGGGAATGTTTTCCGCGATCACCTGCGCCGAAACCCTGGGCTCCGCCGGTGAGGTGACGGTTTACGAAGCCACCGCGCACCCTTTGGCGAAGGTTCGGGTGTCGGGTGGGGGACGCTGCAACGTCACGCACGCGTGCTTTGAGCCGCGCGAATTGGTGAAGCGTTATCCGCGCGGTGGCCGCGAATTGCTGGGCGCATTTCACCGCTGGCAACCGCGCGATACCATCGCGTGGTTTGCGGCGCGTGGTGTTGAAACGAAAACCGAGGAGGATGGGCGCATGTTTCCCATCACCGACGACTCCGCGACCATCGTGGATTGCCTGATGCGCGCGGTCGAAAGCGCCGGCGTGCGTCTGGTCACCAGCATGGGCGTGCGGAAGGTCGAGCGGGTCAGTCGCGAGGGCGAAGCGCCGGCATTTTGGGTGACGCTCACCGATGGAACGGGATTGCGCTGCGAACGGCTCCTGCTCGCGACGGGAGGTAATCGGTCATCGGCGGGTTTCACCATCGCCGAGGCGTTGGGGCACACGGTCGAGCCGCTGGTGCCGTCTTTGTTTACCTTTCACATTGATGACGCGCGGCTCATCGGATTGTCCGGCGTGTCGCTCGAAAACGCCACGGCGAGCGTCGTCGGCACGAAACTGAAGGAAAGCGGGCCACTGCTGATCACTCATTGGGGTCTGAGTGGACCGGTGATCCTGAAATTGTCGGCCTGGGGCGCGCGTGAGCTCGCGAAAACGAACTATGAGTTCGCGATTCAGGTGAATTTCGCCCCGCCGCATACGCGCGAATCGCTCACCCGGGAGCTCACCGCGGTCCGCGAAAAAAATCCGCGCAAGCAGATCGCCACGTGGAGTCCGCTCCCGATGCCCCAACGGTTGTGGGAGCGGCTCACCACCCATGCGGGCATCGCGCCCACCACGCTTTGGAACGGGGTGAGCAATGCCGCCCTCGCCACGCTCGCGAGCCAGTTGACGACGGCGGAGTTGAAGGTGGTCGGGAAAAGTTTGTTCAAGGAGGAATTCGTCACGTGCGGTGGCGTGCGGCTGAGCGAAGTGGATTTCCGAACGATGGAGAGCCGCATCTGTCCGGGACTTCATTTCGCCGGAGAAATTCTCGACATCGATGGCGTGACGGGCGGGTTCAATTTTCAATCGGCGTGGACGACCGGATGGCTGGCCGGACGGGCGATGGCCGGGGCGGCGGCTTCACCCGGAAGTTGACAGGCGAGGCCGTGTTCTCGCCTGCTGGCGCGCTCTGTCCCGCGATCGGTGCCGACGTACCTTCAACTTCTTCTGCTCGTCATACCTGTCTTTGCGCTGATTGGCGTGGGACTGCTGGCGCGCCGACTGCATTGGATCGAAGGCGAAGCGGAAACGAGTCTGATCCGTCTGGTCGTTAACGTTTGCTATCCGTGTCTCATTTTCGAATCGGTGGCCGGGAACGTCGCGCTGCGGGAGCCGGGGAATCTGGTGCTGCCGCCGCTGCTCGGATTTCTGATCACGTGGGCCGGAATCAAGCTCTCGCTGTTGGTCGCGCGTTCGATCGGACTCCATGTCGGCACGGGCATGCGGACGTTTGCACTCACCGTGGGGATCGCGAACTACGGTTATCTGCCGATCCCGATCATGGAGTCGATCTGGGGGCCTGAGAGTCGAGGCGTACTGCTGGTCCATAACGTCGGAGTCGAGGTGGCGCTCTGGACCGTCGGCGTCCTCGTGCTGAGCGGACAATCGCTGCGCGAGGGCTGGCGCAAGCTGGTGAGCCCGATCGTCATCACGCTGCTCGTGGCCGTGCTCTGCAATCTCGCCCACCTCACATCGGCACTGCCGAACGTCGCCAACGCGACCATCCATGCGCTGGCCGTTTGCGCGATTCCCCTCGGCCTCATCATGACGGGAGTGAACCTCGCGAATTACATCCACGAACCGCGAACCCTGTTTGACGCCCGGGTGTCCGGTGCAGCCATTCTCGTGCGGCTGGGTGGATTGCCAGTCCTGATTCTGCTGCTGGCGAAATTCCTGCCGTGCTCGATCGAACTGAAACGCGTGCTGGTCGTTCAGGCCGCGATGCCGACGGCCATGGTGCCAATCATCATCGCGAAACTCTACGGCGGTCACCCGCGCACCGCCGTGCAGATCGTGCTGGGGACCACGGCGCTGGGAATTTTCGTGATTCCGCTCTGGCTCCGCGCCGGTCTGCAGTGGGTCGGCGTCTGACGCCGTCGTCGCCGGCGCTTCAATGCGCCGCCGGCAAAAAGTAAAAGAGCAGACCGATAATCACGTACAGGGCGAGCAGTTGCACGCCCTCGAGCCAGTTGCTCTCGCCGTCGCCGGCGATCTGGTCCGTGACGAATGCCGCCAGCACCACCGCGACGACCTCCGGCACCGTGAACTCGAGGTTCAGCTGATGCGGAAACAGATAGCTCGCGAACACCAGCACGGGCGCGACGAAGAGCGCGATTTGGAGGCTCGAGCCCACCGCAATTCCAACCGAGAGATCCATCTTGTTTTTCATCGCCATCGTGATGGCGGTCGAGTGCTCGGCGGCGTTGCCAACGATCGCGACGATCACTACGCCGACGAAGACTTCCGTGACGCCCAGGGAATGACGCGCCGCCTCCACGGCCCCGACCAGAAACTCCGAGATCCAGGCCACCGCGAACGTCGCCACGAGGAGAACGGTCACCGCCTTGCCGACTGACCACTGCTCCGCGTGATCATCATCCGAATCATGCTTCGTACCGATGTCCGCTTCGCCACCGACGAACAGCTGTTTGTGCGTGACGAGCGAGAAGAGCAGCATCGCGCCATAGGTCGCGATTAGAACAAAGGCGATGGCGAGCGAAAGCCGCTGTTCCGCCAGCGGCGTCCAACCGGTGGGCGTACGGGCCGCGGCGAAATGAAAGATGGTCGGAATCACCAGCGCGCTCGCCGCCAGAATCAACGCGGTGCACGAGGCGCGCACGGCGGTTTTGTTGAACGCCTGACGCTTGAAGCGGAGGCCGCCGGCGAAGATCGAGGCTCCCAGCACGAGCAGTAGATTGCCGATGATCGAGCCGGTGATGGAGGCCTTCACGACTTCAATATGCCCGGCCTGCAGCGCGATGAGCGCGATAATCAATTCCGCCGCGTTACCGAACGACGCGTTGAGCAATCCGCCGATGCCTTGGCCCATCCGATGGGACAGCTGTTCCGTGGCGTGGCCCATCCAGCCGGCGATGGGAATAATCGCGAGCGCCGACACGATGAAGAGGGCGGTCTGGTTTTGCCATGCTTCCACGTAGCGCAACGCGAACGCCACGGGCACGAACACGAGCAGCCAATCGAGGGATGGCCTCAGCCAGGAGGATTTTTGCGCAGCAGCGGCGGTCATGGGGTGGTGAACTTGACGGGGCGAAAGAAAGGGAGAGAGCGCAAAACGATTGGATAATTCGTTCAGTTTTCCAACCCAGAGGCAATTGACGACTTCCGCGCCGACGAAATTCTTCGCAGCATGGACTCACTCACTGACCCGGAGATTTGGATTTCGCTGCTCACCCTCACCGGCTTGGAGATCGTCCTCGGGATCGATAACGTCATCTTCATTTCGATTCTCGCCGGAAAACTTCCGGTCGCGCAGCAGGAGAAGGCTCGCCGTCTCGGCCTGTCGCTTGCGCTCGTCACCCGGGTTTTGCTGCTGCTGAGCCTCACGTGGATCATGGGTCTCACGAAGCCGCTGTTCACGTTGCCGCTGCTGCATCAGGAGATCTCAGGCCGCGACTTGGTGCTATTGATCGGCGGACTTTTTCTGATTTGGAAAAGCGTTCACGAGGTGCATGAGAAACTCGAGGACGCCGATGGGCACGCGAATCCAGGTCGGGCCGGCGTCTCTTTTGCCGGCGTGATCGTCCAGATTCTTCTCCTCGATATCGTCTTCTCGCTCGACTCGGTCATCACCGCCGTGGGCATGGCCGACAATATCTGGGTGATGGTCGCCGCCGTCGTGATCGCACTCGGCGTGATGCTCGTGTTCTCCGGAAAAATTTCTGAGTTCGTGAACCGTCATCCGACGCTAAAAATGCTCGCGCTCAGCTTTCTAATCTTAATTGGCGTGACACTCGTGGGCGAGGGGCTCGGGCGCCACGTGCCGAAAGGTTACATCTACTTCTCCATGGCCTTCGCCTTCGGCGTCGAGCTGTTGAATCTCAAGCTCCGCTCAAAACAAACGAAGGCGAAGCCGGTGGAGCTCCATCAGCCGTACCGCTGAGGTTCGGCGTAAACGCCGCTACTTTTTTTTGTTGAGCGCCGCGCTGAACCAGTCGCCGCTGAGCGATTGCGGCTTTGGCGCGACCGGGGGCGCACCGCCGGGCCGGGCGGCGTTTCGCGGGCCTGCGCCGGGAGCAGTGCGGGGAGCGCCCACGCCGGCGGACTTGGGTCCGATTTCCGGACGGCTCTTCATCGAGAGTGCGATGCGTTGGCGCGCGAGATCCACCTCGGTCACGGTGACCATGACCTTCTGCTGCGGCTTCACGACCGCGGCCGGTTCCTTCACGAAGGTGTCGGCGAGCTGGCTGACGTGGACGAGCCCATCCTGGTGGACGCCGATGTCGACGAATGCGCCGAACGCCGTGACGTTGGTAACGATCCCCGGCAGCTTCATCCCCGGTTTGAGATCTTCGGGTTTGTTGACCCCCTCCGTGAAACTAAAGGCCTCGAACTTCTGGCGCGGATCGCGGCCGGGCTTCGCCAGTTCGGCCATGATGTCGTTCAAAGTCGGGAGGCCGACGTCGGCGGTGACGTAACTCTCCAGTTTGATCTTGGCGCGGAGTTTCCCGTCGCGGATCAGATCGGCCACGGTCACACCGATGTCCGCCGCCATTTTTTCCACGAGCGCGTAACGTTCCGGATGAACGGCGCTGCCGTCCAGCGGGTGCGCTCCGTCACGGATGCGCAGAAAACCGGCGGCTTGTTCGAAGGCTTTCGGACCGAGACGCGGCACCTCCTTGAGATCGGCGCGCGACTTGAATGCTCCTTTTTCGTTGCGCCGCGTAACGATGGCAGCGGCGGTCGCCGCGTTGAGACCCGACACGTAACTGAGCAATTGCTTCGACGCGGTGTTCAGCTCGACGCCCACGCCGTTCACGGCGCTCACCACGGTGTCATCCAGCGAACGTTTCAGCGCCGACTGATCGACGTCATGCTGATACTGGCCGACACCGATGGACTTGGGATCAAGCTTCACGAGCTCCGCGAGCGGGTCCATCAGCCGTCGGCCAATGGATACGGCGCCGCGCACCGTGAGGTCCTGATCGGGAAATTCTTCCCGCGCGACTTCGCTCGCCGAATAAATCGAAGCACCGGATTCGTTCACCATCACGACGGTGATCGCCGGCGGCAAACCCAGCGCCCGAACAAACGCCTCGGTCTCGCGCCCCCCCGTACCATTGCCGATGGCGATGGCCTCGACGTTGAAGAACTTCACGAAGCCGAGCAGTTTTTCCTTCGCTTCCTCGGCCTGGCGATCCGGGTAGATGACGTCGTTGTGGAGCAGCTTCCCCTGGCGATCCAGCAGCACCGTCTTGCAGCCGGTCCGGAAGCCCGGATCGATCGCCATGACGGCCCGCTGGCCAAGCGGTGGCGACAGCAGGAGCTCGCGCAGGTTGTCGGTGAAAACTTTGATCGCGGCTTCATCCGCTCGCTTCTTCGACTCCAGTCGCATTTCCGTTTCCATCGCCGGCGCGAGGAGACGCTTGCACGCGTCCTGCACCGCCAGCACGACCTGATCGGAAGCAGGATTCTTCCCCTTCACGAAAAGCGACTGCACGGTGGCGAAAGCTGCCGTCTCATCGGGCAGCTGCACGCGCATCATCAGGAACATTTCCTTTTCGCCGCGACGCATCGCGAGCACGCGATGCGAGGGCGCCTTGGCCAGCGGTTCGCTCCATTCAAAATAATCTTTGAACTTGGCAGCCTCCGGATCGGATTCCTTTCCGGGCATCACTTTCGACGAAACCACGGCGTCGCGTTGAAACACGACGCGCAGTTTGGCGCGCGCATCTTTGTCGTCGCTCACGCGCTCTGCGAGGATGTCGCGCGCGCCGGCTAGCGCTTCCTCGACGGAGGCGATTTTCGACGTTTGGTTCTTGCCGTCATCGGCCACATATTCGCGGCCGACATACGCCCCGGCCGCCGCCGTGACGTCCGTCGAGCTGTCCTGCGCCCAGAGCAATTCCGCCAGCGGCTCCAGGCCTTTCTCTTTCGCGATGGTCGCACGCGTGCGCTTCTTCGGGCGAAACGGCAGGTAAATATCCTCGAGCACCGTCAGCGAATCAGCCGCGTTGATCGCCTTTTCCAGTGCCGGCGTCAGCAGATTGCGCTCTTTGAGCGAGGCGAGAATCGAGGCGCGGCGCTCATCGATGGCGCGCAGCTGCTCGAGGCGATCGCGAATCGCGAGGACCTGCACCTCGTCGAGTTCACCCGTGACCTCTTTCCGATAACGCGCGATGAACGGGACCGTTGCGCCCTCCGCCAGCAATTGGGCGGTCGCCGCGACCTGGAAGACCTTCACGTTGAGTTCCTGCGCGAGCCGCAGAACGTGATCGGGATTCGGGGACGTGGAAGAGGCCGGTGTGGCGACAGCAGACATGCGAGAGGCGCCGAGAACACCTGCCGCCGCGGTCCGCGCAACTCCGAAAATCATCCGCGCGGTGATTGCTTGCGGAACTCACTGTACTACGCTGCGCGCATGAAAAAGTTCGTGGCCGCCCTCGTTTTGGCTTTCGGCTGCGTGGCCTCGTCGGCCGCGGAGCTCCTGCCGGTCGAGCAGCAGGTGGCTGAGGCCGTGAAATCGAAGAAAGTGACCGTCGTGCACCTCTGGGCCACGTGGTGTCCGAACTGTCAGTCGGAAATGAAAAATGGCGGCTGGGCCAAGTTCGTCACCGCCAATCCGGAGGTGAATTTTATTTTCGTGACCGTCCGCGACTCAAAGCCGGGCGGGCCGGCGCTCGCGAAATATGGTCTTGGCACCCAAAAAAACCTCACGCAGCTCCAGCATCCGAATGGCGCCCATGATTCCGAGGACGAGATGACGAGTTTTCTGGGGCAATCGATCGGATGGATTCCGGTGACGTGGATCTATCGCGAGGGAAAACTGCGGTATGCGCTCAATTATGGTCAGATTCGTTTTCCGATTCTGCAGCAACTCGTGGAAGACGCTGAACCGAAGTGGTAACAGGTAGCCGCGAGCATCAGCGAGTGGAAGGAGTCCGCTGGCGCACGCTGTACGCTATAAAACGACCAGAACGCAGCCTTGTCAGCGTAGGGGGAATGTGAGCCACTTTTGATCCTGCTCGTCGCTATGTCCGCCATCAATCGCTTCCTGCTCGAACACAATCTCCGCATCGCGACGAACCCGTGCGTCAGCCCGGACTTCTGCCTCGACTGGCCGGCGCTGCGCGACCAGTTGCGCGCGGGCAAGTTGCTGAAGGTTTACCCGAAGAGCCGCTTTGAAACCAAAGCGGGTGCGTGGACCCTGGTTGAAAACAGCGACGGCGACTGCGCCTGGCGCCTGCAGGGGAAAACGAATTCGCTGCACGAGGGCGTCGACCTGGCCGATGGCACGCAGGTGTTTCCCGCCACGTTCGCAAATCTTCTCCAGCTCAAGAACCTCGTCCAGGAGCACAACGCGCAGGCGACGATTTTCCCGACCGCAACCGAGCAGCTCGGCCGCAGCACGCTGGGAATCGGCGCGCGGTTCACGACGTTACATTGGCCGGCGGTGGATTGGGCGATGAGTGCCCTGAGCATCGGGCTCACCGCGAACCAGAATTCCATCCCCCGTGAGCTCGTCTACGACGTGGACGTGATGCTCGCGGGCAAGCTCGACAGCGTGCCTTTTCCCTTCATCGGAACCAATGTGCCGGAAGGTCACCAGGGCCAGAGCGTGGAGGGTATGAGCCACGGCTGCGTGCTGGCCAAATTGAAGACCGGGTTTCATCGCCGCGCGATCGCCTGGAGTTTCAACGCGGACCATCAACCCATCGGCGGAAAATTTGACCACCGGGAGGACGCGTTGGTCACGGGCTGTATCCTTGCCAGTTATATCACCTTCGACCTCTCACCCGAGCTGGCCCAAACAAAAGTGCCCGAGGACGCGATGGGTTGGGTCAAAGCCAACGTGCCGGCGGAAATCGTCTCCAAGGTCAAGGGGCGGGTCGCGGCCGCTCAGGTGACCCTGAACGAAACCCAGCTCGGCCAGCTGCTGGCGTACGTGTGGCCGTCGATGCAGAAGATGAAGCGGCGCGACGAAAAGTACGCCGCCGCCCGCGCGAAATTGTTCACGACGGAGGTGGGGCGCGGCTATTTGCGCGAACTCTCGATCGATGAGCTGCCGGGGCTGACGACGGCGGAAACGACCGCGATCATGCTGGCGCTTTGCGAAGCGCTCGGGATGAAAATCCATTTCGTGGCGCCGGCATTTGGCTTCCAGAAAAACATGCCTTTCCCCGACAACGCCGCGCTGCGGACGTTGATCGAAAAACAATGGGCCGTCTGCCGGCAGTTTGGGGCAAGCATCGGTTTCCATTCCGGATCGGGGAAGTCGGCCGAAAATTACCAAGTGATGGGCGAGGTCACCGGCAGCCGGCTCGAAATCAAAACCAGCGGTCGCTACACCTACGAGATGGGCCGGGCGCTTTTCGCCTCGAAGCATGCCGCCGACCAGGCGCTTTGGCGGGACTGGTACAAATTCACCCTCGACCTCGCGTTGCATGGGTCGTTCAGCGCTGATGCGACCGAGCAGAAGATGGCGCGCGTATTTGTCACCGACGCGCTCGCGAAAGCGAAGCACGGCACGGATGTTTTCGCGAACCCGACCGTCACTCGCGCTGCGCTCGAATCGCTTTCGCCCAGCCCCGAACACATGTTTTGGTTCGAGTACAATTTTCTGTACGTGCTGGCCGGCGCGGGCCGCGCGGAGAAGTCGGCCTTGGGCGATCATACCCCGGCGGGCTATCAACAACGCGCCCGGTTCTACAGCGTCAGTGACGAAGGCCGGCTCAACTTCGCCAAAAATATCGCGACCTACATTGTATTTCTCGCCGAGAACACCGGCCTCGCCAGCGCGGCCACCTGCAGCGGTGCGCGCAAACTGCTCGAGCGTTATCGCACGCTGGACGAGATGCTGAACGATATTTCGAAGTGACATTACGCATCCCGAGGCGAGCCGTGATCAGTTTCCATCTCGCGGCGCGTGACGTATTCCGCTGAGGCGCTTCGCCCATCACCGGCGCGCAAAACAAAGAATTTTCCCCATGGCCAAACCCTTCATCAACGACGATTTTCTTCTCGGCACGAAGCAGGCGCGTGAACTTTACCACCGTTACGCGGCGGACGAGCCGATCTACGATTACCACTGCCATCTGCCGCCGGACCTGATCGCGAAGAACCACCAGTTCAGCGATCTCGCGGAGCTCTGGCTCGGCGGTGACCACTACAAGTGGCGCGCGATGCGCACGAACGGCGTAAAGGAAAACCTCGTCACAGGTGGCGCCTCTCCGCGCGAGAAGTTTCAAGCGTGGGCCGAGACCGTGCCGCATACCTTGCGCAATCCGCTCTACCATTGGAGCGCATTGGAGCTGAAGCGCTACTTCGGGATTGATCAGCTGCTGGACGGCAAGTCTGCCGAAAAAATCTGGAAAACGGCGAACAAGAAACTGGCGAAGCTGCGCGTCCACGACCTCATCAACATGTCGAAGGTCGCAGTGGTTTGCACGACGGATGACCCCGCGGATCCGCTCGATCATCACAACGCCATTCGCGCGAATCCCGGTAAACTCAAGGCACGGGTTTATCCGGCGTTCCGACCTGACAAGGCGCTCGGCGTCACGAATCCCACGGCGTTCAACAGTTGGCTGGAAAAACTCGCGGGCACGGCGGGTTCAACTCACGGGATCAAATCCTTCGACGACCTGCTCGCCGCCTTGAAGAAGCGGCACGATGACTTTCACGCCGCCGGCGCGCGCGTTTCCGATCATGGACTGGAAAGCGCGTTGTCGGAGCCGTGCACCCACTCCCAGGCGAAGATGGTGTTCGATGCGGTCCGGAAAGGCCGGCCCGCGACGGCGGAAGAAGCGGCGCGTTATGGTTCGTATCTGATGCTCGAATTCGGGCGATGGGACGCGGCGCGCGGTTGGACGAAGCAGCTTCACCTCGGCGCCCTGCGCAATAACAACGTACGTCTGCTCACGAAGATTGGGCCCGATACCGGGTTCGACTCGATCGGCGACTTCCCGCAGGCGGTCGCGTTGTCGCGTTACCTCAATACGCTCGATTCCACCGACCAGCTGCCCCGCACGATCCTCTACAACAACAACCCGAACGATAATTATGTGCTCGGGACGATGATTGGAAATTTTCAGGACGGATCGATTCCGGGCAAAGTCCAGTTCGGCAGCGGCTGGTGGTTCCTCGACCAAAAGGAAGGCATGGAGTGGCAGATGAACGCGCTTTCGAATCTCGGTCTGCTTTCGCGTTTCGTCGGCATGATCACGGACTCCCGCAGCTTCGTCAGCTATCCGCGCCACGAATACTTCCGTCGCACGCTCTGCAACCTGCTTGGCGCCGACATGGCGCGTGGCGAAATTCCCAGCGACTACAAAATGGTCGGCGGGATGGTGAAGAACATCTGCTTCGCGAACGCGCGCGACTATTTCGGCCTCGAGCTGGCACCCGAGTTCATGGCGAAAAAATAGCCTCCGCCTTTCCTTACCCCAAACCCCATGGTCAGTCTCTCTGCTCCGAGCACCGGCTCAAATCCGTCGAACTATCGCTGGATCGTCTGCGCGTTGCTGTTCTTCGCGACGACGATCAACTACATCGACCGGCAGATTCTGGCGCTGATCAAACCGATCCTCGACGACCAGCTGCATTGGACGAACGAGCAATTCGGCTACACGAATGCGTTCTTCCAGTTATCCTATGCGGTCAGTTTGCTGATCTTTGGCTGGCTGGTCGACAAGTTCGGGACGAAGGCCGGCTACGCCATTTCGATTGCGGCGTGGAGCGTTGCGGCGCTCGGTCACGCGCTCGTCAACACGATCAGCGGGTTCTACGTCGCGCGCGTGATGCTGGGTCTGGGCGAAGGCGGAAATTTTCCTTCGGCGATCAAGGCTGTTGCGCTGTGGTTTCCCAAGCGGGAGCGCGCGACCGCCACGGCGATCTTCAACTCGGGCACCAACGTCGGCGCGATCATTGCCCCGCTCGTCGTGCCCGCCATCGCGCTTTCGCTGGGATGGCATTGGGCCTTCATCTTCGCCGGCATCGCGGGTTTTCTTTGGCTGTTTTTCTGGCTGCCGTTCTACAACGTGCCGGAGAAAATCAAGGCGACGAATGCCGCTGAACTGGAACACATCCGGAGTGACCGCGACGACACGAGTCGCGACGGGGAAAAAATCGCGTGGACGGGTCTGCTCGGTTACCGACAGACGTGGGCGTTTGTCGTGGCGAAGGCGCTGACGGATCCGGTGTGGTGGTTTTTTCTGACGTGGCTGCCGGATTTCTTCAAACAGACGCGGCACCTCGATATCAAGCAGAGCGGTTATATGCTCGCGACGATTTACGGCATGGCGACCGTGTTGAGCATCCTCGGCGGGTGGGTCGTCGGTGCACTGGTGAAGTCCGGTTGGAGCGTCACGCGTGCGCGGAAAACCGGCATGTTCGTTTTCGCCTGCTGTGTTCTGCCGATCGTTTTCGTGAAGAACGCGAGCGACTGGAACGCGGTTCTCCTCATCGGCCTCGCCTGCGCCGCGCATCAGGCGTGGTCAGCGAATTTGTTCACCACCGCGTCCGACATGTTTCCGAAACGCGCCGTGGCCTCGGTGGTGGGCTTGGGCGGCATGGCGGGATCTGGGCTTGGTTTTTTGTTTCCGATCCTCGCGGGGCAATTGCTCGATCGCTTCAAGGCGCAGGATAATATTTCCGGAGGTTATGCGGCCCTGTTCGCGGTCTGTGCGGGTGCGTATCTGCTGGCCTTTGTGCTGCAACACGTCCTCGCGCCCCGGTTTGAAATGACCGAGTTGAAGCGGGTGTAGGTCCAGCGCATGCGTTCCGCGATTACGATCTCGCTCGTGCCGGAGTCCAAGGGCGGGCCGTTTGTATTTACCAATGGGCTCGCCGACGGCTGTGCCCAGGCCGCGCAGCTCGGTTTCGATGCGGTGGAAATTTTTCCACCGAGCGCCGACGCACCGGAGCTAACGCAGGTGCTGGCTTTGCTGGCCCGTCATGCGTTGAAGGTTGCCGCGGTCGGCACCGGTGCGGGCTGGGTCGTGCAAAAGCTATCGCTCACTTCGGCGGATCCAGCGATCCGGGCGAACGCGCGCGCCTTCGTGAAGGCGATCATTGATTTTGGCGGTCGGTTCGGCGCGCCGGCGATCATCGGTTCGATGCAAGGGCGGTGGGAGAATGGGGTTACCCGCGATCAAGCGCTCACCTGGCTCGGCGAGGCGTTCACCGAATTGGGTGAACAGGCCAGCCGGTACAACGTGCCGCTGCTGTACGAGCCGCTCAATCGCTACGAGACGAACATGTTCAACCGGCTCGGAGAGGCGGCAAACTGGATTCGCTCGTTGCCGACGAACAACGTTCGGCTGCTCGCCGATCTTTTTCACATGAACATCGAGGAGGCCGATATAAGTGCGGCCCTCCGCGAAACGGGAACCCTCGTCGGCCATGTACATTTTGCCGATTCGAATCGGCGCGCGATTGGTTTTGGGCATACCGACGTCGCGCCGATCATCGCAGCGCTCCGCGAGATCGGCTATGGCGGATATCTTTCGGCGGAGATTTTCCCGCTGCCGGAGGCGGCCGCTGCCGCGCGACAAACGATCGCCGCATTCCGGCGGCACGTCGGCGCCTCGTCCGCGCCAGCGGTCCGCTCGTAACCGGTTTTCTTATTCGAGGTATCATGCTGAAATCCACGCTCCTGCATCCGGAGATTTTGCGTGTCCTGGCGCGCGCCGGTCATCATTCGAAAATCCTGATCGCCGACGGCAATTATCCGGCGTCGACGAAGCGGGGACCGAATGCGGAGCTGATCTGCCTCAACCTCGCACCCGGAGTCGTGACCGTTGAACAGGTGTTGCGCGCGGTGCTGAGCGCGGTGCCGGTGGATCACGTCAACACCATGGGCATTCCCCCGGACGACCCGTACGCGCAGCAAGGCGAGCCATCGGTCTGGAAATCCTTTCGTGCCGCGTTGAAGGACGCCGGCACGAACCTGACGCTCGAGCCGATCTTGAAATGGGATTTCTACAAACACGTCGAGAGCGCGGATCACGTGCTCACTATTCAAACGGCGGATCAGGCGCTGTGGGCCAACGTGCTGCTCACGATGGGCTGCCGGACGAATTGAGTTTATCTTCATGCAAACGCGCCGGCTCGGACAAACCGATCTTCAGCTTCCCATTCTCAGCTTTGGCGCCAGTTCGCTGGGCGCGGAGTTTCGCAGTGTCACCTTGGATGAGGCGCTCGGCAGCGTGCGCGTGGCCCTCGAGTGCGGACTCAACTTCATCGACACGTCGCCCTTTTATGGCCGCGGCATGAGCGAGGTTTTGCTGGGCATCGCATTGCGCGGCGTGCCCCGCGAGAGCTACACGTTGTGCACGAAACTCGGGCGGTACGACCTGCAGCATTTCGATTTCTCCGCCCGTCGCGTGGTGGAGAGTATCGATGTCTCGCTGCACCGGCTCGGGACCGATCACCTCGACATCGTGCTTTGCCACGACATCGAGTTCGTGCCGATGCAGCAGATCGTAGACGAGACGCTGCCGACGTTGCGGAAAATTCAGCAGTCCGGAAAAGTCCGCTACATTGGATTCAGCGGTTATCCGATGAAGATTTTCCGCTTCGTCCTCGAGCAGACGAAGGTCGACTGCGTGCTCAGTTATAACCAGTACACCCTGCAGAACACCCGCTTCGCCGAGGAAGCCATTCCGTATCTCAAATCCAAGGGTGTCGGCGTGATGAATGCCGGACCGTTTAGCGCGCGTTTGCTGACGAATGCGCCGCTCCCGGCGTGGCTGAAAGAGCCTGAAGCCGTCAAAGCCGCGGCGCGTAAGGCGGCGGCGCATTGCGCGAGCAAGGGTGTCGATATCGCAAAACTCGCGTTGCAATTCTCCCTCGCGAATCCGGACATCACGACGACGGTTTCGGGCAGCGCCAATCCAACGAACATCCGGAATTGGGCCAAATGGGCCGCGGAGCCGATCGATCGTGAATTACTCGCGGAAGTGCAGGCGATTTTCGCGCCGGTGAAAAATCTCGGGCACAAGGAAGGCCTGCCGGAGAACAACTGAACAAATGAACCGCGGAGTTTCCTCGCATCCATGAAAGCCATTCAGCTGGAGAAACCGCAGGCCTTCCGGCCGCTTGATATCACGGAGCCGGCCGCGCCGGGCCCCGGTGAAGCCTTGCTGCGGATTCATCGGATCGGGATTTGCGGGACCGATTACGGCGGGTTTCTCGGCAAGATGCCGTTCTACTCCTATCCCCGAATTCCGGGTCACGAACTTGGCGTTGAAGTCATCGCGGTGGGCGAAGGTGTGGCGAACGTGCAGCCGGGCGATCGGTGCTCGGTGGAACCGTATATCAACTGCCAGAAATGTTATTCGTGCCGACGTGGCTTAACGAATTGCTGTGAGCACCACAAGACGCTCGGGGTGATGTGTGACGGCGGCATGTGCGAACGGATGCTCCTGCCGGCGCGCAAACTGCATGTTTCACGGCAGCTCAGTTATGAACAGCTGGCTCTGGTCGAGACGCTCGCCATCGGTTGCCACGCCGTCGATCGCGGCCAGGTTCAAGCCGGGCACAACGTTCTGGTGATTGGCGCGGGGCCCATCGGATTGTCCGTCATCGAGTTCGTCAAGGTGGCGGGAGCGAATTGCATCGTCATCGACATCAGCGAAGCGCGGCTGCGCTTCTGTCGGGAGCAGATGGGAATCAAACACACCGTCTCCGCCGTTGGAGACGGCTCGGAACTCAAATCGCTCGCGGCGCTGACGAATGGCCAGTTGGCTGACGTCGTGATCGATGCGACGGGCAGCAACAAATCGATGAACCATGCGCTCGAATACTGCGCGTTCGGCGGCCGGCTCGTCTACGTCGGGATCACGCAGCAGGAGCTTTCGTTTCCGCACGCCGCGGTGATGCATCGGCGTGAAATCGGAATTTTCGCCTCGCGCAACGCCTTGTCGACCGACTTTGCCCGCATCATCCGTTTGATCGAAGACGGTACGATCGACACGCGGCCGTGGATCACCCACCGCACGCGCTTCGACGATATGATCGCCGAATTTCCGGGTTGGCTGAAACCCGAGTCCGGCGTGATCAAGGCAATGGTCTCCATCCCGTGAGCGTGAGACAGGGATTGCCGTCAGCCGCCCATCGCCCCGCGTAGCCTTTAAACGGGTACGCCGCCGGCGCCAACGGGATCGACTTGCCGCAGTTGTTTTCGGGCGAGGTCGCGATAGCAGTCCGGCAAGTCGAAGGACTTCAGAATTCCCGGCACGAGTGTTCCGAGCGGCCATTCGTACTCGTCCGATTCGGCAATCGCGCGGTAGCTCGTCAGCGCATTTTTCAGCGTCACTTGTTTGATGCCGTCGTGCAGGACGGCTGCGAAAGTGGCGGGAAGCGCACCCCAGCCTTTCGCGACCACGTGCACTTCCTTGTGGCCGTACGCCTGCAACCAGTCGATGACCCGTAGGAGGTCATGCGTTCGCTGCCCAATATAGGGGTAATCCAGCATGATGCCGTGCACCGCGTAGAAATAGTCACTGCCGTAGGGATTCAGAAAATCCGTGCCGGTGGTGTTGGGCTGCGACTCGCCAATGCCACGGACATCGCACGCGAAAATCGCGGATTCCGGTTCGGCGCGAATCACTTCGTGGATAATCATTTCGTCGCGCAGCTCGGCGTCGGCGGAACGATGGGAAACGTAGAGCACAGCACGCTTCATCCCGCGCGGTGGTCGCGACAGGATGGGATTGTCATCGAGGCGGTAGACGAGCGTGGCAATTGCTGGCTCGGTCTCGAGCACGTAGGCGACCGCGTTCCGCTTCGGGTAACGGCGCGCGTTCATCGGTCGAAGTATTTGGAATTCCGGCACGCCGGTTCGCGCCGGCAATTTCAAGGTTTCGCCAATCGCCTTGCTCAAGGCCGCACTCGTGACGTCACCACGCAGCTGGGCGAAAGCAACGGACGCTTCGCGGGTGAACGTAAAAACACTGCGCGGATTTGCCTCGGCAACCTGGCCGTTCGCCGTGCACCTCAGGGTTTCTTCTTTTTCGATCGTAAGGGCGGGTTCGGTCGCACCGCTGGCGGCTTTCGTGACACCGTTGAACCAGCCATACATTTTTTCCCGCAAAGCTTTCGAGTACCCGTGGTAATCGGGCCCGAGAAAACTCGCGATGTTCTGCTCCGCACCCAGTAGGCGGTAAATGATGCGGAGCCGCGCGTAAGCTTCCTCGTGACCGCGCACGTCGAAGTAATCCTTTTCCTGGTCGAGCAGAATCACGGGTTTCGGGGCCATGGCCGCCATGAAATCGGAATGATCGAGGCCGAGCGCCAGGGCGCGCGGCGGGCACTGCTCGGTGTCGGCCGGCAGCTCGTTTTCCAGATTGCGTCGAAACGTCGTCACAAAGCAGCCGGGCGCAGCGATGGCCCAGCGCGATTCGATACCGCAGAGCCACGCCGTGTCGGTGCCGCCACCGGAATTGCCCGTCACGCCAATCATTTTGGGATCCACCTCGGATCGCGTAAGCAGATAGTCGAGCGCGCGCACTCCGTCCCACGCCCGCCACGCGGCGAACGATTCGCCGACGAGAAACTGCTGGTTGCCGACGTACAAATGCTCGCGCACGCCGGCGCCTTTGCGCGGCTTGAGATCGGGCGTGACCAGCTGGAAGCGCTCGCCCTGGCCAATCGGATCGAAGAGCAAAACGACGTAGCCCTGCCGCGCCAGCCCTTGGGCGAACGATTGGTAGGTCTCACCGGCCTTGCCTTCATTGGTGTGCCCACAGGTGCCGACGACCCCGGGTAACGGGAAGCTCCGGCCTTTCGGCACGTAGAGATTGGCCGTCACCGGAAAGCCAGGACGACTTTCGAAGATCACATTCTCGATGCGGTAGACATCGCGTTCCACGACGCGGGTCACGCGCGGGTTGAGCGGAGTCTTTTCCGGCAACGGGCCAAAGGACTGTTGGATTTTGGCGCGTACTTCATGGAGATAAGCTTCCGCGTCGGCCTTCGTGTGAATCTTCGCCCGGCGGGCGTTGGCCGCCGTCTCAATCTCGCGCACGCGGCGAACGAAGTAGTCCTGCACGTTGCGCGGAAATCGATTCAACGGCGTCAACGGCTGCGCCGCCGTGGCGCTGGCCGCACGTTTCGCTTCGGCTGCGTGCAACGCGCTCGAGCGTCCAGTGATTTCAACCAAGGTTAAGCCGAGGAGACCGGCGCTTGCGCGCTGCAGCGCGGCACGACGGGTAAGGAGCGGGGCGGAGGCATCGGGGGAAGAAGCGGACATGGGGCGGGGGCGAGCTACGTCACGAGCTTGCGCCGACCCGATGGCCGCGCGCAAGCACACGCTGCCACGTGAACCGGCTCCGACGGCGAACGAAACCCCGGCCTTCTACTTCTGCATGACCCAAGGCAGATTGAACCGCGCGATTTTCAGATCGGCCGAGAAGCCGATGGTGTAGGCCGCGATGATCGTTTTGTTTTTCGTCACCCCGAGATCGGAATACCACGCCAGCGAATCAATCGTCTTTCGCTCCGACCAGGTGCGACCTTCGTCCAGACTATAGGTGATGCTGAACACGCGGTTCTTCATGTCAGTTAGACCGGACATCAGCAGCACATTTGCTGCACCATCACGCTTCGTGGAATAACGGACGAGACCCGGATTCCGTCCAAGCGTGGTGAACACGTTGCCGTGGTCCCCCGTTTCCAAGAGCTTTTCCCCGCGATCGCCGTACACGCGAAAATTCGTCGAACGACGCGTGATGAGGTAGACGGCGTTCGCATCGCGGCCGTCAGGCTCGACGAGTCCCACGACCTTGGTTTCGACGGTTTCAGCTTTGCCAGCCGTGGTCCACGACGCGCCATGGTCGTCGCTGTAAAGAAAATTTCCGCGGCCCGGAATGACCATACGGCCGTTGGCGAATTGGAAGCCGTGGCCGCCGTTGCTGGGCAGTGATTCGGGCTTGCCGTCGTTCTTGACCGGAAACGAGTCGCTCCACGTTGCGCCTTCGTCCGTACTGCGCCGGCCATACCACACGAGATCGACTGGTTTCCAATGCGCCGGCCCCACGGTGTAATAGGCAAAGATCGTGTGCGGTGTGGTCGTGCGGTCTTCGACCAACATGCAGCTGTAACCGATTCTCCCCGAGGATTCCGAGGCGAAGAGCTTGACCGGCGCACTCCACGTCGAGCCTTGGTCGGTACTGCGGGTGAGGACGACATCGGAAGGATCGAAGTCACCTTTTGTGATTCGGCTTTGGGCGATCAGCAAAAGAGTGTCGGACCCTGTCACGAGTAAGCCGGGAAGATGAATCAGTCCGGTCAAAACCGGCTGCGGCAGGATCTCGAAAAACGGCGCGGAATTTTTTGCGGCGTCAGACGCGCGAGAAACCAAACTCGTCAGTAACAGAAGAAATGCTGCGACGAGGCGGGACGGATAAAGAGGGAAGAATTTCACGGCTGGGTTTGAGCGGATCAAAGGGTGCGAGGCAGGGATGCGTGGCGTGCCCGATGCCGAAGGTGATTCCTCGCGCGCGCAGGCCAAATCTCATCGCGTGGCGCATCGGCGGAACCACTTCGCGGTCTTACTTTTTCCGATCCCAAAGCGCGCGAGCGGTGGGCTGCAGCTCTGCGGTGATGTGATCGGCGATCTCATTGAAACCGTCGGAAGAGGGATGCAGCAGGTCGAAACAAAGGCCCGTGGTCGCGGTAAAGAGAGAGCGGCCTTCCAAGTGACGAACGTGCTCGGAGTTCAATTTCGCGACCGCATCGCGCACCACCTGACGGAACTCCCCGCGCTTGGGATCGGCTTCCAAGTCCTTTCCCGAGGTGAAAATATCGATGACGAACAGCGGCCGACTTGGGCGCGCGGAGGCAATCCGCCCGAGAAAAATTTCCACGCGACGCGCGAATTCGGCGGTCGTGATCGGACGCAACAGATTTACCCCCAATTCCAAGGTCGCAAAATCCCAGTCACGACGGCTCGCGATCCATTCGGCCATTTCGGGTTCGAGAAAAGCGGCGGCGCCAAATCCGAGGTTGAACACATCGACGCCCAGCGCCCGTGCGACCTGGGCTGGATATGTTTCCCCCGTACGCAACGCGTAAGATCCGTGCGTGATAGAGGAGCCGTAAGCCAAATAAGAAAGCGCGGGAACCTGCTCAGGGCGCGCTGGCGTGATGTCACCGTCGATCCGCAGGATCTGCGTCTCGGGCATATACGGCAGCGCCAGCCGGACGAGTGCGGGGTCGAAGCCGCCGCGGCCGCGTCCGGCTGCTTCAGCGGATAATTTCGGGAGGTTCGCCGGCTTCTTGATCACGATTTCGGTCCAGGTTGGGCCAAAGGCGATGCAGCGCATAAGAAACCCGCCTTGGTAAAGCTCGGCCAGAACGGGCCAGCCTTGGGCTTTACCCCCGCGATTCTCCACGAACCGCAAGAATACCCGTGCGTCCGGGCCGACGAGGTTGAAACGAAGCTCGGCGCCAGCCGCGGCAAACGAGCGCGTTTTTCCCATCGCGTTCATCTTCTCCCAAACGGAGCGAGGCACGCGGCTCATCCGGAACCCCTCACCGGGGGCGTTGGGCTCGAGATGATCGATATTGTGCAGGTGAGCGTTCTGGAAAATCAGTGGGCCCGCGTTCGACGATGTATGGATGCCGGCCACGTTGTCGTCTGCAGCGCGAACCGACGTGACGTTTCTGACGGCGGCGATTCCGGCTCCGGCCAGTATCGGTACTCGAGAAATAAACGCCCGACGATTCATGTTCATGGTGTAGTTTGGCCTCGTTGTTCTCTATCGGCGCTGAATCGGTACTCCGGCTTGCAGCGCGATGCGCTTCTGCGTGAAGGCATCCTGCAACGGCCCGGCGCTCGACGTGACAAAAAATCGCGCGCCCGCCCGATGCCAACGCGCGACCTCGTTCCGATGGAACGCCGAGACGCCGATCGGTTTGATCGGAGCGACTTCGCGGATAATTTTTTCAATGAGCCTGATGGTGGGCGCGGTGATTTTTTCCGCGGGATGTCCATACGATTGCGCCAAATCCGCCGGGCCAATGAAAAGCAAATCGATGCCTGGAACGGCAGCGATCGCCGCGGCGTTTTCGGCCGCTTCGCGTGTTTCAATCTGAACAATGAGCAAGGTTTCACGATTTGCGTCGCGCAGGTATCGCCCGCGATCCCCGAAACCGTACCGAGCGGCACGGGTTACGGTCGACACGCCGCGTTCGCCGATCGGGGCGTATTTGGTTTCACGTACCAAGGCCCGCGCGTGCTCGACCGTGTTGACGAAGGGCACCTGTAATCCAGCCGCGCCGAGCTCCAGCGGCGGAACGAGCACACTTCTTTCGTGGGAAGGCACGCGAACGAGTGCGGTCACACGGGCAGACTCCGCCGCCCGCAACAGCGCCGGCAATGCGGTGAACGCGCCGCCATGCTCGCCGTCGAGAATCACGAAATCAAATCCGGCGAATCCGATAATTTCCACCAGATCGGGCGAAGGGATTTGCAGATTCGGGCCGAAGATCGGCGCCCCGCGTTCCAGCTGGCGACGAAGCGGATTCGCTCGAATCAAGTGGCGGTCGGATTTCATGAGAGGCTCGGGGTCGGGAGCCTGGCATGATTGGCCGAAGCCGAGCGCGGAGTCGACCAGCCGACGATGGCATGATCGACATACCACTTTCGCGACGAGCAAAGTCGCGGGGAGAAATTCGCTTTCAAGCCGCCCGCCGGAACGCGGTCTGCGGCGCGGGGGCGATCACTTGATAGTGGCGTAACGCGCGATCCCACCAGCTCGACAACCGGGAAGTGGGCGCAGCCCACAACGCTTCGTGCAGCACGACCATCGAATCAACATCGGAAAGGAGCGCACTCCGCTCACGCGGATTCAACGCATCTGGGCCTTGCTCCATCAATTTTTCGCGCAACTCGACGAGGCGCAGTTCGGTCGCGATCGGTGGATCCGCTTTGGCGCGGAGGAGTGAAACGTGCGTCGCGTTGACGTAGGGATCCAGCACCGCCTGCAGCAAACCGTAGTGGGGCGCCAATTCCGGTGCGGGCTTCGCACCCGCTGGCGGAGAGGCGAGCGCTTCATTGAGCTCGCTCAGTTCTTGGTCCGGCTGGGTTTCATCCGGCGTAACGAAAATTCCAGCACGGCGCGCGCGTTGCCCGATTTCGGCCGAGCCCGTCAAATAGGAAATCGGGATGGAGAAAATCATGCCGATCAGCAGCGGCGACATCCACCACCCGAGCGCGGGACTGATGCGCGTCACTATCAGCGCGAGTAAGATGCCGAACATCGTTTGGCCCATGTGAGCGGAAACAGCCTCGTTCCATGCTGAAGCCCCCGCGTGCCCCCGACGCTGGCCGCCCCACGTGATGGTCCGGCGACACAGTGTCAGAATGACAAACTGCGTGTGAAACAGCATCAGGATCGGCGCCACCAGCGTGAAGGTGAGCGTCTCTGCGAGCACGCTCCACGTCAACCGGCGCCAGCCGCCGAAGGCCGCGACCTGTTTTGGTTTTCCTCGCAGGTCGAGCAGCGAGAGAATTTTAGGCGCGAAGAGCAAGAGGAGCGTCAGGATGAAAAGACCGACCGCTTGAGTGCCGAAGCTCCACGGCAGTCCGCTGTGCGCGACGCTTTTCGCCATGCCGTGCGCGGATGCGCGATACGCGATGATGCATGAAACCATCAACAGGGCGAACCAGAGCGGGGAGGCGACATACGAAAGGATTCCGAGGACGAAATGCAGCCGGTTCACGGCGTGGAATCCACGGGCGACGATAAGTCGCGCGTGTTGGAGATTTCCCTGCAGCCACCGCCGATCGCGTTTCGCGAAATCGATCAGATTGGCCGGGCATTCCTCGTAGTTGCCGGGCAGATCCGTTGCGAGCCACACCTGCCAGCCGGCGCGGCGCATCAGTGCGGCTTCAACGTAATCGTGGCTCAATATCCGGCCGCCGAAGGGTCCGTCGCCCGGCAGCTCCGGCAGCGAGCAGTGCTGGATGAACGGCTGCATCCGAATAATCGCGTTGTGGCCCCAGTAGTTGGCTTCGCCCAACTGCCAGTAGTTGAGTCCCGTCGCAAAGATCGTGCCGTAGAGTCGGCTGGCGAATTGCTGGACGCGCGCGAGAACGGTTTCACCGTTCACCAACACCGGCACCGCCTGGATCAGACCGACCTTCGGATTCCGCTCCATGAGACGGACGAGTTTCGTCACCGCTTCGCCGGTGATGATGCTATCGGCATCGAGCACGACCATGTAACGGTAATGGCCGCCCCATCGACGGCAGAAGTCCGCGACGTTGCCCGCCTTCTTGTTGATGCCGCCACGACGCCGCCGATAGAATATCCTGCCATGGGCATCGAGCTTCTGGATCAACGCGAGCCAGGCCGCTTCTTCCTCGACCCAATGATTGGGGTCGGGTGAATCGCTCAGGAGGAAAAAGTCGCAGTTCGTCAGTTTCCCATTCGCGACCACCGATTCGTAGATCACGCGCAGACCCTCGATCACCCGCGTGACGTCTTCGTTGCAAATCGGCATGATCACCGCGGTCGGAACGTCGAGCGCAGCTTCGTCGCCGGAGTCCAGCGTCCGAACGATCTGCAAAGGATCGCCGCCCTTTCGTCGCAGCCAGAAGCCGGTCCACGCCTGCGCGACGCCAAAGGCGAGTTGGGCGAACAGCACCGTGAACAGCAACAGATGCAGGACCTTCCATCCGTCGAAGCCGCTTCGCCAGTGGAGATCCGCCATCAACAGCGCTGCCGGAGCGGTGAGGCAGAGGACGAACGTCGCGATTCGCGTTCGGCGCTGCGTGACCGTTTTCGGATCGATGTTCGTGGGATTAAACGGCGCGACGTGCATGGCCGGAATCATCGGGTGACATACCACGCCACGCCGAGCAGGCCGGCGACCACCAGCCACGACGTGGACGCGTGGAAAAATGCCGAGCGGCTGAAGGTCACCCACTTTTCCTCGACCGCTTCTCCGAGCGGAAATTCCAACGGCGCCGACGGCATGCGCGTCCGTCTCAATTCCGGGCCGGCGTGCAAGGCTGCCGCGGTAAGCCGGTTTCGCGTTTCAGGGGGCACGCCCTCGCGGGAGAGAAAACGTTCCGGGTGTTTTCGCGGCACTTCCGCCATCAACAAAGCCAGCCGGCCGCGGGCGCGAAACCGTTCGTCGGCCCAATCGCCTTCGCCCAACGCCTGCACGAGCCATTCGCCAATCCGGGCGTGGGCCACTTGGATGGCGAGCGTGACCGGCGCTTCCTCCGGGTGCTCCGCGGCCAGCGCCCGGGCGGCCGTCAGAATTTCCGTGGTGCGCTGATTCAGGAGCACGCGGCTTTCGATTTGATGAGCGCGCAGGTAACTCTCCACGCGCAGAAACGCCTCATCCCACGCGGCATTCGCCGGGACGAACGGAGGCATTGATTTGGTTTCTCCGCCTGAGATGACGTTCGTTGTTGCCCGACGCCCAAGCACCGCTTGGACGCGATGAGCCCAATCTGTTTTGAATCTCAACCGCATGTTGAAGGAGACCGTGATCGTACTCGGACGCGAAGCCGGCCCACCCGCGCTCCCCTTAGTGCGGTTCGGCGAGAAATCGTTTCCAACAACCTTTAGGGATCACGCCTACTTCCCACGGAACAACGGGCTTACGCCGCGTTCAGTTTCCGTTCTTATTCATGAAAGCCGCGAGGAGCCGCCCCGGATCGGAAAATGTCGCAGCCCAAGCGGCCGGAAATCTTCTCCTGAAGATTGCCCGCGCCGCGGATCATATCGCAGCAAAGTCGCGACGACGATCGTGGACGCCCGCCTCGGATATGAAGGTTTGGGCGCAAGCGGAGCGGGCCATCCTTTCTGAAATGGGGCGACTCTGTTGACGGCGAGAGCGCCGCATTCTTCCTGAACCTTACCTCTTCGATATGGGGCGGTTACCGACTGGCGCAATTTTCGGGGCCAGGGCATGCTGCTCGCATGTTCGAATTGCCCCCGATTCTAGTCGCAGAAGACAGTGACGATGATTTTTTCTTTTTGCGGCGAGCCATCCGCACCGCCGGGATCGAGAATCCCCTGCTGCGATTTCGCGACGGATCCGAGGTGGTGAGGTTTTTGGAAACCATTCCTGCCCGCGAAATAGGCCCGACGCAGACTCACCCGTGGGTCATATTCGTCGACATCACGATGCCCATGATGAACGGGTTCGAGTTGCTGGAGTGGTGCGCGAAATCGAAACACACGCCCAAACTTCGCCCGGTCGTGCTGTCGGGCTCGTACCGCGTTGACGATGTCGAGCGAGCGACGCGCCTCGGGGCGGCCGATTATCTTGTGAAACCGATCTCCCCGGCTGTGGCGTTGGCCGTGATGACGGCCGAAGCCCGCGCTGCGACCAAGGCTTGATCGTCCTCGAGCTGCCTCACTGGCCCGGGCAGCGGGCACGAAAAACCCGCTGTCGCGTCAGCAACTGCGGGCAATCGCTCCTCTCTTCGCTTGGAAGAGAAATGGTGGAGGTGGTGGGATTTGAACCCACGTGCCCCTGACCTTCGCACACCGCGTCTACCATGTTTAGTGTAACTTTGATCTCGCCGATGCCACGCCATTACACGCGCTGAGGCACCAGCCAGTCCCCGGATGGAAGATACGGCGCGCGGTCCGCGGACCGCTCCACGCGCTATTCCTGCTGTCGTCGTTAGTACCAGCTAGCAGGTGTCGCTAGACCAACGTGGCTACATTAAGCAGCCAGAGGCATTTCTTCAGTTTTGCCGTTTATTTGTTTCGCAGGGGAGTTAACGAGAGACCCACGACTCTCGACAGGCAGCGGCGCACTCCAATCAAGGGTAGAATCCAGAACACCCCCGAAAATGTGGCGAGCGGCGAGGGCCGATCAACGGCGGTTCACCACTCGCGGATTGGTGTGCTAACCAATCAAAGAACGAACCCAACGATGTGCGGGGAAACCCGAAATGCAAGTACGGCTGGCCCCGCTTTTTTTCCCACGATAAGCGGTCAGGTCGTCAGCCCCAGCAGTCCCCGTGTGAGTTGGAAATCCACAAAACCTTGCGCCGTGGCGGTGGGCACGTGCTGGCGTTCAGCCACGGAAACGAGCAACCGGATGATCGTGTTTTCGTCGGCCGCCTCATCCCCAGCGAGAAAAAGGTCAATGTCGTCGGCTGGTACGACGCCGCGTTGCTTTGGCTCCGCGATTTGGATGACGGGCAGAAGGGGATGACCTTGTTGTGCGTGCTCACCGACGATGGTGAGCGCGAGGTGCGCACCGCTCCCGCCAAAGCCGGTGAGATTTTCCACCCAATGATCCGTCTCACTCGCCACAACATGAAAACCGGGCGCGGGAATCGGCTGCCCGTAAGCGAGCGTCGCGTGCACCGGTGTTTGGCCGAGAAGGGCGTCGCGGAAGGTCGCGTTTGCCAGCAGCGGATCGCTTTCAGCCAACAGGACGCTGCCGCCGTCGCGCACGATGAGTCGCAACACGGTCGCGAGCGTGCGGGCTGTGTTAGCGTTGACCGGGGCGGCGCTGATTACACCCAACGTCAGCGCGCCGAGGCCGGCTGTGGTGATCGAGCTCGGCGGCAGGGTCGCGAATTTTTCGGTGAACCACCGCTCGATATTGCCGATGGCTTTCTCCATCCCGCCGTCGAGCTGCACACTGGCCCAACCGTAATTCGTCAAAGGCATTCCGGCGAGGTCGAGCTGTCGGCGCATCACATCGTTAGGCACTTTCTCGCAGCCATGTTCGAGCAATAGGGCGGCCGCGATGTTCGGATGCAGGAGATAGCCGCGATACGTGCGTTGCAGCAATTGATACATCGTCTCGCCGCCAAAGCCGCAGCCTTCCGTGTGAGCGAGCGCGACGAAACGGGAAATCCCGCGCTCGCGACCGACCTGCCGCGCGTTGAGTCGCTCCGCGGCGATGCGCGCAATCTGCCCTGCGCAAAGGCTCGTGGGCAGCACGAGTCCGATGCGTTCCGTCGCGTAGCGCCCGTCGGGTCCTGCGCTCACGCGCACAGCGACGTTAGGCGTAGCGTCGGCGGAAGTGGCGCTGCGCGAGAGAACCAGGGGCTTGCCCGCCGGTGCAACCCGCGCCTTGAGCTCGGCGAGTTTTGACGTGTCGGTTTGCCGCCAGTTTCGCCAGAGCGACATCTGGGAATGCCCCGCGTGTTCGCCCTTGGTTTTTTGTCCGGAGGCGGTCGCGATGAGGAGCTCGAAGGCATCGCTGGTGAGCGCGGGCATCGACTCGCCGTCGAGATAACGGCCTGCGTTGATGTCCATTTCATGGATCAACAAATTGTGCCGGCGCGTTGTCGTGGTTATTTTGAGCGTGGGAACGAAAGGGAAGTTCGTGACGGAGCCATTGCCCGTGACGAAGATGATGAGGTTACAGCCGGCGCCGACCTGGCCCGCGATCCCCTCGAGATCGTTGCCCGGACCGTTCATGAAGGTGAACCCCGGCTCTGTAATTTCGGCCAGTGGCTGGGCGTAATCGATCACCGTGTCGAGCCGGGTGCGCGGATCCTTTTTGTGCACCGCGCCGAGCGATTTCAGTGCGATGTTGTAGAGCCCCCGAAACCGATTTCCGGCCGAAGGGTTACTCTCGGGCGTGAGACCATGCCACGAAAGTTTTTCCCGGAAGCCGTTGAGTTTTCCGATGAAGGCGCGCGCCGTCGCGAGGTCACGCACGTTGGCGAGCATGTAACCCTCCGCGCCCATCGATTCGTCGGTTTCCGTCAGCACGCCGGTGCCGCCATGCCGGATGACTTCATGCACGAGGGCGCCCGCGAGGGGATTTCCTGATACGCCCGAAAACGCATCGGAGCCGCCGCATTGAAGTGCGACGCGCAAGCCGCTGAGCGGCTCAGCCGTCCGGCGGAGCGCCGCCACTTGTGGCAGCCAGCCGCGCACGATCCGCTCGCCTTCCGCCAGCCCGGCGGACAGCCCATGATTCAAGGTGAGAAACTGGTGCGGGATATCCTCGAGCGGGTAGCGATGCTCGCGCATGAAGTCGCGGAGCCGCGCATTTGTGATTGGCTCGACCCCATAATCTACCGCGAGCACGGCGCCGACATTGGGATGCACGATAAACCCAGCCAGCGCGCGCAGGATTTCAGTCGTGTTGTTGGGCTCATCGAGTCCGCCGCCTTCGGTGTGCGCGATCGCGACGATGCCGTCGATCGTCGGATGGACACGGGCGAGCGGTTGAAGACGTGCGACAAGCTGACGGGCGAAACTGGCGGTTCGCGACGTCGTCCCGATCACTACGATCGTGTTACGGGTGCCGACGCCACGCCGCCCGGGCCGTCGATAACCTGCGAACGTCCGCGCTGGGCTAACCCGATCCACCGGCAGCGCAGCTCGAACCGTTCGCTCATCCAACGTAAACGGTTCCAGGGAATCGCGGAAGTTGGCTTGGGTTGGAAGCACCGCGCGTTCGATCCGCCGGACCGCGAGAGCGTCGAGCATCGACTGGTTTGAGACGTAATCGCCGGGCGCGATCGCGGAAACCGCGTGGGCAAACGGCAACCCCCATGAAAGCAGAGCTTCGCCGTTTGCGATGGGCTTCACCGCAAAGCGATGGCCTTCGAGCACGGTATGAGTGATCGGGCGCGGTCCATCGGGCAACGCAACGACTTCTCCCGCTTCAATGCGCCGGATCGCAATCGCGACGTTGTCGTTCGGCGCGGGAAGTCGCGCTACTGCGTCGAAGGGAACCGGAGCAATCGCCATGGCCGGAAAGTGAAGCGCAGCACGCCGCGGTGTCGAGTGCGCCCACCACTACCTGGACGCCAGAGTGGTGTGTTTACTCAGGTTGCGCTGAACTCAGCCAGCGCGACAACCACCGGCCAGTCAGCCGGAGCGAGGTTGTAGTATTGAAGTTCTGCCTGTGTCACCCACGCGATGGCGACGTGCTCATGAGGGTGCGGCGGAATGCTGGATGGCACGAGTCGGCAGATGAAGGGAATCATCTCGATCAAGACGGAGCCGTAATCGTGCGTAAATCGCGGCAGGCTGCGGACCACGGTGATCCCACAACCGAGTTCTTCTTTGATCTCTCGGACCAGTGCCATTTCCGGCGACTCGCCCGCCTCGACTTTTCCACCGGGAAATTCCCACATGAGGCCGAGGTGTTTGTGGCCCGGCCGTTGCGCCAGAAGGAAACGGTGGGACTGGTCGATGATGACCGCGCAGACAACCGGGATGGCGGGCGTAGAGCTCACGAGCACTCGAAGAGGCCGATTCGCGCGGTTCGTTGCAACCTTTGGCCGGCTGCGGGGTTTTGCCGGCAGATGAAAACTTTTCTCAAAGCCGTGGTATTGATTATCGCCGCGATCATCGCGGTAAAATTGCTGCCCCTGACGCTCGGCCTGGGTTTTGCGCTCGGCTTGGCGCTGGTCGCTTTGGCGGCTGTCGGCGTTTCCGTCGTCGCTCTCTTGCTGGGTCTCGTCGTGTTGATCGTCGCCGTCTTAGCGCCGGTCTGGATGCCGATACTCGCGATGGTCGGTTTGATTGCGCTGATCAGGCGCGGCGGCGATCGTCGGGTTGCAGGATGATCGGCGAGGAAACCGCGACCCTCAGTTGTGGTTGATTTCCGGCTGGCGGACCGCGCTGCGGGCCGTTTGCTCGCTGCCGCATGCCTGAGGAACTTCCCACCAGCGTCATTGCGAGCATCGCGTTTGTCGGGCGTGGTGCGGGTCAGGTGAAACTGCTGCCCGGTTTCAAGAAAGGCCATCACACGCTGCCGGATGCGGCGAATGCGGTGACGAACGCGTTTCTCGGAAAAATCTGCGAAACGGAATTGGCGGAAGAAGCGGAGAAGATGTTTCAGGAAGTGCGCAGCGGGTTGGAATATAAGCGAAAGGACGTATCGCTTACACTCACGAGCCCGCTCGCGGTGCTGACCGCGAAGGATTTCGTCGTCGAGATCTTCTACGCGCTGGAGGAGCGCGATCCGGTGCGATATGCGGTAACGACTACACTACGTGATCTGCGCGATATCGACGTGGCGCGGCGCGAAGCCTTCGGCCGGATCTTTGCCGGAAAGTTTGCGGAGATTTCCTTCGCCCTGAAAAAAGGAGCGCGCGTCGAGGCGGTGATTGACGCCATCGAGGCTCTCGACGGCGAAGGCGGACTCAGCGTGCAGTATCCGTCTGATTACCGGGACTGCACGATCCGGGTGGAGGGCGTCGATGCGGAGGTGCGTTGTTCCGGAGCAACGCTCGAAGTTATTTTTCCGCGGGGTGCCGCGCCTGCGGAATTGATCGACGCATTCGCGAACGTGCGCGAAGCATTTCAGATCAGCAAAGCGCTGAAAGCGTTGATCGTCTAAACTCGAAGCCGAAGCTTTCGCCTGCGTGATTTATTTCGCAGGCGAGTTCGAACCCTGGATCACTTCGCGCCGATCAATTCGGCCACGAACGCGCGTTCCTCGACCAGTTCCTTGTTGGTTGCGGCGATCTTCGATTTTGCGAAATCATCCATCTGGTAAGTCGTGATGACTTCAAAGGCGCCGGGAGTTGTCGTGCGGACGGGCATGCCGGCCCACACGTTGGCGTCGAAGCCGTAGTTACCGTTCGATTTAACCGCGACGGAATGAATTGTGCCTGGCGTGACGAGGTCCCGCACATGATCGACGAGCGCATTTGCGGCGGAAGCGGCCGAGGAGGCGCCGCGAGCCGCGATGATCGCGGCGCCGCGTTTGCCGACGGTTTCGCAGAAAGGTCCCTGGAGCAGGCTTGGTCGGTGATCACCTGAGTCGCTGGCTTGCCACCGATTTTCGCGTGCGCGAACGCCGGAAACATCGTCGGGCTGTGATTACCGTAGATGAAAATATCCTTCACGGTCGTGAGGTCGACGCCGGCTTTCTTCGCCAGCTGAGTTTGCGCGCGGTTCTGGTCGAGGCGCACCATCGCGGTAAAACGATCCGCAGTGAGGCGCTTTGCCTGTGACGCGGCGATCATGCAGTTCGTGTTCGCGGGGTTTCCGACGACGGCGACACGCGCATTGTCGGCGGCAACCTGGTCAATGATTTGGCCCTGCGTGATGAAAATACGGCCGTTGTCCTTCAACAAATCCGCGCGCTCCATGCCGGGTCCCCGCGGCTTGGCGCCGACGAGCAGGCACCAGTTCGCATCTTTGAAACCCATCTTCGCATCGTCAGTCAGAACCGCGCCCTTGAGCAGCGGGAACGCGCAATCGTCGAGCTCCATCGCGACGCCCTCCAAGGCTTTCATGGCCTTTTCGATCGGCGCTTCAATCAGCTGTAGAATCACGGGCTGGTCGGCGCCGAACATGGCGCCGGACGCGATGCGAAAAAGGAGAGAGTAGCCGATTTGTCCGGCGGCTCCCGTGACGGCGACGCGAATGGGTGATTTCATAAAGAAGAAACTATGGTTTAGCGCACCGGAGCGGTCGAACACACGGAAGAAATTCGGTGCGAGGCGATTTTTGGCTTACACTCCGAACTATCGAAACCGGGGCGCCAGTGTCGCGTGCAGCTCACGAATCATTTTTTCGGTCGTTGGCCAGTCGATGCAGGCATCGGTGATCGATACGCCGTAGCGCAATTTTTCCTTGGGTTGGGGAAACGGTTGGCTTCCCGCTTCGAGGTTGCTCTCCAACATGGCACCCATAATCGACGTGTTTCCGGCCGAGACCTGGGCAATGAGCTCGCGCAAAACTTCAGGCTGACGTTCCGGCTGCTTCGATGAATTGTCGTGCGAGCAATCGACGAGAATTGATTTGGGCAGGCCCGCTTTCGCTAGAAGCTGCTCAGTTTGGGCGATGTGCGCGGGAGAATAATTGGGGCCTGTCGCGCCGCCACGAAGGACAACATGGCAATCGGGGTTGCCGCGCGTGACGATGGCCGAAGCGGCGCCGTCGAGGTTAATCCCGAGAAATGTATGCGGTTGGGCGGCTGCTTTGATCGCGTTCGTGGCAGTGGCGATGGAACCGTCTGTCCCGTTTTTAAAACCAAGTGGCATTGAGAGTCCGCTGGCCATCTGGCGATGAGTTTGTGACTCAGCGGTGCGTGCTCCGATGGCGGACCAGCAGATCAGGTCGGCGATGTACTGCGGGGTAATTGGATCGAGCAGCTCGGTCGCCGTGGGCAAACCCAGATCAAGTACCTCGCGCAGAAATGTCCGAGCCGTACGAAGACCGGTCGCAATATCGTGAGAACCGTCCAAATGCGGATCCATGATGAGGCCCTTCCAGCCGACTGTCGTACGCGGCTTTTCAAAATACACGCGCATCACGATCATCACGCGATCGGCGACTTCTTCCGCCAACTGAGCGAGACGCTGCGCGTAGACGCGGCCCGCTTTAAGATCGTGAATGGAGCAAGGGCCGATGATGAGCAGAAAACGTTTGTCGTCCGTGAAGATGAGCCGGTGAATTTCGCGGCGGGCGCGGATCACGAATTCGGCTTGCGCGTCGGTTTTCGGCAACTCCGCGAGCAACGCGGCAGGCGAAGGTAAGGCACGGGTCTCGACGACATTGATGTCGGAAGTTTTCTGCATGAACTTCCAGCTTGTCGCGCGGCGCTTGCGTCGTGCAAGCCTCAGGTCTTTCGCAGATGATTCCTTTTTCGGAAAAAAAAGTGGCCGGCCGCTTACCCCTAAGCGGCCGGCCTTTGCTTTCTTAGTTACCCCAAAACTCCCGCTAGGCGGGAGAAGTGTTAAACTTGATGAGCAGAGAAATACGGTTTTAATGCGTTCGGTCAATCACTAGTTTTCAAAATCTACCACTTTTTTGTTAGAACATTGATGTAAAGAGACTTAATGCCTATCAACATTTCTACTTCGGCAGCGCTTTATCGTTGGAAACCGACCTGCTGGTTGCGGGTGAGTGGCGATGACGCGGCCACCTTTCTGCAAGGCCAGTTCACCAACGACCTCCGTGCGGCGCCTGCAACGGGGGCGGTGTATGGCCTGTGGCTGACCCTGAAAGGAAAAGTTTTGGCCGACAGCTTCGTGCTGCGCGGCGGCGGCCCGAATCAGTTTTGGGTCGGGAGCTATTTCTCAGCGGCGACGACGATTCGAGAACGGTTGGAGAGTTTCGTCATCGCGGATGACGTCACGATCGAAGACGTTACCGCCGATTGGATGGGCACGACACTGGTGGGCGAGGGCGTGGTGGCACGATCCCAGAAAAACGTTTCGCCGAATGTGTTCCTGTTTCGCGGTCGTCGGAGTGGGGTGGAAAGCATCGAGTGCCTTCACCCGGCGAACGCGGGTGAACCCGCGTGGTTGCGAGCACAGGAAGAGTTGATCGAGCTCGATGATCGGGAGATGGCGCGGCGCAGGATTGAGGCTGGCATCCCCGCGATTCCGATCGACGTCGGTCCGGCTGACTTGCCAAACGAAGCGGGGCTCGAGGCTGACGCTATTTCCTACACCAAAGGCTGCTATCTCGGCCAGGAAGTCATGGCGCGGCTGAAATCGATGGGACAGGTGCGCCGGCGATTAGTCCGCGTGCGGCAGGCCACGGGAACTTATCCCGCGTTGCCGGCGCCCGTATTCGCGGGAGTCCGACAGGTCGGCGAGCTGCGTTCGGCGGCAAATCAGTCTGGCGACGGGTGGATAGGCCTGGCTATGGTGTCGTTGTTGCATGTCACCCCGACGATTAACCTGGCATTGGCAGCGGATGCACCTCCCGTGATCGAGTTACTCGACAAGCCATGAGTGAACTGGAGCAGTTGACACAATTATGTGGGCGACTCGGGGCAACACCGTCTCAAGCCGCCACGATGGCGGCGCAATTATTGAAGCGTGCCGACCAACTCGCCGTCGAGCGAAACACTACACGCGAAGCGGCTTTGAAAGGATTGCTCGAAGTCCTAGTCAAAGGACGGGCGGGTGAAGTACCGCCGCAGTTTGCGCAACCGGCCCGACCTGAAAATCCGGCGCAAGGAAGTTGAACGTCGGCGCCTCCACGGAGGCCCGAGAGAACGTGGATTGAGTTTGACCGACGGAAGCGAGATTCCTTCGCTCGCCGCCTTTCATTTACCCCGATGAACAAAGCTGCGTTGGTGGACGAAGTCCGAAAAATTCTGAGTAATGGCACGTCGAAGGCATGTGCCGAACGCGCAACCGAAGCGGTTTTGGCGGCCCTCAAACGCGGGCTGCGTCGTGACAAAGAAGTGTCGCTCGTCGGCTTTGGCACGTTCGCGCTGGCGGTTCGACCGGCGCGAAACGGTTTCAATCCGCACACCAAGCAGCCGATGAAAATCCGGGCGATCAAAACGATCCGATTCAAACCGGGCGCCGAACTCCGCGCACTGGGCTAGGTTTGGGCGGCGGCTTGCGTCCGAAACAGTATTGTCCGTGATTCTGCTTCGAGCCGCCGGACTGAACGGCGCTTTTGTTGTCCGTTCTCCTGCATGAAGTCCGCGCTCCTGGAAAAATTTAACGCCACGTTTGGCCGCGCCGCGAAAATCGTGGCTCGCGCGCCCGGCCGGATTGAATTCATCGGCAACCACACTGACTACAACGGTGGCACGGTGCTCGGCGCTGCGATTGACCGCGGCGTGTGGGTGGCGCTTGCGGCGCGTGATGACCACGAGCGCCGCTTCGCGAGCGACCAACGCGGTTCGATTATTAGCGTTCCGGCGAACCGGCTCGAGCGGCTGTCCGGCGAAAAAAGCTGGGTTAACTATCCGCTCGGTGTGTTGGCAGCGCTCCCCGAGTTCGGGCTTCGCGCGCCCGATGGTTTCGATTATTTGGCGATGTCCGATTTACCGGCGGGCGCGGGCCTCAGTAGCAGCGCCGCCATCGAACTTTCCTCCGCGCTGGCATTCACCGAGTTGGCGGGCGAAAAACCGACGCGCGAGACGCTCGTGAAAGCGGCGCGCCACGCCGAAAATAATTTTGTCGGCGTGCCGTGCGGAATTCTCGACCAGGGAGTTTCGGGCTTCGGAAAAAAAGATCATCTCGTCTTCATCGACTGCCGTGGGCCGCGCTTTGAAACGGTGCCACTGCCCGCCGGGGCGCATTTCTGGATTTTCAACACGCATACGAAGCATGCGCTCGTGGACGGGTTGTACGCTGCCCGGCATCGCGAGTGCATGGAGGCGGCAAAAATCCTGGGCGTCCCCCTGCTGGTCGATGCGCCGCCGAATGCGCTTTCAAGCCCGGCGGCGGCCAAACTTCCGCCGGTGGTCGCAAATCGGGCGCGCCACATCCTTGATGAAATCGCCCGCGTCACCGCGACCACGGCGGCGTTGCGCTCAGGCGATCTCGCCACCGTGGGGCGGTTGTTAACGCAATCGCACCGCAGCTCGCAGACGCTGTTTGAAAACAGCACACCCGAATTGGATTTCCTCGTCGATACGCTGGTGGCCACTCCGCACGTCTTTGGCGCGCGTCTCACGGGCGGCGGCTTTGGCGGCGCCGTGATGGCGCTGACGTCAGGAGAATTTGGAGACGCCGAAGCGCAGCGGGTGGCGGGGGCGTATGGAAAAAAATTCGGCGCGCGGCCGGATATTCTGCACACGCAGACGGGCGACGGAGCGGCTTTGATCCCGGTTGGGCCAAGCCGATGACGCGGGCTGAACTGAATGAAGCGCGTCGGTTGCTCTGTGCTCTGCAGGATCATATCCGCGATACCCTGATTGCGGCGCGGGCAAAGCAGTCCGCGAAGTTTGCCCGGGTCGCAGCTGTGACGGCGGCAGACACGATCTATTTCGTCGATCGGCTGAGCGAGCACGCGATCCTCGCGTGGTTCGAGCGACATTGGCCACGGATTTGGCCGGTGGAGCTGGTGATGGAAGGCTTGGAGGACCAGGTCGCGACGTTTCCCCGAGGAGTGCCGGTCGCGAAGACCCGATACAAATGCATCCTCGACCCAATCGACGGCACGCGCGGCGTGATGTACGACAAGCGCTCGGCGTGGATTTTGGCGGGGCTGGCGCCCCAGCGCGGGTCCCGTACGGAGATCAAAGATATTCTTGTCGCCGCGATGACGGAGTTCCCCACGTCGAAGCACGGGTTCGCGGACCAAGTCAGCGCGATTGCGGGACGCGGTGTCATCGCTGAAACGATCGACCTGGTAAAACAGACGCGTCGCCGTTGGACGCCGCGGCCGTCGCGCGCCAAAAATTTCGAACATGGCTTTGCCTCGCTGGCGCGTTTTTTTCCGGAAGGCAAAGCGCTGCTCGCCGAAATCGAAGAAGCGCTGTGGCGGGAGCTTGGATTGCTCGGCAAGAACGGCGGCCAGCTGGTTTTTGACGACCAGTACATCGCGACGGGCGGGCAGTTGTTCGAACTGATCGTTGGCCACGACCGCATGCTCGGCGATTTGCGGCCGCCCGCGTACGCGAAGCTCGGTTTTTCGGCTGCGACGCTGTGCTGCCATCCGTACGACATCGGCACCGCGCTCATCGCGCAGGAAGCAGGTTGCATCGTTGAAGCGCCTGACGGCCGGGCGCTTCGTTTACCCCTCGATACAACCACGCCGGTGGCGTGGATGGGTTATGCCAACCCGACGCTCGCGCGAGCCGTGCGGCCTGTTCTTCGCCGGCTCATGGCGAAGTATTTTTGATCCGGCAGGTTTCAGAAGAGCGTTCCCACCTGGTCAAACCACGCGCTGACCCAGCCGTGGAAAAAAAGGAAGTAGAGCGCGCCCGCGATGGCCAGCATCGGTCCGAACGGCACGTGTGCCCCAAAGCCGAGCGCGGCTGGTTCGCCTTCGGGAGTTTCAGAGGGGGGGGCGACGGGCGCGGTTTTCCCGGTGATTTTCTCCCAGCTCAGCGCGACGACGAACCAGACCGTCCCTACCAGCGCGCCACCGAACACCGTGAACACGGCACCCTGCCAGCCACAAAATGCGCCAATTGCACCGACGAATTTTACGTCACCAAACCCCATCGCTTCCTTGCGCAAAAGCGTTTCCGCGAGCAGGGCAATCCAAAGCACCAATCCCGATCCCATCAGAAGCCCCTGGATCGCCGCCGCCGTCGAGCGCAGGGAATCCACCACGAAAATATCGCCGTGTTGACCGTGCAGTGTGGGCACGGCGGCCGAGAGCAACACCCCGAGTACACCGAGCCCGATCGTAAAAACGTCGGGAATGATCATGTGATCGAGGTCAATAAAGGTCGCGGCGATAAGGCAGGAGAGAAAGATCCAGCCGCACACCGCGACCTGCGGCGAGAATTTCATCCAGCAGACCACGAAAAGGACCGCCGTCAGAAATTCGACGAACGGATAACGGATTGAAAATGCCTGACCGCAGCATCGCGCGCGACCGCGCAGCACGATCCAGGATGCGATCGGGATGTTGTCGTGCCATTTGACCGGCTGGCCGCACACGCAATGGGAGCCCGGAGTGACGATCGATTCGTCCTTCGGTACGCGGTAAATCACGACGTTCAGGAAACTCCCGACACACGCGCCAAAGAGAAACGCCGCCACGGGGAAGAACCACGGAAATGCGGCGGAAAATTGCGCGTAATCGAATGCCATCCGCGCCGATATGAGCACGAGCACGTCGCAAAGCACACGAACAAATTCACATCAGCGTGCGGCCAGCGCGACCCGCGTGGCGCCGGTCATGACGGGCGCGGTCCGGACGGCAGGAACCCCCGTCCAAATCTCCAAAGCCTTGGCGCCTTGGTGGACAAGCATGCTCAGGCCGTTGGCGCAGCGAATTGATTGACTCGCCGCCGCCCGCAACAAGGGCGTTTCCGGCGGGTTGTAAATCATGTCGAAAACGGCGGCGGGGCGGGGCAACGCCCCGAGCTTGATGGGCAATGCGTCCGTTTCGCGGAGTCCTGCGCTCGTGGCGTTGATGATCAGCGCGTGCGTTGGGAGATCGGGTGGCGGAGACGAAGGATCGAAACCGCGAAGAGGTATCGTGCCCGCCAGCGGTTTCAAAATCGCGATGAGCGTGGTGAGGTTTTCGCGCGTGCGATTGGCAATCGAGAGTGAGGCGCAACCGCGCTGCAGGCATTCAACGGCGGCACCCCGCGCCGCACCGCCGGCACCGAGGAGAATCACGTGTGCGCCGGAAAGCTCGGCGTTGAGTGTTTCGCGCAGGGCCATCGCCAATCCGTAGCCATCCGTGTTGAACCCCTGCCAGCCCTGCTCGGACCAGAGAAGAGTGTTCACCGCGCCGACCGGTTGAGCAGCCGCATTCACCCGTCTGACACGATCGAACGCGATTACCTTGTGCGGGACGGTGAGATTCACTCCGCGAAAATTCCGGGCGTGAAGGAGGTCCAGCGCGCGTGGCAAATCGTCAGGATGGACGTCGAAGCGGAAATATTTCCAGTCGCCAAACCGACGGTCGGTGCGCGCCAATTCAGCCAGGGCGGCGTTGTGCATCGCCGGGCTGATCGAATGCTTGATGGGATGGCCGAGGACGGCGAGCGACGTGCCGGCGCGCGACCACACTGCAAGATCGTCGAGGGTGAGAACGGGATCGGCGGACATCGGAGTTTCGGATTGCGGATTTCGGATTGCGGATTGTCAAACCGGCGCAGTAGCGCTGCCCCCGTTGAAGGTCTATGCCTGAACGTAAAAAAGCGCCGGGCTTTCGCCGGCGCTTGCATCTGCAATCTGAAATCCGCGATCCGAGATTTGCCCTTAGGATTTCGCGTGCTTCTCGTAGGTTGCTTCGAACTCCTCCACGAAACGCGAAAAGAGTTTCGCGCGATCGAGCTCACCCGCCGCAGTGTAATGATTAACGAGGTTGCGGCAGCTGCGGCACAGCACTTCGCGCACGGGAGTGGGCGCAAGATCGCTCGCTTTCGGCGTGATGTTGTTGGCCCGAAGCAGATCGAAGATCTCTTCCGCATCGCGAAACACGCCGCGATCGAACGGATCGATGAAGAACGGAAGATCGTCCACGAAACACCCGACGATAAAATGACCGGGCAACCCAACCGGCTCGAGGCCGAGACCGAGCCGTTCCGCGACGAGCAGATAAACGATGCTGAGGGAAAGCGGAATTCCGGTCCGGCGTTCGAGCACCTGATCGAGGAAGCTGTTGCGCGGATCGGTATAGTTCTCGACGTTGCCGTGAAAACCCCACTCGTGGAACATCACGCGATTGAGCACGCGACATTTTTCGCGGGCGCTCGATGGTTCGACGATGAGCTCGCGACAACGCGCCGCAATCTTGTCGAGCTGGGTGCAGCAATCACCGGGTTCGAGGCGCGGAGAAACCGTGCGGGCCAGAAGCAGCGCGCCGGATTCCAGCTCGTAGTTCAGCGAACGAATGAAGCCGCGAAATTCGGATACGGGATCGGAAAACTTCAGCTCCTCGAGAAACCAAGCGGCATGGCGCGCGAGCACGCGGTTCGAGCCGCGCGCCACGTTTTGCAGGAACGGCGCTGCGTCGGCGCCGAGCTGGTTAAAACGCAGGAGGAGTGCACGTCGCACTGCCGGGCTCGTGTCATCGAGCAAGCTCAGGAACGCTTCGCGTTCCGCCACGCCAAGAGATTCGATTTCCACGTACACAAAAGGAGGAAGAATATTCTCGCGGCGCAATAGGGAAACGGCCGATCACGCGTAAAATTTTAGTTGCGCGTCACTCGTGTGCGAACGCGTCGGTGTAGGACAGATGCCGACACGTCTGCTGCAACTAACGCGGGGCGAGCTGTTCGCGTGTACCAAACAATGCGGTACCAACGCGCACGAGGGTGCTGCCCTCGGCAATCGCGATTTCGAGATCCCCCGTCATGCCCATCGACAGCTCGGCGAGCGGTGTCCGGAAACGTGCGACTAGTTGGTCGCGCAGCGCGCGGAGATTAGCGAATGTGCGGGTCGCGTGTGCCGCCGTTTCCGCGGGCGTGCCGCCGAGTGGAGCGATCGTCATCAGGCCGTCCACCCGCAGATTGCTTTTGAGCAAAGCGGTTTCCAACAGCCGTGGAGCGTTCGCGAGATCAGCGCCGAACTTCGCCGGATCGTCGCCGGCGTTGATTTGCAGCAGCACGGGCAATTTTTTGCCGAGTTCGGCGGCGGCCCGATCGAGGTGGTTGAGGAGTTTCTCGCTGTCGACGCTTTGCACGCGGTCGAAATGTTGGGCGGCGAGCCGCGCCTTGTTCGATTGAAGGTGGCCAATGAGTTCCCAACGCAGCGGGGCAGACCCCGCCGCGATTTGAGCGCGCTTCTCCACCCCTTCCTGAACCCGATTTTCTCCCACGGCCCGCAGCCCATAACGCGCGGCATACTCGGCCGCTGCGGGCGGATGCGTTTTCGTCACGGCAAGCAACTCCACCGAGCCGGCGGCTCGTTTCGCATCGGCGCAGGCGCGCGCGATCCTGGCGCGAAGCGCGTCGGCGCGGCGGGCAAACTCCTCGTAGTCGATCAGCATGTGTTTAGCACAACTAATTAAGCATTTACGTGGACGGGGTACTTTCTAGTCTGAACGCCACAACGCCAGCTAATCATGCAGATCGAGAACTTCAAAATCTTTGCCGACCTCGTCGAGACGAAGAGCTTTTCAAAATCAGCCAAGCTCAACGGCATCACGCAGTCGGCGGTCAGTCAGCAGGCGCGCGCGATGGAGCGCCACTTCAAGACCTTGCTCATCGATCGCAGCCAGAAGCAGTTTCAACTGACGCGGGAAGGGCAGCGGGTTTACGACGCGGCCAAGGAGATGCTGCACACGTACGAGAAGCTTCTCTCCGAGCTGCAGGAGATGAAAAAAGTGATCAGTGGCACCATTCGAATTTCAACGATTTACTCGATAGGACTGCACGAGCTGCCGCCGTTCATCAAAAAATTCCTGCACGATTTCCCTTCGGTGAATGTGCGAGTCGAATACCGCCGTTCCAACCTCGTGTACGAGGATATCCTGCACAATTCCGTGGACTTCGGCCTCGTCGCCTTCCCCGTTCGACAACGCCAGATTGAGGTGCTGCCTTTCCGAGCCGACCGCCTCGTGCTCATCACCCACCCGCAACATGCGCTGGCGAAACGCACCGACATTGAGGTGAAGGATTTGGCGGGGCAAAAATTCATCGGATTCGACCCTGACATCCCCACCCGCAAGGCCGTGGACCAGATTTTCCGGGAGCATAAACTCGAAATCGAGCCCGTGATGGAGTTCGACAACATCGAGACTGTCAAACGCGCGGTCGAAATTGATCACGGCATCGCGATCGTGCCGCAGGCGACGGTGGTGCAGGAGTTCCGCCAGGGTTCGCTTTCAGTCCTGCATTTCAAGGGCAAGGAATTCACCCGGCCTCTCGCGATTTTGCATCGGAAGGGGCGGGTGCTGACGCCGGCGATGAAGAAATTCATCGAGACGCTCGGTTTGGATTTGCCGGAATCGAACGGAAATTGATGGGCCGAATCGGGAAGAAAATTTGCGGGCAACTCTCTCAAAGCTTACCCTCTCGTCGTTTTTCCCGTTCCCATGAATCGAACCCTCCTTTTCTCTTCCATTTCAGTTTCGGCGTTCATGCTGGGAGTAGTCGCCTGCACGCCGAAGAAGGATGACAAGCCTCCTGCCCCGAAGGTGGTTGCAAGCGCAGAGCCGGCGGCGCCGCTCGGTCCATTGCCGAAGCTTGGTCCGGCACCCTCGTGGAAACTGCAGGATCTCGACGGTAAGGAGGTCAGCTCGGATCAGTTCATGGGCAAAGTCGTCGTGGTCGATTTTTGGGCCACGTGGTGCGCCCCCTGTCGCGCAGAAATCCCGGGCTACGCCAACTTGGTCCGCAAATACGGCAAAGACGGTTTGGTGATCGTTGGGGTATCCATCGACCAAGGCGGTCCCGAGGTGGTGAGGCCCTTTGCCGCCAAGCAGGGCATCAATTACCAGCTGGTGATGGGTGATGAAACCATTCAAGCGGCATTTGGCGGCATGGAATTCATTCCCACAACATTCCTCATCGATCGCACCGGCCAGATTCGCGACCGGAAGCAAGGCGCCGAAGAACACGCCGACTACGAGCGGAAGGTGCTGGCGGTCTTGAACGAGAAAACGTGACGACCGCGGCGCAGGCGTACTCGCCGCATCCCACTTTTTAAAAACAGGAGGGGCCGGCGATAACCCCTTAACGCCGGCCCCAGTTTTTTCTGTTACCGACCTCTCGGCCGGTTTCACGCTACCCAAAACCCTGCTTGGGCAGATGGGATTACTTGAGCATTGCTCGTGCCAGCTCGGGGGGCAGGACGCAAATTAGTCGCGCGCGAAGTTGGTGATCTGGGCCAGTTCGTCCGCCAGCAATCGATCGCTCCGACAGCGGGCGAGTTTGTTCTGCCCACCCCAGCGCTGGCGGTAACGCAGCCAGTGCTCGAACACGCCCGGCATCACCAGCCGGACGGTTGGCGAATCCATCACGCCGGCTTTTCGCTTCGCCGCATACTCGGGGCACGCGCGTTGCACTTCCGCCTCGAGCTCAGCCGCGATTTGGGGGCCGATCGGCGTGACGACAGTTCCGGGCTTCAATTCCACCCACCATTCGTGACGACCACGGACCTGGCTGGTATGACCGCCGGTCGCCAACAGCGGTGCCACGTGGAAATTGACGATCGTCCACTGGTGCCGCTCGCAAACGGCGACCAGCGCATCGGTCACTTCCTTTTCCATCACGCGTTCACCAAATGCATTCAGCTGCAGCGCGGTGCGGCCCACGTAGATCAGCCGATGTGGTTTTGTGGATACGAAGCGCACCACGTCGCCCAGCAAGGTTCGCGCGAGGCCGGCCGGCGTGCTCATGACCAGGGCGTAGTCCAGGCCCACCTTCACGTCCGCCAGTGGCACCGCCTTTGCGCCCAGCTGCTGCACCCGCGTTTCGTCGTATTCGGTCATCGGCAGGAACTCGAAGAACACCCCGAGGTCCGCCATCACCCGCAAGCCCGATCCGGCGGCGTCGCTGTCCTGTGCCGCCACGAAGCCTTCCGCGGCCAGGTAGATTTCGTGAAGCTTGACGGTTGGACCGAGCGTTTCGCGCAGTTGAGCCGCGTACGGCGCGACGGGAACTCCCGTGTGGACGAAGCACTCGAAATTCGGCCACAACAGCTGCAGGTGGGCGACGGGTTGACGCGAGTTCGCGCAACGTTCGCGTAGCTCTTTGGCGAGTTGCAGGATCCACGTCGGAATTCCGGCGAGCAACGAAATGTCGCAGTGGCAGGTGCGGTTGATGATCGCATCGAGTCGTGCTTCCCAATCCGCCAGTTTGGTCGCTTCCGCGCCGGGTTCGAAAAGATGCCGGTCAGCCCAGGCGGGTGCGCTGAGCGCGGCGATGCCATCCAACTCGGCGATGTACGCCTCGTGTCCATTCGCTTCCGCGACCGGAGCGAGGGCGGTGGCACCGCCGACCAAAAGATGCCGACCGCGAAATACGCCGGCATGCTTCACGCGCACGGTATAATAAAGCAGCGCGTCGAGACCGCCTTGATGGAAATGCGCGAGCATTTCTTCCGTGACGGGCAGATGCTTTGGCTCGCCGCTGGAGGTTCCCGATGTGCGGGCGAACAGTGCACACTGTCCCGGCCACAGCACGTCGCTTTCGCCGTGCTTCATTCGCCTGATGGCGGGCGCGAGTTGCTCGTAGGTTTGCAACGGCACCTTGGATTGGAACCGCGCGTAAGGCATTCCGGCATCGATGCCGACATCGCGCCAGAAGGTGGTCGCGCCATACTTCGGGATCAGCGCGGCGAAGGCCTTGTCTTGCGCGGTGGCCGCGTTTTTTTTGCGCAGTTTCCACTCGGTGGACGCCGTTTTTGCGCCCAGCCCGAACGTATAGAAACTTTTGGGCCAAACCGGCATCGCGGGAAAGCGCTGAAGCGAGGCGTCCGCCGTCGTGGCGGCAAGCGAATAACTCGCGATCGAAACGATGTTACGCGGAGTTAGCAGCTGACGGCGGACGGGAGCGTTGGTCGCGTTTGGTTTGCGCACGGCGTGGTGTCGGTTCCTCATTCCGCGCCCATGCCACTGCCGCCGATCATCTACGAGGACGATGCGCTCATTGCGTTCGACAAACCCAGTGGATTGCTCGTGGCGCCCGATCGCTGGGACAAGAGTCGGGAGAATCTGATGGGACTCGTGCACGATCATCCGCGGTTCGGGCACAGCGTAGCCAACGTGCATCGCCTCGATGCCGATACGAGCGGGCTGCTGCTCTGTGCGAAAACCAAGCCCGCGCTCGATTTCCTGACCGGCCAGTTCCAGTCCAAGACGGTCGAGAAGAAATATCACGCGCTCGTCGCGATCCTGCCGGCAGAACAAGCGATGAAGGTCATTGCACCGATCCGTGACGCGAATGGCGCATTACCGGACACATTCACGATGGAGGTCGCCTTGGGCGAAGATGAACGACAGCCGGGACGCATGCGGGTATTCAAAGGCCGGGGCGGAAAGGATTGCGTGACGGAGTTTCGCACACTCGAACGTTTTCGCGGCTCGACTCGCCCTCGGGGCGACAAGCTTGCCCCGGCGGCGGCCGGTTTCGCGTTTGTCGAGTGCCGCCCACTCACCGGCCGGACTCATCAATTGCGCGTGCATCTGGCTGCGGCGGGCGCACCGATTTTGAACGACCCGTTTTACGGCACGCCGGACGTGACCTTGCGCCTCTCGGATTTGAAACGCGGCTACAAAGGTCGCGAGGAAGAGAAGCCGCTCATCGGGCGCTTGGCGCTTCATGCGAGCGGGCTGACGTTGAAACATCCAGAAACGCGGGAGCCGATCACGCTGGTTGCGCCCCTGCCGCACGAGTTTGAGGTGGCGCTGAAATATTTGCGGAAATTCGCCGCCAGCAGGCCGCCGGCCTGAATATCGGGCGCATACGGGCCCGGAGATTCTTCGCTTCGCGCTGGCCGGAATTTGAGCTAAGGTGGCCACTCGATGAACCCCTTAAACCCATTGGCCCTCACTCGCCGTGCAGTTCTGAAACGTTTCGCCGTTGGCGCGTCCGCTTTGCCGTTTCTCGGCTCCGCGATGATTGGAGCGGAGAAAAAGTCCTCGGACAAAAAAGCGGCACCCGCGGCCGCGCCGGAACCGACCTATCGTTCGTTTCCCGACGGACGGGAGAACGGCCTGCGACTCGGCGTCACCTCGTATTCCACTCGGAATCTTTCCCTCGAGGCGACCATCGAGACGATGAAGATTCTGCGGATCACCAATCTCGCGCTCTACAAGGCGCATTGCAATTGGGAGGGTGCGACGGTGGACGAATGTCGGGCCGTCGGGGAAAAATTAAAGGCCGCCGGCCTGACACTCACCGGTTCCGGCGTAATCAATCTCCCGAACGACGAGGCGAAAGCGCGGCAGGCGTTTGAAAACGTGAAAGCAGCCAGGATGGCGACGATGGTCTGCAAGCCCGCGAAGGATGCGTTCCCGTTAGTGGAAAAACTGGCGAAGGAATATGACCAGAAGCTCGCCATCCACAATCACGGTCCCGAAGACAAAGAGTATCCCACGCCCGACGTCGTCTGGTCGGCCATACAGTCGCTCGATTCTCGCATCGGCCTCTGCATCGACGTCGGACATACCGCGCGGGCGGGTGCGGATCCGATTGCCGCGATCAAGAAATATGCCGCGCGGCTGTACGATGTGCACATGAAAGACAGCGTGGCCGTGGTCGGCTCGCAGAAAGACGTACCGATTGAAGTGGGTGCCGGTCGACTCGACGTTCCGGCGTTCCTCCGGGCATTGCGCGAGGTGCGTTATGATGGAGTCGTGACGTTCGAGTATGAGAAGGTCGCGAATAATCCGGTCACCGGGCTCGCGGAATCGGTGGGCTACGTTCGCGGCGTGCTGGCCGCGATGCCCAAGGCGTAAAATTCACGGACGTGAAGTGCAGGTGTTCGGCGCCTCTCCAATCATGAAAACGAAATTCTTACCCCTTTTGGCCGCGGGCGCACTCTCGCTGGTCATCGCCGGATTTGCATCTGCGGCCGATGGGCTGCCGCCTGACGCGACCCGACTGAGCCTTGGAGACAAGGCGCCGGATTTCCGACTACTCGGAATCGACGGGAAGCAACACGCGCTCGCGGATTACAAATCATCGAAACTGCTGATGGTGGTGTTCCTCTCGAATCATTGTCCCTACTCGCATGCGGCCGAGACCCGGCTGATTCCGCTCGCGAAGGAGTTCAAGTCCAAGGGACTCGAGGTCGTCGCGATCAATCCGAACAGCCCCGACGGCATCCGCATCGATGAACTCGGTTACAGTAAATACAACGACAGTTACGAGGAGATGAAGCTGTATGCGAAGGAGGCGGGATTTCCGTTTCCGTATCTCTATGACGGCGACACGCAGGTTACCGCGAAGGCTTATGGCTGCCTCGCGACGCCGCATGTCTTCCTTTTCGATGCCGAGCGCAAACTGCGTTACGTGGGTCGTGTCGACGATTCGCGTTTCGAGGATCTGAAGAGCGTCACAACGCATGATGCGCGGAACGCGATTGTTGAGCTGCTGGCGGGGAAGCCGGTTTCGACGCCGACGACGAAGGTCATGGGCTGCTCGACGAAATGGAACTCGAAGCGCGACGACGTCGCCAAAGCGGACGCGAAGTGGAAGGCGGAGCCGGTGGAGCTGGCGCTGATCGACGCGCCCGGTGTGGCAAAGCTGGCGCGCAACGAATCGAACCGACTGCGACTCATCAACGTTTGGGCGACGTGGTGCGCCCCGTGTGTGGCGGAATTTCCCGAACTCGTCGCGCTTTCCCGTCGGCTGAGCACCCGCGATTTCGAGTTGGTCACCATTTCGATGGATGATCCGAAGATGCAGCCGCAGGTGAAAAAATTCCTGGAAAATCAGCATGCGGTGCCGTCGGCCCATCTCAAGGCCCTGCTCGCCGCAGAAGGTCGTGGTCCGTTGAATTTTCTCTATACCGAGGCTAGCGCAGATGCGCTGATCAAGGCTTTGGATCCGGAGTGGCCCGGTCCGCTGCCCCATACGGTGCTCATCGCTCCCGGCGGCAAGGTCCTCTATCGGCACAACGGAGCGGTCGACCCGGAAGAGTTGAAGAACGAAGTGATCAAGCGACTCGGCGCCTACTACACTCCGGTGGAAAAGCGGTAGCAGACCGCATAGCCGGTTCCCTGACGGAACCGCCGGCTCTTTTTTTCGGATGGCTGTCGGAACGTTAGCCGCTACGAACGTTCGCGCACATGGCCTCGTCTTCCGTCCCTCCCACTCTCGGCTTCGGTATCGTGGGTGTCGGCATGATTGCCGACTTTCACGCGCAGGCAATCGCCCATACGAAAGGAGGCCGCCTGGTGGGCGTCGCGACTCGCAACGCGGACAACGCGCGCGCCTTCGCACAGAAGCACGGTGTTGGATTCGCGACGACGAGCGTCGAAGAACTTGTGGCACGACCCGACATCCACGTCGTGTGCATCACAACGCCCAGCGGCGCGCATCTGGAGCCGGCATTGACGGCGGTGCGAGCCGGCAAGCATCTGGTCGTGGAGAAACCAATTGAGATTACGACGGAGCGCGCGGACGAACTGCTGCGCGCGGCCGACGCTGCACGCGTAAAGGTTTCACCCATTTTCCAGGCGCGCTTCGGCGAAGGCGCCCGCACGGTGAAAGCGGCGGTCGACGCCGGGCGTTTCGGCCGTCTGGTCCTCGCGAGCGCGTACGTCAAATGGCACCGCAGTGCCCAGTATTATACGGGATGGAAAGGTTCGCTGAAACTCGATGGCGGAGGCGCGTTGATCAATCAGGCCATTCACGGGATCGATCTCCTGCAGTGGTTTGCCGGGATGCCGGCGGAGGTGTTTTGCTGGCGCACGCGCCGCGTGTACCAGCATATCGAAGCTGAAGATACAGCGACGGCGTCGCTGAAATATCCCGATGGCGCACTGGGCGCGATCGAAGCGAGCACGGCACTTTGGCCCGGCTGGCAGCGACGCATTGAGATCTGTGGTGAAAATGGCTCGGCGATGCTGGAGGATGACCGCATTGCCCAGTGGCAATTCCGGAACGAGCAGCCCGGCGATGACGCGATCCGCGCCAAAAAAATCGACGCGAAGATGCGTTCCGGAGCGAGTGAGCCGGGCGCGATCAGTTTCGAAGGCCATCGCCGGCAGATTCAGGACTTGATCGATGCGGTGCGGGAGAATCGACCTGTGGCGATCGACGGCCACGAGGCGCGCAAGGCAGTCGCATTGATTCGCGGGCTGTATGCCTCGGCCGAATCGGGGCGGCCGGTGAAATTATGAAAAAGGCGCTCGTTCTCTCCCGGGGAATCGTTCTTCGTTCTGATTCTTCGCTCGTGATTTGAAGGATTGAACGAGCGAGGGCTGACCGAGCGCACCATTTTCCCCATGTCATCCGATTCCCCCTCCCAACCTTGGTGGCGAACCCTCACCCGCGAGCACTGGTTTGTGTTCACGGTCGCTTCGCTCGCATGGCTTTTCGATTGTCTCGATCAGCAGCTGTTCAACCTTGCACGTGATGGGGCGATGGCGGACCTGCTGGCGGACAAAACCAAGGTCAACGAATACGGCCCTTACACAACCTCGGTGTTCCTCCTCGGGTGGGGAACGGGCGGATTGATTTTCGGCGCCCTCGGCGATCGCTTTGGCCGGGCCCGGATGCTGACGTTTTCGATCCTGCTCTATTCGCTGTGCACCGGACTGAGCTGTTTCTCGAAGGGGTTTGGTGATTTTTGTTTTTATCGATTCCTGACGGGGGTTGGCGTTGGCGGCGTCTTCGGACTCTCCGTGGCTCTCGTAGCGGACACCGTGCCTGACAAGGCGCGCGCCCCTGCGCTCGGCATGCTCCAGTCACTTTCGACCGTCGGTAATCTTGCCGCCGGATTGATTGGCATGGCCATCGGTGCGGTGACGCTATTGCCGCTCGGACTCCAGCCTTGGCAGGCGATGTTTGTCGTCGGTTCGCTGCCCGCGCTGCTCTGTGTGGTCGTAATGAGCCGGCTCAAGGAGCCGCAAAAATGGGTGGACGCACGGGCGGCCGGGCTGAAGGTGGGAGTGAAGTTTGGCTCTTATGCGTCTTTGCTCGGCCATCCGCGGTGGAGACGGCACGCCTGGTTTGGATTGATCGCGTGTAGCGCCGGCATCATCGGGCTCTGGGGCATCGGCAATTTTCATCCGACGATCGTTCGCTCGCTCGTGACGGAACATCTCGCCGCGAAGAATCTTTCGGCGGTTGAACTCGGGCGCGAAAAAGCCTTCTGGGGCTCTGTCGGGCTTCTGCTTCAGAACATCGGTGCCTTTTTCGGCATGATGACCTTCTCCTGGATCGCACAGACGAAAGGCCGAAAATTCGCCTTCGCGCTCGCGCTGTTCGTTTCGTTCCTCTCGACCTTGCTCGTTTTCGCGAAGCTCCGGGAATTCAACCAGATCTTCTGGATGCTCCCGATCATGGGTTTCGGGCAGCTTTCCGTCTTTGCGGTGTTCGCGATCTATTTGCCTGAACTTTTTCCCACCAGCCTGCGCAGCACCGGCACGAGTTTTTGCTACAACGTGGGACGCTTCCTGGCGGCCACCGCACCCTTCACGATCGGCCAAATCACAAAAAATCTTGGCGGTGACGTGGAAGCCTTTCGCAAGGCCGGCATGTGCGTGAGCCTTGTGCTCCTCCTCGGCATCGCGGTGTTGCCGTTGCTCCCGGAAACAAAAGACAAACCGTTGCCGGAGGAGTGACCGTTCTAGGAGGTTCGCGCCACAGCGTTGGGCGTGGCGAAGATTGGAGTCGGTTCGTCGCGGCTCCGGCTGGGTCGAATGCCGCGAATTCATCTGCCATGTCATGAACCGGGCGTGACGCAGCTCCGATCTGCGTTGCTTCGCGAATCTTCCGTTTGGCAAAAACGTCTTTTCCATTCCCCACCAAGAATCGAATACCTGCATCATGAAGCGAACCTACCGGCTCCTTTTTCTTTGTACCTGGATTGGCCTGGCCTTCACCCGGCTCGCCACCGCCCAACCCCCCACTTCCTCCGGGACGTTGCAGGGCATCGTGTTGAATGCCGCCACGGGCAAATATGTCGAAGGCGCCGCCGTGGTGCTCGAAGGCATGAATCGGAGCGAGCGAACTGACAGCCAGGGCAATTTCACTTTCGGCGGATTGCCGTCGGGTTCCTACAAGGTGCTCGTCGACGCGGCGGGCGCGAGCCGGGGGGAAGCGCGCGTCAACGTCACCGCGGGTCAGACGGCCACCGTGACGCTGCGACTCGAGTCGGAAGTCGTGGCCATGCAGCCGTTGATGGTAACGGCGCAAGTCGAAGGTCAGGCGCAAAGTCTCAATCTGCAGAAGAACGCGGAGAACATGCGCAACGTCGTGTCGGAAGACGCACTCGCGAATTCGCGTCTCGGCGAAGTCGGCGAGGCGCTGCAGGCGATTCCCGGCGTCTATCTCGAAGCCAGCACCCACCAGCCGGTGCGGGCGTTCATCCGGGGAATGTCATCGGACATGAACTCAGTGACGTTCGACGGCGTGCGCATCGGCACCTGGCAGGGTACGCGCGACGCGCAGGTCGGATCGTTTCCGGCGGAAAATCTTTCGCGCGTCGAAGTCATGAAAACGGTCACGCCGGATCAGGAGGGCGATTCGATTGGCGGCAGCATTAATCTGGTTTCGAAGCGAGCATTCGATCTGCAATCGCGGCTGCTGCGCTTTGGCGCCGGCGTCTCGTACGCGAATCAGCAGCAGAATTGGGACAAGCAGTTCAGCTTCGACTACGGCGATCGTTTCGGACCGGACCACCGCATGGGACTCTTTTCCTCGATCAACTATTACCGCACGGATCGCGCTTATCACAATTTGGCCGAGGCCTACCAGGTGAGTGCGGCGGACGTCTTCAATATTTCGACGCAGACGATGCTCGACCGGATCGAGAAAGGATCGTGGAAGCTGAAATACACCGGTAGTTTCGACTATAAAGTCAGCGACGCGACCGTGGTGTCGGTGAAGGGATTGTTCAGTGACGACCGCCGCTTTCTGGCCGATTATCGTTCCGTGCTGCGACCGGGCACGCGCACCAATATCACGCCTAATTCCGCCACCTCCACGAACGGCCGAATCGACGTCGATCGCCAGTACCGCGAACCGGAGACGATCAATTACCAGATCTCACTGAACGTGGATCACACGATGGATTTGTGGAAGCTGGACGCGGCGCTGGGTTTCAATCGGATCACAAACACGTACAGCGAGACGATGACGCCGCTCATGTCGTTCAACGGGATCAATCTCGCGTATGATCGTTCCGATCGCGACTTCCCGGTGTTCACCGTCACCAACGGCGTCAACCTGAATGATCCGTCACGCCTCACGCTCAGCACTATTACGCGCAACCAATACGATTCCGCGAATCTCGGCTATAACGTCAGCGGCAACGCCAAACGCGATCTGCTGAACCTGCCATTCAAAGCGTATTTGAAGACGGGATTCCGCGTGCGGATCAACGATTGGAAGCAGACCTTGGATAATCAAGGGGTGTGGAACTACACGGGTCCGATGACCGCGGGTCAGTTCACGACGCCCTACTACAACGATCGTTTTCTACGCGAATCGGATGGCCGGGTGCGCATGCCGACGACGTTGTTTCCCGACATCCATAAATTCATCGATGCGTTCTACAATCGGCCGAATGAATTCACGCGTCAGGTGAACGCCTCGGAGCTGCTGCTCGCCCGCGGCAAAAAAGGATTCACCGAGAACGTTTACGCGACCTATCTGATGGGCAACGCCCGCGTCGGCGACATGACCGTGATCACGGGGGCGCGCGTGGAAAAAACCGATCTCGACGGCTGGGGTCACCAGGTGCTTACGCCGGGCGGCAATCTCACACGAGTCACCCGCGTCACGACCAAGAACGAATCCACCGACGTTCTCCCCAGCATCAACGTCATCTACGCGCTCACGCCGCAGCTGCAGTTGCGCGGCGCCATTACCAAGACCATCGCGCGCCCAAATCCGCAGGATATTCTGCCGGTGCGGACGGTAAACGACACGACCCAGGTGATCACCGATGGAAATCCCGACCTGCGCGTGACGAAATCGACCAATTACGATTTGGGCGTCGCGTATTACCTGAAGCCGTTGGGCGTGCTTTCGGCGACGGCCTTTCAGAAGGACATCGATGGATTTTACGCGGACGAGACGCAGACGATCCAGGCGGGCGAATTCCGCGGTTATCAGCTCACCCATCCGGGGATGGGCACCGGTGGGCGAATCCAAGGGTTGGAAGTCGAGGCGCAAAAGCGGCTCACGTTCCTGCCCGGCTTGCTCAGTGGCCTCGGAGTCGGCGTGAACCACACCTGGCTTGATGCGCAGGGGACGTACGATAGCCGGCCGGGCGTCAAGTTGCCCTTCAACGGCACCGCGAAGCGGAATTGGAACGTCAACGTGTTTTATGCCCGCGGTCCGGTGGATTTGCGCGTGTTCGTGAATTATCGCAGTCCATATCTGACGGCCGTCGGCGCGCGGGCAGCGCTCGATCAGTACGAGGATGAGCGCAAGACCGTGAACTTCTTCGCCAAGTACAACGTGAACCGCCGGCTCACGTTGAATATCGATGTGAACAACATCACCGACTCCGCGAAGCGCAGCTATCAGGGCGATCCGTCGAACCCTACCTCGGTGCGGTACTATGATTGGGCGGTGAACTTCCGCGTGGGCTACAGCCTATGACGATGACGCGACGGGCCTTCACGCGGTTCCTCGCCGCAATTGTCGTGGCTTGCAGCGTATGCAGTGCGAGCCGAGCGATCGAACTGGATTTACCACCGGCGGACGCGTTCACGATCGTCGTACTCCCGGACACGCAGGGTTATCGTGGCGTCGCGACCAAGGCGCAGCCCGATAGCACAGACCCGCTGACGAATCCGGTTTTCGCGAATCATATCCGTTGGATCCGCGAAAACGTGGCGGCGCAGCGCATCGTGTTCGTCAGTCACGTGGGCGACATCGTCGACATCAACAATCCGGCGCAGTGGAAATTGGCGCAGGAAAATCTCGATGGGCTGCGCGGCGTCGTGCCATTCGGTCTTGCGGTCGGCAACCACGACATGACCAGCGCCGGCGACGCCTCGCTGTTTCGCGCTCATTTTCCGGCGGCGAGTTTTCGCTCGTATCCGTGGTACGGTGGCACATTCGAGTCGGCGCGACCGGAGGAGTCGGCGTACGGCGACAACGTGAACAGCTATCAGCTTTTCTCCGCGGGCGGACTCGACTTCCTCTTCATTCATCTCGAATGCAATGCGCCGGATCCCGTGGTCGCGTGGGCTGATGGACTGCTGAAGAAGTATGCCGGACGGCGTGCGCTGATCAGCACGCACATGGATCTGGGGATTCGTGAGAAACCCAAGACGGAGGAGGGATTCATTTCCGATCCGAAGGGGCGGATGGAGTGGACCAAAATTCATGGGAAGCGCGGCAATAGTCCCGCGCAGCTCTGGGAGAAACTCTACCGGCGCCACGCGAACCTTGGTTTTGTTTTCAGCGGCGACCAAAGCCGTGTGACCGCGATGCGTTTCGCGACGCCGGGCGACCACGGTAATATCGTGCACGAACTCATGTCGGACTACATGTCGGCGGGCGGATTGAGGCTGTATCGTTTCCTGCCGAAAGAGAACCGGGTGCGCGTGATCACGTTCGACACGACGAAACGCGCGTTGATTGATCGGATGGTTTACGTGCCGGACTACACCCAGCACCAATTCACGCTGGATTACCCAATGACGAAGCCCGCGCCGTGAGCTGCAATTTCCGCGAGCGTTTTTCCGCCGACTTCCAGAGTAACGTGCCGCGATAGTTCTCGCATAATCGCTGACTGCGCGGTCGGCCCACGTCGCGCTTTCCAAACGCCGTCGGCTGGCTCAACCTTGCCGCCATGTTACCCGCCCTCCCTTCCCGTCGCCGTTTCCTCCAAAATGCCGCCATCCTTGCGACCGCGCCGTTGATCCTACCAGGCCGCGTTTGGTCGCAGGCCAGCGCGCCGAGCAAGCGACTCACGGTGGGGTGCATTGGGATGGGAAAGCAGATGGGCGGTCATTTGCGCACGTTGATCGGTCGCGACGACGTGGAAGTTCTCGCGGTGTGTGATGTGGACACGACGCGTCGGGAGGCGGCGAAGAAGCGTGTCGATGAAACGTACACGAAGAAAGTGGGTGAAACCTACAAGGGCTGCGCCGCGTACAATGATTTCCGTGAGCTACTGGCGCGAAAGGATATCGACATCGTCTTCATCGCCACGCCGGATCACTGGCACGCGTATATCGCCATCGCGGCGGTGAAGGCGGGCAAGGACGTTTACTGCGAAAAACCGCTAACGTATAACGTGCACGAGGCCATCGAGCTGGTGAAGGCCGTCCGCAAATCTAATCGGGTGTTCCAGGTCGGGTCGCAGCAACGGTCGTCAAAGGAATTTCGCGTCGCCTGCGAACTGGTGCGTAATCGCATCATCGGCCGCGTCGACGCCATTCACGTTTCATTTGGCGATCCCGCCGAGCCGTATCATGAGCCCGAAGAGCCATTGGAGCCCGGGCTGGATTGGAACATGTGGTGCGGTCCGGGTCCGCTCGTGCCCTACAACTCCATGCTCAGCCCTCGTGGCATCCACGATCATTATCCAAAGTGGCGCAACACGTGGGAATTTGGTGGCGGCATGATCACCGATTGGGGAGCGCATCACATCGACATCGCCCAGTGGGGCCTCGGCATGGATGAAAACGGCCCGGTCGAGGTTCGTGCGCCGGAAAGCTGGCAGACCGCAAAGCGCGGCGCGCAGTTGGTGTATGCCGACGGCACCGTTGTCACCCACACGAAGGGCAAAGGCGTCTCATTTTACGGCACCGAGGGCGAGGTCCACGTGAACCGCGGCAAGTTCGAATTCATTCTCGGCGACAAAACCATCCACAAATTCTGGGACAAAGAGATCGACAAGACGACGTCGATGGAGCGCGAGGTGACGCTCACGGAGCGCGAATACCTGGCCGATGCGAAGGTGAAACTCTATAACAGCAAGAACCACCACCAGGATTTCTTCGATGCCGTCCTTTCGCGCAAGCGGCCGATCTGTGACGTCGCCATCGGCGCGAGCAGCGTGACGGCCTGCCACGTGATGAATTTCGCCTACCACTATGGGGCGAATGCCAAATGGGATCCCCTGCGCAGCAGGTTTGTCAGCGGCGGAAATTCAAAGTGGCTCACCCGCGATCGCTATCGCGACAAGTGGGTCGTTTGAACGCGCCAACCGGCGACCGGAAAAAGTCGCTGGTGAGTGAAGTGGCTGTCCCCGGACCTAGAGTTCCTTGATGGAGATGTCTTTGAATTCGACGGGATCGGTGTGCCCGGCGAAGCCGAAGAAGCCGCGCGTGCGATCTTTCCCGGGGTGCGGGCTTTTCGCCATGACGTTCGCCATGTCGACCGTGCTGACGTCACCATCGAGGATAACGGTGCCGTTCAACTCCACCTTGATGCGTGATCCCTGCACCGTGACCTCCTCGAAATTCCATTGGCCGATGGGATGTTGATACCCGCGCGCTGCGGGAATCATCCCGTAAACAGAGCCGTGCGCCTGGCGCGGATCGATCTTCCCTTTTACCTGCTCGTAGTTGTCATCGAGGATCTGTGATTCGGTCATGCCGTCATAGGCCGCGGCTCCGGTTCCCGGATACCGAATCGCGAGCCCGTTGTTGCCGCCGGGCGGCAGCTTGAACAGCAGTCGCACCTGAAAATCACCCAGCTCCTTGTTCCAGTACGGCACGCCCTTCTTGCCGTTCTGCCAGACGATCGCGCCGTTCTGGACGACAACCGAATCGGTGGAGCCGGCCCAGCCATCGAGAGTGCGGCCGTTGAAGATCGATTTGAAGCCATCCTGACCACGCGACGCCAACAGCTTGTTCGCTTCGTCGGATCCAATTTCGCGCAGAAAAATATTTCGCCAGCGGATTTCGCCCCCGTGCGTTTGCAGTTGAATCGGTCCGCGCGGTGGAATCGGCCGGCGCTCCGCCGCGGGAAGTTTTTGGTCGTAATAATTTTCGAGGATCGCGTGATCGACGACGAGCTTGTCGTTGAGCCAGACGCTCACGCGGCTGCCGACGATGATGGCGCGAACGGAATTCCATTCCCCGAAAGGTTTGTCGGCGAGGACGAGCGGATCGCGGCCGGGTGACCCGACGGAATTATTGAACAATCCACCCGAGCCCAGTCGCGGGTGCCGATCGGGGCGTTTGGCATCATCGCGCTGATTGATGTCCCAAATCTGGATCTGCGGAACGCCGCGGAGATAGATGCCTGAATCGGCGCCCGCCACCGTCTTGTAGTCCAGCCGCAGTTCGAAGTTACCATAGTCCTTGATGGTGGTCGCGTACGCGCCCGTTCCATCGTTGACGAGGTCGTCGCCTTCGACGCGCCAACGGGTTTTGCCCGTTTTCGGATTCACCTCGGTGATGGTCGCGGTCCACTTTGCAATCTGCGCGGCGCGATCCGCTTCGGACATTTCGAGGAGCTTTCGATGATCGAACGTGGTGCCACCGCGCCACCCCGATAAGTCCTTGCCATTGAAAAGCGCGGTAAAGCCGGGCGGAGGTTGCGCGGCGCCGAGCAAGGCAGCAGTCAGCACCAAGCCGGACAGGGTAAGCATCGTCTTCATAAAAAGAGTCGTGAACTAAGCCGATACGAGGGGGACGCTCATTCCTCTTCTTCGAAGGCGCGCGAGACAAGCTTTCGCTGCTGCGACGAATCGGTTTCGACATCCGCCGCGCAACCGTTTGCGCTCGGCAGATGCCCCTCGTCCATCGTGTCGCGTTTTCGGTTCGTTCGCTGGCCGCGGCAATCGCGATGTCGTTTACCGCTTCGCTCTTCGCCAGCACGCCAAAACCCGGCGCGCCCTTGCCCGCTTGGGAGCGGGGAATGTTGGATATCCATCAAATCAACACGGGCACCGGTGACGCGGCCCTGTTCATTTTTCCGGATGCGACGACCTTGTTGCTCGACGCCGCCGGCGTGAATCGGGTGGGCGAACGCGACCCCAACTATGATGCGCCGCCGCGACCGAACGCCGCGCAGCGCGCCGGCCAGACGATTGCGCGTTATATCCGGCGCGTGCACCCCAAAGGTGCGGCGGGGGAACTTGATTATGCCGCGCTGACGCATTTTCACGACGATCACATGGGCACCCTGATGCCGGATTCGCCGAAATCGGGCTCGGGCGCCTACAAGTTGACCGGCATCACGGATGTGGGTGATGACCTCCGGATTCATACTCTGCTGGATCGGGGCTGGCCGAATTACAGCTATCCCGCGCCATCCGGTGGCGACATGATGGCTAATTATCGCGCGTTCCTGAAATGGCAGATCGAGAATCGCGGGCTGAAGGTAGAACGGTTTGAGGCGGGCCGCGCCGATCAAATCGTGCTGCGATACGCGGCAAAGGACTTTCCCGGATTCCAGATCCGCAACATCGCAGCGAATGGTTACGTGTGGACCGGCGGGGGCACGACGACACGAAATCGTTTTCCGGCGGGAATCGTGCCGGTGGAGAACAATTGCAGCCTGGCCTTCCGTCTGACGTACGGCGCTTTCACGTATTTCAATGGCGGTGACATGTCGGGTTTTCTCGCGCCGAATGCTCCGGCTTGGAGCGATCTGGAATCCGCCGTCGCGTGGGTTACCGGGCCGGTCGATGTCCACGCCTTGAATCACCATGGCACGGCGGATGGCGCGAACGCGTTTTTCCTCAGTGTGCTCCAGCCGCGCATTCATATCCTTTCGACGTACGCCTCCAGCCAGCCGTCGCCCGACGTCATGCGGCGAATGCAGTCCCAACGCATTTATCCCGGCCCGCGGGACATCTTCATGACGAACTCCGGCTGGCCGGGTCGCCGCGAGCACATGGTGAAACTCTTTGGTGAACCCGAGACGGTTTGGCTGCTGGGTGAAATCGGGAAAATCGCTGCGAACCAGGGCCACGTTTTGGTGCGGGTGGAGCCGGGTGGGGCGCAGTACTGGATTATCGTGATCGAAGACGCCGACGAATCCGGAACCGTGCGCTCGGTGCACGGGCCGTACGCTTCCCGCGCGCGATGATCCGGCAACGGGATTGACGCACCAATTCGGCTTACGTTCGCTCGCCCGCTTGAAACCCGCACCTGTGTCCTCGCCGGAGAATCATTTTTCCCCTGGCCAGCGCACGACGCTGTGGGTGCTTTGGATCACCTACGGCTCCTTTTATTTCTGCCGAAACAATCTTGGCGTCGCGCTGCCGGGATTGCAGGCGGAATTCGGATACACCAAGTCGGAGCTCGGCACCGTCTTGATGGCGTTGAAGCTCGCGTATGGTGTGGGTCAGTTCGTCAATGGCCAGCTCGCCGAACGTTTTTCCCCGCGTCGCTTGCTCGCCATCGGCCTGCTCGCTTCGGCGGCACTGAATGTCGTTTTCGGTTGGGCGACCGCGCTTTATTTCCTGACGTTCGTCTGGGCCTGCAACGGCTACGTGCAGGCGCTTGGCTGGCCGCCGACGATGCGGACCGCGGCGAACTGGTTTCCGCCCACCCAACGCGGTCGCGCCATCGGAATCATCGGCACCGGCTACCAGTTGTGCGGGGCGTTGACCTTTGTGGTTTCCGGCTGGGCAGCCGACGCGTTTGGCTGGCGCGGCGCGTTGTATGTGCCGGCGGTCCTGGTCGCCGCCAGCGCGGTGCACATGTGGGTTTTGCTCGAGGACGCCCCGGCTGATCGAACGGCAACGGCCGCGTCTACCGGCACCTCCGGGGTCGCCACCAAATCCTTTGGCGAGAATATTGCGATCACGCTGGGCAACCCGGCGCTCTGGCTGGTCGCGCTCGCGCTGTGCCTGCTGGACGCATGCCGCTATGGTTTCACCGATTGGGGCGTAACGCATTTGAAGGAAGTGCGCCACGACAGCGTCAGTGTCGCCGCCTTCAAATATGCGGTCCTGCCGTTCGGCGGCATCGCCGGAGCGTATTGGTCGGGCTGGGCGACCGATCGCTTTTATGGGGGACGCCGTGCGCCGGTGATCTGTGGATTATTGCTCGTCCTCGGCTCGCTCGGTCTGGCTTACGATTCCGTCCTGCACTGGGGACTCGGCGCGTCGGTCACGATCCTGTTCGCGATCGGATTTTGTATTTTTGGATCGCAGGTGTTGCTCGTCGGCACGCTGCCCGTCGACCTTGCGCGACAAGGCACCGCCGCCGCCGCCGCCGGCTTCGTGAACTTCATGGGCTACATGGGCGCTGCGGCGGGTGATAAAGTCACGGGTCGCATTGCGCAGGATCACGGCTGGGAGTTTGCGGTGAGATTCTGGTCCGCGTGTGCGTTTGGCAGCGCCATCGCGATCGCCTGTTTCTTTCCAGCACAGTGGGATCCGAAGCTTGGAATTCACGTGACTTGAAGTCGCG
>JADMIO010835293.1_pt1 | contig 126493 bp, 95 predicted proteins | sample 8958161 | NCBI WGS metagenome assembly JADMIO01 (sample SAMN16585339, study PRJNA669376) | soil metagenome | isolation source: Crop rotation soil | place: USA: Cullars Rotation, Alabama | collected 2011
GCCGCGACTTCAAGTCACGTGAATTCCAAGCTTCGGATCCCACTGTGCTGGAAAGTCGCGGTCCTCCTGTGAGCCGCGCATCTGGCCGAAGGAGTGATCCTGATCCCACGCGATGAAATGGAATTTGTGCGTCTTGGGATGGAGGAACAGATAAAAATTCTGACCCGGCCCGAGAATCCCATCCAGGTCGCTCAAATAAACGGTCACCGCCATGTAACGCGCGAAAGAATCCAGATCAATGTAGTCGCCGAGCTTTGCTGCGAACTCTACATCGCCCGACTTCGTGACAAAACGGCAAGTTTCAATCACACGAGCAATCTCTTCCTTCGAAGGTTTGTCCTTGGGATCGAACGTCTGCTTATATTTCTCCCAATCATCCCCGAGATCTTCAAAAAGCGATGGCGTGACTGGTTTGAACAATGCGCCGCCTTTGGCTTTGAAATGCTCCTTCGTGAATTCGTCATCCACATTTTCGACCATCACATAAAGGCCCATGTAATCATTCTTATGCTCATCGCCCGCCGTCACGCGAACACGTGCATAAGCCGTGCGCGGGGCCGGAACGCCAGCGTCGCGATATAATTTGAACGACAACGCTTCATTCATGTAGCTCGCGTCAGTCACCTGGTTGTGAAGATTCAGCGTTTTGATCCCTGCCATTTTTTGGCCCTTCACGAATTTGTTGAGATCCACCTTAAGCGACTTTTTGTCCGTGTTGCGGGCTTGCAGATAGGTGCCGTTGCCTTTGTAGCGAACAGCCACATTCGAAAAACTCGCGCCGTTAAAGTCGATGTTGCCGTGGACGTAGTTGAATTCGACGCCCATGCGCGCCGCGATGCCATTGCGTCCGCCTTCGGGACCTTGCAACCCCATTCCCATTCCGCCGCGCATTCCGCCGCCCGGCGGCCCAAACGGCCCAGGACCGCCGCCGCCCATGATCGTTGTATTCAACCCGGCGACGACTTGTTCATTGTTCAACTTTCCGGTTTTGTCTTTATCCCAGGCCGTAAACCATTTCTGTCCGAGTTTGGTGAATTCCTCTTTGGAGATTTTGCTGTCCTTATCCAGATCGCCGTCGCGCATGAACATCGGCGTGAGGATCATCCCAATTGGGGGACCGAAACCACCCCGTCCTGGACCGCCCGGTCCACCGGGGCCTCCAAATCCTGGTCCGCCGGGACCGCCGGGTCCAGGTCCACCAGGTCCCCCCGGCCGCATTCCACCGGGAGGTCCGAATGGAGGAAATCCGCCACCGCCGCCTTTTGGTTCGATCGCCTGCCATTCAGCCGGATCAAATTTCAAATGAACGTCCCAAATATTCGTCAGCCGATACAGATCAGCGGCGGAATCTGGAAACTTCGTCGCAGCGGGTGCAGACACAGCAGAAAAAAGAATCGCCGAAGCCAGCGTCGCGTGAAGGAACCTATTAGCTGAACGGATCGTCAACATACCGTAACAATGGCGTAACGAACGTAAAAATCCCGCCATTTTTTCGACTTTTGACCGCGCTCAATAAACGGTTAACTCTCCGCCATGCGAAAGAAGCGCACCACCGCTAAAGGCGCCGCCACATCATGGTGGCTGGCCGTCATTGTGATCGCTTCTTTAATGGCCTGGTTGGTGTGGCGCACCTTCCGCACTCCTCGAACCGCTACTGTTGCCAATCAACCCACCGTCACGAACCGCCTCGACGTTGCGCGCGCAACGAACCTGCTGAATTGGGTCAACACAAACGCGGTTGTCCCCGCTACAAATCTCGCAACAAAGCCGGTTGTTCTGCCGCCGCCAACCAATCGCACTGTTGCTAATCGCTTCCCCACCGCGACTACGAATCTCGTCACTGTTCGAACTGCGGCTCCTCCGTTGTTTAAGCCTTCCACGAATGTCGCGACGACTCCTGCCGCTCCGGCGCCCGTCGAGCGGCCGGTCAAAAACCTTCTCGAAGCGCAAATTGCTTTGGCGCGTCTCGCCATTTCCGCCGGACCGATCGATGGAGTCATGGGCTCGCAAACGCATGCCGCAATCCGCGCCTTTCAAAGCGGGTACGAAATGGAGGCCACGGGCGAGCTCGACGATGTTACCAAAGTCACGCTGACGATCAGTGAACCCATCTTCACCAACTACATGATCACGCCCGCCGATCTCGCGCGTTTGCGTCCAATCCCAGACACGTGGGTCGGCAAATCAGAAGCTGAAGCCCTCGAGTACGAGACGATCCTCGAACTTGTCGCTGAGCATTATCAAGCGAGTCATGCGCTCATCAAATCCCTGAACCCGTCCGTGAACTGGACCAACGTCTCTCCATTCACCACCATTAAAGCGCCGAACGTATTCCGCAACCCTCCCAAGCGCAAAGCCTCCTTCATTCGCATCGCTCTCGCCGCAAAAACACTCGAAGCCTTCGATGCCGACACCAACATCATCGCGCATTTCCCTTGTTCGATCGCCGCGCGCGTCGAAAAGCGGCCCGTCGGCCAACTTACTGTCGTCACCGGCGCAGAAAATCCAAACTATACATTCGACCCCGCCGTTTTCCCCGAATCCGAAGAAGCGCGGACGATCGATCGCAAACTGATTATTCCGCCCGGTCCAAACAATCCTGTAGGCGCCGCCTGGATCACTTTGGATAAACCGGGTTACGGCATTCACGGAACGCCGCGTCCCGACCAGGTTGGCCGCACCGAATCCCATGGCTGCTTTCGCCTCGCCAACTGGAATGCCGAATATCTCCTGAAACTCGTTTCCGCCGGCACTCCCGTTTACGTCGAGCCATAATTACGCGGGCGATTGCTCCCGTCGGAAGAAAAGAACAACCGTTTGCAGGAATAAACCGATGGGCAGAGATCGCGCGAGCGCTTTCACCAGATCATCGGGCAGATCGATCATCATCAACCCGATCGCGACAATCGCCGCGCTCGCGAGCAGAACAACGTGAATCGTAAATGTCGCCACTCGCTGACATTTCGATGCGGCGAGCGCGACATTGATCAAACCCAACGGCATCGACGCAAAAATTGCGCTGAGAACAACCAGACTCACACCCAGCGAGGAATCAGTCGCAATGGAATTCATGCGGACAGGATGACGCGCCGCGCGCCGATGCGTTAATTGATAAAATAATTGTCGCAATCGATTGAAGCGATGGATTCTGCTCTTATCTATTAGCTGTAGGGGTCAGCCTTTGTTAGCGCGAACGTGTGAAATCGCGTCGATTAGTAATAATTTCTTGACTTAGGTAAGAGACTCCTCAGACTCCGCACGAACTCCAGAAAGGAAAACCATGAAGTCCTCGCATGTATTATCTCTACTGCTTGCTGCCTCGATTGGATCGGCAAGCGCTCAAACCTCCGGTGATCTTTGGGATATTTCCCAGGGAACCGTCATAACCGCCACGAGCGGGCCTATTCCCGGATACTCAATCGAATCGATGTTTGGCGGATTTGTTGGCGGTGATTGGACTTATTTTGCGGACAACCAGCCGCCAGGCTTCATTCATTTCGTCGAATGGCAAACACCCGCCAATGTAAACGTGGCGCGTATCCAGTTGTTCGCCCTGGGCGACGGCATTTTTGGGTTTCCAAATAACGAACGCGAGTTCTCGCATTTTAGCCTGCGCGCGAAGTCGCCCGGTTCGCTCACCTACGATGTCTCGATTATTGAATACGATGCGACACATCCGTATAGTTTCGTTGGTCCGAATTTTCTTCTGATCGACCAAACGATTTCCCCCGTACAGTCGAGCTCGTTCCGCGCTGAATTTGTGCAGTACGAGGGCGGACTGGGTTTCGATGGCCCGCGCATTATCGAACTCGACGCTTTTGCGCCGCCCCCGCCCGTTCTGACGAGCCAGCCTCAAAGCGTGGTTCTTAATTACGGCATGCCGGCGCAATTCTCAGTCGCGGCGACCGGCACAGGGACATTGAGTTACCAATGGTTCAAAGACGGCGTCCCGATCAGCGGACAAACGTCGACGAGTTTTCGCATCGCCACGGCGACCGCAAATGACATGGGCGTCTACACCGTCGCCGTTACCGATGTGAACGGCACAACGACAAGCTTGCCCGCCACGCTCGTGATCGATTTCTTGAATGCCGTCGAATCGAATGCTGATGTCTGGGATTTGAACGCCGGCGCGACCATTACCGCGCATAGTCCTTTGCACCCGGGCGCGGGAAGCATCGAAGGGATGTTTGGTGGCAACAACAACTCGTGGGAAGGTTATCTTACTTATTTCGCAGACAATATGCCGACTGGGACAGTGCATTCTGTGGAGTGGACCACAGCAAATCCCGTCACGATCAACTCAGTTCGTCTGTTCGCCTACGGCGATCCTTTTTTGAACAACGGCCGCGAATTCGACAAGCTGACGCTGAAGGCCAAGTCGCCCGGTTCTCCGAATTTTGACCAAACCATAGCGACGTTCACGCCGGGTCATCCATATACTTTCCTGGACTCGGCTTTGATTTTGGATCAGCGCGTCGGACCGATCACAGCAAGCGCGTTCCGTGCGGAGTTCCTGCAATACACTGCTGGTAATGGATTCGACGGACCGCGTATCGTTGAATTGGACGCTTTCGAAGGACGTCCCCTCACTCGGCCGACTGTTGTGATCGGACCGGACTCGAAAACATTGCCGAAAAACTCGCAGGTGACATGGAAGGTTGTCGCGCGCGGCGGCGATTTGAAATACCAATGGAAGTTCATGGGGCAACCTATCAAGGATGCAACGACTGACACGTTAAGACTAAAACACGTGAAGGCGACCGACCAGGGCTACTACACGGTCGTCGTTTCGAACGACGCTGGCTCCATGGAGAGCGCCCAGGCGTTGTTGCTTGTGACTCCGTAACGCGAAGAGATTTCCAAGCGAGGAGCGGTTCGAAAGAGCCGCTCCTTTTTTTTTATTCATCAACGCCGGGGCCCTCGTATCCAAGGGGATGCGTAAATTGTAACTGAGTCCTTCGTTCCACCGCAGCTCCCAACCAAAAAGCGGAGTATCCCCCCAAACATTTCGTCTAAGAAATCGTCGGCTCACGTGTCATATACCGTGTGGTCCCGCAGACGGGCCAGTGACATGATGCCGAAACACAAAGCATGACGTTGGCCCGCCCAGTGCCCGAAGAAACTGAAATGGCGCGACCAGAGACCATCGAAGAGCTTTTCGCAGCCCTCGAGTCGCCTCTGCTCAGCTATGCCGTTCGCTTCGTGGGCGAGCGCGAACCCGCCGAAGATGTCGTCCAGGAAGCGTTCATGAAATTGCACGCACAATTTAACGAAGTTCGCGAGCCGCGCCGCTGGCTCTTCCGCACCGTGCACAACCTCGCGCTCAATCATCGCCGCGCCTCCGAAAAAGTCGTCCCCATGCCCCAATTCGCCCAAGGCGAAGAAATTCCAACTCCTGATCCCGACCCTCTTCCCGATGAACAAATCCTCCGCCTCGAAGGCATCGGCCTCGTCCGCCTCAGTCTCGCTGCTCTCGACGAACGCACCCGCGCTCTCGTGAAAATGAAATTCGAAGAAGACCTCTCCTACAAACAAATCGCCGAAAAAACCGGCCTCACCATCGGCTACGTCGGATACATCCTCCATCACGCCCTCAAAAATCTCGCCGCTGAACTTTCCCGAAACGGATTGCTGCCATGAAGACCAATTTTTCCAAACTCCCGCGTGAAGAAATCGAAGCGCGCATCACCACGATGCTCCTCGGCGAAATGCCCGCCGACGAAGCTGCTGAGCTCCGCGATTACATTTCCCAGGACACCGAACTCCAAAAACTCCACGACGACCTCAAACAAACCATCTCCCTCGTCACAGAGGCCAGCGCGCAAGAACAACCGCAGCAACTCTCCGCCGGTCGTCGGGAAGCGCTCCTCGAATCGTTCAAGATGGTTCGCCCGGCCGAACTCACTCCGAAACCCGAGCGCGAATCTGCCTGGCGCACCTGGGCTGCGCTCGCTGCGATGATCGTTTTTCTCCTCGCCGTCAGCGTTCTCATATCGCCATCGCTAACCAAATCAAGGTCCTCAGGTAAATCGGTCGTCCAATACCGTGGCGGAGAAGAAAATGAAATCGATGGAAAAATAAGTGTGACAGGCGCGGTTCTGGGGAATGAAGATTTTGAGAAATTCACCTCCAGCAACTCAAGAGGCGACGGCGGAGAAAGAGGCCGCGCGACACTCAAATCCTCTCCAGCAAGCGAAGCCAAATTGATGGCTCAAAGAGGCGTCGATCGCCTAAACGAACAGCTAGCCGAAGCCCCCAAAGTCGCCTCTCGAGCGGCCAATTTTCCGAAAGCCCCGACTCAGCCCACGAAGATCGAATTGCCGGCTGCCACTGAGCCCGAAACGCGATTGGGCCAAAACGCTCAGGAAAGTAATTGGGCGATGCAAGGCGGACAGACCCGCGGTTTTGGGTTTGGCGGCGCGTTTGCCGACGCCGAAGGTAAGAATCAATCCATCACCAAAGGCGGCACATTGCCAACCGATCAATTCGTTGCCGGAAAAGATTTGTCGCTCGCCTACGGTGTCACGCCGACCGCTCCTGCCGCCCAATCACCCCAGTTCTCTGCGAACACTATCGCGCCGTCCGGGCGTTTCGATTCCCTCGCGTCTGTCGATGCGAAGAAGGATGGGTCAACGAATCTTAAACGTGAACCCGAAGCGATCGGTCTTTTGGTAACCGGCAACGAGCCACAAGGTGTCGCCGCAGCGATCGATCCAGTTACCGGATTGCCAACCGCTTCCACTTTCGCCATGACCGGCCGGGTTGATCCCGCAACTGGATTGCCCGTCGCCGCTACTAACATGGTTGTCAGGGCAGGCGAAGAAGTGTCGCAAATCGGCGAAGCTTCGCAAATGGGCATGGGCGGCATGGGCGGCGGCGCCAACATGAGCATGATGTATTACATGTCCAACCCCGAGCTCATGAAGCGCTACTTCCCGCAAATGTATTCGATGATGCAGAAGGGGAAGCAAGCCGGCGGCGTCGGCGGCGCAGAAGGCGCCAACGCAGGAATGCCGGGCTTAGCGGGCGCAAAAGTAGAAAGCGATCGCTTAGATTCCCTCGGTAGAAGACCTTCGTATATCCCGCCACCGGCTATGACACCTCCGCCAATTCTAGGTGGAGTGTACAGTCGATACCGTGGTCAAGGAGCCCCTCTAGACGTTCCCGCTACACCAAAACCTGAGCAACAAGTCGCCCTCGGCAAGGAGCTAAAATCCGTTACAGAACAAAACGAAGCTGACGTTTCAAAAAAATCTAACCTCGCCGCGAGCGCAGAAAAGAATGGACTCGTCGTTTTGGCCGACGCTGATACGGCCGCAGTCACCGAGCAACTCGAGCGGCCACTTGCGGCGCCAGCAGAAAGGTTGACGTCAAGGACCGACAGTTTTCAGAACGAACGTATTGCGGAATCCGCAAAGGTCCAGGACGCAAGGTCGCTCATCGAAAACGGAAGGTTGCAGGAAGCGGAGAAGTTATTGGGCGAAGTTGTGAAAACAGACCCAGATCATCGAGCGGCCTCGTACTATCTGAATCTAGTCAAAGAGCAAAAAAATTCCCAGGAAGCGCGAAAGCGCGAGATCGCCGCCAAGGACGGCCTGATCAACGTGGAGAAGTCGTGGAATGAGAAGTTAGGCCGTGCTGCCGCCGATGAGCCCGTTTCCAAGCCGAAAGCCCCAATCGCAATTCCTCAGCCAGAAGTTTCCACGGCCGAAAACGCCTTCTCCACCTTCTCGCTCAATGTCAGCGACGTTTCTTTCAAACTCGCGGCGGCGAGTTTGGAAAAAGGCGTCATGCCCGAAGCGGCGACGGTTCGTAGCGAGGAATTCATCAACGCGTTCGATTATCGCGATCCGGAACCGCAGGGAGCGCCGATTGGCTTTATTTGGGAACGGGCGCGATATCCATTCGCGCAGGATCGCGATCTGCTGCGATTCTCGGTCAAGACGGCAGCGAGCGGACGTCAGGCTGGCAAGCCGCTAAATATCGTTCTTTTGCTCGATAGTTCCGGATCGATGGAACGCGCTGATCGCGTTCGCATTCTCAATGAATGTTTGAAAACCCTCGCCACGCAATTGCGGCCCGAAGATCGCATCAGCGTCGTTGCCTTCGCGCGCACGGCTCGACTTTGGGTGGATGGTTTGCCTGGCAACCAGGCGAATGAATTGACGCAGCGCGTCGGCAATTTAAATCCGGAAGGCGGCACTAATCTCGAAGAAGCGATGAAGGTCGCTTACGAGACCGCGCGCAAACATTTCACCGCAGAAGGCGTCAATCGCGTCGTATTACTCACAGATGGCGCCGCGAATCTGGGCGATGTGGAACCGGAATCGCTGAAACGCAAAGTCGAAATCGAACGCAAAAAAGGTATCGCGCTCGATTGTTTTGGGATCGGGTGGGAAGGCTTGAACGATGAATTGCTCGAAGCTCTCTCGCGCAACGGCGACGGTCGCTATGGTTTTGTGAACACGCCCGAAGCCGCCGCCAGCGAATTTGCCGGCCAACTCGCGGGTGCCCTTCAAGTCGCGGCGTCGGATGTCAAAGTGCAGGTGGAATGGAATCCAAAACGCGTCACAGCGTATCGGCAGATCGGATACGCCAAGCATCAACTCACCAAGGAACAATTCCGCGACAACACCGTCGATGCCGCTGAAATCGGCGCCGCCGAAGCCGGCAACGCTTTGTATACCGTGCAGGTGGATGCCGCCGGAGAAGGCCCGCTCGGCACAGTGCGTGTGCGTTTCAAAGTTCCGGGCACGAGCGATTATCGCGAACACGCTTGGCCGCTGAATTACGACGGCGCGCCGAAGCCGTTGGAGAATTCAAGCTACCCATTGCGCCTCGCTGGAACCGCCTCCGCCTTCAGCGAATGGCTCGTTTCGAGCCCCTATGCGATTGAAGTCACCACCGATCGCTTGCTCTCAATTTTGTCGGGTATTCCGGAGCATTTTGCCCCCGATCCCCGTCCAAAGAAACTGGAATGGATGATTCGTCAGGCCAAGAGCCTGGCTGGCAAATAGCAATATTATCGAAATATGAAACGCACTCTCGCAGTGATGATGGCCGCGCTGGTTTCGTTCGGCGCTGAACGAGCTGAAGTTAAAAATATTTCAGTCAACGGTGGCATCGAAGAAGGCAGAGCCCGCCTGGTGATCGAGGCGGCCCTGCAAGGCCTCACCGCCGCCGAACGCGAAAAGCTTTTGTATTCCACCACGCTGAATCAAACCGTCCAAATCACGCGGGACAAACAGATTCACACTGTCGCGGCGACCTTCGACGTCCTGCAAGGCGAGCCGAAGGAAATTTCACTGACCATTTCCGGCGAAGGCGAAATCAAAACCGTCAACGGCGAATTGTTGCAGGACTGGAGCGTCCGTCAGGAAACGAATGGCGTGCGCGCGTTGGTATTGCGACCGAAACGCATCGAGAAAAAGGACAAAAACGATCCAGGATTCCCAACACAGTTATCGATCACGATCACCGCCGAGCGCGCCACGCAATTCAGCGCCAATCCACAACCATTGCTCAATTTCGCACCGCCAAATCCCGCACTATTCAATGGCTATCTCAAAATCGAGGTCACGCCTGAGTTGAATGTCATACCAACGAACGCCGTTGGCCTTGTGCCCATCGAATCCAAGTTCCTTCCCGAACCGATGCGCAAGGAGACGAAGCAAGATGAAGCTCCCTCGCTCGCTTTTCGATTCCATGGCAGCGCTTATTCGTTGCCCGTCGTCATTTCCGCAGGCGATCCCGATGCACGCCGCGTGGTCTTGCACGATTTTCAACTCTCCGGTCGATTCACTAATCAAACCGCCGAATTCACACTCACCGCGACGGCGCAGGTCAAAAATCAAAAAGGCGGAATGATCAGCATTCTTTCGGGCAACGCCGCGCTCGCGCAACTTGAGGAAAATCCAAACTGGAAAATCCGTTTTCAAAACGGCCGTTATTATTTGGTTTTCGACAAGGCAGGTGAATTCCCGGTGCGGCTGCGATTCAATGCCGCAGTCACTCAGAACGGCGCGTGGAAGAGCGTCGATTTCGCAGTCGCGCCGGGAATGATCGCCCCCATGACGATCACTGGCCTCGGACCCGAAACGCAGTTTGAGTTCACCAACGGCGCCAAACCGGAGCGCGTTGGTGAAGAATTTCGTAGCTTCCTGCCCGCCGACGGCGGCGTGAAATTGTCTTGGAAGGAAGCGGCCGCCGAAGTCGAAGGCAAACTTTTTTACTCAGCCGAAATGCTGTCACAAATCAGCATCAGTCCCGGATTGATGCGCCAAACTGCGATCCTCAACGGCAAAGTGATGCAAGGCGAGTTGACCCGCGTCGTTCTCGATGTGCGAGGGCAGGGGAGCGTAACCGCTGTTTCCGGCGCCAACGTGCTCGCCTGGAATGTCGAAGGCGCGAATGAAAACGATCGCCGCATTATCGTCACCTTCAATCAAGCGCAGAAAGAAGTGTTCACGCTGCAAATCCAAATGCAGACGGAACTCGGCGCTTTCCCGCAATCGGTCGATGCGATGCGCGTTTCTCCGCAAGGCGCCACTCGCTTCGCTGGACATGTGCGCATCGTGAACGAAGGCGCTGTGCGACTCGAAATCCTGCAAGCCAGTGGCCTCTCGCAAATCTCGCCCGAGCAATTTCCAGAAACCGAAACGACTAAAGCCCTGCTCGGCGCGCAATCGAATCAACGTTTCGCATTTCGTTTCTCCACACCCGATTTTGCGTTGCGTATCCAAGCCGACAACGTCCTTCCCGAAGTCAGCATTTCACAAGTCCTCGCCTATCACCTGGGCGAAACCGAGCTCGCCATCGACGCCGAAATCGAACTCGAAATTCGCGAAGCGCCCTTGCGCGAAGTCACATTACGCGTTCCCAAAGGATTTTCCGTCGCGCGCCTTACCGCGCCCGGCTCCAACGATTATTTTCTGCGCGATGTTGAAGGCCAGACCAATGCCGAACTGCGCGTCGTTTACGGACAACCCATTTCCGATCGCCAGGTGATTCAACTGCGCCTCGAACGAAATTCCGCTCTTGGCGCCGCCACGTGGGAATTGCCGCGCATCGAGGTGATCAAAGCGCGCTCCACACGCGGCCACATCGCTGTTTCATCCGACGCCGGTTTTCGTCTCACGCCCGAACGCTCCACGGGCTTAACCGAAATGGCCACCGCGCTCTTCCCGCGCAAAGTCGCCGGCATCCAAGCCGCCTTCCGCATCACCGATCCCGCATGGACCGCCGCTCTCCGCGTTGAACGCCTGCCGCAATCCATTAACGCTGACGTCTTTCACCTCTTTTCAATCGGCGAAGGAATCGCATACGGCAGCAGCACGATTAATTTCGCCATCGCCGGCGCGCCCGTCTCCACGTTCGTCGTTCAGTTGTCCGATGAATATTTCAACGTTGAATTCACCGGCAAAGATCTTCGCAGCAATTGGCAAAAGACGACGAATGGTTACGTCGTCACGCTGAACACGCCTGTCTCTGGCGCCTATACGTTGCTGGTCACCTACGAACGTCCCTTCAAACGCCAGGGCGACACGCTCACCTTCACCGGCGCGCGCCCGGTCGATGCGCAAACCGAGCAGGGGCACACCATCGTCGTTAGCGCCTATCAATTTCAAATCACTCCCGTCAACGTTTCTCCGACTTTGCTTCCGCTCGAAACCGCCGAAGTCCCGGGCGAATATCGCCTCTTCTTCGACGCCCCGATTCTTGCCGCTTATCGCTACAACGCTCGCCCATTTAATCTACAACTCGCTTTGAGCCCGCTCGCCCAAGGCGAAACGGTTGGCCTGGTCGTCGATCGGGCAACGTTGTTCACACGCATCTCCAAAGAAGGGGAAATTTTAACTGACGCCCAATATTTCGTGAAAGCGCGCGGCAATCCAAACCTCGCGCTGACTCTGCCCGAAGGCACGACACTTTGGTCCGCGACGGTCAACGGCACGAACGTCACCCCCGTGAAGAGCGGGATTACAAATTTGATCCGCTTGCCGCAACGCGCCGATCCAAACACCGTCCAAACGCTCGAATTCAAACTGGCCACGCGCGCAAAAAATCCCGAGCGCATGACCGTGCGCGCGCCGATCATTGACGCGCCCGTTTTGTTGTCCGAATGGAAAGTCGATCCCGATACGCGCCAGCGCCTCGTTTACAAAAGCGGCTCACTCGTGCCTTCGCTGGGCTCCGCCGATTCCTCCGGCTTCGCGCAGCTCGCGAACGCTCTCCAATGGGGCGGCTCGTGGGGATTATTGCTGACCGCCGTTGGTTTCATCATCTTCGCGTTGCTCGTTTGGCGCTGGGTTTCGCGCGATCCGGAAAGTCGCGCCCGAAAATTTGTCGGCACACTCATCGGCATCGCCGCTGTTGTTCTCGGCCTCGTGCAAATCGCCAAACTCATCGATCGCGTCACTCCCACCGTCGCGGAAACACCCGGCCTCACCTTCGTCGCGCCTGTTCAACAAAAAGGCAGCGAACTCAAAATCGAAGTCGCCAATGTCAGCATGGAGCCCGGAGTTTTTTCGGCGATCGCCTACGGTTGGCCCGCGCTGCTCGCGATCGGCGCCTGGTTGTTCGCGTTAATCAAAGGCGGTTGGCTGCGTCCTATCGCCGTGATCTTTGGCTGGACACTCCTCGCCTGGGCTGCGCTCCGAACCCCCGGCGGCGTCGGCCTCTTCTTCGGACTTATGATCGCGTTCCTATTATTACACGTCGTTATTCCGGCCTTGCGCGGAATCTTCCGCTCGGCTCCCGCCACAGCCGCGGCCGCAGCATTATTCTTGTTCTGCGTCAGCGCTTCCGCCCAACCCGTCGCCGAATCCGTCACCCAACAAATCCGCATCCAGGACCAATTCGCCTTCGCGACCGCCACCATTCGATGGCAAGCCACCAACAACCAAACATTGCCCATCATCTTCGCGCCCGCCGTCGTCACCTCCGTCAAATATCCAACGAACCAACTCCGCCTCTCCACCGTAGTCGTCGACGGTCGCCGCGGCCAGCAACTCATCGCCCAACAAGACGGCGTCTTCCAAATCGAACTCAACTACCAGGTCCACGTAAACAAAGGCGCAGATGGCGGCTTCGCATTGCCGACCCAACCCGGCCTCGTCAACCACGTTACTCTTACCCTCCCCGAACTCGACGTTGACGTGACTTCGACCAACGCCGTATCCGTGGTCCGTAATCCATCTGCCACTTCAACCAATGGCGCTACCGTCCAACTCGTTCTCGCGCCGGCCGCCAATACCTGGATTGCGTGGAAACCGCGGAGCCGCGACGTGCGCAATGAGAAAGCCGTTTTCTTCGCCGAATTTCACCAACTCTTCGTCCCCACCGCCGGCGTTGTCGAAGGCGTTCACGCCGTCGAAATTCGTCCCGCTCAAGGCGAACTCAGCGAACTCATCTTCGACGTTCCCACTGGTGCAACGATCAGCGACGTTGCCGACGCAACGCGAAACGTCTCCGTCTGGCGTTTCGATCCCGACACTCGCAAACTTCGCGTCACCTTAACCAAAGCCGCCTCACAACCGTTCACACTCATCATCCGTTCCCAAATCGCCACCGGCCCGCTGCCTTTCGAACAAACGGTCGGACTGCTCTCCGTAAACGGGGCCGCGGGCCAGGTCGGTTCCGCCGCGATCGCGACCGGCAACGAAGTTCAACTCGACACCGTTTCCTCAGAAGGATTCACCGCTATAAATTTAGAAGATTTTCCGGGCGGCGTTCTCATTCCACTCCAACCGCAAATTCCCGGCCTTACCACCCGGCGCGCCTTCCGTTACTCCGACACCAGCGCGAAACTCACCCTCAAAGCCTCCCCCGTCGAACCTGACGTCCGCGTTGAAACTCAACAAACCCTCTCCCTGGGCGAAGATCGAACCGTCCTCGCGCTTAATGCCCTCGTCGATATCACACGCGCCGGAATCTTCCGCCTCAGTTTCGCCCTTCCGTCTGGCCTCGACGTCGAAACCATCGGCGGCCCCGCCATGAGCCATTGGACCGAACTTAAAACCGATGCCGGCCGCATTGTCACGCTTCATCTCAAAGGCAAAACCGAAGGCCAGCAGCAATTCAACATCAACCTCTCCGGCCCTGGCGTGAAAGCCACCAATGGTTTCGCCGCCCTGCGCGTCGTTTTCCGCGAAGCCAGCAAACAACGCGGCCAACTCGTCATCGTTCCCGAGCAAGGCATGCGGCTACAGGTCGCCCAGCGCGAAGACGCCACCCAGCTCGATCCCGAAAAAGCCGGGATCCGCCAAAAAGGCGTCCTCGCCTTCCGCCTCCTCCAACCCGCTTGGCGCCTCACGCTCGACATCGAACAAGTCAATGCCTGGGTCCAGGTCACCGGCCTCCAGCACGTCAATGTCACCGAAGCCCAGCTCAAAGTCGCCGCCAACCTCCAATATCAAATCGAGAACACTGGCCTAAAATCATTGCGCATCCTCGCGCCGACAAATGCCGAAAGCCTCCGCTTCAAGGGCGATCAAGTTGCCGATTTCCTTCCGGTTGCGAATTCCGTCACCAACGACATGCAAGTTTGGGAAGTGAAACTTCACCGCCGGGTTATCGGCAAATATCTTCTTCAAGCCACTTGGCAAACTCCGGTTGCGGCCGGCGCGACCAACATCGCGATGCGCGGCATCCAGGCGCTCGATGCCAATCTGCAGCGTGGCTTCGTCACTGTCCAATCCACCGGCCGTCTGCAGGTCCGAGCCGATGCTCCCACCGAAATGCTTCAACCCACAGAATGGCAAAGCATCCCGCGCGCGCTTCGTCAGGATATCGAAGCTTCCGGCGCCAATTACACCTTCCGTCTCGTCGAACCCAACTACACCCTCACACTTAATCTCGAACGCCACGAAGCCACCAAACTTCTACCGGCCCGCGTCACCTCCGTCACATTGACCTCCGTCATCTCCGACGAAGGCGTCATGCTCACTCAAGTCAAACTTGATCTCATCCCCGGCGACAAACGCCTCCTTCAATTCACACTTCCAGGCGAGACATCCGAATTCTGGTTCGCCTTCGTAAATCAAAACGGCGTCTGGCCCTGGCTCGAAAAAGACAAAATCCTCATCCCGCTCGAACAACAATCCCAGGCCAACAAACCCACCTCCGTCGAAATCTTTTATTCCAGCAAAATTGGCAAACCGGGCGGCCGTAAACTCAACCTCGGCCTCGTTGGTCCCCAATTCGATCTACCGCTCGAAAACATCACCTGGCAGGTTTACCTCAATGAAAAATGGCGCCTCGCCGATTGGGACGGCACGCTCCAACTCCAATCCGACGCTGGCATCGCCGCGCCCGTCATGGTGGACGTTCAATCCTATCTGCAAACCGAACAAACTTTAAACCGCGCCAAAACCCGCGCCGCCGAAGAACAACTCAACCTCGCCAACACGCTTCTCGCCAACGGCGATCCGCAGCAAGCCCGCCGCGCCTTCAACAATGCGTACGGGCTCAGCACACACGACGACGCCTTCAATGAAGACGCGCGCGTCCAACTCCATAACCTAAAACTTCAACAAGCTCTCGTCGGCCTCAACGTTCGCCAATCCGTTGTCGCTGGCGAAGCCGCCCCGCAAGCCCAGGCCAATCTCCGCGACACCATCAATCGAAAAGAGGCCACCTACACCCAGCAACAAGCCAAACAAATCATCGAATCCAACACCGCGGACGAAAACGCTGCCTTGATGAAACTCGCCGAACGCCTCGTTCAGCAACAAGACGCCGCCGTTGCCGCTCCCGCGGTCATTCGCGCCTCAATTCCCCAGCAAGGCCGTCTCCTCACCTTCCACCGCGCCGTCCAAGTCGACACGTGGGCCGACCTCAACATCCAACTCAAAACCAAGGCCAACCGCGCAGCCTCGATCGCCTTGCGATTCCTGACGCTCACCGCAGTCTTCGTGGGCCTTGCGGCCTTCGCTTTCGCCGCCCGCCGCGTAACACAACGCGAAACAATCCCAGCCTAAGAGACGACTTCGAGCGAGCTTTACATTCGCGAATGCGATGAAAACATTCGCGCATGAAATTCCGTTCCATCGCGATCGCCCTTCTCGCAACGCTTCTGCCATCTTTTGCCGCAGACGCGCCGCCTGTTCGCTTCGCGATCTACGGCCTTACACACGATCACGCGCGCGGCTTCATTCCACAAACGCGCGGCCGCGCCGATTCCCAACTCGTCGGCATCATCGAACCTAACCGCGATCTGGCTGCCCGTTACGCAAAAAACTTCAACCTTCCCTCCAATCTGTTTTACACCTCACTCGAAGATCTTCTCAAAGCGACGAACGTCCAGGCCGTCGCAATTTTCACGAGCACGTTCGAACACAAGCGCGCCGTCGAAGAATCCGCTGCGCACGGCTTGCACGTCATGATGGAAAAACCACTGGCCGTGAATATGGACCATGCGCGCGCCATCGAAAAAGCGGCGAAGAAAGCCAACGTCCAGGTCATCGTGAATTACGAAACGACTTGGTATCCCGGCAATCACGCTGCCTACGAAATCATCCACACGGACCACGCGATCGGCGATCTGCGAAAAATCGTCGTTCACGACGGCCACCGCGGCCCGGTTGAAATCGGCTGCTCCAGTGATTTTCTCGCTTGGCTCACCGACCCGGTCCTCAACGGCGCTGGCGCTCTTACCGATTTCGGTTGCTACGGCGCCGATCTCATTACGTGGTTAATGAAAGGCGAGCGCCCAACCTCCGTCTTCGCCGTTACCCAAAACATCAAGCCCGACGTTTATCCCAAAGTGGATGACGAAGCGACCATCCTCCTCACTTACCCAAAAACCCAAGGCATCATTCAAGCCTCATGGAACTGGCCCTTCGACCGAAAGGACATGGAGATTTACGGCCAGACCGGCCAAATCATGATTCCCCGCCGCGACCTCCTTCAAATCCGCGCCGGAAAATCGCCCGCTTCGGAAACCACTCCTCCGCCGCTGAAAAGCCCCAACAACGACTCCCTCTCCTACCTCACCGCTGTCGCGCGTGGAGACATTAAACCAGAGGGACTGTCCAGCCTCGAAGTAAACTTGATCGCCACCGAAATCCTCGACGCCGCTCGCGAATCAGCCAAAAAGGGCAAGCGCATCGACCTGCCCAAACGGAATTAACGACGAGTCGGGCGATATCTTCGAGGGAAAGACTCAAAGAAATGTAAAGAGACTTACAAATCACCGGTCTGGCCTTCATGTTCTTTCGAAGAAGGTGCACTGTGAGTGATTTTTTTCCGCATCGTCATCATGCCGACCGCTTGCTGATGTGGACGACGGCTTCGATCGCAAGGCCGTACGAACTGCGCTTTTGAAAAACAGTTCTGCCGCCGCGATGCCTTGTTTGGGACGAGGCTAAAGTGGGAGCCGGTTCGCTTGGCAGTTGAAGTGAAATCGACTCGACCGCACATGAATTTGGCGTGATAATTGGTGAAATGGCGGAAACTTCGACAAACGCGACTGCGCCAACTTCATTTCAAATCGCCGATGTGGAGGTTGGCGATAAGCGATTGGACGATGTCTCGGCGCAAGAGGCGCTGCAGAAGGTGGCACGAACGAGGGTCGTGGTGTGCGGAAATCCGAATTTGCGCGTTGTTGAGGAGGGAAATTTTCAGTCTCTGATCGCCGCAGCGGCGCTTGCCTACAAGCGACACTTTCCGTTGATTCTGTATCCGGATGCGATTTGGGTGACGGTTTTGCAAGGTGTGGCGCAGCATGTCTCTAATTATGCGCTGACGTTGAGGTCGCAGTTGGTGACGAATGCGACGAAGATCGAATTAGTTGTGAACGGCCTTAGGCTTCCGCAGAGCGATCGCGAGATGCTTGAAGCAGTGAGGGAGTTCGTGGCGAAGATCGAAACTCATTGCGTTGCCGACAAGCGGTTTTTATTGCGCACCGAATTTAGTGGAACGAACGATGCGGCGCGAATTGCCGGCGCAGTGGCGTTAATGGATATGTTCCAGCCGTATTTTGATTATGTGTTCGCGATCATATGCGGCATTCCCTCGGTGACATTGGAAGGGACACCGCAGGATTGGGATTTACTCGCCGAGAAAGTGCGTGCGTTGCATGAAAGCGATCTGGAATTGAGTTGGTGGACGAAACATTTGCTGCCGTTGTGCGAACATTTTTGTCGCGCGGTCCGAGGCGATGTCGATCCGATTCATTGGGGAAACTTGTGCAAGATTCACGAGCTTTATGGTCGAGACGATTTAAATGGCTGGATTCTGAAGTTCATACCTTACGTTCGCCGGGATAGAAATTCTCCGACTACGGAACGAAATCCGGTGTTGGAGTTGACCGCGTATGGGAGTTCGGACACCAAGCGCGATCCGCACGATGGCAAGATAACGGGATGCACCGCGGACATGTTGCCGGGTGGATTATCGTATGCGCCGGTATCCGTCATGGAGAATGGACGCACAACGCCCATGCAATTTGTGGCGGGCTTTGTGGGCGTGACGCAGTCAAATGACGATTTTAGTCTGCGACCAGAACTTGGGTGGGCGATCGCCGAGCAGTCGAGGATTGATCGGTTAATCGCGCGAGTTCGAGAGAAGTGCGAAACAAAACCCGCGCTGACGCTCACCCCAGGAGAATTGCAGCGTCTTGCGGATGGAAGTCTCTCCGGAGACTTTTGCAAATTTTATTCGGAATTCGAAACGATACGTTTTGAACGCTCGACAAGGAAAGGAGAAGAAGCATGGCTGCGCGTGGTTTCGCCGCGCGAATTGCGACGAACTTTTGAGAAGTGGTCGATCCGTGGCGAACTGGCTTACCTCAAAGAGCGCGGCCTGATCAGCAAGGAATTGTTTGATGCGCGTTCGGATTTCGCGCAGCAGTACGGACAACTTGTAATTTTTGCTGAATCATACAGTTCCTGTTCCTCCAGCTTCTCGTTTGCCTGCAATATCGAAGGCATGTGGGACGTAGGGGGTCGCGAAAGCCGCGGGGAAATATACAAATGGAATGGCCAGCCCACAGAGGAAGGTTTTGAACCTGTCGCCAAGTCGTTTACCGATTGGTTGGAGATGGCGCTGGACGGGAAACTGTGATGGAACGGGCGCAGACGCTGGCGAGGATCGGGCGCGAGCGATTTGATGTTTTGGTGATTGGCGGCGGGATTGTCGGCGCGGGAGTGGCGCGAGATGCGGCGTTGCGGGGGATGAAAGTGGCGTTGGTGGAGGCGCGGGATTTTGCGTTTGGAACCAGCAGTCGATCGAGCCGGCTTTTGCATGGAGGGATTCGCTACCTCGCGCAGGGGAGGATTAGATTAGTGCGCGAGGCGAGCGTGGAAAAGAAAATTTTGCAACGAATCGCACCGCATTTGACACAGGCGATGGCGTTTTGTTTTCCAGCCTATCGCGACAGTCAATGGCCGCTCTGGCAGTTGCGCGTGGGCGTAAAGATTTATGACCTGCTCTGCCGCGGACACAATTTTGGAAAATCGGAAGGAATGGATGCCCGCGTCGCGCTCGGGATTTGTCCCGGGTTAAACGCCGAAGGATTAAAGGGCGCGGTGCGTTATTTTGATGGGTTCACGAACGACGCGCGCCTGGTCCTCGATACATTGCGATCAGCCGAAAACGCGGGAGCGTCGGTTGCGAATTATGCGCCCTTTGTCGGCCTCGAACAATGTTCGGATGGATTTCGATGTGTGGTTGTTGATGACATCGAGGGAAATAAGTTTTCGATTGAAGCGCGCGCTGTCGTGAACGCGACGGGCCCGTGGAGCGAAGGATTGGGTTTGAGCAAAGTGAAGTTGCGGCTGACAAAGGGAGTTCACCTCGTGTTCGATGCAAACAGGCTCGCAACAAAAGATGCGGTCGTCATCGCGCAAGGGCCGCGCATTCTTTTCGTTTTGCCCTGGGGCGAACGAACAATCCTGGGCACCACTGACACCGATTATGCTGGCGCTCCTGAAGACGCGCGCGTGGAGCGGCAGGATGTTGATTATTTGCTGAGGAGCGTGAATGAATTTTTTCCGGGCGCGAAATTGGAGGCGCGTGATGTAATCAGCAGTTATGTCGGCGTGCGTCCGTTGATTGCCGATCCGAATGGGAAGCCCTCGGATATTTCGCGGACGCATGAAATTCAGCAAAACTCGCGCGGTTGGTGGGATGTGGCCGGCGGGAAGTTGACGACGTATCGATTGATGGCGGAGGAGACGGTTGACCAGGTCGCGCAGTTTCTGGGAGGACGTTTTGAAAAATGCGCGACGGCGGAGCGACCGTTGCTGGAGAAAGCCGCGACGAGCGGCATCAGTTCGATCGTGCCGCCAGAGCCTTCGCGGGAGCTGGTTGAACATTTTTGCCGAAAAGAGTGGGCGCAGAGTTTGGAGGATCTCACGAGACGGCGGACGAGCTGGAGCTTATATCGCCGTGACGCGGCGGAGCTTAGACTTAAAGTGGCCCAATGGATGGCGGAGTTTTTTGGTTGGAGCAACCAGCAGCGCGAAACGGAATTGCGCGCGGCAGATTCGAATTGCATTTGATTTGGGCGGCACAAAGACTTCGTTGACTATGCCAATCAAATTCTTGTCGAGGTTGAGCGAGCGGCGCGATGAACTTTTTGTGATCGCGCGCGGGGAAGATCGGCCAAACATCATCGCAGAGGCCACGGGCTATCTCGAAAAGGAAGGCCTCTACGTCAGTTCGATTGCGTTCAATTTGACCTCGCCGGAGCAGGATGAATTTTCGATGGAAATTGTAGCCAAAGGCCCCGAACGAAATCTTGAACGATGCCATTTGACCTTTGAATCAGGATGGCGCGTCGGCGGAGCGGACCGGTCGGAACCGAGGTGGCCGAAAATCAAATGGGCGCGCGCGTCGCTGTTTCACATTGGTCTAAATACTCCAGATCGTGCTGGAATCGTTGCGGCTGTTTCCAAAGTTATTGGCGCGCAAGACGAGAGCGTTGTGTCCAATCCTGCGGGCAACATCGTTCATCTCCTGGGCCTAATCGATAACTCGGGCGACAGCGCGCAGGGCGGCACGCCGTATTTTAATTTGCGCGCTAACGTAGCAACTGAAAATTCAAAATCCCGCGACGCAGTTATTCAGCGATTGAAAAACGCCGCGGCCAAAGAATTGGGCTTTGGCAACGATCTTTGGATTGTTCCTCTGGATCAGCCCGGAAGGTGAGCGCATGAAATTGGCGCGCTTGATTTTCCTCCTCCTTGCGATTGCGTTCTTCGCGGTATTTTCGCACGCACAGCAACGGCAATTCAAAGTCGGTGTCGGCATGCACGACATCTCGCCGACGAATTTTCCTGTCCTCGTCAACGCGATGTTTACCGAACGCGTCGCAACGAACGTCGTGGATCGGTTGAACGCACGCGCGCTCGTTTTGGATGATGGCGAAACAAAAATCGCGCTGACGGTGGTGGATAGTTGCATGGTTCCGCGCGAGTTGCTCGATCTGGCCAAGGCAATCGCCCACGACGTAACGGGAATTCCCACTGAAAAGATGATGATTTCGGCGACGCACACGCACTCCGCGCCATCCGCGATGGGATGCCTCGGCAGTCGAGCAGATTCAAATTACGTTGCGTTTCTTCCTGGGCGAATTGCTGAAGCGATCATCCAGGCGAACAGCCGCATGGTCCCGGCAAAGATCGGGTGGGCCGTGGTCGATGATTGGAAGCACACATTCAATCGCCGTTGGATTCGCCGTCCAGACAAAATGCTAATTGATCCATTCGGCCAGCAGAATGTCCGCGCGCACATGCATCCCGGCCACGAGAGTCCAGACGTGACCGGACCGTCGGGACCGGTCGATCCCGCGCTATCGATTATCGCGCTGCAAACCGCAGATGACCGCCCGCTCGCGTTGTTCGCGAACTACTCACAGCATTACTACGACTCGCCTCTGCTTTCGTCAGATTACTACGGCCGCTTTGCCAATCACGTCGCCTCCATGCTCAACGTGACAAATGCGGCGGCGCCGTTTTTAGCGATGATGTCTCAGGGCACGAGCGGCGATCAGATGTGGATGGATTATGGCGCGCCTCGCAAAGAAATTGGTTACGACGCTTACGCGCGCGAACTCGCCGAAGAAGCGGTCAAAGCATACCGGGGAATCAAATTTACGAATTATGTCTCGCTCGCAATGGAGCAAAGCAAACTTAAGCTGAATTTCCGCACGCCGAGCGAAGAGCGTCTCGAATGGGCGCGCAAAATGGCGACGACTCTCGGCAATCGTTTGCCGCAAACGTTGCCCGAGGTTTATGCGCTCGAAGCAACTTATCTTCACGAGCGGCCTGTGACCGAACTTGTGTTGCAGGCAATTCGAATTGGTGATGTGGGCATCGCCGCAAGTCCAAACGAGGTTTTTGCGATCAGCGGTTTGAAAATCAAAGGCCGCAGTCCGTTGCAGACAACTATCAACGTTGAATTGGCGAATGGCGCTGAAGGTTATATTCCCCCGCCCGAACAGCATAAGCTCGGCGGCTATACAACATGGCCGGCCCGCACGGCGGGCCTTGAGGAATTTGCGGAACCGAAGATTGTCGATGAACTCATTGATTTGCTCGAGACTGTGGCAGACAAAGGCCAACGCCAAATCGTCGCATCCGACGGCTCCTACGCGAAAGCCGTCCTCGCCTCAAAACCCGCTGCTTACTGGCGCCTCGATGACCTTCAATATTATCCCGTCGCCGCCGATTCCTCTACCAACGGCCATCCTGCGAAATTTGAAGACGGCGTCGCTCTTTACCTGCCAGGCGTTGGAAGCGGAACGGGCATTTCTCCGAACCCAGAATTGACGCCCTCAAACTTTTCAGGTTCAAACGAAGTGAACCGCGCCGTTCACTTCGCGGGCGGACGGGTTCGGGCAAATGTTCCTAAACTTCCAAAAACATATTCCGTCGAAATGTGGTTCTGGAACGGGCTGCCAAATAATGCCCGCGAAGTGACGGGGTATTTGTTTTCGCGCGGCAAGGATGGAGATTCCGAAGCCAATGGAGATCATCTCGGCATCGCCGGCGCTCATTCGCCGGGCAAAGAAGGTCGGCTGATTGTTTTCAATGGCAACAAAGCAAACGAACTTCTTGTTGGCCGCACCGTGCTTCGACCGAAGACATGGCATTACGTCGCGATGGTCCGCGACGCCGATAAAGTTACCGTCTACCTTGACGGCAAATCCGAACCGGAAATCTCTGACAAACTCAGCGCAACATTTTCGCCGGATTCAGATCAACTTCTCCTTGGTGGCCGCAACGATCGCTTCAGCGGGCTCGAAGGCAAACTCGACGAAGTTGCTCTGTACGATCGCGCGCTCACCGCCGAAGAAGCCGCCGCTCACTTCAACGCAGGCGGTGTCAAAATCGAATCTCAATCCGCAGCCTCACGCAAACGCGCTTCCGACCCGCTGTCGCCCGCCGAGTCGTTGAAAAAAATTCACGTCTCACCCGGTTATCGCGCCGAACTCGTCGCCTCCGAACCGCTCGTGCTCGATCCAGTTGCAATCGATTGGGATACATCCGGACGTTTGTGGGCCGTTGAAATGGCCGACTATCCCCTCGGCATGGACGGCAAGGGCAAACCCGGCGGTCGCGTGCGCGTTTTGGAAGACACCAATGGCGATGGCATCTACGACAAAAGCCATCTCTTCGCCGACGGCTTGAGTTTTCCGACCGGTCTCATCACTTGGCGCAACAGCGTCATCGTGACAGCCGCTCCCGAAATTATCTTCCTGCGCGACACCGATGGCGATGGGAAAGCCGATGTGCGCCAGGTTCTCTTCAGCGGCTTCCTCGAAGGCAACCAGCAACTGCGCATCAACGGCCTCCGCTGGGGCCTCGACAATTGGGTTTACTGCGCCGTCGGCGGACACTATCGCGGTTACGGCGCCGCCACGAAAATCAAATCGCATCTCACTGGAAAAGAAATTGCGCTGGGCAGTCGCGATTTTCGTTTTCGTCCCGATACCGGCGAATTCGAACCTGAATCCGGCCCTTCGCAATTCGGCCGCAACCGCGACGACTGGGGCCACTGGTTCGGCACGCAAAACAGCCATCCCCTCTGGAACTATGTTTTATCCGATCGTTACATCCGCCGCAACCCGCACGTCGCCGCGCCCGATCCGACTGTCCAGGTGATGATTCCCGATAATCCCAAAGTCTTTCCGCTAAGCCGGCCCGAAAAGCGTTATCACAGCTTCGACCAGGCTGGTCATTTCACCTCTGGCTGCTCCGGCACGATCTACCGCGACAATCTCCTTTTTCCCGCGACCGAAATGCACGCCTACGCCTGCGAACCATTTCATAATCTGGTTCACCACGAAATTCTCAGCGACGACGGGGTCAGTTTTTCCGCCCATCGCACGCCCGGCGAACAAACCAGCGAATTTTTCGCCTCCGAAGACTCCTGGACGCGCCCAGTGATGATTCGCACCGGCCCCGACGGCGCTCTCTGGGTGGTGGACATGTATCGTTACATGATCGAACATCCCGATTGGCTTCCTGCCGAGGGCAAAGAAGAACTCCTCCCATTCTACCGCGAAGGAGACGACAAAGGCCGCATCTATCGCGTCCTTCCAATTCAAGCGCTGCAGCGCAAAACCATCTCTCTCGAAAAACTTTCCACTGCCGATCTCGTCAAAGCGCTCGACTCCTCCAACGAGTGGCAACGCGACAAAGCTCAACAACTTCTGCTCTGGCGCGCGGACAAATCAGCCGTCGTTCCGTTAAAAAATCTCGTCCAACAATCTCCCAACGTCCTCGCCAGCTTGCATGCTCTCTGCACGCTCGATGGTTTGGACGCGCTCACACCGGATCTTCTTGAATCGGCCCTCAAAGATGAAAACGCCGGCATGCGCGAAAACGCGTTGCGCCTCGCTGAAAAACATTACACGTCAGCCGTCCTCGCGCTCGCTGACGATCCCTCGCCCAAGGTTCGTCTGCAACTCGCCTGTTCGCTCGGCGAAGTCGCCACTCCTCAAGCTGGCGAAGCACTCGCTAAAATCGCCGCCCGCGATTACGAAAATCCATTCATCGTTGCCGCTGTAATGAGCTCCGCAATTCCGCACCTCGACGACCTTGTCGCCCGTCTTGATGGCTGGAGACCTGCGCTTGAAACCTTCTACGAGCCGATATTCACCACAGCGCTCGGGGTCAACCGCCGCGACCTTGTCCATCGCCTTCTCACACCGATATTCGACGGATATCAATTCGCGAAATATTCCGCCTTCCTTGATCTGCTCAAACGCCGCAATACATCCGTCGCTGCCTTAATTAAAGCGAATCCAGACGATGGTCTCTCGAAACTCCTCGGCGACCAATCGCGTTTGATGAAGCGCGCGGTCGCAAATGTGATCGATTCTTCGTACTCATTCGGTCCATTTGATTCGCTCGAATTATTGACTCACGATCCACAGAATCAACCGCTCGCGATGAGTATGCTCGCTGGCAATATCGACCCGGCGGTCTCGATCGAACGCCAGCGAAAAGCGATCAATGTCATCGCCAATACCGGCTCTGATGCCATCCCTGCGCTTTTGCTGACCAACTGGTCCAGTCACACTCCTGAAGCAAAGAACGCCTGCATCGAAGCGTTATTCCGCCGCGAACCATGGACCTATGAACTCGCCCAACAGATTGAATCTGACGCAGTGGCTCAATCCGACCTCGACGCCGCGCGACGTAATCGACTGTTAAAGCACGATTCAAAACGTGTTCGCGAGATTGCCGCGAAGGTTTTCAATCAAAGCGCATCCAATCGCGCTAAAGTGATCGAAGAATTTCGTCCCGCATTGCGACTCACCGGCAACGTCGCGCATGGCAAAGAAGTCTTCGGCAAACTCTGCGTCACATGCCACCAGCGCGATGGCGTTGGAAATCAAGTCGGCCCCGATCTCCAATCCGTTATTGAGCATCCGCCGGAAAAATTGCTGGTGAACATTCTCGATCCCAACGCCGACGTGCAGCCCGGTTTCAACGCCTACAATTGCGGCCTGGCCAATGGCGAAGAACTTTACGGGTTGATCAGCGCTGAAACAGCCACGAGCGTGGTTTTTAAATTTGCGGACGGAGCCAGTCGCACGATTAATCGAAAGGAGATCAACACACTGCGTTCGTCGAATCTTTCGTTGATGCCGGAAGGATTGGAGCAAGGTCTTTCAAAGCAAGACGTCGCCGATCTGATTGCTTACGTGAAGAGCCGTTAAGTTGACCCGACGGACGCCCGCCCGTACAATAACCGCGCATGATGGCTAAACCGCAGACTGCTGCTCCGACTGGCCCCAATTTCCGGGTCGGCGATGAGCGTTTGGTGAAAGTCACCCCCAACGCCGCCCACAAAGTCAGCACGCTCCTGCAGCGCCAGAATCGTCCAAACGGCGTTTTGCGCGTAGCGGTGGTCGGCGGCGGTTGCAGTGGCCTCCAATACAAAATGGATTTGCAGGACGCTCCCGCCAATCGCGACATCCTCGTCGAAAGCTCCGGCATCAAAGTGGTCGTTGATCCCAAAAGCGCTCTTTACGTGACGGGCTCGGAACTCGATTACGTCGATGCGCTGACCGACGGCGGGTTCAAAGTCAAAAATCCCAACGCTGCTACGAGTTGCTCCTGCGGCGAAAGTTTCAGCGCTTAATAGCGGCGCCTATTTGCGTTCTCGCGAAGGCGCGCGCCTCTTCGTAAATTAATTCCATGAAGTTCGACTATGACGTCGCGATCATCGGAGGCGGCAGCGCAGGTTACGCCGCAGCGCGAACGTGCGCGGCGGGCGGCAAGAAAACCATAGTCATCGAAGGCGGCAAAGAGGTCGGCGGACTCTGTATTTTACGTGGATGCATGCCCACCAAAGCGTTGCTTTACGGCGCTGAAGTCTTCCACATGGTGCGCCACTCGCAGAATTTTGGCGTCGTCGGCGGTGTTCCCGAAATTCATTTTCCCACCTTGATGGCGCGCAAAGATCGTTTGATCAAAGATTTTGCCGATTACCGCGTGAAGCAACTGACCTCTGGGAGATTCGAATTTATACGCGCAAACGCCCGCTTCACCGATCCGCACACAGTTGAACTGAGCGATGGCAAAAGAATTACCGCCGAATATTTTATTGTCGCCACAGGTTCATCGATCGCCCCCTCGCCCTTCGAATCACTCGACGAAGTCGGCTACATCACCAGCGATGAAGCCTTGACCCTCGACCATCTTCCCAAGTCGATGATCGTGCTCGGAGGCGGCGCCGTCGCGGTCGAATTCGCGCAATTCTTCTGCCGGCTCGGCACGCGCGTCACTCTGATTCAGCGCAGCCCGCATATTTTAAAGGAGGAGGAAATCGAAGCCGGCGCAGTTGTCGAAAAAGTTTTTCGCCAGGAAAACATGACTGTTTTCACGGACACACATCTCAAAGCCGCCTGGACCGAAGGCAATCTCAAAGGCGTGTCCTTCGTTCAAAACGGCCAAACCGTTCGCGTCGCTGCCGAACAAATTCTCTATGCACTCGGCCGCGTTCCAAACACCGCCAATCTGGATCTCAAAAATGCCGGCGTTCAACTCGACTTGGATCGCTTTCTCACCAACTCGCAAATGCAAAGCAACGTCCCGCACATTTTCGGGGCAGGGGACTGCACCGGCATGTATGAGATCGTTCACATCGCTATCCAACAAGGCGAGATCGCTGCTTACAATATTCTCCATCCTAACAATCATCGCGCCATCGATTATCGAACGTTAATCAGCGTCATCTTCACCGAACCGCAAGTCGCGCGCGTCGGCTTGACCGAGCGCGAAGCCAAACAGGAAAAGATTCCATACCTCGCCGCCTCCTATCCATTCAACGACCACGGCAAGTCCATGATCATGGAAGCGTTGGACGGCTTCGTGAAATTACTCGCCAATCCCGAGACCGGCGAAATCCTCGGCGGAACCTGCGTCGGACCGGTCGGCGGAGAGCTAATTCACGAAATTGTCGCCGCCATGCACAAGCGCATGACCGTTCACGACCTCGCCACCATGCCGCACTATCATCCCACTCTCGCCGAAATTTGGACTTATCCCGCGGAAGAATTAGCCGATCAGATAAGAATATGAGGCGGCGATGACCGCGTTTCGGGCCAAAATCGGCGAAGCAATGATTCTTGCCGGAGGCCCTTGCGCTCGCTAATGTCCCGCCCTAATTTAAATTTGTACGATTTTATGGGTCTTTTTCGCACTGGTTTGATGGCTTGTTTGGTCGTTGGCTCGATCACTTTAGCGCAACAGCCGACCGCGCCCGTGACGCCGGCGCCCGCGCCAACACCGGGTATCGCCGATCCGAACACGCCGCCGCCTGTTATCCCGCAGCCAGAACCTACACCGGGCGTTGATCCGAATCTTGTTCAACCTGCGCCAACGGTTCCCGATGCGACTGCGCCCCCCGCCGCAACAACTTCCAAGCCGAAGCCGAAGAAACCCGCCGCCCCTGCGGTTCCAACATTCCGCGGAACGCTAGCTTCGATCGACAAAACGAATATGACGATCATCGTCCACGGCAAAGCCAAGGACGAAACATTGAGCATTACGTCCAAGACCCGAATTTTCGCAGACAACAAGCCAGCCATTCTTTCGGACGCGAAAGAAGGGGAAAACGTTACGGTCGAATACCACACGACGAAGGAAAAAAACAAAGAAGCTTTAACACTGCGATTTAGCGGCGGCGCGGGCGGAACAACTTCCGGTTCAGGTTCTGACGCTGCCAAAGCCACTCCAGGCGAAAAGACCAGCGAGAAGAAAAAAGCCGAAGTCAAACCGGCCGCGAAGAAATCGACGAAAGCGACGGCTGCTGCCAAGAAAAAGAAAAAGCCGGCGACGCCGGTTGACAACGCCGCGCCTGCTCCGACCGACGCCGGCGTGACACCGCTTCCCGACGCGACTGCTCCAGCTCCAACGACGCCTGTCGTTCCAGCTCCTGGTCCCGGCACACCGGTTCCCGCCCCGGGCACGCCCGGAAATCCGTAGTCCGATTCGCCCTTTCGCGCGAACGTGCTACTTTTTCGCCCGTGACGAACGGCGAAAATCTTTTTTCTGACACGCCCATTGCGGAATCCGATGGCATCCGCATCCAGGGCGCGCGCGAGCACAATCTCAAAAACGTCACCGTCGAAATTCCGCGCGGCCAGTTTGTGGTTGTCACCGGCGTGAGCGGTTCCGGCAAAAGCACGCTCGCGTTCGACATCGTCTTCGCCGAAGGCCAGCGCCGCTTCCTCGACGCCATGAGCGCCTACGCGCGTCAATTTGTCGAACAAATGGCGCGTCCCGAAGTCGATCTCATCACAGGCCTACCTCCCACCGTCAGTATCGAACAACGCGTCAGTCGTGGCGGCGGCAAAAGCACCGTCGCTACGGTTACGGAAGTTTATCATTTCCTCCGCCTCCTATTCGCGCGCCTCGGAACGCAATATTGTCCCAAGTGTCAGGCCCCCGTCGCCGCGCAAACCCGCGATCAACTTGGCGCACGCTTAATCACCGAAACAAAAAAGCGCGGCGACCTCCTCCTGCTCGCCCCGGTCGTTCGCAATCGGAAAGGTTTTCACACCGAAGTCGCCGAATGGGCCTCGCGCCACGGTTACAAAGAAATTCGCGCCGACGGCAAGATCTACCAAACCAACCAACCATTCCGTCTCGAACGCTTCCGCGAACACGACGTTGAAGTAGTCATCGGCGTCCTCGAAGCCAACAAAGCCCGCCGTGAAAAGTCCGAAAAAGCTCCCCATGCGCTGATCGACGAAGCTCTGAAGGTCGGCCACGGCACATTGCTCGCGCTCGCCAACGACCGCCACGTCACGGTTCATTCCACCGCGCGCGCCTGTCGCGAATGCGGCGATTCCTTCGCGCCCCTCGATCCGAAAATGTTTTCCTACAACTCCGCGCAAGGCTGGTGCCCCACCTGTCGTGGTTTCGGTGAACTCTTTTACCTTCCCGACGTTGATCGCGGCGCGCGCGCAGACGCCGTCGAAGAATCCTGGTGGAGTTGGCAGGAAGGCAACCGCGAGGAATGTCCCGATTGCAAAGGCGCCCGGCTCAATCCGATCGCCCGCGCCGTCCGCTTAGTCCAAATTCGTAACAACCGACGGCAGGAGGTTGCTGACTTTCCTACAATCGACGCTTTCGCCCGCGCTTCAGCCGCGGACGCCCTCGAACTTCTCTCGCGCTTGAAATTTACCGGCCACGAAGCCGAAATCGCACGCGATATCCTTCCTGAAATTCGCGAGCGCCTGAAATTCCTCGGCGAAGTCGGCCTCGATTACCTCGAACTCGGTCGTAGCGTCACCACCCTCAGCGGCGGCGAAGCTCAACGCATCCGGCTCGCCGCGCAACTCGGCTCCAACCTCAGTGGCGTTCTTTACGTCCTCGACGAACCGACCATTGGTCTCCATTCGCGCGACAACGAACATCTCCTCCATGCCCTGCAACTCCTGAAAGATCGCGGCAACTCCCTCCTCGTCGTCGAACATGACGAAGAAACCATGCGCCGTGCCGATCATATCATCGACCTCGGTCCCGGAGCCGGCGTGCAAGGCGGTCAAATCGTCGCCGAAGGCACGCTTAAAGATCTTTGCAAAAATCCAAACTCCGCCACCGGTCAACAAATGGCCGCAGTCTTTACGCGCCCGTCCCGCGGCAAACGTCGACCCGTTGAACTGTTCGATCCGAAACAACCTTCTCGAACACGCGCACTCGCCCGGAAAGTCATCGAGAAAATTAAAACGCGCGGCAAAAAGCAGAAGCACGTCGAATTGCCGGCGGAAACAGAATCCGTCGCGACGCATTTAACACTGCACAACGCAAACACCCACAATCTCAAAAACCTCACCGTCCATTTTCCACTCGGACGTTTCGTCGTCGTCACCGGCGTCAGCGGTTCCGGCAAAAGCACGCTCATCCGTGAATGTCTTTTGCCCGCCGTCCAACAAGCAGTCACTCGCAAAAAGCCAAAATCACCGGCTCGCAATCCGCAATCCGCTCACGTCACCGGCTTCGAATCCATCAAAGCCGTTCACGAAGTTGATCAATCGCCCATCGGCCGCACCCCGCGCTCCACGCCCGCCACCTACGTCGGTTTCTTCGACGAGATTCGCCAGCTTTTCTCCCAAGCTCCCGAAGCTCGCCTCCGCGGTTACTCCCCAAGCCGATTTTCCTTCAACAGCGCGCAAGGCCGTTGCCCCGCCTGCGAAGGCGCAGGCGCCATCAAGCTCGAAATGAATTTCCTCCCGCCCGCCATCGTTACTTGCGAAACCTGCCAGGGTGCGCGTTTTAATCGCGAAACGCTCGACATCGAATGGCGCGGCAAAAACATCGCCCAGGTCCTCGACCTCAGCGTCGCCGAAGCCCTCGAATATTTCGCCGCGCATCCCAAAGTCCGGCGCGCCCTCGAAGCGCTGCGCGACACCGGTCTCGACTACCTCAAGCTCGGCCAAATCAGCCCAACCCTCAGCGGCGGCGAAGCCCAGCGCATCAAACTCGTTTCGCATCTCCTCACTGGCCTGAAAGAACAGCCCGACCTATTCCGCCCCAACAAACAAAATCTCTTCATCCTCGAAGAACCCACCATCGGCCTACACATTAGCGACGTCCGCCGCCTCGTCGAAGTCCTCCAACGCCTCGTCGACGCAGGCCACACCGTCATCGTCATCGAACACAACCTCGACTTCATCGCCGAAGCCGATTGGGTCATCGATCTCGGCCCCGAAGCAGGCGAAGCCGGCGGCGAAATCGTCACCGAAGGCACACCCGAGCAAGTCGCCAAGGCCCGCCGCTCCCACACCGGCCGTTTTCTGAAGCCAGTCCTCGACGCCAGCCACGGTTAACTTCAAATCTCCGAATCCGGCTCGGAAAGTTCCTGAGCATCCGGCGGCAGCGCTTTCTTTTTCGCGCGCTGTTCCGCGAAAAACGTCCGCAAAAGATTCCTGCATTCATCCGCGCGCACGCCCGGCGTAATCGCGCATTGATGATTCAGCGTCGGAAATTGCAAAAGATTCAACGCGCCCCCAGCCGCACCAGCTTTCGGATCCGCAGCTCCAAACACCACCCGCCCCAACCGCACATGCACTGCCGCTCCGGCGCACATCGGGCAAGGCTCCTTCGTGACATACAGCGTGCAATCATTCAGCCGCCAATCCCCAACAACCTCCTCCGCCTGTGTCATGGCCAACATCTCCGCATGCGCAGTCGCGTCATTCAACAACTCAACCTGGTTAAACGCCCGCGCAATAACTCGCCCGTTGCGAACAATCACCGCGCCCACCGGCGTCTCCTCCGCCTCATAAGCCCGCACCGCTTGTCGCAGCGCCTCACCCATGAAGTAATGATCGCTCTGCAAATCTATGATCGGAGTCTCATCCATTTAAAAATTTCACATTCGATTGTTCCAACATCCACTCATTTGGACGTCCAGCAACAGTGGCACACCGCGCCGCAAAAAATCCTCCCCGATGCTTCCAAAACAACGGCCAAATCATTTCCCGATCCGTCACCGGCAACGAAAGGGAATCAACCGCCGCGCGCGAATGAAACGCAAATCGTCCCTCCCGATGCGCCGTCGGAACCCTGTTCACCTTCGTAGTGATCTCAAAAAGAAACATCAACCAATGCGCATTCCCTTCATAACCGACCTCGCTGATCATCCCCGTCAGTCGCGCTTCACCTTCGCTAATCTGCAACCCAATCTCCTCTTCCGCTTCACGACATGCGCAACGATGTGGCGACTCACCCGCATCAACATGCAGTTTCCCGCCCGGCGGACTCCAAAGCCCAAAATTCGGCTCCTGCGCCCGTTCCATCAACAACACCTCATCGCGATCATTGAAGCAATACAACAACGTCGAGATTTTGTGCGGCAAACCCATTTTGCTGGCGCGAGTGAATCAAATAGAACGCCCCAATGCCAATCGATTCACCACAGGCTTTTCAATAACGCGATCCTAAGCTAAAGTGACGACGTGAGCACAGTTCGAGAAATTGAAGAGGCGATCCCGCGGTTGCAACGCGCCGAGATCGAAGCGCTTCGTAATTTCATTGATGATTACCTGGAGGATCATCTCGAATTGAGCGACGAAGTGGCCGCGAAGATCGCGCAGTCAAAGAAAGAAATCGCAGCGGGGCAATACACGACACGCCAGCCCAAATAATGGCGGCCGCCCTGCAAATCTGGTCGCCTACTTTCACCAAAGCTTTTGACGCGCTCCCAGCGTCTACACGCGAAACTGTCCAACGAAAAATCGATGACATGGGAACTCGCCTCGCATCATTTCCGCATCAGCGATTGCAAGGCAGAAGTGACTGCAAACTCAGAGTTGGCGATTACCGCGTGTTGTACGAGTTCGATATCCCGCAAGGACGTGTCTACCTGCATTACGTGGGCCACCGTCGCGAGGTCTACAAACGCAGCTAGTCGTTAAACGAGCTTAAAGCCGCAAATGCTGCCAAACATCCGCCGGCTGCAACCGCAAATTCACATAGAACGGCCCAAATTCCCCGTAACGCGCGCTGACTTCATCAAATCGCATCTCATAAACAATATCCTTCAACGCATCGACCTGGTGCGCCATCAACGTCACGCCCCATTCCCAATCATCCAACCCCGTCGATCCCGTAATCAGCTGCGAAATCTTCCCGGCATATTTGCGCCCAACACGCGCATGCCCGCCCATCAACTCCTTGCGCGTCGCGAAATCGAGCGAATACCAATTATCCGCGCCAACGCGCCGCTTGCTCATCGGATAAAAGGCCATCACTTCCCAATCCGGCATCTCCGGATAAAGCCGGAAATGTTCGTATTGCGCCTGCCGCTCCTTCATCGCTGCGAGCCGCGTCGCCATCGAAGTGGAAGCCGGATCGACCCCTTCCGCGACTAATGTTTTCCGCATGTCATCCTCGTTCGGAATATATTCGGGCAACTCCGTGACGCTCAGAAAAGAATAACACCGCAACAACGCGCCCGCTGGAAAACACCCTTCCAGATCGCGATGCATTTGCCCAAGTTGCGCCAACTCCAACGCCGTGAGCATGAAAACAAGATCCGCCTTCCCGCCAATATTTGCGTAGGTCGTGATCCGCGGATTCGACGCCGCGCTGTTGGCCTGGCAAAGCGCCTCGACCTTCTTCAACGTCTCCGCCGAAGTCCCCGGCGAAAGCATCGACCACATCACGCGATCGACGCGATAGAACAAGTGAAGAACGTGAATTCCCTTGGTAAGTTTTACAACAGGCGCCGCCATAATTTAATTCAACCGAAACACAAAAATAAGAATCACAATATCAATCCACTTCCAACGCCTGCTCCAACAGATGCGGAAGCTGCTGCAAAATCGCTTCATCCACCGCCACCAACTTCGCGCCCGCCTCAACCGCGGCATCTTGCCCCGTCTTATTCAACTTGCTGGTGAAAGCCACGATGGGGATGTGATTCGTCTTTTCGTTATTGCGAATATCCTTAATCACGCCGTTCACATCTCCGCGTTCGCTGTTTAGATCCATGACGATGATCATCGGCAACTCCTGCTCCACCTGCGAATGCAGGCAACTCAGGTCCGTGCACGGGGTCACCCGGTAACCAAGGTCCTGCAAGCGGTTGACCAGTTGGCTCCCGGGCATCAGGCGCTCATAAAAAATCAGCGCGAGCGGTTTCGTCATAGGGGGTGAATTCAAACATCGTCCGCCGAAATTGCAAAAAATTTCGGTGGGCATCGGATCCCAGTCCCTATAAGATCGCCCCGTGTTCACCCCGGTTTGGCAAGTCTAAAGGAAGTCATTCATGAAAACCAAAGGCGCGAAGACGGCTGTTCAACCCGGCAAGTGCCTTGTCACCGGCGGCGCCGGCTTCATTGGTTCTCATGTTGCGGAAGCGTTGTTGCGCGCCGGTCATAAAGTTGTCTGCCTGGACAATTTGGCCGGTGGTTTTCAGGAAAACGCCCCGCGTGGCGCTTTGTTTATTCGCGGCGATATAAACGATGGAAATCTCCTGGTGGAACAGTTCAAAAAAATTCGTTTTGATTACGTATTTCATTTCGGCGCCTTCGCGGCAGAGGGCCTCAGCCATTTTATCCGTGAATTTACCTTTCGAAATAATCAATGCGGAACTGCCACGCTCATCGACGCCGCTGTGAATAGCGGCTCCGTGCGAGCCTTTGTTTTTGCCTCCTCGGCCGCGGTCTACGGAAAAGCGCCCGGCAAATTATCCGAACGCATCGCGCCCGAGCCTTGCGATCCATACGGCATTTCCAAAAGAGCGAGCGAACTTGATATTCAAACCGCCAATCAATTCTTTGGACTGCCCTTCATCATTTTCCGCCTGCACAACGTCTACGGAGAAAGACAAAACTTGGCCGACCCCTATCGCAACGTTGTCGGTATTTTTCTTCGCCAATTATTAGCAGGAAAAAGGCTGTCGATCATCGGCGATGGTAAACAAACCAGGCAGTTCACCCATGTTTCCACCATCGCAAACGTCATCGCGAGTGCGATCGGCGTTAAACAGGCCTTTGGAGAAATCATTAATCTTGGAGCCGGGAAATCCTACACCATTTTAGAGCTCGCCCGTAAATGTTCAAAAGCCGCCGGCAGTCCATTTGATCCCGACTTTTTGCCTCCTCGTGATGAAGCTCCGCACCCAGTCTGTTCCCACATAAAAGCTCGCAAATTGTTTGGAGACAAAATGGTCGATTTGCCCCTCGAAACCGGGCTGCAACGCATGTTTCAGTGGGCGTCCACAGTCGCCCCGATGGTCCTTAAGCCAGGTCCTTCGCTGGAAATTGCCCAAGGCTTTCCCGAGCATTGGAAAAACTTATTGCGCTCCACCCAAAAACTATTAGAGTCGCCCAAACCACAATTCGAAGGGCTCGCAAATGAGCAACGTCGTCGCGAATTCGGGGACACCAGGCGTTTGCCTTGACGCCACAGCCACTCGCTGTATTCGCGAAGCGACCAGACGCCTCGGGCCGATTCATTATAGTTCGGGAACAATTTCTGATTTTGAAAATTCAATCTGCGCATGGCTCGCAGAAGATCATAAAACAAACTTCCTGGCGGGGTACGTCAATCCGCACGTCTTCAATATCGCATGGACCAATGCGTCCGTTCGTGAGTGTCTGGCCCGATCGGACATCGCGGCCGTCGACGGCTTGGGAGTCGCTGTCGCCGTTTCTCTAATCACAAAGGTGATGCAAACGCGCACAGTCATGACACCCCTATTCGACCGTGTGCTCTCAAAAAATTCGACCCACGCGGAAGCGATCCTCATTGGCGGTACCGAAGAGGTTGTTTCAAAAGGCGCACAATCGATCAACAATGCCTCCCACGGACTCAAAGTGACTGTGACCGCTGGCGGCTACGAACCGCTCGAAACTTACATGTCGCTGATCGAAGACCATCCTGAGTGCGACGTTATTTTGGCGGCGATGGGTTCGCCGCGATCGGAAGAACTAATTTTAGCTGCCTGTCAGCGTTTCTCTGGAAAACTCTTTTGGAATATCGGCGGCGGAACACTCCATTTTTACGCGGGCACGCAGAGGCGAACGCCGCCGTTCGTGAGCGCGATTGGGTTTCAATGGCTCTGGCGCATCATTCTCCAGCCGTCCATCGCGCCGCGCTATGTTATCGGAACTCCACTTTACCTGGGCCGTTTGGTTGCGACCCTGGCTCGTCCTGGAAAATTCAATTCATAAACTTATGGTCATATTGATTGCAAATCCGGCTCTGCGCTTCCGTCTGGAAGGCGAAAACGAACGATATTTCTTTGGAGCCGGTTGCCGCTTTCCATGGTCGTTACGCAAGGAACGCAAGACATACCCGCGATTTGCGATGTTCCCGTTTTTCCTCGGGTACAGCGCGGCCTTGCTCGAGCGCGATGGTTTTGAAGTAAAGGTGATCGATGGGGTGCCTTTAAATCTGCCACAGGAAGATTTCCTCGAGCGCGCCATCGCCGTCAAACCCGACCTCATCATTTTTGAACCCGCCACCCCCGCGATCAACTGGGTCAGCAAACTCGCCGCGGAATTAGTCCAGCGCACCGGCGCCAAAATCGCCTTCGTCGGATCACACGTCACCAGTTTCCCCAAAGAAACGCTCCAGGAAAATCCGCACGTCAGTTTTATCGCCGTCGGCGAATATGAGATGACAGTTCTGGAAATGGCGCGTCGAGTGCGCGATGGCCGCGAAATGACCGGCATGGCCGGATTGGCCTATCGTGACGCGAAAGGAGAATTCGCCGGCGGACAACGCGCTCCGGAAATCGATCCTGTTGAACAATTACCTCCGCCGGCTCGGCATCTGTTCCCTGCTTATTTCGAAAAAAATCTCGGCTTGTATCACGACGGATTCTGCCAACATCGCCCGACCATTCAGCTTCACTCCAGCCGGGGTTGCCCCTTCCGCTGCAACTTCTGCCTCTGGATTCAGGTGATGTACAACAATGGCAAGCATCGCTGCTTTTCGGCGACGCGCGTCGTGGATGAAATGGTGGAAGCGAAGGAGAAATTTGGCGCGCGTGAGGTTTATTTTGACGACGACGATTTTACAGTGCGCAAAGATCATGTCCTTGCGATTTGCGACGAAATCGAACGGCGCGGCTTGCGTCTGCCCTGGTCAGTGATGGGCGACGCCATGGCGACGGACGTCGAAACCCTTGAGCGCATGGCCCGCGCCGGCTGCATCGGAATGAAATTTGGCCTCGAAAGCGCCGATCCCACCGTGCTCAAGCGCATCGGCAAACCCATCAAGCTCGATCGCGTTCGCCTCGTCGCCAAAACCGCGCAGCGGCTTGGCATCAAGACGCACATGACCGTGACGTTCGGTCTTTCCGGCGAAACTCACGAGAGTATGCAACGCACGTTCGATTTCGCCTCCAGCCTGGATATCGATTCGGTTCAATTTAGCGTCGGCACCCCGTATCCCGGCACCCGTTTCTATGACGAACTCCAACGCAATGGCCGTTTGAAATTCGAGCGCTGGGAAGAATTCGACGGCGCCAACAACGCGGTGTTCGACGGCGAAGGACTCGACCCTGACTTTGTGGAGCGCTTTCAAGCAACAGTCCACGGCCGCTGGTTGCGCAAAAAATTCCGCGATCCACGCTGGGTGTTTCGCCAGGTTCGTTATCTGGCCCGGTTATCCAAAGGCCAGGGCTTCTCCGGATTGGCCAAACGCGTCTCGCGCGGCGCTAAATTGCTCATCCAACGAAGCGTTCCCCCCGGACCGTTGCCCTCCCCGGCCGAAATTGGAGCGATGCGCCAACGCGCCGTGGGCCCGCGTCCATGACCGAAACGGCGCGCGCCAGGCCAAAAATACTCGTGGCGCACCAGTGGAAGTCCAAACGCGGCCTGTACGGCGCGGATCGCGTGATCCTGCGAATCCTTCGCAAACTCGCGCCCATCGCGCGGCTAATCGTCGTCATCGAGAGCGAAGGTGAATTCGCCGACGAGGCCCGCGCGCTGGGTTGCGACGTAAGAGTAATCGATATGGGCGTGCTCCGCCGAAGGAGCATGAATCCACTTGGCTTGATTCAATTGGCCTTCAGCACACTCGCCGGCGTTTGGCGTCTGATTCGTCTAATTAGCAGGGAGCGTGTGGACCTCGTCTTCACCAGCACCGTTCCGGTCCTCGCTTCCGGCATCGCGGCCAAACTCACCCGCCGCCCGCATATCTGGTTCATCCAGGAACTTCTTGAAGGCAAATCGCGGATGCTTGGTCCGCTAATGATAAATCTCAGCGACAAGATCATCGCCGTCTCAAAAGCCTCTGCGGAAAGCGTCGCAAAGGAGGGCCCGGCGAATCCAAAAATCATCGTGGCGTATCCCGGTGTTGATGTTCGACGTTTCGATGTTTCGACCGTCGCCGCTGGCTTGCGGAATGGCAATCCGAACGAAATGCTCATCGCTCACGTTGCTCGCATTCACTACTGGAAAGGACAGGGTTATTTTTTGGACGCATTGCGCGAACTTAAAAATCGTGGTGTCCATGGCTTTCGCGCTCTCATCGTTGGCGAGGTGTATCAGGGATACGAAGAGTTGCGGGAAACATTAAAACAAAAAGTCCGGACGCTCGGACTCGAAACGCAGGTCTCATTTCTCGGCCATCGTGACGATGCCGACACAATTTTCAATGCAGTCGACATCACCGTTTCTCCCGCCGTCTCTCCCGAACCCTTTGGATTGGTGGTCGTCGAAGCAATGGCCGCGCGCAAACCCGTTGTCGCCACAAACCTCGGCGGCCCGGCCGAGATCATCGAAAATGGCGTCAGTGGCTTTCTGATTTCGGCAAACAATGTTTCTGAATTTGCCGACCGCCTCGAGCAACTCATCAAAGACGCAAATTTGCGCGAGCGCCTTGGTCAAGCCGCGCGTCAACGTGTCGAAACCGCTTTCTCCGCCGAGGCGTTCGACCGCGAGATGATCCGGCAAGTTGAATCGTTGTTAGGCAAACCTTTGTGTTCCTCGCCTTAGCTGCTTTGACAGAGCCGACGCCTTGCCTCTAAATCCGCGCGGTGAAGGAGAAGCCGACGAATGGAATGATCGCGACCGGTCTGGTCGTCGCCATCATTTTGTGGGGGCAAAACAATGCTGCGACGAAGTATCTCGTCGGATATTGGCCGCCCGTGACCATTGGCGTAACTCGATTTCTGTCGGCGGGATTGATTCTGCTTGGCGTGCTGCACTGGACCGATTGGCTGGGACGTTCCGAACCTGTTTCGCGCGAACTCAATCGGCGCCTTTGGAAAGTCAGCCTGTTCAGTTTAGCTTCGTACATCGCTTGTTATTGCCTGGCGATTCGATTCACCTCCGCTTCGAATGTGGCGTTGCACCTGGGCACGGCCCCGGTTTGGGCATTAATCTGGGAGGAACGTCCCCAATGGACCTGGCGCAGCCTCCAAAGTTACGCCGCCGCTCTTCTCGCCGTCGCCGGCGTCTTTATTCTCGTGTGGCCAAATCTCCGCGGACGGAACAGCCCATGGCTCGGCGATTTATTTGGCCTCGGCGCCAGCCTGCTTTGGACCAGCTATGGCCGCCAATGCCGCGCCCTCAGCAAATGGCTCCTTCCGCCCGAAGTTTCCGCCTGCACATTCTGGCGCGCCGGCCTCATTTTGCTTCCAGTTGCCATCATGGAAATCCTCACCAAAGGCGTTCCCCTCAAAACCAACCTCGTCGCCATCCAGATCTACTGCATCCTCGCCAGCGGCGTCGTCGCATTCATTCTCTGGAATAACGGTCTCCGTTGGTGGCCGACCTCCCGCGTCTATCTTTTCAACAACCTCATTCCCTTAAGCACCATGATCGCCGCCTCGCTCTTCATCGACGAACCCATCAGCCCCACCTTTTGGTTCGCCATGTTCTGCATCGTGGGCGGCGTCCTCCTCGGCCAAACCAACTGGCAAAAACTCTTCTCCCGCTGGCTCCCTTCGACCTAAAAGATCACGGTATCCACTGTTTTTCGAGATCGGTTACACGCCCTGACGCATCAACAGTGAGCGTGAACTGCCATCCAAAATTCCCGCATTCAAAACAATATGCGATCTCGTTCGTCCTGATTGGATAAAACCCTCGGTTATACACGCTGTCGCTGGATTTGGTGTTGTGACCGACTAGCTCAAACACTTCATTCGTGCTTCTCCCAATCAAATTGACCGTAGCAAACACACGGCTCGCGGCATTAATCGCTGAAACCGGTGAAACTCGAATCGTTTTATGATCGATCGTGTTGTGCGCCACCGTTTCCCACATCTTCCGCAAGTCGCCTTTTAAATCGGTTGAGCGAACATCTTCCTGCGAGACCGGTTCATCGAATCGAAGCTCACGAAATCCAGCGGGCTCGCCATGCTCCGATATCCCAATCACAAAAAACGCGCCAAGCCCGACGCAAAATATCGCAGCCAGGATTTTCGATGCCCGTTCAGTGTTCAAACCCCGCCACCGCAATTTTCGTCTTCACCGAATTCGCAATAAAACACTGCTCGTGCGCCGCATGATGCAACCGCGCCTCATCCGCATGCGCCGGCTTCTTGTCGCCGTAAGCGATCTTTAAATTCAAAGTCACTTCACTGACCCACGGCGCGCCGCGCTCATTATTCGTCATTTTTCCCACCGCGCGATCCTCATAACTTTCAATCACGAACCCTTCCTTCGAAGCCAGCCAGATGTACGTCAGAAAATGACAACTCGAAATCGCCGCCACAAAAGCCTCCTCCGGATCAACATTCGCCGGATTCGAAAACGGCGGCCGCACCACATGCGGGGAAGGGGACGCCGCCACCGTCGCCCCTCCATCAAAACTCCAGGTATGCTCTCGTGAATATTTCCCTTTAAGAAAATCGGCAGCCTCTCCCTGCCGCGTCCACCGAACGATTGCGATATGCTCAGCCATGGACCAAGGTTTTTAGTCACACCGCCGCCAAAACACCAACACTTTCACACAACGCTTTTGACCATCCTCCGCGCTACAAAAGGTCCGTAGGCCCGGCATGTTTATCGTATCCGAATAAAACGACCCAAGCTGTTGCTTCCCATTGATCCATTGGTCCTCTTGGTCTTATTTCGACCTATCTCTCTCCAACTCCCGTCCGCGTCATGCCGGCGGCCCGCACCAACGTGCAGGATCGATTGCACTAAAAGACAGTTCACAGCGCTGGAAACGGCGGCCGATGATTCGAAAGTTATCGCTCCAATATCCTCTTTTTCTTTGTGAAATTTTTCTGCTCACTTTTAGTGGCTGGCGGCTGCGCGACGGGTTTGCTCGCAGCCGAAGAATGGCCGCGGGTGATTGTGCGGGATGGCGTCACGAACACCGTGCATCAACCGCAGCTTGAATCGTGGGATTATTACACGTTGAAAGCGGAATCCGCGGTCGCCATCCAGGCCAAAGGCGCAAACGAGGCGGCGTTTGGGTCGATTGTTTTCAGCGCCAAAACTCGCGTGGATCGATCGGAACGGAAGGTCTATTTCGAAAAGATTGAGATCGAGTCCGGAAATTTTCCGGGAGCGGAAGATAAAGGGGAAAAATATTTGGCAGCGTTGCGCGCTGGTATTACCAAAGAAGTGAAAGAGCTTTCGTTGGATCGTGTGGAAGCGAGCCTGGCGATCATGGAGGCGCGAAAGAAAGGAGCAGGCCCGCTTAAGCATGATCCGCCGTTGATCCTGGTTTTCACAAACGCCGCGATGTTGGTGCAGGTGGATGGGACGCCAATTTATCGGAAGGTCGAATACACCGCCGCTGAGCGGGTGTTTAATACCCGCGCGCTGATCGTGCGCGAGACGAACGGAATGCATTATTTGCATTTGTTCGATGGCTATTTGCAGTCAGAGACTTTAGCAGGGCCTTGGGCAATCGCTGAAGAAGTGCCGCTCGATGTAAAGAAGGTGGAGCGGTTGACGGTGGATGCGAAACAGGTGGATTTGCTGGCAGGGCAGGAGAATCCGAAAACGAAAAAAAAGCCGTCTTTAAAATCGAAGGAAACACCGCCGCCTCAGATTGTCGTGAAGTCGGAGCCGACCGAATTAATCGTGATCAAGGGAATCCCGGTTTGGGCGGAAATTCCCTCAACGCAATTGCTCTACATGACAAATACCGCCGCCCATATTTTCACGCACACCGGCGAAACGAATGCATATGTTTTGATTTCCGGGCGATGGTTTCGCGGGCCGGCGTTGAACGGGCCGTGGAGTTACGTGCGGAGTTCGGAATTGCCGAAGGATTTTGCGGCCATCCCGGACGACAGCCCAAAAGAGAACGCCAAGGCGGCGGTGCAGGGGACGCGGCAGGCGCAGGAGGCGGCGATTGCGAATGATATTCCGAACATGGTGAAGGTTGAACGGAATACCGCGAAGATTTCCTCGCAACCGAGTTTTAACAGCGAACCACAGATGCATGAGATCGAGGGAACGTCGGCCTTGTATGCGGCGAACAGTTCGACGCCGGTATTCAAAGTGCATGAGGCGTGGTACGCGTGCGATAATGGTGTTTGGTTTACGTCGGCGAGCGCCCATGGGCCGTGGAAAGTGACCGTCTCTGTGCCGCCGGAGATTTATGCGATTCCACCGAGTTCCCCGATGCATTACGTGGTTTATTCGCGCGTTTACAATTACGACGACGACAACATCTCGGTCGGAGTAACGCCGGGTTATTACGGAACGGTGGTGGATGAAGATGGAATTGTTGTTTATGGAACTGGCTATACGTACGAGCCCTATGTCGGCGAAACGGTCTATGTCAGTTATCCGGTGACTTACGGCTACGGATCAACACCGTGTTGGACGCCGTGGGTCGGCTGGTCTTATGGATATGGCGCGGCGTGGCCGTGGACGGACGATTGGTATTGGTGGTGTTATTGCCCGTGCGCGCCGTATTGGGGAGTTTATTACGGCTGGTGTTACGGCGCATACTATAATGCGTACGGCGGCATCACCGCTTGGGGGCCGTACAGCTGGGCCGGCACTTCCGGATATATTTACCATCAGAATGGCGCATGGTCCGGAGTGAGTCGCGCGGCGGCGGGTTACAATGCGTGGACGGGTAACCAATGGGCGACCCAATACGGCCGCGCATATAATTCGACGACTGGAACGCGCGTCGTTGGACAGCGCGGGGCCGTGCAAAATGTTTATACTGGAAATTATGCGTACGGCGGTCGCGGCGCTTTTTACAACGAGAATTCCGGCGTCGCGGGCGTGGGCGGAAAAGTAACCTGGGGAAATTCGGGCACGGGCAATCAAGGTTCGGCTGGACGCGGAACGATTTATAATCCGAACACGGGCAACTCGACGGACATCGCGGCCATACGCGGACAAAATGGTGGGGCGATTGGGATCAATGGAAGTGTGATCGTCGGCAACGATGGAAATTATTACTACCGCGGCGAAGGAGGAAATTGGCAGCCCGTGAATCGCCCAGGCCAGGGCGCAGCTGCGAGCGCGTATGCAAATCAACGGCCTGATGCCGGAGCTTTGGCCGCGCAGCAGCGAAACACGGCGCAACAGCAATCGCAATCAGCTGCGGCGGCAGCGCGCACGCAGAATTTGCAACGCGAGTATAACGCACGGCAGACCGGCTCGATGCGCCAACAAAGTTTCCAGTCGAATCGGCCCTCGTTTAGCGGTGGGGGTGGTCGCGGCGGCGGCGGTCGCGGGGGCGGTGGCGGACGACGACGATAGTCGCAAATTCAATTAGGCCATCCTTAGACTGTCAGTATTGACAGTTTATCAAACGAGAATTTGGGATTGCAATGAGGCATGGAATCCCGGTTTGGCGCCGTGGTGACTACAAAAATGAGAACAGAGTCAAATCGCTCCATGACAAGCACTCGGGGAGCGCGCCTCGGCGCCGGACGCAGGTTCTGTGAGATGGCGGGGGTTTTAGTCGCGGCCTGTGCGTTAAGCGGTTTCATGGAGGCGCACGTGCTAGGCGCCGATCCGCAGGCAGCAGTTTCGGGGGGAACTGCACCGAGCGCACAAGCCGCCGCCCCTGCCACCTCCACTTCAACTCCCGCCGATAATCCAACTCCACCGCCTGCGGCCAATCCAAAATTGAGTACCGCTGAGCTGGAAAAACTTCTGATGCCGATCGCGCTCTATCCAGACCCACTCATCGCAACGATGTTGCCGGCGTCGGTTTATCCGTTGGAAATCGTGCAGGCGGCTCGCTTCGTGACCGACACAAACAACGTTTCAAAGATTGATCAGCAGGCGTGGGATGAAAATGTGAAGGCCGTCGCGAAGATTCCGGACGCAATCAAAAAGATGAATGACGATTTGCAGTGGACGATTTCATTGGGCGAGGCGTTCCTAAACCAGGACAAGGATGTGATGGACACAATCCAGGGGTTGCGAAATAAGGCACAAAAAGCGGGGACGCTACAGACGACCGAACAACAAACGATCGTCGTTACGAACATGGTGGTGGAAAAAACAGTGGAGCAGCAAGTCGTGGTAGTGACGAACACCGTTGTGCAGATCAAACCTACGAATCCGGAGGTGGTGTATGTCCCGTCGTATCCTCCCGCGGTTTATTATCCGCCACCGGGATACGTTTACACTCCCGGCGCGGCCTTCATGACGTTCGCAGCGGGCGCCGCGATGGGAGCGATCATCGCCAACAATTGCGATTGGCATCACGGCGGCTGTTACAATGGCGGCAACGTAAACATCAATAACAATGTCAATATCAACGGTGGTGATCGAAACGTGAACCGCGGCGACCGAGGCAGTGGCGATCGAGCAGGGAATCGAAGCGGCGGCGGCCAGGGAAAGAAATGGCAGCCCGATCAAAGTCGTCTGAAATCGAGCGGTTCGCCGACCGCTTCAAAATCGATGGAATCTCGGGGGTGGGGTGGAGGCTCCGGAGGCGGAGCCGGCGCGCGGCCGGGCGCCAATAACCTTGCTTCCGGCGGCGGTGCGCGTGGAGGCGCTACGGCCAGCGCGCGGCCCGCTGGCGCGGGACCGGCTGCGCGACCGAGCACAGGCGCGGCGCGGCCTGCAGGAACTTCGCCTTCCGTCAGCAGTCGGCCATCGCCTGCTGCTTCTGGTGGCGGCGCAGGGAATCGCAGCGTGGGGAACGCCGGTGGGGCAAGTCGAGGCGGCGGAGGGGGCGGTTCTGCATTTGCGGGCGGAGGTGGCGGCGGCGGTTCGGATCGATCCGTTAGCCAACGTGGAGCTTCAAGTCGCGGCGGAGGCGGATTGAGCGGAGGAGGAGGCCGTGGAGGAGGCGGAGGCGGACGAGGCGGCGGCGGTGGCGGTCGCGGAGGAGGAGGTCGCCGATGAAAATGAAAATGATTTTAGCTTTCGTGGTGGTGACTTTCAGTTTCGCCATTCTTGCCGGCACACCAGGTGGATTGGGCTACAAGACGCCCGAAGACGCGGTCGCCGCCTTGCAAAAGGCAGCATCAGAGAAAGACACAACCCAATTGCGCGCGATCTTTGGGCCCGAAGTGGAAAATATTTCAAACCCTGACCCCGTCGCCGCGACAAACGAAGTGGCGACCGTCGCCAAAGCGATGAGCGAATACAATCATCTGGTCAAGGCCGCGGATGACCGGATGATTTTGGAGTATGGTCCAGACAAAACTTGGTTCGCGGTTCCCTTGGTGAAAACAAATGGCAAGTGGTATTTCGACACCGAAGCCGGCGAAGAGGAACTGGTGAATCGCCGTGTCGGCCGAAACGAATTGGACACATTGGAAGCAATTCGCACCTACGTCGCCGCGCAACGCGAATATGCGATGGTGGATCGCGATGGCGACGAAGTCCTTGAATTCGCCCAAAAATTCGCGAGCGCGCCCGGGAAGAAAGACGGGTTGTATTGGGCGCCGGAGCTGGATGGATCAATCAGCCCGCTCGGTCCCCTCGTGGCCGAGGCCGCCGCTTACGGCTACAAAAAGAAAGCTGGCGAGGAACGGCAGTCATTTCACGGCTATTATTTCCGAATCCTCACCAAACAAGGCAAAAACGCGCCGGGCGGGGCCTATGATTACGTCATCAACGGAAATATGATTGGCGGATTCGCCCTAATCGCCTGGCCCGCCGAATACGACGAGACCGGCGTGATGTCCTTTATGGTGAACCAACAAGGACGGATTTATCAGAAGGATCTCGGCGATAAAACGAGCGAAATCGCGCAGGGAATTACAGCGTATGATCCGGATAAGACATGGACGCCGTCGCCGGATTGAATGACCTTTGGTGCAGCGGCGGCATGGCCTTACGGCTAATGGTCACAAATTAGAGCGCCCTCTACGATTCAATCGGCTTCATGCTGGAGGCCGAAATGATTCATCTTCACCCCCAATTCAATCTTCCAGTTTTCTTCGCGGCGACTGATGCTGATTTTTCACACGGATTTTGGATTCAAGTCATCGCAAGTCTGCTTCTCTTGGCCGCAGGATGGGTGGCCGCGCGCTGGTGGTCGCGCGCGGCGGAAACAATGCAGCGAACCAGCAAGGAAATGGCGCTTGCAGCCGAACTCGCGCACCTCGGAATCTGGGAATGGGATATCGTGAACGATCGGTTGCGCATGACTCCGAAAGGGTACGAACTGTTCCATCTTCCGCCGGCGACAGCTCTGAATCGCGCGCAATTTTTGGAGCGCATTCATCCCGAGGATCGCGCCGTGACCGAAGAGCGAATTCAACTCGCGATGGAGACCGGCAGCTACCACGCCATTTGCCGACTGCAGCTCCCCGATAACGGCGCTCGCTGGATTTCCGCGAGCGGCCTCGTGGAATTTGATCGCGCGCGCAAACCGATCCGCATGCTCTGCGTTTGCATGGATGTCTCCGAACGGCGCCGCGCTGAAGAAACGGCGTGGGAATTGAGTGGAAAATTAATCCACGCGCAGGAAGAGGAACGGCGCCGCATTGCGCGCGAGTTGCATGACGATCTGAACCAGCGATTGGCGTTGCTTTCGGTGGAAATGGAACTGTTGGGGCGCGCCCCCAATTCGCCCAATGGAATGAAAGACGAATTCGATCGCAGGCTTGAGCATGCGTCTGAACAGGTGCGCGCGCTATCGTCAGAAGTCCACAAGCTCTCCTACGGTTTGCATCCCGCGAAACTCGAGCAGCTAGGCCTCGTGGCCGCCGTGCGAAGTTTTTGTCGAGAAATGACGCAACAACATGGATTGAAAATTGAGTTCAGCCACGACCATGTGCCGCGCGATATCTCCACCGACGTGGCCCTCGGCCTTTATCGAGTGATGCAGGAATCGTTGCGCAATGCCGTTCGGCACAGCGAAGCGAGGGACGCAAAGGTCCATTTGCAGGCGCGCGACGGAACGTTGCGCATGACGATCAGCGACCAGGGCAATGGATTCGACGTCGAAAAAGCGCGGCGCAACAGCGGCTTGGGATTGGTGAGCATGGAGGAACGGGTGCGATTGATGCGCGGAATTTTCAAGATTCATTCTCAATCTGGCGCTGGAACCGAAATTGTTGTTGAAGCGCCCATAGGGGCGCGATGCGCCGCTCCCCTGGCTGCGAACACCGCGAATTAGCGTTTTTACTGGCAATTTTGACAGTAGTTCCGGGGATTCTTGCTCTTAAGCTGTCCACACATGCCGCGCAAGCTTTTCGGCGCGGCAAGTCCGATCGTGCAACAGCTGCCAATAAGCGTTTGGGAACATGTCTTGACCACGGACCGCAAGCTGCCTCGGATAGCGTTAGTCGATGATCATCCAGCCGTTCTGGATCAAACGGCGAATTTGCTTTCGGCTGATTTCGAGATCGTGCTCGCGCTGGACGACGGTCGCGATCTTCTTGAGTTATGCGGAGGTGTCGAGTTGGACGCGATCGTTTTGGATATCACACTGCCGGGCTTGAGCGGCATCCAACTGGCCTCACGCCTTCAGGAAATGAATTCGCCGGCCAAGATAGTTTTCCTAACCGTCCATGCCGATCCAGATTACGCCCGCGAAGCATTTCAAGTCGGCGCGTCGGCGTATGTCGTCAAACCAAGGTTGGCCTCGGATTTGATTCCCGCGTTGATGGCCGCGCTCATAGGAAAATCGTTCGTTTCACCCTGCCCGGAATTGAGCGAACTCGTTTGAGCGCTGGCAGAATTGACAGTTCGGCAGCTTTCCACGGGAGGGCAATCTCATTTTGATGCAATCAGATGCCATTTCACGCATCCGCACGGCAATCTTGAGCGCGGTCATCGTCGCCGTTTTGGCAACAGGCTGCGCGTCCCGCATTGCTGCCAAGCGTAGTTCGACAAAAGCAGTTTACGCGCAAATGGAAGAAAACGCGCTGAACTCCGACCAACCCAGCGCCGACACCCTTACCATTCTGCATCGTTTTGATTTGTTGCCGCTTCCAAAAAATCACGCTGAAAAAGCTCTCGAAAAACTCCACGCCAAAGCAGTTGAAACCGGCGAACGCGATCTGCTTTTTGCGCTGGCGGAAGTCAGTTATCTGACTGGCGAACAGGCGCGAAAAAGTTTGAAAGTTCGCGAAACCCGCGATGCGCGCGACTACTATCTCGGCGCCGCCGTCTATTCGTATTTGTTTTTGATTGCGGACCCCACAAATGGAATCCCCAGCGCCTATGACCGAAGATTTCGCGTCGCCTGCGATCTTTATAACTATGGTTTGGGACTCTCCCTCGTTCAACCCAAGGATACAAATGCCGTCGCAAACTTCGAAAACGGCAAACGCCGGTTGCCGGTTGGGCAAATCGACCTGCGGGTCGATCCGACAACGTTTCCGTGGCCGCTGGATACTTTCGAAAAATTTGTTGTTGCCGACCGATACGTCATTCAGGGCTTGAGCGAACGTAGTCGCGATCCCGGTGTTGGCGCCACGCTCATCGCCGTCGGATCGGAAAAAGTGGCAGGATCGATTCAGGCAATGACGCCCGCGACGGCGTTTTTACACCTGCAAAGCGGGTTGCGCGATTTGGAGGCCGGAAATGCGAGCGCGACTCTGGAACTGCATTCAGCCTTCGACAAAGGCACAGTAGAGGTTGCGGGCCGACAAATTCCGTTGGAAATCGATTTAAGCGCTCACACCGCCTACGCTTTAAATCAAGGTTTGGTGTGGGAAATCGAGCGGTTACAATTCCTGTCATTAAAGGAAGTAGTTCCAAGCGCGGTCTATCTGTCGCAGCCATACGAGCCCGGTCTGATCCCAGTGGTGTTTGTGCACGGCACCTTCAGCAGCCCGATTTATTGGGCGGAGATGCTCAACAGATTGCGCTCCGAACCAACGCTGCGAAAAAAATTTCAGTTTTGGTATTTCATCTACAACAGCTCAGCGCCAGTGCTCGTGTCGGGCGCAAAACTTCGGACCTCGCTTGAATCGAAATTAAAGGAACTCGATCCGGACGAAAAAGATCCTGCGCTGAAACAAATCGTAATGATCGGACACAGCCAGGGCGGGTTGCTTGTGAAGCTCGCCACAATCGATTCAGGCGATCGAATATGGAATACGCTTTCGGATCGGCCGCTCGACGCTTTGAAACTTACTCCAGAGCTGAAGGAGAAAGTTGAGAAGGTTGTTTTCGTAAAGCCAATGCCATGTGTTCGCCGCGCCGTGTTTATTGCCACGCCGCATCGTGGAAGCTATCGCGCCAGCGGGTGGGTTCGTGGATTGGTGCGACGACTTGTGTCAGCGCCTACTTCCCTGATGTCAAAAATGTCGGACGTGGAGACCCTGAAGGCGCAGCTCAAGTTGCCGAGAGAGCTTCGCGGCTCAAGAATCACCAGCCTCGACGGCATGTCCCCGAGAAGCCCAACGCTGCGCGCGCTCTCCGAATTGCCGGTCGCGCCAGAAGTTAAGGCGCATTCGATTATCCCGGTGAAGGGTGATGGCGACTTTAAAGACGGGAACGATGGCGTAGTGGAGTACAAGAGCGCGCATATCGAGGGCGTCGAATCGGAGTTGGTGGTGCGACATAATCATTCCTGTCAGAGCGCTCCCGCCACGATCGAGGAGGTTCGCCGAATTTTGCTCGTCCACCTCGCCTCGCAACCCAAGCTTGCCGAAACCGGCAGCGAGGGCGTTGAACTTTCTGCGGCAGGCCACAAGCCACAACCCGGAGGAGCCGATGAACGCAAAAGATGAAGCCCTCGCCGCGATTGATCGCGCGCGAGCCGAGATGGAAGAAGCCATTTGCCAGCTTGAACACGTGCCGATGTTCGATACTGGCCAAATCGCTTACGCCGCGCACGCAATGCAAAGTTACGTGACGCTCATCGATGCAACGACTGGCTTGCTTGCCGTGAAATTGCGCAACGTGTCCGATGAAGAGATCGATCGCTGGCTCGATGGTCTACGGCACGTCTCTCAATTGATGTCTCACACCGTCTGTCAATTGATGAATACCGGGTCGCCCGCGCCATCGTTGAAGATGACTTCCGTTAATTTTCCCACGCTCGCGAGTCGCGCCTGCGCGTACTATCGGCGACTTGCCGCGCGCAAGGATATCTCGATCAGCTTCCAGAGCGCCGAGGCGACACCCAACGTCTGGGTGGACGGAGTTGCCCTGGCGGCGGCGCTGGATAATCTGCTCTCGAACGCCATCAAATATTCACCGCCCGGAAAAGCCGTGCGCGTTGAAGTCGGTTCCGATGGTGTCTCGGTATTTTGCAAGGTGCGCGATGAGGGTCCGGGCATCAGCGAACCGGATCAGACGAAACTTTTTCGCAAAGGAACGCGCTTGGCGTCGATGCCTACCGGCGGCGAACCGGCGACCGGTTACGGCTTGGCGGTTGCAAAGGATCTGATCACGAAAATAGGTGGAGAAATTACCTGCGATAGCAAACTGGGCGCAGGCACGTGCTTCGCGATTCGACTGCCGGTCCTTCCACAGGCAGCCATGCCACAATCGACGGAGCGCTTCAAGATCCCCGTCCGCATGGATGGCGCGTGAAGCTTTACGCTTCGTGCGCGTGCTGTCGCGCAGCCAGATACTTGTCGAGTTCAGCAACGCTTTCGAACACCGCGATGCCAGGAAGCGATTTTATAATTTCGAACACCTCCTGGATTTGCGGCTGCATATTGATGAATGAAGCCTGGCCGCCGCGTGATTTCGCGATTTTCCGCGCGTTGCCGAAGATGCGCAGACCAGCGCTGCTGATAAATTTGAGATCGGCCAGATCAAAGACAACGTCATTCACATTGCCAGCCAAATGAGTGGAAAGTTGCTTTTCCAGATCCGGCGCCGTCGCAGTATCGAGGCTGCCGCCCAGTTTGACCGTCACCGCTTTGGAATTGCCGCCAGCGATGTTTTGCAGAATTTGAATATTAAGAGACATAATCGATTGATTTGATGTTTCGGTTGCTTTCTTTCGAAATCATTTCGGCGCTTTGGCGGCCAGAATCTTCTTTTTGAGCGTTAAGATATTTTCCCCGCCCTCGCGCCGATATTTCAATTCATCTGTGTACCGGCGAACGAGTTGAATTCCCCATCCGCCCGTTTCTTCCTCCGTACGATTGCGCGCCAAAATGGAAGTTGGATCGAACTGTGGACCGCGATCGCGTAATTCCACAGAAATTGTTTCGCCGTTCATTTCAAATTGCGCTCGAAACTTCTGGTGGGCATTGCGTTGAAAGGTATGGTCAACGATGTTGCTCGCGCATTCTTCGAGAGCCACCGTAACTCCAAAAATCGCTTTCTCTTCGACGCCATATTGTTGGGCGAAGCTTCGCAGCGCGTCGACGGCGCGCATGACTTCCTGGGGTGTGGCTTGGAGTTCCAAAGTCATGCGCGAGTCTGACCTTTCGGGCTGCTTTCGGACAGCTTCATTGCAAGGATCGCAATGTCGTCAGATTGCGGCGCTTTTTCGGCAAATGCGTGCACCTTGTCCAGCAATCCAGTGATGATGTTGGTTGGCGATTGACCGGCGAAGTCGGCTGCGTCCGCAATGAGACGATCGTTGCCGTAACATTCGCTGCGCGGGTTAAACGCTTCACTGATTCCGTCGGAGTAAAGAATCAACGCGTCGCCTTCTTGCAAAACGACCTCGGTGCGTTCGAATTCGACCCCGGGTTCGAACCCAAGAGCGGTGCCAAGCCGCTCTACCGCCCAACGCGGCTCGCCCGAACCAGGTACCAGGAGCGGACGACAATGGCCGGCGTTGGCCAGATCGATTCGATTCGAACCCCGCGTGAATGTGGCGCACAAGAATGTGACGAACATCCCGGAAGGATTGTCAGCGGCCAGTTCTTCGTTCAGGCGCGCGAGGATGCGTTCCGGTTCAACATTTTCGCGCGCAAGCAAACGAGCCAGACTGATCGCGCGCACCATGAACATCGAGGCTGGAATGCCTTTCCCGGAAACATCGCCGAAAAAGACGACCAGACGATCGGGCCCGCACGCGCAAACTCCATAAAGATCGCCGCCGACTTCCCGCGCGGGATGAAGTTCGGCTCCAAAGCGGATTCCGTAAGCTCGTTCAAGCGCGTCAAAATCGTGTGGCAACATCCCCATTTGAATGTCGCGCGCGATGCGAAGTTCGCTGGCAATCTGCTCCTTCACCGCGTCCGTGTAAGCCTTTGCTTTGAGCAAGGAGCGAACGCGCGCCTTGACCTCGAGCATCTCAAACGGCTTGGTCAGATAATCATTGCCGCCAGCCTCGAAACCGCGCGTCTTGTTTGCGACATCTTCAAGCGAAGAAAGAAACATGACCGGTGTCTCGGCCGTTTCGGGCGCTTCGCGCAGTCGGCGGCAGACTTCATAGCCGTCCATTCCAGGCATGACGATGTCGAGCAGCACCAGATCGGGTGGATTGCGCGCGGCCGCTTTGAGCGCCATGTCGCCATTGAGCGCGAGGCTTAGCTTGTAATCTGATTTTAAACCTTCGACGAGGATGTCCAGGTTGGCCTTCGCATCATCCACCAGCAACACTCGACAGTCCGACAAATTCGTCATGAAAGATGATTGCTCGATTTGCTTAACGGAACGTGGCCAACTGCCTCGAAAATGCGGCCTAAAATCGCCTGGACCAACTGTCAGAAGTGACAGTTTGCCAATCGCGTTGTTTGGGCGAATCCAGTGCCAAACATGGAAGCCAACGACGCCGTTCAATTTCGCGTATGGGGCGGGGATAACATCGCCTACGGGCCAGTGGAATTGCCTGCGCTGGTGGGCTGGATCAAACAATTCAAAGTGCGCCCGGAATCCTGGGTTTTTAAAGACGAATCCGGTTGGTCACGCGCGTCGGAAATGCCGGAGCTGCGCGTCTTGTTTAAATCCAAAGCCCCTTCCGAAGGCGCAGCCGCGAATGTCATCCAACCGGATTCGCTCCGCCGGATCAAACTCCTCGCTGAGGTCGATGACAAATTGCTGGCGTCGCTGCTGCCGTATTTGGAAGTCCTGCGCGTTCCCGCAAATCAAACCGTCGTCACGCAGGGCGATCACGGCGACACGCTTTTCATGGTGTTGGAGGGCGAGGTGCGCGCCCGCATTATGATCGACGGAAAAGAGTCGACGCTCGCCACGCTCGGAGTGGGCGAATGTTTCGGCGAACTCGCGATCATCGATCAGGGCCCTCGTTCGGCGGACGTGATCGCAAACCAGTCCAGCGTTCTGGTCAAAATGTCAGACAAAGCGCTGCGCAAACTCGTGGCTGAAGCGCCCGCTTTAGCAGCCCCATTTATTCTGGCCCTCACGCGCGTTATCGCCCAACGCATCCGTCATTTAACCACTCGTTACGAAGATTCAATTCACTTCGGCCGCTACGGTCGAGCAGCTGCGCACTGAGTTGCTTCTAGTCTCGCGCCCGCTGAAACCATTTCACGAAACCGGCCCTTATCTGAAATTAACTGAAATATTTCAGTTATTTCAGCTCGTTTCAGGGAGTGTGAATTCAATTTAAGTCATTTCACTGCAACAAGTTGTGATCAAAATTCTACGTTTCCGTTTCAGTTAAGGAGGGGGAGGGGGGTGAGGTCAGAATCGGACGAATTGTCGAGCGTGCCTTGAGCGCGCCTGGTCTTCTTCGCGATGACGCGCATTCAAAACGGCCTGCCCCGCCTGAGACGCCACACCGCGCGCCAAGTTGAGGTCATTCGGACGAAGTTGGCCCTGTTCATGTCCTCCGAGAATGATCAAACCCAGAAATTCGCCGCCAGCGGTCACCGGCGCAATGAGCACAGACGCCGTCTCAAACCCGAGCCGCTCCGCCGTTTTAAATGTTTCGTCCTGGTCAATATCCTCAATCAGCCAATCGCGCGGTTGTTTTTGAACAAGACCAAGAAACCCGCGCGCGGCCCGTATTGCCTCATGTTGCGCGGGCGTGAGTGTCAGATTGAGCGACGAACGAAGTTCGAGCTGCCCGGTAAACTGGCACGAAGCCAAAAACAAACCCCAATCCGCCAAACTGGCCGTGGCAAGCTGCCGAAGAATGACGTCACAGAGCGTTTGCAAATCATGCGACCCGCCAATCGCTTTGCCGATCTCATCGTAAACTATCACTTCCGCGCTCAACCGCCGAATGCGTTCGCTCGAAGTCCGAATCATGGCGGCAAGAACGTTCATACCCACCGCGCTATTGGCGCATAGCTCGTCAAATGCAGCTTTCGTAAATCGCAGAACCCTTGTCGCCCCTCGCGCCACCGCGGCAGCAGAGCGCGGTTTTTGATCGAACAACGCCATTTCGCCGAAGAAATCGCCGTCAGTTAAAACTGCCAGAGTCTTGGTGGTCGCGCCCGAGGCCGAAGCGCGCTTTTCAATCCGCACGCAGCCTTCGAGAATAAAGTACATGGCATCAGCGCCGTCGCCTTCGGAAAAGACGCGTTCGCCTTCCGAGAAACTCTTTTCTTCGAGAGCCGCCACAAGCCGGATCAGAGCGTCGCCTTCGACCGATTGCAGCGCGGGGATTTGTTTGAGATCGGCGGGATTCATAACGGGCGGCAAGTTAGCGTGCTGGTCGTTGCTGCGACGAAGCGATCAAAGATTCGACCTCTTTCGGATGGTTAGCTTTGCTAAGCGCGTCTTCTTCCGAAACAACTCCAGAACGCACAAGCTCGGCCAGCGATTTTTCCATGGTGCACATGCCCTGGTTGGAGCCGGTTTGGATCGCTGAATAAATTTGATGAGTCTTTCCCTCCCGGATAATCGCGGAGATCGCTGGTGTGACAATTAACACTTCGCGTGCGGCAACGCGCCCTTCGCCATCCGCTCGCGGCAGGAGAATTTGCGATACAATTCCTTTGAGGCTTGACGCCAGCATGACCCGAATCTGCTCCTGCTGATACGGCGGAAAAACATCGATGATGCGATCGACAGTCTGGGCTGCATCCTGAGTGTGCAATGTGGAGAGCACAAGGTGCCCGGTTTCAGCCAGCGTTAATGCGGCAGCAATCGTTTCAAGGTCTCGCATTTCGCCAACCAGGATGACATTTGGATCTTCACGCAAAACGCTCTTAAGCGCGCGCGCAAATGAAAACGTGTCGTTCCCGAGTTCACGTTGGTTGACGGTGCAACGATTATGCGGATGCACGAACTCAATCGGATCTTCAATGGTGACGATGTGCGCCTCCTTTTCCTGATTCACCAGATTGACCATGGCCGCAAGCGTCGTTGATTTGCCCGAACCTGTCGGACCTGTGACAACGACCAAACCGCGCGGCAACAGCGCCAGTTCGCGAATCGGCCCCGACAGGCCAAGATCTTCAACGGACGGAATATTCTCGCCAATCGCGCGAAAAACCCCCGCGACGTTGCCGCGTTGCATGAAAACGTTAACGCGAAAACGTGAAATTCCCGGAATCCCGATGGAAAAGTCGATTTCGTGGTCTTCTTCGAACTTCGCTTTTTGATCGTCGGTAAGAACGCTGTAAATCAGCGTTTTGACAGCTTCCGCGCCGAGTTCAGTTTCATATCCGCTTGCAATGAGTCGGCCGGAAATGCGCACCATCGGCGGGCGTCCGGTGGTCAGGTGAAGATCCGAAGCTTTGTAAGCGACGGTGTATTGGAGTAGCTCGGCAAGGTCCATATGGTGAGTCGTTAAATTATGAAAGGCCGGAAGTTCCGGAGAATATTCCCTTTAGATTCATTTTGAGTTCGTCTGGCTTGGGAGAGAATTGAATGGCGGTCGCCTCTTCGACTTGACCCGCTTTGACAAGGTCCACCAAAGCCTGGTTGAACGTTTGCATCCCTTCGGCGCGCGAAGCTTGAATCGCAGCCGGGATTTTTGTCGTATCGCCTTCCAGGATGAGTTTTTTAATCCGCGGGCTATTGATCAAAATTTCCAGCGCGGCGACACGTCCGCCGCCGGCGCGCGGGAGAAGTTTCTGACATATGATCGCGCGCAAGCCGAGAGAGAGTTGCATCCGAATCTGCGAGATGCGGTCGGTAGGAAAGAGGTTCACGAGCCTCTCGAGTGATTCGGGCGCGTCCTGAGTATGCAGCGTGCCGAAGACCAGATGCCCAGTCTCAGCGGCGGTTAAAGCAACGCCTGCCGATTCCGCATCGCGCATTTCGCCGATCAGGATCACATCCGGGTCCTGACGAAGAACGTGCTTAAGAGCGGACGCAAAAGTTTTCGAATCCACGTCCATTTCGCGCTGATTCACAAGCGCCATTTTGTTGGTGTGCACGAATTCAATCGGATCCTCCAGCGTCATGATGTGGCAGGCTTGAGTAGCATTGATGTGATCGATCAGAGCGGCCAGCGTCGTAGATTTGCCGCTGCCGGTGGCGCCCGTCACCAAAACAAGCCCGTCGTTGGCGCTGGAAATTGATTTGAGAATTTCCGGCAAACCAAGTTGGTCAACAGATAGAATTTTTGTGCCAATGGTCCGCAAAACGATCCCGGGCTTATTCCGCTGGAAAAACAAATTGGCGCGAAATCGGCCCAACTCAGGAATTGCCACCGCAGCGTCGTAGTCGCGCGTTTCAAAGAACGCTTTCACCTTTTCCTCGGAGCCCAGAGTCTGGCCAACAAGGCTCACCACGTCGGCTTCGCTGAGCGGCGTCATTTCAAAGCGCCCCAAATCGCCATTAATGCGGCCGAGCGGCGCTTCGTCGCATTGGATGTGCAGGTCGGAGCCGCGGTTTTCGACAAGCACACGAAGCAGATCTTCCAGGCGTGGTGAACTCATGATGGGATTCCGTTGGCGAGTTGATTTTCCGGTGCGAAATCAGTGAGCCAGGTTTTTAGTTCTGGCGACACCGATGTGAAACGAACGCGATTTTCGCGGGCATTGCCATTTTGGTCGCCCGTTATTTTGCCGTAAATTTCGCCGTCGGGATTGGCGGCAGCGCTGGCTGCGACTGTGACTTTAATGTTGCTCAGCAGGGGCAGCAAAGTCTCCGACTTCAAAACACCTTCGGATTGGGAAAGCGCCGCGAAGTGACCGGAATGGATCGTGCGGCCCACAATTTTCTCCTCGAGCACGGTGAAGTTCACAGCCATCGGATCGGCCAATGGAACCAGCGCCGCTGAGCGGGAAGGGAGCGACAGTTTAAAAGGCTCACCGAGCGCGCCAATTTGAAAAAGATTCAGGCTGCCTTTGGCTCCTTTGGGTTCTACGGTAAATTGCGCATCGATACGGAGCGGAGCAGTGATCTTTGCGCGCGTGTTTTCGGACACAAGAATATCGCCTCCGCTGGTGAACGATTCGATGCGGCCGGCCAGGTTCACGTTTGAACCAACAGCCGCGTATTTCGTGCGTCGCAAGGAACCAATGTTGCCGACGATGACCCGGCCTGTGTGGATGCCAATGCCCATTTCCAATACGGACGCGCCTTTTTCGATTAAACGACGATTCACGCCGCTCATTGCTTGTTGCATCGAGATAGCGCAGGCAACGGCTTTAGCGGCATGGTCGTCGGAAGGAAGCGGCGCGCCGAAGATGACGAGGATGGCATCGCCGATAATCTCGTCAATTGTGCCCTGGTAGGCGCCAATCACATCAACCATCGTTTCGAGATAGACATTGAGAAAATCGATCACCTGGTGCGGTGTGAGGCGCGCGGCGAGAGCGGTGAAACCGCGGAGATCCGACATCAAGATTGTGACTTCACGTTCTTCGCCGCCCAAATCGAGGCCTTCGGGCGATTCAAGAATGCTGGTGGCAACTTCTTCGGAAACGTATCGGCCGAAGGCGCGGCGAACGAGTTGATGGGCGCGATCGAGTTCGACATTTTGCGCGGCCAGGCTGCGACGCAGTTGATCCATCATTAAATGCGTATTCACGCGCGCGAGCAGTTCGTGCGAATTGAATGGTTTGGCGACGTAATCAACCGCGCCGAGTTCAAATCCCTTTACGATGTCGGCTACGTCGGATTTGGCGGTGAGAAAAATGACTGGGATCTGGCGCCATTGCTCGTTGGATTTCAAGCGACGGCAGGTTTCGAAGCCATCCATCACTGGCATCGACACATCAAGGAGAATCAGGTCCGGTTTGACGCGCTCCACCGCTTGCAGCGCCTGTTCGCCGTTAGTCGCGACACGAATTTCGCACCCGCGCGATTTGAGGAGCGCTGACAGCGTCTCAATGTTCGCTGGTGTGTCATCAACGACAAGAATGCGACTCGGAGCTGCGCTCATGCAGGCAGGAGTCCTTTCTCTTTCGCGGCTGGTTCAAGCTGCGCAAGCGCATCGCCAAAAGCAAAACTGCCAACTTGTTGTTCAAACCTGGAAAAGGATTCGGCTGACAAAAGTGCGTGAAAAACGGCCCGGTTCTTTTCAAAACAGTCGCTCGCGGCCGGATCGAAGTTGTTGAGGTGTGAAATCATTTCACCGACAATGCGTCTCAATTCTTCCGGGTCGCGTGGAGCATCATCAACTGGAGCGCGCTTTTCTTCAGTCGGGAGACCGGAATGGAGATTTGCGATGAACGTTTCAAGAGCGGATTTGAATTTTGAAAGGGTTGCTCCCAGTTCCTGCGGTGAGGACTTGCCGCCGATTTCTTTTTCGAGCTGTCCGGCAATTTTCTGGATTGGACCGGCGCCAAGATTTCCGGCCACGCCTTTGACAGTGTGTGCAAGCCGCTCACCAACGGCTGTGTCGCCTTTGTCCAATGCTTCGGCGATTTGTTGCGCAGTAATCGCTTGTTGAACGGCGAATTGGCGAAGGAGTTTCAGATAAAGCTTTTGATTTCCGCCAACGCGCGCCAATCCCTCTGCAGTGTTCAAGCCATCGATCGACGGTAGGCCGTTGCTCGTTTTCTCGGCTTTGGCGGATGTTGACGCGGCTGGTAGCGAGGTCGACGCGGATGGCTTGTAGAACTTCGCGACGGTTTGAAACAATGCTTCGGGATCGATCGGCTTGGAAATGTGTTCGTTCATTCCCGCTTCCATGCAGCGTTGCCTCTCCTCGACGGTGGCGTGCGCTGTCATCGCAATAATCGGAAGGTCGGCGAAGCGTGGATCAGATCGCAATTTGGCCGTCGCCTGGTAACCGTCCATTTCCGGCATTTGCAAATCCATCAACACAATATCAAACGGCGGCGGCTGCGGCTCACCAGACAGGGTGTCAACCGCGATGCGTCCATTATTAGCTACGGTGACAGTCGCGCCGGCTCCTTCCAACAGTTCAACTGCGATCTGCTGATTGATCTCGTTATCTTCGGTGAGAAGAATTCGAGCGCCGCGCAAACGGGCTTGTGCATCATCATTGGTCTTTACGTTGCTGGCCTCGCCAGCTTCAGCGAAAACGTTGACCAGTGTGTCGACGATCATCGATTTGGTGACTGGCTTGACGATGAATCCGTCGAGATTCAGGCGCTCAGCTTCCTCGCGCACTTCTTCGCGTCCGAAAGCAGTCACGATCACGATCGCAGGCTGATGTTTCAGCGTTTCGTCGCTTTTGATGTGACGGCTGGTTTGCAAGCCATCCATCCCGGGCATCCGCCAATCCATGAAGACCAAATCGTAGGGATCCGTCGCGTCATGTTCGCGGACCGAGGCGATCGCTTCTTTGCCCGAAGCCACGGCATCGACGCGGCCAATCAGATTCGTCAATGGTTCGCGTAGAATTTCGCGCGCGGTGGAATTATCATCCACGACGAGCACGCGTAGTTTGGCTAGCCGCTCTGGAATGAGCCGGCGCGCCGGTTTATCGGAGCCGGCACCGACCCAAACCGTGAAAAAGAATGCGCTGCCAACGCCTGGTTCGCTTTCCAGCCAGATGCGTCCGCCCATTAATTCGACCAACCGCCGGCAAATCGTCAGGCCAAGGCCGGTGCCGCCGTGTTTGCGGGTTGTGGACATGTCGGCCTGCGTGAATGGCTGAAATAGTTTTGCAGCCTGTTCGCGCGTCATGCCAATGCCGGTGTCTCGAACGGAAAATTTAAGCTGCACTTTGTCGCCGGTGCGTTCGAGCAATTCGATATCAAGACGAATCTCGCCGCGTTCGGTAAATTTCACGGCGTTGTTGACGAAGTTGGTAAGAATTTGCCCCAGCCGAAGAGGGTCGCCGAGAAGGTAATCTGGAATCCCCGGATGACTGTGCGCGAGAAACTCCAAGCCTTTCTCATGCGCCTTTTGCGCAGTCAACGTGGTGACCGAGGTGATCACTTCATCAAGCTTGAAATCGGTTGTTTCTAGATCAAGTTTGCCCGCTTCGATTTTCGAAAAATCGAGAATATCGTTAATGATCGCCAGAAGGGATGTGCCGGCGTTGTGAATTTTCGAAACATAATCACGCTGCTTGCCATTGAGTTGGGTTTTGAGCGCGAGATGCGACAAGCCAATGATGGCGTTCATCGGCGTGCGGATCTCGTGACTCATGTTCGCAAGGAACATCGATTTCATTTCCGTCGCTTCCTCAGCCTTAGCCTTGGCATTTTTCAGTGCGTTCTCCTGCTCCTTTCGTTCGGTAACATCGCGAATGGAAACCGCGACCTGAGCGCTTTCTCCCTCTCGCGCCGTCAACGGACTCAACCCAATTTCGACCGGGAACAGCGAACCATCTTTGCGCATGGCTGATAATTCTCGGCCAGCGCCCATTGATCGCGGTTGTGGCGATTGATGAAACGCTCCCCGCAGACGTGGATGAGCCGTGCGAACTTCCGGGGGCACAAGGATCTCGATTGCCTGCCCGATCAATTCATCGCGTGTGTAGCCGAACAATTTTTCGCATTGCGCATTCGCGAGCTGAATCACGCCGCTAGAGTCAACGACCATTAACCCGTCCGGCGCGAGTTCGAGGACACTGCGGAAAAATTGTTCGGTCTCGCGAAGGCGCTCGGCCGAACTCTGGACCTGTGCAAGGAGCGAGCGCGTATGAAGGTTGCGTTGCAGTACCTCCAGTTTCAGCGCGATCATCATGGCCGCTTCGGACAGCAGCGCACGTTGCTGGTCTGTGACCAAGCTGAAGAAAGCAATTTCGATCACTGCCGAAACGCGGTCGCCCGATTTGATCGGGAGCGCCGCCAGCATTCGCGGCCGACCTTCGCCGAGCGCTGAACGGATGCGGATGTAATCTTCGGGAAGATCGAACAGAACAATGACGTTTCCTTCCACCGCAGCCTGGCCAGCAATGCCTTCGCCACGGCCAAAGCTGGCTTTTTCGATTTCCTGTTCGTTCGCGCCATAAGCGCTGGTGAAAACGAATCGATTCGATTTCTCATCAAACAAATAAAAAACGCCGCAGCCGCCGCCGACCAAAGGAACCAGTTTTGACAAAAGACGACGGCCGAATTCGTCCGGTTGCTGTGCGTCCTGCAACGCATCCGCAATTTCTGCGACACCGACTTTTACCCACTGCTGGCGGTCGGCTTCGTCCACGGTGACACGATATTTTTCCATCGAACGGGCCAATTCGCCGAGTTCGGAGGGGTCGTCCTGAAAACCGATGTTCGCGCCTTTTTCGCCGGCGACGAGCTTGCGCAAACTAGTGTTCAGGTGCGCGAGTGGATTGACCACGCGGCGGCGATAAAACATGACCAGGGCGCCGATAATCATCACCGAATTCACGATCAACATGCCGAGCGCGACGTTGGCGAATGCCTTGGCGTTCCGCGAATGGGTCGCGGCGTTGGTCGTCAACCGTTCTTCCAACGCGCGGCCGCATTCTGCGATGGAAGCCATTCGCTGAGATTGAGCGGTTTCGAATTCCTGGCTGAAAGCAATTTGAACAGCGCGCCGAAAATTATTCGTGCTGGCGGCGGCGAACGCCTGGGTTTCAAGGATCGTAAGTTGATCGGAATATTGTTTGGCGCGCGCCAGGAGATCGGTTTCGCGCGCGGTTAGACCAAGTTGCTGCAAACCGCGGATCGCAACGTCCCGATTGCGATCGACGTTGAATTCCTGCTGGAACGCATTGAGATAGCGACGATCGCCGGTGCTCGCATAAGCGCGGGCCAATCCTGTCAACCTCTCGCTGGCGGAGGCGAGTTGTTGAATGTAGTTGAACATTTTGCGCCGCGTTTCATAGGCCGCTTCCTGCTCGAACCGATAATGGCGCGACCAGAACGTCAGCGTTACGGCGACCGCCGATAAAATAATCAAGGTGATCGTCAAAACCTGGCTGGTTCGTTGGATGCGCATTGGCGTGGGTTACGGCAAGGCTTTGGCTGGCTCGCGTTTTGTTTGTTCGGGACTCCCGGGTGCGGTTTGGGGTTCGCCATTTTCAGTCAAAGATTCGGGCGAGCGCGCCAGGACCTGAACTTGCAACGGTATCTTTGAAGCGAAATGAATATCCTGTTGCGGAAAGGCGATGCTGATTCCGTTTTCAGCGAGAGTTCCTGCGATCATTTGCCGCAAATCGCTGGAGACCTGAGCAGAGTTGCTTTTTAGGACATCGACCCAAAATCGAATTTCGAACGTCAGCGCGCTTGCAGCGAAATCGACGAGGAGAATTTGTGGTTGCGGACTTTTTTCGACTACGCCGTGACGTTCGACAACCTCGGTCAGCAGTTGGACCACGCGGCGAATATCCGAGCCGTAAGCAACGCCAACGCTGATTGTGAATCGCACCTTGCGATTCGAATACGTCCAATTGGTGACGCTGTTTTCCAGCAGCGTGCTATTGGGAATCAGCGTTTCAGTGCCATCCCAAAGGTGTAAAACCGATGACCGCGTGCCAATGCCGGTCACGGTGCCCTTTTGGCCCGCCACATCGAGGACATCGCCAACTCTAAATGGCCGTTCGAACAAAATGATAATGCCGCAAACAAAGTTTTTGAGCAGTGTCTGCATGCCGAAGCCGAGCGCAATCGCCAGCGCGCCGCCTGCGAAAGCGAAAACGGTGAGTGGAATTTTGACCCAGGCTAGGCTGAATAAAGTCAGCGCAGCCAGCAACGCGACACGCACCCAGCGTTGGATCAGCATTGCCTGATTCAAATCGATTTTGAACCGCTTGACGGCAATCGGTTGAGTGAATTGAGAAATAAAGCTCGTGAGCCAGTACCCAAACACCAGAATGAGAATCACCGAAATGATCTTTCCGAGTGTGACGCTGCGCTTGCCAGTGATCGATTGCCCGTCGACTACGATGGTGTCTTGCGCGGTTAATAATTCGAAATTCCAAATGTGGCCAACGAGCGAGCGCGTGCTCGTGATGGCATTTCCAAGGCGCGCAAAGAAAGGAAGATTATCATTGGCCTGGCGCAGCTGATCTTCGAATCGCTCCAACAAACGATCGCCGCGCTCGACGTGGCGAACGGCGCGGAGGAGAAATTGGTCGCGCTCGCGCAATGAGTCCAGTCGTTCGCGTAGAATGGCGGCGAGCGCAGAGGATGCATCCACTTTTGCCAGACGTTCCTGGTGCAAAGCGATGCGGCTGGCCACTGTTTCAAGTTGATCAGAGTAGTAAGTTTTCCACAGAGCGACGCGGGCGCGGAATTCATGCAATTGTTTTTCGGCGGTGTGGAGCGTCGCCAAATTGCGGGTGCGGTAGGCGTCGAAACGGGCTTCCCAAATTGCGGCAGCAATCGTGTCTGCCTGAAGCATAAAGCGCAGGACGTTAATGGCGGTGTCGATCGTTTCCAGTTGCGCCCGGCGTGTGTCGGCGGTTTCTCTTAATTCGAAAATGGCCAACTGGTTTGTCGTCTGTGCCGGCGCTTGTTGGACCCTATTTGCAGATTCGCTTAAAGCCGTGGCGGCGGCGCCTCGCCGTGATTGCAATTCGCCAAGTTCGCGCTGGACCTGGTCCATCTCCGTCTGGAAACCGCTGCGGACTTTTTGGAGGTCGTCTTCGGTGAATACCTCGGAGGCGTTCGCGACAATTAATTTCTTTTTCGCGAGATCGAGGCGAAGGCGGGCGCCGGCGATGCGTTCGGCGCGAATCTGTCGTTCCAACTCGAGGACTTTGACCATGGCGAGGGCCACGCGGCTGTGGAGGCGTTCTCCGTCACGCTCGCGGGTGCGCGCGTCCTGATTTTGTTTGCCGCTCTCCAACTCATCGTTGAGACGTCGAATCTTTTCTTCGCTCTCCTTTAAGGCGGTTCGGTTGTCCTCGATCAAGCTCTGAAGAATGCTAAGAGCCGATTCGCCTGTCGCAACTTCGGCGCGCTCAACCTGAATCATTTCCCGCAAAGTGTCCGTCAGCGCCACGGAGTAGGGGGGCGGCTCGGAAAAGCCCGTCCACGATGCGGCCTCTTTAGCGACTTCGGCCCTCTGGGCCTTGAATGATTCCAGTTCGGCGGTGTAACTGATTTCCTGCTCGTGAAGTTGCGTAAGCCGCAATAGCGACGTTCGTCGCAAGGACCGATCGCCCGCGTCCGTTTGCGAAAGTTCGGTGCGGACTTTTTCGAGTTGTTCGGCAGTTGTTGCGATTGAATTAGTTTCGACAGGCCCATTAGTTGGCGCTCCACTCCCGGTGAGAGCCTTGAGCAGCGGGTTTTGGGCGAAAACTGGTGCGTGGACGGCAACTGAAAGGCACACAACCGCGACAACCCGTCTGCAGCGGGCGCGGATCAGCCGTCCAGCTCGCGGCGAATATGCGAGACAAATCATTGCGAAAGTCCCACAGGAGCCTGTGGCCCATCGTTTAAACCCTCCACTGGTAGAACTGACAGGCAACGCGATCTCTTTTGCGCGGCTGTTAAAAGTGACAGTTCAAGCTTCCGGTGGTGTGCCGTTTAGTTTGCTCACCGGATAAATCCAGATCGCCAACGACAGCAAACTTCTCATGAGCACGGCCGAATTCCTGAAAACCAAAGTCGATCTGTTCAAAAACTTCTCCGACGACTTAATTCGCGAAGTCGTTGATGGCTCCGGCGTGCAGACTTTTGAAATCAACGAAGCAGTGGCGCATTGCGGCGATGAAGTGACCCGCTTCAATGTTCTCCTCTCAGGAAACGTCACCGCCTCAATTTTGGGTGAAGGCGGCCAGCGGCAACGTCTGGGGCGTCTCGAGCCGGGCAGCACTTTTGGAGACATGGCAATCATGACCGGCGATCGGATGCTCGCCGATTTTGTCGCGGAATCGCCCTCGCAAGTGCTGCGCATACCGATTTCTCTCTTCAAATCGAAGGTGATGACCAATCCGGTGGCGGTGCAACAGCTTTCGCGCACGATGACGGAACGGTTGAAGGAGATCATGGCGGATCCGGAAAAATCTTCGGCCGCCTTGCAGCGTGGTGAAGACCCCTATGGACTGTCGCTCAAAGGCGAACGCCACGAACGGATCGTGGTTATCAATTGTGGTTCCTCGTCGGTTAAATACAGTTTTTACGACACTGACGATGAATCGAAACAGGCGCGCGGTCAGGTCGAGCGGATTGGAATTCCCGGAACGCGCCTCTCGCAACAAGGCCCGCGCGGTCGCGTAAGTCGCGAACTAAAATCAGGCGGCTTCCCCGAAGCATTTGCGGCCATTGCCAACGAGTTATCTGCTAAAGAAAGCGGCGTCATCGATTCGATCGGCGACGTCACTTTGGTTGTGCATCGCGTAGTGCACGGGGGCGAACGTTTTACAGAAGGCACTTTAATTACGGACGAGGTCCTTGCTGAACTCGAAGCCTTGAGCCCGCTGGCGCCTCTCCACAATCCGGTCAATCTTGCCGGGATTCAGGAAATGCGGCGTTTGTTTGGAGCTGTCCCGCATGTTGCTGTCTTTGATACCGCCTTTCATCACACATTGCCTGCGTACGCCTTTCTTTATGGACTGCCCTACGATTATTACGAAAAAAAGAAGGTCCGACGTTACGGTTTTCACGGGACGTCGCACGCCTACGTGGCGTTGCGCGCAGCTCAGTTTCTTGGGAAGCGTCCTAATGAGCTCGAACTGGTAAGTTGTCACCTTGGGAATGGTTCCTCTTTGTGCGCCGTCGATCACGGGCGATCGGTCGATACCACCATGGGCTTCACTCCGGCGGAAGGCCTCATCATGGGCACGCGTTGCGGCGACATTGACGCCGGGATCCTCGCTTTCCTGGAACGTTCTGAAGGCATGTCAGCGACGAAATCCGAAGAAATGCTGAATAAGCGCAGCGGACTGCTTGGGCTTTCTGGAATTTCCAGCGACGTTCGAGAGTTGCTTAAAGCTGCGGACGAAGGGAATACGCGCGCGTTGCTTGCGTTGAAGACATATTGCTACCGCGTGCGCAAATACATCGGCGCGTATGTTGCGGCGATGGGTGGACTGGACGTGGTTGTGTTCACAGGCGGAATAGGGCAGGGGAGCGCTGCCGTCCGCGCCATTGCGCTGCAAGGTCTCGACTGCATGGGCATCAAGCTGGATGAACAGCGCAATCGCGACGCCAAAGGATTTGATGAAGTCTGTCGCATTTCCACCGACGATTCCAAGGTTGCCGTGCTCGTGATTCCCGCGGATGAAGAGCGAATGATGGCGCGTGAAGCGTTGCGAACCATCAGCCGTTCCTACCTTACACGTGTTTTGTCGGCGCAAAAGCAGCAGCCTTTCCTTGTCGAAGTTTCCGCGCATCACATTCATCTCACGCAAGAGCATGTCGAAGCGCTGTTCGGCAAAGGCTATCAACTTACAAAGCACGCTGATCTTTCCCAACCCGGTCAATACGCGTGCAAAGAGCAATTGGCGATCGTGGGACCCAAAGGGCGTATCGAACGCGTGCGTGTGCTCGGGCCCACCCGAAAATATACGCAAATCGAAATCGCAATGACGGAGCAATTCAAGCTCGGCGTACAGCCGCCCATTCGCGAAAGCGGCGACATCGAAGACACACCTGGTTGCACGCTCGAATGCCCGACGGGAAGCGTGAAAATTGACAAAGGCGTCATCTGCGCGTTGCGGCACATCCATATGACGCCGGCGGATGCGTTGCGTTATGGCGTACGCGACAAATCGATTGTTCGCGTGCGGATTGCCGGCGATCGCGAATTGGTATTTGGCGACGTGTTAGTGCGGGTGAGTCCGAGTTTCGCCCTCGCGATGCATATCGACACCGACGAAGCGAACGCCGCTCACGTCCAGACCGGCGCCGAAGGATTTATCGAAAACATTCAAAGCGAATGAAAGCAACTGTAGCAGAGCCTCCTCCGAAAAAATCCGCGCCGAAGACAGAAAAAAAGGCTGAAGCGACGACGGCGAAAGCAAAAACGACTACGCAAAAAAATGGCGCGCCGAGCGACGCGTGGCGTGGTTTCAAACCCGGTTTGTGGCAACGTGAAGTGAACGTCCGGTGGTTCCTGCAACAGAATTACACGCCGTACGAAGGGGACAGCGCTTTTCTCGCGCCTGCGACGGAGCGTACAAAAAAAGTTTGGAAAAAACTTCAAAACCTGTTCGTTGAAGAGCGCAAGAAGGGCGTTCTCGATGTTTCGCAGATCCCAAGTTCCATCACCGCGCACGCACCAGGATATATCGACCGCGAAAACGAAATTATTGTTGGTCTGCAAACCGAGGCGCCACTGAAACGCGCCATCATGCCGAACGGCGGTCTGCGCATGGTGCTGAGTTCGCTCAAGGCCTACAATTTCGAAGCGGATCCCAATGTTGTCGAAACTTTCACAAAGTACCGCAAAACACATAACGATGGCGTCTTCGACGCTTACACGAGCGAAATCCGCGCCTGCCGTAGCTCTCACGTTTTAACAGGTCTTCCCGATGCCTACGGTCGCGGAAGGATCATTGGGGACTACCGGCGTGTCGCTCTCTATGGCGTGAATCGCCTGATCGAACAGAAGGAAAAAGAAAAAATCTCCATTGATAGTCTTCCTTCCACTGAGGACGTCATTCGCGATCGCGAAGAACTTTCCGAACAGATTCGAGCGCTTAAGGAACTCCTCGAGATGGCGAAAAGCTATGGTTTCGACATTTCAGGCCCGGCGCGCAATGCCCGTGAGGCAGTTCAGTGGCTGTACTTCGCGTATCTCGCCGCTGTAAAAGAACAGAACGGCGCCGCCATGTCGCTGGGTCGCACCTCCACGTTTCTGGATATCTATTTTGAACGCGATCTTGCCGAAAAGACTCTAACCGAGTCGCAGGCGCAGGAGATCATCGATGATTTCGTCATTAAACTCCGCATCGTTCGCTTCCTTCGCACGCCGGAATACGACGACTTGTTCGCCGGCGATCCCACCTGGGTGACTGAGTCGATCGCGGGCATGGGCGACGATGGCCGGTCGCTCGTCACGAAAACGAGTTTCCGTTTCCTGCACACGCTTTACAATCTTGGTCCCGCGCCGGAACCGAACCTCACCATCTGGTATTCGCCGCGGCTTCCTGAAAACTTTCGCAAATTTGCCGCCAAAGTCGCCATCGACACCAGCGCGCTGCAATTCGAAAGCGACACGTTGATGCGCGGCGCGTGGGGCGATGATGGCGCGATCGCGTGCTGCGTTTCGCCGATGCTCGTCGGTAAACAAATGCAATTCTTCGGCGCCCGCGCGAATCTCGCGAAAGTCCTTCTTTACGCGATCAACGGCGGCCGCGATGAAATGTCCGGCAAACAAGTCACGCCCGCTTCTGAAGCCGTTAAGGGTGATTATCTTGAATTCGACGACGTCGCCGCGAAGTTCGACGCGATGATGGAATGGCTCGCGCGTGTGTATGTGGATGCGATGAACGTGATCCATTACATGCACGACAAATATTCGTACGAACGCATCGAGATGGCCCTGCACGATTATTCGCCGGTGCGCACGATGGCTTTCGGCGCCGCGGGCCTTTCAGTTGTTGCGGACAGTCTGTCGGCCATTCGTTACGCAAAGGTCAAAGTGGTCCGCGATGAAACCGGTTTGATCGTCGATTACAAAACCGAAGGCGAATTCCCGAAATTTGGAAACAACGACAACCGCGTCGATCAACTCGCCTCGGCAGTCGTTTCGGCGTTCATGACGAAGTTGCGCAAACATCAGACGTATCGCAAAGCCATCCACACTCAATCGATCCTGACAATCACATCCAACGTCGTTTACGGAAAGAATACCGGCAACACGCCATGCGGCCGGCGGAAAGGCGAACCATTTGCTCCCGGCGCCAACCCAATGCACGGTCGCGATTCGCACGGTATCATGGCCTCCGCCGCATCCGTTGCAAAAATTCCGTACCGCGACGCCGCCGATGGCATTTCTTTAACGACGACGATGGTGCCCGAGGGCCTGGGCCGGTCGGCTGAAGATCAAGTGAACAATCTTGTCGGCGTCATGGACGCGTTCTTTGGTTCCAGCGGATATCACCTCAACGTCAACGTCCTGAACCGCGAGATGCTGCTTGATGCGATGGATCATCCGGAAAAATACCCAAGCCTGACCATTCGTGTATCCGGTTACGCAGTGAACTTCGTTCGCCTCACGCGCGAACAACAAATGGACGTGATCAATCGCACGTTCCATGGCGCGGCTTAAAGAATGAGCGCTGTTTCCACTCCCGAAGTCCCGCTCGTTGCGAGCCCGTACGACCTGCGCGTTGGCTTGAGCGCTGGCGCCAGTGAAGAAGAAGTCCGCGCGGCTGTTGAAAGCGGTGAACTTGGCTTTCTTCATTCCTTCACAACCGGTTCTGCTGTCGATGGACCGGGCATGCGCGTGGTGGTTTGGACCGCCGGTTGCCAGTTCCGCTGTCAATTTTGTCATAACCCCGACACGTGGAAGATGACCAACGGCATGCCCGTCACGTTGGCGCGCGCGATTGAAGAGATCCGCAAATACCCGCACGCGCTGCAAACCATGAAAGGCGGTTTAACCATCAGCGGCGGCGAGCCGCTCCTCCAACGCAAATTCGTCATCAACCTCTTCAAAGGCGCTCGCAAACTTGGCGTTCACACAGCGCTCGATACCAACGGCGCTTTTGGAAAAACGCTTAGCGACGAAGATTTGTCGGCTATTGATTTGGTCCTGCTCGGGTTGAAAGCGATCACCCCCGATGTGCATCGGCGCCTGACCAGCATGGATAACGAAGCGACGCTCGACTTCGCGCGCCGCCTGGCTGCGCTGAAAAAGCCAATCTGGATTCGCTTCGTCGTTGTGCCTGGCTTTACCGACGATCCCGCCGAGCTTGAAAAAGTCGCCACCTTCGCGAAATCCCTCGGCAACGTTGACCGCATTGACGTGCTGCCTTTTCACCAAATGGGCCGTTTCAAATGGGAGAAGCTCGGCCTGGATTACAAACTGAAAGACGTCAAGCCGCCTTCGCGCGAAACCATCAACCAGGCCATCGAAATTTTTAAGAAAGCCGGACTCAAAGCAGTTTAACCACGAAAAGGAGAAAGTATGACGCAGGAAGAGAAAACATCCGAAGAGAATTTGAACGCGAAGGAAATGATTTCGCAGATTATTCCCGAAGGCGTTGATCGTCGCGCATTTTTGATGCGGAGCGCGTTGATTGGCGCGACGGCGTTGATGACAGGTCGAACCGTTTCTGCGCAGGAACGCAACGCTAAATCTGCCGCTGCGACGCCGCCACTGGCGAATCATCTTGATGTCGTTCAAAAATCCAAGGGCCCAATCATGACGACGCTCGACGAGTTTTACAAAGTCGGGCCGGGGCCTTCGAGTTCACACACGATTGGACCAATGCGGATTACGTACGACTTCTATCAACGCTGCACGAAATTGCCCGCTGATCAACTGGCCAAAGCCACCGCGCTAAAGGTGAATCTCTTTGGGAGCCTCAGCGCAACTGGCAAAGGCCACGGCACGGAACGCGCCTCGCTTGCAGGGATCGTCGGCAAAGAGCCGGCCACCGTTGATCCAGCCTTCCTGGATGAATTGCGGGACAATCCCGATCAATCGTTCGACGTCAAACTCGGCAACAAAACAATCAAAGTTAGTTTGAAGGATGTCATTTTCGACGCGACCAAAGGCGAATTTCATCATCCCAACACGATGACGTGCAAATTGCTCGCCGGCGAAGACGTTTTGCTCGAACAGGAATATTATTCAGTCGGCGGCGGCTTCATCGAATGGAAAGGTTACAAAGCCCCGAAGAAAAACCCGCCGAAGTATCCCTTCGCGACGATGAAGGAACTTCGCCAGCACGCTGAGCGAAATAACCTCACGATCGCGCAAGTCGTGCTCGCGAACGAAATGGCGATTCCCGGCCGCACCGAAGAGGAGGTTTATGCCTTCATCGACAAGATCACGAATGCGATGGTCGCGATTGTGAAGTCCGGTCTTGCTGCGCCCGAAGATTCAGTTTTACCCGGTCCGATTAAGCTCCATAGCAAAGCCGCTACTGTTTACAAGCGGGCTATGGACGAGAACTACCAATCGGACCGGGGAATTGGTGTGCTGTCCGCGTATGCGCTGGCAGGCTCCGAGGAGAATGGCCGAGGGCATCTCGTCGTGACTGCCCCAACCGGCGGCTCTGCTGGTGTCCTTCCGTCGATCGTGTACGGACTGGGCGAAGGCGGTCGTAAATTGCCGCAGGAAAAAATCCGCCAGGGAATGCTCGCCGCCGCGGCGATTGGCTATCTCTGCAAACATAATGCGACCTTGTCTGCCGCGGAAGGCGGTTGCCAGGCCGAAATTGGCGTCGCTTCGGCGATGGCGGCGGCGCTCGTCGCGACCGCACATGATTCGAATCCACGCGTAGTCGAAAACGCCGCAGAATCCGCGCTCGAACATCACCTCGGCATGACGTGCGATCCCGTCGCGGGTTTCGTGCAAATTCCATGCATCGAACGTTGCGCATTCGGCGCAGTAAAAGCGTGGACGGCTTACGCGATCGCCAGCAACGAAATCGAGACGCGTCACCGTGTTGACCTCGATTCGACGATCACCGCCATGGCGCAAACGGCCAAGGATATGAACAGCAAATATAAGGAAACCAGCGAGGCCGGCCTCGCGCAATCCGTGGTCCTCTGCTGAGTCATTGCTTAGGCGGCGGATGAAATCGAAAATCCCAATCGTCTTCATCGGCGCATGGTTGCTGGTCGCAGTGTATTACTTTTTCCAATATTCACTGCGATCGGCGCCGAGCGTGATGATGCCGCAACTTACTTCGGCCTTTGCGGTCGATGCGCTGGGAGTTTCGGCAATTGTTGGGATGTTTTATTACGGCTACTCCCCATTTAGCCTCGTAGCCGGCGCGGCTCTCGATCGCTTCGGCGCGCGTCGCGTGATTCCAATCGGGGCGGCGCTCGTCGGCATCGGAGCGATGATGTTTGGCATCGGAAACATCGCTGCCGCGAACGTCGGTCGTTTTCTGCAAGGCGCTGGCGGCGCATTCGCCCTCGTCGGCGCCGTTTACTTGATCACCAAAAACTTCCCCGCCTCAATGGCGGCTTCCTTCATCGGCGCGACGCAAATGTTCGGCATGGCGGGCGGCTCGGCGGGACAATTCCTGGTGGGGCCAATGATCAAACGCGGTTTGCCCTGGGGACAATTTTGGATATACGCGGGAATTCTCGGTTTGCTAATCGCCGTATGCCTTTGGTTTTTTCTCCCACGCGAACAACCGTCGCAAAATCGCGGTGGAATCGCTGGCGTTCTAAATTCACTCAAACGCGTTTTCATAAACCCACAATCAATCCTCTGCGGATTCATTTCCGGCTTGCTGTTCATTCCTACAACAATTTTTGGAATGACTTGGGGCGTCCGTTTTCTGCAAGAAGCACGCGGCCGCGAATACGAGTCCGCTGTCGCCCTCGCCGCCACAGTGCCAATTGGTTGGATGATCGGCTGTCCGTTGCTCGGCTTCATTTCAGATAAAATCGGCCGGCGCAAACCCGTCATCTTCGGTGGCGCGGTCGTCTTGTTGCTCCTGCAAATTTGGGTGCTTTTCGGTGATCCGGCAATTCTGCGCGGACCCGTCGTCGGAATCATTATGGGCATCGCGTCGGGCGCCGCAATGATTCCATACACGATCATCAAAGAAGCGAACCCACCCGAACTCGGCGGTTCAGCAACCGGAGTGATCAATTTCCTAAACTTCACTTTCAGCGCGTTATTGGGGCCGGTTTTCGGCGCGCGTTTAATGATTCCACCTGGTGAGGCGGATGTCTCGGCCATGGCGCGTTACCAGTCTGGTTTTACCCCGCTGATCTATGGGATCGCGGGCGCTCTCATCCTGACGTGGTTCCTCAAAGAAACCGGGCCGGCCGCCAAAAAACAATCAACCGCCGGTTCGCCGGAACTTTCCAAACTTCAAAGCTCAACCTGACCACTATGAAATCCAAAGTCATCAAGACGGTGTTAGCTGCAGCGCTGCCGATCGCAGCAAGCGTTCCCGCGCTGGGCCAATCCGCGGAAATCGAGGAACTCAAAGCCAAGATGAAAGCGATGGAACAAACGCTTTCCGAAACAAAACAAAGGTTAGCCGATTTGGAAAAAGGACAGACCGGCGCCGTTGTCAGAACGACCAACGATTTGGGAATTATTGTTTTTCATTTCCCAACCTCGCAAGTGGAAGGGCACCCCAGTCCAGTTGCCCCGCGCAATGCTTTGAACGACCAACAGGACCCGGCGCCGCGCCCAAACGACCTCACCCTCAATCCGAAATACAATGGTTTCATTCCTGTCCCCAACACACCGGTTCTCGTAAAATTCAACGCCAAGCCTCGTCTTGACGCTTTTGTTGACAGTCAAAACCCTGGAAACGTTGATCGTTTTGTCACCGCTACCATTCCTCTTCGAACCGATCCTCTCCACGGCGGCGGCGCGCATTTCAACATGAACGCCAAAGGTTCCCAACTCAGCCTCGACGTTCGCGCACCCGAACTGCCGGGCGATCTCCGCTTCTTTTACCAGAATGATTTCTTCGGGTCAGGCGGCGCCATGGGATACCGTTTGCGACATCTTTACGGCCAATTTTTCAACGTCACCGCCGGTTTCACGTACAGCATCTTTGAAGATCCCGATGTCTGGCCGGACACCGTCGATTACGAAGGACCCAACTCCGCTACGTTCGCACGTCAACCCACCGTGCGCTACCTGTTGCCGCTCGGCGAGCAGTGGCAGGTTAACTTCGGGATCCAACAGCCTGCCGGCGAAATTGATCCCGGTCCCGCCGGCGGCCCCTACGACGGCGCCAGCGCCAACAATCAGGCTCCCGACGGCGGCTTAAACGTTCGCTGGGAAGATAAAAAAATCGGCCACGTTCAACTCGCTGGAATTCTCCGCGATCTCGGCGTCCGCAACGCCGGCATCGCAGGCGACCAAAACGTTCTCGGCTGGGGGTTGAATCTTTCCGCTGGCTTCAATGTCTTGGAACGCGATTCAGTCCAGGCCCAATTGACTTACGGTGAAGGCATTTTCCACTTCGCGAACGACAACTTCATGAATAATGACGCCGCCTTCGATAACGGAAAACTCGAAGCTCTTCCTTACCTGGGCGCGCTCGCTGGCTACACCCATCACTGGAACGACGTGCTGCGTTCCACCGCCAGCTTCGGGTATGTCAATTTGGATAACACCGATGAGCAGGGCCCGGATGCATACCACCGAACCTACTACGGAAGCGTGAATGTCGTCTGGCAGCTTCGCAAACGCCTCAGCATCGGCTTCGAAGGCCTCTATGGCCGCAAGGAAGCCCAAAGTGGCGAATGGGGCGACGTTTTCCGAGGGCAGGTTGGTTTGGTTTATTCGCTGTTTGACTGAGCCGAACTCAATCGCGCGTTGGAAGCGGCTGCCGGATTTTCAACTCTCCATCCGCGCAGCCACAGCCGCTGGAATCGCCATCGCGGCGGCCCGCTGGTTTAATCTGCCATTTCCAATTTACGCGATGATTTCCGCCGTCGTCGTGACGGACCTTTCATCGACCGAAACGCGAAAGCTCGGTCCAGCGCGCATGACCGGCACAATCCTCGGGGCGCTGATCGGAGCCATCGTCAACATCCTGTTGCCATCTAGCGCCTGGACCGTCGCTCTTGGAATTTTTACCGCAATGTTCGTGAGTCGCCTGTTGAATCTTCGTGATGCCAAGCTCGCCGGGTATGTCAGCGGCATCGTCCTTCTCGATCACGGCCAACAACCCTGGACTTACGCATTCTTGCGTGTGTTGGAAACAGGACTCGGCATCGTCGCCGCGATCCTCGTCAGCTTCATCCCCAAATTGATTAAATCGCCGCCCGAAGACAGCGCGCAATCCAAGTGATTAAACGCCGACTTTCTTGGGTGAACGCGGCTTAGTCGTCCGCGCGCGAGGCGCTTCACTTTGTCCGTCTCCATCCCCATCAACACGGGCTACGCGCGAAGCCACTGGTTGGGATTCACCTTGGATTTTCGCTTTTTTGCCATGTTCAAGCACCTGCGCCGAGCTTGTGGTTGCAAACAAGTGCATGATGCGCGCAATCACCCCAGTCCAGCCCGTTTGATGGTTCGCTCCGAGACCCGCGCCGGTATCGCCGTGAAAATATTCGTAGAACAAAATGTACTCAGACCAATTTGGCTCGTTGTAAATCGTATGCGCGCCATTCGCTGGTCTCCGACCATCCGGTCCTTTTAGAAAGATTGAGCCAAGACGCCGCGCGATTTCCTCCGCGACCTGGTACAGATTCATCTGCCGACCTGAGCCAGTCGGGCATTCAATCATGAAATTGTTGCCGTAGTACATATAGTACTGCAGCAAACCGCGGATGAGCAGCGCGTTGACCGGCATCCAAATCGGCCCACGCCAATTCGAGTTGCCGCCGAACATGCCGCTGTCCGAATCGCCAGGCACATACGGAACGCGAAATTCCTGATCGCCCACCCGAAAAACATAAGGTTGGTCCGCATGTGCTCGCGAAAGCGCGCGAATTCCATACGGACTGAAAAATTCCTTCTCGTCCAGCATGCGCGTAAGCACGCGACGCAATTTCTTTTCGTCAACGATCGCTCCGAGCCTCCGATCGCTAACGCCCGGCTTGCTGGGATCATGAATGAACGTCACAAGCTCCGGCCGCGCTTTCAAATATCCTTTCAGATTTTCCATCGCTTCCGGATATTTGTTTCGAAATTCACCCTCGAATACCGAGACCGCGCAAATCGGCAACAACCCAACCATCGAACGAACCTTCAGCCGTTGCGCGGATCCATCGGGCAATTGCAGCACGTCATAGAAGAAACCATCCTCCTCATCCCACATCCCGGTGTTCCCGCCGGCGCGCACCGTCGCCGAAGCGATCGACACGAAATGGTTCACAAACTTCATAACCATGTCGGTATATGCCGGATCATGCATCGCCAATTCGCCCGCAATCTCCAGCATATTCAAGCTGTAGAGCGCCATCCACGCGGTGCCGTCTGCCTGTTCAAGATAGCCGCCGGTCGGCAACGGCGAGCTCCGATCAAACACGCCGATGTTATCCAACCCAAGAAACCCGCCTTCAAATGCGTTGCGTCCAGTGCGATCCTTGCGATTCAACCACCACGTGAAATTCAGCAGCAATTTTCGGAAGGATCGCTCAAGCCATGCAATGTCACCTTCGCCATTGCGACTTTTTTCCAGCCGATACGTGAACAACGTCGCCCACGGATGCACCGGCGGATTCACGTCGCTAAAATTCCATTCGTAAGCCGGAATCTGCCCGTTCGGATGCAGATAACTATCGTGCAACATCAAATCAAGTTGCTGCTTTCCGAAATCCGGATCGACCAATGTGATCGGCAAAACATGAAACGCCAGGTCCCACGCCGCATACCATGGATACTCCCACTTATCCGGCATCGAAATAACATCGGCGTTGTACATGTGATGCCAATGTTCGTTGCGCGGCGCGCGCTTCGATAAGTGTGTGAACGGATCGCACCCGCGTTCCGTCAGCCATTTCTTCACGTCAAAATAATAAAACTGTTTCGACCAAAGCATCCCGGCCAATGCCTGCCGCACGACATTTTTCGCATCCGCATTCAGCGACTGCGGAATCACAGCCGCATAAAAGTCATCCGCATCGTTCAACCGATCTCGAAAACTTTGTTCGAAAGATTTTCCAAATGGCGAATCGCCCTTGGTCGGAGCGTCCAGGCTCAGCCGCAATCGCACCGTCTGCGATTGTTTCGCTGGAATAAACAGCTTGTAATGTGCCGCGACTTTGGTGCCATTCTTTTTCGGATTCACCGCATCGCGTTGCCCGCGCACCAAAAATCGGTGAATCGCGTCTTTCACAAACGGCGTCGCGTTCTGTCCGCCGAAAAGTTGTTTCGCGTTTGTTTCGTTTTCGGTGAAAAGCAAATCCGGCCGCCCGTCGCAATATAGAAAGCGTTCGCCTAACTCCTGCTCATTAGCGCGCACGATCGGCTCGCCGCCAGAAACTGCCTGGAGGGAAGGGCGGGGCGCTTCGCTGTTCCATGACCAAACATTCCGAAACCAAAGCGTCGGCAAAACATGAATCTCCGCCGGCTCCGCTCCGCGATTATGCACGGTAATCTGAACCAAAATCTCCTCGGGCGACTCCTTTGCGTATTCGACAAACACATCGAAGTAGCGATCGTTCTTAAACACGCCCGTATTCGTCAGCTCATATTCCAACTCGTGCCGCCCACGCTGGCGATTCGTCTGCACAATGTGATCGTACGGATACGCCGCATGCGGATACTTGTACAGATACTTCATGTAGGAATGCGTGGGCGTGCTATCCAGATAGAAATAGCATTCCTTCACATCCTCGCCGTGATTCCCTTCGCTGTTCGTCAACCCGAACAACCGCTCCTTGAGAATCGGATCCTTTCCATTCCACAACGCCAGTGCGAAGCACAATCGCTGCTCATCATCCGAAATTCCTGCGAGTCCATCCTCGCCCCAATGATACGCGCGCGAACGCGCCTGGTCGTGGCTGAAGTAATCCCAAGCATTGCCGTTCTCACTATAATCCTCGCGCACCGTGCCCCACTGCCGCTCGCTCAAATACGGCCCCCATTTTCGCCACGGCGTTTTCTGTTCGCGCGCTTCCTTCAGCCGCGCCTCTTCAGCATTCATAATCCCAAAAGTAATTGCTAAACGTTGTCCCCCTCAGTCGAACTCCCCTTCACCGCGACCGGACTCTTCTCGCCCCATTTCCAACCAAGCACGAAAGGATGATCCTCGCCGCATTCGTTGATGTAATGCCGATGCTCGATCAGCGCATTGCGAATTGCCTGCTTCGCGTAAGCTGCGCGCGCGCCGAGTTGTGGCAATCGATCGATCACATCCTGCACGAGATGGAACCGATCCATTTGATTCAACACCACCATGTCGAATGGCGTCGTCGTCGTCCCCTCCTCCTTGTAACCGCGCACGTGAATGTTGTTGTGATTCGTGCGGCGATAAGTCAGCCGATGAATCAGCCACGGATAACCGTGGAACGCGAAAACGACAGGCTTGTTCTTCGTGAACAGGGTATCGAAATCATGATCGCTCAGCCCATGCGGATGCTCGCGCTCCGGCTGCAGCTTCATCAAATTTACGACGTTGATCACGCGCACCTTCAGTTCCGGCACGTGCTTTTTGAGCAAATCCACCGCCGCGAGCGTCTCCAACGTCGGCACATCGCCGCAACACGCCATTACCACATCCGGCTCGCTTCCCTTGTCGCTGCTCGCCCATTCCCAAATGCTCACGCCCGCGGTGCAATGCTTGATCGCCTCATCCATCGTCAACCAAACTGGCGCCGGCTGTTTGCCCGCGACCACCACGTTCACGTAATTCCGGCTGCGCAAACAATGATCCGTCACCGACAACAAACAATTCGCGTCCGGCGGCAAGTACACGCGCACGATCTCCGCCTTTTTATTCACCACATGATCGATGAATCCAGGGTCCTGGTGCGAAAACCCGTTGTGATCCTGCCGCCACACATGGGACGACAGCAGGTAATTCAACGATGCAATCGGCCGCCGCCACGGAATGTGGTTGCAAACCTTCAACCACTTCGCGTGCTGGTTGAACATCGAATCAATGATGTGAATGAACGCTTCGTAACAGGAAAAAAATCCATGCCTCCCCGTCAGCAAATAGCCTTCGAGCCACCCCTGGCATTGATGCTCGCTCAACATCTCCATCACACGTCCATCCGGCTTCAAATGATCATCGTACGGGAAAGTCTCCGCCATCCATGCCCGATTCGTCACTTCCAACGCGTCCTGCCAGCGGTTCGAATTATTTTCATCAGGACTAAACAGCCGAAAATTCTTGTGCGCGAGATTCAGCTTCATCACGTCCCGCAAAAACTTCCCCATCGCGCGCGTCGCCTCGGCATCCACGCTTCCGGGCTTCTTTACTTCGATCGCATACTTCCTGAAATCCGGCATTTTCAGATCGCGCAGCAACAATCCGCCATTCGAATGCGGATTCGCGCTCATCCGCCGATCGCCCTTCGGCGCAATTTCCGCGATCTCAGGCTTTAATTTCCCGTTCTCATCGAAGAGCTCCTCCGGTTTGTAACTCCGCATCCACTCCTCGAGAATTTTGATGTGACCTGGCTTCTCGTGCATCTCGCCCATCGGCACCTGGTGCGAACGCCACGAATCTTCCGCGCGCTTCCCATCGATTTCCTTCGGGCACGTCCAACCTTTCGGCGACCGCAAAATAATCATCGGCCAACGCGGCCGCTCCACAGTTCCGTTTCGCCGCGCCTTCGTTTGCACATCGCGGATTTGATCCAACGCCTTGTCCAACGCCGCCGCCATCAGCTGATGCATTTTCATCGGATCGCTCCCTTCCACAAAAATCGGCGTGTAACCGTATCCTCGGAAAAGCTGATCCAATTCCTCGTGACTGATGCGCGCCAGCAAACACGGATTCGCAATTTTATATCCGTTCAGATGCAGAATCGGCAAAACCGCCCCGTCCGTTGCCGGATTCAAAAACTTATTCGAATGCCAGCTCGTCGCGAGCGGTCCCGTCTCCGCCTCGCCATCGCCAACGACCGCCGCCACCACCAATCCCGGGTTATCAAACGCCGCGCCATACGCGTGACTCAACGCATAACCCAACTCGCCTCCTTCATGAATCGACCCCGGCGTCTCCGGCGCCACGTGACTCGGAATCCCGCCCGGGAACGAAAACTGTTTGAACATCTTCTCCATCCCCTCTTCGTCCTGCGAGATGTTCGGATAAACTTCGCTGTACGTTCCTTCCAGCCACGTGTTCGCGACCAAGCCCGGCCCGCCATGCCCCGGCCCAATGATATAAATCATATTCAAATCGCGCTCCTTGATCACGCGATTCAAATGCACATAAATGAAATTCAATCCCGGAGTCGTTCCCCAATGCCCCACCAACCGCGGCTTCACGTGCTCCTTCTTCAACGGCTCCTTCAGCAACGCATTGTCGTAAAGATAAGTCTGTCCCACCGACAAATAATTCGCCGCCCGCCACCATGCGTGAATTTTTTCGAGGGTCGCCTTGTCGAGCACACCAGGTTCAGTCGGCGCCGCTGTCGCTCGCGCTCGATCGATTCGTTTGGTCGGACTCTCGGTGAGTTCGGAAGGGATTTTGGTGATCGCCATATTCTTCATCCTCTCTTTTTTCATGAAATCAACGCCCGCCTCGGCGTCTCACAGGATGAGAATAAAAATTCGCGCGAAAACTGTCAGAAATGACAGTCATTTTGAAGTTACCCGCAACAATCTGTTATCGCGACGCTTACGCCCGAACTTCCGCGCGGCACAATCCGCTTTGTATCGCGTAGCGAACGAGTTCCGAATTTCGCGTGAAACCCAACTGTCCCATCATTGAATATTTATGAAAAGCGATCGTTCGTGGCGCAATATTAAGGATATCCGCAGCCTCCTTCATCGACTTCCCCTCCGCCAATAACTGCAAAACCTCCCTCTGCCGCATCGTCAAAGCATCTCCATGCGAATGGCTTTTCGCCCGCGACACAAACAAGTTCACCGGCTCCTGCGAAATCGCGGAAGTAATATAAACCCTCCCCGCCGCAACAGTTTGAATCGCTTTGAATAGCTCCGTCGGCGCGCTCTTCTTCAATAAATACCCAAACGCCCCCCGGCGAATCGCCTCCTCCGCCGTCTCCGCATCCTCGTTTACCGTCAAAAAAACAATCTTCGTCTCTGGCATCTTCTGCACCACCAACTCGCACGCCTCCAACCCATTAAGATGAGGCATGTTGATGTCGGCCACGATCACGTCCGGTCTCAACTTTTCCGCGAGCGCAATCAACGAACGGCCATCGGTCGCCAATCCGACAACATCACACGTCGTCTCAATTAATTTCTTCAGAGCTTCCAGCAGGATCACGTGATCGTCTGCCAACAGGACACGAGTTTTCATAACGCCTCCGCGATCGCCGACAGGATCACATGGCTGGTCCGTGTCGTTCGATTGGAAGCGATCATGAACACCAGCGCGCCTCGCGGCGAACTGGCTTTTCGTGCATCCGGGATTGCCCCTTCGTGCCTATCTGCGCGGCGAGGGGCGCGGCATGGATGGCATCGATGGCGGCGTCGCGATTGGATGCGAGGGACGCGGGTTATTCATTCCAGGCGGCGGCGAAATGATCACGTCGTCGTGATAATCGCCGTAATACCACGGATCGTAAATGCTCGCGTCGTATGTGGGCGTCATTCCTCCGCCTCCGCTCGTCGTCTCGCACCCGGAAAAACTTCCCGCGAACAAAGCGCAGGCAATAATGGAAAGCGCGGCCCTCGTCAGCGTCAATTGTTTGGCTTTCATTATTTCAATCCTTTCGCAAGCTCCTGCGGCGACCATTGCAGAATTCCAAAAACCCCGCCGGTCGGGTCGGCAAGGACCGCCACTTTCCCATCCAGCAAATCCGCCCTCGGCTCGATCAGAACAGTCCCTTGATACAGCTTGGCTCGTTCAATCGTTTTCGCGATGTCTTCAACTCGAATGAATAGAAGCCATGTGGGGTTCGCGTCGGGATGTTTGGAGACCAACGTCCGCACGGTCGCTCGCGCGTAACCTTTGCTCACGAGCACGTAATCATTGACGCGATCAGCCTGTGCATTTTCGGTAACCGTGTACCCACCAACCTTCCGATAGAACTCGCCGGCGTCGCGCGCATTCCTGCTGAGTAATTGGATCCAAACCCAATCGCCTGGCCCCGCGAGATAATCCTTTGGATCTCCAGAGTTGGATTTCATTACGCCGAACACTGCCCCTTCCGGATCAGCAAAAATCGCCTGAGCGCCACGCTTCGGAAACGTCGTCGTCGGCTGTAGAACCTTGCCGCCGTTGCTTTTCACTTTTGCCTCGGCATCTTCGACGCTGGGCACCGACATATAAGCGAACCATCGCGGACGAGCTTTGGAATTATTCGCCGGACGCGCTTTTTGGATGATTCCGCCCATCGGATGCATGTCGTTGCCCACGATGACATAGTTTCCGTACGGCTTGAAATTCCAGTTGAACACCTGCCCGTAAAAGTTCATAGCGGCATTCGCATCGTCGGTGACCAAATCAGCCCAAATGAATTTTCCCGGCAGCCGGCCCGAACTTTTTTCGTTCAACGGCGGCAATTCACCAACCGCCGCGCGCGACGACACTCCGATGAGCGCCGCCACGAGCAGGTGAAAGAAGGTTTTCATAATAAAACGGTGTGCAATGGCGAGGACGCTGGATTAACCGGCTTTCTCCTTCTCAACCGAAATCGCCAGCGCTTCCGTGAACGTCACCACGATGGTGTCGCCCAGGTGAAGCTGCTCCAGGCGTTTCACGTCGCGCGCCCGCACCGACATGTATTTTCCGCGTGGCCCTTTGAGCACCAGCAAACGCGTCGGGCGCTCCAGGCCTTCCACCGTCGCAACTACACGAATGATATTCACTTCACCCGCAGCCGGCGCGGACGTTTTCGGCGCTTTTGCCTTTCCCGCGACCACGATGATCGGGTTTTTCTTTTCCTCTTCGGTCGGTTCGCGCAGTTCGCCGGCAACGGAGACGTAATACTTCGCTGTCACCTTGTCACCGACCTTGATTTCATTGAGCCGCTTTACTTCCGGATCGACTTTCAATGTCGATATATCTCCGAGCGGTCCCTTGAGCGTCATTTCACGTTTCTCAACATCCAGCTCCTGCACAGTCGCCGTCGCGGTCACGAGGATTTGATCCTCAACCTCCATCTTGTGAATTTCCTTGTCTGCCGCGACCGCGGTGGAAGCGAGCCCCAACATCAGCAGCGCGCTGCCGATCCAATGATTGAACGTCGATGCTTTCATAATAATTGCTTTGTTAAGTCCTTTTTTCCGATTGAACTGAAATTTCCTCGAGTGGCGTCGCGGTGACTGCGCGAAACTCGTCGTCATCGCGAGCTGCCGTCGCGGCGGCGCGTTGCGCCAGCCATTCCTGAAAAACTCGATAGCCAACCGCAAGCAACGTCGGCCCGAGAAAAACTCCGATGAAACCGAACGCAATGGCTCCTCCGAGAACGCCAAACATGATCAACAGGAACGGCGTCGCGCTCCCGCGGCTGATCAGCCATGGCTTGATGAAATTATCCACGCTGCCAACGCCAATTCCCCAAATCATGATGAAGATGGCCCATCCTCGTTGATCCTGATGCGCCAGCCAAAGCGCTGCCGGCAAACAAACCAAAGGCGGGCCCATCGGGATCACTGAAACGAACAACGTGATCAGCGCCAGCACACCCGCCCCGGGCACGCCGGCGATCAAAAAACCAATTCCCGCGAGGACAGCTTGAAATAGAGCGGTGCCAAGGACTCCATACACAACGCCTCGCACGGTGGACCCCGCGAGATCCAGCAACCGCGCTGCGCGATCCCCGCCAATCCGGATGAATGTCGCGCTCAATTGCTCGCCGGCCCACGCTCCGTTTTGAAACAGGAAAAATCCAATGATCAAACTCAGCGCGAGATGCATCACGCCACTCCCCACCGCTACTCCAAACCCGAGCAGGAATGTGCTCATGGGCTGAAGCAATCGCCGTCCGATTTCCGTCAACTTTTCAGGGTTTTGCGCCAACGCCTGCCATTGCTCAACGGCGCGTTTTCCGACCATGGGCACTTTGTTCAGCCAACTGGGCGGGGCAGGGGGGCCGGCTTCCACCCACTTTTTTGCTGCCGCCGACAACTCCGTGAATTGATCCGCCAGTGTCAGCCCGATGACTGCAAACGGCACCAGAATCACCAATGACAATCCAAGCGACATCACCAAAGCCGCGAGTGTTCGCCGATTTCGCAACCCCGCCAAAAGCCGCCGATACAGAGGCCACATCGAGAAACACAAGATTCCCGCCCACAACAGCGAGGACAGGAATGGCCACAACACCAATGAGCAACCCACCGCCAGCAGGATCAAAATAATCCACGCCAGGTTCCTTTCTACATTTGTCTGAGGTGTCGTTGCCACGCCTTCCTTATTGCGCCAAAGCCGTTCCAGGCGCGCCGCCTTCGTGTTGCAGTTGCTCGATGAGATCTGCGAGCGACTCAAATCGACCGATCCGTCCAAGCTTCTCTTCCAATCCCTCCGCGCGCAGAAAATCGCGAACCGTCGACCGCGCCTCCACGATACGCAAGGCTATCCCTTCTTTCTCCAACTCGCGCTGGAGATCCTTAAGCATTTCGGCGCCTCCGAGATCCACGACCGGCGCGTTCGACATGTCGAACACAACGAATTTAATAGGCTCGCGCAGCGTCTGAAGTCGCGCCCGGACCGCATCCGCCACATGTTCCGTATTGAAATAAAGCAGCGACGATTCCACGCGAACGATCAGCACACCAGGAATCGCTTCGTTATCGGAATGCCGCGAGATATCGGAAAAACGGCGCGTTCCGGGGATGCGTCCTAGAAATGCCACGTTCGGCAGCGAAGCGCGTCGCAGTAGCATCAACAGCGAAATGATCACGCCCAGCAACACGCCGCGCAGCAATCCAGAAAATAAAACGCCCGCAATTGCCGCCATCGCCACCGCAAATTCAGCGCGATGAAATCTCCAAAGGCGTTTGAGCGCCGAAATTTTCAGCAGGCCCGTGATCGCAAACAAAACGATCGCCGCCAGAACTGGCTGTGGCAGGTTTCGTAACATCTCGGAGAAAAAGACCGCCACCAATAACATGATGATTGCGGCTACCAATCCCGACAGCGGTGTGCGCGCCCCGGCGTTTTCATTCACAAGCGATTGCGACATCCCGCCGCTCACAGCAAAGCCATGCCCCAACCCAGCCGCCAAATTCGCGCCAGCCAGCGCTAAAAATTCCCGATTGCTGTCGACGCGATAACCGTACTTCTGCGCGAACATCCGCCCAATTGCCACTGTTTCAACCGCCCCAAGCAAAAAGCACGCAAGCGCGAGCGGAATCAGTTCATTGATATCGCTCCACTGCAATCCGTGCACGCCCAGCGCGGGCAATCCCTTCGGCACCGGTCCAAGCACTTTCACGCCGTGATGTCCCATGTCCATCAGCGACGCCGCCACAATCCCGCCGACAACCACGACAATCGCCACCGGTCGATTCGGCAGAAATTTCTTTCCGAGAATTAAAATCGCCAGGGCAGCGCAACCCAACGTGAGCGACATGTAATTCGTCTCCCCGATATGCGATATAAAACCCCACGAACGCTCCCAAAAATTTCCGTGCGAGCCGGAAATCCCGAACAACTTCGGCAATTGAGTGCTTGCGAGATAAAGCGCCACGCCCGCCTTGAAACCAATCAACACTGTCTCAGAAATAAATTTTACAATCACACCTGCGCGAACCGCCCACGCAATGAAAGCAATTGCAGCCACCAGCAGCGCCGTTCCCGCCGCGAGCGCACCAAAACGCGCCGCATCGCCGTTCGCCAGCGCGCCAAGCGATGATCCAGTCAGCAACGAAATCGCCGACGTCACCGTAATCGCAGTATGGCGTGAACTGCAGAAAATCCAGAACACCAATCCCGAAAACAAACACGCGTACAGGCCCGCTTGCGCCGGAAGTCCCGCCAGCGACGCATCACCGATGGCCGCTGGCAACAAATAGGCCGCCAATGTAATGCCGGCCACGATGTCACCGCGAATCCATCCCGGTTCAGCCACTCGCGCTGCGCTCAACGCCGGAATCCACCGCCCCCAGCCTGCCTGGGCAGCCGTATGTGTGGATTCATTCATGGCGCGCGCGAACGCGAATTAATATCTCTGCGGAATAAAATTTCGGCCCTTCAACGTCGCGACATCATCGTAAGCGCCCTTCATCGACCGCTTGGGCAGCTTCACTTTTTCCCGCGGCACTTTCTTGTATGGAATCAGCTTCAACAAATGCGCGATGCAATTCAGCCGCGCGCGCTTCTTGTCGTCCGACATGACGATGTTCCACGGAGAGTGCTTGGTGTCTGTCTCCTTCAGCATGCGGTCGCGCGCGCGCGAATATTCAAACCACTTGCTGCGCGAAGGCAGGTCCATTGTGCTCAACTTCCATTGCCGAACCGGATCTTCAATGCGCGCTTCGAAACGCCGTTTCTGCTCCTTGTCGCCGACCTCCAGCCAAAACTTGATGATCTGCATTCCGCCATCGATGAACGTTTTTTCCATCGCGGGGCAAAGCTTCAAAAACCGTTCATATTGCTCGTCCGAACAAAATCCCATCACATGCTCGACCCCGGCGCGGTTGTACCAACTGCGATCAAAAATCACGATTTCCCCAGCCGCCGGAAAATGTTGGACATACCGTTGCATGTACATCATCGATTTCTCCCGATCCGAAGGCGCTGGCAACGCGACGACACGAAATACCCGCGGACTGACCCTCTCGGTAATCGCGCGAATCGTTCCACCCTTGCCGGCCGCGTCACGGCCCTCGAAAATTACAATGACCCGCAACCGTTTGTGCTTCACCCAATCCTGCAAATAACAAAGCTCTTCCTGCAGCTTGCGTATTTCCTTTTCGTATTTCTTCCGCTTTAACGGTTCGCCATTCCCATTTTTCATACGTAATCGTTCGTCAAATTCCGCGTCAGCCTTTCTTCCCGCCGCCCTGCGCCTTCGCCGTTTCAATCGCCACGGCAAATTCATCCTTCTCCGATGGCGCTGCTTTTTCCTTATCAGTCGGCCGATGCATCACCACTTTCGCGGGCAGATCGCTCATGATCTTCATGACTTCGGCCGCAGTCCCAAACACAAATTCGGAACGTCGTTCCGGCACCGGCATCCGGTAAAAATATCCAATTGAAAGCCATTTTCCCGAACGCCCCAGCACGAATTCATCCGGCGTCATCGTCAAATCTTCGGGATCAAATCCATCCTGCATCACGACATACGGGCCGCCGTGATCGCGCGGTTCGACTTCCTTGGCCTTGCTCCACGAAGCAAGGCTCATCAGCCGCACATCCAAAAAGCTATTCGTAATATTGCGAAGATTTGCAGTGTTCATAATTTCAATTCTTCATCGAATACTCGGCAGGCTCGGCCCACCCGCCCCCAAGCGCGCGATAGAGTTGCACAACGCTCAGTAATTCATCCCGTCGCGCTTGCGCCAGGCCGAGTTCGGCGTTAAAAAGATCCTGCTCGTTGTAAAGAACCTCGAGATAGCTCGTGACGCCACCCTCGTAACGCACATGCGCAAGTTCCGTAGCGTTGCGATTCGCCTTGGTCCGTTCCTCCTGCTTCATGCGAAATTCGCGTGTGCGTTGATACCCGATCAACCCATCCGAAACTTCGCGAAAGGCCTGCTGCACTGTCTGCCGATAGCTCGCGACCGATTCCTGAAACCGCGCTTCCGCAAATTTCAAATTCCCGCGCAATCGCCCACCAGTGAACAAAGGAAAACTCACCGACGGCCCAAACTGCCAGGCGCGATTGCCGCCGCTGAACAAGTCGGACAACGCAATCGACTGATATCCATAGAATCCAGTCAACACGACACGCGGAAAAAATGCTGCTTTCGCTTGTCCAATGTCCGCGTTAGCCGAAACCAAGAACTGCTCCGCCGCGCGAACATCTGGCCGTCGTTCCAGCAAATCCGAAGGCAATCCCGGCGGCACCTGTGTTCGCACTTCCTGATCCACCAGCAAACTCTTGCGTTCAATTTTTCCCGGCGGCCGCCCCAACAGAATGCTCAGTTCATTTTCCTTTTGCTCGATCCGCCGCAACGTATCGGAGATCGCCGCATCTGCCGTGAAAACCAAAATCTGCGCCTGGTAAACGTCCTGCATCTGCGCCACGCCGCCTTCATCGCGCGCAACGGCCAGGCCCAGCGAATTGGTTCGAACCCCGTAAGTCTGATATGCGATCTGCAGTTCCAGATCCAACTCGAGCAGCTGCAGGTAAGACGTAGCAACATTCGCAACGAGCGTTTGACGCACCGTTTGTCGCGCCTCTTCCGTCGCCAGCATCTGCGCGCGCGCTGACTCGTTTGCGCGCCGAATTCGTCCCCAGAGATCGATTTCATATCCAGGCATCGAAACAAACGCATCACCGTAAGTTCGTTTGGGATCGACTCCCGGCGGCAAACGCACCGCCCCATTTTCGGAAGTGCGCGTCGTATAAATATCGCCGCCCGCATTCACCGACGGAAAGAATTCCGATCGCGCCACGCGCAACGACGCCTCTGCCTGCAATACGCGCGCCGCAGCAATTTGTATGTCGTAACTGTTCGTTAAGGCTTCGCGAATGTAATTCTGAAGTTGTGGATCGTTGAACGTCTTCCACCACACCAGGTCCCCAAACGAAATATTACCCACCGATTCCGACGGCGCGTTCGTTCCTGAATCTGGACCATGAAATTCCGAAGGCGTATTGAGCGCTGGCCGTTTGTAATCCGGCCCCACCGCGCAACCCGCCGCGAGGACCAACGCCAACGCAACGTGTGTTAAGCGGTTCATTAGTGCGCCCCTCCCGGTTGCGTTGCGGCCGCCGCCGCAACGTCCGCATTGGATTTTTCAACGACCGGTTTCTTCCCGCGCTCCGTCAACGCCTGCACAAACACGTAGCAAACCGGGATGATGAACAATCCCACTGCCGTCGCGATTGTCATGCCATAGACAACGCCCGTACCCATCGTGCTCCGCGCCGCGGCGCCGGAGCCGGACGCCAGCATCAACGGCACGCAACCAAGAATGAAGGCGAAAGAAGTCATGAGGATCGGTCGCAAGCGCAGTTTTGAGCCCTGGACGGCGGCCTCGAGAATCTCGACCCCTTCCTCGCGTTTCATCTTGGCGAACTCGACGATGAGAATCGCGTTCTTCGCCGCCAGTCCGATGAGCATGACGAGGCCGATTTGCGCATACACGTTCAGGTCGTAGCCGCGCATCAACATGCCGAACATCGTCCCAAGCACCACCGTCGGCGTGGCCAATAGCACCGCGAAGGGCAGCCCCCAGCTTTCGTACTGCGCCGCCAGCAACAGGAAAACGAACAACACCGCCATGCCGAAGATGATCGGCGCCTGGCCTTCGGATTTCTTTTCCTGAAGCGTTAGGCCCGACCACGCGAAGCCGGTTTCGGACGGCATCGTTTTCATCACTTCCTCAATGGCCTTGATTGCCTGGCCCGAACTGTAGCCAGGCGCCGGCGCGCCCATGATTTCCGCGGCGTTGTAAAGGTTGAAACGGGTGACCAGATTCGGACCGGACATTTTACTGACCTTGACCAGCGTGTTCAACGGCACCATCCGGCCGTCATTGTTGCGAACGTAGAATTGGTTGATGTCATCGGGCTTCCCGGTGAACTGCGGTTCGGCCTGCAGGAAAACTTTGTAAACGCGACCGAAGCGGACAAAGTCATTCACGTAAAGTCCGCTCAAGTAGGTTTGCAACGTGGAGAACACGCTGTCCACAGTCACTCCGAGCGTGCGGCATTTCTCGCGATCCAACTCAACTTTCACCTGCGGCGTGTTCGGATCGAACGTCGTGCTGAGGCGGCCGATCTCCGGGCGCTTCGCCACTTCCTCGGTGAACTTTTTCACATAGCTGGCCAGTTGTTCGATTGTGCCACCCGAGCGGTCCTGGAACTGCATGCTGAAGCCGGAAACGTTGCCATAACCGGGCAACGCAGGCGGGCCAAACGCGAATGCTTTGGCTCCCGGGATTCCCTGGAACTTTCTGGTCCACTCCGCCGCAATCGCGCTGGCGTGCTGCGCCGGGTCTTTGCGCTCTTTCCAATCCTTGAGCCCGACGAACATCAGCGCCGAGTTCGGAAAGTTGAGAGAGTTGAGGATGTTCATGCCGGCCACGCCGAGGGCCGAACGCACCCCGGGCGTGCTGGCCACGATGCCTTCGACCTGCTTGAGCACCTCGTCGGAACGTTGCAGCGAAGCGCCTTCTGGCAACTGAACTGCCACGAACATGTAACCTTTGTCCTCGTCCGGGATGAATCCGCCCGGCACAAATTTGCCGATCAACCAGATGCCGCCAACGACCGCCACCAGCAGCAGCATTGAGAACGCCGCTTTGCGTGCGAGTATACCGACAACGTTCCCATATTTAACGCTCAGCCAGTCGAACGATTTGTTGAAACCCTTGAAGAATTTGGCGACCAACCCTTTTCCGGGTGTGGGTTTGCGCAAGAGCATTGCCGAGAGTGCGGGGCTTAATGTTAGCGCGTTGATGACCGAGAAAACCACCGCCACCGCGATGGTCAGCGCGAATTGGCTGTAAAGCGCGCCAGTGACACCGCCCATGAATGCCACCGGCACGAACACCGCGCAGAGAACGAGGCCAATCGCCACGACCGGTCCCGATACTTCCTTCATCGCGAGTCTCGTCGCCTCGACCGGATCCTTGCCGTGCTCGATATGATGTTGAACCGCCTCGACGACGACGATCGCGTCATCCACAACGATGCCGATGGCCAGCACGAGGCCAAACATAGTCAGCACGTTCACGCTGAAGCCCAACACCGGGAACATCATGAAAGCGCCGAGCAACGAAACCGGCACCGTCAACATCGGAATCAGCGTGGCGCGGAAACTTTGCAGGAAAAGATACACGACGATCAACACCAGGACCACCGCCTCGAATAGCGTGTGGACGATGGACTCCATCGAGGCTTTGATTGGCAGCGTGGAGTCGAGCACGATGTCGTAAATCATGTCCGGCGGGAAACGCGACTTTGAGTCCTCAAGGATTTTGTAGATGTTATTGGCGGTATCAATCGCGTTGGCGCCAGGCGCGAGATAAATACCGATGGCGCCTGAGGGCGTGCTGTTCAGCCGCGCGCGCAGGTCGTAGGTTTGCGCGCCCAATTCCACGCGGGCAACGTCCTTGATTTTGACCTGCGAACCGTCGGGATTGGAGCGAATGATGATTTCCTCGAATTCCTTCGGGTCTTTCAACAGGCCCAGGGCGCGGACGTTGAACTGGCTCTCCGTGCCTTTGGGCGCCGGTTCAGCGCCGATGCGCCCCGCGGGAGCCTGTGCGTTCTGCTCTTGAATCGCCTTCTTGATGTCGTCCGGGGTGATGCCCAGCGAGGCCAGGCGATCGGGCCGCAGCCACATGCGCATCGTGTAGTCCTGCGCCGTAAAATTCTTTACCTCCCCGACGCCTTTCACGCGTTTTATGGCATCTACCAAATTGATGTCGCAATAGTTCCCCAGGAAGACCGCGTCGTAGGTGCCCTTGGGCGAGGCCAGCGCGATGGCCATCAGGAGATCAGGGCTGGAACGGTCCACAACCACGCCTTCCTTCTTGACCGCCTCGGGCAACTGCGCTTCGGCCTGGCTGACCCGGTTCTGCGCGTTGACCTGCATGATGTCCACCTGCGTGCCGACATCGAAGTAAATGTTGAGCGTCAACTTTCCGTCGTTGGCATTGAACGACTGCATGTAGAGCAGTTTGTCGACGCCGTTGACCTTGGACTCGATTGGAGTGGCGACCGATTCCATCACCGCTTCGGCGGCGGCGCCGCGATACGTGGTCGTCACCTTGATCAGTGTCGGACTGACGATCGGATACTCCGAGATCGGCAGTCGCTTCAGCGTGATCAAACCGACAATTACCGTCAGGATCGAAATCACAATCGCGACGATTGGCCGCCGGATGAAAAAGTCTGCCATAGCTCCCTAGTCCTTCGATTGTTTGGCCGCCGCAGTTTCCACGGATGCGACTTTTGCCACCGACGGCTTCATAACTTCCACCACCATCCCCTCGCGCACCTTTTGCAAGCCTTCCACCACGATGCGATCGCCGCCTTTCAATCCTTCGACCACCAAAACTTCTCCAGCAATCACTTCGCCTACTTTCACCGACCGTTGCGACGCTTTATTCCCATCGCCAATAACCCACACAAAGCTTTTTCCCTGTAACTCCGACAATGCGCGCTCTGGAATGAGGATGCTGTCGCCTCGCGTTCCCAGATCCACCTTGATGCGCCCAAACATTCCGGGCTTAAGCAGTTTCTCGCCATTCTTGAATTCCGCGCGCACTCGTAACGTTCCGGTTTTCGGATCGACCGCGCGATCGATAAACACAAATTTGCCCTTCTCCGGATGCACCGATCCATCCGCCAAAATCAAAGTCGTCGGCAATTCGGAAATTTGTTTTCCAGTTTTCCGAACCTCATTTTCGGCCTTCAAATACTGCACTTCGCTGACCGCGCAATAAAACCAGATCGGATCCAGCACCGACATCGTCGCCATCAACGTCGGTTGGCCTTTTCCAACCAATTCCCCAATCGAAACCTGCTTCGAGCCAATCAAACCTGCGATCGGCGCTTTCACTTCGCAATAACTTAAATCCAGGAGCGCCGACTCCACGCGCGCCTGCGCGGTCAACACGCTCGCTTTCCCCACCTCGACCGACGCTTCCGCATTATCCAAATCCTGTTGTGGCACCGCGCGTTTCGCCGCGAGTGGCTTCAGCCGCGCCACATCTTTCTCATACTTATTCAATGCCGCTTTGGCTTCCGCCATGGATCCATTGGCCGCTGCCAGACGCTCATCGAATGGCTTCCTATCCAGCTTGAAAAGCAAATCGCCTTTATTGACGAACGTGCCTTCCGTGAAATCCATGCTCTCCACAAACGCTTCCACCCGGGCGCGAATCTCTACGTTCTGAGGCGAATCCAACTGCCCAATAATCTCCGTCGCCATGAAGGCGTTCGTCGGGCTGATTTCGAACACCTGCACCGCCGGCGGAGGGGGCGCCGCTGCGACTTTCTTCGTGCATCCAGCGCCAAGTAGAACGATTCCCAACGCAACGCACGCGACCGGCCAAACGACCGGATCCGGCAATAATTTTTTGAAACAAACATTCATAGCTTGGGAAATTGGAAAGAATCGCGACGGCCCGACCGATTCAATTAGGGAGCTACACTCTTTGGAAAATGACAATTTCATCAGCCGTCGGTTGCGCCGGGCCGATCAGCTTCGCCCAGCATTTTTCGCACGCTACCTTGGGCTGCCGCCACTTGCAGACTGTCAGTTCTAACAGTCGGGCTTCCAATTCACTTTGCCGTCATCTTCCGCATCGGCAAAGCCGGCCCATCGCCAATTGTGCGCAACGCCTTTTCCTGCTGCTCCTCCGTCAAAGGATAGTTGTCGCCCAGTCCAATCACCCGTTGCCCCCGCCGACTAACCGCAAATCGCAAAAACTCCCGCGCCATCGGGTTCATGCTCCCGTCCGGTCTGCGATTAAAAACCACCCGCATCTCTCGCGTTATCGGATACCGTCGGCTCACCACATTGTCATACGTTGGCAGCAAATACTCGCCATCCGATCCTTGTAACGGCACGAACCGCGTCCGCGCCGTCGCAAACATAATTCCCGCACAGCCGATTCCCGCTCCATCTGCTCCCACCGCCTGCACCAGCGAACTCGGCACCGATTCAAAACTCACGTCGTACCGATAATTCTCTCCGTGCAAAATTAAATCCCGAAAATATACGTACGAGCCTTGGACTTTGCTCATGCTCACGCGAACAATTCGCTGTGTCGATATTGGTCCCGCCACGCCCACATCACCCCAGAATTCCGCCAGGAAACCATTCCTAGGTTCTCGCGAAAAAATCGACTCAACCTGCCCCAAAGTCAGCTTTTCCACAGGATTCGTGATGTTCACGTAAACTGCCAGCGCGTCTTGCGCCACAACGATCTCCGTGGGCTCATAACCAAACTTCAATTTGAATTTTGCAGCCTCGTCAATCTGCAGCGGTCGGCTGAACGGTACAATATCAGCCCGGCCCGCGATTAACTCGTCCAGCCCATGAGCGCTCCCGCCGCCTTCAATTTGTAAATCCGCCTGCGGATAAATCTTCACAAATTCGACTGCGCAGCGATTGATCAGAATCGTCGCGATCCCGCCCCCCACACTGATGACCTTGCCATACCCGTTTGTCTGCTCAACGTACTGTTTTAGGCCGGCCGTCATGTCGAACACTTTTTTCGTATCCAACAACAGCGTGTTAGCCGCTGGTAAATTCGTTTGCGCCCGCATCGAAAGCGCGAACAGCAGAATGAATATGATCCCCACTCGCTTCATGAGTTGATTTGCGGACGAATGATTTTCACCACCACGACCCGATAGATCACCGCCAGCACAAAGGCCAATCCGATCGCCATGCAAAGCCGCGAAAACACTCGATCCACCCTTCGGTCGGTCAGCTCGCCCACGTCCTGCATCCCTTTTCTCCAACCCTCCGACTTCGCAACGCCATCCGCCCGCAAAGTCAAATCCTGCACATTCGTGATCACCTCGTTCAATCGCATCAGCGTTTCTGTATACTCACGCACATCAAATGGACGCCCAGGCGGATTTGTCGAAGGCTTATCCAATCCAAATCGTTGCCCTACCAAATCCGCAACTTTCAAAGTCCCCTCCAGCGCCGCCAAGGTGGTCTGCAAATTCGTCGCCAGGATCGATAAGTTCCCACCGAGCGAATTAGCCTCCGCCATGATCCCACGCACATCGCTCAACGTATTCGTCAGCAACGTCTGCCGAGCATCGATGTCCGCGAAAATCGCCTTCCGTTGCGCATCAATCGTTGCGGGCACCGATTGCGCAGTTTTCCCAAGTTGATCTGCGGTTTGGATGACCGAACCGATTTCCGGCGCGGACAGAATCTCATTCACCGCTCCTTCCGCCTGGATCGCCGCCACATTCGGCGCGCGCTTCGAATACCAAAATGCTCGTTCCGTCAACCGTCCCCAATCCCTCAATACCTGGCTCGCTTCGCTGAGTGGCGCCAAAAATCCCGTCCCCGCCTTCAAATCGCTCAACAACTTCGCTCCTCGCGCTCCCGCAAAATTATCAAACCTCACAAATGAAACTTGCTCCACCTCCGGGTGCATTCGCCGCCACTCCAAAATGATGTAATCCAGCAGTTCGAGCTGTTCCTGGTTCAGAACCTTCGCCGCCAATTCCCACACCTCGACCCGCATCGTTCGAGTCGCTTTGATCAACCCCGGCGACCGATCTCCAAAAGCCCTCTCGGCCCCGTTCTCATCGATCAACACAATGCTTTCCAGCGTGACCGCCACCACCAAATCAAATATTTGCGCATAAGGATCGTTGCCGGATACGATGTCGTTGATCGACAACACGCCATTTAATTTGATTTGGTGAGCCCTTCGCCGCTGAATTGGATCATTATTCCCGCGCTTGATCGCATCGACCGCCGAACTAATAACCATATAGTACCGGTCCGCAAATCCGTAAGTCAGTTGGTCCAGTTCCTGGATGGATAGCTGCCGCCCTCCCGCGTGGACAATCGAACTCTTCACCGCCGCCGCCGAGCGCGCCCGTTCTTCGTTTAACTTTTGCTCCGCCTTTTGTTTGCTTTCCGGACTGCTCGTGGCGCATCCAAAGAATAATGCGGCCGCGAAAGCAGCCATACAACAATACGCGCACGCACGCGTCATCATAGCGTCAGTGAAACAAACCGATTCCGTTCGGCCGGATTTTCTGCGGAGTGTGCGAACTTCACGCCCGCCAAGGCGCTGTCAGTTCTGTCAGTTGAAGTCTTTGGCGCGATCTATCAAATCTTTGTGCCGCTAAGGCCAGTCTTCGATAGTCATAATTAGCGAAAGTCGATAAATACGGAAGACTGGACTTACTCATGAAAATATGTATCCTAATTCCGAACGGGAAAGTTTGCAGGGGTGCCGCGAATGAAAGCGTCCGATATCGTGCACATCGTCGACGATGACGAATCGGTGCGCACCGCGATGGCCCGCGTCCTCGAAACTTCCGGCCTTACCGTCAAGCAATACACTTCCGCCGGCGATTTCCTCCTCGAATCATCCGAAGCCACGTCCGGATGCGTTCTCCTCGACATCCGAATGCCCGGCCCCAGCGGCCTTCAACTTCAAGACCATCTGGCGAAACGCGGGTTCAAGCTCCCCATCATTTTCATGACCGCTTTCGGTGATGTGCCGACCACCGTTCGCGCCATGAAAGCCGGTGCCTTCGATTTCCTCACCAAGCCCGTCAAAAAAGACGACCTTTTGGCCTCCGTCAGACTTGCTTTAGCCCACGCGCGCGAGCACAAGAAGTTTGACGACGAAGTTACCCGTCTCAAAACCAACTTCAATTCTCTGAGTCCTCGCGAACGCGAAGTCTTCGCCGGCGTCGTCTCTGGCAAACTGAACAAACAAATCGCCGCCGAACTCGGCACCGCTGAACGCACCGTCAAAGCCCATCGCGCGCATCTGATGCAGAAAATGGGCGCCGGCTCCGTCGCCGAACTCGTTCACATTTCCGATATCATCGCTTTCCGTTCCGCTCCTGCAGCCAGTCGAATGTCCGCAACATAACCTAGCACCAAAGGACAATGCACCCGCGGGCGCTCAGGTTTAACACTAACGCGCAATAGGCTTCTCCCGGTTCACGATCCATGATCGCGTGCGGACTCGGTTCGTGCGCTATGGAGAATCCCAGTTTGACGATTGCGGTGATCGACGACGACCCGAGTATCACGTCAGCGGTGCAACGATTGCTCAATGCGGCGGGGTTTAAAGTTATGGCTTACAATTCAGCCGAAGCCTTTCTCGCGGCCAACCTTAAGCCCGACTGCATCATTTGCGCCATTTATCTTTCCGGTCTCTCTGGCTTTGCGCTCCGCCGCGTTCTCATGCTCGATAAAACTCCCCCGCCTCCGATTGTGTATATCACTGCGTTTGACGAACCCGTCGCGCGCGCGGAGGCGGAGAAACTTGGCGCCTCCGGTTATCTCACCAAACCCTTTACCAGCGCCGATTTGATTTCCGCCATCAACCACGGCACGCGCTCGGCATGCGCGGCGCACAACGACGATCGCCCACGCTGCACATGAATTTCCGATGACCTCCAATTTTAAATCATAACTGTTCCTATGAAATACCTGACCATCCATCAAAAAATCGCCAAACGCATGCTCGGCGGCATCGTCGCGATCGCATTATCCGCCGCAACCTACGCCGGCCCAGTCACAGTTGATCTGGCCGCGTTCCAAAAAGGAGTCAACAAACTCCAAACCTCCGTCGGCGACACCGCCACGGCCCTCGATCACATGCGCACCGCCGCCAAAGGCTCGAGCGCCGACCTAAAAGCCAGTTACAACACCTTCTCCAAGGAACTAAACAGCCTGGAAGAACTTATCGCCACCTTGCGCAAGCAATCCACCGAAATGCGCGCGCACGCCGACGATCATTACAAAGCCTGGCAGGAAGAACTCACCAAAATGGGCAATCCCAAACTCCGCGAAAAAGCGCAAAACCGTTTCGCCGATGCCAAGGAAGAATTCGACGCCATCATCACCGTCGCAGACGAAGCCAAACGCGAACTCGTTCCTTTCATGGCTGACCTGCGCGACGTCGGCAACTACTTCAAAGTCGATCTCTCCGCCGACGCCGTGAAATCGCTGAACACCACCATCTGGAAACTCGGCAACAAAGCCCGCAGCGTCCGCGGCAGCCTCGAAGACGTCAGCAAACAAATCGGCAAGGCCCTCGAAGCCCAGCCGCAAACCTAACCCTAACCTCTTCGCGCTCGCCACCGGCTGCCTGCCAGAAGCCATCCGAGGGAAGCAATCGGCGGACACGCTTTTGCTCTCGCATCCCGGTGGCGGCGCTTGGGAATTAACTTAACTGACATGAAACCACTTTTCGCTCTCGTTGTTTGCATCGCGACACTGGCAACGCATCGCCATTCAATCGCCGCCGAAAACATGAAAGGCGAACAAATGGTCACCATGTCTGCCATCGGCAAAATCGCCGAACTCAATCTCGAGAACCGCGAACTCACTCTTCTCAATCCCGCCGGTTCCACTTCCACCTTCGTCGTCGATCGCAAAATCAAACGCCTCGACGATTTCAAAGTCGGCGACCAAATCAAAGCCGACTTCCTCGTCGCCATGGCCGCCGAAGTCCGCGAAGCCATGGCCGCCGAAAAAATCGCTCCCTACGTCATTCTCTCCGAGCGCATGACCGTTCCTCCCGAAACCGCCGCGGCTACCGAGGGACTTCGCCTCATTCGCGCCCTCTGCACGGTTGAAGGTTTAGACCGTCCAGCAAAATCCGTCACCGTCAAAGGTCCGCGCGGAAACTTTTTCACCGCCCGCGTCAAAACCGCCGACATCGTCGAAAACCTTCGCATCGGCCAAACCATCGTCCTCACCTGCACCGAAGGCCTCATCACCAAAATCGAAAAAGAAAAGAAACCTAAAACCCCCTAACCGTTCGCTCCAAGCGAACAAAACGTCCGACTCAATCCCCCAAATGAAAACGCTAACGAACCTCCTCGCCGCCTTTTGGCCTCCGACGCTTCTGCGCGCCACCGATCCATTCCCCGCGTGGCACGAACTCACGCCCATCTCCGACTCGCATACTTCTCCAAAAGCGACGCCCAGGATTACGCCCGTTAGGCGCCATCCCAAACGCCCTGCATCTTAATCGCACGTTCCCCGAAAGAACCTGAGACCAACCCGCCTCGCGCGTCGTCTACCGGGGCCCGCCCTGATTCTCTCTTCAGGTTGCTCGCCAAATCGGCGGCCTTATCTTTCAGCGTCTGAAAACGCACGTGAATTCCCTGGGATCTGGTGGACCCAAGCGCCTTTGTTGTGCAACTCGCGCGAACCCACTCCCATGCCACATCGAAATCAAGTCGTCCTGCTGATCGACGACGATCCCAACGATCGTTTTCTAATCCGCCGCTCCTTCCAAAAACTTGGAATCGAAAACCCGTTGCACGAAGTCACCGACGGAACTGAAGCGATCGCTTACCTGGAAGGCGAAGGCAAATATTCCGACCGCGCGAATTACCCTTTCCCCGGCATTCTCCTGCTCGACCTTCAGATGCCTCGCATGGACGGCCTGCAAGTCCTCGAATGGATTCGCTCCAAACTCACCGTCCCCGGTCTTCTCATCGTCGTCCTCAGCCGCCTCGACGAAATCCGGCAGGTCAACCGCGCCTACGCCCTCGGCGCCAATTCATTCCTCACCAAACCGGGCACGGAAGAGGATCTTCACTCGCTGATCATCGCCTTCCGCGATTATTGGATTCTGAAGAACAAACCTCCCGAGACTGGCGGCGGCAAAAAAGGCCGCGTCTAGCAAACGCGATACGAAGCAAAGGTTACTGACTCGCCCCGCTTCCGTTGATGGAGTTTGCTCTCGTCTTCCTCAGAAACGAAGTATCCTTCTCCATGGCAGCAAGCGCCCGACCGCGCTCCTCCGCCAATCCCTCCATCTGTTTTTGCGCTTCGAGAAGCTCTCCGCGAACGCGCGCCATCTCCGCGTCGATTTCAACAATTCTCCTGTTCATAGCGCCATTTTGTTACCAAAAATGGCGACGCCTCACAATCCGAACGCACTATCAGGGGACTCCCCGATTTCACTACCCCGATCTCGCCCCATCCGCTCAACTCTAATTCCCAATCAAAATCGCGCGATAAATCCGCCGATTCCCTCGCACCCCGTCCGCATCCAACACAAAAGTTTTTCCAGACGGAGGGATCGTCACAACTTCCAACAATTGCCACTCTCCTTTTTCCGGCCGCTCAGCGTATTCAATTTGATACCGATCCCCCGGCGCGCCAGTCACATTGATGCGCGCCACCATCTCCACATCCAGCGACGCCTCATAAAACGGACGAATCGACACATCATCAATCACCGGCCCCAAAAAATTAAACGTCAAACTCTGGAACTTCACACGACTCGTCGTTCCCGTCGCCGTCACTTTATACGTGTAGTAACGCCAACCCATATCCGTGAAACTTCGCCCCGCCGTGTTGAATGTCAGATCCGCCAGCTCGCCATCATTCCAAAAAACTTTCATCCGTTTATCCGCGCCGCCCACGTCCTCCGGATTTCCCGCAAATGCAAATCGCAACGTGTACGTCTGCCCCGGAATCGTTGCGATATCCTGATAGATCGTTCCTACTAATTCAAAAATCCCACTCAAATCAATTGACTGATGCCCCTCCGCCGCCGCCCAATAATCCCGCACGATCTCCACAGTCCCATCTTCAACTATCCATCCGCCACCAATGTCCTGCCCCGCGAAAAAAGCTTGGTAAGAACCGCCAATCACCAACTCCTCAAACCCGCCATTCCGGATCGCCCCCTCCGTCGGCGTTTCCTCAATCGAAACATCATCGATCACCGGTCCCAAAAAACTCACCGTCAAACTCTTAAACCTCAAACGGCTCGTCGCTCCCGTCGCCGTCACCGTATAAGTATGATACTCCCAACCCATGTCACTCAACGACCGCCCCGCTGTGTTGTAAGTCAAATCCGCCACCTCGCCGTCGTTCCAAAAAACCTTCGCCCGCTTGTCCGTGCCCGGATCCTCCGGATTCCCCGCAAACGCAAAACGCACCTTATACGTCTTCCCCGCCACCGTCGGAATATCCTGATAAATCGTCCCGATCTCCTCAAAAATTCCGCTCAAATCAATCGATTGATGCCCATCCGCCGCCGGCCAATAATCCCGCACAATTTCCACCGTCCCGCTTTCCACCATCCAACCGCCGCCCAAATCCTGTCCCGCCCCAAAAACCTGATAATTCACACTGATCGGCAACGCCTCAAAACTTCCATTGCTAATCGCCGCCTTCGCCGAACCCAGAATCAAAATCAACCCAACCACAAAACCCAGGAATGCCCGTTTCATAAACTTCCTTAATATAGAAAATCGATATCGCTCGCAACCCGAACTTCGCCTCCTGCCAAACCGCCGTATCACCAAGCCCCGGCATACCGGCTTTCAATCCCCGCCATCGTCCACCACCCTCGAATTTTGAGGCCGATTCGTTCAAACTGCGTGACTCCCTCGTGGTTGACCAGTCATAATTGGAAATGTCAGTTCGCCCCCAATTATCAATTAAAGCGCAAGTAGCGAAGGCAGCTACAATCGCATTGGGATTAATAATCGGGACATGGGCGTTCTTCGGTCCGGTTATGGCTTGGCACCACATTACCGTTTTCGGAATCCTCGGCGGCGTTGTGCTCAATGGCGAAGGTCCGCACGATCCGATCCGTCCGCGCTGGGGAGACGAGGATGTAATTATTCATCCCGATCGATTGGCAATCTCCGGAGTACTCTGGCTTCTCTACTTAGTCTTGTTGTTCTGGATTTGCCGCAAACTCGCCCGCTGGGCCGATGTCAATCTGTTCCAGCGTAGAACACGGACAGCCTGAAAGATGGCTGACGCGCCATTCAATCCCGTGATCGCCCACCAGTCGTGATCACGCATTTTGCCTCCAACCCTCTTTTAAATTTCTTCAGTCGCAGAGGGACCCGCCGTTCTGCGTGCGAAACCAAGCAGAACTACCAATTGCAAATGCACATCGCTTGCCTACGATGGTCGTTGTGAAACCGGCTCTACACAGGCGTTGTTGCGTTCGCCGGTCTGCGATTACCATTATCGCCGTCGCGGCATCGCTCGCATTAGTCCGCCCGCTCATTTCCCAGTTCCTTCCAACGGCGCCCACCAAAGACCGGAAGCTTTCTCCTGCCGAAGCAAACGCTGCGATCAAGCTCGCAGCCAGTGTCGGCCTGACCAACGTCGTAAAAATCCACACGAGCGATTTCGGTGAAATCCGTTTAACCGGTCCCGAATCAATTGTCGGTCGCGATATCTCATTTGTTTCAGTCCACGTCGAAAAAGACCGGACGGTCGAACCGGGTTGGTTTCATTTTAACTTTACGAAAATTCTCTGTTCGGACGGACTGTACTGCGTCCTCGATGGCGGTGTTAGAACGAACAAACTAACTTGTTCAAAATTAAAGGTCGTACGATACGCGTAGAGCTCGGTTCCGGAATGTCATTACCACGAACCGATACTCTGGTAGCCCTGTTGGCCGACCAAAAGATTCGGTATCTCGACGAGGAGGCAAAGGTCAACGCCTCAGCGGTTGATCTGTCCAAACCTGTCTTTATAGGACAACGCGACGGAGCTTTGAGCATTGGCTTTTCCTGTGGTGAAGGCTGCGACCTCGTGCTCCGTTGCGTAATTGAGAACGATACGATCGTCGTAAAGCAGTGTTCGAAGTTCTTCGCCTGTGGTTAACAGTAAGCGTTCACGAATCTGAATTAGAAGACCGGTTGTGCGTGAATGATCGTCCGCCCTTTTTGAAAAATGTCCCAGGTTGTGCCGGAGTCATCGAATGAAAAACGCAGCAACAAATCGGCTCCGTAGTTCTCGTCTTTCTTTGGAACGAGCTTCTCAAGGACAACTCTCGCGCGCTTTTTCTTGAGAAGATTCTCGCACTCGTAGCCAGGAAACAATTCCTCCAGAACCTGCCGGTACGCGGGCCACCATTGCGGCCAGTTTTTCGCAAACTCCGCCTGCATTCTTCTGTTCATCCGGTGCGACGGTTCCTCGCTGCGTTGAGTAGTGACGTAACCATAGGGCGGGGCTGGCAGTTTCATAAAGTCGGGCTCGTCCGAATCGGAACCGTTTCGGGTTTCTTCGCTTCTACGCCAAATCATACGCCCGATCCTTTGGCCCTCGCAATAAACTTGGTAGGGCGACGCTGTCCTCAGCGCGCCGCCGCACGTGACCAAGACTTCCAGCCACCCACATGCATTCAAGCGTACGCACCGCCTGCAGATTTTCCGCGCGTGAAGTCCTTTCACTTTCTGCGCACGGACTTGGGACGGTCCTCAGGATGGTAAAAAAGTTCAGCACCTCCCGCGGCTTCTGGAATCTTGATGGGCCGGGGTGGCCAGAGTGCAGAGTCAGACACCACCGAAGGAAAGCCCTTCGCGTATCCGGTGGGATCGCCGGCCGCAGCGATTCACGTTTTGCTTTCGCGAATTGTGGCGGCTCGGTCCGCGTGACCATTTGCGCGAATCTTTCAGAGTCAGATTTCGGTGAAATCGAACTCCTCGACGAGGCCGTTGCGTCTTTGGCGTGCGCATTTGTTACTTTTACAATCCGACCCGGTTAGGAGGCAGCCGTGCCTATTTCTTCAGCATAGATGAATGTTCTCGCAGCCGTGGAGCAAAAAAAGAACGTTCGGATTTGTATCCTTAGCCAGGTTGTGTCCGTTTTATCGTGGAATAGCGTGGAAAACCGTGTCATTCCGAGGCGGGCGGCAGCCCGGCGGTCCCAAGGCCGGCAAAAAGACTCCTCACGTCGTCTCCTACGATTTGACGACGGCGCGTGCGAAGCGTGGTTTGGAATATTCATCGCAGATTCAGAAAAGGGGGTTGCAAAATGCGCGACCCTTTTGCGGCATTTATAGCAGGTTTAAAAAAGCGCGTTTTGAATTTGGCGCGCCTCTCCGAAAGCCTCCTCATTTCGTGTCGGAAAACGCCAGTCGAATCACTTTTGTGCGGCGCGATAGAAGATGGAAGGCTTGCCAGCCGGAATAGAGATTTCCGAAATGCCATCTGTCCCGGGGACATCCTGCCACGATCCAGTGAGAGCGCTCGCGCTTTGAAGCACGATGCCGCCGCCTCCGCTCCATCGGATCGTAACGTTTCCATTCAGGAACGCTGGAAGCTGGAGTGTTGGCGGGAGCGGCGCTGGTAAAATGTATTGGGCCAGAACTGCGACGTCCTCATTCATATTTAAAGTCACCGAAGGACTATTCGCGGTCGGCAAAGGGTTTCCAAATTTATCCGTCCATTGGTAAAAGCGCCATTCGCCGTAAGTTTCGGGCGCCGTCACATGGATGGCGCCGGCGCCCGCGGGATAAACGCGGATGAATTGACCGCGGGCGTGCCGGCGATCGTTCACGTCCGTCTTATCCAGAGTAAATAACGGTTGCATGCCCGATTCGAGGATGAGCGGGGCCGTCGCGGCAGCGGCAACCTTTTTTCCAACGGAGGCAACGCCGGGCAATCCCACACCGGCAGCGGCGACTTCGAGCGTGTGCAGGCCGAGACCTTCATTGCGGCGGATAAAGTCGTAGGTGAGTTCGAGACGCGCCGATTTGATATTAATCTTTCTTCCGTTCGAATTGAAGTAAGCGCGCGTGATCAAGAGATCAGCCCAACCGGATGGGCGTGAGTAGAGCAACATGTCGCCAGTGGCGGGACCGCTCAATAATGATCGCAACAGCGAGTCAGAAGCGTCGCTGGGGCGAATATTATCGATCCGGTTATCAACTGGATCATAGCGTCCGCCCCAAACGATTGGGTTTTGCGTCTGTTGATTGTAATGCCGGAAGATCAGCAGCTTTCCGTCTTGCTTCAAATGCGAGATGCCCGAATGGGCGATCGTTAAGTCAACGTAGGCCGATGAACCGTAGCCGCCCTCCGCTTCGGTAGTCATCGCGAACACTTTCAAATCTACGATGCGAACATTTTCGTGCACAACCGGGAACAAGCCGCGATCGTTCGGGTTGAGAGTCACAACGCCGCCTACGTTTAAAGTCGCGAGTTCCTCATCGGTCAGGTTGAAGCGAATTGGCACGGAGAGTTGCGGCCGATTCGAGACATATTCGTCATAAATCGACTCGGCGACATCGGCCACGAGGGATTGATAGACCTGCCGGAGCGTCGTGAATTGTTCGGGCGTAATATTGTGCGAGTTCAGATCCGCAATTTCTTCGAACTTCTGAAAGAGCCCTTCTAGGTTTAATGGCTGAGTGTATGGCTTGAGCAAACGGTACTCATATGCCTTGGCCATGTAGTAGTGATACTTCAGCAACCGATCCAGCGATCGCCGTTTCATATCTTCGAGGTAAATCGTCGCGCGTTCATCGAGCACAGTCACCGCGGGCGCGATTTCAATATTGAGCGCATCGATCGCCAAAAGATTTTGCGTGATGACGTCAGACAGCGTGCTGATCCGTTGCATCGTGGTGATCAGTTCCTCCGCAAATTTTCCGTTTTCTTCCATCAGTGATTCGACCTGCTCGATGAGTTTCTTGTAACTCGGAGATTTGCTCTTGAGTTCCTCAAGTTCGGCCAGCATTTCCGGTGTTGGCGAAGTTTGGCTTGCCATGAATCCCTGAATGTCTTTGACGCCCGCTTGCAATCCGACGCTGGACTGCTGAAGCATCGTCACGTAACTGACGCTGTTCGTTTGCGCTTTGGCCGGATCGATTTGCGCCTGGGAGGTTTTGTTCGTCTCGGCCGAGGATTTGAACGGGGAATTCGTGTACGCCATGGAAATGGTCTGTGCATTCGTGATCGAACTCCATGGACGATCTGGATCGAAGTCGCTGGCTACGCGCACCCCTTGCCCCACTGCGTAGAGAGCGGGTTGCCCGACCGGCACTATTTGGCAGACAGTCGCCGCCACCTTTAACCCGAGGCGAAGCTCATTCGCCCATGCGGGGCCGCGCACTTCGTCCAAAAGAGCCTCCTCTTCGAAGGCGAGTGAATTTTGAGTGGTTCTGATGCGTGTTTGGAGGTCGGCAGCTTTCGCATCCAGTGTCGGCAAGTTTTCAACGGCGGCGGCGTAGTCGATTCTCGCTTGCTCAAGGTCATCGCGAAGCTGATCGCGGGCGGCGCTCAGCGCATTGACATACTGCTGATTCGTTCGCGCTTTGTTTCCAATCCAATAAGCAAGATACAGCGTTTCAATGGCGCTATCGATTTCGGATTCGAAAATGTTTTTCGTGACTTCAAAACTGAGCATCGGGACCCAGCCCGCCGGATTGCCGAAATAATCCAGGTTGGCTTGAATTCGCTGCAAGAGGATTTCGATTTCGTTGCTTATCTGATTCAACTCAAGCTGCGTTTTTGTATCCAACGCAGACCACTCCGGGCTCTTTTTAAACTTGGAGAAAATGTCTTCATATTCCTGAAGGCGCGCTTCGGCAGCGGCAATATTGCCGCCCAAATAGTCGCTCTGGACGTGGTTCAATACTTTGCGCAGCCAAAGAGGATCAACCCAGGAAAATTGAAGGTCCTGCTGCACGACGTTTCCGGCCGGCCCAAATTCGGCGGAAGCTATACGGACCTCAGCGTTCGCGCCGTTGGTGGTGTTGTAGCCTACTTCTTTGGTTGCCTCGATGTAAGGGCCGAGCAGGCCTCGGTACGACGTAAAATCTACGTGCATACTCCGTCTCGGATTTCCCCCGGTTCCCCCAGTGTATTTATCGAGAGGCGGTGTTGATGGGAAAGTCGGCGCGGCGCTTGCGCCACCAATCAATTTCACCGCTTCGCCAACAACGATAGTCGTTCTAAGCGAACCACCACCGCCGCCCAACCCGGGCGTCCCGGAAGGCCTGGCCGGGCCACCATTTCCTGGCCGCGTAGTCGTTCCGTCGGATTCGTCGATCCCGAAGGCGTGCAGATACCAATATGTAACCTGAGCAGGAGCCGTGGGTGTGTACCGTATAATGGCAGGCTTGCCGCTGAGGAAGTCATAGTCATCGACCACCACCGGGCTCGGAATCACAGGCACCGAGGCGCCGTTCGCGCCGTGCCGCCCACGACCACCAGGTTGGCCGTGCCCACCAGTCAAATCGAACACGATCTGGTTCGTTGTAGCGTTTGAAAAATTCGCAACGCGAAGAACGACATCGCCGCCCGGCAATCCATTCGTGCCGTCGAAGCCGCCGATTAGATCGTTCGACAACGCAGGCGCAAGGTTTTCTTCCGGCGTCGTTAAAATTTTTCCGTTCGCTTCGAAAACAAGTTCGCGCGCGCGAATCGTGACCGCCGTTTGTTTTAGTCGCAGGGGACTGCGAACTACAACTTTCTCGGCAATGAGCTCCATCGACTTGATGTCGCCACGATTGGCGTAAGCCTCGTACAGGCCATTCGCATGCCTGCTCTCGATTTCCACGGTTTCTCCAATAATCTGGACGTTGTGAAGAAAATTGGTCTGAAGGTTGAGGGGTTCACGCAACGCGGTCTGTTCATCCACAACCGAAATCTCATAGGTTGAGACTGCTGCTTGAGTATGTTTTTGCGTTGGAAAAAACGAGCGTTCCGGCGGCAGGTCGGGTTTTGGTGTGACCAGGAATGTTTGCGACTTTCCCACAGCCGTTATCGTGACTTTGAAGGGATCGATATCCGCAATGTCAGGTGTGTAGCGAAAGGTCCATTTCCCTTCGATATCCCGCAGGAGCTGAGTAACGCCCATCGGCTGCGTATCGACCATCATCGTGAACGGACCGCCGATCACTTCAAAAGCGCGGCTGCTGCCGACCCACACGCTTTGGCTGGGAATCTTCCCTAATTCGTATTTGGGAAGAGGCTCCTGCGCGCTTGAAATGATGCAATTGCAACTGATGCTTAAACCGCAAAATGCAAGCAGCAGGATAGAAAGCCTTGGTTTCATCTTTAGCGTTGTTCCTGGTTTTTACTGGAAAACGCTCCGACCTTGCTGCCGATCACGCCCAACGGTCTATCACATCTACGTGTGATTGATTGAAGCTACTTGCGAAGATACTTCACCACGGCTTCGGTCCGCGTGTGCACATGAAGCTTCTGGTAGATATGCTGAAGATGGCTGCGCACAGTATCCAGGCTCATATCCAGTTTGTCCGCGATTTCTTTGTAAAGTTGTCCGCGCGCCAAAGCGTCGAGAACCGTTCGTTCGCGCTGCGTCAGTTGTTCCAATTCAGGCGCGCGCTGGCCTGTTTCATTAAAATATTGAACGACCTTGCGCGCAATCTGGCTGGACATCGGCGAACCGCCCGCGCGCACGTCGCGAATCGCTTCGAGTAATTTCGGGCCTGAAGTTCGCTTCAATAGATAGCCGCTCGCGCCGGCCTTCAGTGATTCGAAAATCAATTCGCTGTCTTCGTAAACGGTCAGCATCACGATCTGCAGATTCGGCCAATTTTGTTTTAAGGCGCGCGCCCCTTCAATTCCGCTTAGGCCCGGAAGGTTAATATCCATCAATACCACCTGGGCAGATTCCGGAATCCGTTCAATGGCCTCGCGCGCATCACTGTGCTGGCTGGCCAGGCAAAATCCCTCAGCATGTGAGATCAAATCGGAAAGATTTTCACGTATCTCGGCGTCGTCCTCCACGATCGACACGCGGAGTGTCTCGGTTCTCGCTGGCATCTTCCGCGCCACTCTGGATTTGGCCGCAAGCATACTCAATCACATGAACATGTGTTTACCCGAGGCTTGATCCTCTATTTTCAGCGCGAGGCAAATCCGCGTTCCATCTGAAGCGCTTTCGAATCTCACTTCGCCGCCAAGGCTTTCAATCCTTTGTCGAATGTTTCCCAACCCGTTTCCGTTTCTTCCCGGTTGCCCCTGCACGCCAATGCCGTCGTCCTGGATTTCAATGCTAATTTCAGGATGGGAATATTTCATGATCACTCGCGCCTGCGCGCATCGCGAATGTTTCACGCTGTTATTCAAAGCTTCCCGCACCGCCAGCAGCAGATTATGCCGGATCTCCGATCCCACCGCGAGGGCCGGCAGTTGCGCGGGCACATCCACGCGACATTGGATATCAGTGTCGTTAAAATGTTCCTGCGCAAACCGGCACAAGTAACCGGCGAGGTTCTCCAGCGTGTCGTTCTTCGGGTTTACCGCCCAAACAATTTCATCCATCTCCGTGATGACATTGCGCGCCGTCGCGGTGATCTTTTTGATTTGCGCCTGAGCCTGCTCCGGTTCCCCAAGGGATCGAGCGACTCGCTCGCCCAGGAGGGAGATTTTCACCAAACTTGCGCCGAGCCCATCGTGCATGTCTTGCGCAATTCGCGCCCGCTCGCGTTCCAATGCCCGCTCTCGTTCGAGCCTCTCCAACTCACGCCGATGTTTGCGCGACACAATGCCCCACACCAAAGCGCCACTCGCCAGTAAACCCAAAATTGGCGCAGCAATCTGAAACGTTCGCGTCTGCCAGAAGAAAGGTTCAACGACAAACGCCGTGACCGCGCCGACCTCGTTCCAAACGCCCCGGTTATTCGCCGCCGACACGCGAAAGCGATATTCGCCGGGTGGAACTCTTGTATAAACTGCTTCGCGCCGATTTCCCGCGTTCACCCATTCTGTTTCGAACCCTTCCAGCTTGTGACGGAAACTCACCAGGGTGGGGGCTTCAAAATCCAGCCCTGTATAACGAAACTCCAATCGTTGCGTTCCCGCCGGCACAATCTTTTTCTCGGAGCTCGCGGCAGAAATCGTCCAGACATTTTTGTCTACCTTTAATTCCTCTACGTAGACCGGAGGCGGCGTAGAACTCGATTCCACTTTCGCCGGATCAATGACAACGATCCCAGTGGCGGCTGCGAACCAAAGTTTTCCATCAGCAGCCTTGAAGCAGGATGGCTGAAAACCAGTTCCAAAGCCGGGAAGCGTTCCCTGGTTCTGGCGGAACACCATGCAATGAACCATCGGAATTCGGCCGGCTACGCAATCGTTGAGTTGACCCAATTCCACGCGCATCAGGCCGGAATTGGAGCCAAGCCAGAGGTAGCCATGATCGTCCTCAATGATTTGTTCGATGCCGTTATCGATTAGCCCCTGTTCGGCCGAAACAAATTTTAATCGGCCTTCCCGCCAGCACGAAAGGCCGCCACCGGCGCTTCCAATCCAAATGGAATTGAGCGAATCGATAAAGAGCGCGCGGACATTCTCACCGGCCAAACCATCCTTGCGAAAAAAAGTTTGAATTTTTCCGTCATGAATTCGGTTCAGACCTTTGGCTGTGCCAATCCACATATCTCCGGCGTGATCCTGCGCAATGGCTTGCACCGCGTCGTCACTCAACCCGTTGCGCGCGCTATAGCGCTCGGAGCGGCCATCGCTCGAACGGTAAAATAATCCGTCCAGGAATTTTCCTGTCCAAATCCCGCCCTCGCGATCCTGGAATAGAGTCCGTGTGTGTTTGCCAAACGTTTGTTCATATTCGAAGTCACCCGAATCCAGACGTCGGGCAAGCCTGCCGCCGAACGTCCCGAACCACAGCTTTCCGTCGCGCGCCGCCAGAATCGTGCTGACCTGCGGCGGGACCCCGGGTGCGGCGATTCGCTCGAACTGTTCCCCATTCCAAACATGAAGCTCCCGGCCCCAGGTTCCCGCCCAGATACGGCCATTGTCATCCCGGCAAATTGAAGTGACCGGATTCGCCAATCCGTGGGTTTCATCCAGCGTGAGAAACGGAGTTTTTCTGAGACGCCACAATCCGCGCGCTTCGAGACCGAGCCAAAGATTGTCGCTCCGATCCTGATACACTGCAGTGATGCCAGTGGTGAACTTCGCACGTTCCACAAATGGATTCGATTGTTCGACAGCCAGTTCATAAAGCACACCGCTCAACGTGCCCATCCAAAGCCGGCGATCTGTTCCGGGACTAACGGAATCGACTTTAAATCGCGCGTGCGGCACTGAGCCCTGGACGGTTTTCCCGCCGGGAGGAACTACACCAAGATTTCCCTCAGTGTAACTGGCCCAGATCTGGCCGGTGGCGTCGATAAACCAGAATCGCACCCCTCTTGCAGAGGTGATCGGCGCTTCCATTGTTCCATCCCGATTTAATCGGCGAATATCGCTATGGGTCCCGATCCATAACTCGTCCCGCAACCCTCGAAGCACACTAACCACCGGAATTCCCGCCATGGAAGTCAGTTTGAGCTCATCGCCTGCATTCCCAACCCGACAGAGCCCTTTCGATGTTCCCACCCACAAATTCCCGTTCGTATCCTCACAAATCGCGTGGACCGTCACGCGCGACAAATCTCCAGATCCCCCGAACATCTGAAACTTGCTATCCCTGTAACGAACCAACCCGCCTTCGCTCGTTCCAATCCACAATGTCCCGCCGCTGTCCTCAAACAGTTGCGTGATCTGATCTGATACCAGCTCCGGAGCGTTGTTCACGGTGAACGATGTGAAACGGACGCCGTCGAAGCGTGCCAGGCCGTTGAAAGTTCCAACCCACAAATAACCATCCCGCGTTTGCGTGATCGCGCGCGGCGTCATTTGCGGAAGCCCATCCTCCGACTGCCAATGCGCCGAAATGTAACCGGGCGCGCCCACCCCTCGTCCGTCCGGCCTCTGACCCGGAACGGCGGCCGGCCCTGCATTCCCAGACGCAGGAGCAGCCGGCTCGCTGGCCGGGCTGGAAAAAATCAGCGCACCTGCCGTTGCGACGGCGAGGATGCCGCGATGAAAGTGAACGGACCGACTTCGCATGCAAGAGCGATTGACCGAACGGGAACTATTACCATCTTAGAACACCTTCTTTAAAGGATTCCGTCCAGTGAATTTTATTCGCGGATTGATCTGCCTTCGCACGCGCCGGTCCTCGGTCCTCATCCATCAAAACTTTGTTCTGCTCGCTCGACCAATGTGTTGATTTGATCACGAAGTTGTGGGGGCGCGTAAGCTTGTCGAGCGGTGACGCGAGGATTGGAATACCGGCGTCGGCGAGAGCGCAATCAACCAGGTTGTCGCGCAGGCCGCGTTCGAGTGTGCCGTGAGAACGATCGTCGAGTTCAATGGCGAGGAGAACGGTTAGGCGCGCTCCTTCGCATAGGATGAAATCCAGTGTTTGCCAGAGATGCGATTGAAAGACGTCTGCCAACCACTGCGCTGGGATTTTTGACGGGTTTCACAATGTCGGCGAGGGCGAACCTTGGCGAAGATGATGAAATCGGATGAGACAAGCTCCTCAGGAACCCGAATTGATTTCTTTAAACAACCAAGCTCTCGAATAATTCCACCACCGTTTCGCGGTGGCTTCGGATATACCGAGAACCTCCGCAACCTCGTCAATTTTCAGTCCGACGAAGTAGCGTAGTTTCACCAACTCGGCCTGCTCGGGTTCCAAGGCTGCGAAGCGGTCGAGTGCTTCGTCCAGAGCAAGCAGTTGATCGTCGGGAACGGGCGCGGCGATGTCCATTTCGTCAGCGCTGAGATGTTCGGCGCCACTTCCTCGCCGCTGCCTCCCTTTGCGTCTCGCGCGGTCGATCAGTATCCGCCGCATCGCTTCAGCAGCCGCGCCGAAAAAATGCGCGCGATTCTTCCATGACTGTGAAGGGGAATCGACCAGCTTGATCCAAGCTTCGTGGACGAGCGCTGTCGGTTGCAAAGTGTGGCCGGCGCGTTCATGCGCCATCTTGTTGGCCGCCAGCCGACGCAACTCCTGGTAAACGACCGGCAACAGGTCTGGCGCGGAGCCCTGTCCCTGTTCGATCGACGTCAATATGCGGGTGACTTCGCTCATGGCTGTTCCGCACCAGCCTTTGGCGATTCGACGGCGGGGGCGACGGCTGCTTTGGAGCCGCCGGCTCGGTCCAGAGCAAAGGTGAGGACTTCAAATGCTCGCAGCGTGCGGGGATGGTCAGGACCAAGCGTACGAAAGGCAATTTCGTAGGTCTCCCGCAGCAACGTTTCGGATTCTTTTGGTTTTCCCTGCGAGTAGAGAAGCACCCCCAGATTCTGCCTTGTGATCAAAGTTTTGGGATGCTCCTCGCCATGCACTTTCTTTTCAGTTTCCCACACCTCGCGGTAGATTTCTTCGGCTTCGGCAAACTGACCCAACTCATGCACGGTAGCGGCAAGATTCGCCATCTCGCGCAGGGCGCCGGGATGACTGGAGCCGAAAGTCGCTTTCATATAGGCCGAAGTTTCGCGCAGGATTGGTTCCGCCAGGGAACATTTCTTTGCTTTGAGCAGAACTGCCGCCAGATCGCCGCGCGCCATGACCGTGGCCAAATGGTGACGCCCGTGCAGTTGTTCGTTCGCCGCAACGGTCTGTAACTGGATCGATTCCGCTTCCAAAAATCGCTTTTGATCCATGTAGATGAGAGCCAGGCGCTGTTGAAATTCGAACGTCAGCTCGTCGCCGGCCCCTCTTGTCTGCGTGCAGGTTTCCAATGCTTTGGAACAGAGTTTTTCCGCATTTACCGCCTGCCCCTCTTCGCGGGTCAAATCCACCATCTCGAGCAGAAGGCGCAACGTCTCGATATGGTCGGGGCCATTCAGTCGCTCGCGGATGGCCAGCGCTTTCTCAAGGTGAAAGCGCGCTTTCGGATATGCGGCCAACACCCGGTAAACGTGTCCAATCGTCGTTCGCGCTGACACCTCCACTTCAGGCTGGCCTTTCAATTCGGTTTCGATTCGATTCGCAGACTGTTCCAGCATCTCTATTAGCACGGTGGTATCGCGTCCCTGTGCCTGCGCTGGATCGATGCTTGAAAGCATTTCCATGAAGAATTGCGTGGTCTGCGCGCTCTTAGCCGCTTCCGTTTGCGCTTTGGCGCGCTGGGCCAATTCCGCCGCCCATGCTTTTCGTTCGCGCAGATACAGCGCTGTCGCGGCGATAAGTCCTGCGCACAAAGTCAGCAGCACCGCGGTCGCGGCGATGGCTGGCCCTTTATTTTTGCGAAGCCATTTGCCCGTGCGATAAGCGAAGGTCGGGGGGCGCGCCTTCACCGGCTCGTGCGTTAGATGTCGTTCGACATCCGCAGCCAGCTCGATCGCTGTGTCGTAACGAAGCGTTCGGTCCTTCTCCAAACACTTCATCACGATCCAGTCGAGATCGGTGGAAAGTGAATTCGCTGCGGAGCCTTCGCGCCTGGTGCGATTCGGCTCATGCGATCGCGGGGCCACCGTCGAAGGTCTCGGCGGGTCGTCATTGCGGACTATGCGCCGCATTTCGTCGAAGCCGGCGCTCATCAACTGCTCTCCATCAAACGGCGTGCGGCCGGTCAACAATTCGTAAAGCAAAACGCCGAGGCTATAAATGTCGCTGCGCGTGTCGATATCCACGCTTGTAATTTCCATCTGTTCCGGGCTGGTGTAAGCGGGCGTGCCAATAAAGGAATGGAATTGCGTGAACAAAGTTTTGTCGGTCAATCGCTGACCGACCGCTTTGGCAATGCCGAAATCGATGACTTTGGGGACCGGCGCGCCGTCGTTCACGGTGACTAGAATGTTCGAGGGCTTGAGGTCGCGGTGAATGATTCCCTTTTGATGAGCATGCTGTATGGCTTGGCAGACCATGACGAAGAGTCGCAGACGTGCTTCCGTGGAAAGGTTTCCGTTATTGCAGAATTCAGTGATGCGCACGCCACGAACCAGCTCCATCACGAAGAAAGGCCGGCCGGCCGGGGTGGCTCCGCCGTCGAGGACCCTGGCGATGTTGGGATGATCCATTAGCGCGAGCGCCTGCCGTTCCGCTTCGAAACGCGCGATGACAGAGCGCGTGTCCATGCCGAGCTTGACGATTTTTAGCGCCACGCGCCGCCGCACGGGCTCCTCTTGCTCCGCCATGTAAACGACGCCGCAGCCCCCCTCGCCAATTTTTTCAAGCAACTTGAAGCGGCCAATGTGATCGCCCGCATGCTCGACAAGGTTCGCCAGGTCCATCGCGGCGTGCGCGCTTTCACGCAATAAAGTTGGAGGCGTTTCGAGAAAGTCGCCGGCGCTATCGCTGGCTCGAAGAAGAGCTTCGATTTTTTCGCGCAGTGATGGGTCGAGACCGCACGCCCGGTCCAGGAACGCCGCGCGCTCGCTGGGATTCGGATATTGCAGGGCCTCTGCGAACAACGATTGCTCGGCGGAGGCCGGTCTCATCGATGCTTCGGGTTCATCACCCATACATTCGCCATTTAATGGGAAAAAGGCTCACTCCGCACGTAAGAAAATATAATGAGCTTTTTTTTGCGGATTTGGCGCATGACTTATTGCGGCCGAATTTCGGTTCCGCGTAACACCGCACTTGCCATGAATACGTCCGTTAAAGCTCCCCACCGAACGCGCTTGCTCGTTTCCATGATGATGGCGTTGGCGGGGCCGGCCGTTTCCGCGCAAAACTGCGTGCGCTGGGTCCCGCGAACGGACGTCGGATCGCCCGGCCCGCGTTACGGCCACTCTCTCACATACGACGCAGCGCGTGGCGTGACCATTCTGTTTGGCGGCGAGTATACCCAGAGGGCCGGTGACGATCCCATATTCCTGAACGATGTGTGGGAGTATGACGGAGCACTCTGGAAGAAAATCGAGGTCAAGGTGCCGATCGGACGTAATCCAGCGCTTCCTCGAGGTTACGCAACGCTCGTTCCATACCAAACAACCGGAACGGCTGGAGTTATTCAAAACCGGTTTCGTCTTGGAAGCGGAATCGGTTTTCACACTCCGACAGGGAACCTAACCATTACATACGGATGGGACGACTTCCAGTTCGAGCAAGATGGCACCGGAATGTGGCTCGAGGATTACACTCCCGGTCCGGCCCCACAGGCTCGGGGCAGTCTTGGCATCGGTGGAGTCGTGGGCGACAGTTGCACGTCATGGAAAGTCGCTTCTTCAGGCATTGCCCGGGATGCGGACGCCTTGTTCGATCATAGAACCGTCCAAGTGTATAGAAATGGGGAGTTGATCACTCTGGCGCTGGGAGGAGGCCGCTCCTATACCTGCATCGACCCGCTTGATAATCCCACAGAAACTTTTCCAGGGCCAATGGTAGAGTTCGCAAGCATTGCCGGAAAGTGGCAGGAGATCAGTTCCGGAATTCGTCCGTTCAACCGCTTCCAACATGTGGCGGCGTATGATTCGCACCGCGAGAGGGTTGTTGTTTACGGCGGCTTCGCTACCAGCGATCCAGACATGCACTGGGAACTGAAAATTCCAAAGGAAGGTCCGGCCGGCTTTCCCGCGCCTGACATCACCTGGGAACGCGTCAATCTGCCGGTCATGCCGCCAGAGCGCGCCTTTGCCGGCATGGTCTATGACGAGAAGCGACGAGTCATGGTGATGGTCGGAGGTGTTGGCCGGGCGCGCTATGGCGATACGTGGGAGTTGGTGAGTTCCCCGCCACAAATCACCGGACAGACCAATCATGAGACCTGCATTGGAACACCCGTCACCTTCTACCCCACCATATCCGGCAGCGGTGAATTGCGGAGCCAATGGTATTCATTCGAACCGGCGTTCGGCGCGGAGGTCGGCGGCAGCTGGAACAGGATGGAAGGGCAAACCAATCTTCAACTGGTGGTTAATCCCACCATAGCCCAGAGCTACACGTACCGCCTCGAAGTGCGAGATCCCTGCAATAACCTCAGTCAACTCGATTTTCATCTAACAGTGCATGATAAGCCTTACATTTTTCTCGTCGACCAGCGAATCGAGAGCTGCCCTGGCGCCTTTGAGACGATGAGCGCCCGAGTGAAGTCCACGCTTCCAATGACCGTTCAATGGCACAAGGACGGGCGCCCTTTTGGCGCATCCCGGGAACTTCCCGCAGACTCGGAATATCAGCTGGTAGAGCTCGAGTTTTCAAGGATGTCAACGAACGACACCGGCATATACAGCATCGAGGCTCGAAACGCTTGCGGCGTTTCGACCAACCCCCAGTCTCTAATGATCGCTGAAACAACGGGAGCCGAGCATATAAACGGCAAAGTTCAGATTGGACCAGCCATTGAAGTTCAACCGGCCGGCCGTTCCATCCCTGTCTGCGCTCGATCCTTTCTCCCATTGGCCTCCGTCAGAGCCGACGGCGCTTATTTTCTAAGCTATCGATGGCGGCTCGACGGCAAGTTCCTTACCAATGGCGCAGATTACGCAGGCGTCGACACTCGCGATCTCCAGCTCAGGACTCCCGCTCTCTATAAGCATGAAGGCGAATACGATGTCGTCGTCACCGATTTATGTGGCCAGAGCCTGGCGATTACGAGCCAGGTTGCGAAGATTACCATTACGCCAGGGCCGGAGTGGCGGTTTCGGACCACCAACGGGCCATCCGCCCGTTACAGTCATAGCATGGTCTATGACTCTGCGCGCGCCGTCAGCGTGCTCTTTGGCGGTTTCTTTCAAAGCGCAGGAGCGGGCAATGCCTTCAACGATCTTTGGGAATGGAACGGAGAGCGTTGGACTCGCCTGATGGGTGATGACAGTTCCGCGGGGTGGACCCTGCTGGACACCGGGTATTGGAGACCGACCTATTCCGATCGTCCCGTGGCTCGCGGCGAACATATGATGACTTATGATGCGCGGCGGCAGCGGGTCGTCCTTTTCGGCGGAACCGCCGTTGACCCGGGGCGTGGCGTGCAATTTCTGAATGACACCTGGGAATGGGATGGCGAACGTTGGCATTTTCGAGGGACCAACGGCCCCGGCTGGCGGGTCAACGCCGGTTTTGCCTACCATCCCATTCGCGAAACATCAGTGCTTTTCGGCGGTTCATATTCCAGCGGCGACGCATTCCCTGGCGCGCTTTGGGAGTGGGACGGGGCGGCCTGGAAAATCAGCCCAACCGTGGGCAACTTCGCTCCGAACGCAACCACAGCGACTCTGGCGTACGACAATTATCACGACGTCATGTTTTACGGGCCGACGCCGGGTTTCTCCGGAATTGTTTACGACGTGTTTTGGTCATTGAAATGGCCCAACTGGTCCGCCACAACCGGCGGATTCAACATCAACGAAGCGGGGACGCCGTACAGCGACATGGTTTATGACAGTTACCGCCGACGCATGGTGAATACGTTTGGGGTGAATGGCGGAACCGGTTTTTGGAATGGGCGCGAATGGACCGTTCTTTCCAGGCAACCGGCCCCGCGCGCACGCTTCTGGCACGCGTCAACGTACGACGCCGCGCGCAAGCGCGTTGCTCTGTTCGGCGGCACGTTTGGAAACTATAATAGTTTTTTCAGCTCAACCAACGATACGTGGGAACTGATTGCCCTCGATTCAGTCCTGATCAATAGCCAACCAGCCAGCCAATACCGTCCGGCCAACGAGACTGCAACCTTCACCGTCGTGGCAGAAGCTCCGGAAGGTTTGCCACTTCGCTACCAGTGGTTCCGCGATAAAATACTCCTTCGAGACCAAGGCCATATTTCCGGCGCCACCAACGCCACCTTGACCGTCGCTGCGGTTCAACCGGCCGATGGGGGCGTCTATACGGCCAGCGTTTCGTGCAATTGCGGCACGGTCACGACAGCTCCCGCTATCCTGACGCTCAAACCAGAGCTGCAGATCTTCAGCGCTGAGAACACCATGACGCTGATTTGGTCGGATCCAGCCGTAATTTTGGAAACCGCTGACGAACCCACAGGTCCGTGGACAGCCGCGGCCGGCGCCACCAGTCCGTTCAGCCCAGGGTCCTTGGCAGGAGCAAAATTTTTCCGACTCCGTCAAACCGCCAATTAAGGCTAATCGCTATCCAGTCTCCGGCGTCGCCTGCGGCCTGGATCATCCCGAAGCGTCCGACATCCGCCACGCTGCAGCGCATACCGCCCGTCGAACGAATAAAGTTCGTCGCCGCTCGATTTTGGAATTCGGTCCTTCGGAGGCATCCGAAATCCAATATATCGTTTCCTGAATACGCTTGAGCTGCAAAGTCGATGCGCCATCATGCGATGTGCTTTCGCGGCATCACGGTATCCGGTTGGCGGATCGGCATGCCAGGCCTCAGAGCTCTTTGACCCACTCCAGTAGATCTTCGTTTGGCTTACGTGCCCATCAACAAAACTCACAATATTCTTTGAGTCGGCAAATCGATATTCCGCGCTACGAGAGCCCGGTGTGTGCCAGGAGAAAGGCGTTAACGCTGCCGCCTCTAAAATCAAAACGGTTTTGCTCGGCTCAGCGATTTGGCCGAGCTTCGTCCCAGCGATGCCAGGAAATGACAAGCCGCTACCGCTGTTCGTTCCACGATAATTGGCTCCATTGAACGCGAAACTGCAATAGTCGGTTTCAGGTTGGTCTTTGAAACCGGGCGAGTGATAGCCGCTCTGGGAGTAAAAAAATGTGTCGGCAGGGCACGTAAATACTTTTTCCGCGGTCGAAGCCCTGCCCTTCAAGCCGGCGTAGCTCTTGATCTGCTCCTTGAACAAATGGAAATCATATCTTGAGGCGCGGACGCGAACTGGCATGTCAATTTGATCAGCGTGATCTTCAGCATACATTCGAGCTGCGACATTTACTTGGTGCAGATTGTTGACGCACACAGTGGCTTTTACCCGTGCTTTCGCGCTCGATACCGCAGGAAGCAGCAATGCCGCCAAAACGGCAATAATGGCAACGGTTACCAACAGTTCCAAAAGCGTGAAAGCCCGGATCTTGAGCATCTTTCGCGGTATATTCATCACAAGATTTGACAAGCGCCGCGTCTGCCGTTCCGCTGACGTGGCGAAAGAGTCGTCCGGTTTCTCCTACGAACGCTCGAATGGGCGGGTTTCTTTTCAGCACTAAAAAGGCAATTTAGATTCCCCGGCTCGCGTCGATGATTTCCCCGAAAGGCGATTTGCCAAAGCCGCCTTGGGATTGTTCAGTCCTTGGGCGGCGTTCTATTTGCCCGAACGTTCAATCGTCTAAGGCCCACTGTGACACGTTGCGCCTGTATACGCGTAAACTCACAATCGCTTTTACTTCATGAACGAAAGGCACTTTGGTTTAAGCAGCTCTGGTCTCTGGCGAGGCATGGGCGGCAATTTTCAAATCTCAATTTGCATTTTGGTTTGAGAGCCCAAGCCGCTCTGGAAACGGGGCGGCTTTTTTTGTCTTGCCTACTCGCGTGCCTGGCGGGCACAGAATTACCAAGGCGATTTGGAAACAAACAGTCCCGATTTTGCGCTTCTATCGCGATCTTGATCAGGCGCCTGCTCTGTTGGATTTGTGGCTGATTGCGAATTTCAGTCAAATTCTTCGTTCGCGATTGATCGTAATCCCAGCTGCTTGAGCTTTTCGCGCATTTTTAAACGCGTTACCCCCAACCACCCGGCGGCTTTGGTTTGATTGCCGGCCGCGCGTTGAATCGCCTGTGTGTAAAGCTCAGGTTCGAGGTCTTCGAGCATTTTCGAGAAAGCATTTGTGACCTCCCCCCGCTCAACGCGGTCCAGGAGGTCCGCGATATAAGCAGCGTGAGATTGATTATTGGTTGTGGCGGATCGGCGATTCTTTGCGAGTGCATCCTTGATGTGCTCAACGCTGATCGTGTATTCCCGCGCAATCAAAAGCGCCTGGCGCACCGTGTTTTCCAATTCACGAATATTACCGGGAAATTTCTGTTGTTGAAGAAACGCAACAGCCTCCGGAGAAATCGCCGGGGCGGCGACGCTAGCTTCGGCCCCGTATTTCTTCAGGAAATAGCGGGCCAATTCCGGAATGTCTTCGGGGCGATCGCTCAGCGCAGGCAGCGTGATAGTGACGACGTTCAGCCGATAAAATAGGTCTTCGCGAAAGAGGCGTTCCTGAATCGCCGCTTCCAGGTCGCGGTGCGTCGCGGCGATTATCCGAACATCGATCGGAATGTTTTCCTTGCCGCCCACTCTCTGGATCGCTTTCTCCTGCAGGACCCGAAGCAACTTTGCTTGTAGCTGCAAATTCATGTCGCCGATTTCATCGAGGAATATCGTGCCCATGTTCGCTTGCTCGAAGCGTCCAATCCTGCGCACGTCAGCGCCGGTGAAAGAACCGCGCTCGTGACCAAATAGTTCGCTCTCGAGGAGGTTCTCGGGAATTGCCGCGCAATTTATCGCGATGAAGGGACCCGCCGCCCTGTCGCTATGCTGATAGATGGCGCGCGCCACCAACTCCTTTCCCGTTCCCGTTTCGCCGCGAATGAGCACGGGTACCGTTGTGGCGGCGATTCGGCCAATTTCCTTATAAATCGCCTGCATCGCGCGACTTGTCCCGACGATCGCCGCTCGTCCGGAATTCCCTTCACCCATTTCAACAGGTTCCGACATCAGCCGGCTGCTTTGAATCGCTTTGCCGACCAAATCGAGCAGTTCTTCCACGTCGAACGGCTTGGGCACGTAATCAAATGCTCCCCATTTTGTGGCTTCAATCGCTGTGTCTGTCGAGCCGTGCGCGGTAATCAGGATGATCGGCAGTTTTGGCTTCTTCTCGTGCAGTTGTTTGACGAGCTCCAGGCCATCCATGCCGGGCAATTTCAAATCCGTGATAATGACGTCGAACGCTTCGTTGGTTGCGCGCTTCAATCCATCATCGCCCCGAACGACAGCTGTTACTTCATATTTCTGGGCGCGCAGGACCTTTTGCAAACCCGACACGATGTTCGGATCATCCTCGACTAAAAGAATGTTTGGATTGTTATTCATCGCTCGGCATCGCTGGCAGCAAAATACTGAATGTGGTGCCTTTATTCTTTGAACTTTCGCATTCAATCGCGCCGCCGTGCTTTTCAATAATGCGCGCGGCGATTGGCAATCCCAATCCAGTTCCTTTTTCTTTCGTCGTAAAGAACGGGTCGAAAATTCGCTTCTGATTCTCCGGCGAAAAACCGTTCCCGGTGTCTGAAATCGTGATGACCGACGCAGGCCGCATTCGGCCTTGCAACATCCGGGTCTCGGCTCTGTAACCGAGGATCACTTTGCCAGCCCCGTTGATAGCTTCAGCTCCATTTTGAATAAGATTCACCAGCGTCTGCTTGAACTTGTTGGCATCCACCTGGATTGTTTCCTGATCGGGTAGGCGCACCTCCAAATCGATGCCTTTTTGAGCAAGGTCCTTGGCGAGGAGCTGACGAATTTCTTCAAAAACTTTGCGCACCGGAACTCTTTCCAACTCAGGATCGGCTGGTCGGGCGAATTGTAAAAATTCGCGAACGATTTTCTCCAGGCGGTTGATCTCGCTTTCAATCACCTCCACATCTTCGCGCTCAGATGGCGCAGACCTTTCACTTTGCTTCAAGCTGAAGACTCGAACTTTGATCGCTGTCAGCGGATTTCTGATCTCGTGAGCGATGCCGGCGGCAAAAACACCAAGCGACGCCAGTTTCTCCTGACGTTCAATCGTCGCGCGGCTTTGGGATAAGCGACTCTGTAAAGGAGCGATCATGCGCCGGTAAGCGAGCACGATAATCGTGGCCCCGCTTGCGAGCAGCCCAAAAAAAGATACGAACAAAAAGCGCTGAAGCTGGGTGAGAGCGTCGTTGGCCGTCGTAATAAATCGCTGGGCCTCGATCGCATCCTCCCCCTTCAGCGTCGCAATAAACGTGTCATTGTCACGATGCAGAGCGCTGATTTGGTTCCAAGCCATTCGTTCGGCCCAAACCAGCCCCAGCACGACGACCGCAATCGCGGCCACCAGCTCCCAAAAACGGGAGCGTGCTTTTGCATCAGCGTCCATCGGTCTGCGCAGCGTAGCTTAGCGTGCAAGCGCTGGCGAGCGCGCGGGAGCTTCATACCAACGCGGCCCGCTAGCGTTTTTGGTTTTCCGAAACAGATTCCAACCGACATTCGTCAGCGCGAATTTTCCGTCTCTCAGTTCAATCAAGTTGGCGCCGATCAGGATCATGATCACGCGCCGAATGGCGTTGATTGAAAGCTCGCGGTTCCATTGTTCGGCGACATGCTTGCTGATTTGTTGCTCCAACTCTTTGCCACGCATCCCGTCAACGGACGTCGCGAGCGCCGCCAGCACCTGGCGCGTTGTGAACGATTGTTGGAAGTACGCCAGCAGAGCTTGAGAGAGCGTTTCGTCTTCTGCAGCTCGTGCGTGGATATCGTTCCTTCGGGGCGAAGCAACGCCCGCCTGCATTTCCAGCAGCGCCTGGTAGAAGCGGTCCCGCCGGCCGGGATAGACAAAAACCCGCACAACGATATCCAGGCCGACGACCAAAATAGCTGCGATGATGATATAAATGTTTTGGTCCATTTTCTTCCTTTCGTTTTAAGGGTTTCAATTGGTTTAGCGATTCGTGTGCCAATCATATTTTGCGCAATTTCAGGTGATATTGACCGCGCCACTCTCCTCTATTGGCACAAAAGAAACCGCCGTTGGAATGTTTCGACCCGGACAATCTTGTCGATTCGGAAACGAAATCTAAGAATGCTCGGAAATTCAGGGATTGCTTTGCATTCGCGGCATTGGCACGGCCTTCGCTAATAGCGTCGCATGAACAAAGCGAAACTCACCACGAAGCTCGTAAATCGAGGGAAACGACCCTTTGAAATTTCAATTACAAACCTGGGCATCCTTCTCACCGAAAAACTCCGCGCCGCGGTGGAACAAAAAATAGGACGGGTCCGCCAATATGCGCCCGACGCAATCCGTGCGGTTGTGGATGTCCAAAAAACAGCGAACAAAAAATCGCCAAAACAGTTTCGTGTCTTTGTTCGTTATGAGATTCCCGGCTACGACCTTACCGCGGAACACCGTGCGCACGAGCCGCTCACCGCGATCGATTTAGTAGCCGAAAAAATTGAACGCAGGTTACGCAAACGAAAAACAGCGTTTCTCGCCGGTCGCCTGGGGCGACACGGCAGGCCCGTTCGAATAACTGATTTCTGCGTTCCGCTCCCACAAGCGCCAGCGCAAGGCCTCTCGGCCGGAGCAACGATATGATCGACGCGCACAACGACCTGGCCGTGAACGCTCAGTTGGAGATGGGGAACGATCCCAAAGTCATCGAGCTGGAGCGCTACCTCCGGCTGGCTGCTGATTTCGAGAATTACAAGAAGCGCGCCAGTCGAGACCGCGAACGGGACGGCAGTACGCAAAAGATCGCGTTGGTTTCCGACCTGTTGCCTGTAGTGGACAATCTGGAGCGAGCGTTGGCGACTCGAGTCGGCGCCGACCTGCACGAGGGGGTGAAAATGATTTGCGATTTGTTCACGACCATTTTGCAGCGCCATGGCTTTCAACCCCGCGAAGATCTCGGAAGTCCATTTGACGGCCGTTTTCATGACGCCATTGCCGTGGGACGAGATCCAAGCTTCCCGCCCATGACTGTTATTGAAGTGTGGCAACGCGGATGGATGCGCGGCGACGCGTTGTTTCGTCCCGCCAAAGTTCTCGTCAACGATTCCACGACCGCCACCGCGGCATAGTATTTACACGATGACAAATGCAGTCTTAAACGAGCGCGCGGCTAAATTGGAGCAGGAATTGCAACAGCGGACGGAACGCATGCACGAAGCATTCGCCGAACTCGATCGTCTTTCCTACACGATCGTTCACGACATGCGCGCGCCGCTCAGAACGTTGCAAGGCTTCTCGCAGCTCCTGCTGGAGACTCAATCGGATAATCTGGATGCGCATGGAAAAGATATGTTGCGCCGGATTGCTGCCGCCGCGAAGAAGCAGGATCAATTAATCGACGGAGTCCTCGCATATCATACTTATGTTCGCGAAGACTTCCCACTTGCTCCAGCAAGTCTGGACCAGGCCGTTGATGATATTCTGTCGATGTACGCAACGTTTCAACCGCCCAAGGCTGTCATCACGGTGAAAAAGCCTCTCGGTTTCGCGCAGGTGAGCGAACCGCTGCTGACACAATGTGTATCAGCTATCTTGAATAACGCCGTGAAGTTTGTTGGCGATGGCGTAACTCCGCATGTGGAGATATCGAGCCACAAGAGTGGTGAAACCGTCGTTCTATCCATCAGAGACAATGGGATCGGGATTGCGCCGGAGTTTCATGATCGCATCTTCACAGTGTTTCACACCTTGCATCACCCGTCGGCCTACGGAGGAAATGGAGTTGGCTTACCGCTCGCGAAGAAAGCGGTTGACCGCATGGGCGGTCGAATTTGGATTGAATCGGAAGTCGGTCAGGGAGCCACGTTTTCTATTCAACTCTTGGCACCCATCGCGTGTTGACACCCCCCAATCTGAAACAGAGGATCGCCACGCAGCGAACGAATTTGTCGCTCTGAACTTGCGATGCACGATCTAAGTGTCCTCATCACCTTTGCAGTCGGGCTGGCTGGAGCTCTCCTGTTCGGTTACATCGCGGTTCGTCTGAACGTCTCGCCGATCATCGGCTACCTTCTGGCTGGCCTCGCCGTCGGCCCGTTCACGCCCGGCGTTGTTGTGAATCACGCGATCGCCGAACAATTCGCCGAGATCGGCGTGATTCTGCTTTTGTTTGGCATCGGGTTGCGCTTTCACCTTCGTGAACTCATCGCCGTGTGGAGAATCGCTCTTCCTGGCGCGTTAATACAAAGCACAGGCTCGACGCTTGCCCTCGCCTTTGCCCTGAATCTATTGGGTTGGACCTGGACCAGCGGATTGATCCTTGGCATGGCCATCTCCGTCGCAAGCACCGTGGTCATGGCCCTCGTCCTTGCAGAATGGGGCGACCTGCACGCGCGCATCGGTCACATCGCGATCGGCTGGACCGTTGTCGAAGACATTCTCACGGTCGCTTTACTGTTGTTGTTGCCAATTTTGTTCGGTGGTGACGCCGCAGGCAAAGGAAACGTCGGCGCAGTCCTTGGCATTGCCGGCCTAAAGATTCTGGGCTTGGTCATCGTCGTCGTGGCTCTCGGCAAATGGGTAATACCCTGGGCCATGGAACACATTGCCCGAACGCGATCGCGAGAGTTGTTCACGCTCGCCGTTTTGGTTTTGGCCGTCGGCATCGCGGTCGGGTCTGCGAAGTTTTTTGGCGTCTCGATGGCGCTGGGCGCTTTCCTCGCCGGCCTCGCCGTCGGCCGTTCTGAATTTGCCACGCGCGCCGCCAATGACGCGCTTCCGATGCGCGATGCCTTCGCCGTTCTCTTCTTCGTCTCCGTGGGCATGCTTTTCGATCCAAAAAGTTTGATCGAAATTCCGCACATCATCGCGCTAGTCTTAATTGTGGTGATCGCGATCAAGCCGCTCTTTGCGATTTTGACTGTGAAAGCCCTCTTTCCAGCACATTGGGATCCTAAGCTTAGAATTCCACGTGGACAAGTTGTCGCG
>JADMIO010806410.1_pt1 | contig 126440 bp, 121 predicted proteins | sample 8958161 | NCBI WGS metagenome assembly JADMIO01 (sample SAMN16585339, study PRJNA669376) | soil metagenome | isolation source: Crop rotation soil | place: USA: Cullars Rotation, Alabama | collected 2011
CTTTCCCGAACTCCGGCTGCGCGCATGCCGCCACCGCCTCCGCCGGCGCGCATGCCGCCACCGCCGCCGCCGCGGCGCGCGTCTGCCTCGGAACTGAGGAGTGGAATCAGCAGGAGCGTGGAAGCCGCCAAAATCACAAGCCGTCGCATGGGATTACTCCTTCACCCAGGAAGCCACTGCGACGGACTTTAGCGCGCAAACCACGCGCGGACGTTTGGATACACGCTCAGTGAACCTACACCATCGGGCAGGTGCACGAGACGTTCGGAGCGATTAGACAGTAACGCTGACACACTTCCGCGGCCGGCGCTAACGCGTGCGCTCGGACCGGTAGGACTTCCCGCCGCCGCTTTTGCCCGCCTTCGGCTTGGGCATCATGATGATCTGTTTGTTGTCCGACATCATGATCGATCCCGGCACCAATGCGGTTTTCCCGAAGCTGCGGTGGAGTTGGACAAACTCGCGGATCAGTTCGTAGCAGATCTCGATCTTCTTCGGCCCCGGAATCCATCGGGCGTTGGGCCCTCCGCACTCCCGCATTTCAAACGAGATCGGCGTCTTGAAGACATAATCTTCCGACAGCCACTCGGCCACGGATTCGAGAATCTGGAGCTTTTGGCCAAGCATCGCGAGCGTGGCAAATTCCTTCGTTGGAAGATAAGTGACTTCGATTTTCGTTTTCGGGTCTTCCGGCTTGCGCTTATGCGACTTCAGCACTTCGCCCCAGGACCACTCCGCATTGCTGTAGTCGAACTTGCACGTATCCTGGCGTGCCTTCGGCAGCTTCGCTTCGTGGGCAAGCTTCATGAACTTGTCGGGCGCACCGCCCACCAGCAGGCAAACAATATTGTAGGCCCGCTGCAGATCCAGGCCGTGCTCATCATAGAATATGGTTGGGATACCCTCCTTCTTGGCGCGCAGGTTGCTGAGGAACCAGCCCCTTGCGGCGTTGACCACCACGCGATCCTGGAAGGCATTGGCCATCTTGATCGAGACGACCGTCGCAAGCGCGTCGGCGCCGTCCTCTTCCCGCCCGATCACCGGTATTTCGAACACGCTGATCAGCGCGTGGGCTATCTCGTGCCCGAGGACGAACAGCACGTTGCCGGTGACGAACTCAACGCCGTCCCGGATCTGCTCCGCGGTCTTCCCTCTGTTGAACCGAGGGTCGCTCACGAACATGTTCGTGATGTCGTCGACAGCCTTTTCGAGCTCCGCTCGTTTGGTCGCCATGGCCGCGGAGTCGGTCTGGGCGATCGCCCCCGGCACTGCGAACAGGACCAGGAGTGGCAGCGCCAGGGCCGCGCCACGAACCCGCCACGCGAAGTCGGTCACGCGCTCAATCATGCGATACCCTCCTCCAAGCCCTTGTACCATGTAAGCAAAATCCGGGCGATGATGTCTATGGCAGCGTCACGCACTGCGGCGTCGCACAATACGGGCGACTGGAAGCGAAGTTTCGCTTCCGGTCCAAGGCAGACGTGCGGGATCGCCTCACAAAGCCTGTTCCCGGGGAGGGCCGCGGCCGTGTTTCTGACCGCGTCCCCTAGATCACGCCCCGCGCACGCAAATCCGCGATCGTCTTCGCGTCGCGCCCAAGACTCGCCATGATCTCGTCGGTGTGCTGGCCGAGCTCGGGCGTCGGGCGGTACTCGTCGGGTTGCGGCGCTTGCGTGAGCGTAATCGGCTGGCCCACGACGCGGATGTCGCCGAGGTCAGGGTGCCGGACGGGCTTGGCGATCCCCAGGTGCTGCACCTGGGGCTCCGCGAAGGCCTGATCGATCGAATTGATGGGCCCGCACGGCACGCCCGCCTCGTTCAGCAGCTTCACCCATACGGCGCTCGGCTTGGTCTTGGTGACCTGCGCGATCCGCTCGCTCAAGGCCTTCCGATTGCGCGAGCGTAGTTCACTCGTCGCGTAATCGGGGTCGGATATCAAATCGGTGGCTCCCGCCGCTTCACAAAACCGCCGATAAAGCTGATCGCCGGACGCCGCGATGTTGATGTGACCGTCGGAGGTGGGAAACACGCCGGTCGGAATTGCGGTCGGATGGTCGTTGCCGGCCTGCTTTGGCACCTCATGGGAAATCAGCCAGCGCGCCGCCTGGAAATCCAGCATGAAAATCTGCGATTCCAGGAGCGACGTGTGGACCCACTGTCCTTTGCCGGTTTGCTCGCGCTGCATCAGCGCGAGCAGCACGGCCTGAAAGAGAAAGAGCCCAGTGCACAAGTCGGCGATCGGAATGCCGACGCGCACCGGCCCTTGCCCGGGAAGCCCGGTGATCGACATCAGCCCGCCCATCCCTTGCGCGATCTGATCGACGCCGGGGCGCTTGGCGTCCGGGCCGTCCTGCCCGAAGCCCGCGATGCTGCCATAGATGATGCGCGGATTGACCTTCGACACCGCCGCGTAGTCAATGCCGAGCCGGTACTTCACCGCCGAGCGATAGTTCTCGATCACCACGTCGGCGGTCTTGCACAGGTCGAGGAAGATCGCCCTCCCCTCCTCGCTTTTCAGGTTGAGCGTCATGTTCAGCTTGTTGCGGTGCAGGTTCTGGTAGTCGGGGCCGAGCCGGTTGGCACCGGTCGCCTCGCCCGGCGGCCCGCCGGGGACCTCGATCTTGATGACCTTCGCGCCCCAGTCGGCGAGCTGGCGCGCACAGGTCGGCCCGGCACGATGCAGCGTCAGATCAAGGACGGTGAGGTGCTCGAGCGGCAACGCCATGTGGGGCTCCCGGAAATTGAGAGCCGATCCTTCACCGAAACGCCTGCGCCTGCAATTCCCTCTCGCCCTCGGCGATCAGCCGCGCGGTTGCGGCCTCGATCGCGGCCTCAACGCGCGCCGCGAAGGCCTCCTTGCCGAGCCCCGGCGGGATCGGATCGAGCACCTCCAGCACGATCGTACCCGGATAGCGCAGGAACTTGCGGCGCGGCCAGAACACACCCGAATTGAGCGCGACCGGCACGCACGGCACGCCCATCGCCGCATAGAGATTGGCGAGCCCGCTTTTGTAGGCAGGCGGCGCGCCCGGCGCGGTGCGCGTGCCTTCGGGAAAGATGACGATCTGCCGGCCGCGGCCGAGCTCTTGCCGCGCGCTCTCGATCATGCCGGCCATCGCGCCCCCGCGCGCCTTGCGGTCGACCGGCACCTGGTCGGACTTCCAGAGATACCAGCCGAACACCGGAATCCAGATCAGCTCGCGCTTGTAGATGAAGGCCGCGTCGTCGAACAGCGGGATCAGCGCAAACGTCTCCCACACCGACTGGTGCTTGGAGGCGACGAGCAACGCACCTTGCGGGATCTTTTCGAGACCGCGCATCTCGACGCGAATACCCGCAACCCTCAGCAGCGCATTGCTGGTGTGGCCCCATGATTTCGCCAAGGTCATGAACGCGCGGCGCGGCAGGAAGAAGGTCGGGAGCGCCGCGACGATATGCAGGACGAGATTGAGATAGAACAGCAGGTTAAATGCGACAGAGCGCAGCGCGAGCATTTTCAGCTTTTCGCGCCGACGCTGGCGCCCGAGCTCTCGCTCAACGCGGGTACGGGCTCGATGCGCATGCGCAGCTGCGCGACCACGAACTTCGCGTATTCCGACAGGATCAGCCGCGCAGTCGGCCCGCTCGCCCACCATGGCTCGTTGCGCAGCTTCTCGGTCACCACCGGAAACGGCACCAGCGCAACGTCCGGCATCTGCTTCTCGAGCTCCGCCATGGTGCGCGGCATGTGATAGGCGGATGTCACCACGATCAGCGAGGTGAACTTGCGGTCGCGCACCCAACGCCGCGTTTCGAGGGCGTTGCCGACGGTATTGATCGCCGAGTGATCCAGATCGACACAGCACGCGACAAGCCCCTCGTGGCGCGGGTTCTTGCGCGCGATTTCCGCGGAGGATGTCGTGGGATTCACGCCGCTGATGAGCAGCCGCTTGCCATGTCCCGCGGCGAGCAACTCGATGGCATCCGAGATGCGCGAGGCGCCGCCGGTCATGACCACGATGCCATCGGCATTCCGGTCGAGCGTGACTTCCGTCGCCGGGACGTGCGAGACGAACCAGACAAAGCCGCCGCCGAGCACCACCAGGATCGCGAGCGCAAGAACGACTACACCGCGCATGAGGTGCCGCAGCGGGCTGGGCGCGAGCTTTGCCAAGCCGGAGGTTTCCGGTCCGGGAGCCGTCATCTCTATGTCCCTGCAGCGAATATAGAGCCATTCCGGCGCGGCCGACAGGGCACGATCATTCCATCGCCTGCAAGGTGCGACGCACAGTCAGCCGCGAGGTGCCCGCCGTCACCCCGGCGACCAGCACCACAAGCCCGATGATTGCGCCATATCCGGCCGCCCCGAGCGACAGATTGCCGAACAGGTTGTCTTCCGCGCCGCCCTTGAACCAGTCCGACAACAGCCCGATCAGGAAGAACAGCACGATCGCAGCCCCGCCGCCGATCGCGCCGCCCTTCAGGCCGAGCACCAGGAAATGGCGCTGAAATTCGCCCGCGATGAAATCGCGGCGTGCGCCGGTCACGTGCAGCACCTCGATGATCTGCCGGTTGGTCGACATTGCGCCGCGCGTCGCAAACATCACCGACAGCATCGTGGCGGCAAACACCAGCGCGAGGACTGCCAGCCCGGCGAGCGCCGCGTTGCGCGCCATCGCGCGCATCCGGTCGATCCAGCCGCGGTGATCGTCGAGCGTGGCGCCGGGGATTTGCGCGGCCAGCTTCTGGCGCAGCGCCGCAAGGTCCGGCGTCTCGCCGGGTGCAACGCGCACCACGATCATGCGCGGGATCGGCAGATCGTTGAGCGCAAGCCCACTGCCGATCCACGGCTCGAGCAGGCCGGCGGACTCCTCCCTGGTATAGGCGCGCACGCCCGCTACTCCGGCTGTTTCGGATGCAAGCGCCGCCGCGCTGCGCACATCCGCCTCGACGTCGCGCTGCTCGGAGGGCCGGATCTGGATCGTGACCTCGCGCGCCACCGCGGATTGCCATTCGCCCGCCGCCGAGCGCACCAGCACCGTGGCGCCGAGCGTCAACGCCGCCAGGAACGTCATGATTGCGATCACCGCCATCAGTGCGCGGCCTGCGATGGAATCCGCAGGGACGATCGCGGCCTCTTTGGCAAGCAAGAATTTTTCCGCCGCGGCGCGCAGCTTCGACGCCGGCGCCTCTTCGCGCCGAGGCGTTTCCTCATCCTCGTAATAGTCGGTCTCAGCCGCCATTGTGCTCATGCGTAGACTTGCAGCCGACCCTCGTGCAGCACCAAGCGCGGCGCGTCGTAGAGGTCCATCAGGGCGATATCGTGGGTGGCGATCACCACCGCGGTTCCGGACTTGTTGAGCTCGATCAAGAGCCGCAGCAGGCGGCGTGCCAGGGAAGGATCGACGTTGCCAGTCGGCTCGTCGGCGAGCAACAGATGCGGCTGCGCGATGACGGCACGGGCGATCGCCGCGCGCTGCTTCTCGCCGCCCGAAAGGATCGGGGGCAACGCCGCCGTGCGGTCACCCAGCCCGACCCATTGCAGAAGTTCCATGACTTCGTCGCGGTAGCTCGACTCCTCCCGCCCGATCACCCGCAGCGGCAGCGCGACGTTCTCGTAGGTGGTGAGATGGTCGAGCAGCCGGAAATCCTGAAACACCACGCCGATGCGCCGCCGCAAGGTCGAAAGCGCGTCCTGCGACAGGGTCGCGATGTCGTGCCCGAACAGGTTGATCAGCCCGCGGGTCGGTTTGAGCCCGAGAAACAGCATGCGCAGGAGCGAGGTCTTGCCCGCTCCGGAGGGACCGGTGAGGAACTGGAACGAGTGCGGCGCAAGCTCGAAGCTCACATCGCGCAGGACTTCCGGCCCGAGGCTGTAGCGCAAGCCGACATTTTCGAAGCGAACCATGCGTTCTTCCGAATCGGCCTAGTGTCCCGATTCCGAAGTTCGCCCTGCCTTGCAGCACGCCGCGATGCGAACTTCGGAATCGAAGGACACTAGCAAACCTCTGAATCCAGTGCCCTTTTGAACCTGAAGTTCGCAATCGTGTTCGCGGCTTGGTGAGCGCGGACTTCAGGTTCAGGGCGCTAGGGCGGACTTTTCACATGCGTTAGCCTGTTGTCACCGGCCGCTATTAACAATGCATTAACGATATTTGGCACCATCGTGGCCAAGTCGCGGGCCGAGCGCGGCTTTTTATGGTTTCCGGTTCGTTAACGGACCGCTGCTAGGGTTTCGAGGCTCCCAAGGTTCGCGAATGCTGATCGTCTGCCCGACCTGCGCGACCAACTATCAGATAGCGCCTGCGGCGCTCGGCGCGGGACGGACTGTGCGCTGCGCGCAATGCAAGAACGCGTGGTTTGCCGCCCCGGAGCCCGAGCTCGAAGAAGCGCTGACGGCGCCAGCCGTTGCGGCTGCGGCAGACGATGTCGCACACGTCCCCGTTCAGGACGTGCTCCCGCCTGCGCCCCCGGTCCCCGACAACCCATTCGCGGTCGCGGATGCACCGCCGCTGGTCCCCCAGGACCCGCCGCCCACCGACAGGGGGCCGAAATTCGATCCCGGTGTACCCGATCAGGGCGAGACGATCGCGGCCAGGCGGGCAGAGCCGGCCCATGTGGAGCGGAAGGCCCGCCGTTCCCTATTGCGCCGGATGGTCAGCCTCCCCGTGGTGATCGTCGTCATGCTGGCGATCCTGCTCGGCGCCTTGAACTGGCGCGCCGCCGTGGTACGGCACTTCCCGCAGACCGCGTCGCTCTATGCGACGCTCGGGTTGCCGGTGAACCTGCGCGGGCTCTTCTTCCAGGACGTGAAAAGCCGTAACGAACTCGAGGATGGCGTGAGCGTGCTGGTGATCGAAGGAACGATCGTCAACCTGACGACGCGCGCGCTCGATGTGCCGCGCTTGCGCTTCGCCTTGCGCAGCGCCTCGGGCCACGAGGTCTATGCCTGGACCGCGCAGCCGGGCAAGCCGACGCTTGGTTCCGGCAACGGCCTGCCGTTCCGCGCGCGCCTCGCCTCGCCTCCGGCGGACGGGCGCGACGTGATCGTGCGCTTCCTCAACCGGCGCGATGTCGCCGCCGGTTCTTGAGAGGCGGACAACTTGGCCGCCGCTGCCGACATGCACATCCGCGTCCTGTTCGATGCCGACGCGATTGCGGCGCGCAATCTCGCGCTGGCGCAGGAGATCAAGGCCGCGAAGCTGGAGAACCTGCTCGTTATCGCCGTGCTCAAAGGCAGCTTCATCTTCGCCGCCGACCTGATCCGCGCCCTGCATGCAGCCGGCCTCGCGCCGGAGGTCGAATTCGTGTCGCTGTCGAGCTACCGCGAGGGCACCGTTTCGTCCGGCACCGTGAGGATCCTGCACGACGTGGAAAGCGACGTGCGCGGCCGTGACGTGCTGCTGATCGACGACATTCTGGAGTCCGGCCGCACCCTCGCCTACGCCAAGGATCTTTTCGCGGCGCGCGGCGCCAAGCGTGTCCTCACCTGCGTGCTCCTCGAAAAGCCCGGCAAGCGCGCGGTGTCGCTCAATGCGGATTTCGTCGGCTTTACCTGCCCCGACCTGTTCGTCGTCGGCTACGGCATGGACGTGGCGCATGCCTATCGGCAACTTCCTTTTGTTGGTGTTGTCGAGAAGAACTGATGGCGCGAATTCTGCTTGCCGAGGATGAGGAAGCGCTGCGCGCATTGACCGCCCGCGCATTGACGGACTCAGGACATGAGGTCGTAACGGCCGTCGACGGCGCCGAAGCGCTCGATATTCTGGTCCGCGAGCAGGGCCGCTTCGCGTTGCTGCTCACCGACATCAAGATGCCGCTGATGGACGGCATCGCGCTGGCGCTCAGCGTCGCGCGCGACTATCCGGCGATCGTCATCCTGCTGATGACCGCCTACGCGGACCAGCGTGAACGCGCGTCGAATCTCGACACGCTGATCCATGACGTGATCCTGAAGCCGTTCACGCTCGCCGAGATCAAGGCGGCGGTGAGCGATGCGCTGGCGGCGGGCAAGTAACCAGAGTGCGTTATTGAAGGCGACGAATTGCTCGCCGAAGCGGGCTCGATTTGGGCAACCGATGTCGACCGCGTGTCTACGAATCCGTACCGGCCAGGAAAGTGCTGATCTCCTCGAGGAACCGCGGCCATGCCGGCTCGTCCGGCATCGGAACGTGATTCCGGCTGTCTATCTCGACAAAGCGGGCGTGCGGAATGCCGCGCGCAAGCATCAGGCCGAGTTCGAGCGGGATCGACCCGTCGCCGCGGCTGTGCATCACCAGCGTCGGCGCCGCAACTTTCGGCAGAAGGTCGACGATGTCGATATGGCCGTTAGCGGACTGCAGGCGGATGGCGCTTTCGGGTGTCGCCGAGTGGCGTTGCAATTCGTCAAATGCCCTCGCCTGATCGGCCGTGAGATCGGGCCAGAGGCGCATGTTGAAGACCTGTCGGAACGCCGGACTGTCCTGGCCCCATCCGTGCCGGATCAGCGTGACCATCGCCTCGCGCCGCGCGATTTCGGGCTCACTGCCGCGCTTGCGCCAACCGAGCGGATAGCCGCCGCACGTCACGAGACGCGACACGCGCTCCGGGTGGCGTGCCGCGAACGCGACGCCGACGGCGGCGCCCTGCGAGAAGCAGAGGAGAGAAAAGCGGTCGAGCCCACACGCATCAACCACCGCCTCAAGATCGCGAATGAAACTCTCGAATGAAATCTCGGCCGGATCGCGATCGGAAAGCCCGCACCCGCGCGGATCGTAGTGGATCAGCCGGAATTGCCGCGCGAGATGCGCGTAGAGCGGACCCCAGACAGGCGTGCGCCAGTCGTGCTCGACGTGGGTGAGCCAGGTACCGACCTTCACGACCGGCGGGCCTGATCCCGCAGCGCCAATTGCGATGCTCACGCCATCCGCGGACTTGCAAAAGGTGACCGCCTGTCTTGGCGGAGACACCGCTGGTGCTCCCGACCGGTGAGAGGATGCGGCCTCGCGCACCTCGCCGACGAAGCGGAAGCCCTTGCGCGCGATTGTGCGGATCAGCCGCTGCTCCTCACCGCTATCGCCGAGCGCGCGTCGCGCTGCGTTGATGCGACTGGTCAGGGTCGATTCCGAAACGATACGGCCGTTCCAGATCGTGTCGAGCAAGTCGTCCTTGGTCACAACATGTTCGCGCTCGCGCAACAGATACGCGATGAGGTCGAAGACCTGCGGCGCAACCGCGACAGGAGTGCCCGCGCGCTGCAACTCCCGGCGATCCGGGTCGAGCACGAAGTCCTCAAAATGAAATGACACGGGCTTGGTCCCGGATGCCCATTTGGCGCGCTACCTCCGCGCGCCCGCGATAATCAAGGATGCGTCAAGGGAAAATCAAGCGGCGTTCAAAGCGAAGGGCCGCGACCTGCCCCATCCTTCCGGAACCTGACAGCCGCGAACCGCGCGGCCGGAGTATCCCGGATGAACAACTTCACACGCGCCGCGCTGGCCTTGGGCGCCTGCGCAGCGATCATCACGCTGGCGTTTGCCCAAGACCCCGGCGAGCATCGCACCGTCATGCCCGACGATCTGAAATGGGCGAAATTCCCTGCGTTGCCGCCCGGCGCGAAAATTGGCCCGATTGAAGGATCGATGGCGCATGCGATGCCATTCACGGTCCGATTCAAGCTGCCCAAGGATTATGAGGTTCCGGCGCATTCGCACCCCGTGGTCCAGCGGATCACCGTGCTGTCCGGCACGCTGCACATAGGCAGGGGCGACAAGTTCGACCGGTCAAAAACCAAGTCCATGCCTCCCGGTGCGATCTCGATCGTGCGCCCGGGTACAAATTACTTCGTCTGGACCACCGAGGAGGTGATCGTGCAGGTCCACGGCGTCGGGCCATGGGACATCGCGTACATCGATCCCCTCGAAGATCCGCGCCGGAAAATTGTCGAGTTTAGATCCGTTGGACCATGGGGGATGCCCCATAGCGCCCGCAGGGATGGCGGGGAGCAGAGCCCGTGACGGAGCTACCGAAAACTGCCCGCACGGCAGACAAGTTCACCAATTCGATGCGCGCCTGACGTCGCCGAGAATCTTAGAAATCCTTCAGCAGCCGCTCGATGTAGTCGAGCTCGAGCTGCGGGCGCGCCGGGTCGGCGAAACGCTTGCGCAGCTCTTCCAGGATGCGGCGCGCGCGCTGCACGTCGATCTCGCCCGGCACCTTCACGGTGACGTCGTCGCCGTAGTCGCGCCCGCGCAAGGGACGCCCGAGCGGGTCGGTATCGTTGTTGGCGCGTGCCTGTCCGTTGCGGCCGGGCTGGCCGGGACCGCCCGGCCCCTGCTGACCCTGCTGCATCTGCTGCGCGAGGCTCTGCGCGCCGCGCCGCAGCGCCTCCAGCGCACGACCCTGTGCATCGACCGCGCTGTCCGCGTTGCCTTCGCCGAGCTGGCCTTCCGCGTCGCCCATGGCGCCGTCGGCCTGCCCGAGGCCCTCGGCCGGATCCTGGCCCTGCTGGCCCTGGCCGGGCTGGGGCGGACCCTGCTGGCCCATCTGGCCGCGTTTGCGCATCTCCTCGAGCAGCTTCTTGAGCTGCTCGCGCAACGCCTGCTGGTTCTGGCGCAGCTCGCCGAACTGGCTCGGGTCGCCCTGCTGGCCCTGCTGCCCCTGCTGCCGGTTCTGCTGTCCGCGCTGGCCGCGCTGCTGATTGCGGCGCTGGTCCTGTCCCTGCCGGAAGGTCTTGTCGCGCAGATTCTGCTGCTCGCGGATCATGTTGCCGAGCTCGTCGAGCGCCGACATCATGTCGTCGTCCATGTCGTCACCGCCCTGCTGGCCGGGCCGCGCCATCTGCAGGTTCTCCAGCATCTGCTGCAGCTCTTCGAGCAGCCGCTTCGCCGCATCCTTGGCGCCGGAGCGCGCCAGCTGCTCCAGCCGGTCGATCATGCTCTTCAGGTCTTGCGGCCGCAGCATGCGGGTGTTGCGGTCGAGCGGACGCGCCAGCTGCTCGGGATTCTTGCGCATCTGCTCGGCCAGCGCCTGCATGAACTTGTCGAGCGCCGCGCGCAGCTCGTCGGTGAGCTTCTTGATCTCCTCATCGGTCGCACCGCGTTCCAGTGCCTGGCGGAGCGCCTCCTGCGCCTGGCGCAAGGCGGCCTCGGCATCCGAGAGCCAGCCGTCCTCGATGGTCACCGCCATGCCCCACAGCCGCGCAACCACATCGCGCAGCTGGTCGTCGGTCTTGGCGTAGTTGAGCTGCCAGTAGATCGAGCGCAGGCCGAGGTAATGCGACACTTCCTTGGTAAACTTGTCCGGCGCAATCGACAATGCTTCGAGCGCCGCCATGATACGCGGCTTGGCGTCGGCATCGAGCGCCAGAATGCGCCGCTGTTCGATCAGCGCGCGGGCGAGCGGCTTGGTGAAGATGCGCCCGGGCAGCTTCATCTCGGTCGGGGCGCTCGAGCCTTCGTTGCCAGCCTCGTCCCGCGCCGTCAGGGTCATCACGACATCGGCGCCGGACCACGGGTGGTCGGAGAGATCCTTGGTCGTCTGCGCGGCGCCGCTGCGCGTGCGCGCCTGCGGCAGCACCAGCGAAAAATCCGGCGCGCCAAAGAGCGCGCGCGGCTCCTTGCCGTCCGCACCCTTGCGGTCCTTCAGCGCGAAGGCCGCCTGCGCGCCGATCACGCCGTAGTCGTCCTCGATCTTGTAGGAGAGCAGCAACGAGCCGCGCAGCTGCGGCTCCGGCTCCTTGGTGAGTGCGATGGTCGGCGCACGATCCGGAATGGCCGCGAACGTGTAGGTAACGTCCTCGTCGAGCACGCCGCGCAGAATCGCGGTGCCCCGGTCCGTGATCGTGTAGCGATGCTCCGTGGTGCCGGCGGGCGGCGCGGGCGCGTTCTCGCGGCTCGCCTCGGCGATGCCGCCGCTCGTCACCACTTCGAGGCGGCTTGCGCCGCTTGCGCGGATCACCAGCACGCTTCCCGTGGGCACGGTCTGGATCAGCGCCGCCTGATGCGGCTCGCCGGCGCGCACACCCGGCAGAATTACGGGGGGCTTCGCCGTATAGGCCGGCGGCGTCACCCACGCATCGACGCGGAAGTTCTTGGCTTGCACCACGCCGGCCCAATCAAAGGCCGCCGTGATGCGCTTCACGCGCTCGCCCGAAGCCGCAAAGAACGTTGCGCACACCAGCAACAGCACCAGCGCCCGCACCGCGGTCGGATCGAACAGATAGAGGCGCGGACGCGGGGTCCCGGCCTTCAGCGCCTTGGCGGCGCGCAAGGCTTGTTCGACATGCGCGCGCCAGAGCGCCTGCGACACCTGATCCTGCTCGCCCGCGGCAAGCTCATCGGCAATCGCCGTCGCAGGCCGATGCTTAAGCCCGCTCACGCGATCGAGGCGGCGCAGGCCGTCGAAGGTGCTCGGCAGGCGGAAACGGAACAGCGGCACCGCCGCAATTGCGATCAGCACGACCAACACGAACAACACGATGGCCCGGCCGAGCGGCGGCAGCCACAGCCACAGACCGGCCCATGAGATGGTGAGGAAAATTCCAATGGCGACGGCGACGGAGGCAAGCGCCGGCCACAGCCTCTCCCAGAGAATCGTCCACCACGCCCGCCGCAACGCGCGGGCGAGAAGGGAGTCAGCGGTATGCTCGTCGATCGGGCGAGCATCCGCGGTGGGATCGGAAGGCCGGTCGTTCACCTGCGTCTCCGTTGCCAGCACTACCCCGATTTGGCCAAGGCAAACAAGCAACGCCTGAAATCTAAGCAATTTTCAGGCCGAATGTTCCTATTCAGCCACGTGTGATCCGGTGCGTGATTCTGCCGGGCGGTGCGACAGCACGCCGCTAGGTCAGCCAACTGGGCATTCGGTCGAGCGCAATCAAGCTGTCGACGTCGAGGCGCGGGCGGATCAGCGCCCATTCGGCGCCGTTCACCAGCACTTCGGGGATGAGCGCGCGCGTATTGTAGGTCCCGGCCTGCACCGCCCCGTATGCGCCGGCGGTCATGATGGCGAGCAGGTCGCCAGCATGAGGCTCGATCATTTCCCGGTCAGAGGCCAGAAAATCGGTGGTCTCGCAAATCGGGCCAACCACATCCGCCTTGATACGCGCGGCCCCGACCCGAGCTTCATGCAGCGGACGGATTTCATGAAAGCCCGCCTCCTCGTAGAGCGCTGGCCGGATCAGGTCGTTCATCGCTGCATCCACGATCACGAAGTTCTTGGCCTGGCCGCGCTTCATGTAGATGACGCGCGTCACCAGGATACCGGCGTTGCCGACGATCATGCGGCCGGGCTCGAAGATCAGCGTGCAGTCAAGATCGCGCGTGGCGCGCTTTACCACCGCCGCATAGGCGGCGGGATCGGGCGGCGGCTCGTTGTCTTCACGATAGGGAATTCCCAGGCCGCCGCCGAGATCGACATGCTCGATGTGGTGACCGTCGGAGCGCAGCGTGCGCACGAAGTCGGACAACAGCGCGAAGGCGTCATCGAACGGCTGCAGATCGGTGATCTGGCTACCGATGTGCATGTCGACGCCGGCAACGCGCACACCCTTCAGCTTGCCGGCATGCGCGTACACCTCGCGCGCGCGGCTGATCGGAATGCCGAACTTGTTTTCCGACTTGCCCGTCGCGATCTTGGCGTGCGTCTTGGCATCGACGTCGGGATTGACGCGCACCGACACGCACGCGGTGCGCCCCTTCGACGCCGCGATCTGCGACAAGAGATCGAGCTCCGGCTCGGATTCCACGTTGATGCAGAGAATGCCGGCGTCGATCGCGGCGGCGAGCTCCTCGGCAGTCTTGCCGATGCCGGAGAACATGATCTTCTTAGGTGGCACACCCGCCGCGACCGCGCGCTTGAGTTCGCCGCCGGAAACCACGTCCGCGCCGGCGCCGAGCTTTGCCAGCGTTGCGATCACCGCCTGGTTCGAGTTCGCCTTCATGGCGTAACAGACGAGCGAGGGCACGTCCGCGAACGCATCGGCAAACACGCGGTAATGCCGGGTCAGCGTCGCGGTCGAATAGCAATAGAACGGCGTGCCGACCGCCTGCGCGAGGCTCGTCAGGTCGACCGCCTCGGCGTGCATCACGCCGGCGCGATAGGCGAAATGGTGCATGGGAAGCCCGGTCGGTTAATCGAGAAGAGCGTCGATCGGCAGACGCCTCTTCTCACCGGGGGGCGCGATCGGCCTGCCCTCGGCGTCGACCTGCACCGGCCCCTGCGGCGTGTTGACCACCCCCGGGGGCATTTCAAGCGGTCCGCGCCGTCCGCAAGCCGACAGGGTCACGCCGAGCGTCAGCGCGAGCGCGCTGATCGCGACAAAGCGGATGATGCGGTCGAAACTGCTCACGGAGTGCTGACTCCCGATCCCGAAGGACACATACAACAGGCGGAGTGCGGCAAGCGAGAGGCGCACCCGCCTTGGGCAAGTTTTAGCCCAAGAGTGTTACTTTTTGGCCAGCCTTTTCAGCCACTTGGTGGCTTCGCGCTTGACGCTTCCAGGCGCGGTTCCGCCGTGGCTCACGCGGCTTGCCGCCGAGCGCTCGACCGAAAGCACATCGAACACCGCCTTGGTGATGCGCGGCTCGATCGCCTGCATGGCGGCAAGGGCGAGCCTGTCGAGGGGAACTTGCGCCTGCTCGGCCGCCGCCACGATGCGTCCCGTGACGTGATGCGCCTCGCGGAACGGGATTTTCAGCATCCGCACCAGCCAGTCGGCGAGATCGGTGGCGGTGGAATAGCCTGCACCCGCCGCCGCCTTCATGCGCGCGGCATCCGGCGTCATGTCGGCCACCATGCCGGTCATCGCCGCAAGGCCGAGCATCAGCGCGGAGAGCGCATCCATCGCGCTCTCCTTGTCCTCCTGCATGTCCTTCTGGTAGGCGAGCGGCAATCCCTTCATCACCATCAAGAGGCCGGTGAGCGCGCCGACGATGCGTCCGGTCTTGGCGCGCACCAGCTCGGCGGCGTCCGGGTTGCGCTTCTGCGGCATGATCGACGAGCCGGTGGTGAACTTGTCGGTGAGCGTCACGAAGCCGGTGAGCGGCGAGCACCACAGTACGATCTCCTCGGCAAAGCGCGACAGATGCACCGCGGTGATCGAAGCGGCGGCGAGCGCTTCCATCACGAAATCGCGGTCGGAGACGGCATCGAGCGAGTTCGCCGCCGGGCGGTCGAAGCCGAGCGCTTTCGCAGTCATCGCGCGATCGAGCCGGAACGACGTGCCGGCGAGCGCCGCCGCCCCGAGAGGGCTTTCGTTCAGGCGCTTGCGGGCATCGGCGAAGCGGGAGCGATCGCGCGCCGCCATCTCCACATAGGCCAGCAGATGATGCCCGAACGTCACCGGCTGCGCGGTCTGCAGGTGCGTGAAGCCGGGCATCACCGTTGCGGCGTGCGCCAGCGCCTTTTCGGCGAGAGCGCGTTGATAGCCGGCCAACGCCGCATCGATGTCGTCGATCGCATCGCGCACCCAGAGCTTGAAGTCGGTCGCGACCTGGTCATTGCGCGAGCGCGCGGTATGCAGGCGTCCCGCCGCCGGCCCGATCAGCTCGGTGAGGCGCGACTCGACGTTCATGTGGATGTCTTCGAGCGCCCGCTTGAAGCGGAACTTGCCCGTCTCCATTTCCGAGAGGATCGTGTCCAGGCCGTGGGCGATCGCCTTCGCATCCTCGCGCGAGATGATGCCTTGTTTGGCAAGCATCGCCGCATGGGCCTTGCTTGCCGCGATGTCCTGGCGGTAAAGGCGGCGATCGAAGTCGATCGAGGCGTTGATCTCCTGCATGATGGCGCCGGGACCAGACGCAAAACGCCCGCCCCACATCTTGTTGCTCATGACCCGACTGCCAATCCGATGAACGACCCGTCCGCCCAGAAACGCTTTGCCATACGCCGGCTCGCCATCTTGATCGTTGGCGGCTTTGCGGGCGTCGCGGTCGGGCTCGCGGCGGTATACGGGATCGGCGCAATGCAGCGCAATGCGGACCCCGCCTGCCGCCCCGGTGCGGAGCTCGCCAAGCGCCTTGCCCCGCTCGCCCGCGGTGAGGTCGCGGCGATCAGTATCGCGGCCGAGCCAAGGCCGCTGCCCGACCTCGCGTTCAACGATGCGGGAGGCCAGCCGCACAAGCTATCGGATTTCCGCGGCCGCACGGTGCTGCTGAACCTGTGGGCCACATGGTGCGTGCCGTGCCGCAAGGAGATGCCGGCGCTCGATGCACTCCAGGCGAGGCTCGGCGACGAGCGGTTTCAGGTGGTCGCCGTCAACATCGACACGCGCAATCTCGACAAGCCGAAGGCCTGGCTCGACGAGGTGGGAATCAAGGGGCTCGGCTACTTCGCCGACCCGAGCGCAAAGGTGTTTCAGGATCTCAAGAGCATCGGCAAGGCGGTCGGCATGCCGACCACGCTGCTCATCGACCCGCAGGGCTGCGAGCTCGGGACCCTCGCGGGTCCCGCCGAATGGGCCAGCGATGACGCCGTCAAGCTGATCGAGGCCGCGAAGGGGAGTTAGATTCTTTGAGCATGATCTTGTCCGAAAACCGGTGCCCACTTTTCGGGATCATGCTCTAGCGCCAGAACGCCCACCACGGCGGCGGTTCCGGGCAATGCGCCCGGTTGCCGACGATCCGGTCAAGCCGCTCCTTGACGGCGCGCGGCACGCTGGTCCCGATGTCGTCGCGCTGCGGCTTGAGCAGATAGCCGGCACGGATCAGCCCTTCCACGCCATCGATGACCTTCGGGTCGGGCACAAAGGCGCCAAGCGCGTCCGGATTGATTCGTCCACGCGATTGATCGAGGCTGATCGCGGCCTGCGCCGAAAAATACATGCGCAGCGACATGTTGGTGTTCTCGATGCCTCTGACGTAGTCGATCACGCCGGCGGTGATCTTCTGGCGCAGGCTGGGCGAGCAATAGCGAGCGGGCGCTTCGGTCAACTGGCAGGCAAGCCGTTCGTTCTGGTCCGCGACGTTCTTGCCGTTCGCGACCGTCTGCTTGGCCCGGTCGAACTCCGCCTTGGCCTTGGGCGACTGCTCTTCACCGTTGATCGGTGCCAGCAGCACACTGCCGGGGCGTGGCGCGCAGACGGCAGCGGCGATTTTCGCCACTTCGTCGGCACTCTTGCCCGCATAGCGCTCGGCACCCGCGGGCACCGGCGCGGCGGCGACCGGCGCGCGCGGGGCTTCGACATAGACGACCGCCGTCCCGTGACCGGAAAAGAAGCGTGGGACGAACATCACGCCCGCAAAACCGGCCGCAATGGCACCCACCGCGATCAGCCAGAACGGCAGCCCGCCCGACCGTTCCGGCGCATAGTCGGGTTTTTCCCGGATTCGTGAGCGCAGGTCCTGAATATCGGTCATCGGCAAGCGCCCACCGTCGACTGTTGCCGACGCTCAAACCGTGATGTCGAGGTTCTGGCCAATCCCGGCAGCCGCGTTCGTGATCTGTGCGGCATTCTTCTGCGCGGCCTCGATCACCTGCACGATCGAGGCCGCATTATCGGCGTTCATCTTGAGCATCCTGGCGGCCGCCGCGAGCTGGAGTCGCCCCATCTGGGCGCCGATCATGGCGGCTGCGAGCGATGACACGTCCATGCGGGGCTCCAAACGGGTCGGCAGCCTGCCATCACCTCGTTAATTTTCGCTTCGGCGGAACGCGGACTCGCTGGCCGGCGAGCACAAAGTTCAGACGGACAGGTTTACCGCTGCTGCGGCTTTTGCCGCGGCCTGAATGCGGGCAACAGCCGCGTTGGCGGCCAGTGCAGCCGATCCCTGAATCTGGTTGCTCCAGGCGCTGGCAATGGCGGAGCCCGTGGCCGCCCCGTCCGCGAGATAGCTTTGGGCGATGTCGCGCCGGCGCGCGCGCCAGGCCTCGTCGACCTGCCAGGCCGAATAAGTGCGGAAAAAACTGAAGCGGCCGGTGCTGCTGATCGCCATCGCGAAGCTCCGCCGACAGCTTTCGGGATGAGGATTAACGAAGCGTTAGCGAGGCAACTGCGCGGTTAACAGCGCTTAAACAGGGACCGCCGTCAGCGCGTCGGGACCGGCTTCTCGCCGCGATAGTCGTAGAAGCCGCGCTGCGCCTTGCGGCCGAGCCAGCCGGCCTCGACGTATTTCACCAGCAGCGGGCATGGCCGGTACTTCGAATCGGCGAGCCCCTCGTGCAGCACCTGCATCACCGAGAGGCAGGTATCCAGCCCGATGAAATCGGCAAGCTCGAGCGGCCCCATCGGATGATGCGCGCCGAGCTTCATCGCGGTGTCGATCGCCTCGACCGTGCCGACGCCTTCATAGAGCGTGTAGACCGCCTCGTTGATCATCGGCAGCAGGATGCGGTTGACGATGAAGGCCGGGAAATCCTCCGCGACCGCGATCGTCTTGTGCAGCTTCTTCACGAACTCGCGGCAGGTGTCGAACGTCGTGTCATTGGTGGCGATGCCGCGGATCAGCTCGACGAGCTCCATCACCGGCACTGGATTCATGAAATGGATGCCGATGAATTTCTCGGGCCGGTCGGTGGTCGCCGCGAGCCGCGTGATCGAGATCGAAGAGGTGTTGGTGCCGACGATCGCGTCGGGTTTCAGGCCCGGGCAGAGATCGGCGAAAATCTTGCGCTTGACGTCTTCCTTTTCGGAAGCCGATTCGATGACCAGATCGCAATCGCCGAGCTTGTCGAGCGTGTCCGCAGGCGAGATGCGCGTGAGCGCGGCCTTGCGGTCTTCCTCGGAGATCAGCTTGCGCGAGACCTGCCGCGTCAGGTTGCCGTTGATGGTGGCAAGCCCGGCGTTGATGCGGTCGGTCGAGATGTCGTTGAGCAAAACGTCGATTCCCGCAAGCGCCGTCACATGGGCAATGCCGTTACCCATCTGACCGGCGCCGATGACCCCGATCTTCTTGATTGAAGCCATGTTCTCCGCCTGGCCGCGGGCTGTCGCCTGGGGCCGCTCCCTCACCTGCGTCATCGATGCCATGTCGTCCTTTTTACGACGATCCGGCCCTTGATACTACCGGGATAAACCCCGTTCACTGTCCCCGCTTCCCGAGTTCTTCGGCGAGCTCAGGCAGCGCCTGATAGAGATCGGCGACCAGCCCGTAGTCGGCGACCTGGAAGATCGGCGCCTCCTCGTCCTTGTTGATCGCAACGATCACCTTGGAGTCCTTCATGCCGGCGAGATGCTGGATCGCGCCCGAGATGCCGACTGCGATGTAGAGTTCCGGCGCCACGACTTTGCCGGTCTGGCCGACCTGCCAGTCGTTCGGCGCATAGCCGGCATCGACCGCGGCGCGCGAGGCGCCGACCGCGGCGCCGAGCTTGTCGGCAACCGGCTCGATATACTTTGTGAAGTTGTCTCTGCTCTGCATCGCGCGCCCGCCCGAGATGATGATCTTGGCGGAGGTGAGCTCGGGGCGCTCCGACTTCGACAGTTCCTCGCCGACGAACGACGAGATGCCCGGGTCGTCCGCCGCGGTCGCGTTCTCGACCGGGGCCGAACCGCCCTCGCCGGTCGCCTGGAAGGTCGAGGTGCGCACCGTGATGACCTTCTTTTTGTCCTTCGACTTCACGGTCTGGATCGCGTTGCCGGCATAGATCGGCCGCTCGAAGGTGTCCGCCGCCACCACCTTGGTGATGTCGGATATCTGCATCACGTCGAGCAGCGCGGCGACCCGCGGCATGACGTTCTTCGCCGTGGTGGTCGCGGGCGCAACGATCGCATCGTAATTTCCGGCGAGCGACACGATCAGCGCCGCGAGCGGCTCGGCGAGGGCATGCTCGTAAGCGGGCGCGTCCGCCAGCACCACCTTGGCGACGCCATCGAGCTTGCCGGCCGCGTCCGCCACCGCCTTTGCGGACGAGCCTGCGACCAGCACATGCACGTCGCCGCCCATCTGCTTCGCGGCGGTCAGCGCCTTGTTGGTCGCGTCTTTCAGCGACTTGTTGTCGTGCTCGGCGAGCAGGAGCGTTGCCATCTAGAGAACTCCCGCCTCGTTCTTGAGCTTCTCGACGAGTTCGCCGACCGTCTTTACCTTGACGCCCGCCTTGCGGCCGGAGGGCTCGGCGGTCTTCACGACCTCGAGCCGCGGCGCGACATCGACGCCATAGTCGGCCGGCGCCTTGTCGGCGATGGGCTTCTTCTTCGCCTTCATGATGTTCGGTAGCGACGCATAGCGCGGCTCGTTGAGGCGCAGATCCGTGGTGACGATCGCCGGCCCTTTGAGCTTGACGGTCTGCAGCCCGCCGTCCACTTCGCGCGTCACGCTGACGCTTTCGCCTTCGAGCGCGAGCTTGGAGGCGAAGGTGCCCTGCGGCCAGCCGAGCAGCGCGGCGAGCATCTGGCCGGTCTGGTTGCAGTCGTCGTCGATCGCCTGCTTGCCCATGATGACGAGGCCGGGTTTCTCCTCCTCGACCACGCCCTTGAGGATCTTCGCGACCGCGAGCGGCTCGACGACGCCGTCGACCTTCACCAGGATGCCGCGGTCGGCGCCCATCGCCAACGCGGTGCGGATCGTCTCCGCGGCCTGCTGTGGGCCGATCGACACGGCCACGATCTCGGTGGCGGCGCCCTTTTCCTTGAGACGGATCGCCTCTTCGACGGCGATCTCGTCGAAGGGATTCATCGACATCTTCACGTTGGCCAGTTCGACGCCCGAACCATCGGCCTTCACGCGAACCTTGACGTTGAAATCGACCACCCGCTTGACGGGCACCAAGACCTTCATGCCGGAAAACTCCCGCCCCGTGCGGCGGGCAACCTATGGCCCACCCCAGAGGCTGTCAACGCAGTGCAACATAAGCTCATCGCGGTCTGCCCCAGGGACCAGAAGACCTTGATTCCGCAAGCGCAATCGCGTCCTCCGGACTGAAGCACTGGAACAGCGGGACGCCGGGCGGCCGCATCACGGCGATCAGGATTGCGCCCGCCGCAAGCCCGCCGACATGGGCCCACCAGGCGGTGTCGCTCTTGTCCAGGCTGAACACATGCCAGACCTGGCTGATCGCCCAGAAGCCGAGCACCCAGTAGGACGCGAGACTGATCGGGATGAATCCGAAAATGAGGACGGTGATCTTCGCGCAGGGACGGATCATCATGTAGGCGGCGATGACGCCGGCAATCGCGCCCGAGGCACCGACCAGCGGAATGTTCGACTGCGGCGCCATGAATGCATGCGCCGCGCCGCCCGCGGCGCCGCACAACAAATAGAAGGCAAGAAAGCGGCCGTGGCCGAGCGCATCCTCGATGTTGTCGCCGAACACGAACAAGAACAGCATGTTGAGCAAAACATGCAGCCAGCCGCCGTGCAGGAACATGTAGGTGACGAGCGTCAGAGACGGCGGCATGAATCCGCCGGTCACCGCCTCGCCGCTCACCGCGACCGGAAACATCGCGAAGTTGCGCAGGATCTCTGTCGCGATCTTGTCGCTGGTCGCGCCCATGAACGAGAAGACCGCGATGTTGACGGCGATCAGCGCGAAGGTCACGTAGGCGCGACGGCTCTTTTCGAGCGGATCGTTGTCGTAGATCGGGATGACCACTGAGTGCCCCTATGCCCGCACGCGTGCGGCTCACCGGTTCGCGCCCGGCACCCACAACACGTCGCGCGCGCCCTTGTCGTTGACATACCGGCTCGCGACGAACAGGAAATCCGACAGGCGGTTGATGTAACTCCTCACCTCCGCGGATACGTCCTCGCCGGAATCCGCGAGCTGAACAATGACGCGCTCGGCGCGCCGGCACATCGTGCGCGCGAGATGCAGATAGGCGGCGGCCGGCGTGCCGCCCGCCAGCACGAAGGTGCGCAGCGGTGCAAGCTCCGCATTGAGCGTATCGATCTCGTCCTCGAGGCGCTTCACCTGGGACGGCTTGACCGCGAGGCGCTCGCCGCCCGGCCCCTTGCCCTTGTCGGGCGAGCACAGGTCGGCGGCGAGATCGAACAGATCGTTCTGGATGCGCGAGAGCATCGCGTCGACCGGCATCTCCCCGGTATGGAGCCGCGCGACGCCGATCGCGGCGGTCACTTCATCGACGATACCGTAGGCCTCGACGCGCAGATCGTACTTCTTGCGCTGCTCGCCGTTGCCGAGCATCGTCATCCCGGCATCGCCCGCGCGCGTATAGATGCGGTTGAGCACCACCATGTGAGCCTCGAATCTGCGCCGCTGTTTTGCGCGCCCGCGGTCGTCTATCCTATTCCGAATCCGGAACCAATGAGAGGGGAACTCTGATGCGCCTCACCCTGATCGTCGCCGTCGCTCTCGCGTTGACGCCTGCCGCGCTGATCGCGCACCCCGCGGGGCTGCAGGCACCGGCCACCGACGTTTCCGCCGCAAAGAAAAAGCCGAAGAAGGCGAAAGCTCCGAAGGAAGAATACCTCAAAGCCGCGCCCGGGACCGGCCCGAGCGGACCGAAGAAATAGGAAAGGTCACCGCCCGAGCGCCCAGATCGTGATCATCACGACCACGATCGCGACGAACTGCAGCAACACCCGCAGCCGCATCAGCTTCTGCGAGGTGTTGGGCGAGCCGCCTCGCATCATGTTGACGAGGCCGAGCACGAGCACCAGCGCGACCGCGCCGATCGCGAGCGGCACCGCGTAGTAGTAGAGGGCGTTGGTCATCGGTTGGATATTGCGTGCGCAGCCATGTTTTACAAGACGATGACGGTCTGATGTGATCGGCGCCGGGAGAGATACATGACCGAGCGGCCGAATTGGAAGCCTCGCACCATCGCGGCGCAGGCGCTGGGCGCGATCGAGCCCGAGACTCATGGCGTGGCACTGCCGGTGCACGTCTCGACCACCTTCATCCGCGACCCCGACAACCAGTATCGCACCGGCTACGCGTATGGCCGCCCGGACAATGCGACGGTGCGCCAGACCGAAGCCGTGATCGCGGCGCTCGAAGGTGCGCACGAGGCGCTGCTGTTTTCCTCCGGCATGGCGGCCGCGACCAGCGTGGTGCTGGCACTGCCGCCCGGCAGTCACGTGCTTGCCCCGCAGGTCTGCTACTGGGGCCTGCGCGATTGGCTCAAGAACGAGGCGCCGCTGTTCGGCTATCGCGTCGACCTCGTGGACATGTCGAATGTCGACGCGGTGCGCGCCGCGATGCAGTCCGACACCAAGCTCGTCTGGATCGAGACGCCGGCCAATCCGCTCTGGACCATCACCGACATCGCCGCCGTCGCGGAGATCGCGCATGCCGGCGGCGCGATGCTCGGCATCGACTCGACGGCCGCGACTCCGCTGTTCACCAAGCCGCTCGCGCTCGGCGCCGACATCGTGATGCATTCGGCGACGAAATATCTGAACGGACATTCCGACGTGGTCGCGGGCGTGCTGGCCGCGTCGCAGGATGGCGCCACATGGGCGCGGATCAAACAGATACGCAGCCATCACGGCGCGATCCTCGGGGGCTTCGAGGCCTGGCTGCTCTTGCGCGGGTTGCGCACGCTCGAAGTGCGCGTGCACGCCCAGACCGAAACGGCGGCCGCGCTCGCGACGCGCTTTGCGAACCACCAGTCCGTCTCGTCCGTGCTTTATCCGGGCTTGCCCTCGCATCCCGGCCACGCGGTCGCGGCGCGGCAGATGTGCGGCTTCGGCGCCATGCTGTCGATCCGCGTGAGAGGTGGCGAGCGCGCCGCGATCGATGCGGCGGCGCGCGTGAAGCTGTGGAAACGCGCGACCTCGCTCGGCGGCGTGGAAAGCCTGCTCGAGCATCGCGCCTCGATCGAGGGACCGGGCTCGCCCTGCCCGCCCGATCTGTTGCGCTTGTCGGCTGGGCTGGAGGACCCGGACGACCTCTGCGACGACCTCGACCGCGCGCTGCGCGCGGCGAACGCGTAGCACGCGCTTTCGCGCAGGCTCTCCACGCGCCGTGCCCACTTTCCGAGTGGGCGACGCAACCAGATGCCGCGGATTTGAGAACTCGACGAATTCACAAGTGCTAGCCTCGCGGCGCGGCGGGCCGACGGGGATGCAGTCGATTGCCGCCCTCGCCCGACGCCGAATACAAAGATTCAACGGAGCCACGGGGGCGACACCCGGGCTCAAAAAGCAGGGAGGCTTCTCATGAATCGTGAGATCGCCGGACTCGTCTTCGCGACCGGCTTTGTGTTTGTTGCGTTTGCGCAGAGCGCGAGCGCGCAGAATTCACCGGGAATTGCAGCGCTCGACGCAAGCTTGCGCGGCGCGGTCGAGCGCAAGGATGTGCCCGGCATCGTCGCGCTGGTCACGGATCGCAAGGGCGTCGTCTATCAAGGCGTGTTCGGCGTGGCAGACGTGTCGACCGGACGTGCGCTCGCAGCGGACTCCATGTTCCGCATCGCGTCGATGACCAAGCCCATCACGTCCTTCGCCCTGATGCAGCTTGTCGAGCAGGGCAAACTCGGCCTCGACGACCCGGCATCGAAGTACCTGCCCGAGCTCGCCAACTTGCAGGTGATCACTTCATTCGACACCGGGACCGGGGCCTATACACTTCGTCCGGCAGCGCGGCCGGCCACGGTCCGCCACTTCCTCACCCACACGTCCGGGCTCGGCTATCCATTCACCAGCGCCATCTGGCGTGACCTGAAACCGAAGGAGGGCGACAAATTCCCGTTCGGCGGTCCGTTGCTGTTCGATCCGGGCGAGCGCTGGCACTACTCGACCAGCACCGACGTGGTCGGCCGGCTGGTCGAGGTGATCTCGGGCCAGAAGCTCGAGGACTATTTCCGCCAGAACATCTTTGCGCCGCTCAAGATGGACGACACGTCCTACAACGTGCCGGAAGCCAAGGGTCCACGCATGGTCGCCCAGCAGCAGCGCGCCGGCGACAAGATGGACGGCGCGGTCGTCCTGCAGTCGCCGCAGCTTGGCCTCACCATCGCGGCGCCGATCGGCGGCGGCGGCCTTGCTTCGACGGCGAGCGATTACGGCCGCTTCATGCGCATGTTCCTCAACGGCGGCGAGCTCGACGGCGTGCGCGTGATGAAGCCGGAAACGATCGCGCTGATGAGTACGAACGCCATGGGCGCGGTGCGGGTGCCCGCGCTGAAGACAGCGCTGGCGCGCAGCGCCGACTTCACGTTCATCGCGGACGGCCGCGACCAGTGGAGCCCCGGCTTCCTCATCACGGTGGACCAGGTGGCGGGCAAGCGCTCGCCCGGAAGCCTGAGCTGGGGCGGGATCAACAATACCTACTTCTGGATCGATCCGAGCCGCGGCATCGCCGGCACCATCATGATGCAATATCTGCCGTTCGCCGACGCCAAGGCGCTGGCGGCCTACGATGCGTTCGAGCGGGGCGCCTATCAGCTCGTGAGCGCGGGGCAGTAGACTCTCGCAACGTCTGGCCGGCGTCGTGCCGGCCCGACGTTGGTTTCCACACCGGCCTTATTCGAACAAGTAGCGGTAGGCCAGGAGAGTATTCGGCACGAGGACGACAAGGACCAAGAGAAGCACAGTGCTCGCTACGGTGAAGGCGACCAGCGATCCCACCACCAGCCGAAACCGGCCCTTGACGAGTTCGCGGGCGAACCTTTCTCGATCAAGGACGGACACGGTGCCGGCCAGACGCCGGCCGGCAATCTCCATAATTCGCTCTTTTTTTGGCGCGGCTAGATAAAAAGACAGAGCCACGCTCGCGCTGACATGGAAAATGGTCGGCACAAAGAGGCTTCCCATCAAGGCAAAAATGAATACCAGCGCGCCAACATCCAAATCTCGCACTGCTTTCACCAAGGCGCCGTAGCTGTAGTTCCCACTCGGCGAGAACTGAATGGAAAATAGCGATGTCCAATAGAGCAGAAACAATATAGCGAACCCGAGAATAACCGTGAAAACGATATCGACATACACCATTCCGATGGACCGAAGCACGGACTTCCCATCCAGATCCCTGACCGTCCTCGAGAGTGAGAAGCGAGTAAATGCGACCGACATGAAGCTGGCGCCGCCATTTATCAGCGGTAGCAGCAAGAACGCGACGACAAGGTGGGTGTAGAACTCCCGGCTGTACAGAAAATAGCCGCCGGCCGCAAACGCCACTGCGAGGGCGAGTATTCTGGGGTCCGGATACCGGATAAAGAAATATATAAGATACCCCAACGACATGAAGCCCACTGCGCCGCCCGCCATGTACGAGAAAATCCGACCGGACTCCATCGGATAGCCAAATGGGGCGCGCATAAAATAGAACTTCGTCCAATAGGGCGACAACCAGAGATCAGCTGCTGCCAGAATTACCGACAGGATCAATATGAGGCAAATCCCAAGCAGCATGGTTAGAAGCGAAGGTCCGCCGGAGCTTTCAGAGTGGTGGAGCTCAAGGAAATCTGCAAGCCTCGGGGACTTGCGCTTGACAAGACTTTCGACCCCGCATCTCGCCGCCACGGCCCGAGCGGTTCTCGTGACGCCGAAGAGACCGTATAGAAAGAGTGAGAGCACGATTAGTCCAAACAAGAATCTTGTATATGTCGGATCGACTTGAGAGTCGAACAACGGAAGAAATGCCGGCATATTTATCACGCTAGAGGACCTGGTAAAATTGAATCCAATAGAGCTCGAGAGTGCCCAAGAAAAGACGATTGCGACGAACAGATAACAATATGAGATGAGCACGATCCTGACGAACATTTCGAGCGAAAGGTTCGATCCAAGATATTGCTGCGACACTTTCTCGATCTTGTCGAGGACTGTAACGAGATTCGAGCGCAGGTCCGGTTTGCGGCCTATGTCGTCAATGTAGGACCGGAGATCGGGTTCACTATTGTATAGATCGGCCGCAAATGATCGTGGGGAAGGAAATAGCAAGTTGAAGACTGCAACGCTGAGCGACAAGAGCGTGAACATCGGCCCGACAATGGCCGCAACAGTCTTAACTTCGTCGAGTGTCATGATACCAGTATTGATGGATTTTGCGCTTTTGACCAGCAGCCCAGGGGGCGAGGGGTCATCGTCTCGGTCGCCGAAGATGCAAGCGGAATGGCCGCACCCGCGTTGACGGCCGGCAGCAGGCGTGTGGCACCTGCATCGTGCCCGCCGTGAGACTCGATTTCGTCGGGGAAACAGCCGCAGCCTCGTTCCCCGTAACCGCGTCATCCAGAGCCGGGTCAGCTGCACGGACGCCGCGTGGCGGGCAAGGCGCCCCCCAGTCCTCCCCTGGGGGTAGGTCTACAGGTCGCGGCGTGCGCAGATGCGATGTGACTTCACGCCCCGAGCTTGTTCTCGATCTCGTGCACCGGCATCTTGACCAGATCCTTGTCGATCTCGGCCTTCAGCGCATCGCGCAGGCTGCCAGAATAGGCTTGTCGCAGTACGCCAAGCGCGCGCGGCGGCGCCACGATCACGATCGACTTCGTTTCACCTTTGGCAATGGCAGCATCGAGGCGCTTCGCGAGGTCGGCGAGGAAGCGCTGTTCCTCCTGCTCGTGCCAGTCGGTCTGCTCCATCGCGCTGCGCCTGCTGCCGACCGAGTTGATGGAGCGGCCGGGAGCGTCGCTTCCCTGCTCGTGAGTCTTGGGGCTCTCCTGCTCATGCACTTCCCGAGTCTTGAGATTGGGATGCATGCCATCGCCGACGTTCTCCAGAATCAGCGCCTTGGCGCCGTCGGCGACCACGACCCAGTCGCCATTGTGAATTCGCAGATTGTGCATGGGCAATACCTCCGGGGACGCAAGCTTGCGCGATGCCGCGAGCGCGGCATTGGGCGGGCATTCCTCAACGCGCGGAGGGGTGTTTCAGTTGCTGCCGTCCGGTAGCCTGCGGGCGATGCGGTCTTTCGCCATTGTCTCGCCGATTGGCTCAGTTGGAGCCGTCCAGAAGTCGTCGGGCGATGACCTGCGCCTGGATTTCCGCGGCGCCCTCAAAGATGCTGAGGATGCGCGCGTCGCACAGCACGCGCGAGACAGGATATTCCATCGCAAAGCCGTTGCCGCCATGGATTTGCACGGCATTGTCGGCGGCGGCCCAGGCGACACGCGCCGCGAGCAGCTTCGCCATGCCGGCTTCGAGGTCGCAGCGGCGGCCTGAATCCTTCTGTCGCGCCGCGAAGTAGGTCATCTGCCGCGCGATCATCACCTCGACCGCCATCATCGCGACCTTGTCGGCGACGCGGGGGAATTTGAACAGTTTTTCACCGAACTGGACCCGCTCCTCCGCATAGCGCGCGGCGAGCTCCATCGCGGCCTGCGCGACTCCGACCGCGCGTGCCGCAGTCTGGATGCGCGCCGACTCGAAGGTCTGCATCAATTGCTTGAAGCCCTGCCCCTCGGTGCCGCCGAGCAGGTTCTCGGCCTTCACCTCGAAGCCGTCGAAGCCGATCTCGTATTCCTTCATGCCGCGATAGCCGAGCACCTCGATCTCGCCGCCGGACATGCCGGGCGCGGGAAACGGGTCTTCGTCGGTGCCGCGCGGCTTCTCGGCGAGCAGCATGGAAAGCCCGCGGTAGCCCGGCTCCTTCGGATCGGTGCGCACCAGCAGCGTCATCAGGTCGGCGCGCACCGGGTGCGTGATCCAGGTCTTGTTGCCGGACACCCTGTAGACCGCTTCGTTTCCTTGGCCCTGCTTCACGGCGCGCGTCTTGAGCGAGGCGAGATCCGAGCCGGTGTTCGGCTCGGTGAAGACCGCCGTCGGCAGCACCTCGCCGGATGCGATCTTCGGCAGCCATTTCGTCTTTTGCGCGTCGGTGCCGCCGCCCAGGATCAACTCGGCGGCGATCTCGGAGCGCGTGCCGAGCGACCCCACGCCGATGTATCCGCGCGACAGTTCCTCCGAGACGACGCACATGGACTCCTTGCCGAGACCCATGCCGCCGTATTCCTCCGGGATCGTCAGGCCGAACACGCCGAGCTCGGCCATGTGCGTGATCACGTCGAGCGGGATGTAGCTGTTGGTCAGATGCCACGCATGGGCGTGGGGCACGACCTCGCTCTCGGCGAACTTGCGCATCTCGTCGCGGATCGCCTCGAGCGTCTCGTCGAGGCCGCAGTCGCCGACGGTCGCGCCGTGATGCTCGCGCATCAGCTCGACGAGCCGTGCGCGGTTCTCCGCCGTATTGCCGGTCGCGATCAGCTCCTCGACGTCCGGCGTGATGCGTGTGGTTACCTGTTCGAGGGTGAGCCCGAGCTCGCCCGGGCGCACCATCTCGCCCTGGCTCATCGGGATGCCGCCGAGCATCTGCGCGAGGTATTCGCCGAAGCCGGCGCGGACGATCAGTTCTTCCAGCTCGCCGAAACGCCCGGCTTCGCTGATCCGCTCCGCGTAGGCGGCGAGCTGGCGCAGCGCTTCCGTGTAGGTCGCAAACCAGGCCAGCCCGTGCGCGGCGCGCTGCTCCTTGTCGAGGAGCGTTCCGGAGACGCGGCCGTCAGCGGCAACGCGCGTCCGGACGGCCCGCGTCGCGTCGGCGAGCAACGCGTCCATCGTACCGACCGCGGCGCGGGTTTGGTCGATCAGGCTCGATCCGTTTCCGGGCTGGGACGCCGCAACTGCCATAGGTCCTCCGGCGCCGTTCATCTTCTAACGCACTGCAACACGAACTTGGTGCGCCGCACAAGGGGCAGGCGAAACCGGTCCGCTATCAACTGCTTACCTTCGGATCGGTGCCAAGCATTTTCCTAAAATTCTACCGGTTCTTAACCATTTTGGCCCTTGCATGGAGCGGTATTTCTCAGTCCGCAGCTTCCGGAGTGGTCCGAATGCTCCTGTCCCGCTTCAGCACCGACGTCTCGGTGCGTTCGCGCCTGATCGTGTTGTCGCTGATCCCGGTGGTCGGCTTTGCGGCAGTCGCAGTCGCATATCTGTCGAGCGAACGGGCGGTCGAAGCGGCCTTCGAGAGCGTACAGCAATCCTCACAGCTGTCCGAGGCGAGCCGTGCGTTCAAGGAAGCGCTCACCACGATGCAGGTGCGCGCCAAGGACTTCGTCGCGCAGCCGCAGCCCGGACTCGTGTCCCGCTTCGGCGAGGCGCACGAGTCCGCGATGACAAGCCTCAAGACGATCGGCGAGCTCGTCACCGATAGCGAACGCCAGAACCTCACGCTGCTCGAGGGGCGCGTCGCCAACCTGAAGACGACTTTCGGGGCGCTCGTCGCCGACCAGGACGAACTCGGTCTCACTGAATTCGAGGGGACCCAGGGCCGGCTGCGCGACGGCGGCAACATCATGGAGCGCATCGTCAACGAGGACATGTCCTGGCTGTCCGATGCGGACCAGAAAAGGATCCTCATTCCCCTGATGCTGATGCGCCGTCACGAGGTCGAGTACCGTCTCACCCGCGAGGAGTCCGCGCATTCGCTGTTCAAGGACAACAAGACCGCCTTCGAGAAGGCCTTCGCCGGCATCGTCGCCGCCGCCGTCATGAAGCAGCAGCTCACCGATCAGGTGAAGAGCTATGCGGACGCGTTCGTCGACTGGATGGCAAGTTCGGCCAAGATCGCGCGGTCGATCGCGGTGATTTCGGCGGAGACGCGGCAGATGCTGCCCGCCGCCGACGAGATCGTCGCCTCGGCCAACAGAAAGACGGCAGCAGCCGCGGCCGGCGTCGCGGCATCCCAGCAGCAGACCAAGCTCTGGATCATCGGAATCGGCATTGCGGTGATCGCCCTCGGCCTGTTCCTCAACTGGTTCATCGGGCGCAACATCGCGAGCCCGCTGCGGCGGCTGTCCGGCGCCATGAAAAAACTCGCGGCCGGCGACAGCAGCATCGATATCCCCTCGACCGAATCCAAGGACGAGATCGGCGCCATGGCGCGCACGGTCATCGTGTTCCGCGACAACGCGATCGAGCGCGAGCAGCTTGCGGTGACGCAACAGAAATCGGTGCGCGAACGCGAGCGGCGCGCCGAGACGATCGCGGCGACGATCGCAGGCTTCGAACAGACGGTCGATGAGGCGCTCGCGAAGGTGCGCGGGGCAGCCGAGCGGCTCGAGACCGCATCATCGGCGCTCAACACGGCGGCGGACGCGGTATCGGCGCAGGCAAGCTCGGCGGAAGAGCGCGTCGGAGCCGCCTCGATGAACGTTGCCTCAGCTGCGAGCTCGGCCGAGGAGCTCGCCACCTCGATCGGCGAGATCGCGAGCCAGGCCGCGACCTCGACCGACGTCGCAAGCCGCGCCGTCACCGAAGCGCAGCGCACCGTCGAGACCATGTCGCAGCTCGCCAAAGCTGCCACCCGCATCGGCGAGGTGATCGGCCTCATTCAGGCGATCGCCGGCCAGACCAATCTGCTCGCGCTCAACGCCACCATCGAGGCGGCGCGCGCGGGCGAGGCCGGCCGCGGCTTTGCGGTGGTCGCCTCGGAGGTGAAGAACCTCGCGGGTCAGACCGCGAAGGCGACCGAGGAGGTCGCCACGCAAATCGGCGCCATCCAGTCCGCCGCAGGCGACGCCACCGACGCGATCGAGCAGGTCAACCGGATCATCTCCGAAATGTCCTCGATCGCGGCGCGGGTTGCCTCCGCGGTCGAGGAGCAGAATGCCGCGGTCTCGACCATCGCCGAGGGCGTCAACCGTGCCTCGGCCGAGGCCCGTTCCGGTGCCGAGGCCATGACGCGCGTGGCCGGCGCCAGCGCCGATGCGCGCTCCACCGCAGACGACGTGAAGGCGCTCGCGGAAGCGCTCGCCGGCGATGCCGAGGAGCTCGACGCCGAGGTGCGGCGCTTCCTCAGCGAAGTTCGGGCGGCGTGACCAGCGGCCTCTTGCCAAGGCAGTTGCTTTCCGCGAAGTGAATTCCTCTCTTGTGCCGGAGAGCAGCGGCTCGTGCAGTTCCTGCGACATTGGCTGCGCATCGCGATCGATGCCGCATACGCGTTCGGCGAGGATGACGGCTGGGCGCTGGCGAGCCACATTGCGCTTTCGGCGCTGCTCGCGCTGTTTCCCTTCCTGATCGTGGTGACGGCGCTGGCCGGCTACATGGGCTCGAAAGAGATCGCGGACAATCTTGCGGACATTCTGCTGCAGACCTGGCCGACCCAGGTGGCCGAGCCGCTGGCGCGCGAAATCCACAGTGTCCTGACCACGACCCGCGGTGACGTGCTGACGGTCGGCGTGGTGCTCTCGGTGTATTTCGCATCGAGCGGCGTCGACAGCCTGCGCATTGCGCTCAACCGCGCCTACAACGTGACCGAGACGCGCTCGATCTGGCTGCTGAAATTGGAGTCGATCGGCTACGTGCTGGTCGCCGTGCTTTCGCTGCTCGCACTGGGGTTCCTGATCGTGCTCGCGCCTTTGGTATTCGCCACGACCGTTAAATATCTGCCGTGGGTTGCGGAGGCCGAGAAGCGCCTGACCTACTGGCGGTATGGGATTGCCATCACCCTGATCGTGATCGCGCTCGTGGTGGCGCACAAATGGCTGGTAGCGGGCAGGCGCAGCTTCAGAGAGATTGCACCGGGCGTGATCGTCACGTTCATTCTGTGGCTCGCAACCGGCATCCTGTTCGGCCGCTACCTCGCCGAGTTCGCCAGCAACTACGTCACCATGTATGCGGGGCTCGCCTCCGCGATGATCGCGCTGGTGTTTCTCTATTGGAGCGCAACCATCTTCGTTTACGGCGGCGAGCTCAATGCCGCGATCCTGCACCACCGGGCGCGCAAGCGCGCCGAGGAAGAGGCGCGCCGCGCCGCCGAGGCTGCGCAACGCGCATTGCGCGAGCGTGGCGTATTCGAGCGGACGATGAGCTGGCTCGGCTACGAGAAGCGAAGGCGCTAGCCCTGCACCGAAAATCCGCCATCCACCGGGATCGCCGTGCCGGTCACGAAATCCGACGCGCTACTCGCCAAAAACACCGCGATGCCGGCGAAGTCCTTCGGATCGCCCCAGCGCCCGGCCGGTGTGCGCCCGAGCACGCGCTCGTGCAGGCCGGACACTTCCCGCCGTGCATTCTTGGTGAGGTCGGTGTCGATCCAGCCCGGCAACACCGCATTCACCTGGATGTTGTCCTTCGCCCACGCCGTCGCGCAGGCGCGCCCGAATTGGACGATGCCGCCCTTGCTCGCCGCATAGGCCGGCGCAAAACCCGCGGCGAAGATCGACATCATCGAGCCGATGTTGATGATCTTGCCGCCGCCGGCCTTCTTCATGTGCGGATGCGCGGCATGCGAGCACACGAAGGCGCTGGTCAGGTTCGTATCGATCACGCTCCGCCACTCGGCGGCATTGAGCTGATCCGGCGGTTTGCGGATATTGATGCCGGCATTGTTGACGAGGATATTGAGCTTGCCGTGCTTCTTGGCGGCGCCGTCGATCAGCGCGCGGCAGGATGCCTCATCCGTCACGTCCACGTTCTCGAACTCGGCCTTGCCCCCCGCATCCTTGATCTGCTTCACGGCTGCGGCGCCTTTCGTGGCGTTGCGGCCCGCGAGCACCACCATCGCGCCGGCCGCCGCGAGTCCCTCCGCCATGCCGAGCCCGATGCCGCCATTGCCGCCGGTGACGATCGCAATGCGGCCGGTGAGATCGAACGGATTCATGGGCTCCTCCGACATCGTTATCCGCTCGTCCCCGCAAAAGCGGGGACCCAGAGCCCAAAAAAAAGAAGAACTGGATGCCCGCCTGCGCGGGCATGAGCGGAGAGTGGTTCAGACCTCGACCCTAGAGCATCGCCCGCGCCGCTGCTATTGCTGCCTCATGAATTTCGACGACGCCTTGAAGCATTACGCGCCGCGCGCGTGGTTTCGCTTCAAATTCCTCAAGTACAAATTCTTGAAGCGCGGCGAGCCGGAGATTCACCTGATCCGGGATCTGGTCGAACCGGGCACCGCGGCACTCGATATCGGCTGCTCGATCGGCCTCTATGCGGCCGAGATGGCGCGCTACGCCGGCAAGGTGATCGCGTTCGAGGCGAACCCCGCGGTCGCGCAATTCGCCCGCGCGGTCGTGCCGCGCAATGTCGAGGTCGTGAACGCGGCGCTGTCGTCCGCGCCGGGGCGCGCGACGCTGAGTATTCCGCGCAACTCGAAGGGCAAAGCGATCGACGAGCTTGCCACCATTGAGCCCGGCAACCCGCTCTACACGGGCGACAACGATACCGTTCAGGTCGAGGTGAAACGGCTTGACGATTTCGGCATCGCGAACTGCTCCTTCATCAAGATTGACGTGGAGGGACACGAGGAAGCGGTACTCGACGGCGCGGCAAATCTGATCGCCGCGCGGCGTCCCGTGCTGATGATCGAACTTGACGAGAGTCTGAACCGGGGCGCGCTGGCGCGGCTTGCGGCACGCTACGCCGCTCTCGACTACCGCGCCTTTTTTCTCTCGCACGGCGAGCTACGACCGGTCGGCGAATTCGACTCCGCGACCCACCAGAATGCCGCCAACCTGAAGCCGCGCCGCAAGCTTCCGCGCGGCGTCGAGTACATCAACAATTTCGTGTTCGTGCCGCGGGAGAAGAGCGCGCGTATGCTGTCCCGCGCCCGGCCGCGCAGCTTGGCAGCCCCAGCTTGAATCGCTCAATAATTGTACTACTGTAGGTCCCGGTACGGGTTCGATGCTTGGCTTCGCTGCGGACACCTCACCAACCAGCGCCGATCCCGCGACTGGCGAGGAGCTCCCTGATGAACAGGTTGATTGCGGCGACCATGGTGTCGTGCTGCTGTCTCTTGCCCGGCGCGCATGCTCAGGAGCCGTGGCACTTCGAGATCCGGATGCTGGGCGGAAACTCGTTCGATCCAGCCACGATCGCGATCAAGGTCGGCAACACGATCACCTGGATCAATGATGACGATAACAGCTTTCATACCGCTACATCCGATGACGGCACGACCTTCGACACGAGAGTCGAATCGCTGAGTCATTCGAATCGCGTCAACCGGTTCACTGCTGCGGGCGAGATTGCCTACCATTGCAGGCGGCACCCCGCCATGAAGGGAAGGATCATCGTCAGCCCCTGAACAGGGCTGGCGCAAGACGACTTCGATTCCGCGCCGGCCTGGCTCGCCGTTGCGCTGCGAAGCTTTTCCGAGGAGAGGTGTCATGTCGCAACATACGATCGTGATAAAGCAAGACAGCTTTCAACCAGGCTCGCTGCGCATCCAGCCGGGCGACAGCGTGGTTTGGGACAATCAAGATCCCCACGACCACACCGCGACGGGAAGCTCGTCCAGAGCCCGATTCGACACTGGCGTCATCAAGGGGGGAACGCAGTCGAAGCCTATCCGCTTCGGATCGCCCACGTCGTATGGGGGCATCGAGGTGATCTGCCGATGTCACGGCGCGATGGAGGGCCGACTCTTCGTGACGGCCGGGAGCCCGCCGGAAGCCCTGGCCAGGAATGCGGCCCTTCAGGCAAAGGCGGCCAGCATCGACCCCGGCATCACATATTCGGTTGAAACCTGGCGCACGATCGCACGCATCGTTGCGGGGCACTGGGTCTACGACATGGCTGACAATTTCGCCTATAGCATGAACCTCGTTTACACCGGTGCCATCCTCGATCAAATGAACACGGAATGGTCCGCCGTCGAAACTTTCTGGCAACAGCAGACGGGGACCGGCAAGGCAGTCCTCCTCCGCGATCCCGACAGCAACAGCGTCAGCGTCGATCCAACGGCGTTCATGGATGAATCGCGGGACAAGCTGGAGGCGCTCGGCCGGCGTATTCGTGTCGCGCGACGCACGCTTCGCGTGGCGGGCGTCAATCCCGTGCAATACCCGACACCCGAGCGTCCGGATGACCCCGACGCGGTTAATCCCTTCGGCCGGCTCTATGGCGGCCAGAGCGACGACCCGTTCGGCGAGGCTATCACGGTGAATTACGCGGGGTTGCGCCTGACGCCGGACCCTGCGCCGGAAGCGCAGGGCGCGCTCCGGACGGAGGTTCAACTCGCTGAGATGCGGCACGAGGCCTACGCGCTTGGCTCACTCTGGTCGATCGAGACGCTGCAGGACATGGGGGCCGAGGTCCCCGATAGTCTCAAACAGAGCTACCGCACCACCCGGGCGGCGCTTCTCATCGATGACTATCACACGCTCGCCGCGCACCTGTATTTTGGACTCTCCAAACTGTTCAAGTCGGGGGAATTTCAAGCGGATCAGTTCGTCGCGGGAATCCGGCGGATGACCGTGCACGGCGAGTGGGATGGCTCCTGGACACCGATGTGGCACTGGCTTCGATGGATCGACGGATACATCACCGTCAAGGAAACGGGCCAATTGCCCGACCCCGTCGGACTGGGCTGAAACGAACGCAACGCGCACTGCGCGGGTCCTCGCGGGCGCCCGCGCAACGGTTACTGCTCCCCCGGCTCCAGCACGTCATCGAGCGTGCGGCAGCCTTGGCGCGGCGCGTTCACCAGCACTGCCATGTTGCCGGGCGGGTGCTGGTTCTTCATCATCAGCGTGTGCGCGTCGGGGATCTTCGCCCAGGGGAAGACCTTGCTCATGCAGGGGTCGATGCGGCGGTCGAGCACGAATTGATTTGCCGCGCTCGCCTGCTTCAGGTGCGCGAAGTGCGAGCCCTGGATGCGCTTCTGGCGCATCCACACATAGCGCGCATCGAAGGTGAGATTGTAGCCGGTGGTGCCGGCGCAGAAGACCACCATGCCGCCGCGCTTCACGACCAGGCATGACACCGGGAAGGTCTGCTCGCCCGGATGCTCGAACACGATGTCGACATCGCGCTTGCCGGTGATCGCCCAGATCGCCTTGCCGAACTGGCGCGCTTCCTTCACCCAGGTGTTGTACTCGGGTGTGTTCACCGCGGGCATCTGGCCCCAGCACTTGAAATCCTTGCGATAGATCACGCCCTTGGCGCCGAGGTTGAACACATACTCGGCCTTGCTCTCGTCGGAGACGATCGCGATCGCGTTCGCGCCCGAAGCCGCGACCAGCTGCACGCCGAAGACACCCAAGCCACCGGATGCGCCCCAGATCAGCACGTTGTCGCCGGGCTTGAGCGTATGCGGCGCGTGGCCGAACAGCATGCGGTAGGCGGTCGCCAGCGTCAGCGTGTAGCAGGCCGACTCTTCCCAGGTGAGGTGCTTCGGCTTTTCCATCAGCTGGCGCGACTGCACGCGGCAGAACTGCGCGAACGACCCGTCCGGCGTCTCGTAGCCCCAGATGCGTTGCGAGGGCGAGAGCAGCGGGTCGCCGCCGTTGCAGTCCTCGTCGTCGCCATCGTCCTGATTGCAGTGGACGATGACTTCGTCGCCGACCTTCCAGCGCTTCACCTTCTCGCCGATCGCCCAGACGAGTCCGGACGCGTCGGAGCCGGCAATGTGATACGGGTTCTTGTGGCCATCGATCGGCGAGATCGGCTGGCCGAGCCCGGCCCAGACGCCATTGTAGTTTACGCCCGCCGCCATCACCAGGACGAGCACCTCGTCGTCGGCGATCGGCCAGGTCGGCAATACCTCGACCTGGAACGAAGACTCCGGCGGCCCATGGCGCTCCTTGCGGATCGCCCAGGCGTACATCTTCTCGGGTACATGTCCGAGCGGAGGGATTTCGCCGATCTCGTACAAGGCTTTGGGCGCGGCTGAGCGCGGAGAGAGTTGCACCACGGTCGACATGCCGGCCTCCCAGGCTGGGGTCGTCGGCAGAAAGTGTGCCGGAACGCATTTTGCAATGCAACGGAAATACGCTGCACCGCACAGACAAGCCGCTAGTCACAAGAATTGTTCCATGCCGTCTTCGGCTCGCTAGCAACCTGCTGCAATGACGCGTATTTTTTCCCGCGGACGAATCGTCCGGCACCGGGGGAGACCCATCATGGTCGAAAGTCTGATTGCTTGGCTCATCGTCGGCGCGATCGCGGGCTGGCTTGCCGGCCTCATCGTGAAAGGCTTCGGCTTCGGACTGATCGGCAACATTGTTGTCGGCATCATCGGCGCGGTCATCGCGGGCTGGCTGCTGCCGCGCCTCGGCATCAGTCTGGGTGTCGGCATGGTCGCCGCCATCATCAACGCCGTGATCGGCGCGGTGGTCCTGCTGGTGATCATCGGCTTGGTCCGCAAAGCCACCTGACTGCGGCTGTCCGATTCCCAGGCGGCGCCGGCCTCTGATGCTGGGCTAAGCGTGTGTTCCGTGGCGAGACGCCGGGCGCTGCGTGCATCGGTATTGATCAATCTTGACACGCATTCGCGCTTGGGCACACGCTTCCGGCCGGATGGGGGTAGCCAATGACTGATCTCAGCCCAGGCCAACCGCGCGTCAGCAGCGACGCCCGCGCCATGATGATGTTCGAGGCCAACAAGAAGTCGATGGCGGTCTCGTATTTGCTGTGGTTCTTCCTCGGTAGCCTTGGCGGCCATCGCTTCTACAATGGCAAAACCGGTTCAGCGGTGGCTCAATTGCTGATGCTGATCTTCGGGGTTCTGACTGCCTGGCTTGTCGTCGGATTCGTCTTGCTGATCCCGCTCTGGATATGGGTTCTGGTGGATGCTTTCCTGATCCCCGGCTGGATTCGCACCCAAAACTCGCTGCTCGCGGCGCAACTCGGTGGCCCGTAACAGCCGGCAGATTGCGTCCCGGCATTTTGCAGTGCACAATGGGCGCCAGCCGCGTTAGAGACGCGGACCTGGTGCCATGACCGAGCAGAAACGCGACAAGCCCTGGATCTTCCGCACCTATTCGGGGCATTCGAACGCTGTCGAGTCGAACGCCCTCTATCGCAGGAACCTCGCCAAGGGGCAGACCGGCTTGTCTGTCGCCTTCGATCTGCCGACCCAGACCGGCTACGACTCCGACCACATCCTCGCCAAAGGCGAGGTCGGCAAAGTCGGCGTGCCGATCTGCCATCTCGGCGACATGCGCGCGCTGTTCGAGCAAATCCCGCTCGGCGAGATGAACACCTCGATGACGATCAACGCGACGGCCGCCTGGCTGCTCGCGCTCTACATTGCGGTCGCCGACGAACAAGGCGTGCCGCGTGCCAAGCTCCAGGGCACGACCCAGAATGACATCGTGAAGGAATATCTCTCGCGTGGCACCTACGTGTTTCCACCCGCGCCCTCGATGCGGCTCATCAAGGACACGATCCTGTTCACGACGGCCGAGCTGCCGAAGTGGAATCCGATGAACGTGTGCTCGTACCACCTGCAGGAGGCGGGCGCGACGCCGGTGCAGGAGCTCGCCTATGCGCTCGCGACCGCGATCGCGGTGCTCGACACCGTGAAGGCCGCGGGCGAGGTGCGCCAGGAGAATTTCGGCGAGGTGGTCGGGCGCATCTCGTTCTTCGTTAACGCCGGCCTGCGCTTCGTCACCGAGATGTGCAAGATGCGCGCGTTCTGCGAGTTGTGGGATGAGATCACGCGCGAGCGCTACGGCGTGACCGATCCGAAGCAGCGGCTGTTCCGCTATGGCGTGCAGGTGAATTCGCTGGGACTGACCGAGCAGCAGGCCGAGAACAACGTCTACCGCATCCTGCTCGAGATGCTGGCGGTGACGCTCTCGAAGAACGCACGCGCCCGCGCGGTGCAGCTGCCCGCGTGGAACGAGGCGCTGGGCCTGCCGCGCCCGTTCGACCAGCAATGGTCGCTGCGCATGCAGCAGATCCTCGCCTACGAGACCGACTTGCTCGAGTACGGCGACATCTTCGACGGCTCGAAGGAGATCGCCGCCAAGGTCGAGGAATTGAAGCGCGAGGCGCGCGAGGTCCTCTCCGATATCGAGAAGCTGGGAGGCGCCATCGCCGCCGTCGAGATGGGCTACATGAAGGCGCAGCTCGTCGACAGCAATTCGAAGCGGGTGGAAGCGATCGAGCGCGGCGAACAGATCGTGGTCGGCGTGAACAAGTACCTCGAAGCGGAGCCGTCGCCGCTCTCGACCGGCGAGGGCTCGATCCTCACGGTGCCGCCGCAGGTCGAGGCCGGGCAGATCGAGCGGCTTAACGCCTGGCGCGCGGCGCGCGACGGCAAGGCCGTGAAGGCCGCGCTGGCCGAACTGCGCGATGCGGCGTCATCGGGGCGCAACATCATGCCGGCCTCGATTGCGGCCGCGAAGGCCGGCGTCACCACCGGCGAATGGGCGCTGGTATTGCGCCAGAGCTTTGGCGAATATCGCGCTCCCACAGGAGTAGGGCGCGCCGCGCGCAACGAGAGTCCCGCGCCGGACGAGGTGCGCGCCGACATCGATCGCGTCTCGAAAAAGCTCGGCAAGCGGCTCAAGTTCCTGGTCGGCAAGCCCGGCCTCGACGGCCACTCCAACGGCGCCGAGCAGATCGCGGTGCGCGCGCGCGATGCCGGGATGGACGTGGTTTATCAGGGCATCCGTCTCACGCCGGCCGAGATCGTTTCCACCGCCCGCGAGGAAGGCGTGCACGTGGTCGGGCTCTCGATCCTGTCCGGCTCGCATGTCCCGCTGGTGAAGGATGTGGTGGCGCGCATGAAGGAGGCGGGCATCGATGTGCCGGTGATCGTCGGCGGCATCATCCCGCCGAATGATGCCGACACGCTCAAGGCCGCGGGCGTCGCCGCCGTCTACACGCCGAAGGACTTCGAGCTCAACCGCATCATGGCCGACATCGTGCGCATCGTGGACGGAAGCGCGAGCGAGGCGGCTTGACCCTAGCCTCGTTCGTTGCGTGGCAGGCCAAGCTGAAAGACGATTGCCTGTTCAACTCGGACTATATCGTCTTTACCGATGGTCCCTTCGCGTGAAAGGCACCGACTCTTGTCGACAGTGTGAAGCTGGTTCGCCATTGCCTTATGCGTTCGCCCGGCAAGTCGCACGAGCGTCTCACCGGGCGAGACCCGATGGGTCTTCGTCGTCAGGGGCACAATTTGAAGTCTGTTGAGGATCTCGTTGGATCGGTCGTTCGACACGATGACCGCGGGACGCGTCTTTTGAATCTCGCCGCCGACTGAACCTCGAAAGCTCACCCACCAAACGTCACCGCGACGGAAAGCCGGGCCAGTCACTGAAGTCCTCATCATCCAGGATTTCGCCGATGTTGGATTCGATCCACTCGTGCGCTTCGCGTTCGGCTTCCTCATCTGCGGCCATCTCGGCGTAGCCACGCCGGACTTCTTCGTCTGAAGCCTTCTGCCAATAGTCGGGCGCGCGCCGATCGACTACGTGGTCGCGCGCCAGGCTGTCGATGAAACGGCTAATCTTGCGGCGACCAATGCGGCGGTGGAGCCCGTCGTAAACCTCGTCTGAGACGGTAATGGTGAGCTTCTTGGTCATATACGTATAGTATACGTATAGTCTCAAAATTCAAGTCAGCTTCCCCACCACCTGCGCCAATGCCGCCGGGCTCACCGGCTTCGCCAGAAACGCATTCATCCCGGCCGCCAGCGCAGCTTCCTCGTCGCGCGCCTCGGTTCGGCCGGAGATGCCGATGATTGGAACGCGCGCGGCCTGACCATTGATCGCACGGATCGCGCGCGTCGCCGCAAGGCCATCCATTCCGGGAAGCGTCAGGTCCATCAGCACGAGATCGTAGCGGCCGCGCTCTGCGGCCGCGGCGGCCGCTTCGCCCGTGCCGGCGAAATCGACGCGATGTCCAAGCTCGCTCAGGATCGTGTTGAGCACGACGCGGGCATAGGGATTGTCGTCGGCGCAGAGCACGCGAAGGCTGCGCATGCCGGCGGCTCGCTTGCCGTCCGCGCCTGTGCCCGCCACAGCCGCACCTCTCGCCGCCTCAGCCAGGACGACGCTCAGCGTAAATGCGCTGCCCTGCCCCACCCGGCTCTTCACCGTGAGATCGCCCGCCATCGCCCGCGCGAGCCGCCGCGCAAAAGACAGGCCTAGTCCCGACCCCCCGAAGCGGCGGGCAATGTCTGCACTCGCCTGCCGGAAGGGCCGGAACAGCCGCGCGGTTTCTGCCTTCGAAAGCCCGATGCCGCTGTCGGCCACCGTGAAGTTCAGCCGACGCCGTCCGCGCGGCCCGCGCGCCGCATCGACTGACAACCCAACGCGCCCACGTTCGGTAAACTTCACCGCATTGTCGATGAGATTTTCAAGTGCTGCGCGCAGCCGCACCCGATCGCCGATCGCCATCTCGGGCACGCCGTCCGCGATCGTCACGTCGGCGGAAAGCCCCTTTGCTTCCGCGCGCGCCGCAAGCGCGGCGCCGAGCGCCTGCACCATCGCACGCAGGTCGAACGCTTCATCGCGCAGCACGAGCCCGCGCTTTTCCGCGCGCACGCCATCGACCACCAGCGTTGCGAGCGCGGCGAGGTGTTCGGCGGCACCCTTCACGTGGGCTGCCCATTGGCGTTCGCGTTCGGGAAGGTCGGCGGTGGCGATCAGCTCGCTCATCGCCAGAATGCCATTGAGCGGCGTGCGGATCTCATGCGCCAGCATGGCAAGCGCGGTCTCGGGCGCGCCGGAGCGCGGGCGCGCGCGCTTTTTGCGCCGCCGCTTGGCGGATGTCGCACTCTTGGCCTTACGCATCACCCATCCCAGCCCGACCGCAGAATGCCACGCGCGAGCCGACAAGGCCAATCGACGCAAGTCCGGATGTCCAATTGTGGGCTGGACCGTGTCCCCGCAGCGGCGGTTATTCCAGCCCGACGATGCGGCGGATATCGGCCGGCGTTTTGCCCTGCCGGCGCAATTCGCGCAGCGCGGTCGCGCGCGTCGATTTGGAGAGCTTCTTGCCCTCGGCGTCGAAAATGAGCCGGTGATGGTGGTAGAGCGGCGGGTGAAGCGAGAGCAGCGCCTGCAGCACGCGATGCACGCTGGTCGCCTGATAGAGGTCCTGCCCGCGCACCACATGGGTGACCCCTTGCAGCGCGTCATCCACCACCACGGAAAGATGATAGCTCGTCGGCGTGTCCTTGCGGGCAAACACGACGTCGCCCCACTTCTCGGGCTCTGCCATCCGCGTTTCGTGGTCCTGTTTGGGATCAGCGCCGGTCTCGACCCAGGTGAGCGCGCCGGTGCGGGCAAGCGCCGCGTTCATGTCGAGGCGCAGCGCGTAAGCCTCGCTTGCCATGCGGCGGGCGCGCTCATCCGCGCTGAGTTTCCTGGAAAGGCCCGGATAGAGGGGCGCACCGTCCGGATCGTGCGGCCACGGAACGTGGGAATGCCGCGCGACATACTGTGCAATCTCGCTGCGGCTTTCGAAGCTTGGATAGATCAGCCCCTGACTCTCGAGTTTGGCAAGCGCCTGCGCATAGGCATCGAGGTTCTCCGACTGCCGCCGCACCGGCTCTTCCCACGCGATGCCGAGCCAGGCGAGGTCCTCGTGGATCGCCTGCTCGAACTCCGGCCGGCAGCGCGCCGGATCGATGTCCTCCATGCGCAGCAGGAATCGCCCGCCCAGCGCGCGCGCCATCTCGAAATCGATCAGCGCGGAGAGCGCGTGACCGAGATGCAGGTAGCCGTTCGGGCTCGGCGCGAAGCGGAAAACGGGCTGCCTCATAGCGTCGGGTGTCATCATCCGCGAAGGCGGATGATCCAGTATCCTCTGTCCGTGCAAGTAAGCTATCAGTTTCGGCGATTACTGGATGCCCCGCCTTCGCGGGGCATGACGGCACGGGCATGACCACCCACATCCATACCGAGGCGGATCTTGAACGCGGCATCGCGGCGCTGATTGCGCTCGAGCCGCGCTTCGCGCCGGTCTTCGCGCGCACTGGCCTGCCGCCGCTGCGCCGGCGCGAGGGCGGGTTCGCGGGGCTCGCGCAGATCATCATGGGCCAGCAGCTATCGACCGCAAGCGCCGCCGCGATCCACGGCCGGCTGGTCGCGATCGCCGATCCATTCGATCACCACGCGGTCCTGCGCGCCCGCAAGGACCGGCTCCTGCGCATCGGCCTGTCGAATGCCAAGGTGAAAGCGCTGAAGGAAATCGCGAAGGCGATCGAGGGAAGGCATATCGACCTCAACACGCTCGCCGGCATCCCGGCCGACGCGGCGCACGCGGCGCTCGTCAAGCTGCACGGCATCGGGCCGTGGACCGCCGATCTCTATCTGCTCGCCTGCCTCGGGCACGCCGACGCATGGCCCGCGGGTGATCTTGCCCTGCAGGAGGCGGCCCGGCTTGCGTTCGGCCTGCGCAAGCGCCCGACGACGAAGGAGATGGGCCCGCTGGCCGACACGTGGCGGCCGTATCGCGCGGTCGCGGCGCGGCTGCTGTGGAGCTACTATCGCGCGATGAAAAAGCGCGAAGGCGTGCTCACCGAGCCTGCCGCAAAGCCTGCAGCGTCAAAGTCTAAGAAGCGAGCCGCCAATGGCCGGTGAGATCGACGGTCCCCGCCTTGCGCCGAAGAGCGGCCCGGCGCGCCAGCTCGTCGTGTTCGTGCACGGCTATGGCGCGGACGGCAACGACCTGATCCAGATCGGCCGCGCCTGGACCGACCTTCTCCCGCATGCCGCATTCGTCTCGCCGCATGCGCCGCGGCCCTGCGAGCAGATGCCGAGCATGCGCGAGTGGTTTCCCCTGACCTTCCGCAGCCAGACCGAACGCTGGGACGGCTGCAACATGGCGGGGCCTGGCCTCGATGCATTTCTCGATGCCGAGCTGGCGCGCCACAAGCTCTCGCCCGCCGCACTCGCGCTGGTCAGCTTTTCCCAGGGCTGCATGATGTCGCTGCACGTCGGGCTCCGGCGGGCCATACCGCCGGCCGCGATCGTCGGTTACTCCGGCATGCTGGTGCTGAAAGACGATTCGGACATCGAGGGATACACGGCGCAGGTTCGCGCCCGCCCACCCATCCTGCTGATGCATGGTGACCGCGACGACCTGATCCCGATCGACGCGCTGTTTCATTCCACACAGGCGCTCGCCGCAATGGAGGTGCCCGTGGAGTGGCACATCGCGGCGGGTTTCAGCCACGAGATCGACCCCGAAGGCCTGCGCCAAGGCGGCGACTTCCTGGCCCGCCGGTTCCGCGCCACGCGCAAGATGACAGTGTAAGATGCTCACCCTGCTTCACAATCCCGTCACGGTCCCTGTAGACTATGCGTGTCGCCGCACCAAAAGCGCGTTTACGCGCGTCTGCGACGCGCTATGGTCATCACGGAGGATGGGACTGCCTTGAACGCCCACGTGCCGAACAGCGGGTGGCCCGCGCTGGTGCTCAACGCGGACTTCCGGCCGCTCAGCTACTACCCCCTGTCTTTGTGGTCCTGGCAGGATGCGATCAAGGCCGTCTTTCTCGAGCGGGTGAACATCGTCGCCCAGTACGACAAGCTGGTGCACTCGCCGAGCCTCGAAATGAAGCTGCCGAGCGTGGTGTCGCTCAAGACCTACGTGAAGCCTTCGACCCATCCGGCATTCACGCGCTTCAATGTGTTCCTGCGCGACAAGTTCTCCTGCCAATTCTGCGGCTCGCGCGACGACCTCACCTTCGACCATCTGCTGCCGCGCTCACGCGGCGGGCACACGGTATGGGACAATGTGGTCGCGGCCTGCTCGCCCTGCAATCTGCGCAAAGGCAACATGACGCCGGCCGAAGCCGGCATGCATCCCTCGCAGATGCCATTCCAGCCGAGCGTGCAGCACCTGCACCGCAACGGCCGGCTCTTCCCGCCCAACTATCTGCACGATAGCTGGCTCGATTATCTCTATTGGGATACCGAGCTGGAGCCGTAATTCGCTCGCCGCCGTTCCGGGGGAAGAGTACGCTGGGGCCCTCACTGGGGGGTCCAGCCATGAACGATGTCGCGGGCATTTCGGCGCTCGTCGCGCAACCACATGACCGGCCGGCCGCGAAAGCCTGTGCGAGCTGCGCCCGCGTCGACATCGGCGTGCACTACAGGAACGTCTCGCCGTGGCGGGTGTTCGTCGGGCTGCCCTTCGTCTATCTGCCGATCCTGGTGATGCCGTTCATCCTGCTTGGTGGGCTGCTCATCTACATCCACCTGCGCCTGATGGGCGCGCAGAACCTGAAGACGCTGCGCGACTTCCTTCCCGCCTGGGAGAGCCACCGCTACAAGTACAAGACGCAGATCGTGAAGAACGACTGCCATTGGCTGGCGCGCTGGTCGCGCGCACGCGCCTACTGGATCTTCAATTGCACGTTCTATTGCCCATTCAGCGTCGCATCGCTGGAATGGACGAGCTATCTCACCAAGGTGGTGGAGATCTGGTGGTGCCCGTTCGGCCATGCGCAGAAGCCGAATTACGCGAGCGCCGCGATCGACTATTCCTACTGGCACGTCTCGAAGGACGCGGCGCAGCTTCACCCCGAGGATCGCGAGAATCCGATCTGGAACAAGGACGCGCGATGACGCCGTTCAGCGCGTGTGTGCGGCTTTCGCACCCGCGAGCGCCACCAGCGCCAACGCCACCGAAATCACCGCGTTGTAGCCGGCCAGCGAAATCCCGAGGAAGCGCCACGCGGCGTCGTCGCAGCGCACGACGACGATATCTTTCAGCCGATCCAGCAGGCCTCCGGCCGGTCCCAGCGTCGCGGCGCCCGAGCACTCCGCGGGACCGGGCCAGAACTTCCACTCGACGCCGGCATGGAACACGCCGAGATAACCGCCCCACAGCATCAGCGCCGCGAGGGCGATAAGCCCGCCGGTGACCAGCGTGCGCGGCGCGCCGCGCCATGCCGCGAACGCGACGGCGAGGGCCAGCGGGATGCCGATGTAATAAGGGACGCGCTGCTCGAGGCAGAGCGGGCACGGCCGCAGCTTCAACACGAGCTCGAAGAACCACGCGCCCGCGATCGTCCCCGCACCTACGATCGCGATGACGAGCGCGGCGGCCAGGGCCGGATTGGCGCGCCAGAACGGCGCAGCCACAGCGGTGTCGCGCGAGGGAGCGAGCATGGCGGTTCCTTAGCGCCGCCCGCACGCGGTGTCGATGCTGCGCCCGCCGGCCGCGGCTTCAACAATCGTTGACCAGCGGCCTTGCACCGCTATAGTCGCCCGGCCTTGCCCCTGTGGCGGAATTGGTAGACGCGCCTGACTCAAAATCAGGTGGCCGTGAGGTCGTGCTGGTTCGAGTCCGGCCAGGGGCACCAACAGTTTGGGGTCGACGGAATCGACTTAACGGGCCGGCAGACGCGTCCGATGTCCAGCCGATATCGCCTCCGCGAAACAGCAATTTAGTCCACCGTCCGAGCCGCTTGCGCGTCAAGGATTCGCGCCTGGCTGGTCGAAATGCGTCTGGGTATCGGTCACTGCCCCCACGTATCCGTCCAGGAGCACGAAGCTGAAGGCGTAACCCTTGGATTGGGCAACGCCATGGCATCCCATGCAGCCGCCCATGTTGTATCCACCCCCGCTGAATGCGGTGTTGGCGTTGTTCCGGAGAAAAGTTTTTGTCGCATTGCTGCTGAGGGGATTGTTGGGGTTCATTTGACTTTTCAGATAGTGGCCGATCACGGTGATGAGCGGTGGCTGGCCCTGGAAGAATTGCAATCCAAGGTTTGTTTCGATTCCCAGATTGGCCAGGAAGACCGGCTGCCCGATACCGGTGGGATCGTTTTGCGAGACCGGATATGGCCCAGCTGGCGGGCCTGGATTGCGCAAATCGATGGCTTTGAATTGCGTGCCGACGAGGTGGTAGTTGAGCCAGACGGAGTTGGGATTCCTCGCTTTGATCCGGTCGTGCACCATCTTGGTGACGTCGATTGTATTCTGGAGCACCGGATAGCTCCGCACCACTGGATATGCCGTCTGGTTGAGCGGGGGATAAAACCCTGCAGGCAGCGGGGGAGGCGTCGGCGACGAGGGCGGCGCATAGAAGTTCGAATAGGAGTAGGGGGCGTTGACCGGCGGGGCTCCGGCAACGGGGCTGTTGAAGATCGATTCGTGTTCCCACGTCGCGTAGATGAACGTCCCGCCCGTAGGCTGGACATTCTGGTTCGCGTCCGTGGCGTGGATGCGCTGGATGATATGCATGCCGACGAGACCGAACAGGGTCGGCACCGAAGCGATCGGTTTGCCGGTCGGATCGCTGATGTAGTTCTGCGCGAACGCGGTGTGCCAGGTGGGATAATCCGACGGCTTGGCGTCGGGGCCGCCGAGCTTCAGCCAGGCGGCCTTCACCTGGATGGATCCCTGTGGCGGCGGAAGCGGGGCTGGAAGCGGGCCCCCGTTGCGGTAGACATTGTTGATGATCTGGAACCTCCCGAAAGTGTTGGCGGCCGTGTAGTTGAGGATCCCCGGATTTTGTCCAGGGACCGTGGAAGAGGACGTGCGAACGGGAAGGTTGATGTTGGCGTTCGTCGCCGCCGTCGCCACTCCACAACTTGGCTTACTGGGGTCACAGTTCAACCCGTTGAAGACGACGTAATTGAAATAATCGAAGTTCAGCTTGACCTCGTAGACGATGGGGTTTGCCGCGCCCGGCTGACCCCGCCATACGCGGGGCGTGGCGACGGGAGGACTCGCGCTGAGAATCGGATTCGGCGTCCCGTTCGGATAGGTCTGTTCGATTGACTGCGATTGAACCTCGACCGTCTCGTCGAGACCATCCGGAGGCATCGTCGCCCCGGAGTTCTGGTGAATGACTCTCCCCTGGATGGGAGAAGGGGGGCCCGCACTCCCTGCTCGCAGCGTCCCGTAGTCGACCGGCGAGTACCAACTCAGTCCCCCGGGGTTGTCCGGGTGATTGAAGATCTCGCGCTTCTCCTTGAATGTCTCCCACACCGCCAGATCCGAGTTGGCGGCCGTCGCGAATGACTTGGTCAGATCGGGGACGCCGCGGAAATTATTCGGCACGACTTCCAGCGCCGGCCAGTTCAATGCAATGAAGGTGTTCCAGGCGAACACATCCCAGTCGGGTTGGGCGACCGGAACCGTGTCCGGCGGCGCCGGCGTATCGAGGCAAAGGACCCCCGGCATTTGCAATGGCTGCTGGGGAGTGCAGACCGGCTGTTGCTGCGCGGCCGAGATTCCGATGAGGCCGAACGTGGCCCCGAGGGCCGCCAGAACGGACCATGCGGACGCACGAATGCTTGGTCGGGATCGGAATGTCTTCATCTGGGCACCCCCTGCTCGCCGGATCGTTGGTCGCAACCGTCAATAGAAGGAGAAGAATTATTAGCATACGGCCTAGGGTAGTTAAAGTGGCCCCCGCGATCCCCGCGCGCCGTTCGGTCGGCCCGACCATGCAACCCGATCGGCTTAAAGGGGTGCCATCCCTATCCAGTCCGGCCAGGGGCCCCGCACATTTGCGCGGGCCTGGATGGGTATTTGCGCGGCTAGCGGTATTTTGCGCGCATTTCCAGCATGAACTTCGCTGGATTCTCCCGATAGCGCTCGACTGCGGCTTTGATCTGCGAAAATTCCTTGTTCGAGTTCAAGATCTCCTTTGTCACCAAAAACGGGACGCCATCGAACAGGGAATTGATGGGTTGACCGGGGGTACCCAAAGCCGCCTCCTGCACGATCGGTGCGGCTGAGGCCGCGGGCACGAACTCGGCCAAGTTCACCTGCTCGCTTTCAAGCACATGATCGAAGGTTGGCGCCAGCGGCACACGTAAGCCGAGTCCGGCTGTTTCTGGATCGAGGCCGGCCCACAGCAGCAGGGTCTTGATGAAAGACGTGTGGTCGAAAGGGAGGCCGTTGGGGTTTGCCGACCCTTCAGGCTCGCGGAACACTGTCGAGGCTTTCACGAACGGCGAGATCAGGATCGTCGGCACACGCACCCCGAAGAGATTGAACGCGAAACCCGACTCTCCATTCAAACCATCCGGATTCGTCGCACCCCAGGCGGGCGCGACATGGTCGTAGGTCCCACCGTGCTCGTCAAACGTGACGATCAGCAAGGTCTCTTGCCACTGCTTGCCTCCTCTGACGGCCTGGTACACATCCCCGAGGAAATTCTCGCCCGGCGTCAGGTGAGTGGGCGGGTGGTAGTCGGTGCCTTGGGTGTACCATTCTCCGGTGGCGCTATAACCCCAACTCGGCTCCAGGTAGGTGAAGTCGGGTAGCGTTCCGGCAGCAGCGCGTTGGTAAAATGCAGATATATCGTTGACCTCGATACTTTGCTTGGGAACGGGAACAGCAGGATCGCTCTGACTGTAAGGAATGTCACGAATGTGTGGGAATGTATATTCGGTGTAGCATTCTCCGGAAGAAGCCCAATTACCCTCGCTATAATAGAGGCCCAGGCTCTTGCCTGCGGCAGCGAGGAGGTTGAAGACCGTCGGCGCATCAAATTTCTGAAACGGATTGAATTCGTCGCTTTCGGAGCCGAGCGATGTTCCGCAGATCGAGTAGGCACGATTTGGATTGGTATTCGACGGCAACGAGCAAAACCAGCGATCGCTGACAGCGTATGCGCCCGCGAGGCCGTTAATCCACGGTAGATTAGCCGGCGTATACGTCCAGAGGATATCGAGCCCCCCGTAAGTGACCATCTCATCGCCGTAATAGTCCTGCAGGAAACCCTGCATTCCCGGCGTGGTTGGCGGCGCGGGCAGCTGGTTGATGATGTACTGATTTCCAAACAGCTGGTTCAGGACACCGTTCCAGGTCGTCGTCACCACAAGCTGCTCGTAAGGATCATACCATGGCATTTGATCCGAATACTGGCCAAGGCCGCTCGGAAGCTGGCTCACGTATTGGGTATTTCCGTCTGTATCCGGGTTGGAATAGGTGCCGCCCTGGAGACCGTCGTAGCTTCCGTATTTTTTTATGCTGTTTGACGGCAGCACGTATTGAGGCGGCCCGTTCTCGTACAGCCAACCGAGCAGGTTGTCGAACGACCGGTTCTCGAGCATCAGGAACACAATGTTTTTGACCTGCGGCATCGTTTTTTGGAGTTGGGACGGCATGATTTTCGAGTCCTTCTCTTTGGAATTTGAACGTGCCTGCTTCACGATTGAACGTCGTATTCCCAAGGCGCAGTTTAGCGGCCGGCAGCAGCGCTACACCGCAAGCTTCCACGCCGATTGAGGCGGCGGATGCCGCCGCCGAGGCCGATCAGGCAGCGCGGATGGGCGGCAAACGAGACCGGCGGTTCATCCTCTCTTGCCAGCGACGTCCGCGCAACCTCAAGTTTTGATCGGGCGCGTCCAAAAATGCGCGCTTTCGCAATCAAGGACCGAACGTGCTGCGAGGACGCCGCGCGGAGGGGTTGCCGGTCTCTCAGCTGTCTGAGGCGCGAGGCGCCGCAAGTTCAGCCGCGCCAATGGCCGCTGACACCGCCGGTTCGCCAAGGCGTCAGGCGCGGAATCCAGCGCGGCACATTGACCCGATAGTCTTCGTATTCCGCTCCATAGGTTTGCCGAAGGGTCGGCTCTTCATAGCCGAGCACGAACATGTGGAAGACCAGCCACAGGAGCGCGCCATACCAGAGCAGGCGCCCATCACCGAACAGCGCGGCCTGACCCAGCACAATGGCAACCACCGCCACGTACATCGGGTTTCGCACGTGGCGATAGAGCCCGGTCACGACAAGATTCTCTGTTGGCGCGACCGGCGCGGGGGTGCCGATCCCCTGGACCGCAAAGCGCGCAAACGAATCCAGCAGCCCGGGAAGTCCAAGGATGATCAACGCGAGCCCTGCGGCGCGCGTCAATTCAACGCCCCCAAACGGCGCCTGGAATTCCCAATGCGTGACCATCCATGGGATCAATCCGGCCACCATCATCGGTGCGACGACGAAGAACAGCGCGGAGCCCAGGATTGCCATCGCCCTTGACACCTTAGCCTCCCGATGTGCCGGCGCCGGCGGCGAGATAGCCGTGCGTCAGCAGACGCTCGCGGACCATTTCGCGCGCGCGGTGCAGGCGACTCTTCACCGCATCCGTGGAGATATTCAGGAGCTGTGCCGCTTCAGGGGCGGTCAACTCGTCAACGTCCCGCAGAATCAGGACTTCGCGATAGATCGCCGGCAACGCCGCGATCGCGCCGACGAGATCGCGACGCAACTCCAACGGCAGGGGCTCCTGACGAAGCTCATTGTCGTGACGTTGATCCCAGGCGTCGTGCTGCCGATGGCCCCGGAGAAGCCGATAGCACTCCCGCTCGATGATCTTGAACAGCCAGGCGGCCAGGCTTGCGACGGCGCGCAGCGCCCCGATCTTTCGATAGAGCTGCCAGAGCGCGATCTGCACCGCATCCTCCGCGTCCTCTCCGGTCGCGCAGACGCGCCGGGCAAAGCGGCGCAAATCAGGCTGGCAAACGACCAGTAATCGTTCCACAGCCGCAGCGTTGCCGGTGCGCGCTGCCTCGACCAGGTGGGGGTCAGCTCTTGTCATTTGCTGGTCACGATCGGCCTGCGGCCCACCATCGCGCACATCGGGCAGAATCCGATGAAGCCTGTCATGGCAAGCATAATACCGCCGGCTGCCCCGAGCCACGTCAGTGCCGGGGCCACATAGGGCGTGCCCGAAAACAGCACTGCCAGGCCTCCGAGCAGGAGGCCGGCGACGATTCTGATCGTCCGCTCCCAGGTTGGCACGTTGTGTTTGAAATACAGCATCTGCTCCCTCCATGATGAGATGGACTCGAATGGACAGAGGCTCGCAGACTTAAGAAAGGGTTCAGGCCGCGCGGCTTTTTTTTGCGGTAATCTCACACTCTACCGCGGAGACAAGAATGTCCCTAGCGTCTCAACTACTTAGGCAATGATATCGAGTTTGAATCTAGTGACGCAAAGGTGAGCTAGCGGGAGGTTTGAGTTTCCATCTCGGGAAACCGTTCATAGAAAAAATGCTCCGCATCTTCGAAATGAAACGCCTTCAGATAGGCGCGGAAAGCCGAGAGCATCCCGGGCTCCACGTGGCGTACCTTCCCTTGTATCATCCGGATGCAGTAGCGCAGATAGGGAAAGATTTCGGCTTCCGATATGAGCTTCAGTTTGATGAACTGTTCGAAGCGCTCAATGTAACTGAGGAACACATCAAAACTGTCGCGGATTGCCGCCTCCTCCACGCTGAAGCCACCGGACGTGGCCAACGCTGTTTCGATGGCAGCAAACGATGCCACCTTCTTCAATCGACCTGACGCTTCCAGCGCGTCCAACGCCGCCTGGCGGTGAGTAACTCGCGTCAGTAACGGTTCGCCGTCCTTGTCCTTCATCCCAAGGTAATAGCTACGATCGGTGTAATCGATCATTTGCATAACCATGACGACGGACGGGTCGCGACTGAATTCTTTCATCTCGGCAGCGATGAATTCCGCTCGCTTCCAATCCTGATTGATCTTGTTTTGACTGTTCGATGCCTCCAATCCGTCGCCGGCAATCCGGATCTGCTGGTTCGTCTTCTTGAGTTGCTGCCAAATGAACCAGAAGCCCATGATGGTCACGGCCGGACTTACCAGAGCCGCCAAAAGCTTTGCGACCTCCAAACTGTTCCACATTGCGGCCGCCCCCACCCAATTTCGGGCAAATCTGCTACAGGTTGAACAGCCTTTCAAGATCGCGCCCGATTGACGCCATGCCCCGCGGTCGGGGACGCGAATGAGACTACGCCCCCTGCTCACCACCATCCGCAGCAAGATGCGCAGGTCGAGCCAGAGCGACCAGTTGCCGATGTCATTGAGATCGCGGTCGAGGCGCTCGGGTCTTCACGGCGTCACTGTTTCCATCGGCATATGACCCCTTCGTTGCCCGCTCCGGTCGCTGGGAGATTGCACGCCCAGAAATTCGGTTTTGGATGGGCAACGGCGAATACCGCGCCGTCTTTTACCGGAATGTCGCACGGCTTCGTGCCACTGCCCTCATACTGTTCGCTATAGCCGTATATCGGCGGGAGGGCGCTGCAAACAGGGATCGAACCGGCGGGACTGATCGGAGCGGACGTGCCTCCCGGCGAAAAGATGACGCGGTAGAGTGGCGCATCGCCACTGTAGACCTGAGGATCGTTCGGCCACGTGTATGCTTTCGGCATGACCTCATGCAGGGTGTCGTCGCCGATGCAGGCATTCGGGTCGGACGCGACATCCTTGCAATGGCCGAAGGGAGGCTGCGTGGAACGGTACGTTGTCCTCGTTTTCGGATCGACATATTCGTACGGGTAGGTGCAGACGTCCGCCGGGCAGGTTTCCTTCTTTATGAAAGCGCGACCTTGGCACGTCTGGTTGAGGTCCGAGCCCGGATTGAACCAACATCCGGTCCCGTAACGACAGTCTGCATCCGTGCTGCATTTCTGGCCGTAGGTGCCTGCGGGCGCGTTCAGGCAGAATGCTCTCCAGCGATAGCAAGTGGGGTCGCTATCCGGGCAATCGGCCTTCGGCGCCGATGGAAATGCATAGTTCCCGCAATTCGAAAAACAGGCGATCGTGCTGTCTCCTCCGACCGGTTTGCGATCGTCGCCGATGATGACGAAGCCGTAGATTCCCTTGGCCCTGGCCGTCGGCGTATCCATCAGGTCGGAGCGCTTGAGCGCGAAACTGGGCAAGCATCGATCGCGCAAATCCTCTCCGTGTTTTGTCAGCGGATACTGTTCGGCAAGCCATTGGATGTCGTTCGGGTTCCACGGATTGTGGGGCGAGCCACCCACCGGCTGGATGTCCATGTTCAAGTTCGCGCCATCGACCACGCTGATGTCCGGCGAGTCTTTGTGATAGGTCTTGCCCTGAATTGTCAGCAGCTCATAGAAGGTCCATTCGGAAACGGTCGTGCCCACCGAGGCCCCGAGCTTTGCGGCGCTGCAATCGTATTTGCCGCCGCAGCCGCCGGTCTCGCATTGAGCCCTGTCACTAGCGATGTCGTATCGGCAGCCGGTTCGCGCCCAGAGCCTCGGCCCGCTCGCGTGTTTCCCGATCGTGGCCTCCCATTCGGGCGGTATATCGATGGTGAGAACGTTCTTGCCGCTGCCCACCGGCTCCATGACCCAGGTCTTTTCTCGCGGCAGAACACTGGTCGGCGGCACGTTTGGCTTGCCGGCCGCGTTCGCGGCGCCGAGCAGCGTCGCGGAACTGCAATTGACCAACTGCACCACGCGATGGGACGGCGGGGTCGGCGCCGGAGCGGGAAGACTGCTCAGGCAGGCATCCGGCTGTGCGCGAGCGGTGCCGCTCCAGACCGGGCCTGCTGCGAGCGCCAACAGCGCGGCAACGCGCATCGCAATGCTGAGGTCGGTTCGCCGACTCAGCCAAATTCGGAGTCGCCGCGTGACCGCTGTCATCTGCCCCTCCATGCGTCCGGAAAGGTGCGGACGGTCCGCCCGCGCCTTCACTCAGTTGGAATGCCGCTCAATCAACCTGGTAGCGGCGTCAGCGTAAAATTTTTTAGGAACCTCGCATAGAAAGCTCCCCAAGCTGAACACCTGCGTATCCACCACGAGATGTTTCACGCCATCTTGCGCAGATCAATCGCGGCGGGGCCTGATGTTTGTCAAGCGCATGAGAATTCGTCGGTGTTGAGGTGGCGAACCGGCGCCGTTCGGATAATGCCAGAGCTGAATACCCAGTTCGAGATTGAATGATGCACCGGGTCTCTGGGCGGCTCCTGAAAACGAGAGGTTCATGACGGCCCCATCGCCAAACCTAACGAGTGAAAAGTCATCAGGAGTTCTGGCAAATGGAAGGCCGCTCGTCTGGATTGTCGAGTAGCGGTTCCCCGCGTTGTCGGTCAGAACAGCATCAGACATTGGATTGAATTTCCAAAAGTCCGCAATGCCGTCGGAGTAGAGCGCGTTCTGGGCGATGGCAATGTTAAGCCCCAAAGGATCGACGTTCGTCACTCTCACGGTGACCCGCACATCGTGTTGGTTAGTTATCTCAATTGCTTCGATCTCAGCTTCGATGGATTGTACTCGGTGAGTTTTTCGACCTCCCTCCAATTCGCCAGGCCTTGAAGGTGCTCGGCTCAGAGTTGGCGACTGTGTTCCCTCGGAGAAATTCAGTCCGCACGCTAATCTGAATGCCTCTTCGGACGACGTCGCGCTAACAATCTCTACTCCAGCCCAAGCGTCGGGACATTTCGAAGCTATCTCCCCTGCAAATGGCTCGGGTATTCTGGAAAAGGCGTCATTCGTAAACAGCACGGGCATCTTGAACGACACAGATGACAAAACGGTTTGAAACTTGGCCTCGTCTATTACGACGATGAATCTCTGCCCTGAGCGACGAGGAATTGATTCGAAATTATTGTCGTCCGCTAGCCGCTTGTAGAGCTCGGATCGAGACCCTGCGGGAGGAGTGTTATGGCTCGCTGCTGCAGCAAGCCTTAGTATCCAGACTAAAGGACTTTGGGCTCCAGCAACCGAACTCAGAAGCAATAGGACGACAGCTACGACTGCTGTACCGCAATGCCGCCCCTTTAGGCCCGTCCTTCTCACAGAAACGCCCAGCCCCGAATAAACTTCATTGATTTGGAAACTGTAGCAGACGTGCACGCCAAATGACAATGTCGGGTAATGCTAGTATTATTGTTCGCGCTTAGCGCTCAATGCATCATGCCGGAGTGAGCTGTTGGGCGGGGGCGTGGTCCAAGCGGTGCGCCCTGTGCTGGGGGGAGGCGAGCGCGCCGGGAGCCCGACACGAGCGGGTAGCGCTTATAGTGAGTCACACCCCGCGTGAAAGAACCGTCCACAGCAATATCCGCAGATCGAGCCACAGCGACCAGTTGTCGATGTAATAGAGGTCGTGGTCGACGCGCGCGCGCATCTTGTCGTCGGTGTCGGTCTCGCCGCGCAGGCCGTTCACCTGCGCCCAGCCGGTGATGCCGGGCATCACGTTGTGGCGCCGCGCATAGCGCGCGATCTTCTGCTCGTATTCGCGGTTGTGCGAGAGCGCGTGCGGGCGCGGGCCGACCAGCGACATGTCGCCCTTGATCACGTTCACGAGCTGCGGCAGCTCGTCGATGTTCCACTTGCGCAGGAAAGCGCCGAGCCGCGTGACGCGCGGGTCATTGCGCTGCGCCTGGCGCACCACCTCGCCATCGTCGAGCGTCGTCATGGTGCGGAACTTGATGATGCGGAATTCCTGCTGGTTGAAGCCGTAGCGCCGCTGGCGGAAGAACAGCGGGCGCCCGCTCTCGATCAGGATCGCGATTGCGGTCGCCGCGAGCAGCGGCGAGAGCGCGATCAGCACCCCGGCCGCGGCGGTCACATCGAAGATGCGCTTGAGCGCGCGCTCGCCCCAGTTGAGCGGCGCGCGGGTGAGCTGCAGGCTCGCCATGCGGCCGTGCTTGGCGATGCGCACATTGTCGAAGCGGTCGAGGATGCGCTCCGGCCCGAGATGGATCTCGACCGGCATCTTGAGAAACTCCTCGACGCAGCTGTCGATTGTGCCGGTCTCCGACCAGGGCGTGACGATGTAGACCGCTTCAGGGCTGAGGGTGCGCGCGCTGTCGACCGCCTGGCGCAGGTCGGTTTCCAGTGCCGTGCGCCGCTCCTCGCGGCTCGAAAACGAATCGAGCCGGGTCAGCGGCGCGGCGCCGACCATGTGCAGCCCGAAATTCCATGGCTGATAGCGGCGCACGAAGCCGGAGATGTCCTCCCCGCTGCCGATCAGGAACACACGCTGCGCGGTGACCAGCCCAACCCTCGAGCCGAGGATCACCGAATGCACGACTGCGTAGCGCATCATCAGCAGCGCCGGCAGGCCCGCGACATAGAACAGCACCATCGAGGCGCGCGAGTAGTCCTCCATCAAGCGGGTCAGGAAGGCGAGCGCGAGCAGCGCCACGAACGTCATGTTCCAGACGTTGAACACGCGCCGCAGGTGCGGACGGAACGAGAGATAATGGGCAAGCTCGTATTCGCCGCGGAAGATGCCCGGCAGCAAGAACAGGCCGGCGGCGGTCGCGCCCACGCCGAGGAAGCTATGGATCGGGCCGACATCGCCGTAGACCGTGGCGTGGTAGAGCCCGCCCATCAGAATCGAGATGAAGATGATCGCGATTGCGTCGGCGAAGACGCTCAGCACGCTGACCGTGTGACGCGCAAACGTCACCCAGCGGCGCGACGGATGCGCGCCCGCGAGCAACGAATGGGGCATGAACGTCATGGGCAACGCCTGTGCCGCAGCGGCACAGCCCTTGGTGAACTCGGGGCTGAAGCGGCGAAATGCGTGCCAGCGCGGATGCTGGAATTTTATGCTGCGCGTAGGGTTAATGACGGTAGGTCATTGACCATTTCGGGCTGCGCGGGGAAGAGCCTTGAACGAGAGCGCCGTTTCGTTAACGCGGGCGCGCCCGGATGGATCGGCCCATGACCGCTTTTGAGACACCCATTCGCGGAAAGGATCTTGACGGCATGACAGCGCGGCGCCTGTTTCGCCTGATCGGGTGGGTTTGTGTCGCCGCGATCGTCATCCTCTCGCTGGTCAGCCCATCGCTGCGGCCGGTGACGCGGCTGCCGCACAATCTCGAGCATCTGGCGATCTTCGCTATCACGGGGCTCGCGCTTGGGCTCGGCTATGCCGGCCGCCTCCTGCATCACGTCGCACTCCTGGTGATCTTCGCAGGCGCGATCGAGCTCGCGCAGTTCGTCACCCCCGGGCGCCATCCGCGGCTCATCGATTTCGTGGTGGATGGGCTGAGCGCCTGCGCGGGCGCTGCGCTCGCCGCGCTCATTGTGCGATGGAAGCCGGGACTCTCGCCGTAGGGCGCAATAAGCGACGCAAAGCGGAGCGCGTTGCGCCAGGTAAGCGGCGCAGTGCGCGGAGTTTACCATCGGGCCGGCCGAAGGCCGGACCCGTTGGCTTACTGCGCGCTACAACAGCGTCACGTCGATCAGCCAGCCGAGCCAGATGCTGGGGGCCAGAAACAGCCCGAACGGAAATTTCAGCGCGGCGTCGAGCGACCGGCCCGCCGCATAGTGCCGCACCGCGATCACCGCGATGGCGGCGAGCGCCGCGATCTCGATTGCGATCGGCATCGCAAGCCACGAGAGCCAGGCGCCGGCGCACCCGGCCAGCTTTACGTCGCCGAGCCCGATGCCGTCGCGCCCGCGCAGGCGGCGGTAGGCCTCCCGCACGCCGAGGAAGAGAAGCGCGAGCACGCCGCCGCGCAGCACCGCAAAGAATACCGCCCATAGCGGTTGAGAGTCGGTCGCGGCCGCATAGGCGATCGCCAGCGCGAAGCAGGCGGCGGTGAGCTCGTTCGGAATGATGAAGTAACGCGCGTCGATCACGGCAATCGCGAGCGCGAGCAGCGCGAGCGCGGCGCCGAGAAAGCCCGCCAATCCAGGCGCCACGATCAGGCTGACGACGCAGGCCGCAACGGCCGTTGCCGCGACCGCGCATGCGGCAAGCGGCCGCTCCCGCCATCCTGAGAGACGGTCGGCGAGCGAAATCGGAGACATCAGCCTATCTCTGCATGAAGCGCGGATCCGAGGTGCCGATCCGCCCTTGCAGCTTGGTGCGCATCTCCTCGGCGATGCGCATCGCATCGACGCCGTCGCGGATGATCTGCGGCCGAATGAAGATGATCAGCTCGGTGCGCTGCCTGGTCTTGTTGGTGTTGCCGAGCAGGTCGCCGATCGGAATCTGGTCGATGATCGGGAGGCCAGTGCGCGCCTTGTCGTTGCGCTCGCTGATCAGGCCGGCGAGCAGCACGGTCTGGCCGCGTTCATCCGCGTGTCCTTCGACGGATCCGGCGGCTCGTTGGCGTTGATGTAGGCGTCACGCTTGCCGTTGCCGTTGGTGTCGAGTACGAACACCGTCCACCCCTGCGACGCGGCGTCGTCGTGGGTCTTGTCCCACATCTTGGTGTCGAACCAGCCTTCGACTCCAGGACCGAACGACGACCACAGCACGCCCTTCTCGTCGATGTTCACGTGGCCCCAGCTGAAGCAGGTATCGATCGTGTGGAGCTGCTTGGTCTTCGGGTCGTACATCTCGAGCTGACGGCCGTTCTGATTAATCGGAAACGCCTTCGCAGACGGGTGCTCGGAGCCGGCGCGGCAGAATGCCGGCGTTTCAGGCTTTCGAATACGGCTCGCCGACCATACGCGACCGAGTTCGTCCATCGCGAAGCTGTGCGTGGTCGTCTGACTGTTCCAGATCACCTCGTCGCCCCAGTACGGCGATGGACCAGCCGGCGGTGTGTTGGCCGAGCTCGGCGCCTGCGGATCCTTCACGATCAATTTGATCTGCGTCGCTGTGTGCTTGGTGGGATCGACGACTGGCCAGTAATCACCGCTCTCTTCGAGCGCGCCGTAGACGGGTCCGTTGGCGTTGACGGTGGGATTGCGTTTATCGGTGGCGATTTCGTCGTGGAGATACACGCGCGGATCCGCCCAGTCCCACATCGAGATGACGACGTTGCGCTCGCGGCCCTGCGGACGCGGCGGCGTAGCAGTTGGAAGCTCGCCGGCAGCGATCCGATCGGTCCAGTCGGCAAACATCGCGACCGCGCGCGTCTTACCGACCTGCGTGAAGCGCGCATTCATGCCGCCACCCGCCTGACCGGACTGGATACGCTGCGCCCACTGCGCTTTCGAATCGCCCAGAGCCTTGAGACTCTCAGGGATCGTGCGCGTCGCCTTGCCACCGAGCTGGTGGCACCCGGTGCAGCCGTCGGTGTTGACGACATTGCGGATCCACTCACCCTGGCTCTTGATGTTTTCGGAGATGCCGTTGCCGTTGGAGCCGGTGCCCGGGAAGTCACTCTTCGGCGGCACCTGCAACAACGAGAACCAGTATTGCGCCGGGTAGTACTGAGCGGCGGCCTTGCGATCCGGTGCGGCGACCGCTTTGAGATTGAGCCGGCTGCCCGGCTTCGATTTTGTCTTGGGCGAATCGACGAGCCCGTAGCCGCGTACCCACACGTCATAGTCGCCCGCCGGCAGATCAGGCACCACGTATCGGCCCTGATCGTCGGTGACGACGCTGCGGATCAGGCGCGTCGGTGTGCTTCGCGTCTCGGCGATCACCCACACGCCAGCTTCGGGGCCCTGCGCGCTGGTCACGACGCCACCGATGTCATCGGCGTCGATGGCCACTGCGGCGCCGCCGGCCTGCCCGGCGTTCAGTGCGACGAACGACGCCAGGAACATCCCGGCCGCAGCCGCCATCGCCAATCGCCAACCCAATCGCTTCGACCTCATAGGTCCTCCTCCGGCATGAGCCGGGCCTGACGCGACACCTCCGGCATCGGCGGACCCGAAGGTCCACCTCTCCGTGTTCCGCTGCGCAGTGTGCTACCGCCGGTGACCGGTCGTCAACGGCGAACCTCGTTTTCAGCGACTCGTCCGTGGCCGCCCACCAGCGGCAGGACTGCTGCTCGTTCATCGACACGCCGCGGCGACCGCTCTCTCGCAAACGCTTGATTTCCATCACTTTGCGCCGGCATCGCGCGCGGCATCTTCGCACACCAGCGGCTTGCTGGGACATCTCCAACACGGCTCACGTGGTCGCCGAAATTGCTCGACCGCTCATCGATGATCAAGAGATCGTCGTGTATCGCGCGCTTGTGATTGAATCGACTACGAAACATGCCGCCTTCGGTGAAACCCCGCTGGAAACCCGGCGACCATCTCACGCACCGTTCGAATCCGGAGCTCGGCGTCGGACGCGTCACCGCAGTCGAGGGGCGGACACTGACAATTGACTTCCCGTTGGGCGGCACAAGCTTGCGTGTCGCAGCTGCGACGGACGCGCTGGAACCAGTCCACTTATTACCTGGCCGACCGGTCCGTGTCATTGCCACGCGCGAGGAAACCAGCATTGCCAAAGCGCTCGCCGATGGATCCTTCGAGCTGGCCGGCGGCCAGGTGCTCACTGCCGACGGCCTGTGGCCGCTCGAGCTCGAAGGTGTGCTACTGGAGCGACTGGCGCTCGGCGATACGGACTCCGCCGCAGACTTCGCGCTTCGACTGAACATGCTTCGCCTGCTGTCCCTGCGCGAAGCAGGTGGCCTCGGCTCGTTTCTGGGCGGCCGCATCCGCCTGTTTCCCCACCAGTTATATGTCGCGGAGCAGGCGACCACTCGCGAGCCGGTGCGTTGGCTGCTGGCAGACGAAGTCGGCCTCGGCAAGACGATTGAGGCGTCGCTCATCATCAATCGACTCGTGCATACCGGTAAGGTCGAGCGCTGTCTGATCGTCGTGCCGGACGCGCTCACGGTGCAGTGGCTCGGCGAGCTCTGGCGAAAGTATCACCAGGTATTCACCCTGCTCGACGAGTCGCGGCTCACTGACGTTGCGCGCGATTTCGGCGCAGCGTTCAACCCGTTCGACGTCCATCGCCGATCGGTCATTGCCCTCGAGAGGCTGGTGGAGCGACCGGAGCTCACCGAACATGCGGTGCGCGCAGGGATGGACCTGCTCGTCGTTGACGAAGCGCAGCACCTGCGACGTCCTCCGGGCCATCCTGGTGATCCGGGTTGGCGGGCCGTCGCACCGATCGCAGCGCTCGGCCGTCACGTCCTGCTGCTCAGCGCCACGCCGCTCGAGGACGATGCGTTCGGATTCTTCCGACTGCTTCAACTGCTTCGACCCGACGAATTTCCAGAGGACATCAGCTTCGAAGAGCGGCTGGCGCATGGTGTTCCGTTGCCACCGTGTACGAGTTCCACCCGCCGAGTCGACATCGGCGGCCTGCCACCACGTGTGGGCATTCCGGTGGATCTCAACGAACAAGCGTTCGCGCCAATTCACCAGATCGAGGACGAGATACGGCGGGCGCCGGCCGACAACGTCGTCGCCGAGCGCCGGAAACTCGATCGCGTCCGACGCGCGATCGCTTCTGGTGCCGCACTGGCCAGCGTGCTCGGCCCGGAGGAACGCACTTTTCGTGACCGAGCCGCCGCAATCGATCGCGCGGATCCGCGCGTGGAATGGTTGCTGGCCGAGGCACCGCGCTGGCGCGACGCGCGCGAAAAGACGCTGATCTTCGTCGCTCATCGCGAGACGCTCGAGATGCTGCGCACGGTGCTCAGCCACCGCAAGCAGCTGGTGACCGGTGTATTTCACGAAGACCTGTCCCCGGCTCGCCGCGACACCGAGGTCGCGCGATTCCGGGAACAATCTGGTCCAAGCATCCTGGTGTCGACCGAGTGCGGTGGCGAGGGCCGCAACTTCGAGTTCTGCCGTCGGCTGGTGCTCTTCGACCTGCCGTGGCGGCCGTCGACCGTCGAGCAGCGCATCGGGCGCCTGGACAGAATCGGGCGACGCATGGACGTCGAAATCGTCTACTTCAGGCCGCCGCGCGGCATCGGCAGCGACGTCGTCCGCTTGTTCGAAGCACTGGGAGTATTCCGCGAGCCTCTCGCCGGTCTCGAGCCGCAGTTGGCTCACGTCGAGAGCGCAATCGAGAGGCTGGCGCTCGATCCTGAGTCGTCGCTTTCAGACGAGAGTCTGTCGGCTCTCCTCGCCGAGCCGCGTAGTGCGCGCGGTCGCATTCGTGAAGCGGCGTATCAGCAACTGCATCGCGATCCGTACCGCGCCGAGCTTGCCGGCCCGATTCTGGCGCGCGTGCCTGGCGATCTCGACGCGCGCAACGAGGAGGTCATCGTGACCGCGTGCGAGCGGCTTGGTTTCGGTGTCGATCGCGGCAGCGGACGCCGCAAGTATTCAATCGAGCTCGGCAACACCGCCATCGTCGACGCGTTGCCCGGCGTGCCGGGCGGATCGACCTTCGTGGGGACGTTCGACCGCGAGGAAGCGGTCGAGAACGAGATGATCGATTTCTTCGCGTCGGGCCACCCACTGGTCGAAGGGCTGTTTGCCTTTTACGAAGATGCCGGACCGGGTCGAGTCAGTCAGATCGAGCTGACTATCGGGTCGGAGCCTGGCGAAGGCGTGGTCGCCGTCTACAAGGACCGAATCGGCTTTGAAATCGTCGCGTTCGATTCCAACGGGCGTGCGCGTCCGGATTGGGCAACGGCGCTGCAGAGCGGTACGGCGACCGTGCAGCGTCCAACGCGCCGCTTGCCACCCCAGGAGCTGGCAGCGATGGTGCGACGCGTCGGCGCGCGCCTCGACGTGACACGCCGGCCGTATGCGCTGGCATACTGTCGTGCTTCACGATGACAACGTCTCGTTGGCCATCGCAGGTTTATTAACCGGAATTCATGAGACCCTCCGCGGTTCCGCATTAGCATTCCGTCGGAGGTTTCACCATGAATCTGTTTACCGTCCGCGCGCTGGCCTTAGCGGGCTTTGCCGCGGTCGCAGCGCTCGCGCTGCCGCAGCCGGCGCACGCGCAGGAGAAGCTCGATAAGAACGCCCAGTTCTGTGAGGACTTCGATCAGAACGTCATCATCGCCGGGAAGCTGGACGAGGCGTCAAAGTATCTGACCGACGACTTCAAGGAACACAACGTGCGGCTGACCGCGAACGGCCTGCAGGAATTCGTGACCAAGATGCAGGGTCTCCGCGCCGGCCGGGCCGGCGGCGGCAACCGTCAGGGCGGGGCCGGCGGCGGGCGCCAGGGCGGCGGAGCACCCCAGGCCGCTCGCACCATCTTCTCGCACGATGATGTCGTGATCTTCATGCGGCCGAACCCCGACCGTGACGATCCCAACAACCCTGGCCAGAAAATCCCCGGTGGCACGCACTTCGACGTCTACAAGCTGCGCAACGGGAAGATTGCGGAGCACTGGGACTGATAGCTGATAGGTGATAGGTGATAGGTGATAGGTGATAGGTGATAGCTGATAGCTGATAGGCGGTAGGCGTACACGAGAACGGGCCGCCCGAAGGCGGCCCGTCTCAACTGACAACTGGTTACTGTCGACCGGTGACTAGGTGATCTTGATCTTCCCGGTGCTGGTCCCCATCTTCTCCATCTCGACGCCGAAGGCTTCGCCCATGCCGAGGAGCAGGTTGGCCGTCGGCTCTTCCTTCTCCACTGCGATGTGCATGTTGCCCTTGACGCGGCCACCGGCGTGGCCGAGCACGAGTGCCGGCGGGTTCTTGCGATCGTGCACGTTGCCGTTGCTCATGCCGCTGCCGAAGTAGAACAGCGAGTTCTCGAGGATGTTGCTGTCGCCTTCCTTGGTGTTGCGCAGCTTCTCGGCGAACTCGGCCAGCTTGGCGATCTGGTAGGTGCCGATCTTCGCGTATTTCGCCAGCGTTTCCGGATTGTTGGCGTGGTGCGAAATCGAGTGATGCGCTTCCGGCACACCGATGTGCGCGTAGCTGCGGCTGCTGGCTTCGTGACCGAGCAGGAAGGTGAACACGCGAGTGATGTCGCCCTGGAACGCGACGCGCATCAGGTCGTAGGTCACCGTCATGTGGTCGTCGAAGAGTTCGGGAATGCCGAGCGGGGCATCCGCATTCTCAAGGCCGCCGAGACGCGTTTCCATGCGATCGAGCTGTGACTCGACGTCGCGGACGTTGGTCAGGTACTCGTCGAGGAGCGCGTTGTCGGCCGGGCCGAGCCCCTTCTTCAGCTTGTTCGTTTCCTCGAGGACGGAGTCGAGCAGGCTCTGCTTCGTCTTGAGGTTGCGATTGCGCTGCTGTGTCGTGCCGACCTCACCGAACATGCGTTCGAAGGTCACGCGCGGGTTCACGCCCACCGGCAGCGGCGACGTGTCGTCGCGCCACGAGAGGGTATTGAAGAACGCGCACGGGAAGCCGTCGCACGCACCGGCCGAGGTGCCCATGTCCTCGGTGCCGACTTCAATCGACTTGAGCGGGGTGTCGCCAGCAACCTTGTCGGCGATCCACTGATCGATCGTCTTCTTCGAGACGAGCGCGGTAAAGTCGCCGCCCTTGCCGACTGGACCCGTTCCGTTCAGGAACGCGGCCGAGGCGCCAAGGTGCACCGAGCCCTGCGGCGCGGTCATCTTGGACACGGTGGTGATGTACTCCTTCATACCTGACAGCGGCTGCATCACCCGCTTCAGCTCGAAGTCCGAACCGGTCGTATCCGGATGCCAGTACTCCGGAAAGATCCCGTTCGGGATGTACATCGCCGCGAAGCGCAGCGGGCGGTTTGCCGCGGTGCGCGACTGTGCGGTCAGCGCCGGCACCATCGCATCTAGGAAGGGCAGCGCCACTGTGGCACCGAACGTTCCAACGAGGAACGTGCGGCGAGACAAGTGCTTCTTGGTAATGAACATGGCTACTCCAGTCTCAGTTTGCTTGCGCGAGTTTCTGCTCAGTGCTCTGCCCGGGTTTCATTCTCATCTGGAACGGGGCACTTTCCACGATGCCCTGAATCACAGACAGGAAGCGGTAGTCGTTGGCCGCCGCCTTCTTCACGATGCTGCGGACAACCGGTTTATCGACGGGATCGAGTCCGCGGCCCAGCGCATAGGTCAGCATGCGCTCGGTCACGTTGCCCACGAACATGTCGGGACGGGCGGTGAGCCAGTTCCGAAGCGCCTGCGGTCCGTTGACCTGCGTGCCGTCCGCCAGCACGCCGGACGTATCAACGGCACCGCCGGAGTCGGCTGTGCGCCACGCACCGGTCGGGTCGAAGTTCTCGAGGGCGAAGCCGAGTGGGTCGATGTTGCGGTGGCACGCGGCGCAGGTCGGGTTGCGACGATGCGATTCGACGCGCTCACGCGTGGTGGCCGGACGCGCGGCATTGAGCGGCGCGCTTTGATCAAGAGCCGGGACGACGGGCGGCGGCACCGGCGCCGGCATGCCCATCAACGCGGTCAGGATGAACTTGCCGCGGATGGTCGGCGAGGTGCGCGTGGCCACCGAGGTGATCGCCAGCAGACTGCCCTGGCCGAGCAGGCCGCGACGGTTCGGGTCGGTGATCTGGACCTTGCGGAATCGCTCGCCGTAAACGCCGTCGATGCCGTAATGCTTGGCAAGGCGCTCGTTGAGGAACGAGTAATCCGCGTTGAGCAGGCCCATCACGCTCGCGTTGTCGCGCATCAGGCTGGCGAAGAACATCTCGGTTTCCGTACGGAAGCCCTTCCGGATGTTGTCGTCGAAGTGCGGGAACATCACGATGTCTGGAACGACCTTGCTCTCGAGGTTGCGGAGCGTCAGCCACTGACCCGTGAAGGCCTGCACGAACGAATCCGCCTTTTCGTCTGCGAGCATCCGCTTCAGCTGTGCGTTCAGCACGCCCGGCGCGCGCAACTGCCCGGCAATCGCCAGGTTCAGCAGCTGATCGTCAGGAATGCTGTTCCACAGGAAGAAGGATAGCCGCGAGGCGAGCTCGAGGTCGGTGACCTTGTGCGCGGTGCCTGGCGCCATCGTCTCCGGATCGCGCTCGACGCGATACAGGAACGACGGGCTGGCAAGCACGCGCGCCACTGCCGAACGGATGCCCGCTTCGAAGTCGCCACCGCTCTTCCGCGCATCCGCGTAGAAGGACAGCGGCGCCGCGATATCCGTGGCCGTCACCGGCCGCCGGTACGCGCGCTTCGCCAGCGTCGAGACGATGCGCTCGGCGCAGGCCGCTTCTTCACTGGCCACCGTCGGCTTGCAGACGAGCAGACGCTGACGGCTCGGCGTGTTGCTGATGCCCTTCACGTTGTAGGGGCCATCGATGCTGACCGTCCGGAGCTTCGGCCAGCCACCCACGAAGTGGACTTCCTGGCTCTCGCGCCGTGGCGGTTCCCACGCGGCCTGTTCCTGGCCCGACTGATCCTTCCACGTGAAGCCCACTTCGTGCGGGCCCGCGGTCACGAACACACGGGTCGTCATGCGACCGTCGATGATCGGACGCGTACGGGTGATGTCTGCGCCATTGACGTTGTGATCGTTCACACCGCCGATGGGCGCGTTGTACACCTCATCACCGTCGATCGTGATCAGGAACTCGCGCGGCTTCTCGGCACCCTCGATGCCGACGTAACCCTCGATGACCGCCCACAACAGACGGCCGCTGAGGACGTAGTCGGCGTCAGCCGGGAAGTTGTACTTGATGAGCACACCGGCGCGGGTGCCCAGCGGCAGTCCCGCCACATGCTCGTTCTGCGAGTGTTCGAGGCTGATCGGGAAGGTGGTCGTCCCCGGCGTCGCATCCTTGTTGCCAAGCGCCTCGTCGCTGATCTTGATCGCCGCGGCGAGATAGCGCTCGAGCAGCAGCGGCGACGTCTTCAGCGCAGCTGCGATGTTGTCGAAGCCGAAGTCGCCGCCATCGCTTGGCAGCATGTCCGTCGAGTTGAAGTTGACGTTCAGCAGGTCGCGAATCGCGTTGCCGTACTCGAGGCGATTCAGACGATGCACCACGAAGTTGCCGGGGTTATTGGCCTGGGCAGCCGCGCGGTCAAGGTTCGTGGCCAGATAGGCACGAAGCTTCGTCATCGCTTCAGCCTCGGGATGCGGTGAGCCTTGCGGCGGCATCGCACCGATCGAGGTCTTCAGCAACACGCGCTCCCACTGACGCGCGTTCTTCGACACGTTGTTCAGGTCGACATCGTCCAGCCGCATCGGGTCGGCAGCGGGATTGTTGGTGCGCGCGTTGTGGCACTGCACGCAGTACTTGTCGATGAGCGCCTGATGTTCGGTCGGGGTGCCGAGCGACGCCTCAGGAGCCGGGGCGGCCTGACGAGCGGCCACGCGGGTCACCGCCGGACGCGGCGCTTGTGCGGCGGCCGCCGATGCCTGTGCGGCGCGTGCGACCGGTGTGGCGGCCGGAGCCTGCGGTGCCCGCTGGGCGAGCACGACTGCACCGACAAACGCCCACGAGACTGCCGCGACCAGGAGAAGCTTTTTCATGATTACTGTCCTCCCGCGCCGGCGCCTTCGGGATTCTTCCACTCCACCTTCGGCTTGCCGTACTGCGCGTCGGTCCATGCCGGCCAGCCGAGGAGCTCACGCATCAGCACGATGGTGTTCTTGGCGGACTTCACTTCGGGAATCGGGTTCCCGTTGTTCATCGCCTGCAACACCTCGGGCGGAGGAGTGGTTCGCTCTTTCTCGGTGTCCCACGCATCTTCGGCGAGCGCGATCGGTGTCTGCCCTGCCCAGTTGTACAGCTCGAGCGCCGCGCCATTCTTCGCCAGCGTGCGGATCATATCGAGGTCGTTGCGCTGCACGGCCTGGTGAAGCGCCGTGTTGCCGTCGTCCTCGCCCTGGAAGTTCGGATCCGCGCCCGCCTTGATCAGCAGTTCCACCGCCTCGGTCGGGACACGGCTGCCCTTTTCGCGCCATTCCGGCTTCCACGTGCGGCCGAATCCAGGCCCCCCACCGAAGGTCGCGCCGCGACCGCCGGTTGCCGCCGCCATCAACGCGGTACGGGAGGCGCCACCGCCACGACCGCCCTGCCCCGGGCCCGGCATCCACTTGAGGTCTGATTTCGGGATGAGCACCTTCAGCGCTTCGACGTCCGAGGCCACAGCGGCGCGATAGAACGCCGACGCGTTGTGGTTGTCGCCGCAGCACATCGAGATCGAGTGCAGCTGACCCTGGAACGCCTTGTTCGGATCCGCGCCCATCGAGATCAGACGATTGATCAGATCCATCGTCGTGGTCTTGTTCGGGTGATCCCAGCGACGCAGACCGCCATCGCGCGCCAGCATGTCAATGGTGCCGTCGTGCTGATCAACGGCGAAGTACAGCGAGCCGTCGTTCGGATCGGCGCCGAGGTCAAGCAGCAGGTTGGCGATATCGAGACGATCGTTGGCGATCGCGATCATCGTCGCCGTTGCATTGTCACCGTTGGTCGCCTTCAGATCGGCGCCGGCCTTGGCGAGTGCGCGGATGACGTCTTCATGTCCGTTGCGCGCCGCCCACATCAACGCCGTGAATCCGCCGGTTGGATGGTCAGCGTGACGACGGTCGGCGATCTCGGTCTGATGCGCCTTCATGTTCGGTTTGGCACCGGCCTCGAGCAGCGCATTCACCACTTCGGTGTGCCCCTCGGCCGCTGCCCACATCAGTGCCGTCTGTTCCTGATCGGCGTCGACCGCATTGACGTCCGCGCCCTTGGCAAGCAGCAGGCGCACCGCATCGACACGGCCGGCGCGCGCCGACGCCATCAGCGGCGTCTCACCATCGTCGTGTGTCAATTTGGGGTTTGCGCCAGCCGTAAGGAGCGCTTCGAGAATCGGCATGTCGCCAGTGCGGCTCGCCTGCAGCACGGGTGTGACGCCGTAGCGGTTGGCGACGTCCGGCTTGGCGCCCGCTGCAAGCAGCGCACGCACCATGTCGAGATCGGAGTTGTAGACTGCCCACAGCAGCGCGGTGGAACCGTCGGCGGCGGGCGTGTTTACATCAGCCTTGTTGACTATCAGTCGCCTGACAGCTGCCTTGTCGCCCGCCTTGGCGGCAGTCGAGATCGGACTCTGTGCAGCCGGTAACGCAGGCCGCAACAATGCCATGACAGCTACTACTCCCAGCCACCCGAGACCATGTCGCATGCGTACGGTGCTTACCCAGTTCATGGCCAGTCCACCTCGCTCAATGCCTTTACATTGACCTCCGGGACGTCAGCTGTCGGCGTCCCGACACCCTATATACCTGCGCGATATACCTGCGCGCTCTATCCGCGCCATGTGTTCGCCGAGAGCTACCCACGCCGAAAAACTAATCCTGCCTCCCACAGAAATGACCGGCGAATGTGGCCTAAACCGACACACTCGTAGCCCTTTCTTAGGGGTGCGGAATATTAACGCCGATGCCAATACGGTTTCCAGATCTTTTTGTCAAGATCGGCAGGCCCAACCCAGGGGGTGAACCTGACGGAACGGCTGAGTTCCCGGATCTTCACGAAATCCTGGACTTTCGCCGTAGCAACGCCCTGCAAGCGGCTCAGCCGGCTGCCTCCACCACTGGGGCGTGCAACGTGAACGTGCGGATCGTGCGGCCTTGGAAACGGCGATCGGGACCGCGATAGGTGAAGGGAATACCTTCGTTGAAACCGGCCTTCTCCAGCACCCGGGCCGAGGCGATGTTCTCGGCAAGACAGCCGGCGCCGAGCTCGCGCAGACCGAGATCCTCGAACGCGCACCGCGAGACCAAGCGCACGGCCTCGGTGGCGATCCCTTTGCCCCACTGATGCACGGCGATCCAGTAGCCGATCTGCGCACGGGCGATCGGACGGTTCACGGCCATCAGGCTCACGACGCCGGCAAACGCCTCGGCGCTCAGCACCGCAAACGTGCGATCACCGCCGTCGCGCCACTCATTGATGGCTCGCGTCGCGAAGACGGTCCCGCCGCCAGGAGGGTAGGGATGGGGAACATGGGAGGTCGCCGAAATCCGCAGGTCCGAGGCAAATTGCTCGATCAGCGGCCCATCGGCGAGCTCGATTGGCCTGATACGCACCGCCGGACGATCGGTCGTTCGCGTTGACGTCATCGCGCCGGCGGCCGCAGTGCGCTACTGCTTTTCGAATACCTGCGTGCTCGTGTACATCACGCCGGTCGGATCGACACCGCTCGTGACGACCGTCAGCGTCTTTCGATCGGCGGCCAGCGTCCAGGTGCTCGTTTCCTTCGACCCGTCACCCGCGGCGGTCGCGCGCTGAAGCGTATTGGCGTCCAGGCGCTTCCACGTCACCTTCGTCGACGTGCGCGGGATTGTGACTTCCACGCCGTCGAACTTGGCCGTGTAGGTCGACGTGGTCAGCGGCGACGCGTTCCCCTGCCGGCGCCATGTCCCCGTGTAGTGCGTGACCTCGTCGCCGTTGAAGCTGAAGGTCATTTCCTTGCGATAGGGCGTCAACCCGGCGGGCTCGAACTTCGACACGAATGTGTTCATCGCCCACTTGCCATCGAGCGGATCGCTGCTCGCCTTCCGGCCGGCTGCGGCCGCCCGCGCGGCGGCGGTGACGGGCTTGGCTGCCGGCTTGAACGCCGAACTGACCAGCTGCAGATCATCGATCGGTACGTTCCGCACCAGACGCGCGCGCCACGGCGCCGAGTTGCCCTTGATCTCGTTGTAGGCCGCATTCAGGAACATGTCCGTCGTCCAGGGACCTGACGTCGTTCCGTAGACGCCGTCGAAGTCGAGCGACACCTGCGCAGCCTTCGTCTGCTCGAAGGTCTTGCCCTCGAGAACGGCCTGCGTAATGCGGTCCGCGATGATCGTCAGGTGATCGCGGAACTCGACGAGATCGATCTCGTTTGCAATACGGCCGTGGCCCGGAATGATGCGGGTGCCACCCATCGAGTTGTACTCGGGGATCGCAATGTCGATCAGACGGTTGAGCCCTTCGAGGATGCCGTTCAACGAACCGCCGCGCTTGGGATCGATCACCGGATAGGTGTTGGTGACGAAGATATCGCCCGCCGCAACGACATCCGATTTGCGGAAGAACACCATCAGGTCGCCGTCGGTGTGCGCATTCGGCTGGTGAATCATCTCGACCGGTTCACCGATGTTCGACAGCGTGAAGAGCGGCGCTGCGAACGCATCGGTCGGCCAGAGACCGGTTGCGATCGGCTGCGATCCGTCTTTGGGATTCGACATGCGCGCGTATGCGTTCTCATTGGCGAACACGCGCGCGCCCTGCTGAAGGAAAGCGTTGACGTTGGTGCCTGAAGACTTCGCCAGCCGCTCGTTGCCGCCGACGTGATCGGGGTCGGCACTCGTGTTGATGATGGTCCGAATGGGCAGCGGCGAGATCGACTTGATGGCGTCGATGACCTTGTCGCTCATGGCCGCTTCGTTGGTGTCCACGACCAGCAGTTGATCGCGTCCGACGAGCACCGTGATATTGCTGCCGGCTCCGGCCAGCATATACACATCGCCCTGCACCTTGAGCACTTCGATCTGCCCGGTGTTGCCATAGGTGGGTCGGCGAGGCTTGGAGATGTCGGGCCCCTGCGCGGCAGGCGCCGCGCCACCCTGACGCTGCGCCTCGACCGGGACGATCAGCGCGCTCGCGGCAAGTGCCGCGAGAGCAAGCGCGCGTGCCCTCATTTCGACCCTCCAGTCGGCTGGCGCTTCATGAGCTCTTTGAGCTTTTCCTGATATTCCGGATACAGCGTTTCCTTGCCACCAAGCGTCGCTTCGAGCGGCAGCTTGTTGTCCGTCGCGTACTGCGGGTGGATGGCGCCGAGCGGATAGTGGGGGACGTCGCCCTGCCGCAGGTCCGGTACTTCTTCAGCGACCTCGATCTGGGCGAGGCCGCCTTCTCTCGTATTCGAATTGCGCTGGAACGTGGACGTTCGGATGAATGGCTCTTCCAGATAGATCGGATCGTCGATCTGCGTGATCAGGACCATCCGATCGCCATGGCGGATGAAGAACTCGTGCATCACCGCGTACGGACTGACGGGCACGCCATTTCGCTGGATGAACATCTGCTTGAAATGGGTGGTGGTCACGTGCAGCATGCCGTCTTCGAACGTCCCGGTCGAAAAGCCGGTCCACAGATGCTCGGCGAAATCCGACGGGTGCGGGCGCCCGTCCAGATAGATGGTGCGGTTCGCGTTTTCAAACAGACCCGTGAGGGTGTAGGCGATGAGCCGGCGCGTCGCCGGGTCGATGATTTCGCCGATATGCGGGCTCGGGTTCGGTCCGCGCATCGAGTAGGTGCCGGCATGCGGTCTCGACTGATGCTCGGGAATCGCCTGGATCGTCGAGTTCCACGCCAGCGCCTTCTGCTTGCCGGCGGCATTGAGCGGGAACCCGGTGAAGTTCTCCAGTTCCGGACCCGGATCGATGCGCACGAGGCGCTCCTCGTCGTTCACCATTGTCCATGAACCGACGAGGTCGACGGTCGGGGTCTGTCCACCCCCCTGCGCCAACAACGGAGTAGCGCTGATCCCGAGGATCAACGCGGCGCGCATCACGGTCATCAAATGAATGCGGGTCATGGTCATCTCCAACTCAATTGCGGCACGGTGACGGCTTCCACTTGGACCCGTCGGGTTCGCGCTTGAAGTGCATGCTCGTCGTGTACTCGCCGGTCAGGTAACGCGGATCGTTGACGTATTGCGAGACCGTCAACCACACGTCGCCGTTCGGGAACGCCACACGATCCCAGTACTCTGTCAGCGTGGTCGCTTCGCTGTATGCCACGCCGTTTCGCCGGAGCCACCCCTCGAGAAGGTTGGTGGTGACGACTTTCACCGCGACCGGCGGATTTCCGCCTCCCCGACCGCCACCGCGCGCTCCAGGGGTGCCGAGAGACTCATATTCGGCAACCGAGAATCCCTGCAGCGAACGCGCGCCCGGTTGCTCCTTCGGCGCAAACTGCAGCAGGCGCGTCTGCATGCCGGCGTCGCTCTCCACTTTCAGCACATCGTCGCCCTGCCATGAGATCCGCAGCCGCGTCGGCATCCGCATCAGGCCGGCGGCCCCGTACGCCTTGCACGACCCATCAGTGGCCGGATCCCACAGCCCGGCTACGCGGCGCCCCTCGTCGCTGACCGGGATGCTGGTGAAGTCGCCCTTGTCGGGCGTGACCATGCGCCAGCGCCACTCTTCAGTAATGACCGAAACCCAGTTTCCCGTGAGGTCGCTGGTCGCGCGTGCGCGCGGCGTTTGCGGTGCGGCCTGCTGTGCGCTCGGCGCGCTTGCGGCCAGCCAGACCGCAACGGTCGCCGACGCCAGGATCAGAACGGCGTTGCGGAAAAAGGTGTCACGAATTCGCATGGTTCAGCTCGCGGATGGCTGGCGAGTATACCGCGTATCCAGACCCTCAAGATTGGCTTCGCATCATGCGAGAATCGCGGTCCATGACCGATTGGGCGGTCACGTTCCCCCGCCGGCACGTGCTCATCTGGATTACGGTTGCCCTTCTCGGCGCGCTCGCTCTTCCGGCTTCTGCACAGTCTCCAGACGGTGACCGCGCGGCGCTGCCGTGCACGCTCACCGGCGTCGTCTCGGCCCAGTCGACGCCGGTTCCCGGCGTTGCCGTGACGATTCGGGGGCGCGATCGGACAGTCGTCTCGACCTCCACGAATGAGGACGGCGCGTGGGGCGCACCCATGTCGCCGGGCGCACTCACGATCACGTTTGAGCTGAGAGGGTTCACCACGATCGCTCGTGAGGTAACGGCGGACGTCGCGGCCTGCGCCACCTCGCTCGCAACCACCATGGAGGTCACTCGCACGTCGGCTGCAGGCGCCGACGAGCGGCAGGTAATGCCCCGGCCGTCAAGTGCACAGCCGCCCGTCGCCGAACCGCCCGTCGTCGTCGTCCGCGGTCGTGAAGCATCGATCGACCGGTCGGCGCTGCGTGAGCGTCAAGCGGCGATCGCGAGGGGGGAGCTCATGCTCGGCGCCGATACGTGGCCAGTGGGCCTTGTGGTCGTCACGCCACGCGCCGAACAAGGCGTGGTCCCGCCGCTCGTCACGCGTGCGATTGGCGTCGATGCGGTCAAAGCACCGGGCGGCGTCGTGCAGCGGCGGCTGGCGCTCCCCACGATCAGCGCGCAGCGCTTGTACTCGGCGACGACGAGCTACACAGTGGCTGGTTCCGCCCTGGATGCGGGGCCGTATCCGCTGCGAACGGATGTGCCGCCGCAGAAGCCGGACTACTTCCGGCAGAGCGTCGACTTCACCGTCGGCGGACCGATCGGTGCGTCGAGTGCGATGCGTTCTCGGCTCAGGACGAACGCCACGCTCAGCTATTCGGCGATTCGCGGCGGCAACCTCTTCGACCAGTACGCCACGGTGCCAACGGCGGCCATGCGGGCGGGCGATTTCTCGGCAGCGCCAGCAACGGTTCGCGATCCCCTGACTGCTATGCCGTTCCCCGGCAACGTCATCGCCGCGACCCGACTCGATCCCGTCGCCCAGAACCTCCTTTCGCTCATTCCTTTGCCGAACATATCCGGCTCGAGCCGCAATTTTCACTTCACGTCGAGCAACCGGTCGACCCAGGACACGGTGAATCTGCGATTGACGCGACCGCTCGGCGCTGCGACGTCCACAGCAGCGCCGGGTCAGGGGCGAGCTCCGCGCGCGGCGGCCTCGTCGACCTTGAACGGACAGGTCGAATATCGCCGCAACATCAACGACCGCCTGAGCGCCATCCCGTCGATCGCTGGTGTTGGCACGAACACGTCGCTACGCCTGCCGCTGTCCCTCAATTTGACCCGGCGCGGGACCCAGCATGCGCTGACGTTCAGCTATTCACGCAACACCAACATCACCACCAACAGCTATGCGGGCGTTCGGGATGTGGCGCGGAGCGTTGGCATCCTCGGGGCATCGACGGATCCGTTCGCGTGGGGTATCCCCGCCCTGTCGTTTGCGACGGTGACCGGCCTCAATGACCTGACCCCATCGGAACGACTGGATCGGCGATTCTCCGTTGGCTATGCGTGGTCACGCGGGTTGGGCGCTCACCGCCTCCGCATTGGCGGTGACCTGGGACGCTCGCGCACGACCACTCGCAGCGATCAGAACGCCCGCGGCACCTTCGTGTTTACGGGCCTCTACTCAGGATCGGACTTTGCCGACTTCCTGCTTGGCGCGCCGCAACAGGCGTCAGTGCAATACGGGCCCGGCCAGGTTCGCCTGAGCAATCGGACGGTGAGCCTGTATGCGCAGGACGACTGGAGGCGATGGTCGACCGTAACGCTGAACATCGGTGTGCGATACGAGCTGGTGCCGCCATTCACCGACCGCGAGGGGCACTTGGCGAATCTCGATGTCGCACCCGGCTTCATCGCCGTATCACCGGTGACCTCCGGCGGAACCGGCCCGTACTCCGGACCCTTCCCGGCCGGGCTGGTCGAGACGGACCGGAACAATGTCGCGCCGCGCGTGGGCGCCGCCTGGCGCATGGCCGCGAGGACGACGCTGCGTGCCGGCTATGGCGTGAGCTTCAACACCGACCAGTACGCCTCGTTGGCGCGACAGCTTGCGGCGCAGCCGCCGTATTCGGTCGCCAACACCGCGCTCGGCACCGTCACCGATCCGCTGGCACTGGCGACGGCGTTGACGACCGTTACCTCGGCGACCCGCAACACCTTCGGCGTGGCGCGCGACTACCAGGCCGGCACCGTCGGCACCTGGACGCTCGATCTCAATCGCGACATGGGCGATGCGTGGAATGTCAGCGCAGGCCTGACAGCCGCTCGCGGCTCCCACCTCGACATCGTCCGCGCCCCCAACCGCGGACCCGACGGTCTGCGAGTCGCCGACGTGCCGCCGTTCTTGTGGCAGACCTCGGAAGGCCGGTCACGACTCCGTTCCGCGACCGTCCGCGTGCGTCGCTGGTACGTGCGCGGGTGGAGTCTGAGCCTCGACTACACGCGCGCGCGGTCGATGGACAACGCATCAACCATCGGGGGCGGCGCGACCGTCGTCGCGCAGGACGAACAGAATCTCGCCGCCGAATGGGGACCCTCGAGCTTCACCCGCCGTCATCAACTCTCCGGCGATCTCAATTTCGAGCTGCCGTTTGGCGACGATCATCGCTGGTTCAACCACGGCGGACCATGGGCGGCGGCATTCGGCGGCATGAGCGCGTACTTCACGTTCTCCGCGCAAACCGGCACACCGCTGACCGTTCGCGTGTTGAGCAGCGCGGCAGAAGTGGGGCGCGGCACGAACGGCACGCTGCGCGCTGAGTTGACCGGGGCGCCGTTGACCGTGGCGCACCCGACCGTCACGCAGTTCTTCAATACCTCGGCATTCAGCGTGCCGGCCGCGGGAACATTCGGAAACGCTGGCCGCAACCTGCTCGTCGGTCCCGGCAGCCGCAATATTGATCTGCAGCTGACGAGAGACGTGCACTTCGGACGCACACGCACACTCTCCATAAACGTGCGCGCGCAGAACCTGCTCAATCTCGTCAACTACTCGGGCATCGACACTGTCGTCAACTCACCGACCTTCGGCCAGGTGACGTCCACCCGGTCAATGCGATCGACGCAACTCAACGTCCGGTGGAAGTTCTGATGCGCAGGCTCTCCACCGCATTCGTTCTGGTTTTGGTGATCACGCAGTCGACGATCGCACAGCAGCAGCAACAGGGACCGGCGACCGTCTTCCGTATCTCGCGCGACATCATCTCGATCGACGTTGTCGTTCGCGATCGATCCGGCGCCCTCGTGCGTGGCCTCGGTGCGGCAGACTTCGAAATCCGCGAGGACGGTCGCCCGCAGGAGGTGCTGACAACGAGTTTTCAGGAAGTGAAAGCTGCGGCGGCAGGGTCGGCCCGGGAGGTCCCGATGCTGCGCCGCCTCGGCGCACCGCCGGCGCCACCGTCTGCCGCACACGAGCCAGAAGTCGCGGGTCGGCGACTCATCCTGCTGCTCTTCGATCTTAGCCAGATGGAACCGGAAGAAGTCGAACGCGCGGTTCGCGCCGCGCGCCAGTTCGTGGATCGGGCGATGAGCCCCGCCGACCTGGTGGCGGTGGCAACACTCACGTGGGAATTGTCTGTCTTGACCGACTTCACGAGCGACCCTGGCGTCGTTGGCGACATCCTCGACAGCATCGTCGCCGTAGACGTGTCGACAGGCGACGCAGCGCCGGCAGACACCGCAGACACCAGCCCGCTCGTTGAGCGGCCGACGGCCGCGACCGAATCACGGTTGCGCGCACTGCGTCTGCTGTCCGATTCGCTGGCCGATGTCTCACAGAAGAAAGCACTGCTGTACTTCACCGCTGGCCTCGGAAACGTTGCGCACGACACGATGGCCGAACTGCGTGCGGCGACGACGGCCGCTGCGCGCGCCAACCTTGCGATCTATCCCGTCGACACGCGCGGGTTGCGAGCAGTGGTTCCCAGTGGGCCTGCGCGAGTGGCCAGCCGCTCGGGCGAAGGGTTGTTCTCCGGCAGCGACGTGAACGATCAATTCAGCGAGCTCACCGCGTCGCAAGACATGATGGCGTCGGTGGCGACCGCCACAGGCGGTCGAATGTTTCACGGCGCGAACGACCTGAGCGAAGCGTTCGATCGCGTGGCGCGCGATACCGAAGCCTACTATCTGCTTGGCTACACCACGACGAACACGGCTCGCGATGGTCGGTTCCGGCGGATTCAGGTTCGGGTGAAGCGGGAAGGCCTGCGTGTTGAGGCGCGCGCCGGTTATTACGCCGAACGAGACTTCGCGCACACGAACCGCGAGGATCGCGAGGCGCAACTCGAACAACAGCTATTGGAGCCGTCGCCAGCAGCAGATCTTCGAGTCGAGGCGTCGACAAGTTGGGTGCGACTCGCTGACGAGCGATTCAGTGTCCCGATCACGGTCACCACCAACGCACTTGCCACCACCCCCTCCGACGGCGCTGACGTGCTCGATCTGCTCGCCATCATCGAAGACGAACAGGGGCGCGTCGTCGGTCGTATTCGCGACACTCTCGACATTCCTGTTAACGCAGCGCAGATCGCGCCCTCGGTGGCCTATGTCACAAGCGCGATCCTGCCGGCAGGACGATTCACGTTGCGGACCGTTGTCCGGCAGAACGTCGATGGAGCAATGGGTTCGGTATCAACCGAGATCCGGCTGCCTGATCTCGAAGGGCAGACCCTCGCCGTCAGCCCGCCGCATGTCGTGGATAGCGAGAACGGTCGGCAGATCGTCACCGTGGATGTCTACGACGCGACAGCCGACGCCAGACCACTGACCGCGAGTCTGACGCTTTTCAACGACGACGAGCCGATCTTCGACGGTGAATTTACCGAGACCACCGTTACGGCCGCTCGCGATCGCGCCTCCCGAACGTTCGTCCTGTCGCTCGAGCGCACCATCATCGCAGCGGGCCGCTATGTCGGCCAGGTCACCGTTGTCGATCCAGCGACCGGCCGCTTCGCGACGATGCGTCTACCGATGCGCGTGAGGTGAACGCGTCAGTCGATCTGGCCGGTGCGGTGCACCAGAAGGGTTCGCTGCATGATCGCCGGCCGTTCCTGCCGCGTCGAGAGGAGACGCCGGCGCTGCTCGACGATCGTCAGTTCTTCGGCAAGACGGGCGTCCGCATACTCGTGAAAACGCTCGACGATGTTCGATCCAAACGTGGTGCAGGCGGATAGGAAAGAGCGAAGCGCTCCCGCCGATTCATTAGACTGCGGCACGTTTTCAATGTTCACCAATTGCACACGTCACCTCCGGGCAACTGGGATGAGGCACAAATTGAGCCTTCCTCGCGCCTTCGGATTCAGGCCTGATCGTGCATGGGGGTGCACACGTCCGGTGATTCTTACCTTACGGCACAGCCAGATTGTTTTCTTGGGTGGAGGAGACTTTTGACCTTAGGGTCGACACGTGTTGCTGGCAGGCTACACTCGCAGAACATGCGCATCATGCATAGGCTTGCACTCATTTCTGTGGCGGCGGTGGTGCTCGCGGCCAGTGCCGCGAACCCTGTCGCCCAGACGGCCGACGGCAAGCGAGGGTTTCTGTGGAAGGTGGAACGCGGCGGAAAAACGAGCTGGCTCGCCGGTTCGCTTCACATGATGACACCCGACGCGTACCCGCTTCCGACGGCGATGACTCAGGCCTTTGCGTCATCGGATGCGCTCGTCGAAGAAGCCGATCCTGATGAGCTTGCGTCACCTGAATTCGCGCTGACCCTTCTTACGAAGGCACTGTATCCAGAAGGTCAGAGCCTCGAAGATCACGTGTCAGCGGCGACTTTTCGCATGATTTCTGAGCGCGGGAGCAAGGCAGGTTTGCCCGTCGAAATGCTGCGGCGCATGAAGCCGTGGATGGTGTCCACGACGCTGCAGGCGCTCGAGTTGCAGAATGGCGGGTTCGATCCCGCGCTCGGGCTCGACGTGCATTTCCACGGACAGGCGAAGACGATGCGTAAGCGCTTCGTGCCGCTCGAGACCGGGCTCGAGCAAGTCAGCTTTCTGGAAAATCTCGGCACCGGCCTCGAGGACGCGATCATTCGTGAGAACGTCGAGGGCGCCGAGACAGAGGTCGCCGAGGTCCGCAAGATCGCTGCAGCCTGGCAGAAGGGCGATGCCGCTGCCCTCGAGCAGCTCATTCTCGGCTCGATGAAGGATTCGCCGGCGGTCTATCAATCGCTGATCGTCTCGCGCAACCGCGCGTGGGTCCCCAAGCTGCGCGCCTGCATCGACACCTCGCGATGCTTCATTGTGGTAGGCGCGGCCCATCTCGTAGGGCCGGAAGGTGTTGTTGCACTGCTGCGTGCGCAGGGCTACGCCGTCACGCAGCAGTAGCGACCGCTAGGCGAGATCGAACACCAGCAGTTCGGCGTCCGACGTGGACTGAAGGTCCAGCGCCCCTTCCTCGCTGACGGCGGCCCCGTCGCCCTGTTCGAGTGGGGTGCCGTTGAGGGAGACTGCGCCCCTGGCGACCTGCACCCACGCGTGGCGTCCAGGGCGGAGGGGTAAACGAGCGGTCTCGCCTGCGCCGAACACGCCCGCGTACAGGTCCACGTCCTGATTGATGGTGATCGCACCGTCGCGCGCATCGCGGGACGCGACCAGCTTCAGACGACCTTGTTTCTCTTCAGCCTCGAAGCGCTTCTGCTCGTATCCGGGGGCGATGCCGCGTTTTTCCGGAAGCAGCCAGATCTGAAAGAAGTGGACCGCCTCGGTCGGCGACGGGTTCATCTCGCTATGGAGGACGCCCGTTCCAGCAGACATTCGCTGCACGTCGCCCGGTCTGATGATTGAGCCCGTGCCCATGCTGTCCTTGTGGGCGAGCGCGCCCTCCATGACGTAGGACAGGATCTCCATGTCGCGATGCGGGTGCGTGGGAAACCCGGCGCCAGCCTTGACGCGATCCTCGTTAATCACCCGAAGTGCCCGAAAACCCATGAAGCGCGGGTCGTAATACTCACCAAATGAAAACGTGTGGCGGCTGTCGAGCCATCCAAAGTTGGCCCGTCCGCGCTCGTTCGCAGGTCTACGCACAATCATCTTTGAATCATATCAACTGGGTGCTGGTCGCTCGTTCCTTGATGCCGAACAGCCACCAGCCCGAGCACCCAGCCCCCAGCAACCAGCTCCCAGCAACCAGCATCTGGGTACAATCCTTCCCCATGATCGACGTTGCCGTACGGCTGGGCTCGGACACCTTGATCCAATCAGGCACGCTGCGCGGATCGCGTGTCGGCGTCGTCTGCAATCACGCATCGGTGGATTACGGATTCGTCCACATCATCGACCGGCTGTCACAGGCCGACGGCGTGACGCTGGCAGCGATCTTTGGTCCGCAGCACGGCTTCCGTTCCGACGTGCAGGACAACATGATCGAGACGCCGCATCGCGACGACCCGCACCGGCGCGTGCCGCTGTACTCGCTCTACAGCGAGACGCGCGAGCCCACCGCAGAGATGCTCAAGGACGTCGACGTGCTGGTTGTCGACCTGCAAGACGTCGGCGCGCGCATCTACACCTACATCTACACGATGGCGAACTGTCTGCGTGCTGCCGGCCGCCACGGTGTTCCCGTGATCGTGTGCGATCGTCCCAATCCCATCGGCGACGCGATTGAAGGCGCGCTGCTGCAACCCGGCTACGAATCCTTCGTCGGCATGTATCCGATTCCGATGCGGCACGGCATGACCATCGGGGAACTCGCGCGCTTCTTCAACGCCGAGTTTGCGCTCGGCGCGTCGGTGACTGTTGCACCGATGGAGGGCTGGCATCGTCACATGTACTCGGACGACACGGGTTTGCCGTGGGTGATGCCGTCGCCGAACATGCCGACACTCGATACGGCAGTCGTCTACCCTGGAACGGTGCTGTTCGAAGGCACCATGTTGTCGGAAGGACGCGGCACAACACGACCCTTCGAATTGCTCGGCGCACCCTGGATCGAGGCGGAGCCTTTTGCCGAGCGGATGAACGCGCTCGGCTTGCCCGGGGTCCACTTCAGACCGGCGGCGTTCGAACCAACGTTTCAGAAGCACGCGAAGCGCCCATGCGGCGGCTGCCAGATCCACGTCACCGATCGTTCGGCGTTCAAGCCAGTGCTGACGGGAGTTGCCTTGATCTGGATGTTCAGAAAGGTGGCTCCCGACCAGTTCGCCTGGCGACAGCCTCCCTATGAGTACGAACACGACAAGCTGCCGATCGACATCCTCGCGGGATCGAGCACGTTGCGCCAGCAGATCGAATCGTCGATGCCTGTCAGCGAGATTGCCGACAGCTGGAAGGCGGATCACGCCGCGTTTGCGCGCCAGCGGACGCCACATCTGCTCTACTAGTTGCTGGTTTCTGGTGGCTGATGGCTGGTTCCAGGTCGATGACTGGCTGCTGGCGGCCGGCACACTGGATACCGTTCACAATGACCGCGACCAGCGAAACACGCGCCCCGTATTTCGTGAGCAAGCCCGTCGATGTGATCGTGATGGGCGGCGCTTCGATGATGCTCTTCGCCGTGCTCTGGATGATCGATGCGAGCGCACGCACGAGCACGGTCATTTCTCTGGGCGCGACGCTCGTCTGGATCATCAACTATCCGCACTTTTCGGCGACCAGTTACCGCCTGTACCGAAGTCCCGCCAATATTCGTCAATATCCGCTCACCGCCTACGCGGTACCGGTGCTACTGATGGCTGGGGCGATCCTCTCGCTGCGATCGCCGGGGGTCGTCGCGCCGTTCTTCGTGAAGTTCTTTCAGATCTGGTCGCCCTACCACTTCAGCGGCCAGACGTTCGGTATCGGCATGCTCTACGCACGCCGCACTGGCGTAACGGTGCGGCCCTATGAGCGCAACGCGCTGCGGTGGTTCATCTTCAGCACGTACATCTCATTGATCGCGACGATAGAGACCGGTCAGCGGCAGTATCAATTCTTCGGAGTGCAGTATCCGGCGCTCGGCATTCCACCGGTAATCAGCACCGTCGCGCTGGTCGCAATGTATGCGCTCGGCGCTGCGGTGATCGCGCTCTTCATCGTCAAGCCCGCTGTCAGGCGCGAACCGATCGCGTGGATGACGCTGCTGCCGGCCGCGACGCAGTTCGTGTGGTTCGGACTCGGCCAGCGCCTGCCGTCGTTCGCCGAATTCATCCCCGCCTTCCATTCTGCGCAGTACCTGCTGATCGCCTGGTCAGTGCACCTCAAAGAGCGTGTCGACGAGGAGCAGCAGGCCGGCTCGCGCTCCTTCGTGACCGCGGAAAGCGCGTCGTGGCTGATGGCAAACATGCTCGGAGGGTTCCTGCTGTTCTGGGGCCTGCCGCACGCCGCCACGTGGATTGGCGGCTATGACATCAATCTGACGACGGCGGTGTTTTTCTCCGCGATCCAGATCCATCACTTCTTCGTCGATGGCGTGATCTGGAAGTTGAAAAACCCACGGGTCCTCTCCCCGCTGCTCGTCAACCTTGACGACCTGCTGCATCCGAGAAGGCCGGCCATCCTTCCTGCAGCGGCGAGGCCGGCAGCGTCGGTCTGATGCCGCCACGCGACCTCACGGTCCTTGTCGTCGCCATGGTGATCCTGGGATTAGCCATCTGGGCCGGCGGCGCGAGGTGGAGTGCGCGCGTAACTCGCAGCCTCGGGCTGCTCATCGCGCTGATTGGTGGCTTCTACCTCTACATCGTCCTTGCGCCAGTCACCGGCACGAGCGCGGCCGTGGCGAGCGGCTTGTTCGTCGGGTCCGCGCTGCTCTTTCGGCTGCTCAGCACGTTCGAGCAATAGGCGCGGGTCAGGAGCGCGTCTTGGCGATGCCGGGGGCTTTCATCTCCTGGGCCGTAGCCGGTGCCAGATGATGTTCGGTCAAATGCAGCTTGAGCAACTCGAAGGCTTCCTGCGGTGAGTCGGCGCGGCGCAGCAGGTGCGTGTCCTTGTCGAGGATTGCTCCCCAATCGACCATCGGCTCCAGGTTGATGATCGGATCCCAGTACTCCGTGCCGTAGAGAATGATCTGGATCTGCTTTTCCAGCTTCTCTGTCTGCATCAGCGTGAGGATCTCGAACATCTCATCGAGCGTGCCGAACCCGCCGGGAAAGATCACCAGCGACTTCGCTAGATACGCAAACCAGAATTTGCGCATGAAGAAGTAGTGAAACTCGAAGTGCAGGTCGGGACTGATGTACTTGTTCGCGCCCTGCTCGAACGGCAGCTTGATGTTCAGCCCGATCGTCTTGCCGCCGGCCTCGTGCGCGCCGCGGTTGGCCGCTTCCATGATGCCTGGCCCACCGCCCGACGCGACCACGAAGCGGTGGTGCGGGCTGACGAGCGTCATCGTCCACTCGGTCAGCAGACGAGCCAGCTCGCGAGCATCTTCGTAGTATTTCGACCAGGCCAGCGCACGTTCGCCGCGCCGCAGATGCAACTCGCTCTCGGCGTCGGAGGTGTTGCCGAGACGGCGCCGCAGGCGCTCGAGCGCCTGCGCGGCGTGCTCCCGGCTATGAATGCGCGCGGAGCCAAAAAACACGACTGTGTCCTGAATATTGGCCCGCTTGAACCTGCCGAGGGGCTCGAGATATTCGGCCAGGATACGCAGGGGCCGCGCTTCTTCGCTGTCGAGAAATGTGGGATCCAGGTATGCGAGTGGCTGCGATGCGGTTTTCATCGACCCTCAGACACGCTGCAATTTGAGAAAGTTGGAACTGTCGTGCTCGAGCTCGCGGGAAATGCTCGCGAGGACGACGACCGATCCGCTGGCGATGACGCCCCGCTCGACGAGCTCTCGTCCGACCCGCGCCGCCGTGTCCGCCACGTCGGCACCAAGCGTCGTCACCACCGGCACTACACCCCACACGAGCGACAGCCGCCGTGCCACGACCTCATTCTCGGTCACGGCGTAAATCGGCGCGCGCGGTCGCAACGCCGCAAGGATCATGGCCGTGTGGCCGCCGCGAGTGACGGCCACGATCGCGGTCGCATCGCCGCGTTCTGCCAGCGTCACCACGGCTTCACAGATCGCCCGTCCGTGGCCGGCGACGATGCGGCTCTCTTCGAGCCGTACTGAACTTGGCGGCGGCATCTTCTCGGCGTCGCCAATGATGGCTGCGAGCGCCTGAACGGCGCGTACCGGATATGAGCCCGATGCGGTCTCACCTGACAGCATGATCGCATCGACGCCGTCGTCAACGGCGTTTGCCGCGTCACTCACCTCGGCGCGGGTCGGGCGCGGTTCGAAGCGCATCGACTCGAGCACCTGCGTGGCCAGGATCACAGGGATTCCGAGCGCTCTCGCCCGCCGCGTAATGTCCTTCTGCACGCGCGGCACCCGCTCGAATGGCAGCTCCAGGCCAAGATCCCCGCGGGCGACCATCACCGCGTCACACGCGTGCAGGATTTCATTGATGTGGACAACTGCCTGCGGACGTTCGAGCTTGGCAACGATTGGAATCGATCCCGAACCCGCAGCCGCCGCGACGGCACGTGCCCGGTGGACATCCTCAGCGGTCTGCACAAAGCTCAACGCGATCATGTCGACGCCGGCGCTGATGCCAAACGCCAGATCCTCCATGTCCTTTCCGGTCAGTCCCGATGCGAGCATGGCGCCGGGAACGTTGATGCCCTTGTGCTCGCCGAGCGGGCCGCCGTCTTCGACGCGCGTCACGATCTCGGTGTCGCTGGCGCTCACCACGCGCAGTTCGACATGCCCATCGTCGAGGAGCAGCGGATCGCCGGGTTTGACGACGTGTGGCAGCTCTTCGAACGTGGTGGAAACCCGACCCTGTTCTCCGGCGAAATTGCCAACAACGATGCGCAGCTCGTCGCCGCGCTTGAGCGCGATCGGCTGACCGCCTTTGAGGGTGCCGGTCCGGATTTTCGGACCGCTGAGGTCCTGCAGAATCGCCACACAGCGGCCGGCACGATCCGCAGCCCGGCGGACACGGGCGATGCTCTCACCGTGACTCTCGTGTGTACCGTGAGAGAAGTTCAAGCGGACCACATCGACGCCAGCGGCGATGAGCTCGCCGAGAATTCCATCGCTGCTCGACGCCGGGCCGAGCGTGGCGACGATCTTCGTGTGGCGCATCAGATGCTCCAAGACTACAAGGGAATCGGCAATCCAGGACAGGGGAAGTTGTATGCCGGTACAATCGAGTGCGTGACTGTAGAGGACTGGCTCGCCAACGCCGTTCGAGACGCCGAGCAGCGTCAGCTTCCTGAGATGAAGCCAGTGCTCGAGACGCTGGCGCAAGCGACCAAGGCGTTGCGCGCGGCGGACTGGAACGCTGACCCCAGCGACGCCCTGCCGGCTCCCCAATCGACATCGGATGGTCGCTGAAGGATTGACGATCGCGGCGGCCGCGCGGGCCCTTCGCCAGGGCGAGATTACGTCCGAGGCGCTCACCGAGCAGTGCCTTGATGTGATCGCGGCTCGCAACGGCACGCTCAACGCGTTCATCACCGTGATGGCCGAGCAGGCACGCCGGCAGGCGCGGGCGGCGGACCGTGACCGTGCTGCCGGCATCGATCGCGGTCTGCTTCACGGTATCCCCGTGTCGCTCAAGGACCTGATCGACGTCGAAGGCGTGCCGACGACGGCTGCGTCGCGGGTGCGTGACGGCCACGTCGCGAAGAAAGATGCGACCGTCACGGCGCGGCTGCGGACAGCGGGCGCCGTCCTGATCGGCAAGACGAACCTCCACGAATTCGCCTTTGGCACCACGAACGAAGATTCGGCGTTCGGGCCGGCGCGTCATCCACTGGATGTCACCCGGTCGCCTGGAGGATCGTCCGGCGGCTCGGCCATTTCCGTGGCCACCGGAATGTCGGTCGCGTCAGTTGGCAGTGATACGGGCGGATCAGTCCGTATTCCGGCCGCCGCATGCGGGCTCGTCGGGCTGAAACCGACGATCGGGGAGATTCCGACCGACGGTGTGGTCCCCTTGAGCGCTTCGTTCGATCATCTCGGCCCGCTGTGCCGTTCCGTCGAGGATGCCAGACTGCTGTATGCAGGGATGCTCGGAGCGCCGGTGGCAATGCACCAGCGCTCCGTCGGCGGACTGCGACTCGCAGTCCCGCGCGGCTACTTCTTCGACATGCTCGATGACGAAGTGGCGAGCGGGTTCGAAGCCGCGTGCGATCGCCTGGCGCGCGCGGGCGTTCGCATCTCCAGCGTCACTGTCGCGCACACCAGTTCCTTCGGTCCGGTATATACGCACGTGTCACTGCCAGAAGTCGTCGCGTACCATGCGGAGACGCTTGAGCGGATGCCGGACCGATACTCGCGAACTGTCCGCGTTCGTCTCGAAGCCGGCCGCTACCTGCTCGCTGAAGACTACGTGCGCGCCCAGCAAGGCTGCCGGGTGCTGCGCGAGGCCGTCGATGCGGCGCTCGGCGATTTCGATGCGCTGTTTCTGCCGACGATGGCCATACCCGCACCACCGATTGGCGCCGCCACAATTCGGCTTGCCGGTCGAGACGAACCCGTGCGCAACGCGATGCTGCGACTCACGCAGCCATTCAACGTCACCGGGCATCCGGCAATTGCGGTCCCCTGCGGCGTCACGCGTTCCGGCCTGCCCATCAGCGCTCAGATTGTTGGCCGTCATTCGCAGACGGCCGCGCTGCTCGACGTCGCGTGCGCACTCGAACCCGTCCTGACCGCGCTTCCGCGCTGATTCCCGATAGCCGTGCTCGAACGCCTTTTCCACGATTGGGAACACCGGCTTGCCTCGGTCAGCAAAGACCGTGTGGTCAGGCCATTCGAGTGGGGGCTCGATTGGCTCCCGGCGGCACATGACCTGACAGCCCCAGGCGCGCAGGTGGCGAGCTGGGTGGAAGACGTCATGCAGGATTCGGCCTCGTTCTTTGCCTTGCCTGGCGTCCCCGAGTTCCATTTCGAACGCTCCGAGCCGAGCGTTCGTGAAACCGGCGAGGCCGGTCACCTGACCTTCACGTCAGCATTCGAAACGCCTCACCCCGAAAACAACACCGTTCACGCGCGCTGGTTTCCAGCTGCGAATGAAGCGCCGCCCGGGGAATCGCGCGGGCCGCGTGGACGTGCCGTCGTGGTGCTGCCGCAGTGGAATTCAGGCCCTGATGGCCATGTCGGCCTGGCACGCCTGATGGCACGGTTCGGCGTCTCCGCACTGCGCCTGAGCCTCCCGTATCACGACGCACGGATGCCGCCTGAGCTCACGCGCGCCGACTACATCGTCAGCTCGAATGTCGTGCGCACCGTGCAGGTCTGTCGTCAGGCCGTGCTCGACGCACGCGGCGCGGTAGCGTGGCTCGCCGCTCAGGGATTTGAACGCATCGGCATTCTCGGCACCAGCCTCGGTTCCTGCCTTTCGTTGCTGACGGCGGCTCACGAACCGCTGATTCGCGCCGAGGCGCTCAACCACGTATCGCCCTGGTTCGCCGATGTTGTCTGGCGCGGCCTCTCGACTCGACATGTTCGTGCCGGACTGAACGGACACATCGATCTCGACACGCTCCGAAGCCTGTGGAGCCCGATCAGCCCGTTCTCGTACCTCGATCGGGTTCGCAACACCAAGACGCTGCTCGTGTATGCGAAGTACGACCTGACGTTCCCTCTCGATCTGTCGGTGACGCTTGTCGACGAATTCAGGCGTCGAGGACTACCGCACGAGGTGGCCGTGCTGCCATGCGGCCACTACAGCACCGGAATGGCGCCGTTCAAATTCCTCGACGCTTACGTGCTGATCCGATTCTTGCGACGGGTCCTCTAGATGACGGGCTCAGGTCCGCTCGCGCGGATCTGGAAGGTCGTCCCCACTTGGAGCAGAATGTCGCGATTGTCTTGGAGGATGAATGCCGAAGGACGGAAAGCAGTATCCGATCGAACTGGAGAGCGAAAAAATCGAGTTTCTGCAGCAGGTTGCGCGTGAGCACGGCCTCCCGGATATCGGCAAGGCCATCCGCTGTCTGGTGAATTATGCCAGGGAGAACCCGGACCGCCACGCCGAGATCTTCGACGACGTCCGCTGCCTGGACTGCTGAACGATGGTCGTCCGCTATAACTCGGCGGGCAGAACCTGCCACTCGCCGACACCCAGCGCGTCGAGTGAGGCGCCGATCGCGGCGTGGTCACCAACGATCACCGTCGACAACTGCTGCGGGTCGATATATCGATTGGCGACGCGCACGACGTCGTCCGCGGTAATGGCATTGACCTTGGGCACGAACTCCTCGAAGTACGTGTCCGGCAACTCGTAGAGCGCGAGCGAGGCAACCGATCGCGCGACCTGCTCGGCAGTCTCGAACCCGCGCGGGTAACCCAGCGTCAGCGATGCTTTCGCCAGCGCCATTTCTTCCGCCGTCGGCGGCCGCTCACCGCGAATCGCCTCGAGCTCGCGCAGACTGTCGGTGACCGCCTCCGCCGTTGAAGCCGTATGTACGCTGGCCTCGAGCGAGAACGGTGCCGGACCGCGCCGCCAGTCGAATCCGGTGAAGGCGCCGTAGGTGAAACCCTTCTCCTCACGCAGCTTCAGATTGACCCGGCTGATGAACTGTCCGCCGAGGATCGCGTTCATCACCAGGAGTGCAGAATAGTCCGGCGTGGTCCGGCGGGCGGTCAGCTGCCCGATCCGAAGCTCCGACTGCGCAGCCGCTTCCCGCGGGATGATGGCCCAGCGCGTCGTCGGTGTCGTCGGAGGAGCGATATCGGCCGCCACCTGCACATCATCGACACCGTCCGAGGACGTCCAGCCGCCGAACTCACGCTCCGCAAGCGCGTACATCTCACTGTGGGTGAACGAGCCGACCATGACCAGCGTCGAGCGCGACGGGCGGAAGACCGAGGCGTGAAAGCGTTGAACAGCGGCGAGATCGAGCGCGCCGAGCGTGCTCGAGGAGCCAATCGCCAGATGCCCGTACGGATGCGACCCATAGAGCGCGCGGTCGAATGCGCTCTCGGCAAGGGCGGTCGGGACGGTCTTGAGCTGCGTGAGACGTGCGAGACGCTGCCGACGCACGCGCGTGAAATCGTCTTCGCGCAGCGACGGGCGCGTGGCAATACCGGCAACGAGATTGACCGCCCGGTCGGCGAACCGCGATAACGCCACGATCGCGATCGAGATCGAATCCGCCCCAACGTCGAGGTCGTAGTCGGCGCCAATCCGTGCGAGCGCATCCGACACTTCGATGGCGGATAACGCACCGATGCCTTCGTCGGTCAGGTCGGCGGTCAGCGCCGCCAGCCCCTCGCGCGACGGCGGGTCTGCGCCCAGGCCACCACGCACGAGAAGAACAGCGGCGAGGACCGGCGCATTCGGATGTTCGACGGTCCTCAGCTCGAGGCCATTCGGCAGGCGATGACGAACGATGGCGGGAAACCGAAAGGGCGGCGGCGCGCCGGGCTGTGGTAGATGCGTGCGATCGACAGCCATTACGACACGCTCACAGGCACTGAGCCAGAGAGCGCGAGCTCCGTTTGGCCCATCGGCACGACGCAGAGCACGACGCGTCGATCTGGAGACAAATAGCCACTCGCTGCACGAATCAGACTCGTCGCCGTCGCATTCCGGTAGCGTTCGAAGTCAGTCGCAAAATATCCCGGGTCGCCGCGGAAGACGTTGTAGGCATTCAGTTGATCCGACTTGCCGCCGAAGCCGCCGACCGTCTGCAGCTGGAAGATGAACTGCGCCTCCGCTTGAGCGACACCGCGATCGATTTCAGCATCGGTCGGGCCGGTCTGCACCAGCGTCGCGATCTCTTCGTCGATGACGGCACTCAGCTCCGACAATGAATGACCCGGCGCGGCCGTCGCCGCGACGATGAAGAAGCCGCCAATCTCACGCGAACTCTGGTACGCGGACACGTCGAGCGCGATACGCCGCTCGTAGACCAGCTGCCGGTACAAGCGCGACGTCTTGCCGCTGGCCAGCAACTCGGCGACCAGATCCATGTCCGCGTCGCCCGGCTGAAACATCGCCGGCGAATGCCACGCGACATAGATGCGCGGTAACTCGACCCGATCTTCGAGAAGCAGACGCGCCTCTCCGCTCAGCGCCGCCTCGGCGCGCACCTTGACCGGCCGCGGTCCGGCGGTCAGCTCGCCGAAATACTGGGCGGCAAGGTCGAACGCGCGTTCAGTCTCGATGTCACCGGCGATCACGAGCGACGCATTCGCCGGGTGGTAATACGTGCGGAAGAATGAGTGCACATCTTCGATGCGCATCGCCTGGAGATCGTCAATCGTGCCGATCGTCGGCCAGCTGTATGGATGCTCGGGGGCATAGAGCGCCGACGAGAGGGCCATCGACGCGAGGCCGTACGGTCGGTTCTCGTAGCTTTGCCGCCGCTCATTGAGGACGACGTCGCGCTGCGTTTCGAACCGTTGCGGCGTCACCGCCGGCAACAGATGTCCCATGCGGTCGGATTCCATCCACAGCGCGAGGTCGATGGCGCTCGTCGGCACCACTTCCCAGTAATTGGTCCGATCGGCACTTGTCGAGCCGTTCAGGGACCCGCCGGCGCGCTGGAGGGGCGCGAAGTAGCTGCCGTCGTAGTGTTCGGAGCCTTCGAACATCAGATGTTCGAAGAGATGGGCAAAGCCTGTTCGTCCGCGCCGTTCGTTCTTGGATCCGACGTGATACCAGATATTCACCGCCACCACGGGGATGTGATGGTCCTCGTGGACGATCACGTCGAGACCGTTAGGTAGCGTTCTCTTGACGAACGGCAGGTCGAGTGCGGTTGCGGTCACAGTGGACACCCGACCGTCAGCGAACGGGAATCAGCGGAATCTTGCCCTTGTTGGCTTCCGCCGTTCGATGGGCAGCGATCGACACCTGGGCGGCGATCTTTTCGGCCACATTGATGAAGGCTCTACCCGCCGGTGACCCTGGCTCGGTGGTCACGAGGGGCACGCCTTTATCACTGCCCTCGCGGATCGGCTGGTAAATCGGGAGCCTGCCGAGGAACGGCACCCCCATCTCGCCAGCCAGCGACTCGCCACCGCCGTGACCGAACAGGTCCGTCTCGTGATGGCAGTTCGAGCACGAGTAGTAGCTCATGTTCTCGACAATGCCAAGCGGCGGAATGGAGAGCTTCTGATACATGCGCAACGCTCGGCGGCTGTCAGCCAGCGAGACCTGCTGCGGCGTCGTGACGACGACGGCGCCCACCACCGGAACCGTTTGACTCAGGCTGAGTGCGACGTCGCCCGTTCCCGGCGGCATGTCGACGATCAGATAGTCGAGATCTTTCCAGGCCACGTCCCGAAAGAACTGCTGGATGGCACCGTGCAGCATCGGTCCGCGCCAGATGATCGCCGCATCGTCCTGCGTGAGGAAGGCCATCGACACCACCTGGACGCCGTAACGTTCCGCCGGCACGATGTTCTTGCCATCGGTCGTCAACTGCGTGGAGTGCAAACCAAGCATCATCGGGACGTTCGGACCATACACGTCGCCGTCGAGCAAACCCACACGGCTGCCTGACCGTGCGAGCGCGAGCGCCAGGTTGACCGCCACCGTCGTCTTGCCCACGCCACCTTTGCCGGCACCGACGGCGATCACGTTCTTGACGCCGGGGTGAGGCTGTTGTCCCGTCTCGGGTGCGGAAACAGAGCGCACGCGGGCCGTCATCTGCACAGCGACATCGGCCACTCCGAGCGCACGCACCGCGGCGACCGCCTGGTCGCGCATCTGATCTTTGACGGGACACGCCGGCGTCGTCAGCTCGATCGTGAAGGACACCTTCGAATCCTCGATGGCGAGGTCCTTCACGAAACCGAGCGACACAATGTCGCGGCGAAGGTCGGGATCGTTGATGGCGCGCAACGCACCCAGTACCGCGTCGCGGTCGAGAATCGCACTCATATATGTATGCAGTCTATCGCGTAGGCGCGTGGGCCTCGAACATGTGCCTGGCTTCGCTGGTCATCAGGATCCACAGGGCGTAGCTCCCCATGACGGTCCCGAACGGCAGCACGAGCAGGTTGACCACCGACAACGCCAGAGTCAGCACACGCCCGATTGGACGCTGATTTCGCAGAAGGCCCCCAGCCCAGAGGTGGGCCGCACCCCAAATCACGGCAAACGCGCCCAGGACACCGAAAACCACGGCAAATGCGCCAACCGTGATACCGGTGCCGAACGCCTCCCGGGGCCACGATGGGTCTGCCAGGATCGCGACAGCCCCGACAGCCAGGAGCAGCATCGAGACGCCGATCAGCATCGACAGCGCGCCCCAGATCCGGATGAGCAGGATCAGAATCGGTAAGTGCCGACGGGCGCCAGCTGCCGGCCCGTTCACGCGACGAGGATCTGCAGTTCCACGCGCGTCGGCGCGTCGTGTGGCGGTGTCAGCGAAAAATGAAATCGGTCGCCGTGGCATACGCCCGCCGGCACCGACACGCGCACATCATGGCGGCGGAGCTCAGTACCCTTGCCCGCGCAGGTCAGGCATGCACCGTTCGGCGTTTCGCCGCGGCCACCGCAACCGATACACGTGCACCGCATTCGAACAGCGAGCGGCACGACGGTTCCCTCGCGAGCCTGGCGAGGCGAGAGCTGAAGCGGCGTCGGCCGCTCCGCCAGATGCTCGTCGACGAGAAAGCCACGCCGCATCCGCTCCACGGCCCGCGCCATGGACGGAAAGTCGATCACCACTTCGTCGGCAAAGCACAGCGCCTCGTGCCGATGATCGGGCTCCGTAAGACGCGCAATCTCATCGCCATTGCCATGGCGGAATACATGCCTGAACATCAGACTGCTGGTACCATAGGGGTGCCTTCAAGGGGATGTCAATGCCGCCGAGGGAATGTCCCATGTGCGCCTCGAACATGCGCCTCGTTTCACGTCAGCTCACGACCCAGGTACCGGGTACGAGCAAGACAAGGACCACACCCGTCAAAGAGTGGGTCTGTCCTGATTGTGATTATTTCGAGGAAGCCGAGAGCGAAGAAGACGCGGGGATCGAGCCGGAGGGACGTTAACGCGCGCCGAGGGTCAGGAGCAGCTCCTTACGCAGCGCCTCGTCCATCTGATCGAAGTTCAACGCCGTCTCACATTCGTCGCAGAGGATCTCGAGTACGGCCGGCCGGCCTTCCTCGGCAACCTCGACGCGCGAATTCTCGAGATGCACGACGTGCATCTGCAGCGTCTTCACCAGAAAGTTCTGGTCGTTTCCACAACTGGGGCACGTGAGTGCCACGAGCGTCTCCTCTTTGGTCGTCACCGAAGCTCCTATTCCGTGATTGTAGGGGATGGGATCAGCAGGAAGCCACCTATTTCTTCAATTTTCCTGCACGTCACCGACAACCCCAATCCCGACCAGGTGTCCGGTCCGATGTCCGTGCACCCGGCAATGCGGTCCTTTGGCCTCGACCAGTTCGAGTTCTACGACGTCCGGAGAGGCCAGATATACGCCTGCGACACAGCCGCACGGCAGCGCCTGGAACGCGACCGGCTTGGGCGCCGCGGCGCTCGATTGCGCGATTTGCCTGAGGCTGGGCATGCTGTCTGTTTAGACCCCTGAAAGTCGCGGTCGGTTTCCCCCGCTGCTGCACTGACTATCGAACGACCGGCGAGCGTCCAGCAGGGTTTTGGGGAAGAAACTCATCAGCTGTCGTCTTTCCTCCGTAAATCAGTCGTCCTTCGACAGTGCAGGCCGGAAAAAGTGCGCGCGCGGCCTCGCAGTACAAGGCACTTTGCGCCTCGTGATCGAGGCGGCGGCGGCCGGTTTTGAACTCCAGGACGGTGATGTGCTCCCCCACCTGAACGAGGCAGTCGATGGACCCGCGCACGATTTTGTCATCGCGCCGCAACGAGAACGGAACCTCATGGAAGCAGCGGCCGTGCTCGTAAAGCGACCGCACGTCCGGATGCTGGCAAATCGCCGTGTAGGTTTCCGAAATTGCATTGACCAGAGATGTTGTGTCGAGCACGTCGAGCAGTTCGTCGCGCCGCAGGACGCCGACCACCTCGCCAGCTGATTCGTGTGACAACTCCGCAAAGCCGCGCCGTTCGAGCAACCGGTGCACCGCCACGCCAATCAACCGTTCCATCTTCATCACGTGGGCGTGGTCGCCGGTGGCGCTCTCTCCTCGTGCGTCGCTGGCGCGTGACAGCTGGACAGGCGCGCTCAAGGGTTCGCGATCGACCAGCACCGGCGTCGCCGCTGCGACAGTCACAGCCGCGACCGCTGCGGTGTCTGGCCGCTCGCAGCGAACGAACCGGTGGACTGTGCCCGAAGAGCTGGTCCACCGATCGGCGTCGACGGGAAAGAGCGCAAGGAACGACGCGGGCAGTATTTCGGCGAGGCTGCCTCGACCGGGGACGACCTGCCCGTCTTTGACGACCGTTCCCAGATACAAGCGATCGCGCGCGCGCGTCACGGCCACATAGAGCAACCGCTTCGTCTCTTCGCGATCTTTCGCTGCGCTGTCCTGGTCGGCATCAGAGAGGAAGTCGCCAACGGAGACCGAAACCGTGTCGGCAGCCGGGTCTCCGTATACGCGCATCGGATCGGGTGGCGCACCAGTGCCTCTCGTCAGGTCCACGACGAATACGACCGGGAACTCGAGGCCCTTGGACGCATGGATCGTCATCAGACTTACGGCGTCGTCGGCATCGATGGGCGCGTTTGCCTCGTCTCCGGCCGCGAGGTGATCCAGGTGGTCGGCGACGCGAGCAAGCGTCATGTAGCCGCGGTTCTGGAGCCGGCGGACGAGCGCGCGGATCTTTTTCAGGTTTTCCCAGCCCTGATTGAACCGACGGCCGCCAAGCTCAACGGCGTAGGCCGACTCATGCAGCACCTGGTCGAGCCACTCAGCCGGTGGAATGCGGTCGACGAGGGCCCGCCATCTGGCGCTCGATTGCCGAGCGGTATCCAAAGCCCGCATGTCGTCTTCGGTCAGGCGCCGCGTCAATCCGGCGGGCAGGTCACGCTCGAGTGACTCGGCCAGGTGAGGTGTCAGCATGCGCAGCCCGTCGTCCGACAAACGGATGAACCGCGATCGAAGAAACGCCGCCGCTCGCAAGTCGGACTCGGGATCGGCAAAGTGCCAGATGAGCGCCCGGACGTCCAGAATTTCGTCGGTCTCGAAGAAACCCAGCCCCTTGTGGACGAACGCGGACAGGCCGCGCTCGCCGAGCGCTCGCTCGTACTCGCGATGGCTGTCGCGCGTGCGAAACAGAATCGCCACGTCTCCCGCCTTCACGGCTCTGGCAATGCCTGTCTCGCGGTCGCGAACGACAGCTCGCAAGTCGATCAGCCGCGCGATCTCGCCCGCCACAACCGCGGCGCAGTCTTCAGGACGCGCAGCAGCGACCAGACCGAGCGCGGCGTCCATCGGAGAGGCGGTATCTGCCGCGACGGGAAAGCGATCCTGTTCGTCGTACACGAATGCATCCGATCGATCCGGTGCCTTGTCCATGTCATGGCAGAGATCGTTGACGAATGCCAGGACGCGCGGACCAGATCGAAAGCTGCGCGAGATCGACCGCCGGACATCGCTGTCAGGGCGAAGCGATCCAAGGAAGAACGACGCCTCCTGCAGCAGCGCGACGTCCGCGTCGCGGAATCCATAAATCGATTGCTTGCGATCGCCCACGATGAAGATCGAGGGTGGGAGCGGGCCTTCGTACGCCGCACCGACGCCCTGCCCCCACGCCTGCACGAGCAGCGAGACGAGCTCCCACTGCGCCCGACTGGTGTCCTGAAATTCGTCGACCAGCACGTGGTGGTAGCGCGATTCCAGCCTGAACCTGCTCTGGGCAAACTCCTCCATGTGCCGCAGCAGCGCGATCGTCTTGAGCAGGACATCCGGAAAATCGACAACCGCATGCGCGTCGAGCGTTCGTCGATACTCGCTCTCGGCGATGCGGAACATCCGCCACGTGCCGCGCGCGACGCACACGTTCAAGCGATGCTTGAACGATTTCCACTCACGAGCCATGTCGCCCGCGTGCTCGAGCACCATCGCCCGATGCACACGCCAGCTCGACTCGCTGGGAAAGCTGGACTTGGGATGCACCAGCTGCCGCTGCCGCGGACGACCGTCGCGGGTCAGGAAGTACTCGCGCACCCGCCAGAACGTGGCCTGGAGCACGCTCGGGTCAACGTCGCGCCCGGCGCTGACGGTGTCTCGCAGGCTCTCGAGCTGTCGGGCCAGCACATAGAATCCTGCGTCGAGCGGTCCGGTCGCGGTGAATCCATCCATTCCGCCGCGCATCCGTTCGAACACATCGACGACTGCGCTCGAGGCCCGAGCCACGGCCGCCTGAACGGTGATGTCGGCGGGACCGGCGGCAAGAAAGCGTCTCAGCACCTCTGGCGCCACCAGCCGCCTGTTGATCAGCGCCGCAAGCCCGCGTCGTGCCCGACGGTCGCCAAGCTGCGCAAACACCAGCGCGATGTCCTCATCGGAGCGCGCTAGATTGCGGCATGTCCGCAGCGCGCGGTCCAGCGCCTCGTCGACGAGACGAGGCACGTCATGTTCGTCGGCGATGGAGAACCCCGGGTCAAGATCGGCTTCGAGCGGAAACTCGCGCAGGAGCGACAGACAGAACGCATCGATCGTGCTGACCTCGATGTCTCCCATCCGATTGCGCAGGTCGCGCCACAGCGACGGCAGAATCTCACTGCGCTCGGCAGCTACACGTAACGCCGCGACCACCCGGTCGCGCATCTCGGTCGCAGCCTTCCGTGTAAACGTGATCGCGAGGACGTTTCTCGGATCAACACCCGCCCGGAGAAGGTTGACGTAACGGTCGACCAGCACGCGCGTCTTGCCGGTACCAGCCGACGCCTCGAGCACGACGTTGTAACGCGGATCGACCGCGCGGGCGCGACCGGCGGCATCGGTAGCGTCGAGCCGGGCGTCGATGCCACCGTCGTCCTGATCGAACGGCAATTCAGGCGTGTGCATCGACGACATCCTTGCGGCACACGGCCGAATAGCCACAGGACCGGCACAGCACCGGGTCGTGAGGACGAGGCGCAAAATCCCCACCAAGGATGCCGTCGACGGCCGTCAGCGTCCGCTCGCGGGCGGACTCGAGGACGGGCACGGGGTCATCACCGCCCGCGATCACAGGAACGAGATGGCGTTTACCGGTGAACGCGATGTACGAAGCCTCATCAATGCCCCACCGCGTTCCATCGCGCGCGTGCAGGCGCTCCTGAGCACAAAGCGCGTAAACGGGCACCTGCAGCGCGCGATTCACGTCCGGCGCATAGCCTGTCTTGTAGTCGACAACCCGCAGACGATTGCCGTCGAGCAGATCGATGCGATCGGCTACGCCGCGAATCGGGACGCGACGATCGTCGGCGCCGCCAAGATGAAACTCACCCTCGAACCGCGATTCCAACCACCGTTCGCGCACCACAGCGGGACGTGACGCTTCGAGGCCGAGCACCACGTCGACAAGTCCGATAGAGATGGCGGACCCGAAGAGTCGCGCCCGCTCCAGCGCCGCATCAGATTCGTTGAGCGCGGCCAGGAGCGGCAACGCAGTCTCGACGAATAGCACCCGAGCCTGCTCGATATTGTCGACGGTGATGGTCGTGGCACCACGGGCATCCCACGCTTCGAAGAAACGCTGAAACACCTCGTGCACGAACCGGCCGCGCGCTCGCGGTGAGAGAAACGGCTCGTCTTCGGGAATTTCACTGAGCCGCAGCACATCAGCGGCGAAGAACTTGAACGGACAGTCCTGATACCGCTCCAGCGCGCTGAGAGAGAACGCCCTGGCGGTGTGACCGGCCGTTGCACCGTGGAACCGGCGGTCATCGAGCGAGGGCCGGGACCATCGCCAACGGGCAGCGACGGTCGTGAGCTGGTCGAGGCCGGCTGGCGTGACCGGTTCGCGCGCGAGCACCTCGGTCTCAAAGACGCGAGCGTCTGACCTGCTTCCGACTTCCGCCTGGGGCAACAACGCGTCGACCTCATCAGCAAATGACGAGGGGACGGTGAGACCGTCGTTTTCGACCGCGAACGTTGAGACAGTGAGAGCGCGCGACGGTAGCGAGAGCAGATCGATAAACGCAGCCCGCGCCTGATCGATGTGCTCCGACTCCGATGACCAACCGAGATCGCGCAATACCGCGGCGCCGTAAAAGATGTTGCGTTTCGGTCGATCGGGCCATTCGCCATCGACTACACCAGCGATGTGCACGTAGTCGAAGTCGCCGAACCTGGCGGTTTCCGCATCGACAATCTGAACACCTGCCTCGCCGACACGCGGCGCGAAGGTGTGCGCGTCGATCCAGCGTCGCACAATCGCTTCGACGCGCTCGATGCCCACCGGCTCGGCGTCGAGTTGCGCGAACTCATCACGCAGCACCGTCAAAATTCCCTGAATCGCCGAACGGGCGCGGCGCTGCCTGGATCGAAGGGCATCGTCGCCCTCTACGTCGACGTCGTGCGCCTTCAGCAACGACAGCAGCGTCTCGAGATGCTCGGAAGCCGGCCTCTCGCGGCGGAGTGGTTCCAACGCGTGGCTGACTGCCGTCAACGCGGTAAGCGCCGGCAGCCACGACGGGCGCGAGCCGGTCGCAGCGTTCGTCACGATCCGTTCGAGCGCGTCGACGCCGCCGAGGTAGCCGCGCTCAGCCAGCAGTTCGTCTGCGGCGGAGATGCCTGCGCGCGAAACCGGCTCGCCCTCGTCCGTCCAACGAAGGTGAGGCGACGACAGCAGGGCGATGCCGGCAGTGCGTGAGAGCTTGGTGTTCAGCGCCGCGAATATCAGATCCAGAACGGCCGCATACGGTTCGGCCGCCAGCGGCAGCGCATCAAAGCACTGAGACGGCACGTTCGCCGACCGCAACACCTCGCGAGCAAGGTATACATACGGCAGCGGTTGGTACACGACGAGCGCGACACGATCCAGCGAAACGTCCGCCTGCTGTCGATGCAGCGATCGCGTCCACCTCGCAAACTCGACGATCTCCTCTTCGCGATCCCTGGCCACCCAGACGGTGGTGCCATGAGGCTCGCCGGGCCTCCGATCGGAACCCGCCGGCTGCAGACGCAGCGTCGGCGGCGGCAGCGGCGGTTCCTCGAAGCGGACCTCTTCGAGCCCCGGCAAGAGCTGATGGATATGTTCGTGCCACTCGCCAGCGAGCTGCCGGTCGGTGACGACAACGTCGAGTCGTTCAAGATCCGGTACACGTGCCAGCAGATCCCAGTCCGCTGAGCTCAAGCCACGTCGATCGCGCGACTCGTCGCCAACGGTCACGACGACGTGCTGCCAGGGCTGACGGGCGGAAGTCGTCATCGCGATCTCGCGCAGCACACGATCGTCGATCAGGCCGCGGTCGACCGACAGCTGTTCGAACGCGGTGAAGGCGGCAACCATGAATCGGGTCTGTCGCGTGAGGCGTTCGGCACCGCGGTCATAGTCGGCGCCTGGCTCGAGACGGCCGAGTGCGAGCCGTTCAAACGTCGAAACATCGCGACGCCGACGCTGGAGGGCGTCGTAAAAGGCGAGCATCTCGGCGACCAGCCCGGGCCTGACCGAGAACGGCGGCGGATGCGACAAGGCAGCAGACCGGCACGCCACGCCCATGAGCACTTCCCGCGCCTCGGGACGCGCACCGGTCAAGTTCGGCACGGCCCGCTGTGCGAATGCCGCCGGAAGCTCTCTGGAGGTGACGAATTCCGGATGGACGATCGCACTGCCATCCAGCACGGTTGAACGCTCGAGTGCGGTGGTGAGGAGCGAGGCCGCGGCGCGCGTCGGAATCACAACCAGCCGATCTCGCACGGCAAGCACCGAGCCTTCTGACGCGAGCGAGATGACAGCTGCGCGGAACCCGGCGAGGCTTCCCGTGCGAACCAGCCGCGTCCTGCGCGGGGTGATCACTGAAGCTGTGGAGGCTCGATGAGCTCGGTGAGATCGTGCTGGGCTTTGCTCAGCATCAGCAGCGCACCGGCAGCCGCCGAGGATGCCTCCCATGCGGTCGCAAGATTGCCCGACGCAATCGCGTCGGACCTGGCCTTCACCGCCCTCTCGGCAAACTGCCACGCGGTGACGAGCATGTAGTGGACAGGACGAAGATCGCTCGGCACGCCAGCGCCGATCCGCTGCAGGCGCTCCGACCCGCCGCCCAGGCGCTTCCGCAGCGAGTCCAAGGTGCCCGGAGAAGGTCCGTTGAGGCGGCGAATCGCCTCGAGTGACGGCTGCATGCCGGCGAGCTGCTTCATCTGGCCCCCGGCGGAGCGTTGATAGTCGCTGTAGAGCGCGCGCCGTACGACCCACTGATCGCGCCTGAGACGCAATGTCCGGGCGGCTTCGAGCTGCGCCTCAACAGCGGCCCGCAACGCATCGATGGTTTCCGGACGCGCGCGGCCGAGCCGCTGGTCCTGGGCGGGTAACCCGTCGAGGACACGCTCAACCGCGGAAATGTTTGCCGATGCCGCCGCCTTGGTCGCCGATTGGAGGACGCGCTTCGACAGATCGGAGTAGGCCGAGTCGAGCGCCGTTTCGTGCCGGATCTGCAGTTGCGCCTCCTGCGTCCACCGGCGCGCATCGGCGTCCGTAATGGTTGGTCCGGCCTCCTGGATGAGCGTCAACGCCGCATGCAGCAGCGCCACCCTATCGGCGGCCCGCTCGGTCAACGACGCAACCCGAAACACCTGCGCCAGTTCGTCGGCCGGGCCGGGTGCGCCGAGTACCGGCTCGGTCACGACCTCGTCCGGCGTCGAGGCGACAAACGACAGGTCGAACGAAGTAATCCCGAGCGACGCGCGCAGGTCAGAGATCGATTCGTCGAGCAAGGCGACGATCTCGCGGATATCGCTTTGTCGATAGCCGTAATGCGCGCGCGGCCACTCGATCAGGGCTTTCCGCGCGGCCTCGGCGATCTCGAGCCCTTTGTGACGGTCCGGAAGGAGCGCGACTTCATTCAAGACTCTGGCGACGTCGGTGCTGAGCTTTTGGAACTCCTCCTCGCCCCGCGTCTCGGAGTACCACTGCGCGCGGACCGACGAGGAGTACTGATTCGTACGCTTCCAGTCCACGTGCGACGCCCGCAGCGTGACGACATACAAGCGCGGCTGCTCCAGCGTCCCCCCAACCGGCATTGAGAAGATCACGCGGTCGTCGAGCCGGGCGAATTCGCCAAAGCTCACCAGCGTCGTGCCGTCGATGAGGAACAGGCGGAAGAGCGTCGACCCATCGGCCGCGTCTGCGGCAGTGGTCGCGAGCCCGAACAAACAGGCGAAGAGAATCGTTTTCGCCATCACGATGAGTGATCGCGAACGCGATTGTACCTCTCGACTCCTCATTCGGCCGTCACGCAACGGTGCACCTGTGGAAAACGTGTGGACGGTTCGTGCAAAACCTGTGGACAACCTGACAACTCAAAAAATTCTTCAACAAGATCCCGCCACATCGCGCAAACCGCGACGTGTGCACGCGAGCTTCGCGTGGCGTTTCGCTTGATCGCACCGCCCGGCCGCGTAGAATCTCCGTTGCGTTTTCGTCACGCCTACCTTCACATTCGCAACAATGGTGCATCACTTTCAAGAAACCATCGCCGGACGTGCGTACCGGATCGAAGTCATCTCCGTGCGCGACCGGTGGAGAGCCCAGCTCTCGCGGGTACCCGGGATACCCACCGCCATGATGCCGTTCTACGGCAGCACTCCAGATGAGGCGGCCCGCCAGCTCACCAACTGGTTGACGCTCGCGCACACCAGATTGGCGGCGAAGCAGTCCTCGTAGCTATCCTGACCACCATAGCTCTTATCGGTGACAGCGCAGGTCCTGTGGATGGGAACGGGGGCAGGCCAGGTCCCGGGGCTTGCCCGTCTCCGGGACCGCAGGTACTATGGCTTGTTCGGTTCCCCCCGCAGAGGAAAGCAAGGGCCTGTAGCGCAGTTGGGAGCGCGCCTGAATGGCATTCAGGAGGTCACCGGTTCGATCCCGGTCAGGTCCACCATCCCTCGATTGCTGACCTCATCGCCTGATTTTTTCGAATCCGCCGCAACCAACCTTCGAGCCATCGCGTCTCACGACCGGCCCGAAGCGGTCTGTAAACGGCAGCGCGCGGCTGTCTTATATAGAGTCCGCAAGCTCCTGACTGGATTGAATTTACATGAAAAATTCGGAGGCACGCATGCCGTTTAGAACGTTGACGGTTGCCGCACTCGTCGTGACGTTACTCTCGGTGGGCACCGCCGCACAGAATGCGGGTTCGGTGGTCGCCGGAGCGTCGAAGGCGATGGGTGTGGACAACCTGACCTCAATCACGTATTCCGGCTCAGCCCGAAACGGGGCGTTCGGACAGAGCAAAGCGCTCGGCGACCCGCTCGGCACGGTCAACAACACGCAGATTCCGCAATACACCCGCACCATCTCATTCGCGCCTGCGGCGCAGCCGACGGCGCTGGTCTCGCGTGCGTTCGGACCAACACAGCCGGCCCCAACCGCCGACGTGCCGAATCCGATGCCCGGTCAGTTCCAGCAGAACATCACGGGACAACAGGCGACCACGAATTTCGGCCAGGCGCTCAACGTCCTGACGACACCGTGGGGGTTCCTGAAGGCAGCCGCGGCCGCCGGCAACGCGACCGTCAAGCAGGAAGGCGGACAGCAGGTCGTGTCGTTCACGCCAGCTGGCTTCATGTCGCCGTCGGGCCGCACGTATACGGTGACTGGCTACATCAATAATCAGAACATCGTCACGAAAGTCGAGACGCGCGTCGAGAACGCCGTGGTCGGTGACCTGCTGAACGAGTTCGAGTACTCCAACTACCAGAACCGCAACGGCGTGCAGGTACCTGGACGCATTGTTCAGAAGCAGGCTGGGCTCGCCTCGTTCGAAGCGACGATCACTGCGGCGACGCCAAATCCACCGAACGTTGCCGAGCTGCTTACACCTCCGCCCGCTCCCGCGCGGGGAGGCGGTCCCGGCGGTCCGCCTCCTGGCGGCGCGGCCGGCGGACCACCACCAGCGCCGGTCGCCGAGAAGCTGGCTGAAGGCGTCTTCAAGATCGGTGGCGGCTATACGTCGATGGCAATCGACATGGGCGATCACATCATGGTGGTCGAAAGCGGCCAGAGCGATCAGCGCGGTCAGCAGGTGATGGCGGCGGCGAAGCAGGCGATTCCAGGCAAGCCGATCCGCTTTGTCACGACGTCGCATGGTCACTTCGACCACGCCAGCGGGCTGCCGGCGGCCGTCGCCGAAGGCGCAACCATCCTCGCGCACCGCAACACCGAGCCCGCGCTCGAACGCTTCCTCTCAGGGCCGCGCACGCTCATCGGCGACAGCCTCTCGAAGGTGGCGAATCGTCGCACTGATGTCGTCACGCCTGTTGGTGATCGCGAAACGCGTCGCGGCACCAACGGTCGGGTCGTCGAGCTGATTCACATCCCGAATGAACACACCGACGGCATGCTCGCGGTCTACCTCCCGGCGGAAAAGATCATGCACACGGGCGACGTGACGGTCGTCATGCCGCAACCCGCACAGGTGGGGGTGGTGAAGTCGTTCGTGGCGGTGACCACGCGTCTGAACCTCGACTACAACACGTTCATCGCGGTGCACGCGCCGAACCCGGATCGTCCGCTGACCAAGGCAGATGTAACGGCAGTGGCGGGAACGAACTAGGTTCGAGGGTTCGAGGGTTCGGGGTTCGCAGCCTCGACCCTCGGCCCCGCTTTGATGCTCGATAATCAGGGCATGAAGCCTCTGCATCGCATCCTTGCTTCAGCCGCATTCCTTACCGCCGTCGCGATACCCATCCCCGCGGCCGCGGAGCTGGCGCCCGAGTGGTTTGGCACCTGGCATCTCGACGTCGCTAAATCGACATACATCGGCAAGGCACCGTGGTCGCGCGGAACGTGGAAAGTCTCGCGTGCGACCGACGGCGACGTGGTGATGGTGTATGACCAGGTGGGAACGCGCGGCGGCGTGACGCACATGGAATGGAAAGGGTCGTTCGACGGCTCCGACCACCGCATCCATGGGCCCGACGCGGTCGTGACCTACGCCTACAAGGAGATCGATCCACGTACGCTCGATCTCGTTGTCAAAGTCGACGGACGGGCAACCGCCAACGCTCGCGTTGTCCTCTCATCTGACGGGACGGTCACGGCGACGACGCAGAACGGCACCGCGCGCGGCACGATGACGACCATCACGGTCTACCGAAAGTAGCGGGACCACCAGGTCCGGCAGTCGTCTATTCCGGCGGGCGGATCCAGCGGAACGGACTGTTCAGCAGCGGGAACGTATCCAGTCCGACCCGTTCCATCTCGATCAGCATCATGTGACCGTCGAAGACCCCCTCGAGCACCAGCCGGTCTGGTGAGGGCTGACGATAGAGCATGGTCGAGCTCCACGTCTGACTGTTGAACTTTCCAAATTTGACCAGCCCGCGCTCGGTATCGATGGTGGTGTCGTACCGTGTCAGTGAATCGTCGGTTCGCTGAAACGCCATCCGGGTCGGAAAGTCGAACACGGCGCGGCGCCACCGGTAGTCGTACTCGTTCGAGATCGGCTCGCGCACCTCGCCATCGATCGTCATCCGCTCGATGTCCCAGATGCCATAGAGCGCCGAGCGCGGATGGCCCGGCCCCTCGGGCGCGTCGTACTGCCGCGCCTCGAGGTAGGTGTAGTTACCGAGCAGGTAGGCGCCGGCCAGTATCTGCACGATCAGGGCAACTCGGTTCGCGTCGGCGCTGCGAAAAAGCGGTTGATGTGTCGATGCTGGAGCAGGCTTGCCCAGCACGAACACATTGAGCAGCCTCCGCCAGTCGGGCGCGAGCAGAAACAGCGCCATGACGATGTAATGGAAGGAGATCTGCTTCAGGCCAAAGTCGTATCCCATATTGAGGGAGAAGACCTGAATCATGTCCATCATCGCGATCAACGCGCCGAGCGGCGTCGTTCGCGGAATGACCAGCAGAATGGCCGCCGCGACTTCGGCAACGCCGGTGAACAGCTGATACAGCGGCGACGACCCGACAAAGACCCATAGGAGGGTCGACAAGGACATCGTGCCAATCGGTTGCACCAGCGTCGTCAGCGCCGGCGGCATGAACTGAATGGGAATGACCTTGGCCATCCCGTAATAGAACATCTGCGCGGCAAGCGCGAACCGGATGAACACGAAGAACCATTTGTGCAGCGTCGCATACTCGAGGCGACGCCGATCCACGGCCGTCCACACAGCGGTCGCGATCAGCGACACGACGAGAAGCCAGAACGTCTGCACCCACCAGAACAGCGTGTCGGCGCTGTTGCCACGCTCGAACGGTGCCTCGACACCGAACACGGAGCGGGACACCCACTGCGTGATGTCGGCCATCGGCCACAGTGGTCCGAGCGAGGGAAAGAAGTAACCCGGAAACTGGAGCATGCCACCGACGACCTGCGTCGCCAGGGACCACAGCGTCAGATAGATGAAGAGGAATCGGAAGGCGACACGTGTGGCGGAGCGCCACGGCGGCGCGCTCGAGCTCACGTCAGGTGCAACGGTGGCCGTCGCAGCAAGGGCCATATCTCGTCAGCGTACCATGCCGGCCCATCCACGCCGGCGTGATGCCATGTCAGCGTCGCCCGGTGAGCTCGCGGTAATCCTCCGGGGTGTCGACATCCACCAGACATCCCCGATCTGTGACAGCGACATTCTCGAGCTGGGCCGCGTACTGCCGCACTACTGCCTTGGCACCGGTGTCGGGCGGAGCGTTGCGCAGCTCATGAAACACACGCCGATCGAACACCACAGGATGGCCGTGCTCGTCACCGATGGCCGGGCGAACCACTGGCGCGCGGGTTCTCTCCCACGCACGAATGACACGCTCGACCGTTTCACGCGTCACCAGTGGCACGTCCACCAGCGTCACGACGAGCGCCTCGGTTGCATCGTCAATCGCCGCGTCCATGCCGACCAGCAGTGAAGACAGCTGACCGCGCGATGGATCCGGATTCCGTACGCAACGGGCTGCGCCCTCTGCGATCAGCGTTGCGCACGCATCCGCTGTCTCCCGGTGATGGATTCCGGTGACGATCACGATCGATGGCAATCCGGCATCGCGAAGAGTCTTGACGATACGGGTGATGAACGGCGTGCCGTCCGGCGAGGTCAACAGCGCCTTCGGCGATCCCATCCGGGTAGACGCTCCACCGGCGAGCACGACGGCTGCGAGCACGCCAGGATCGTAGCAAGATCCACAGCCCGAAGAAGTTCGGGCTTGCCTTGACTTTGGCCAGCACGACTCCCTACACTTGCCGAGCTTTACGGGCACTCGCGGGCGGACCGCACTGTTTTTTCGTCTTCATCGTCCGCTTTTACCACCGCGGTCCGAGGAAGGGCCTGGGGATGGGTCTCAGGCTTTCGCGTGTGCATCGGAGGACAGGGCCATGCCAACCGGGACAATTGCACGTCTCCTCATCGATAAAGGATTCGGATTTATTCGCGATGAGGGCGGCATCGAACACTTTTTCCACCGCAGTTCGGTGCGCAACGCCGTATTCGAGCTGTTGCGTGAGGGGCAACGCGTGGAATTCGTCGCGGAGGATTCGACGAAGGGACCTCGCGCCGGCGAGGTGCGCCTGCTCGAAGGCTAAGGGCTTCCCCTAACCTTTCTGCAGCCAGCGTTGCCACAGCGACGCGGGCAATAGCTCTCCGGTGGCGGGATTGTGCACGAGCGACGACCTGGCCACCTGTTTCGCAAACGATCGGTCAGCGGTCACGATGACCGCTGCCATACGGCGGCCGGCGACGACGCGTTCGATGTCTTCGCCGAACGCCCTCACCTCACCTTCTTCCACCAGCGCATTCGGGTGTTCGGCCAGCAGAACCGCTGGGCCGGCGGCGATCGCCCGCGCAAGTCGGAGCCGCGCGCGGAGCAGCTTCGTCAAACCCGCTGTCGGCGTCGCCAGCGCGTCCGGAGGAACACCGACTTCAGAGGCCAGCGCCTCCACATGGGCGCGCAGCTCGTCATCCATGTCGAACACGTTCAACGAGAACGGCATCGCAAGGTTCTGTGCGGCGGTCATCTCGCCGAGCAGCAATGAACGCTCGCTCAGGATGCCGACGCGTTCGAGCAACCCAATCCATTCGTCATTGCTGTTGATGGTGGTCGTTGCCTGCCCGAGCGTGGTAACCACGCCTTTGTCGGGAAGCGTGGCGGCTGACGCGAGGTTGACGAACGCCTCGGCGTGCTCCCGGTCCATACCGAGAATCGCCAGCGTCTGACCCGCCTTGACGTCGAGCGCTCGAACGCGCAGCGGTCTAAGCCCGTGGTAGTCGCGTTCGACGTCGTGAAACGAGAGAACGGAACCGGCGTCATCAGACATATCCGGCCGCTGCGGCCTTGAGTCTCAGCCAGTCCGGCTCGGGCAACGAGCGGCTCCCCGGCGCGCGGTTCTGCTGCGGGTCACCGTGAAAGTCAGAGCCGCCGCTGACGAGCATGCCAAGCGACCGCGCCATCGACAGGTAATGCGCGACCAGCGTCGTATCGTGATCCGAGTGATGCGCCTCGAGCGCATCGAGACCCGCATCGTGCAGTTCGGCAATACGTCCGTCGATGTCGGTCTTGCCGGGATGCGCCAGCGACGCAACACCGCCGGCATTGTGTATCGCCTCGATGACGGCCTCGCACGTCGGGCCTTCGCGCGCCACGAACGCGCCACCGCCGTGTCCGAGCCACTTCTCGAACGCCTCGTTCATCGTCGCCACATATCCGGCGCGCATCATCGCGCGCGCAATCTGCGGACGGCCCACTGAGCGGCCACTAGTCAGTCGCGCCTCGGCCACGATGGGCTCGAACGCGATGGGCATGCCCAGTGAGGCAAGCCTCTCAGCGATAGCCTCTACCCGCGCGAGTCTTCGATCGCGCTGCTGGCTGAGAAACGCCGCCAGCGACGGATCGTCCTCGCGTACGAAGTAGCCAAGGAGGTGCACGTCGCGCGAACGCTCCACAGCTGTGATCTCGATGCCGCTCACCGCCTCTATTCCCGCGGCCGCCGCCAGCGGCCTGACTTGAGCGGTGGCGAGCGTCGTGTCGTGATCGGTGACGGACATGACACGCACGCCCGCAGCCGACACGCGATCCACGAGCTCGGGTGGGGTGAGGCGACCGTCGGAAATCGTCGTGTGGAGATGGAGATCGATCACGAGCGCCCGGCGCCCGCCCGATCGAGTGTCGACGCGCGACGAACACGGCGTCCCTGGCGCTTGACGAGCGCGCGGTACTCGCGCACCAGCAGGTCGAGATGCGCACGTTCTTCGTCGGCGAACTCGAGGAAGATCTGCTTCCCTTCTGAATCCTCGAAGCGCTCGCCGTATTTCTTGAAGAATCGGTGGGAGCCGCGCTCGCAGCGGATCCCGATCATCAGCGCCTGCTGATCGTCGACGCCCTTGCGAAGGCGCTCAGCGCCTTCGGCAAAGATGCCGCTTGCGGCGCCTTTGAAGAACAGGAACGTGGGTCTGGTCTCGAGCTCGGGATCGCGCTGCAGGAGCTCCGCATAACGTTCCTCGAGCCGGCCGAGATGCGCGCGCTCTTCCTGCGCCAGATCCTGGAAGATCTTGCGGCCGCGCGCGTCGCGGGTGATCTTCGCGGCGTTCGAATAGAACTCCGCACCGCTGCGCTCGGTGGCAATCGCCATCCGCAGCGCGTCGCGTGCGAAGACGAGGTCGGAATGCCCGTGCGAGACGGCAACGTCACGTCCGGTGCGGCACGCCTCGCACGTCCCGTAAATCTGGACGATGCTGTGGCCGACCGAGAATCCGCGGGCGGTCGCAACATCATCGATGCTGCTCTCGATATCGGAGCTGAAGAACTCGAACGAATCCTGACAGGTCTTGCAAATGAGGTGGAAGTGACGTGGCTGCCGGTACGACGGCTCGTATCGGAATCGTCCCTCGCCGAAATCGACCTTGCGAGCGATGCCCGCTTCCACCATCCACTGCAAGGTGCGGTAGACGGTGGCGCGGCTGATACGACGGTCTTCCTGACGGATCTTGTCCACGAGATCGTCGGCGCTGAGATGTCCCTCCTGGCGGAGGAACACACCGACGATCTGTTCGCGTTTGCTGGACCGCTTGCCGCCGGCTGGTTTCAGCCGGCTGAGATCTGGAAAGCTCGTGATCACAATTCGATCGCTTTCCGCGCGGGGTGGATCAGGCGCTAAAAGACGAACCGCAACCGCAGGTGGACGTGGCGTTCGGATTCTTGATGGTGAATCCGCCGCCGGTAACCGTTTCCACGAAGTCCACTTCAGCACCCTTCAAGTAGCTGATGCTGACCGGGTCAACGAAGAGCTTGACGCCGTTCGACTCGAACACCTGGTCGCCGGATCCGCCCGCCTCCTCGATCATCAACCCGTACTGGAAGCCGGAACAGCCGCCGCCCTGGACGAAGACCCGCAAACCGCTGCCCGCCTTGCCCTCTTCGACCAGCAGTTCGTTGATTTTGCTCGCCGCCGTCTCGGATACGTTAATCATTGACGTTCATTCTCCTCATCGGGACGCCGTGGTCAGCATCCAGCGGAGGTCTTCCCCCGCCATGAAATTATACCCCGAGGAAACCCGGTCACGGCCTCAGGCGCCAATCCCAGCCAGTTCGACGGCCGAGGCTTGCTCCACGTCCTTATGCAGGCTATTTCCATGGGAATCCATCGTCACGATCGCCGGGAAATCCTTGACGGTCAGGTGCCACATGGCTTCCGGCGTGCCGAATTCCATCAATGAGACGCCGTCGACGCTCGTGATGGTCCTGGCGTAGAACTGAGCCGCGCCGCCGATCGCGTTCAGGTAGACGGCGCCGGCGTCCTTCAACGCGGCGAGCGTCTTTCCGCCCATTCCTCCCTTGCCGATGACGGCGCGGACGCCATACCGCTTGATGATGTCGCCCTGATACGGCTCCTCGCGGATCGACGTCGTGGGCCCCGCGGCCGTGACCTTCCAGCCGTTTCCGTCCTTCGCCACCACCGGCCCGCAGTGATAGATGACCCCGCCACGCAGGTCCACCGGCGGCTCATGCGACATCAGATGGTGGTGAACGGCATCGCGGCCCGTGTAAGCACGCCCTGAGATCAGAACAACGTCACCAACCTTCAAATCCCTGATCTGCGCTTCGGAGATGGGCGCTTCCAGCCGCACCTCGCGACCCGTGCGCTGGAAGCCAGCCTGGTCAGCCATGGTGATGATCGGTGCCGTTTCATCGCGGTACAACCACTCTTTGATCGCGCCGCTCTTGCCGTCGAGCACCACGCCGAGGCGCCGGAAGGCCCAGCAGTCATACGCCACTGACACGAAGAAACTCGCCGGCAGCCGATTGAACGCGCCGATCTTGCAGCCGATCAGCGACGTCTTCCCTCCGAAGCCCATCGCGCCAATCCCGAGGTTGTTGACCTCGCCCATGATCGACGCTTCGAGCTCGGCGAGCCTCGGATCCGGATTCACATCGTCGAGGGTCCGGAACAGCTGCTCCTTGGCGCCGACGTACCCGGAGGTGCGGTCACCGCCAATCGCGACGCCGATCGCGCCAGGAGCACACCCTTTCCCCTGAGCGTTCCACACCGCGTGCAGGATGCACTTGCGGACGCCGGCCAGCGAGCGGTCGGCGCGACCCAGATGCGGCAGCTCGGTCGGCAGCGAGTACTGCGCGTTCATGTTCTCGCAGCCGCCGCCCTTGAGGATCAACTTCACTTCGATGTCGTCTTGCTCCCACTGCTCGAAGTGGATGATCGGCGTGCCGGGCCCGAGGTTGGTGCCGGAGTTCTCGCCGGTAATCGAGTCGACTGAGTTGGGGCGCAGCTTGCCGCGCTTGGTCGCCTCGGCCACCGCATCCTTGATCTGGCGCTTCAGTTCGACCTGGTTCACGCCGACCGGCGTCTTGACCTCGAAGGTCGGCATGCCGGTGTCCTGGCAGATGGCCCCTTCCGTGTCACAGGCGAGGTCGATGTTCTGGGCAATGATCGTCAGCGCCTGAGCTGACTGAGTGCCGGATGTTTCGAGCGCCATGGCCGACTTCATGGCCGCGCGCACGTCGGGCGGCAGGTCGGTCGATGTCTTGACGATCAGGGCCACGACGCTGTCGAAAAATGAAGCAGGCATCCGAAAAGTATAATTCCTGACGTGTGGCGAACCGAGCGCGATCCGCTGGGCGAGCACGAGGTCCCGGCAGACGCCTGGTACGGGATTCAAACGGCGCGCGCGCTCGAAAACTTCCCGATTAGTGGGCTTCGCGCGTCTCGCGAGCTCGTCGACGCCACGGTCCTCATCAAGAAGGCGGCCGCGCTTGCCAACAAGGCGCTTGGCCGCCTCGACGCGCGCATTGCCGACGCCATCGTCGCGGCCGCCGACGAAGTGCTGGCTGGCGGTCTTCGAAACCAGTTCGTCGTCGACGTGTATCAGGCAGGCGCGGGTACCTCTCACAACATGAACGTCAACGAGGTGCTGGCCAACCGTGCGGCCGACATGCTCGGGGGCAAGCGCGGCGACTACACGCTGGTGCACCCGAACGATCACGTCAACACGGGCCAGTCGACCAACGACGTCTTCCCATCGGCCACGAGGCTTGCGTTGCTGATGGCCCACGGTCCGCTGGTCGACGCGGGACGTCAGCTGGCCGCAGCGCTCGAGACAAAGGCGCAGCAGTTCGCGCATGTCCTGAAAGTCGGGCGTACGCACCTCCAGGATGCCGTGCCGATGACGCTCGGCCAGGAGTTCGGCGGCTACGCTGCGTGCATCACCCGCGCGTGTGACGATGTGGAGCGCGCGTCCCAGCAGTTGCTGGAACTGAATCTGGGTGCGACGGCCGTCGGCACAGGACTCAACGCCGGCGTCGAGTTTACCGAGCTCACCATTGCCAATCTGCACGAGCTGACAGGATTCGCCCTCGTCCCCGCCGCGAACCGATTCCGTGTCACCCAGAGCATGGGCGATGTGGTGTCGTACGTGGGATCGTTACGACGCCTGGCGATCGAGCTCGGAAAAATCGCCAGTGATCTGCGGCTGCTCGCGATGGGCCCGCGCGCGGGCCTGAGCGAGATCGTGTTGCCGGCCGTGCAGCCGGGGTCGTCGATCATGCCGGGCAAAGTGAATCCATCGGTCGCGGAGATGGTCAACCAGGTCTGTTTCCAGGTCATGGGCTGCGACCTCACCGTGGCGACCGCGGCTGAAGCCGGGCAGCTCGAGTTGAACGTGATGATGCCGGTCATCGCCTGGAACGCGCTGCACGCCTCGACCATCCTCCGCAACGCGATGCGCGCCTTCAAGACACGGTGCATCGACGGCATTGCTGCTGATGAAGCCCGCGCGCTCGAACTGCTCAATCGAAGTACGGCGCTGGCAACGGCCCTCAGTCCGTATCTCGGCTACGCGAAGACGGCCGAGATCGCGAAGGAATCGATTCGGAGCGGACGGTCCATCGCCTCGATCGTTGCCGAACAGAACCTCCTGCCAGCCGCAACGCTCGAACGGGTGCTGTCGGTGGAAGCGATGACACAACCCGGCATCGCTGGAGAGAAGCCGAAGTGACCTGGCGCCACTACGCGCTCGCGGCGACACTGGCCGTCGGTGTGGGCGCACGTGTGGCGGCGCAGGCGCCACAACCCCACGGCCAACTGTTCCCACCGGAGAACCTCGGCCTGCTCGAGGGTCCTGACCGGGCCGAGTGGCAGAAGCCAGAACAGATCATGGACGCGCTGGCGATCGCAGACGGCGCGGTGGTCGCCGACATTGGGGCGGGCGCGGGGTGGTTCACCATTCGACTGGCGCGGCGTGTCGGACCAAACGGCGTTGTCTACGCGCAGGACGTGCAGCGGCAGATGCTCGACGCGATTCGCCGGCGTGTAAGTCGAGAGGGGCTGCGCAACGTGCAGACGCGCCTCGGCGCCGGGAGCGATCCGAACCTGCCGGCTGGCGCGCTCGATGCCGTGCTCGTCGTCGACGTCTATCCAGAGGTCGAAGATCGCATTGCGTTCCTTCGCAACCTCGCCGCCGCGTTGAAACCGAACGGGCGCATTGGCGTCGTGAATTACAAGCTCGGCAAAGGCGGCCCGGGTCCCGCACCCAACGAAGGCGTGCGTGTTGAACAGTCGGCCGTAGAAGCCGATGCCGCGCGGGCGGGACTGAAGGTGCTCTCACGCGCCACGCTGACGTATCAATACCTCGTCGTGCTCGGTCGTTAAACGACAATTTCAGAGGTAAGATCGCGATTCATGATCACAAGAGCATCAGCCGGCACGCTCGTGAACGTTGTCGCGACGAACGAATCGAAGGAGATCTCGGCCGCTATTCGCACCGCGTCCGTCGTCATGATGGCGGGCCTCACGGCAGCGGCGGCGCAGGTCAGCGTTCCGTTGCCGTTCTCGCCGGTGCCGTTCACGTTTCAACCCATGGTTGTGCTGCTTGGTGGTCTCGCGCTCGGGTCACGACTTGGTGCAGCGGCGCAGATTCTCTATCTCCTCGCCGGCATCGTCGGTCTACCGGTCTTTGCCGCATCGGCGACGCTGCCGCAGGGAATGCTGCGATTGATGGGACCGACCGGCGGCTATTTGCTGTCCTACCCGGTCGCCGCGTTCGTGGTGGGCTGGCTTGCCGAACGCGGTTTCGACAAGCGTTACCTGACATCTGTTCTCGCGATGCTGGCTGGTCTCGCGATCGTGTACGTCGCGGGTGCGTCGATGCTCGCCCTCGTCACGCGGCCCGCAGCCGCATCGCTGCCAGTGGCGTTTGGCAACGCGCTCATGACCGGCGTGGTGCCATTCATCGCTGCGGATCTGGTGAAGCTGCTGATCGCGGCTGGAATCGTGCCGAGCATCTGGAAGCTCGTTCGCCCCTCGGCCTGAACGCTGCGATGCGACGCGTCCTGACAATCGCGGGCAGCGATTCCGGGGCCGGCGCAGGCATACAGGCCGATCTCAAGACGTTTGCCGCGCATCACGTCTACGGCACGACGGCCATCACCGCAATCACCGCCCAGAACACGCTCGGCGTCATCCAGGCGATGGCGCTTCCCTCGGAGTTGATCACGGCGCAGATCGAGGCCGTCGCCGGCGACATCGGCATCGATGCGGCCAAGACCGGCATGCTGCCGAGTGCTGCGATCGTCGAGGCCGTCGCCGCAGCGATCGAGGCGTTCGAGATCCCGCTGGTCGTCGTCGATCCGGTCATGATTGCGAAAAGTGGCGACCGTCTCGTGGATGACGAGGCAGTTGCCGCGATGCGCGCCGAACTGCTGAAGCACGCGTATGTCGTGACCCCGAACATCCCGGAGGCGGAGGTCCTGGCGGGCATGACCATTTCGAGTGACGCCGATCGCTATCGTGCGGCGGAGCGAATCAGAGAGATGGGACCGACGGCCGTGATCATCAAAGGCGGCCACTTCCCCACGGCAGACATCCGAGACGTGCTGCTCGACCGCGACGGGGCGCAGGAGTTTGTCGCGGAGCGCGTCCAAGGCAAGGACACGCACGGCACCGGCTGCACCTACTCAGCCGCGATCGCCGCTCATCTGGCCACCGGCCGTACGCTCCGCGACGCGATCCCGCTCGTCCAGCACTACATCGCCGGGGCGATTCGCGATGCGCCGGGACTCGGTCGCGGGCACGGCCCGATGCAGCATTTCTGGCAACATCGGCCCGATCGGTCCGGTCGACTCTAGAAAAGCGCGCGGGTGGGCCGGATCAGAGCCGGCCGGTATACTGGACAGGTGGCGACTCCGCTGGTGACGGTCACGTCGGACGTGCTCGATGCGACCGGACTGGCAGCGACCGTCGCCGCCAACGGCCACGCAGACGGCGCGGTGGTGACGTTCGCCGGCCTGGTGAGAAATCACAATCAGGGACGCCGCGTGCTGTTTCTCGAATACGAAGCCTACGAGCCGCTCGCGGTCAAGGCGATGCAGCTGATCATCGAGGAAGCACGCGACAAATGGCCGTCAACTCGGATGGGCATGCACCACCGGGTAGGCCGTCTCGAGCTCGGCGAGGCCAGCATCGTGATCGTGGCCAGTTCGCCGCACCGCGCCGACGCGTTTGCGGCAACCCGCTACGCGATCGAGCGCGTCAAACAGATCGTCCCGATTTGGAAGCGCGAACATTTCGAAGGCGGCGACGTGTGGCTGGAAGGAGCGGTGGCTGATCCCGGCGACGAGACCGCCCGGGAGAAGGCCTTCCGAATCGCATGCGCGTGAAAGTGCGGCTGTTCGCCCGGCTGCGGGACATTGCTGGCGCCGGAGAGCTGGAACGCGACATTGAAGGTCCGGCGACCGTGCAGGCCGTGTGGAACGCGCTGGTCGCAGAGAAGCCGCCGCTCGGTGACTACGAACGGGCGATTTCCGTGGCCGTGAACACGGAATACGCCAGGATGAGCGCGGCCGTCGCCGACGGCGACGAAGTGGCGTTCCTGCCGCCCGTATCAGGAGGCTAGTCGGAAGACGGCTCGAGATCGATGTCCATATTCGACAAACTAGGCGCACTCGAAAGGCAGTACGACGAGTTGATGCAGCGGCTCGGCACCAGCGAGATGCAGGCCGACCCCGCCGAATACCGCAAGGCGGCCAAGACGCTCTCCGAGCTCGAGCCGGTCGTGCAGAAGTTCCGCGAGTACAAGCAGGTTCAAAAGGACCTGGACGGCGCCGAAGAGCTTGTCCGCGGCAGCGATGCCGACATGCGGGAGCTCGCCCAGGAAGAGACGAAGGGGCTGGAGCAGCAGCGCGAGACCTTGGTCGGCGAACTCCGCATTCTTCTCATTCCCAAAGACCCCAACGACGAACGGAACGTGCTGCTCGAGATCCGCGCCGGCACCGGCGGCGACGAAGCAGCGCTCTTCGCCGCGGATCTGTTCCGCATGTATACGCGATTCGCGGAGCGTCAGGGTTGGAAGCTCGAAGTGCTCTCGACCAGCGAGAACGGCGTCGGCGGTCTGAAGGAAGTGATCGCGTCGATTACCGGGCGCCATGCCTACAGCCGCCTCAAATACGAGAGCGGCGTCCACCGTGTACAGCGCGTCCCGGCGACCGAAGCGAGCGGTCGGATCCATACATCGACCGCGACCGTCGCCGTGCTGCCCGAAGCCGAGGACGTTGATATTCAAATCAACGAGAAGGACCTTCGCATCGATACGTTCTGTTCGAGCGGACCTGGCGGACAGAGCGTCAACACCACCTACTCGGCGGTTCGCCTGACGCACATTCCCTCGGGCATCGTCGTATCGCAGCAGGACGAGAAGTCCCAGATCAAGAATCGCGCAAAGGCGATGAAGGTGCTGCGCACGCGCCTCTACGAGATGGAGATGCAGAAGCAGCAGGACGCGATCGCCAAGGAACGGCGTGGGCAGGTAGGAACGGGTGAGCGCTCGGAAAAGATCCGGACCTACAACTTTCCACAGAGCCGAATCACCGATCACCGTATCAACTTCACGACGCATCGTTTGCACGACGTGCTCGAGGGCGATACGGGCGAGATTCTCGACCAGGTCATCTCCCACTACAACGCCGAAAAGCTGAAAGAAGCGACCGCCGTCTGACTCTCGCCGAACGTCTGTCGCTGGCACGATCCGAACTCGTTGCCGCAGGCATTGCCCGCGAGGAAGCCGCGATCGATGCCGATCTCTACGCCCGCGAAATCCTCGGATGGGATCGCGCCCGCTTGCTCGCGGATCAACGTGAACGCATGCCCGATGGCCTCGAACCGCGTTTTTCTGAATGGATCAAACGACGCACAGGTCACGAGCCCACCGCGTACATCATCGGCAAACGCGAATTCTGGAATCTGTCGTTCAGTGTGAGCCCCGCCGTGCTCATCCCACGCCCCGAGACGGAACTGATCGTTGAGGAAGCGCTGAAACACCTTCCGGCGTCGCCGCGTGTGGCGGACATCGGTACCGGAAGCGGATGTATTTCCGTGTCCGTGGCACACGCGAGCAATGCGACGGTGCTGGCGACTGACATTTCGGAAGATGCGCTTCGCGTCGCTCGCACCAATGCCGCAGCGCATGGTGTGGATGCTCGCGTGACCTTTGTCAGAACGTCATACCTGGACGGCGTGGCGGGACCATTCGATGTCATCACCGCGAATCCGCCGTACGTTCGCAGTAGCGACGCCCCGGCACTCGGCCGTGGTGTTCGGCAGGAACCGTCGGTCGCGCTGTTCGGCGGCACAGACGGACTTCGTGACATCGCCGGCGTGCTTGATGCCGCCGAACGCGCGCTCAAGCCCGACGGCTGGTTTTTCATGGAGTTTGGCTACGGGCAGGAAGACGACGTGCGGCGGCTGGTCTCGGAACGCCGCAGCTTCTACCTCAGCCACGTCCGTACGGATCTGCAGGGCATCCCACGTATGGCGGCTGTAAGAAAGACAGCATAAGGGGTCTCGCGGACACTGAACGCCCCCGCTTCTTCCGCAAGTCCGTAGAGTTATCTCCGGGTCCGTGGCTCCCGTTTTGAAGGACGGACGCGCATGGAACTGGTGTCAGACGCGGTCACTCACGACGACCACCCTCATCCGCACTGCCGGAAGTGCGGCTCTGAGTGGCTGGTACGGTCGCGCCGGCGCTGGTGGGAACGCCTGATTCGTCGCCTCAACTATTCCCGGCCATACCGTTGCCGCGGATGCGGTGCTCGCAGCTGGTTCCCGATCGACGCCAGCGAGACCGTTGCCATCCCAGACGGCCCCGCACCGCTGTTCCGCTAGAATCGGCCGATGGCCGACTGTGTGTTCTGCAAAATCATTGCGGGACAGATCCCATCGACTCGCGTTTACGAAGACGAATCGCTCGTCGCGTTCAGGGACCTCGACCCCAAGGCTCCACTTCACGTCCTGATCGCGCCGCGACGACACATCGCCACGATCAATGACCTGACCTCCGGAGACGACGCGCTGATCGGCTCGATGGTGCGCGCGGCGGCGACGATTGCCCGGCAGCACGGTTACGAGGAGCGCGGGTATCGGTCGGTCTTCAACTGCAACGCCGACGCCGGCCAGAGCGTCTTTCACATCCACCTGCACGTGCTCGCCGGGCGCGGCCTCTCCTGGCCCCCCGGGTAGGGGGTTGTGGGGCGGACCTTTAGGCTTGCTGCCCGCCCTCTGCGTCATACTTAAAGGTCTATGCCCGAGTGGAAGGACACCGTCAACCTTCCGCGCACCGAATTTCCGATGCGCGCGAATCTGCCGACAACCGAACCGGAGGTGCTGGCCCAATGGGAAGCGATGGACCTCTACGGCCAGATTCGCGCCCGGCGCAAGGGTGCGACGAAATTCGTCCTGCATGACGGGCCGCCATATGCGAACGGCAACATCCATCTCGGACACGCGCTCAACAAGATCCTGAAAGACCTGGTCGTCAAGTCGAAGACGATGGCGGGCTTCGATGCGCCGTATCAGCCCGGCTATGACTGCCACGGTCTGCCAATCGAGGTGAAGGTCGACAAGGAGCTCGGACCGAAGAAGCGCGATATGTCCGTGGCCGACGTCCGTCGCGCATGCCGAGCCTATGCCCAGCGGTACGTCGGCATCATGACCGAGGAGTTCAAACGTCTCGGCGTACTCGGCGAGTGGGACAACCCCTACCTCACGATGGCGCCGCGGTATCAAGCCGATATTGCCCGTGCGCTGGGACCGTTTGTCGAAAAGGGTCTGCTTTACAAGGGCAAGAAGCCGGTGCACTGGTGCATCAACTGCCGCACGGCACTGGCGGAAGCCGAGGTCGAATACGAAGACCATTCATCGCCATCGATCTACGTCGAATTTCTTCTCAGCCATGAAAGCGAGGCAGAACTTGCCGCGCGTGTTCCAGAGCTGACAGGGCTCGAAGTTTCAGTCCTGATCTGGACGACGACGCCATGGACGATCCCGTCAAACCTGGCTGTCGCGTTCCATCCCGAGTTCGATTACGGCGCCTATGAGGTCGACGGCCACGTCATGATCGTGGCCGAGGGTCTGGCGTCGCGCGTGAGTGCTGCGATCGGCAAGCCCCTGGATCGTGTCGTCGCGCGGGCAAAGGGGGCTGCGTTCGAGGGCATCCGCTTCCTTCATCCGCTGTACAAACGGGACTCAGTCGGCGTGCTCGCGGACTACGTGACGCTCGAGCAGGGCACCGGTGTCGTCCACACCGCACCCGGTCACGGCGCGGATGACTTCCTGACAGGCAAGCGATACGGCCTCGACATATACGCGCCGATCGGTGCCGACGGTCGATTTCTGGACACCGTGGAGCTCTTTGCCGGCGAGAAGGTGTGGGACGCAAATCCAAAGGTCGAAGCAGCGCTCGCCGAACGCGGGCGATTGATGCATCGCGAAACGTTCACGCATCAATATCCGCACTGCTGGCGGTGCCACAATCCGGTCATCTTTCTGGCCACCTCGCAGTGGTTCGTCCGACTCGATGGCGACCCGTCGATCACCGGCGCAGATGGCCACACCCGAACGCTTCGCGAGGCCGCGCAGCACGCGATCGAGGACGAGGTCCGCTGGATTCCGCGATGGGGCCACGATCGCATTTTCAACATGGTCACCAATCGTCCTGATTGGTGTATTTCGCGCCAGCGCGCATGGGGCGTGCCGATTCCGGCCGTCGATTGCACCTCGTGCGGCGAGGCGATCACGACGCCAGAGCTGATCGCCAAGGCCGCGAACGTGTTCGAGCAGTTCAGCGCTGACGCGTGGTACGAGCGCGATATCACCGAGTTCTTACCGACGGGCCTGACGTGCCCGTCCTGTGGCGGCACGTCGTTCGAACGCGAGCGCGACATTCTCGACGTGTGGTTTGACTCCGGTTCGAGCCACGCGGCGGTGCTACCGCGAAATCCGGAGCTGACGTGGCCGGCGGACATGTATCTGGAGGGCAGCGATCAGCATCGCGGTTGGTTTCAGAGCTCTCTGCTCGTCGCCCTCGCCACGCGTCATATGCCGCCTTACCGTCAAGTGCTGACTCACGGTTTCCTCATCGACCTCGAAGGACGAAAGATGTCGAAGTCGATCGGCAACGTGATTTCGCCCCAGGACGTGATCAAGGACAGCGGCGCGGAGATTCTCCGACTCTGGGTCGCGATGAGCGAGTTCACCGAAGAGCTGCGCGTGAGCAAGGAGATCCTCACCCGGGTCAGCGATGTCTATCGCAAGCTGCGCAATACCGTACGGATCCTGGTGGCGAATCTCTACGACTTCGACCCGGCCACCGACAGCGTCCCGGTCGCGCAGCTTGATGATGTGGACCGCTTTGCGCTGGCGCGTTACGCCGAAACGGACACGCGCGTCCGTCGTCTCTATGACGAGTACGATTTTTCGGGTGCAGCGCAGGCGCTGAACATGCTGGCGGCGGTCGATCTGAGCGCGTTCTACGTCGACGTGACGAAAGATCGCATGTACACGTTGGGCGCCAACTCGCGTGCGCGCCGTTCAACGCAGACCGCCATGTATCTGATGTGCGATGGTCTGGCACGGCTCATCGCCCCGATTCTTCCGATCACCGCCGACACCCTGTGGCGTCACTTGCCGGGAAGCCGCTCCGCGTCTGTCCATCTGGAAGAGTTTGCGAACACCGACTCGTTCGGCAATCCCGAGCTTCTATCCGAGTGGAATCGACTGCTCAGCGTCCGTGAGATGGTTCTGGCGGCGCTCGAAGAGAAGCGGAAGAACAAAGTGATCGGCACCTCGTTAGGGGCGCGCGTGCAACTGGACGCAAACGGCCCGATTGCCGCCCTGCTCGAAGCGCACCGGAACCTGCTGCCAATGCTGTTCATCGTCTCCGATGTCGCTCTGACGGTGGGCCGCCGCGACGGCGAGGACCTGGTGACAATCACTGTCGACAAGGCGCCTGGCGTGAAGTGCGAACGCTGCTGGCGATTCGTGAGCGATGTCCACTCCGAGCCCGACTGGGCCGGCATCTGCGATCGCTGTGTCGAGGCGCTCGCCGAACCGGTCAATCACTGACGTGTTCACGTTCCGCACTCTCGAGGTCGCCGCGGCGCTCGGCGTCGTGGTCGTCGATCAGATCACCAAGGCGCTCATTCGCCGTGAATTCGCGCTGTTCGACTCGGTGTCGGTCATTCGCGGCTTTTTCAACCTGACACGCATCCATAACACCGGCGCAGCCTTCGGCATGCTGAACGGCGTCGACCTGCCGATGAAGACCGCGATTCTCGGTGGCGTTGCCGGTGTCGCGCTGATCGGACTGGCGCTCTATGCGGCATCGCTGCCGCGCGATCAGAAAATCACGCGGTTTGGGCTGGCGCTCATCATCGGCGGCGCCGCTGGCAACCTCATCGATCGTGTCATCGCCGGCTATGTGGTCGACTTCGTCGATCTGTATGCCGGCACATGGCACTTCTGGGCGTTCAACGTCGCCGACGCGGCAATTACCGTCGGCGTCGTGCTGATGATTCTCGATCTGCTGGGGCTGGGGCGCCGTGTTCCCCGAACTCTTTAGCGTCGGACCATTCACCATCTACACGTACGGCGTGCTGCTCGCCGTCTCGTATCTGCTCGGGCTGCAGCTGGCGCGCGTGCGCGCCAGGCGCTGGGGGCTCGATGCCAATCGCGTTCTCGACCTCGGCATCTACATCATCATCGGTGCCCTCATCGGCGCGAAGCTCCTCCTGCTGGTCGTCGATTTCGACGAATTCAGACGCTCCCCTGCCGACCTGCTGTCGCTGGCGCGTTCAGCGGGTGTGTTTTACGGCGGCCTGATCGTCGCTGTCGGCGTCGCGTTCTGGTATATGACGCGGCATCGTTTGCCCTTCTGGACGACGTGCGACGCATTCGCGCCGGGCATCGCGCTCGGTCACGTCACCGGTCGGCTTGGTTGCTTTGCCGCCGGATGCTGTTACGGGAAGCCGACGACCGTCGCGTGGGCGGTGACCTTCACCAATCCTCTGGCGGCCGCCAACGTGGGAACACCGCTCGGCATTCCGCTGCATCCCACCCAGCTGTACGAAGCTGGCGCCGAACTGATGATCCTGCTCCTCCTGCTTGCCACCGAGCGCCGCGGCCATCGCTTTGCCGGCCGCACATTCTGGACCTATCTCCTCTTCTACGCCGTGTCGCGCTACATCATCGAGTTCTACCGTGGCGATCCGCGAGGAGTGGTGTTTGGCGTCATGTCGACGTCGCAGTTCATCTCATTGATTCTGGCGCCGCTCAGTATCGGGATGCTGGTCTGGTTGTCGAAAGTGACGCCGACGGCCCCGATGTCTTCTCGTCGTCGCCAGGCGGCATAACCTTGGAAGCACGGGATATAGCCGTCGAAGCCGAAGACGAAGGCGAACGCCTGGATCGGTTCCTGGTTGCGCAGCTCGACGGCGTCTCGCGGTCCCAGGTCCAGAAGCTCATCGCCGATGGGCTTGTCACTGTTCCGGGTCGCAGCGCCCGCGCCAACCTGACACTTCACGGCGGCGATCGTGTTCACGTCAGCGCGTCCGAGCCACAGCGCAGCGAGCTCGAGGCCGAGTCGCTACCCCTTGAAATCCTGTATCAGGACGGCGACCTCGCCGTGCTCAACAAGCCTGCAGGCATGGTGGTGCATCCGGCGGCGGGACACGACTCGGGCACGCTCGTCAACGCACTGCTGCACCATCTGACCGACCTCAGCGGCATCGGCGGCGAGCTGCGGCCTGGCATCGTGCATCGTCTCGATCGCGGAACGTCCGGCGTCATGGTCGTGGCGAAGAACGATGCCGCGCATCAGGAGCTGGCGCGCCAGTTTCACGACCGCGAGGTCGAGAAGGAATACATCGCGCTCGTCTGGGGTGTGGTGCAGGCAGGGCGACGCATCGACGCCGCGATCGGCCGCGACCCGGACAATCGGCAGAAGATGTCGGCACGCGCCAGCCATGCACGTCATGCGGTGACGCGGATCACACGCGCGCATCACTTGCCCGGCCTGACCCTCTGCCAGGTCGCGATACACACCGGTCGCACACATCAGATTCGCGTTCACTTGAGCGCGATCGGCCATCCCATTGTTGGCGACAGCCTTTACGGCGGCGTGCATCGCCGTGTCCCCGGCGATATTCGCGCGGTCCAGCGGCTCGAGCGGCCGTTCCTGCACGCGATCCGCCTGGCCTTCAATCATCCACGCGACGGACGTCGCCTGGAGTTCATCGCGCCGCTCCCTGACGACTTGAATCAGATACTCGATGACCTTCCCGGGTGGCCTCCCGAGGAATCAAACAAGGACCAACGCTGATGGAAACGCCGATCGTACCGCACCAGATTCGACGTGTTTTCGACGGTCGGATTTTCACCGTGGTGGTCGAGTCGATCACGCTGCCGCGCGGTCACAGGCTCGACGCGGAGATCATTCGTCATCCAGGCTCGGTCGTGCTGATTCCGGTAAAGGATAACGGGGACGTGATTTTGGTGAAGCAGTACCGGCACGCGATCGGCCGATGGGCGTGGGAATTGCCGGCAGGCAGTCTCAAACCGGGCGAGGACCTCGAGGCGGCGGCGAGCCGTGAGTGTCACGAGGAAATCAATCTCATTCCCGCGAGCCTCGAAAAGCTGGGCGCATTCTTTCCCACGCCGGGCTACTGCGACGAAGAGATGCACTTCTTCAAAGCCAGCGGTCTCCGCGAGCCGGCTGCCGGTGAGAGTGCTCAGCCCGACGAGGACGAGGACATCGAAGCGAAGGCGTTCTCCCCTGCCGCGATCCGACGCATGATCGCCGCCGGCGAGGTCATCGACCTCAAGACCGTCGGCGGGCTGGCTTTGCTTTCTTCCGGCTAGCTTTTCCAGCGGCTGCGCTGTTCGCGGGAGCAGCCTTCGGCTTCATGAGCGCCTGGGCCAGCACTTCGTCCACGAACTGGACGTAACGGATCTTCATCTCGCGTCGCAGTTCCGGCGTCAGATCTTCGTTGACGTTTTTCTCGTTCTGCTTCGGCAGGATGACTTCACGGATTCCCACGCGGCGCGCCGCCAGCACCTTTTCCTTGATGCCGCCAACGGGAAGGACGCGTCCTGACAGCGTGATCTCGCCGGTCATCGCCAGATCGCCCCGCACCGGACGCCCGGTGAGCTCGGAGGCGAGCGCCGTGGCCAGCGTGACGCCGGCAGACGGCCCGTCCTTGGGAATCGCGCCTGAGGGTACGTGGAGGTGAACCTCCGCCGCCTTGAAAAAATCGGGGTCGGCGCCGTACTTCTTGGCGTGCGCCCGCATCCACGACAGTGCGGCACGCGCCGATTCCTTCATGACGTCGCCAAGCTGTCCGGTCAACGTGAGCGTTCCGGTGCCCGGCATCCGCGACGCTTCCACGAAGAGAACGTCGCCACCGGCAGGCGTCCACGCAAGGCCAATGGCAACGCCCGGCTTCTTGGTGCGCTGCTCCATCTCCTCGTCGAGGAACCGTGGCGCACCAAGCATTTCAACCACGACCGCCGGAGTGATGCTGAGTGACGACGTATCGCCTTCCGCGCGGCGCCGCGCCGCTTTGCGGCACAACGAGCCAATTTCGCGCTCGAGGTTGCGCACGCCGGCCTCGCGCGTGTAGTTGCGAATCACCATTCGAAGCGCTTTGTCCGTAATCGTCAGCTGCGACGGTTTCAGACCGTGATTGGTGATCTGCTTCTGCACCAGATGATCACGCGCAATCGCCAGCTTCTCTTCCTCGGTATAGCCGGGAATCTCGAGCACCTCCATGCGATCGCGCAGGGCCGGTGGAATCGGATCGAGCACATTCGCCGTCGTGATGAAGAGCACCTCTGACAGATCGAATGGGACATCAAGGTAATGATCGCGGAACGTACCGTTCTGTTCCGGATCCAGGACCTCGAGCAGCGCCGATGCCGGATCGCCGCGGAAGTCGCTTCCGAGCTTGTCGATCTCGTCGAGGATGAAGACCGGATTCTTCGATTCCGCCCGCCGCAAACCCTGGATCACCTGGCCGGGCAGTGCACCGATATAGGTGCGGCGATGGCCGCGGATCTCAGCTTCGTCGCGCATGCCACCGAGGGAAACGCGAACGAACTTGCGGCCGAGCGACTGTGCGATGCCCTTGGCCAGCGATGTCTTGCCGACGCCAGGAGGTCCGACGAAACAGAGGATGGGCCCTTTCACATCCGGATTGAGCTTGCGAACCGCCAGATATTCGAGGATGCGGTCCTTGGCTTTATCGAGGCCCGAGTGATCGGCATCCAGGATGCGCTTGGTCCGCGCGAGATCGATCACCTCGTCGGCGCGAACCTGCCACGGCAGTGTCACCAGCCAATCGAGGTAGGTGCGCGACACCGTCTTTCCAGCACAGTGGGATCCGAAGCTTGGAATTCACGTGACTTGAAGTCGCGGC